>JGI24891J29808_1000023_pt1 | contig 223221 bp, 217 predicted proteins | sample FreactcultuFSWF8_FD_29808 | JGI IMG/M metagenome (IMG submission 29808) | reverse complement strand
GAGGAACACGTGAAGAATCTGCCCTCCACTTTGGGATAACTCCGGGAAACCGGGGCTAATACCGAATATTGAAACATAAGTGGCATCACTGAGTTTTGAAAGAATTTCGGTGGAGGATGACTTCGCGGCCTATCAGCTTGTTGGTGAGGTAATGGCTCACCAAGGCGACGACGGGTAGCCGGCCTGAGAGGGCGACCGGCCACACTGGGACTGAGACACGGCCCAGACTCCTACGGGAGGCAGCAGTGGGGAATATTGGGCAATGGACGAAAGTCTGACCCAGCGACGCCGCGTGCGGGATGAAGGCCTTCGGGTTGTAAACCGCTTTCAGCAGGGAAGAAGCGAAAGTGACGGTACCTGCAAAAGAAGCACCGGCTAACTATGTGCCAGCAGCCGCGGTAATACATAGGGTGCAAGCGTTGTCCGGAATTATTGGGCGTAAAGAGCTCGTAGGTGGTTAGTTACGTCGGGTGTGAAACTCTGGGGCTCAACCCCAGACCTGCACTCGATACGGGCTAGCTAGAGTTTGGTAGGGGAGACTGGAATTCCTGGTGTAGCGGTGGAATGCGCAGATATCAGGAGGAACACCAATGGCGAAGGCAGGTCTCTGGGCCAATACTGACACTGAGGAGCGAAAGCGCGGGGAGCGAACAGGATTAGATACCCTGGTAGTCCGCGCCGTAAACGGTGGGCGCTAGTTGTGGGAACCTTCCACGGTTTCTGCGACGCAGCTAACGCATTAAGCGCCCCGCCTGGGGAGTACGATCGCAAGATTAAAACTCAAAGGAATTGACGGGGCCCCGCACAAGCAGCGGAGCATGCGGCTTAATTCGACGCAACGCGAAGAACCTTACCAAGGCTTGACATATACCGAAAAGCAGCAGAGATGTTGTGTCCGCAAGGGCGGTATACAGGTGGTGCATGGTTGTCGTCAGCTCGTGTCGTGAGATGTTGGGTTAAGTCCCGCAACGAGCGCAACCCTCGTTCTGTGTTGCCAGCATTTAGTTGGGGACTCACAGGAGACTGCCGTGGTTAACACGGAGGAAGGTGGGGATGACGTCAAATCATCATGCCCCTTATGTCTTGGGCTGCACGCATGCTACAATGGCAGGTACAAAGGGCTGCAATACCGTAAGGTGGAGCGAATCCCAAAAAGTCTGTCTCAGTTCGGATTGAGGTCTGCAACTCGACCTCATGAAGTCGGAGTTGCTAGTAATCGTAGATCAGCAACGCTACGGTGAATACGTTCCCGGGGCTTGTACACACCGCCCGTCACGTCACGAAAGTCGGTAACACCCAAAGTCAGTGGCCCAACCGCAAGGAGGGAGCTGCCTAAGGTGGGATCGGTGATTGGGACGAAGTCGTAACAAGGTAGCCGTACCGGAAGGTGCGGCTGGATCACCTCCTTTCTAAGGAGACTGCTAAAGGCAGATTCTCAAAGAACAGTGGAGCATTCATTTGTGTCGTTAAATCATTAAAATCGTTAGTACAACCGACTTGTCGGAGTGGAAAGCTTCCTTTAAGAAATTTACTTCATGCACGTTGTTGGGTCCTGAGGGTACGATCCCTCTGGACTTAGAGAGCAGTCGAACTGATAGATGAGAATCTATTAAGCGGCTACCAGCTCCTAAGGCCGCCCGTATCTTGAGAACTACACAGTGAACGCGAGCATCTTTAATAAAGAAATAAAGTTGGAAAATTATTAAGTGCAAATGGCGGATGCCTAGGCTCCAGAAGCCGAAGAAGGTCGTATGAGGCTGCGAAAAGCCTCGGGGAGCTGCCAACAGAGCTTTGATCCGAGGATTACCGAATGGGGGAACCCAATGGGAGTCATGTCCCATTATTTCTGCCTGAATATATAGGGCAGATAAAGGAAACGTGGGGAAGTGAAACATCTCAGTACCCACAGGAAGAGAAAACAACCGTGATTCCGTTAGTAGTGGCGAGCGAAAGCGGAAGAGGCTAAACCGAATATGTGCCAAGCCGGTAGGCGTTGCATGTTCGGGGTCGTGGGACCAGATCGTCTGAGCTACCGCTCAGGCAATAAGTCATAAACTGTTGATGTAGATGAAGGACGTGGGAAAGTCCGGCACAGAAGGTGAGACCCCTGTAGTCGAAACATCATCAACTTATTTCTGGGATCCCAAGTAATACCGGACTCGTGTAATCCGGTGTGAATCTGGCGGGACCACCCGCTAAGCCTAAATACTCTCTGGAGACCGATAGTGAACAAGTACCGTGAGGGAAAGGTGAAAAGAACCCCGAAAGGGGAGTGAAATAGATTCTGAAACCGTTTGCATACAAACCGTTGGAGCCGACTTGTTCGGTGACAGCGTGCCTTTTGAAGAATGAGTCTACGAGTTAGTGTGTTGTGGCAAGGTTAACCCGTCGAGGGGAAGCCGTAGCGAAAGCGAGTCTGAATAGGGCGCCATAGTCGCAGCATCTAAACCCGAAGCGAGGTGATCTATCCATGGCCAGGTTGAAGTACGGGTAAGACCGTATGGAGGACCGAACCCACTAATGTTGAAAAATTAGGGGATGAGCTGTGGTTAGGGGTGAAAGGCCAATCAAACTTCGTGATAGCTGGTTCTCNCCGAAATGCATTTAGGTGCAGCGTCACGTGTTTCTTACNGGAGGTAGAGCTACTGGATGGTCGAGGGGTCCTACAAGATTACCAACATCAGCCAAACTCCGAATGCCNGTAAGTGAGAGCGTGGCAGTGAGACGNCGGGGGATAAGCTTCGNCGTCGAGAGGGAAACAACCCAGAATAGCAACTAAGGTCCCAAAGCGCGTGCTAAGTGGAAAAGGATGTGAAGTCGCATAGACAACCAGGAGGTTGGCTTAGAAGCAGCCACCCTTAAAAGAGTGCGTAATAGCTCACTGGTCAAGTGATTTCGCGCCGACAATGTAACGGGGCTCAAGCACGCCACCGACGTTCTATCATTCAGACATTACCCAGGTCGCAAGATCCAGGGGTCTGGATGGGTAGGAGAGCGTCGTGTAGCCAGCGAAGCGGCGGGGGAACCCAGCCGTGGAGGCTACACGAGTGAGAATGTAGACATGAGTAGCGAAAGACGGGTGAGAAACCCGTCCACCGAATGAACAAGGGTTCCTGGGCCAGGCTAATCCGCCCAGGGTAAGTCGGGACCTAAGGCGAGGCCGACAGGCGTAGTCGATGGACAACTGGTTGATATTCCAGTACCCGTTTTATACCGCCCATAACGAATCATCGATGCTAAGTGCCCAAAGCGGACTCGGGTTTACCTGAGGAAGTGGCGCGCATGACCCAGAGTGGTAGTAGTTAAGCAATGGAGGGACGCAGGAAGGTAGTCCAACCCGGGCGATGGTTGTCCCGGGGTAAGGGTGTAGGACGGAATGTAGGCAAATCCGCATTCCACTGTCTGAGACCTGATGCCGAGCCGTATGGCGAAGTGGATGATCCTATGCTGCCAAGAAAATCTTCTAGCGAGGTATATAGCGGCCCGTACCCGAAACCGACTCAGGTGTTCAGGTAGAGAATACCAAGGTGATCGAGAGAATCGTGGTGAAGGAACTCGGCAAAATACCCCCGTAACTTCGGGAGAAGGGGGGCCAATTTAGGTGTAGGGACTTGCTCCCGTAGCTTGAGTTGGCTGCAAAGAATAGTCTCAAGCGACTGTTTACCAAAAACACAGGTCCGTGCGAAGTTGCAAAACGATGTATACGGACTGACGCCTGCCCGGTGCTGGAAGGTTAAGGGGACTGGTTAGCCGCAAGGCGAAGCTGAGAACTTAAGCCCCAGTAAACGGCGGTGGTAACTATAACCATCCTAAGGTAGCGAAATTCCTTGTCGGGTAAGTTCCGACCTGCACGAATGGCGTAACGACTTGAGAACTGTCTCCACCGCGAACTCGGCGAAATTGCATTACGAGTAAAGATGCTCGTTACGCGCAGAAAGACGGAAAGACCCCGGGACCTTTACTATATCTTGATATTGGTACTCGGAACGATTTGTGTAGCATAGGTGGGAGACTTTGAAGCGGCACGCCAGTGTTCGTGGAGTCAACATTGAAATACCACTCTGATCGTTTTGAGTTTCTAACCTCGGTCCATTATCTGGATCAGGGACAGTGTCTGGTGGGTAGTTTAACTGGGGCGGTTGCCTCCTAAAAAGTAACGGAGGCGCTCAAAGGTTCCCTCAGTCTGGTTGGCAATCAGATGTCGAGTGTAAGTGCACAAGGGAGCTTAACTGTGAGACAGACATGTCGAGCAGGTGCGAAAGCAGGAACTAGTGATCCGGCGGTGGCTTGTGGAAGCGCCGTCGCTCAACGGATAAAAGGTACCCCGGGGATAACAGGCTGATCTTGCCCAAGAGTCCATATCGACGGCAAGGTTTGGCACCTCGATGTCGGCTCGTCGCATCCTGGGGCTGGAGTAGGTCCCAAGGGTTGGGCTGTTCGCCCATTAAAGCGGCACGCGAGCTGGGTTCAGAACGTCGTGAGACAGTTCGGTCCCTATCTTCTGTGCGCGAAAGAAACTTGAGAAGGGCTGTCCCTAGTACGAGAGGACCGGGACGGACGAACCTCTTGTGTGTCGGTTGTTCCGCCAGGAGCACGGCCGATTTGCAACGTTCGGAAGGGATAACCGCTGAAAGCATCTAAGCGGGAAGCTCGCTTCAAGATTAGGTTTCTCACCGATTTATCGGGTAAGGCCCCCAGAAGACCACTGGGTTGATAGGCCGGAAGTGGAAGTGGAGCAATCTACGGAGCTGACCGGTACTAATAGGCCGAGGATTTAACTCCTTTATTATTAAACGATAAACGCGTTCACTGTGTGGTTCCCGAGTTACGGTCGGGAACTAAAAACTACATAATAACTAACGTAGATGTTCCACCGATCTCGAAAGAGTTTCGGCGGCCATAGCGAGAGGGAAACGCCCGGTCCCATTCCGAACCCGGAAGCTAAGCCTCTCAGCGTCGATGGTACTGCAAGGGGGACCTTGTGGGAGAGTAGATCGCCGCCGGACATCATTTATAAAAAGCGCCAGTTATCGGCTTATGTCGGTAGCGGCGCTTTTTTTATGTCTTTTTCCAAAGGCAATTTTTTTTGCAAAACTGGTCCTTTTCCACACGTGTGACACATGCACAGGCGCAGGATTCGGTTCTCGTTGTTCCTGCCCAAGGTCATGACACTAGGTCCATGAAATCAAATCCGCCGCCACACAATGGTGTTAATGAAGTCCATTTAGTTGGCTGCGTATCGAGCCTGCCCACGACGAAGGTCCTACCAAGCGGTGATGAGGTCGTTGAGTTTCGAATTGTTATCGATCGAAAAAGACGAAGAGGTGCCAAGCGCGAGGTTGATTCCCTTGAACTAGCTGCATGGAATCCCCGTGAGAAGCGCCAGGCTCTCAAACTTACTCCTGGGCAATGGGTGGAGATCGATGGCAGTGTCCATAGACGGTTTTGGAGCTCTCCTAAGGGACTTGCAAGCCGTTGGCAGATAGAAGTGAGCCTGTTGCGCAGAATGTAGATAAGTTTCTCCCATGAGCAATGTGAGCAATGTGAGCAATGTGAGTAATGTGAGCAATGTGAGTAGTTCAGCGAATCCCAGTGGCGTGGATCTTTCCGAGATCCGTGAGGCAATCTCACTCGTTCAGGGTCATGAACTAGGCGAGCACGTCATCGCCTACGATCAGATTCATGCAAAATTGGAGCAAGCTCTACGTTCGATTGATGGACTGTAATTCCTTACCAACTCAATAATGCTTCAAAAGTTTTTGAATACATCATGTGTGTCCGTGAAAGGTAGTAAATTTCTATGAAGACTCGGTTAGATGCTGAACTAGTGAGGCGCGGTCTTGCGCGCTCACGTGATCATGCGGCCGATCTCATTGAGTCACGAATGGTGTTAGTCACCGGTATTCCAGCAAGTAAGCCTGCCTCGCAAGTTGATGCAGAAACTTCTATCGTTATTCAGGGTGAGAGAGATGATTTTGTTTCTCGCGGTGGGCATAAGCTGGCCGGGGCACTTGATTACTTCACGCAGATAAGCGTTGAAGGAAAACGTGCGCTTGATGCTGGAGCGTCGACAGGTGGCTTTACCGATGTGCTGCTTAAGCGGGGTGTTAAAGACGTTGTTGCTGTTGATGTCGGATATGGCCAACTTGCCTGGGAGATTCAACAAGACCCACGTGTAACTATTTTAGATCGGACCAATGTTCGACATTTAACTGTTGAACAAATAGGGGAACCAGCAGAGATTATCGTTGCAGATCTTTCTTTTATTTCTTTGACGCTGGCACTTCCGGCGCTCGTTGCAGTCTCTAAGAGTTCCGCAGATTTTCTTGTCATGGTCAAGCCTCAATTTGAAGTTGGTCGAGAGAAGCTTGGCGCAGGTGGAGTAGTTCGTGATCCAGCGCTACGTAAACAAGCTGTTCAAGAGGTGGCAGATTGTGCGTATGACATGGGAATTGGTTGCTTAGGTGTAGTAGCAAGTTCGTTACCGGGACCCGCTGGCAACGTTGAGTATTTCCTCTGGCTAAAACGTGGGAGCGCCGAGCTCTCACAAGAAGCTCTTGATAGCGCTGTCGAGATGGGACCTCAATAATGAGTGAAGTCGCGTTACACCGAAAAGCACTACTTGTTGTTCACCCAACGAAGCCGGAGGCGTATGCCTTTGCACAAGAGTTGATCCCAGCTCTCTCGGCGCTAGGTATCGAATCTCTGACAAATTTCCCTGGTGGAATTCCAGGTGCGCAGCGAGTGCGTGACTCAAAAGATTTTGAGATTGCAATTGTGCTCGGTGGAGATGGAACTATTTTACGAGCCGCTGAATTAGTACTTGGAACTACTATTCCGATCCTGGGTATCAATCTTGGCAACGTGGGTTTTATGGCCGAAATCGAACGCCCATCAGCTGCGGTCCTAGCTAAAAATGTGGCAGAGAAGAATTATCGTGGAGAAGCGCGACTTATTTTGGAGTATGAAGTTCAACGCAATGGCGTTGCTATAGCCAATGGTTGGGCGCTTAACGAGTTTGCTGTCGAGCGATCTCATGCCCAGATGGTTGAGTTATTTCTACAGATTGATGATAGACCACTTTCCAGGTGGGGTTGTGATGGCGTAATTTGTGCAACGCCTACAGGATCTACCGCTTATGCCTTTTCTGCGGGAGGACCTGTGTTGTGGCCAGAAGTCGAGGCGATCGTTGTGCTTCCACTTGCAGCACACGCGTTGTTTTCCCGGCCAATGGTAATTTCACCGTACTCAACTATTGTGATCGATATCGAGTCTCGCGAGGCACTCATTTCAGCAGATGGTATGAGAAAGACTCATTTGATGATTGGTGATCGAATTGTGATTCACCGTGGCAAGAAAACTGTAGAAATCGTCCACGTTGAGTCGGCGGTATTCACCGATCGTCTCGTGGCAAAATTCAAGTTACCCATTGAGGGATGGCGCGGTGAGTGAACCGTTTTATGGGCTAGAAGAGCTATCAATTCGCAACCTCGGAGTTATCGAGTCAGCGCATATTCCACTTTCGCCCGGTCTTAATGTTCTTACCGGAGAAACTGGCGCTGGTAAGACCATGGTGCTTACGGCGCTCTCACTCATTCTTGGCGGCAAAGGTGATTCAGAGCGTGTGCGCACTGGCGAAGATAGGTTGATGGTTGCAGGATTATTTGGCGTTAAAGATTCTCTCACTGCTGCAATTGAAGAAGATGGGGGGAGTGTTGATGGCAATTCACTTCTCGTCTCCCGAACTATCACTAGTGATGGAAAATCTCGAATTTCGATTGGTGGGGCGCCGAGCACAAACGCAAAAGCAGCAGAGCTGGCAAATGAATTAGTAGAAGTTCATGCACAATCAAGCACCCAAAGACTCTCTAAACCTGCCTATGTTCGTACTGCGCTTGATCGCTTCGCAACGATTGATAACGAGCTAGGCCTCTATGAGGCGAAATATTTAGAGTTCCGCAAACTTCAGGAACGTATTGTGGCCTTGAAGCGAGATGAAGCCACTCGCGAGGAAGAAGTCAGCAAGCTGAAAGAATTTTCAAGCGCTTTCAATGCGATTTCCCCTCGAATTGAAGACTTGCAGGAGATTGAGAGTGAGCTTCTTCGTCTTGAGAGTGTCGATGAACTGCAACAGGCTGTGTCACAGTCCCTCAATCTTCTCGACAATGATGAGATAGTCCTCGCCTCCATCTTGGCTTCTTCAAGCCGCCTGCTCCACCAAGCTTCGGCAAAGGATGCTGAGCTTGAAGCAATCGCGGTCAAGTTTGCAGATGAGATTTTTGCGCTCAATGATTCGGTAAGCGCGCTACAGAGATATCTCGCCAATTTAGATGCGGATCCGGGCAAGTTAGATTATCTCCAAAATCGCAAGGCGGCCATCAATTCACTCATCAAAAAATATGGAGTAGGCAGTGATCGAGCTGCGGCGTTCGCTGAAATTATTGATCGCGGAAATCGAATAAGCGATCGGTTGGCAGATTTAGAAGGCGGCAGTGCTCGCATCGATGAACTTACAAAGCAAGAGTTCCATGATTTTTCGGAACTCAAGAAGCTTGCCAGTGGTTTGAGCGCTAAGCGCCAAGTGGCGGCGGCAGAAATTTCCAAGAAGATCACCGAGGAACTTGCCGCGCTCTCGATGCCTCATGCGCGAGTTGCATTCGAAGTAGCAAAAAGTGATCCTGATGATTCAAAAAACTATTCAGTGTCTGGAATTGATGAAGTTTCGATGGGATTTGCGAGTCACGAGGGTTCAGCGCTCCTACCGCTAGGCAAAAGTGCGAGTGGTGGCGAGTTATCTAGAGTGATGCTTGCGATTGAAGTAGTGCTAGCTTCAAGTGCGCTGCTTCCAACTTATGTCTTCGATGAAGTTGATGCGGGTGTTGGCGGAAAAGCAGCGATGGAGGTAGGGCGGCGTTTGGCAAAACTAGCCCAGGTGGCTCAGGTCATTGTCGTAACTCACCTGGCTCAAGTAGCGGTATGGGCAGATAGTCATCTGGTGGTAAAAAAGAGCGAAAGCGGCTCGGTGAGCAACTCCGACATCATGGTTTTGAGTGCCGATGAACGAAAGGTGGAGATCGCCCGCATGCTTTCTGGGCAAGAAAGCTCGCAAAGCGCGCAAGAACACGCCCAAGAGTTGCTAGAACTGGTGGCGCTGGCGAGTAAATAGTGCTGAAGGGCGCCAAATAGATCAGAAATAGCTACTAACAGGCGAAATAATGATAAGTTTGCGCTCCGTGACCAATACATCTTCAAAACACGTGACCAAGCATCTATTTGTAACCGGCGGAGTTGCCTCAAGTCTTGGTAAGGGACTAACGGCCTCAAGTCTTGGTCGACTATTGAGTTCGCGAGGCGTGCGAGTCACAATGCAAAAGTTGGATCCGTATATCAACGTTGATCCCGGCACAATGAACCCCTTTCAGCACGGCGAAGTTTTTGTCACCGACGACGGGGCCGAGACTGATCTGGACGTGGGTCACTACGAGCGTTTCCTTGATCGCCCTCTCGAAGGCTTTGCAAACGTAACAACAGGTCAGGTTTATTCCAGCGTGATCGCGAAGGAGCGTCGCGGTGATTACCTGGGCGATACCGTCCAAGTTATCCCACACATCACAAATGAAATTAAAGAACGTATCCGCGCCATGGCCGGCCCTGATATCGACTTGGTCATTACTGAAGTAGGTGGAACTGTAGGAGATATCGAGTCACTTCCATTTCTTGAGGCGGCTCGTCAGATTCGCCAAGATGTGGGCCGAGAAAATGTCTTCTACCTTCACGTCTCACTTGTTCCATATATCGGTCCATCTGGTGAGTTGAAAACTAAGCCAACTCAGCACAGCGTTGCTGCGTTGCGCGCAATTGGTATTGCTCCTGATGCAATTGTTATTCGATCAGATCGTGAAATTCCAGAGAATGTTAAGCGCAAAATTTCAGCAATGTGCGATGTGGATTTTGAGGCAGTCGTTGCAGCGGTTGACGCACCTTCGATCTACGACATCCCTAAGGTACTTTATAGCGAAGGCTTGGATGGCTATGTTGTCAGGCGTCTAGGTCTTGAATGTGGCGATGTCGTATGGGGAGAGTGGAACGATCTACTCGAACGTGTTCACCATCCAAAGCATCAGGTAAAAATTGCACTTGTCGGTAAGTACATCGATCTGCCCGATGCCTATCTTTCGGTGACAGAGGCTCTTCGCGCAGGCGGTTTCGCAAATGATGCCCGCGTCAATATTAAATGGGTACCAAGTGATGAATGCGAAACACCAGAAGGTGCAGCAGCGCAATTGGCCGACGTCGATGCCATCTGCGTTCCAGGAGGATTTGGCGTTCGAGGAATTAGCGGAAAAGTCGGAGCGCTGGAATATGCGCGCGAACATAAGATTCCAACTCTTGGGCTTTGTCTTGGATTGCAATGCATGGTGATCGAAGCGGCACAAAACATGGCTGGACTCCCACTCGCGAGCTCAGCGGAATTCGATCCAAACACTCCAGATCCAGTGATTTCAACCATGGCGAGCCAAGAGGAGATCGTTGCAGGCAAAGCAGATCTGGGTGGCAGCATGCGTCTGGGTCTATATCCAGCACAGCTAGCAGAAGGCTCTGTAGTAGCGCAGACCTACGGATCAAACCTCATTCAAGAACGCCATCGCCATCGCTATGAAGTTAACAACGCGTACCGCGAAAAAATCGCAGCGACCGGGCTATGTTTCTCTGGACTTTCACCAGATGGTCACCTCGTTGAGTTTGTTGAGCTTCCGCGTGATATTCACCCGTTCTACGTGGGAACACAGGCTCACCCTGAGTTTCTATCGCGTCCCACCAAAGCGCATCCACTATTTAGTGGCCTAGTAGCGGCAGCGATCAAAGCTAATGAAGGAAAGTAATTCAGCGCTACGGGAATATCTGAATTTCCTTATTGTTGAACGGGCGCTTAGCTCACATACAGTAAGCGCTTACGAGCGCGATCTGCGTGGTTATATCTCTTTTCTCGAGCTTGCCAACCTTCAATTGCTCGAATCAACCACGGCGAGCCTTGAAGAGTATGTTGCTTCGTTAAGAGCTCAAAAAAGGTCAGAGAGTTCGATTGCGCGGGCCGTTGTTGGAATTCGCAATTGTATGGAGTTCTCGTGCAAAGAAGCTGGACTCATTAATCCAATTAAAGAATTTAAGCCTCCAAAGAGCGCAAAACGGTTGCCAAAGGCGTTAAGTATTCAAGAAGTGACAGATATGATTGATGCAACGTCTCGTGGCGATGATCCACTTTCGATTCGCAATCGCGCGATAGTCGAATTGCTTTATGCGACTGGCGCACGTATTTCTGAAATCGTGGATCTCAATCTCTCGGATATCTCTAAGATGGTCGGAGAAGAAGTGCTCTCCGTAAAGCTTTCCGGTAAGGGTGGAAAAGACAGAATCGTCCCAGTCGGCAAATATGCACAGAGCGCTATAGATCAGTACGTCGTGAGAATTCGTCCGATCACTGCACTACGTAGCGAGAGCGCTTTATTTGTGAATTCGCGCGGTTCTCGCTTAACAAGGCAGAGCATGTGGAAGGTAGTGGGAGATGTCGCAAAGAGCGCTGGCATCGACCATGTCGTTTCACCACACTCATTGCGCCATAGCTTTGCCACACATTTACTCGATGGTGGTGCAGATATTCGCGTAGTGCAAGAATTGCTCGGACATTCATCTGTCACGACCACGCAGATCTACACGCTGGTGACTATAGATAAATTACGAGAGAGTTATGCAAGTGCGCACCCAAGAGCTCGAGAAATTTAATTGCTTAAATATTTTCCAGGTGCGTAGGAATTAACGACCGCGAAGTCTGCGAGCGATAATGCTTTGATCGCCTTTAGCTTCAAGATCGGCGATAATGATTGCTAGAGATTCTCGAACAATGCGACCACGATCTACCGCTAACCCAAGGTCACCTCGAAGTGCTAAGCGTGCCTGCTCAAGGTCATACAACTCTTCAGGTGAAAGATAAACGGTGATCTTTTCGTCATGACGTTCGCGACCACTTGGGGAGCGATCGAATGTATTGACGCGACGACGTGGCGTAGTCCTGACAGCCGACTTTGTGGCCGAGTGAATAGGTGCCTGTGGTTGATCTTCTATTGGCGTTGGAGCTGCAGATGGTACTGCGCTGAGAGTTGTTGTCTGGCGAAAGAGTTCTTCGGCTCCGGGAAGACTGACGCGACGACTCAATTGGCACCCCCACGAGAGATAAGTTCACGAGCAAGACGATGATAGGAGAGAGCCCCAGGAGAGCTTGGAGCATAAGAGGTAATTGGTTCACCTTTTACCGTCGATTCCGAGAATCGCACAGTTCGAGCAATGATGGTGTCTAGTAGCTCGTCGTGAAATTCTTTGTCGATGAGTTCGAGAACATCGCGAGAGTGGCCTGTTTTACGGTCAAACATCGTTGCCAAAATTCCATCAATACGTAGATGAGGATTTGTATGTTCTTGAATCTTGCCGATTGTCTCTTTCACCAGTGAGAGGCCCAAGACGGCGAAGTATTCGCACTCCATTGGAATAAGCACGCCATCAGATGCCGTAAGTGCGTTCACAGTCAATGTTCCAAGTGATGGTGAGCAGTCGATCAAGATATCGTCATAGAGCTCAAGGACAGGTGCGAGAATCTTGCGCAGCTTGTGCTCCTTGGCTATCTCAGTAACAAATGCCGCTTCAGCTGCAGCCAAGTCGCCATGGCCACGTATGAAATCAAGACCAGGTACGTTCGATTTCAAAATGAAGTCAGTGACATTGGCGGTTGAATCGTTGAGGAGATACCAGATCGACCCGTACTGCTCTTTAATTTGGGAAGGTTTGATGCCAAGGCCAGTAGTCATCGAGGCTTGTGAATCGAAATCGATGAGGAGTACTCGACGACCAAGTTCGGCGAGCGCAGCACCTAGATTGATAGTCGTGGTGGTCTTACCTACGCCACCTTTTTGGTTAACGACCGAGATCACACGAGCGCGAGCGGCAGCTGGCGCGGCTACTGGTTCTGAGAAATCAAGAGCTCTGCGACCGAGGATGACGGCGGTTGATGCCAGCTCGTCGTCTCGATTTGTCGATTTATCTTCCAAGCGAGAAACCTGTGAATTGATATTGGCCATGTCGGGACTTTAGAGGTGGCTGCCAACATCTGGCAAGCCCGGAAGCATGACCTACAGACACAGGTAACACGTGTACCTTTAGCGCATGACTGAGCTAGGGGATGTCTCAACCGAGAACCCATCCGTTGAGGATGTGACTCCAGCAGCTCTCAGCTCAACAACCCCAGGTGAAGTTATTCCTGTAGAAGGTAGTGAGGGCGCATTCTCCGTTCATCTCTCCAATTTCGATGGCCCCTTTGACCTCCTGCTTCAGCTTATTTCTCGTCACAAAATGGATATCACCGAAGTTGCCCTTGGTGTCGTAACGGATGATTTCATAGCCTATATACGCGCTTTAGAAGGCTCTGAGGCGGGTTGGGACCTAGATCAGACCACTGAATTCCTTGTTGTTGCTGCGACGCTGCTAGACCTCAAAGCAGCTCGTTTGCTGCCATCTGGCGAAATTGAAGATGAGGGCGATCTTGCTCTGCTTGAGGCAAGAGATCTGCTCTTTGCACGACTCTTGCAATATCGAGCCTTTAAGGAAATCGCAGCGATCTTCCATGGTCGTATTGATATCGCCGAGAAGTCTTTCCCACGCCTGGTGGCTATGGAACCCCATTTTGCACAGCTTCTTCCTGAAGTCCTTATTGGTGTGGGCCCAGCGCGATTTGCCCAAATTGCCCAGCGCGCAATGACCCCGAAAGTGCCGCTGACGCTCTCGGTCGAACATATTCATAGGCCACTGGTGAGCGTGACCGAAGAGGCGGCAAAGATGGTCGACCAGCTCCGCAAATCTGGCCGCTCGAGCTTTAGAACGCTGATCTCGGATGCCGATTCGACCCTTGTCGTTGTGGCGCGCTTTTTGGCGCTGCTCGAGCTCTATCGTGAGGGCGTATTGCGTTTTGAGCAAGTGATGGCTCTTGGAGAACTCCAGATCACATGGTCAGGGGAGGCTGTTGGAGAGGTGCAGGTGAGCGACGAGTTCGATACTGCGCCTCAGACTGATATGGATGCCAACCCGAAGGACGATTCTGAAATAAACCCTGAAACAAGTGAGGTCTAAATGTCTCAACCTGAACTTAATCAAGCCCTTGAGGCTATCTTGATGGTTGTCGATGAGCCTGTTACCGAGTTGGTACTGGCCCAGATCACCGAGAAGCCGACAGAAGAGGTGATTGCTGCTCTCAAAGAGCTTGCAGCTGGATACGAAGAGCAGGGGCGTGGCTTCACGTTGCGTGAAATCGCTGGGGGATGGCGTTTCTACTCTCACCCGGATCAGGCCGCCATGGTCGAAAAATTTGTCCTAGATGGCCAACAATCTCGACTTACGCAGGCAGCGTTAGAAACATTGGCCGTCATCGCTTATCGCCAGCCGGTCTCGCGTGCACGTGTCTCAGCTATTCGTGGCGTGAACGTTGAAGCGGTAATGAAGACGCTGCTGACTCGCGGTCTAGTCGAAGAGCGCGGAACCGAGCCTGATTCAGGCGCCATTCTGTATGGCACAACGAGTTACTTTCTCGAGAAGATCGGCATTCGCAGCCTGGAAGACCTGCCTGCGCTCGCTCCATTCTTGCCCGATGTTGATGGGCTAGATGAAGTTCTGGCAACTCTCACCGACTAGTTTCCCGCTTATTAGCCAAACCTCAAGTGAGGGTTTATAGTTATGTCCTCGTGAGCTCACTGTGAGCACACAGCTTTTTCTCTCCACGCCGAAAAGCCGTGATGAAAGGACTACACAATGGCGCTTGTTCGCCTTCAGAAAGTTTTAGCTGACGCAGGTATCGCTAGCCGCAGAGCGAGTGAGCAATTGATCCTCGATGGCCGAGTGAGCGTAGACGGAATCCAGATTACAGAACTTGGTAGCAAAGTTAATCCAGAAATCTCTAAAGTTGAAGTTGATGGTGAGGCAATTGCTACCGTAAAGACTAAAGTTTATCTAGCATTCAATAAGCCAATGGGCGTTTTGTCCACAATGTCGGACCCCGAAAACCGTCCAAATTTGGGTGAGTACTTCAAGGATCGTAATGAGAGACTCTTCCACGTTGGCCGCCTCGATAAGGAGAGTGAAGGACTTATTCTTCTCACTAACGATGGTGACATGGCGCATAGAGCAACCCACCCTTCATATGGAATGGTGAAGAAGTATTTGGTGGAGATCGAAGGGGTTCTCACTAAAGAAGAGCTCGCGGAAATTCTTAAGGGCGTAGCCCTAGAGGATGGTCTCGCCCGAGCTCTGACTATAAAGACAATTCGTGAAGTCAACCCCAAACATTCATGGGTAGAGATCACGATTCATGAAGGGCGATACCACATCGTGCGCCGCATCTTCGAGCACTACGAGGTTCCTGTTCTTCGCTTGATACGTACCGATTTTGGTCCGATCACGCTGGGGGAGACCGGTGTTGGACGGTATCGCAAAATAAACGAGGTGGAGTTGGTAAAGCTCTTTACACTTTTAAAAATAAATCGATAATAACTTTTGCATAAAAGAAATTAATCAACAATTACATATTGTGACTAAATAGGATAAGCATTTTATCGACTTTTTTAAGCACAAAGTTGTGATAAATGTCGATAAAAAGACATTATTGTGACGGTACAGCAGAACACAATGTGAAAGTCGACATTGCAAAGAGCTAATAAATCGATATACATGTTAAGAAATAAAAAGTTTTAAAGGTTTTTAAGGAAATGAGAAGCGATAAGCGAGAGAGATTGGTTAGAGTATGTATATGGGCGTAAGGGCGATACGAGGTGCGACGACGCTCGATGCTGATACAAAAGAGAGCATGACAGAGGCCGTATGTCAGCTACTGCTTGAGATTTTCGAGGCTAATCAGATTTCTCACGATGACCTCATCTCTCTCATTTTTACATCGACCCCCGACCTGGTGAGTACCTTCCCTGCGACTGCGGCTCGCACTTTAAACCTGGGTGATGTCCCATTGATCTGCGCCGTGGAAGTGAGTGTTCCTGACGCACTTAAAAAGACAGTCCGAGTCATGGTTCATGCTCAGTCCGAGAAGACTTTGGCCCAGATTAAGCATGTATACAAGCGTGGGGCAGTGGTTTTACGACAAGATTTGGCTCAATAGAGTCAAAAAACCATGAAAATTAGAATTATTGGAGCCGGCCTGATTGGTACTTCCATCGCGCTCGGACTCAAAGGGGCAGGTTATGAGATTGCGATCGAAGATGACCAACCAGAGCTAGAAAAAATCGCCCAAAACCTCATAGGGCAGAGTGATTTCCCTCCAACTCCAGACTTAATCATTGTTGCCACACCTATTTCGGCAATTGCGGGCATCCTCAAAGAGTCTGCAACTCGATACCCTAAAGCGAGCTTCATAGATATAGGTGGACTTAAGTCTGATGTTTTAGATGAGGTTGAACGATTTGCGGATATTTCTCGCCGTTTTTGTTCCACTCATCCTATGGCTGGGCGAGAAATTGCTGGCCCTTTGGCGGCCCGTGGAGACCTATTTCAGGGACGAATGTGGATTTACACGCCAAGTAGTCAGAGTTCGGAAGTTGTCATCAATCAGGCGCTTGAAATCATCAACGCTCTCGGTGGGATTCCCGTAGAACTTGATGCACAGACGCATGATGCAGTCATTGGCGGAATATCACATCTGCCTCAGATCTTAAGTTCTCTGCTCTCTCTCACCCTGGAAGATATGGAAGAGGTGCACTTAGCCTTGGCCGGTCAAGGCCTCAAGGATGTCTCCCGCCTGGCTGCATCGGATCCCGACCTTTGGTCTGAGCTATTACATAGCAACCGTGGCGCACTGAAGTCTTATCTCGATAAGATGATTAATCTTTTAAACGATTTGTCGACATCACTAGCGAACGATGATCTGCGAAAAACGCACGAAATTTTGTCAGCCGGTCGCGAAAATCATCGACGCATTCCCGGCAAGCATGGTGGTCGCAAACGTGGTTACTGGTACCTGCCTATTGTCATCGACGATAAGCCCGGACAACTTGCAGCAATCTTTGATGCCTGCGCTCTGGTTCAGGCCAACGTTGAAGACCTTGCCATCGAGCACACCCCAGGCCAGGAGAGTGGTCTAGTGACTCTGGCACTTTCGCATGGTGATGCAAAAAAACTTTTTGATCAATTATTGGTAGATGGCTGGAAGGTGCATCTACCTCGAGAGAGCATCGGTTAATTCGTTTTCAATAGAGCGTTAGGGTTAAGACATGTCGACTGTCGTAGTAGCAATAGATGGTCCAAGTGGATCGGGTAAGTCCACCACAGCACGCGCAATAGCGCAGCGTGCTCGTTGGCAATATCTAGACACTGGAGCTTTGTATCGGGCTATCACCTGGCTGGCTCTGGATTCCAACATCACAGACCCCGATCTCTTGGTATCTCAAGCGCAAGAGCGTGGAATTGCATTTAACGCGGATCCGATCGAACCACGAATTACTTTAGGCGAGCGCGATCTCACAGCAGATATAAGGTCTCTTCGGGTTACCGATCAAGTCTCTATTTATGCCGCAATGCCAGAAGTACGCGAATACCTACTCACGCTTCAGCACCAAATAATCGATGCAGCGCCACACGGAATTGTGGTCGAAGGTCGAGACATCGGAACTGTTGTTGCACCTGATGCAGCGCTCAAAATTTTCCTTTATGCAGATTTACATGAGCGCGCACTTCGACGCGAACGCGAATTGGCTGGTGAGATCGAAGAGGCCCCGGAAGCATCTGTCGTAGCCGATTCCTTAACTAGCCGAGATGAGATTGATTCGAATCGAAAAATTTCACCGCTGCGCATGGCAGAGGATGCCCTTGAAATTGATTCAACCCTTTTGGATCTAGGCGAAGTTGTAGATGTTATTTGGGAATGGGCCAAGAGCCGCAATCTTTTAGGACTTACAAAAGTCGCAATCATTGGTCGTCCAAACGTAGGCAAATCAACTCTTGTTAATCGCATTATCGGACGTCGTGAAGCAATCGTTGAAGACGTTCCCGGCGTGACTCGTGATCGCGTTAAATACGAAGCTGAGTGGAACGGTCGAACATTCTTGCTCATCGATACCGGTGGTTGGGAAGTTAAGCCCGAGGGGATTTCGCAGAAAATTACAGCAGGATCTGAAGCAGCTATCGCTGAATCAGATCTCGTACTCTTTGTCGTGGATGCCCAAGTAGGCGCCCTTGATGAAGATGAATCACTTCTCACCATCTTGCGTCGCTCAGGCAAGAAAGTAATTTTGGTTGGAAACAAAGTTGATAGCCCTGCTGAAGAAAATTTGGCGCACGGTCTTTGGAATCTTGGTCTTGGAGAGCCTCATTTCGTTTCTGCGCTACATGGTCGTGGCTCCGGAGACCTGCTCGATTTAGTTGTTAAAGAGCTTCCCGAAGTTGGAACAGAGCCAGCTGATGATGGTTACCGCCGTGTTGCACTTATTGGTCGACCAAATGTTGGCAAATCTAGTTTGCTCAATACCCTTGCTGGACAAGCTCGCGTATTGGTTGATGATGCTGCAGGCACCACGCGCGATCCCGTTGATGAGTTAATTGACTTCGGTGGAAACACATGGAGATTTATTGATACTGCCGGAATTCGTCGCAAAGCCAAGTTCGATAGCGGCACGGATTACTACGTGAGTTTAAGAACAGAAGCTGCGCTAGATAGAGCCGAAGTTGCTGTTGTAGTACTCGACGCTTCTGTCCCGCTCACCGAACAGGACCTTCGCATTGTCACGATGGCAGAAGAGTCTGGTCGCGCTTTGGTCCTCGTCATGAACAAGTGGGACATTGTTGATACTGAAAGACAAGAGCAGTTCAATAAAGAACTTGAGCGAAACCTCGAACGTTATCCATGGGCGCAGCGCGTAAATGTTTCAGCGCTCACCGGATGGCATCGCGATCGACTCGCTCCTGCACTGCGAACCGCGCTGAATTCGTGGGAGAAGCGTGTACCTACCGCCAAGCTCAACTCCTTTCTCGGGGCCCTTATCGCGGCGACACCACCACCAGTTCGCGGTGGTAAGCAACCGAAAATCCGATTTGCGACTCAAGCTGGCACATGCCCGCCGAAATTTGTGGTCTTCTCAAGTGAGTGGGTCGAACCCTCTTATCGACGATTCATCGAACGACGTTTGCGCGAAGAATTCGGTTTTGATGGCAGCCCAGTAGAGGTGGCTATCAAGGTGCGCGAGCGTGAAGAGCGCAAAGAGCGTCGCAAGCCAACCTATTAGATTTCCTCAAGAAATCGTGTTGATTATGCCGACTTACTAAGAACTGACTTTCTACATAGGATCGGCGCATGAGAGTTTCTCGCTCCGAAGTGTTGACGATTCCCAATGGGCTGACCTTGATACGAGCCTTTGGAGTCCCAATTTTCCTTTGGTTGCTCCTAGGGGAGAACCTTCGGGGTTGGGCCTATCTCGTTCTAGCAATTGGGGCTTGGACGGATTACTTTGATGGAAAAGTCGCTAGATGGTTGCATCAAGAATCCAAACTTGGGGCAGCCATGGATCCCACCATTGATCGCCTTTACATCGTGGCGACAATTATTGGCCTAGCCATTAAGTCGTATATTCCGTGGTGGATGGTCGCTGTGCTGATCGGTCGCGACCTTTGGATGGCCGTGATGTTGATGATCTATCGAAGGAAGACTGGCAACGTATTTACGGTGACCTTCCTGGGCAAATCAGCAACATTCAACCTGCTTTACGCATTTCCGTTTCTGTTGTTGAGCGGACACTCTTTCTGGGGTCAAGTAGCTCATATTGCGGGATGGAGTTTTGCGATCTGGGGGATTGGCCTATACCTGCTCACCGCTTTCGATTATTCTCGCCTCGCTCTAACACTCAAAGAACACTCATAAGGGAGTATGTCCATGTCACACGTTCCAGCAGAACTTTCCTATACCAAAGAGCATGAGTGGATCGCTTTTACAAGTGAAACTACTGCACGTATTGGAATTACCGATTTTGCTCAAGCAGCACTGGGAGACATCGTGTATATCCAATTACCAAAAGTTGGCGAGAGCGTTACATCAGGAAAAGTGTGCGGTGAAGTTGAATCAACAAAGAGTGTCTCTGAAATTTACTCTCCATTAACAGGAAGCATCTCACTCGTCAATACTGATTTAGATAGCGCTCCTGAGGCGATCAACTCTGATCCTTATGGGGCTGGCTGGATCGCAGAAATCACTTTTGAGAGCAAGCCACTTGACCTTTTGACCGCGCAAGAATACGACTCACTTACCGCTTGATTTTGATTCTGCAGATGATTAGTGTCAGCCTCTAGTCAAGATTGATAGCTGTTGCTGACATTAATACAGTGTTCTGACCAGATATGTAAATTAAACGGAGGAGGGTGTTATGTCTGAAGCGCATAAGCCAACCCCTTCGGAAAAAGCAGTTCCAGAGCTGACAACGACTATCCATCTCTCTGCCCTTCGCTCAGTACCGAAACCACGTCCATTAGAGGAAGTTTTTGCACTACTTACTCCAGAAGACAGAAGCGTCGTGGGTCAACTTGCGCACAACTGTGCGATGTTGGTTGTGGTCGCAGGGCCAAGTAAAGGTTCCCGCTTTTTGATTGATAGTGATCGCGTGAGTATTGGACGATCAGAGAGTGCAGACATTGCTCTCGATGATGTAACTGTTTCGCGTTCACACGCCGTGATTTCAAAGTTGGAAAATGGTGACTTCCAGATTGCCGACGCCCAGAGCCTCAATGCCACATATCTCAATGGCACTGCAATTAATGAGTCGCGCTTAGCGGTTGGTGATGAAATTCAGATCGGAAAATTTCGTTTGACATACTTCAATGGAAAGGGGAACTCATGAGTGTTCCAGCACGCGCCTATTTAAGCATCGGAGAAGTTCTAGGAAAACTTCGAGGCGACTTTCCAGACATCACAATCTCCAAGATTCGCTTCCTAGAGTCCGAAGGCCTGATTGACCCTCAGCGCACTCCATCGGGATATAGAAAATTCACATCAATCGATCTCGAACGTCTGCGCTATGTGCTCTCCGCACAACGTGACCAGTATTTGCCACTACGCGTAATTAAGGAAAATCTCGATGCTCTTGACCGTGGGTTAGAGCCAGCAGCCACAGCTGGTGCAACGCCTACACCTCGTTTGGCTAGCGTTGATGGCGAGCTAACTCCTAGTCATTTTGCAGGGGAGAGCGATCTTCGACTTTCTCGCGAGGAACTTCTTGAATCAGCCAATCTCAGCGACGCCCAATTAGTGGAGCTAGAGTCCTTTGGGCTCATCACTATTCGTGGTCGTTACTACGACGCAGATGCGCTTTCGGTTGGCAGAACGGTGTCAGCTATTGCAGCTTTCGGTATCGAGCCGCGCCATCTTCGCTCATTTAAGTCTGCAGCAGATCGCGAAATTGGTTTGTTTGAGCAAGTAATCACACCGCTTTTAGCTCAAAAGAGTTCTGATGCAAAAGCGAGAGCAGAAGAAGTCGCTAACGAGCTAGCCGCCCTTTCGGTGAAATTGCATGCTGCGCTGGTTCGCGCTGGCTTGCACCGATCGAAGTAGAACTCGCCCCCACGAGTGGGGAGTGAGAGGATGAGTACATGAGTATTCCTGTTGAGGTTGTCGGCGTTCGAATCGAAATGCCTTCTAACCAACCAATCGTTTTGCTGAAGGAGATTGGCGGTATTCGCTATCTTCCAATTTGGGTTGGTGCCGTTGAGGCTTCGGCGATCGCTTTCGCCCAGCAGAATCTGATTCCAGCAAGGCCCCTCACGCACGACCTCTTCACGTCGGTTCTCCATATCCTGGGTAACCCAGTCACCGCCGTTGAAATTTCAGACTTGCGAGATGGAGTTTTCTATTCCGAGCTACATCTTTCTGGCGGCACGACCGTTTCAGCTAGGCCGAGTGATGCAATCGCGCTAGCCATACGCGTAAAAGCCCCTATAAGCGCCACTGAGGCCCTTTTCGCCAAGGCTGGGATAGAGATACCGGATCAATCTGAGGATGAGGTAGAGAAGTTTCGGGCCTTTCTCGATGCGATTAACCCAGACGACTTTCTTGGCTAACCACGCTAGGGTAAGCCTCAAGTAAAGGTTTAAAGTTTTGCGTGTCGCAGCGCTATGCTCTGGAGCAAGAACTCTATCCTTAAGCAATACTGAATCCCCTCGGTATAACCCATATCGGGTGTCTGCAGAAGTGAGAACTCCATGACCACTGGGTCTAATCCCGACGTTCAAGAACTCGGTTATCGCGGAGCTACAGCATGCGTTGCTGCAGGTATTACATATCGCCAGCTCGATTATTGGGCCCGAACTGACTTAGTTGGACCGAGCATTCAAGGGGCGAGCGGCTCTGGATCGCAACGACTTTATAGTTTTCGCGACATCTTGGTTCTCAAGATCGTCAAGCGACTTTTGGATACAGGTGTATCGCTGCAAAATATTCGTAGCGCAGTAGAACACTTGCGTTCTCGGGGAGTCTCAGATTTAGAGCGGATGACGCTTATGAGCGATGGTGTATCAATTTATGAATGCGCAAGTGCTGATGAGATCGTCGACCTTCTACAGGGCGGTCAAGGTGTATTTGGCATTGCCATTAACAAAGTTTGGACCGAGGTAGAGGGCTCTCTGGCCAATCTACAGTCTGAATCAGTGGTTGATGGTTCAGTGCGCAGCAACGCCACTGACGAACTCGCGCTTCGGCGTAAGCGTAAAGGCGCCTAGCAGTACTCTTTCTCTCTCATAACTTTAGGGGGAGCCTTGTCAGTCAAGCGATCAGTAATCCGCGAATCCTTTGTCGATCGCCATATTGGTCCTGATGAAAGTTCGATCGAGCTGATGCTCTCGACTTTAGGGGAGTCTTCACTTGAATCACTGATTGCTCGCGTGGTGCCCGCAAATATTGCCATGGGCGAAAAGCTCGAGAGTGCGCTACCTGAAGGAATTTCAGAAGTTGCTGCGATCAAGCGTTTGCGAGAACTTGCAGATCAGAACAAGGTAATGCGTTCCTACATTGGTACTGGTTATTACGGAACCATCATGCCTCCGGTAGTACTTCGAAACATTCTGGAAAATCCTGCCTGGTACACCGCCTACACGCCGTATCAACCAGAAATTAGTCAGGGCCGCCTTGAGGCAATTTTCGCTTTCCAAACTGTGGTGAGTGATCTGACCGGATTGCCAATTGCCAATGCATCAATGCTCGACGAGGCAACAAGTGCAGCGGAAGCCATGACACTCGCGCGCCGCAACTGGAGTGGTAGTGATGATGCCGCATTCTTCATTGACCAAAATCTTCATCCACACATAAAGGCTGTCATTGCAACACGAGCAAAGCCACTTAAGATCACTCTCATAGAAGCCTCTATTCATGATCTCGACATGGTTGCTGTACCGCTTTTCGGTGGAATTGTCTCGCAATTTTCAACATACGGAGAAGTGGTCAACGTAGAGAAGTTTGTTACTGAGATTCATGCACGAGGTGCGCTGGCTATTGTTGCAACAGATTTATTAGCGCTTGCACTTTACACGTCGCCAGGGGAGAGCGGCGCAGATGTCGCAATTGGCTCCGCACAAAGATTTGGCGTGCCGATGGGTTTTGGTGGTCCGCATGCTGGGTTCATGTCAGTTCGTGCTGGTCTTGAACGTTCGATCCCAGGACGACTTGTTGGGCAGAGCATCGATAGCCATGGAAATAGCGCATACAGATTGGCGCTTCAAACTCGCGAGCAACATATTCGTCGTGACAAAGCAACATCAAATATTTGTACAGCGCAAGTTCTACTCGCGGTCCTCTCTGCTTTCTATGCGATGTGGCATGGCGCCGACGGCATTAAGGCGATCGCAACACGCGTTCGCGAGAGTACTCATCTCTTGCGTAAGAGTTTGTCATCTCATGGACTGAAGGTCAGTTCATTTGATGTCTTCGACACATTTGTAGTCAACGATGTCGATGCAGAAGAAATAGCAGTGCAGGCTCGAGATCGTGGAATAAATTTGCGAATAATTTCAGCCCAGGCTCTTGGTATCTCACTGGATGAAACCGTAACGCTGCATGACCTAGAAGAATTAGCGCAGCTCTTTGGAGCAAAGTTGCAGGGGGATGGTGCATTGCCCCTTAGTGCACCACGCTCTACTGATTATTTACAGCACAAAGTCTTTAACTCGTATCATTCTGAGACGTCAATGTTGCGTTACATCCGCACGCTGTCAGATCGAGACTTGGCACTTGATCGTACGATGATCCCGCTTGGCTCTTGCACAATGAAACTCAATGCAACTACCGAGATGATTCCGATTACCTGGCCAGAGTTTGCCTCTCTCCATCCATTTGCACCGGCGGATCAATCTGCCGGATTTAGAACACTCATCAGCGAACTTTCGGATTGGCTTATCGAAATCACTGGCTACGACGCTGTATCACTCCAGCCTAACGCTGGTTCGCAAGGAGAATTTGCAGGGCTTCTGGCTATTCGTAACTATTTGGACGTCAATGGGGGGAGTGAGAGGGATATCTGCCTCATTCCATCGAGTGCACACGGAACCAACGCAGCTAGCGCTGTCATGGCCGGTATGAAAGTGGTAGTTGTTGCGTGCGACGAATTTGGTAACGTCTCAGTCGATGACATCAAAGCGAAAATTGAGGAATACAGCGGACGCTTGGCAGCTCTGATGGTGACGTATCCATCAACTCATGGCGTCTTTGAATCTGCGATCTCCGAAATTTGTGCACTGGTCCATGATGCAGGGGGACAGGTATACGTTGACGGTGCGAATCTCAACGCATTGGTTGGCCTTGCTCAACCTGGAAAATTTGGTGCAGATGTTTCTCATCTCAATCTTCACAAAACTTTCTGCATTCCGCACGGAGGTGGTGGGCCGGGAGTTGGTCCAGTAATTTCCAGAGCACACCTTGCGCCGTATCTACCAAATCACCCGCAGGATCCACTGTGTGGTCCAGCAACCGGCCCTGGACCAGTGAGCTCTGCTCCATTTGGTTCAGCTGGAATCTTGCCAATCTCGTGGGCATATATTCGCATGATGGGCGGTTCTGGTCTGACGAAGGCAACTCAAGTTGCGATCTTGTCCGCTAATTACATAGCGACAAAATTGGATCCACATTTCCCAATTCTCTATAAGGGCGAAGGTGGATTTATCGCCCATGAATGTATTGTCGACTTACGTGAGATCACCAAGAAATCTGGCGTGACTGTCGATGACGTTGCCAAGCGTTTGATGGATTATGGTTTCCATGCACCGACTGTCAGCTTTCCAGTTGCGGGAACTATGATGATTGAACCGACCGAATCGGAAGATATCGATGAGTTGGACCGGTTTATCAATGCCATGATTTCAATCCGAGCCGAGATTTCGGCGATCGAAGCGGGAGAGATGGCGGTCGAAGAATCAGCACTGCGAATGGCTCCGCATACCGATGTCGACTTATTGAGTGATCTCTGGGATCGTAAATATTCACGTCAAAGCGCTGCTTACCCAACTGGAGTTGATTCAAGTATGGGCCATAAGGGCAAATACTGGCCAAGTGTTGGTCGTATCGATGGGGTATTTGGGGATCGGAATTTGGTCTGCGCCTGTGCGCCGATCGAGGAGTTGGCGATCAACTAGCCCGATTCTTTTACTTTACATAATGTAGATTATCGGCGATTAAGTATGCGCTTGAAACCCCACTGAGTGGTCTTTAGCCATGCCTCGAAAACAATTCCTATGTTCATCTTGGATTGGCCATCAACCCGTTCGGTAAATTCAATAGGTACTTGTGCAATAGGCATCCGAAGCTGTGCGGCTAAAGCAACAACTTCGATCTGAAATCCGTATCCAGAAGCTTGCATGTCAGATTGGAGAATCTCTTTGACGAGCTTCATGCTCAAGACCCTAAATCCACTTGTGAGGTCTTTGTAAGGCAATTTCAGGGCCGCTGATGCGTACCAGGTGCCAAATCTCGAGATCAGGCGCCTGGCCAATGGCCAATTGTGGACTGAGCCGCCAGGCATCCAGCGAGTGCCAATAACAAGGTCGTGGCCTGCCTTGGTAGCCGCCAAAAGATCTCCCAATTGGGCCGGGTGGTGGCTGCCATCTGCATCCATTTCTACGACAAATTCATATTGATTAAATGATTGATTATGTTGATTATTGTGATCATTTTTGCGAGAGCTGGCCCAAGAAAACCCAGCCAGATACGCAGGGCCCAAACCAGCTTTCTGACTTCTGTGGAGAACATGAATTTTCTCGGATTTCAGGGATTCTGCAATTTCTCCGGTTCCATCCGGGGAGTTGTCATCGACAATCAAAATGTCGATATCGCCATGCAATTCGGTGAGTTCCATTACAAGCCTCTTTAAGTTTGCACGTTCATTGAACGTTGGCAAAATTACAAGAGTGTCATTTACCATCCGAGCGCCGAAATCATGCGATCGATCGAAGCTCCTAAATTGAATTCATTCTTATATCGGTAAATTTCTTCGAGTGTTGCCGGCGCTTGAGGCATATCAAATTTCATCGGTGGAATCGGAACATCTAAGGCGCAGTGCACGATTGTTGGAGCGATGGAAATATATTCACTTGATTCAATCAGTTTCTTACGCAAGTTCGGTGTAAGTCGTTCATCATTAGCATGTGCTGCATCAAGTGCTTCTTCAATATTGCTGAAGTTGTTTGCAATCAGAGCCGCACCTTTTTCGCCTATTCCTTTAACGCCTGGAAGACCATCGGATGCATCGCCTCGGATCAGGGCAAATAGTGCGTACCTATCCCCTGGGATTTCGTACTTTCGAGCTATCCAATCAATATCGACAAGATCGTGATTGGCCAAACCTTTTGCTAGGTAGACAACTTTCACGCGACGTTTATCATTTACTAACTGGAACAAATCACGATCTCCGGTAGCAATGAAAGTAGGACCACGTTCGCGCACACTTACTGTCGCAATAACATCATCTGCCTCGTAATCGTCAACACCTACATTCGGAATTGAAAATGCATCGAGGATATCTAGCAACATTGGTATCTGTGGTGTCAAAGTATCTGGCTCTGCCTCTTCGCCATCGTCATCGACGCGATTAGCTTTGTAACCAGGGAATAGATCAGTGCGCCATGTTGGGCGCCAATCCCCCTCAGTTGCGCAGAGAATTCGCGATGGTTGGTATTGCGAAATTAGCCGGGCGGACATATCGAGAAAACCTTTGATGGCGTTAACTGGTGAACCATCAGGTGCGACAAGTGAGTCTGGCATTCCGTAGTAAGCCCGATACCAGAGAGATGCACTGTCGAGAAGGAGAAGTGTCATGCAACTATTCCAGCGTAGGAAACAATTCCACGGTCAATCCGCTTGAGTGCATTATCAACTGTCTGCGACAGATGAGGTGATGCGTTACCTATTTGTCGCAGGAGATCAATGATCTGCTTCATCGCACGCACAAAATCCCCAACCGTGAGTTCTGTTCCGCGAAGGATTGCAGCCAATGAATGACCACTCGCCCATCGATAAGAAGCCCAGCAGAATGCAAGATCAGGTTCACGCATTGGCTCTAATCCGATATCAACTTCTGAACGCTGGATATCTGCCCAGCAGGTAACGAGATCGTTAAGTACTTCTTCGACCTCACCCCTAGGAATCTTAGGAGATTCATCACGCCTTGCTTCGAAAACAAGTGCCGAAAGAACTGAGACCATCTCTGGACCATCCAAGGTATCAAAGCTGCCGGCTTTAATCATCTGCGCGATAAGTAAGTCAGTTTCTCCATAAATATTTGCAAGTAAAGTTCCCCACTGGGTGATGACCCCATTTTTGAGGTAACCATATTTTTCGAGCATAACTTGGACAAGATCAAATCTCTTAGCTATCAAATCAGTTCGACTGCTCACGCGATCTTCAAGTCCACGTGTCTCGCGGGCAAGTCGATCAAGACGTTCGGCTATGCGTGAATGTTCCTCGCGCTCTGAACAACCATGACACGGATGTGCGCGTAGAGCACGCCTAGCAGCAACTAGCTCATCCTCGGCAATTACCCTCTTGGCTTTAGTCATCTTGGCCAGCGCTTTTTCTATAGCTTTTATCTCAGAACGGATAGCGGCATACTCCACAAAATCACCTTGATGGCAGGCCATCTCGCCCATGAGTTCCGCACTGGCAGATTGATTACGTTTAATCTGTCTAGCAAGGCCAACGACCGCTTTGTCGGCTTGATACTGTGCGAATGATGACTCAAGAGAAGTTCGCGCACGTTCGGCGCCAAAACGCGAGATCAGATTGATTGTCATGTTGTATGTTGGCTTGAAACTGCTCTTGAGCGGGTATGCGCGAGTGGAAGCAAGACCTGCTACCGATCCAGAATCCACCTCTTTGCTCCAGAGAATGACGGCATTTCCCTCGATATCAATTCCACGACGGCCGGCTCGCCCAGTGAGCTGAGTGAACTCTCCCGGACTTATCGAAACATGTGACTCGCCATTCCACTTCATCAACTTTTCGAGAACAACCGTGCGAGCGGGCATATTGATGCCCATGGCCAGCGTCTCTGTGGCAAAGACGCATTTAACGAGACCGCGTTGGAATAACTCCTCGACAGTTTCTTTAAATGAAGGCAATAGGCCAGCGTGGTGCGCAGCTATTCCACGTTCTAGACCATCGAGCCATTCTGAGAATCCGAGGACGACCAAATCTTCTTCGGGAATATTCGCGGTCGCGCGAAAGACGACTTCTCGAATTTCTGATCGTTCTCGGGCATTGGTTAAACGGATACCCGCCTTTACGCATTGGTGAACTGCAGCAGAACAAGCGTTACGGGAGAATATAAATGTTATCGCAGGCAGTAGACCTTCACGATCTAAACGTTCGATAACTTCGGCTCGATTTAGCGCACGCGAGGTAGGAGTGAGTTGGCTCTTATCCTGCCAATTACCGCCCCTCCCCTTCTTGGAATCGTAAGATCCGCGAACCTTGCGCAACGAGTCCTTTTCAAGTCTGACAATTTCAGGATTAACTTTGCCTTCATCTACGAAGAGATCAAGAAGCTGATGTCCAAAGAGAACATGTTGGTAGAGCGGAACTGGGCGTGTTTCCGAGACAATTACATCGGTATTTCCGCGCACTGCACCTAGCCAATCACCAAACTCTTCCGCATTTGAGACAGTGGCTGAGAGTGAGGCGACCTGAATTGATTCAGGTAAGTGAATGAGAATTTCTTCCCAGACTGCTCCCCTAAATTTGTCTGCTAAATAGTGGACTTCATCCATCACCACATACTGGAGATTGCGAAGCGTGTGGCTTTCGGCATAGATCATGTTTCGCAAAACTTCGGTCGTCATAACGACGATCTGCGCCTCGGAATTGACGCTGGTGTCACCAGTGAGGAGGCCTACCTTCTCCTCACCAAACATCTCTTTAAAATCAGAGAATTTCTGATTCGATAACGCCTTGATCGGTGCCGTATAGAAGCATTTTTTGCCAGTGGCTATTGCCAAGAAAGCGGCAAACTCGCCAACAATTGTCTTTCCTGCGCCGGTTGGAGCTGCGACAAGGACCCCGTGTCCATCCTCAAGGGAATGGCATCCTTCGATTTGGAATGGATCTAGTGGGAAATCGAATGTGTCGCAAAATTCTCTCGTGCGTTTATATTTATTCGCCGATTTTGCGGCAGCAAAGCGTTCCGCAGGTGAACGATCATCGCTCATGTCGTTCATCAAATTACGTCCTTTAACTTTTCGATTATATTCATTCGACCGACGCGCGGACTCGATGGCGATCATTTGCTATTGCTATTCCAGCAGCAGCAAAATAGAAGATGACAAGTGGTACTGCTAATAGCAGCATCGTGAATGGGTCACTTGTGGGAACAAAAGTCGCTGAGAAGACCGTAATTGCGAATACGGCGATACGCCACGGCTTAATAATTGCTCGACCCGAGAGTATTCCTACGACGTTGAGGGCGACGAGAAATACCGGCAGCTCAAAAGCCAATCCAAAAAGTACAATCAAGTGAAGAACGAAACTGAGGTAGTCGCTGAATTTAATCAGGTTGGTCAGATTCGTAGGAGTGAATCCAAGAAGAACACGAATCGCTATTGGAAGAATCCAATATGCCAATGCAGCTCCTGCGGCAAAGAATGGTGTCGCGGCAGCAATGAAAAATAGTGAATATTTCTTCTCTTTGTTATGCAGGGCCGGTGCAACGAATGCCCATAGTTGATGAAGCCAAAATGGAGAGGCGAGTAGAACTCCGCAGACTATTGCTACGGAAATTTGCAGATTGAGCGGTCCAAGGACTCCATCGATATACAGAACTCCGCAATGATGGGAGGAGCTGAGATCTGTACCTAAGTCGCATACGGGCTTGGTCAGAAGGTGAATAATTTTGCTATAAAAAATCCATCCCACGCTTGAAAAGATCGCAATCGATAGTGCCGCGCGAATAATGCGCTTTCGCAATTCACGAAAATGCTCGAGCAGCGGCATCTGCCCACTGTTGCGAGTGGTCATGAATTAACCCTTACTGGGAATTTTTTGCAGCTTGGTCATCCCCAGGCTTTTTATCTTCAGGAGACTTGAGTTCATCCTTGAAGATCCGTAGGGATTTAGCGACCGATTTAGCTGAATCTGGGAGTTTTTTGGCGCCAAAGAGAACTACGAAGACAACAACAATCAGGATGATGTGCCATGGCTTAAGGTCGCCCATTTAACTTCCTATCTACTGTGAACCAACATCATACCCAAAAAGGGCCTGGCTGATCATCTCGGAAAAGAGAGCCTGGAGTCGAGGGTTCTCCTGGATAAGCACCTTGCCAGGCAGAGTCAGCAAGGCTCGCAGCAACCACTCCTCATTTACAGGGCGAATCCTTACCCAAAGCTCATCTCCTAGACGTTCCTGAGAATCGATGATGCCCTGATGTTCCTCTACAAATCTCATGGCTTGCACCTCTAAAACAATGGTCTGCAGCGCGGATGTTTCAAACCCAGTGGCTTCCTCTTCCCCCGTGGGTTGAGACTGTGTGAGGGTTTCACGCGGGGAACCGATATGCGCAGACCCAAGCTGTGCGTCAAGGATGTGATCCATTCGGAATGTACGCATTTGGGCCTTGGCGTGATCCCAGGCGTGTAGATAACCGTAACCTCGGAGGTATTCGATCTGCGTGGGAAGAACTTCTCGTTCAGTAACGACATCCGAACTCATCGCGACATATTTAATGAGAATTGATCGTTGAGATGTAATCGCCTCCATAATCAACTCAGAGAATTGAGATATTAAAGTATCTTCGGCAGCGATGCTGACATGAAGTTCCGACTCCCCTAATGACTGCGAAATTCTCTCTTTAAGAGAATTTATTTTAGCGCAGGCAGTTGGATCAGTGGCGACTGCTTGCAATAAATCCAAGCCAAGAGCCAAGGAGATGCCTTCTTGTCGTGAAAGTTTTCTTGGAAGGTCCAGAACTTGAGGCTCACTCACCTCGATGAAATTCGGATCTTCGTAGTTGATGTCGATGAGTTCAAGATGTGAATAGCCAGGAAGGCCACACATATGAAGTAGTGAGAGATCCTGAGAAATTAGCACCGTCGATGTATTGAAAACTTTGGCAAGCTCGTCGATCGAACTACCTGGATGCAACATCAGATACGGAATGAGATCCAGGGATCGCGATACTCTAGATAGCGCGCTCTCGTTCATGAGAGTTTCTCTTTAAGTCGACGGATAGCAAGTTCGCGAAGTTCTTGTGGTTCCACCGCGATGACGTCATCGACATGCCATAAAACCTGACTCGCAAGGGTGTAGAGATCTGCATCATGAAATTCGATGAGGTCCCAGGTTTCATCAAGCGGGGTAACACTGCCTCGAGCCCGCAAGGCATGTGCTCGACTCTTGCGAATTTTGAGAGCGCAGAGGTACGTCTGTGTCGGAATCATCGCGGTGAGGTGCGGCCTTGAATCAAATCCTGCGGGTATCTCGTACGCAGATTTCTTTTTAACTACCTCGATGCTTCCCGAAATTCGTTTTAATTTGAATACGCGTATCTCACCCTTCTCGATGTCGTTTCCAATCAGATACCAAAAGCCATGCCACAAAGTAAGTTCATAAGGCTCTACATGTCGCTGGGAAATCTTTGTAGATTCGTATGTGAATGAAATTCTTGATCTCGTATCTATAGCACCAAGTATTGGCTCGAAATGTTGCGATGAAGTGTCGTCGATCAGAATGGTCGCGCCTAATTCGCCAGGGTCGTTAAACAACTCTGAGCCGTCAATTTTGGCAAGTGCGCGTGTGCCTGCGTAAGTGAGGGTTTCATCTCGCCACAATTTTCCTGCTAACGAGATATACGCCAAATCTTCGGCGCTCAACTCACCTAGATTCAGACCATAGGAATCCCTGGTGATCCGATATCCAACCTCATCCTCGAAAAAGGCGTCGTGGGTGCCTACCTCGATGTCAATCCCTAAATTTCGCAGTTCGTCCTTGTCTCGCTCGAACATGCGCTCCATGGTTTCCGAAGATCCTTCATATCCAGCCACATCACGAAAGATCTCTGATTTGGCGAGATATCTCTTGCTCCCCAAAAGGGCGATCGTAAGGTTGATCAACCGCTCCGCTTTGCGTTCAGACATGGCCTGAGCCTACGGCTTTGCTAGGATCGTTCAGTTGATTTAAGTGAATATGTTTATGAATAGTTAGAAAGGAAAAGTGATGAGCAAAAAATCATCCAAAGTTTCAGCCATCGTTGTTGTAGTTATATTGGCGGCGAGCTTGGTGCTTACTTTTACGCACAAGAAGAGCGCAGCCTCATCTTCTGCATCGCAATCCTCTCAATCCTCTCAATCCCCTCAAGTTCCCCAGCCAACCCAGAGCCCACAATCCCAAGGAAAGGCCTCGGCCGTGACCCAAGCAGAACTTCCAACAGTTTCAGCTATTGCAGGACAAGCCCCTGCAGTCAGCAAGCCAGCCGGAGATCCTCCAGCCACATTGGTCACTAAAGACATCATCGTTGGAAATGGCGCTACTGCCACTTCTGCTTCAACCGTAACCGCGCAATACGTTCTCATGTCGTGGAAGAGCGGCGCAGTTCTTCAATCGTCCTGGTCCCAAGGCCCAGCCACATTCCCACTTTCAGCAGTTATTCCTGGATGGCAACAAGGTATCCCAGGCATGAAAGTTGGCGGACGTCGACTTCTTGTTGTTCCACCAGCACTCGGATATGGCACAGCTGGATCAGGCCCGGTTGGTCCTAATGAGACACTCGTCTTCGTTGTCGATTTAACTGCCGTCAAATAGTTTCTAAAGTTTTACTCGACTACCGCTTCATCTTCAGGAAGTCCGTAGGCGCCTTTTGATGGGCGTCTACGGCGAAGAGGCGCTGTAACACCTGGTGCCAATCGACGCGCCTGGATGAGAAACCCAGTGTGTCCAATCATGCGATGTACGGGACGAACCGCCAAGCCTTCGTGATGCCATTGGCGTATCAAAGACTCGCTTGATTCTGGTTCGGTAAATCTTCCGGAAGCTTTAATTGCCTCTGCCATTGCTGAGAGCTGTGTAGTAGTAGCAACATACGCAAGCAATACACCTCCGGGATGAAGAACCTCATCGGCCATAGCCACACACTCCCATGGAGCCAGCATGTCGAGAATAATGCGATCGTATTTCTTTGTGTGCGCGTGATCTTGAACAGATCCGAGAGTCAAACTCCAGTTTTTCGGAACACCCGAGAAATAGTTATCTACATTCTTACTCGCGATATCAGCAAATTCTTGACGGCGCTCAAATGAGTCTACGGAACCGTCAGGGCCTACAGCTCGAAGTAAGGAGATGCTAAGAGCTCCGGAACCAACCCCTGCTTCAAGCACTGCATCACCTGGGCCTACATCTGCAAATCCCAAGATCAGGGCGGCGTCTTTGGGATAGACAATCGTGGCGCCTCGAGGCATTGAGAGCACGTAGTCTGCAAGCAAAGGTTTGAATGCAAGGAATTTGAGACCAGCGGTAGTTTCCACCACGCTTCCTTGTGGCAACCCCGCGATGTTGTCGTGGATCAGCCAGCCTTTATGCGTATGCCACTCCCCGCCTTCTTTGAGAGTGATCGTATGAAGTTTTCCTTTGGCGTCAGTGAGCTGAACACGATCGCCATAAGCAAAATGTGGATTCTTCATAGCATCTCCTTCAAGAGAATAGGTGTTGAGATGAGGTTTAGCTTGTCGACTAAACGGCGTTGAAATACTTAGCTTCTGGATGATGCACGATGATCGCACTCGTCGATTGTTCTGGGTGTAGCTGGAACTCTTCGGAAAGTTCTACGCCGATGCGACCTGGCTCCAATAGTTCGCAGAGCTGCACTTGTTGTTCGATATCAGGGCAAGCTGGGTATCCAAAGGAATAACGTGAACCCCGGTAACCCTGATCTAGGATTTCTGATAGGTCAGGTGAGTCTTCATCGCCTACATTGAGTTCTGACCGTACGCGAGCATGCCAATGCTCTGCAAGCGCCTCGGTGAGTTGGACCGAAAGCCCGTGCAACTCTAGGTACTCACGGTAATTATTTTCCGCAAAGAGTTTGGCAGTAGCTTCAGATACGGACTGACCCATCGTTACGACATGGAACGCAACAGTGTCAATCTTTCCGCTCTCTTTTGAAGCGAAGAAATCGCTCAAACATAATCTGCGATCGCGGCGCTGACGCGGGAAAGTGAATCGGACTCGCTCTGTGTCTTCAAGAGGCCCCTCGTGATGCAGGATCACAAGATCGTTACCTTCTGAATAGCATGGGAAGTATCCATAAACCACAGCCGCATTAAGCCAACCCTGGGATTGGGCCTGGTTGAGGATTGCCCGAAGTCGTGGACGACCTTCCTCTTCGGCCATCTTCTCAAATTCACCACGAGCACCTTTGAGACCCCATTGACCCATGAAAAGTGCGCGCTCGTCGAGCATACCCAAATAGTCAGCGAGTGCGATTCCTTTAACAATCCGTGAGCCATAGAAGGGTGGAGTTGGAATCTTGTTCTCGCTGGCTACATCAGAACGCAGTGTGTCTGGGACATCTGGAGCAGATTGACGAGTGGAGACGGTCTTGCGTTCGCGTAGTGGAGGTAAGGCAGCACCTTCTACCCCACGCTTTATCCCCATCATGGCATCCATCAGCTTGAGGCCTTCAAAAGCATCTTTTGCGTAACGGACCGTTCCGGGGAATGCACCAGCCAAATCTTGTTCCACGAAAGAGCGCGTGAGGGCCGCGCCGCCAAGAATCACAGGCCACTTGTCGCTGAGTCCGCGAGTGGTAAATTCCTCGAGATTCTCGCGCATTACAACTGTCGACTTCACTAGAAGCCCACTCATGCCAACAACGTCAACCTTATTCTCGGTTGCGGCTTCGATGATCTGGTTAACGGTCTGCTTAATTCCGATATTGACCGTGGTGTAACCATTGTTCGAAAGAATGATGTCGACAAGGTTCTTTCCAATGTCGTGCACATCGCCCTTCACTGTGGCTAGCAGTATTTTGCCGCGACCTTCATTATCGCTTTTCTCCATATGGGGTTCAAGAATTGCTACTGCTTGCTTCATCACCTCTGCACTTTGGAGGACAAATGGCAGTTGCATCTCGCCTTTTCCGAAAAGCTCACCAACGACTTTCATTCCAGCAAGAAGGTAATCATTAATAATTGCTAGTGGTGCGATTGCCTGGCTAAGAGCTTCGAGCAAGTCTGCTTCAAGTCCAACTTTTTCGCCGTCAATAATTCGACGTTCCAAACGTTGCGCCAATGGCAGGGCTGCTAAATCAGCAGCTCGAGAAATCTTGGTAGAAGCAGTTTCAACTCCCTCAAAAAGTTCGAGGAATTTTGTTAATGGGTCATAGGTACACTCACCTGCTTCGTCATACTCACGACGGTCGTAGATCAAATCAAGTGCGACTTTCAGAACCTCAGCATCAATACGAGCAATCGGTGTGATTTTTGAGGGGTGAACTATCGCAGAGTCCAAACCGGCCTTAACGGCTTCGGCTAGAAAGACAGAATTCAACACAATTCGTGCTGCTGGGTTGAGACCGAACGAGACGTTTGATACACCTAAGGTTGTCTGCACATCTGGGTACTTGCTCTTAAGAGCTGAGATTGCATTGATGGTTTCTATGCCATCCTTTCGTGTCTCCTCTTGGCCAGTGGCGATTGGAAATGTGAGCGCATCAATGAGGATGTCACCGATCTTCATTCCCCAATTGCCGGTTAGGTCCTCAATGAGGCGGGTAGCAACTCGCAATTTCCATTCGGCGGTGCGGGCCTGACCTTCTTCATCAATGGTGAGAGCGACAACAGCAGCTCCATGCTCTTGTACCAAAGGCATTATGCGTGCGAATCGGGATTCTGGTCCGTCGCCATCTTCGTAATTCACGGAGTTAATGACGCTTCGCCCACCCAGGCATTCAAGACCTGCTTTAAGGACAGCAGGCTCTGTTGAATCGAGCACAATTGGGAGGGTTGAAGATGTAGCGAAACGAGAGGCAAGCTCACGCATATCGGAAACACCATCGCGACCTACGTAATCTACCGAGAGGTCAAGCATATGTGCGCCATCGCGAATTTGATCACGAGCAATCTCTACGCAACTCTGCCAATCTTCTGCAAGAAGAGCATCGCGAAAGGCTCTCGAACCATTGGCGTTCGTTCGCTCTCCGATCGACATGTACGCCTTGTCTTGGCGAAATGGTACGTATTGATAGAGAGACGATGCTCCTGGTTCCTGATGAGCAGTGCGCACGCTGATTGGTTTGGCATGGAGAAGATTGACAACTTCGCGTAAATGCTCCGGTGTTGTTCCGCAGCAACCGCCGATCAATCGCACACCATAATTCTGAGAAAAGTCAGCCAGGTACTTCGCAAGCTCTGTGCCGCCTAGTGGGTAAATGGCGCCATCGGCTCCCAAGATTGGCAAACCAGCATTGGGCATAACTGAAATAAGAGCAGTCGATCCTTGGGACAAAGCACGCAGGTGCTCACTCATCTCCGCTGGGCCTGTAGCACAATTGAGACCAATTACATCAATGCCTAGTGGTTCTAGCGCATTGAGCGCAGCACCGATCTCCGAACCCATGAGCATTGTTCCGGTTGTCTCGACGGTAACTTGCGCAATTAAGACTATGTCACGCTCGCTCTCAGAAATAGCGACACGTGCTCCATTCACCGCCGCCTTTGCCTGCAATAAATCTTGTGTGGTTTCAATAAGCAGCGCATCGCAACCGCCTGCAATTAGTCCTCTCGATGCCGTTGTGTATGCATCTTTAAGAAATTGATACGACGTATGTCCGAGTGTTGGAAGTTTGGTTCCTGGTCCCAGTGAACCCAGAACCCATCGAGGGTACGAGTCGATAGAAAATTCGTCTGCGACTTCACGGGCTAGCTGAGCTCCGGCGAAAGCGAGTTCATAGATGCGGTCTTCGATTCCGTATTCAGCAAGATTGGCGAAGTTGGCACCAAAGGTATTTGTCTCAATGGCATCAACGCCAACTTCCAAATACTCGCGATGAACAGATTTGACGATGTCAGGTCTGGAGACATTTAAGATCTCGTTGCAGCCTTCATGTCCCTGAAAATCTTCCAGAGTGGGGTTGGCTGCCTGAAGCATCGTGCCCATAGCTCCGTCGGCGATAACGGTTCGTGTCGCTAGCGCTTGCCGAAGAGTCGATGAAGGCTTCATAAGGAAGCGAGTTTAGCCTAGAAAGCGAGCCCCATTAGGCTGTCGAGAGCTCTAGCCATCTCTCCTGTTGATCCACCGGTCTGACCACTCTCGGTGGCAAGCACCCATGTATTTAAGTGCCCAAAAGCAGCTGGCGTATTGAGGTCATCCGCAAGGGCGTCAGCGAGAGCTTGAATAACCTGTTGAGTTGGTGCAACTTCATTTCGACCTAGGGCAGAGCGCACTCGCGAAACATCTGCAATCGCCTGATCCAAAATTGATTGGCTCCACATTCGGTCTGTTGAATAGTGGCCCTGCAAGAGTGCATAGCGAATCGCTACAGGATCAACAGCCTCTAAGAGTTTAAAAACAAAGACGAGGTTGCCTTTGCTCTTACTCATTTTTTCGCCATCAAGGCCGATCATTCCTGTGTGTACAAAAGCACGTGCGAATGATTGGCCGGTTGCTGCCTCAACCTGAGCCGCCGACATAAAGTGGTGCGGGAAGATCAGATCACTACCGCCCCCTTGCATATCAATGAGAGATGCTCGACTTAAGTCACCTTTGAGGAAATTTGGACCAAGTAAATATCTCAAGCTGATGACAGCGCATTCAACATGCCATCCAGGGCGTCCAAAGCCGTGACTACTCTCCCAGCCTGGCTCATCATTTTTGTTTGCAATCCACAGAACAGCATCAAGTGGATGTTCTTTTCCTTCACGCTTTGGATCTCCGCCACGCTGCGCGAAAATATCAATAGCCTCTTCAACACTTATTGGCAATTGATCGAGGAATGGAACTACACGGAAGAAGAGATCGCCATCGAGAGAATAGACAAAGCCGTTTGACTTCATTTGGGAGATCATCTGATCAACTAAAGGCATTATCTGAGTGACAGGAACGAAATACTCTGGAGAAAAGGTCCGTAGCGCAACCATGTCACTGGAAAAGAGGTCAGTCTCTTGTTGCGCCAAAGATTTCCAGTCAACGTGATCTCGTTCTGCGCGCTCCAATAGCGGCTCATCCACGTCGGTTATGTTTTCGACAAAGTGAACTGAAGAACCTGAGAGTCGTTGATAACGATTAATGAGGTCGAAGGTGAGATATGTGGCAGCATGACCGAGGTGAGTGGCGTCGTACGGTGTGATTCCGCAGACATACATGCGAAAGTCCTCAGAAACTTGGAATGTGACAGCCCCATTACTTGCTTTCAGAGATAACGGTCTCAAAGTGCACTCGGATAGCTGAGCAAGTGCGGGCGACGGCCACGGGTTCTCTAGGATTTCCATTGGAGTTAGGTTAGCGAGAAAAACGTAAACATTCACCCTAAGACTGATTTACCTTTCAAGCGGCCAGATGGGCGCTAGTAAGGCGGGAATGGAACCGAAGGCCATTGATCTGATGGCTCTGGAAATATTCCATACTCTAGAAGCGAGGCAATTCTTTGATCTAGCGCCGCCAGCTCCTTTGCTGTTAAAAGTTCGGCGACAACGGCCGAAGATCGAGAAGCTTGTCGCAGTATCTCGATCTCTGTTTGCGCCAGAGGCTGTCCGCTCCAATTCCATAGAACGGTTCTTAATTTGTCATCGCTATGAAAACAGACTCCGTGGTCGCAGCCATAAATTTCACCATGTGGATCAATCAAAATATGACCGAATTTACGGTCGGTGTTATTGATGATGGCATCAAAGAGCGCCATCTTGCGTAGTGCATCAGGTGAGTCGGCAACATAGGCGAGGAGGTCTAAGTCCTCATCGACTTCTATCCACTGTTGGACTGATCCAATTCCAAATGGTCCATCACGCAAAATCGTGAATGGGACTAGTCCAAGTCCGATTTCCTGCGACAACTTGTATGCCGCAACTTCTCGAGAGGCTAAATTGCCATCGGGGAAATCCCACAGGGGTCGCTCACCGGCGATGGGTTTATAAATGACAGGAACCTTTTCATCCCCAAGAACTGCATGAGCGAACAGCGTTGCATTTGATGCATCCACAAATCGACCCTCGACTACCAGGTCTCCTTCTTCGATAATTTCTTGCTCGTTCGACGTACTCATTTAACGACGATATCCGTTTGCTCTTGGACAGAGATGTCCTTGCGGATCGATTGGAAGACCACAAAATGGGCACTGGATACGGCCTGCAGAGACGATGGCGTTGGCCAATTCGCAAAATCCGCGTGCTTGATTGATGCGAAGTGAAATCGAGAGTAAATCAGGAGCATCTTCTAAGAAAGTAGCTTCGTCATCGTCGAGCAGTTCTACAAGCGACTCATCGCCTATCGACTGTGCCTCAATGAGTATTCGCTGCTCATCTTGAATCCAACTGATTCCTATAACACCGACGCGAAAATCCTCTTCGATCGGAAATGTCAGCGTCGACGAGCTTTTCTGTGGTGGCAAGCCCAGCTCATCGAGTGAGGCTAAATGGTTGCGACGCAACTCCTTGATCATCTCTTGAATTCGCAAGACCAGGGCCATCACTTGAGACTTCTCAACGCTCACGCAATTTTCCCCATGATCAGACTTTACTTGTAGGAAAAATGTTCGTTCTCCAGGAACTCCCACTGTGCCAACAATGAACTGTGAGACGTTGTTGTGCCTATAAACAATTCTGCTCATACTCGACCAGCCCCTCCGCCAAGTGAATGGATATCACGTTGATTGCTCTTAGGAGATTTAGCAGATTTAGGAGATTTAGGAGATTTAGGAGATTTAGGAGATTCTGAGTGTCTCTGCAAGTGCTCAACGTTATTGAGAGAAATGAGGTGAGATGGAGAGTACGAGATGGTTGTCAACGAGGCAGGATCGATTGCAATTCTCTGAAAGTTATCTAGTGGCAAACCCAGATGGTAGGCAACGATCGACTTGATCACATCTCCGTGAGAAACAACTAAAATTCTCGACTTCCCCTTGGCCATCTCAAGCACGGCTTGGTTTGCGCGCAGCGACATTTCGGCAAAACTTTCACCAGACGGAAAACGTACGGTGCTAGGTCTACTTTGAATATCTGCCCATAGAGGCATTTTGGAGAGCTTAGAGAGTGGCTTGCCTGACCATGTCCCATAATCCATTTCCAGGATCTCTTTGGATGCCACGGGGCGTGCACCTGTGGTTTTGAGAAGAGGCGCAATTGTTTGCTTGCAACGCTTGAGATCGGATACATAAATAGCATCAAATTTTCCTTGAGCTAGTACCTGAGCCACTTGCTGAGCCTCGGCCTCACCTCGAGGCGAAAGTCCTACTGTGTTATCTCGACCTGCCAGAACTCCTTTTAGATTGGCTGTTGAGTGGGCGTGACGTAGCAAAACAATCTCGCACTTCTTCGGGGTGGCCATGACACAAGGTTACAAGGTTAGGAAGGTGCATGTGTTTGAACCCGGGTCTTGCTAAGTTCGCTCCATGGAAAAGCGAACTCTGGGCAACAGCGGTCTAGGCGTAAGCCGGATCGGTCTGGGCACCATGACCTGGGGTCGCGATACCGATGAACACGAGGCTGCCGACCAACTCCGTGGTTACCTCGATGCTGGTGGCTCATTTATCGATACAGCCGCAATTTATGGAGATGGTGATAGTGAGCGCGTAATTGCAGGCTTCTTGGGCTCGTTAGTGCCTCGAAGTGAACTCACTATTGCGACTAAGGCTGGCCTCTCTCATCCCGGTGGTGTGCGCACAATCAACAATTCGCGTGGATCTCTCATTGCAGACCTGGATGCCTCGTTGAGTCGCTTAGGTACTAGTTATGTCGATCTCTGGCAGATCCATGCCTGGGATGAAAACATTCCGTTGGAAGAGACGCTCAGTGCGTTGGATTACGCCGTCAACAGTGGCCGAGCTCGCTATGTCGGAGTATCGAATTTCAACGGGTGGCAACTAGCTCGAAGCGCAACTATGCAGAATCCGATATTTGGAAAGAGCGCAATCACGAGTATTCAATCTGAATACTCACTCCTCAATCGTTCCATCGAGCGAGATGTGCTTCCCGCCGCAGATGCCACTGGTGTAGGTGTGATGGCATGGTCACCGCTCGGCCGCGGAGTTCTTAGTGGAAAATATCGTTCAGGTTTGCCATCGGATTCACGAGGCGCTAGTCCTCATTACTCCAGTTTCATCGCACCATATCTAGATCAACGTGCGCGCACGATTGTGGATGCAACCATGGTTGCATCCCAAGGCTTGGGTTACTCTCCTATCGAAGTTTCACTTGCATGGGTGCGTGATACTCCCGGCATAGCAAGTGCGATAGTCGGAGCACGTACAGGCGCCCAGCTTCGAGGAGTTCTTACTGTTGAAGAGATCGCTCTTCCCGCGCAAGTACGTCAAGCTTTAGATGATATTTCTGCAAATTCAATCTAGGCAAATATCAGTTAACTTTTCAGTAAAGCGATTAATCAGATTAGCAATTTTCCAAGAAGCGAATCAGTACACGCACTCCGAACTTAAGGCCCTCAACTGGAACTCTTTCATCAACACCGTGGAAGAGGGCGAAAAAGTCTAAGTCTGCAGGTAGTAAGAGTGGCGAGAACCCGTATCCAACAATCCCAAGATCGGCAAGCGCCTTGTTATCGGTTCCACCACTCATGAGATATGGAACTGGAATGCCGTCAGGATCCTCAGCGATAAGTGCTGCGCTCATTGCCTCTACCAATGGACCCGCAAAATCTACTTCAAGGGCCTTATCGCGTACCAGCATTTCGACAGTTGCATCCGCCCCCACTAGTTCTTTAATTGTTGATTCGAGCTCTGCTTCATAGCCAGGCAAGAAACGACCATCGACGACAGCTGTGGCATGTTGCGGTATGACATTTGCTTTATAACCAGCGTTGAGCATCGTCGGGTTGGCAGTATTGGTAACAGTGGCACCAATCATCTTCGAGGCACCGCCAATATGCTTGAGAAGGTCAGATGCTCTGGCAGGATCGTAAACATCACCGGTGAGCTCTGCAATTTTTCCAAAAAGTTTCTTGTTGGTTGCAGTTTCGCGTTCAGGCCATACGTAAGATCCGATCCGACTAATTACTCGTGACAACTTCGTGACTGCATTATTGGGATTGGCAAATGAACCATGACCAGCAGTTCCAGATGCAGTTAATTGCATCCACTGAATTCCTTTTTCGGCAGTCTCGATAACGTAGAGTCGATGTCCGCCTGTGATGGTGATCGAAAATCCTCCGACCTCCGAGATCGCTTCGCTGTAACCTTCAAAAATATCCGGGCGATTATCAACCATCCAGTGCGAACCAAATTCGCTGCCTGCTTCCTCATCTGCGAAGAAAACAAGAAGAATGTTGCGAGGTGGCACATAGCCAGTTCGAGCCCATGAGCGAATGATTGCCAGATACATGGCATCACCATCTTTCATATCAACCGCGCCACGACCCCAGATATAGCCATCTTTGAGAAGGCCAGAGAAAGGATCAACACTCCAGTCCTTCGCATCTGCTGGAACAACATCTAGGTGACCATGGACAACAAGGCCAGGTCGTTTTTGATCTTTGCCAGGGATGCGTGCGACTACGTTGACGCGATTTGGGCCGGTTTCAATGAGTTCCGATTCGATGCCCACTTCCTTGAGCTTCTCGGCAACATAAGCAGCCATAGCACGCTCATCGCCCTTGCCCTCCCCATAGTTCACGCTAGGGATGCGAATCATTTCCTGGAGAAGTTGGATGCAATCGTTCTCGACGGTGGTGATTTCATTGAGTTCCATAGTCGTATCCTGCCTCACGATGGACTCCCCTGCCTGAAGTTGGGGCGAAATCTTTTCCGCGAACCTTTGCTATCCTTACGCCTTGCCCGTATTGGTGCTCTTAAGCGCCAGTGTGAGTATGTCGGGGTGGCGGAATTGGCAGACGCGCTAGCTTGAGGTGTTAGTGCCCGCAAGGGCTTGAGGGTTCAACTCCCTTCCCCGACACCATTTCATCCATTTCCTCGCGAGATAGGCTAATTTCCTCTCTGTGGCTTCGCTCATCTACTACTACGGAACGATGGACAGCGGTAAGTCGACCCTTGCTCTCCAGACCGCCCACAATCATCAAAGCCGTGGTCGCACGGGCATCATCTTTACAAAGAGTGATCGTGGCGGACCGGGCGTTATCACAAGCCGACTTGGTCTGAAATCTGAGGCTATCGAAGTCGTCTCTGGCATCGACTTGCACAGATACATTGCCGATAGCCTCTCCAACGGTAATCGCGTTGACTTCGTCATCTGCGATGAAGCGCAATTCTTCGATCCAGAGCAGATTGAGCAATTGGCCAAGATTGTCGACGGACTTGGGATCGATTGTTACGCATTTGGAATTCTCAGCGACTTCCAAACCAAGATGTTTCCCGGCTCTGCCCGACTGGTTGAGCTCTCAGATCGGGTTCAGCCACTCCAAGTAGAGGCTCTATGTTGGTGCGGGGAACGTGCCACTCACAATGCTCGCGTGGCTAACGGAGTCATGGTCACTGAAGGTGAACAGGTTGTCGTTGGCGACGTCGCTTCGCAGATCGGGTACGAAGTTCTGTGTCGCCGACATCATATGCGTAAGGTAACCTCTAGAAACTCACATAGCGCAAGGCTAGAACCCCTGCCGTTCAGTGGTGAATGAAAGCTTCCAAGCAAACTTACTAACCAGACTTACTAATCAGACTTACTAACCAGAACTGAGGATGGCAACAATGGAAACACGTGGATATGCAGTTCTCGAAGCAGGACAGGCACTACAACCATTCACCTTTGCAAGACGCGATCTGCGTGAGCATGATGTCGCTTTCGATATTCACTATGCGGGAATATGTCACTCTGATATCCATACGGCTCGAGGCGAGTGGGGACCTGCAAAACTTCCGCTAGTTCCGGGGCATGAAATCGTCGGAGTTGTTACTGCAGTGGGTAGTGCTCAAACTAAATTTTCGATCGGTGACCGAATTGGCGTCGGCGTCTTTGTTGACTCATGCCGCACCTGCGCGAACTGCGTAGCAGGTCATGAAAATTATTGCCTAGAAGGCATGACTGGCACATATAACAGCGTGGAGCGAGATGGGCACTCCCCTGCATTCGGCGGGTATTCAAACAAGTTTGTTATTGACGAGAAGTACGCCGTAAAGGTGCCATCCAACCTCGATCTAGCATCAGTTGCGCCGCTTCTCTGTGCAGGCGTCACTCTCTACTCCCCTTTGAGCCACTGGAACGTCGCACCAGGTATGAAGGTTGGCATCATCGGACTGGGAGGACTGGGTCACATGGGCGTGAAGATAGCTGCCGCAATGGGCGCTGATGTAACTGTCTTCTCTCATTCAGCTGGAAAAGAGGGAGACGCCAGAAAGTTTGGCGCAAAAAACTTTGTCAATACAACTCAGGATCGCTTTTATGAGCCAATCAAAGAGAGCTTCGATCTCATCCTCAACACCGTTTCTGCAGAGATTGATATCAACGACTATCTTCATCTTCTTAAATTAGATGGGACTTTGGTGGTTATTGGCTTGCCTGGTAAACCTTATCCAGTTAACGCGGGAAACCTCTTACGTCTTCGCAGATCAATTACTGGCTCAATGATTGGTGGTATGCCCGAGCTTCAAGAGATGCTGAACTTCTGCGGTGAACATAACATCGTGAGCGACATCGAATTGATTAAGGCTGATTACATTAATCAAGCATATGACCGCACGATTGCAAGCGATGTGAAATACCGCTTCGTCATCGACGCAGCCACGTTCTAGAAATTCGCTTAATTTCTATGCTCTAGTGGCTCACATAAATTGATGAGCTACTAGAGCAACTATCGGGGCAAAGAAGAGAGCAGGCAGTAGATCGCCAATTGCTATCTGCTTGAGCCCAAGTAGTCGAAGCGCAATGCCAAATAGCAGAATCCCCCCAACGGCTGTGAGCGCCTGGATTTGATACTGCGCAAGGATGCTTCCTAAAAAGTAGCCAATGATGGTCCAAGCAAATTGGTAAATCCCAACAGGGATAGCAGAAAATGCCACTCCCCATCCAAATGACGACGCAAAAGCCATTGCAGCGAAACCATCGAGGGTGCTCTTTAGAACGAGTTGCGAGATACCTGTGTGCATGCCATCGCTGACGCTTCCCAAGATTGCCAAGGGTCCAATCGCGAAAAGTAGTGCGGCGGCCATAAAGCCTTCAATAAAGTTACCTTTGTCGCGTGCAGCAAATCGTAACTTCAGTTGTTGGCCAAATGCTTCAAGGCGTGGCTCTAGGCGCAAAAAGTAGCCAACGAGTGCCCCGAGTAGGAGCGCCGCAAGAGTTCCAAGGGTTGTCCAGCCGACAGGTACCGCATGAGTAAAGAGCGGATTCCAGACACTCCGAAGAGCATCCGCTGCATTAATAAGACAGACGCAGCCTAAAATATCTGTAATCAGCCCGCGCAGGCGATCGGGCAACCTGCCGCCAGATAGAACTCCAATCGCTGAACCAACAACGATTGTCACTATGTTGATGCATGTGCCTAAGCCAATAAACATTATCCGAGGAAGCCGAATTTAATTATCGAAAGCAAACCAAATGCTAGGCAGTACAAAGCGAATGGTTTGAGTGTGCGGGTCTTAAACCATTTGACCAGAATGGTCGCACTGATCATCGTTGCAAAAAACGAGACAATGGTTCCAATAGCAAGAGGTCCGTAGGAGCCGCTGATAGGGCCATGAAAAAGTTTAGGAAGTTTGAAAATCGAGGCACCGAGTATTACGGGGAAAGAGAGAAGGAAGGCGAAATCTGCAGCTACGCTGCGAGATAACCCACGAAGCATTCCAAACGACACGGTCACTCCAAATCGGCTGATCCCAGCAAATAGCGCGGCACTTTGTCCCACTCCAATGGCTAGCGCCTGACCTGGTGAAACTCGAGATGCAATCGCCTCGTCCTCGCTTAGGCCTTCAACATGAGAATGTCTGCGTGCCGTGAGCTTCTCTGTCCCGAACAAGATGAATCCGTTGATAGTAAGAAAAATGGCAGCCGCCAAAGGCTTTTCAAAATTCTTTTGGAAAAAATTATTAAATAGAAGACCAATAATGGCTACTGGCAAAGTTCCCAAAAGGAGAAGCAGAAAAATACGGAAACCAATCTCGTCCTTTTTCCACAAAAGAGCGGAGCGCAGGATCGCTATCCATCTAGGTGCGAAGACGATAAAGAGTGCCGCAGCACTGGCTAGGTGTAACGCAATTGCCACCAAGAGATATTGGGGCGTCTGCGAATAAGCACGCCAGCTCCCGCCTAACCAGGCTGGAATCAGGACGCTATGGCCCAGACTTGAGACCGGAAATAGCTCAGTGATGCCCTGAATGAGTCCTGAAACGATTGCTTGAAGGTAGGTGAAATGAAACATTAGTTAGCCGCCTTTGCGAAAAATCTTCCGTTATCACTGGTTATGGATACCGAAATACCGTATGCAGAACTTAGATTGGCTGAGGTAAGAACACTGTTGATCTCCCCACTTGCCACTTCTAAGCCATCTTTGAGTAGAAGGCAATGTGTGGTGCCCGCAGGAATCTCTTCGACATGGTGAGTGATGATCACGGTTGCTGGGCTTGCAGGATCCGTAGCTAAGGCGTTGAGACGTACAAGGAGATCTTCACGTCCACCTAAGTCCAAACCAGATGCCGGCTCATCTAACAGTAAGAGTTCTGGATTTGGCATGAGTGCTCGCGCGATGAGAACTCGCTTCTTCTCCCCCTCGCTTAAAGTGAAGAAATGTCGGTCTTTGAGCGCTCTTACTCCAAGGACGGTCAGGAGGCTGATTGCGCGAGATTCATCCCAAAGATCATAACTTTCTTGCCAGCGTCCCACGATCGCATATGCCGAACTCATCACAAGATCAATGACCCGCTCGTCTTGCGGGATCATGTGTGTGAGAGTTGTTGAAACAAAACCAATACGCGGCCGTACTTCAAAGACATCAACTTTGCCCAGGACAGTGTCAAGAACCTCGACTTTGCCTCGCGATGGGTGAATCTGAGTTGCAACCAGAGAGAATAAGGTGCTCTTTCCAGCGCCGTTTGGCCCTAGTATCACCCAGCGTTCACCACTTGCTACAGTCCATGAAAGGGGTCCTAGAATGGATTTACCTTCGCGGATCACCGTGGCGTCCTGGAGTGCAAGTACGTTATTCATAATCCGCAAAGATACCTGCTCGACGGCGCTAAGGCGGTAATCTGCGACTATGAGTCAATATGACGTCGATCGCGAACCTTTTTCTGCCCTCATTATCTTGGCTAGCCAAGATAAGCCTGGGGTTGAAGCCGAGCTTTTAGCCGTGCTGGCTCCCTTTTCCTTACAGATCGCCAAGAGCGAGAAAATCGCCTTGCGTGGCCGTCTCATACTCGGTCTTCTCATTACATTGGATCCAGCTCATGCACTGGCTATCGAAGACGACCTTGTAGCGTTTGGCGAAAAATCTGGATACGACGTAGCCATGGACTATTCGGATTTGGCTTAGCGTTCCACGTATGAACTTTCTCGTTGTATTAGATATGGACTCCACCTTCATCCAGGATGAAGTAATAGACCTTTTGGCTGATCATGCTGGCGTAGGCGAAAAAGTTGCAGCTATTACAGAACGTTCAATGCGCGGAGAACTTGATTTTAGGGCCTCTCTACTGGAGCGAGTAAAGCTCCTTAAAGGACTCGATAGCGAAGCTATAGACGCTGTTCGTTCTGCGATAAGGCTCTCGAAAGGAGCAGAGGCACTCATTCGCTCTCTTCACGCTGCAGATTCCAAAATTGCGATTGTCTCTGGCGGATTCGAGAACATCATTGCTCCACTACTTACTGCATTGGAAATCGATTTCTTTAAAGCAAATACGCTCGCTGTGGAAGATGGAAAACTTACTGGAGAGGTTATTGGTGAGATTATCGACAAAGATGCCAAGGCCGAGTTCCTTAAGTCTCATGCACAGCGATTGAATATCCCGCTCACTCAAACCGTAGCTGTCGGAGATGGGGCGAATGATCTTGAAATGATGAGAATTGCAGGCCTGAGCGTTGCCTTCAACGCGAAACCAATTGTGAAAAGTGCAGCAATGAGATCAATTGATGATGGTGATCTCACGCATATTCTCGAATTCCTACAAATCCCTGTGCTTGCGCAGTAAAGCGTTATTTTCGCTACTTACAACCGACAGGCGTGAATATCTGTTACTAAGATTCCTCGAGCGCCAGCTAGCCAGAGATCATCCATAATTCTGTTGATATCACTTCTTTTAACCATTGCCCGGACTGCACTCCAGCCACTCTTTTGGAGTGCAGATACTGTTGGCGATTCGATTCCTGGAGTGAGCGCACATGCTGCTTGCAATAATTCATTTTGTACATCGTAATCAACGAGAACGTATTGCTTGGCAATAACGACTCCTTGAAGTCGACGAATAAGGGTTTCAACGGCCGCACTGCGCGTCTGCGCCGGCCGTTCAATAAGAATTGCTTCGCTATGCAAGATCGGCTCACCAAAGACTACGAGCCCGGCTTGTCTGAGGGTTCCCCCGGTGGAAACAACGTCCGCGATAACATCGGCCACACCTAGTCGAACCGAACTTTCCACTGCGCCATCAAGTTTTACCACTTGTGCGCTCAGTGAATTCTTTGTCAGGTAGGACTCGACCAGGCCTGGATAAGCACTGGCAATGCGTTTGCCTGCTAATTGCGCTTCAGTCATTGAATGCCCAGCAGGTGCTGCAAATCTGAATGTGCTCTTACCAAAATCAAGCGATAGCGCTTCTACTGAACGAGCCCCACTATCGATAAGGAGATCACGTCCAGTAATTCCCACTTCAAGTTCACCCGATGCAACATAAAGGGCAATGTCTCTGGGACGCAAATAGTAGAACTCGATCTGATTCTCTTGATCGATTAATACCAAATCTCTGGAGTCATTACGTTGGCGATAGCCTGCCTCTTTGAGCATTGCGATTGCTGATTCTGAAAGTGACCCCTTGTTTGGAATGGCAACTTTGAGCATGGTTTCCTCTTCTCAGTAGTTATTATTCGTGCAGGAGTCTTTTATAGAACCTTGTAAATATCGGTTGGTGTGACACCGCGTGCAATCATAAGAACCTGAAGGCGATATAGGAGTTGGGAGATTTCAAGAGCTAGCGCTTGCGTACTCTCATGCTCGGCTGCCAACCAGACCTCACCGGCCTCTTCAATAATCTTTTTACCCATTGCATGCACACCAGCATCAAGGGCGGCTACCGTGCCGGAACCTTCAGGTCGATTCTGCGAAATAGTTGTAAGTTCAGAAAAGAGTTGATCGAAATCCTTCATGCGCAGAGTCTACCCGAGCCCCAATTCGCGCGAGTTCAATTTACTGGCGAGCGAGCTGCGCAGTAGTTCTTAGCGATGAGATCATCTCTGCAGGATTATCTGACTTATAGATTGCGCTACCGGCTACAAAGGTATCTGCTCCTGATTGCGCGGCGATCACAATGGTTTCAAGCGTAATTCCGCCATCAACTTGGAGCCAAGGGCGATTTCCGGTCATTTCTTCTATCGCAAGGGCTGCTTCATGGAGTTTAGGCATCTGCTCAGCCATGAATTTCTGGCCGCCAAAGCCAGGTTCTACGGTCATAATTAACAACATGTCGAGTTCGCCGAGGAGTTCTTTCACAGCAGAGAATGACGTTGCCGGTTTGATTGCCAATCCAGCCCTAGCTCCTGCTGCCTTGATGGTACGAATCGTATCAAGTGGATTTTGGCTGGCTTCAAAATGAAAAGTCACGCTGGCGCTACCCGCGTGCGCGTATTCGACGGCCTCATCATCAGGATTGTGAATCATTAAATGGGAATCAACAGGTATCTGGCTATGTGAAATGATGCGTTTGGATGTTTCGAAATCAAATGTAATGTTTGGAACAAAGATGTTGTCCATAATGTCTAGATGAAGAAGGTCGGCAGATGAGACGCGATCGATCTCGCTAAAAAGTTGAGAATGGTCAGCATTGAGAATGCTTGGACAAATTCGCATCATACCCATGCCTTTACTCTAAAGCAGTTAACTATTTAAAACTACTTTTTACGAAGTAGCGCCATAAACATTGAGTCCGATTCGTCCTTGTGAGTCCAGAGTTGCATTGACCCATCCTGGGCTAGGACGTGACGAGGAACGCTCGGCGGCAAGTACGGATCGATAGAGACCAGCTCCATATCCGAGTTTTTGCGCAATAACTCCAGCACCTGGGCCTTCGTCTCCAAAATATGCGGCGAACAGGTTACATATGCGATAAGGCCGCCGGTTCGAAGTAGTTGCATGCCAGCAGTCAGAAGTTCTTTTTGAATCATCACCAATTCTTTAAGATCAGCCGGTGTTCTACGCCAGCGTGCTTCTGGCCGACGACGAAGTGCCCCCAGACCCGTGCATGGCGCATCGATCATAATGCGGTCGAAACTGAGACCTTCATTGACGATGTCTTGTCCACGACCCACCGAGACCAGTTCCCCGGGTATTACTTGAGCTACTAAACGTGCTCGGTGCTCACTTGGCTCATTCGCGCGAAAACTATCTTGGGGTCTGGAGACAGCGAGTGCTGTGTAGAGAGCAGAAGCTTTACCTCCGGGGCCTGCGCACATGTCGAGCCAGGAAAGGCAGACATCGCCTTGCGATTGTGCGGTTGCGATAAAGGTTTCGGCAACTAGTTGTGAGCCCTTGTCCTGCACTCCAGCACGGCGTTCGTGGATGGCGGAATACTCACTCGGCATTTTCTCCGAAAGCACGCCAAAACTCACCCATGGAAGCGGTGTACCGCCAATCTGAATGAGTTCTTCGACAGTGCTGCGCCCTGGCCAAGCAATGAGATTGGGTTTGGCCGGAATATTGTTTGACTCCAATAGCGCGGCAACTTCTTGCCAATCCTTGAGCTGATCATAGAAAGAGGCAATTTCCCATTCGGGATGTGAGTGCAGGATAGAGAGTTTGCGTTTGATTGTTGCGGAGTCCTCGTTGAAATCAACCACGAACTGAGAGTAAAAATCGGGGTTCCGTGTAGCTTCGCGAAGAAGTGCATTGATGAAGCTAGCCTTCGATTCCCCGACCAGAGCTCGAGCTACCTCCACAGTCTCTCCAACTGCAGCATGGTCAGGCACCCGCATCTCGTTTAGTTGATGAAGTCCCATTCGAAGAAGGTCAACTAGTGCGGGATCTAATTCTCCGAAAGGTCTCGATGACTTTTGGCGAATGAATTCATCATGCTTTCCTTGCATGCGCAAGGCGCCGTATGCAAGTTCTGTTGCAAACGCGCGATCTCGTTCGATGAGATCAGAACCCTTAAGCAATTCTGGTAATCGCAAATTAGCGTAGGCGCCATCTCGATTGACTTGTGTAAGTAAGTGAAAGACTAGGACACGTACGGGATCTGGCTGGGGTTTGCGACCAGGATTTGCCATAGGGAGCTCTATTTATTCTCTGCAGAGTGGGTGAAAGTTTCACCAGCAACTAGGCGCGCACCTCGAGCGAAGTCGGCTCCACCCATCTTCTTTTTCCCAGCAGGCGTGATCTCTTGAATCTCGAGAACGCTATCCTGGCAACGCACGAGCAGCCTTCCGTTGACAGCTGCAATCTCGCCGCTAACGCCTAACTGATTTACTTCTAGTGATTCAGTGAGCGCTCCAATTGCGATTCGTTCACCTCTAAAATTACTCCATGTTCCCGGGCGAACTCGAAGTGCTCGTGACTTGCGAAGCAGCGTATCGGCGCTCTGAGACCAATCCAGTTCGGACATCTCCTTCGTAATTTTTGGAGCAAGAGTTACGCCAGCAGTAGGTTGCGGGGTTGGTTTTACGGCCTGGGTAATTGTCGTAACCACATCAAGAATGCGCTCGCCCGCTAGCTGCGACATAGATTCAAGGAGCACCTCGGTGGTGTCACCGGCGTTAATGGATACGTCTTCTTGATAGTAAATAGGACCAGTGTCCATACCCTTGTCGAGCTTGAAAATCGAGATACCAGTATGCGTATCCCCCTCAAGTAACGCCCACTGAACTGGCGCTGCTCCACGCCAACGGGGTAAGAGTGAGAAGTGAACATTGAGCCAACCAAAGCGCGGACCATGAAGAAGTTCAACGGGAATCATCCGCCCATAGGAGAGCGTAATAATCATCTGAGGTTGTGCGCTGAGCAAATGCTGGTTGAGAGATGAGGTGCTGTCAGGTTTGGCGACAGGAATCCCTTTGGCATCCGCCCAATCTGCAAGTTCTGTCTGCGTCAGCGTCTGTCCCCTACCAGATTTTCTATCTGGGGTGGTGATTATTGAGCCCAGGGTGTGGCCCGACTCCATAATGGATTCGATAACTGGAATGGCAAGCAGGGAGGAGGAAGCTACTGATATCTGCAAGAGTTTTATATCCCTAATCCACGGGTTGCATGAGGCGAAAACTTGATCGAAGGGGTGTTGCCCGAATTTGTTGCCGCTGCAAACCACTCACTCTCACGGATCTCCTTCATGGCAGCTTTGCGCTCTTCAGGTGCCAAGCGATCAATGAAGAGAATGCCATCTAGATGATCTGTTTCATGTTGAATGGCTCTCGCCAAAAATTCGCTGCCTGAAACCACAATTGGCTCACCGTGCATATTAAAACCTTTAGCCACCACCCGCATAGCACGGGGAGTCTCATAACGAAGTGTCGGAAATGATAGACATCCCTCTTCTCCATCTTGGAGTTCCTCGCTCAAATCCAACGTGGGATTGATGAGGTGTCCAAGTTCATCATCTACATCCCAAACAAAAACGCGTAGGCCAACTCCGATTTGCGGTGCCGCTAACCCTGCCCCTGGAGCTTCGAGCATAGTGTCAGTCAAATCAGCGACTAGCGTTCGTAATTCCTTATCAAAGGTATCGACTTCAAGTGCCCTCGTGGTCAGAACAGGATCCCCAAAGAGGCGAATAGGTTGGATCGACATCACACAATTCTACTCCGTTAAAGAACGAATGCCTGACGCCAGCGTGGGATCAATAATCCAGATCGTATGGATCTATGTAATAGCGCATGAGAGCGGCCTTTCGCATGCTTAAGACTCGATTGACCTCTCGTAACCGGGTAATGAGTTCAGGAGTTGTGATTCTAGGAGCTTTGATAAATATCCGATAGCTTGCCTTGCGAGCAATTGGCCCAATAATTTCGATTCCATGAGAGTCCACAAAATCCTTTAAGGAACTTATCACTGGTTCCATACCCTCGCAATCGATCGCTATTAGTCGGAAATGAGGTGGTAGATGAGCGCTATCTCGCTCCTGAATCTCTCGAGAAGCCGCTCTCCGACTGACTCTTTGGGTTAGCTCCTGCGCAAAAGAATGTCCTTGTGGCAATGAAATAAAGAGCTCACCATCATGCTTAAGCAGAGTGAGTAGTCTGAAAACTTCTAGCCTCAGATACTCTGTGGATCGAAGAGAGGTATGCATCAAAGAACTCTCTAAATCCAATATGACGATTGCATCATATTGACCATATGGTTCTACTCCAGCAGTTGAGAAGTAGAGAGCTGGAACAACCTCCGAGACTTCATCGATTACGTGGTCGGCCTTGGAGAAAAATACGGGGACGTTAGGGAATGAACGTGCATACTCGTCTGCTAAACGCTCAACCCCGGCACGCGTAATGCGAGGAACTCGATTGCCGCAAAATGAACAAGCCCAGTCAATATGCTTTTTGACGCAGACACTACATAGTGGATCTTTTGTCGATGAAGCGAATATAAGTTTGCCACCACAGGAGCAGAGAGCTGCATTTCGGCATTTCTGACAAGAAAAACTCTGAACGTAACCAGCAGAACCGCTTCGTACAAGAACGCGTCCTTGCTTGATGCAGCGCGTGATCACTGGAAAGAAAGATTTGGAGTCATCTTCGCGTGCGTATGTAATGCGCGGCGTGGGAGTCTTAGCCGCTGAGTAATATGCAATTTCTGAACGCTCCGCCATCGCAACAAGTTCTAACGATGGAGCAGTGGATAGAAAAATTACTGAATGCTCGTTTTTTCGAGCAAGTGCGACATCTCGCGTATTCCACCCAGGGCTGCGTCTGTCGTAGTGAGATGGATCGGCATCGTCGAGAACAATTATTGAGGCATCGATGGGTAAATCAGCCATAACGCCATTTCGAGTAGTTATGGAAATCGAGAAATGCGCATGTGTGAGTTGCAGGTATCGAAAGAATCTCTCACTTTTCTTGAGATCACTTGAGAGTGTGAGTACTTCCAATCCCCATCCTTGGAATATCTCACCGAGTACTCGAATATCGCGCTCATCCGGCACAACCATGATGACTGGGCTATAGAGGGAGCGCAAACGTGCAATCTCTGCGGCGCTCTCCCAATACGGCTGGTGCAAGGGGAGTTCGAGAACACCGAGAATTTTTTTCGGTACGGCTAACCACTCTTGCATATCTGCAGGAAGCTCCGATGTGAACGGCTTGGTGGTAATTGCAGCTTCCTGGGCGGCACTCTTCATAAAGTTCCTAAGCGCTGTTACGGAAATTGGTGGGATAGCCTGTTTAAAAAACTCCCACGGCGCTACCCCGTACCGCTGGGCAATGGAGGCAATGAACGCGAGATGATGGGATGTGGTTATTGGGGTATCGCCCAGTAATTTTGAGACAGGTTTTATCCGGCCACCGACATCCGATCGTTCGATTCGATCGATGACAACTCCCGGCACGGTGGTGTTATTGAAAGGCACCTCGACGAGGCTACCAATCCCTATCGATCCACTCATGGAAAGCGGAACGGTGTAGTCCAGATATGGCTCCATATGCGGAGCGGGTGGATTTATGAGAACGCGCACGAAAGGTAGCTCTGTCGCAATCTTCTCGCGAACGCGCAAGGGTTCTGCCTTTAAACGAAGTGGCCTTACTTCAGCCACGTCGACTTACCCCTTAACAGCTTGTTGAAGAGCCACGCTTCGAGAAGTGCTCTCCCATGTGAAATCTGGAAGTTCGCGCCCGAAATGTCCATAACTTGCCGTCGCACTATAGATAGGACGTAAGAGATTGAGATCTCTAATGATTGCAGCAGGACGAAGATCGAAAACTTGTTCAATCGCTGATTCAATCTGTTGAACTGGAACCTTCTCCGTTCCGAATGTCTCGACGAAGAGTCCTACCGGCTGTGCTTTTCCGATCGCATAGGCAACCTGAACTTCACACCTTGAGGCCAAGCCAGCAGCAACAACGTTTTTAGCTACCCAACGCATTGCATAAGCCGCAGAACGGTCAACCTTCGATGGATCCTTGCCGGAGAAGGCACCGCCACCATGGCGGGCCATTCCACCGTAGGTGTCTACAATAATTTTTCTTCCAGTAAGTCCAGCATCGCCCATTGGTCCACCCGTCACAAAACGACCTGTTGGATTGATGAGCACGCGTAAGTTGGAAGTATCGATACCCAGTGATGCAATGATTGGCCCAATGACTAAACGTTCGACATCTGGAGCAAGAGTTTTTTCAAGATCTACATCAGCAGCGTGCTGGGAAGAGATAACAACTGTATTGAGGGCTACAGCACGATCCTTGTCATATTGGATTGTCACCTGAGTTTTTCCATCTGGACGTAAATAGGCCAACTCCCCTGACTTGCGAACTGCTGATAAGCGCTGGGAAAGTTGATGAGCCAAGTGGATTGGAAGCGGCATAAGTTCAGGTGTGTCATCGCATGCATAGCCGAACATGAGGCCCTGATCGCCAGCACCTTGCGCATCTAGCGGATCAACCGAAGAGGATACGCGTGATTCAAAAGCCGTATTAACGCCTTGAGCAATATCGCTGGACTGCTGACCAATGCTGAGTGAAACACCACATGAGTTACCATCGAAGCCCTTATCGGATGAGTCATATCCAATCGCCAAGACGGTGTCACGAACAATGCTCATCACATCTGCATAACCACTTGTGGTGACCTCGCCCGCAACATGGACTTGGCCTGTTGTGATGAGGGTTTCGACAGCAACGCGCGAACGAGGATCTTGACCTAAGAGAGAGTCCAAAATCGCATCAGAGATCTGATCAGCCATCTTGTCTGGGTGACCTTCGGTCACAGATTCAGAGGTAAAGAGTCGTTTCGTCATGGTCTTAACCTAACTTATTGAGCGCCAAATCTAGAAGTTTGGCGGCAAGTGTCATTTTCGTGGCACGTGGGAATCGCAGCTCCTCGGCCGAATTCATCAAAATGACGCCTTCGGTCTCCTCGCTGCCGAAGATCTCGGTATTTATGACATCGTTGAAGTAGAGCAGATCGGCATTCTTGGATGCCATCTTCTCTTTGGCTTTCTGCAATTGGCTTGCATCGTCAGTCTGGCCTTGAGCGGCAAAGGCAATGATCACTTGGCCTGGCTTCTTGCGGTCTCCCAGTGTCGCGACGATATCTGGATTAGGCGAGAGCGTTATCGACGTTAGCTGGCTCTTATCAATTTTATGATCCGACTCTGTGCTTGGAGAAGCATCTGCAACTGCTGCACTCATTACCAAGAGGTCGGCTGAATCGAACCTTGCTTCTAGCGCCTGCAGCATCTGGGCTGCAGATTCAACTTTAACTATAGAAACACCTTCGATATCAGGCAGGCTGACATTTGCGCTAACCAAGGTAACTTCCGCACCGCGTTTAGCAGCTTGTAACGCTATTGCATAGCCCTGCTTACCTGACGAGAGATTGCCTATGTATCGAACCGGATCGATCTTCTCGCGCGTACCACCAGCGCTCACTAAGACATGCCTACCCGCGTAGTCATCATTGTGATTCAGATGCGCTTTGATCTGAGCAAGAATCGATGAGATCTCTGGATAGCGACCAATTCCGGAATCTTCTCCAGTCATTCGCCCCACCTCTGGCTCTATGACGAGATATCCGCGCGAACGCAGCAGTTGAACATTGGCCTGAGTGGCTTGATTGAGCCACATTTCTGTATGCATCGCAGGTACAAGGATGATAGGAGCCGTTGAAGCGAGTACTACGTTGGTGAGTAGGTCATCCGCACGTCCAGAGGCCAAGCGTGCGATGAGATCGGCTGTCGCAGGTGCAATGACAATGGCATCAGAACTCTTTGCTAGTGAGATATGAGGAACTTCATGAACGCGATTCCAGAGATCCGTCGCAACTTCTCGTCCAGATAGCGCTTCCCATGTCGCAGCGCCAACGAAATTTAGACTTGAGCGCGTAGGCACCACTCTCACCAGGAAGCCGGAGTCCTGCAGGCGGCGCAGGAGTTCGCAACTCTTATATGCAGAAATCCCACCACCTACACCAAGAAGAATCTCCCGACCTTGTAACGTGGTCATTGGATAATCTCAGGTGTGAGTGATGGGATCTGTGGAATTCAGATTTACGCTGAAGCTTCTGTTGTTGTAGAAGTTGGCTCGAGGTTTTCGATAGTCAAAAGACCTTCGCTGATCTCACGTAGCGCGATTGAAAGAGGCTTCTCGTGAACATAGGTCTCCACGAGTGGACCCACATACTCAAGGAGGCCTTCACCTAGTTGTGAATAATATGCATTGATCTGGCGAGCACGCTTGGCAGCGTATAGAACGAGGCTGTACTTAGAACCAGCCGCATCCAAGAGTTGATCGATTGGAGGATGAGTAATTCCATCGGTTAGGTTAGATGCCATCAGGTGACCTCAATCTTTTCTGGTGAACAAGCATGAACTAGCGTGAAATAAGCCGACTTAAGAGACCTTAAATCGATTCTGGCCCCTTGAGGGGTGCACTGGCCAAGGGTATCAGGCGAGCCAGCAGTAGGTCGACTTGGTCGTTGATCAGAATTTCATCAAATTCTTGCGCTGCGGTCATCTCTTGCTCCGCCAAAGCCAATCGGGCTGCTCGCCGTTCAGGTGAATCGGTGCCTCGGCCGGTGAGCCTGCGGACTAATTCATCCCAGTCCGGTGGCGATATGAAGAAGAGTTTGGCACTGCCTTCAGTTTTGCGAACCTGACGTGCGCCATCAATCTCGATCTCCAGAATGACGTGCTTGCCAACGGCGCGCCACTCCTCCACGGGTGCGCGTGGGGTGCCATATCGGTTTCCAGCAAAATCTGCCCACTCGAGGAATTCACCCTCATCTATCATGTTTTGGAATCGCTCAGGGGTATAGAAGTAATAGTCGAGGCCATCCTTCTCGCCCGCTCTTGGCTCACGAGTTGTGGCCGAGACGCTGACCCAAAAACGAGGATCTTTCCGTAAGGCATTTGTGATCGTGCTTTTTCCAACTCCGCCGGGACCGGAGATCACGATGAGGTTACCGCGCTGAGAATCAATTTTGCCCACAGCTAACTCCCCTCGAAGACTCATCAGTTGATGCACGCCTAGGCCACCAATCCTACGGGTAGGAGAAATGTTTCGGCGCTCCATGATCATAGCTGCCCTCACCTTGCCTACACCGGGTACGGCAGAGAGTAATTCGACAACTCGCATTCGCCTAATAGATTCACGTGGATCGTTGATTGCATCAAAGATCGTCGCTTGTCCATTAGCTATGGCGTTCTTGATAGCGGCTCGCGCTTGGCGTGACTCTTTTGCGATTGCAAGGGCAGCTAATCTTGCCTCATGAGTTAATTGAGGTGGTTTGTGTGGACTCAAGAAATCGAATCCAAAATCTCGCGAGCCTTATCGGCCATAGCTTGTGGAGATTGGATGAAGAGTGAGGTAATAGGACGCCCAATGACAAGGAAGTCTGAACCTGCAGCAATGGCATCCTTAGGAGTCATCACTCGTGATTGATCACCCAAGGTCGCACCCACAGGGCGCACTCCAGGAGTAATGGTTGAGACTCTCTCGCCTAGTGCATCTTTAATCGCTGCGACCTCAAGTGGAGAACAAACAATTGCACGAGCTCCTGCATCGGCGGCGGAAAGTGCAAACTTGAGCGCAAAATTCAGTGGCGTTGAGTCGATACCCATTGTCAGCAAGAGCTCTGGGGAGATCGATGTAAGAACAGTTACTGCAGTGATATCGATATCTGGCGCTTGCTGCGCCGCTGCCTCAATCATTGGGGCGCCACCGGAAGCATGCACTGTCAGAAATCGCGGGTTGAGATCTTTGACCGACGCAACAGCTCCAGCAACGGTGTTAGGAATATCGTGCAATTTTAGATCTAAAAAGAGTTCAAATTCGGCAAATTCAGCGAGTCTCTTGAGACCTGCCGAACCAAATTTGAGAAAAAATTCAAGTCCTACTTTGTATATATCGATACTCTCATGCGTTGCTTCTATCCATTGACCTGCGATATCCAGATCATCGGTATCTAGCGCAAGAATGATCGGTGACTTCGAATTGCGTGATGTCATAATTAAATCTCCTCGCGATGAGCGAAACCGATAGCTTGGTGGAAAGTAGCAAATCCTTTTTCGATGAGAATGCTCTCTAATTCTTGCTTAATGCTTATTGCAGCTGTTGGATTCCCAAAAGTCGCTGTACCGACCGAAATCGCGCTGGCACCCGCCAATACAAGTTCAAATGCATCTCGCCCTGAGGCAACTCCGCCCATACCGATGATTGGGATGTTTGGTAGCGCTGCGTGAACTTGATAGATCGCTCTAACGGCGACTGGACGAATTGCCGGACCTGACAACCCACCTGTCTTCTGTGACAGTCTCGGGAACATGGTGTTTGTATCGATCACCATGCCAAGAATTGTGTTGATGAGAGCAAGGCCATCGGCTCCAGCATCAACTACCTCAGTAGCAATCGAGACAATATCTGTGACATCAGGTGAAAGCTTGGCGAAGATGGGCAGCTCTCCTCCAATATTTCGACGCACTGCAGAAATAGCCTCGCGCGCAGTAGTTGGATTACAGGCGAAAACTTGTCCACGATTTTCTACGTTAGGACAGGAAATATTTACTTCTAGCGCTGTGATGCCAGGAACGGCGCGCAATTTTCTTGCGAGAACTGCATAATCTTCTACGGTTTCTCCAGCAATACTGACGATTATTCGTGCGCCTTGAGAGGCGAGCCATGGAATATCGTTCTCAAGGAAAATATCGATTCCAGGACCCTGCAGTCCGATCGAGTTGAGCATTCCGCTAGGAGTTTCAGCCATACGAGGAGTTGCACGACCGCTGCGTGGCTTAAGCATGATGGACTTAGTTACCACCGCACCTATGTCGCTTAGTGGGAAAAATTGAGCAAGCTCTTTGCCAGATCCCGCCGTGCCACTTGCAGTAAGAATCGGGTTTGGGATTCGTCGATCCGCTAGCGCCGTTGAATAATCAAAGGTAACGTTAGATTCCATACTTACTTACCCCATACCCCATCTGGAATCTCACGCGACTTACTCCATGTCACTTTCGATCCATCCATGACGGGCCCCTCTATACAGGTGCGAACCATTCTGGTGATTCCATCTCTGCCTTCCACTGGTAGGACGCAAGTCATGCAGACCCCAATGCCGCAGGCCATTGACTCCTCAACAGAACACTGGTGCATAACACCGTAACGATTAGCGATATCCGTGATCGCCGAGAGCATGGCCATTGGACCACAGGAGTAAATGATTTCAATCTGATTCTGTTCAATGATCGAAGGCAGGACATCGCTAACACGACCTTGTGTACCAGCCGAGCCATCATCGGTTGTTATCGTCATTGAGTTAACCGAGCGCTTTCCTTCAAGCGGAGCATAAATCTTTGCTGCCGTGCTTGCTCCCAAAACCATGTCCACGCGAGATCCTTTGGCCTTGAGATTTTCGGCAAGCGCAAAGAGTGGAGCTGAGCCGTAACCGCCACCAATAAGTAAGGCGCGCACAGGTTCAGTGGGAATTCCAAATGCAGTTCCGAGAGGAGCAACGATATTTACACTCTCCCCTGGCTCCCTAGATGCCAGCCACTTACTTCCATTTCCATGAGGAGCAACGACTAGTTCCATGACCCCTTGTCCATCTGGACGGATCTGAGCTCGGTAGATGGCAAAGGCGCGACGCAGAACCATCGAAGAGCCTGGACCACCGACAGAAATTGCCACGAAGTTCCCCGGTTTTGCATAGGTAGCGATCTCGTTGACAGCCAAAACAATATGGTTGTAGGCACCTAGCCGCTTATTGGATATAACTTCGGCATCCATTTGCTTAGCTCTGGAATTAATCGTTGGCATCTCCATAACCGAACCTTATGCCAAACTCTTTTTATGCCAGTTTTGCAGGGAGCAAACTGACATTTCATGGTTGCGCAGTTCGGTGATGCCAGAGACGGCAGCGCGGAATCCAGCTATGGTCGTGATAATAGGAATGCCTCGCTGAACAGATGCGGTTCGAATCAACCATCCGTCATGGCGAGTTCCTCGTCCAAGCGGTGTATTGATGACCAAATCCACCATCGACGTATTGATCATGTCAACTGCCGATAATCCATCGCCGGGCTCTGAGTTCTTGCGGACAACTGTCGAGTCGACTCCATGTTCCGCAAGAAGGTCATGTGTGCCTTTAGTTGCATAGAGAGCGAACCCTAAGGCAGCCAAAGCCCTAGCCGGCTCAACGCTTCCGAGTTTGTCTCGCGCAGAGAGTGAGATAAAGACGTTTCCAGATTCCGGTAAGGTTCCAAAAGAGGCAATCTGTGATTTGAAATAAGCCTCTCCGAATGTATCCGCAATACCCATAACTTCACCAGTTGAGCGCATCTCTGGTCCGAGCACTGCATCTACTCCGGTTCCATCGATTCGTCTAAATCTGTTCCACGGCAGAACAGCTTCCTTTACGGAAATACCGACTGCCTGCCCATCTCCAGATTGAGGAAGAAATCCGCTAGATCGAAGGGACTCGATATCACTGCCCATAGCAATCATTGAAGCAGCCTTGGATAAGGCTATGCCAGTCGCCTTGCTGACAAATGGCACAGTACGTGAAGCACGAGGGTTTGCCTCGAGCACATAGAGTGTGTCGTCATGTTCGGCGCGAGAGATCGCGAATTGAATATTGATCAGACCGCGAACCCCGACACCGCGCGCAATCTTCTCTGTCGCTTCCCTTAACTCGGCGAGCTTGGCCTGCGAAATGGAGATACTGGGAAGCACACATGCTGAATCACCGGAGTGAATTCCCGCTTCTTCGATATGTTCCATGACGCCAGCTAGATAAAGCTCTTTACCATCGTAGAGCGCATCAACGTCAATCTCGATCGCATCATCTAGGAAGCGATCGATGAGAACTGGCTGATTAGGCGTAATTTGCGTTGCTTTCTCGATGAAGCCTTTGAGCGATTCATCGTCATAAACAATCTCCATACCCCGACCACCGAGAACGAAAGATGGACGAACGAGTACTGGATACGTAATTGATGCGGCGACCGTCAGGGCCTCTTCGTATGAACTAGCCATTCCAAATTTTGGTGCAGTAAGGCCATTTTCCTCCAGGATACGACCAAATTTTCCACGATCCTCGGCCATATCGATGGCGTCAGGACTGGTACCCAAAATAGTTACACCAGCATCCAACAATCCACGCGCGAGGCCAAGTGGAGTCTGTCCACCGAGCTGGGCGATTACACCGAGAACCGGACCTGCTGCCATCTCGGCACGAATCACTTCGAGAACATCCTCGAGGGTGAGCGGCTCGAAATAGAGACGATCGGATGTGTCGTAATCTGTGGATACTGTCTCGGGATTGCAGTTGATCATCACCGTTTCATAGCCCGCTTCGCGAAGGGCAAAAGCTGCATGCACACAGGAGTAATCAAACTCCAAGCCTTGTCCGATACGGTTTGGTCCGCTGCCTAAAATGATGACCGCAGGCTTAGTGCGAGAACGAACCTCAGTCTCACTGTCATAACTTGAATAGTGATAAGGCGTGTGAGCCTCAAATTCGGCCGCACATGTGTCCACAGTCTTAAAGATTGGATGAATATCCAAACGCTGGCGCTCTGAACGAATAGCTGCTTCAGTGGTTGATCGCAGTGATGCTATCTGTGAATCTGAGAAACCCAAACTCTTTGCATCTTTGATAATTTCTGCTGTGAGATCACCAGAATTTTTGATGAAATCTGCGTATTCGTTGATCGCTTGAATCTGGGCCAGGAACCAAGGGTCTATCTTGGTGATTGCGTGCGCTTCTTCAATTGAAAGACCAAGCCAGAGTGCGCGCTGCACTTGCTGCAAACGCCATTCTGTTGGAATACCGATTTTGTGAATCAGATCATCAAGAATCTCGCCAACAGGCTCCCATGAGAATGTGGTTCCCTTCTTTTCGACGGATCGGAGAGCCTTTTGAAGCGCCTCTGGGAATGAACGCCCAATCGCCATTGCTTCGCCAACAGATTTCATTGTGGTTGTTAGGCGCGGATCTGCCTCTGTGAATTTTTCGAAGGCGAAACGTGGCACTTTTACGACTATGTAATCGAGCGTAGGCTCAAAAGAAGCGGGGGTGGTCTTCGTGATGTCATTATTGATCTCATCTAACGTGTACCCGACAGCTAATTTGGTGGCGATTTTTGCAATAGGAAAGCCAGTGGCCTTTGATGCAAGCGCGGATGAACGTGAAACGCGAGGATTCATTTCAATCACGATAATTCGGCCATCTTTAGGGTTGACAGCGAATTGAATGTTGCAGCCACCTGTGTCTACGCCAACTTCGCGGATGATGTCGATCGATAAATCGCGCAGCTTCTGGAATTCGACATCTGTCAGCGTGAGTGCTGGTGCCACCGTGATCGAATCACCTGTGTGGACACCCATTGGATCGATATTTTCGATGCTGCAAACGATAACTACATTGTCCTTATGATCACGAACAACTTCTAGTTCGTACTCCTTCCAACCAAGGATGGATTCCTCGAGCAGAACCTCACTTGTAGGGCTGTGGCGCAATCCAGCGCCAGCAATGAGTTCTAGTTCAGCTTGATCAAAAGCGATTCCAGATCCCAAACCACCCATAGTGAAAGAGGGACGGACAACGACTGGATAAGAAAGTTCGATAGCAGCAGCCAAGCACTCTGACATTGTGTGGCAAATACGAGAACGAGCTGACTCTCCCCCGACTTTCTCAACGATAGTCTTGAACACCTCACGGTCTTCCCCGCGCTTAATCGCATCCACGTTTGCGCCGATGAGCTTTGTGCCGAACTTTTCAAAGGAACCACGCTCATGAAGCTGCATGGCAGCATTGAGAGCTGTCTGGCCGCCCAGTGTTGCTAGGACAGCAGTAGGCTTTTCGATTGCCATAATCTTCTCAATAATCTCAGGAGTGATTGGCTCGATATATGTGGCGTCGGCAAACTGTGGATCGGTCATGATTGTCGCCGGGTTCGAGTTGATTAAAATAACTCGGATGCCTTCATCTCGTAGCACTCGGCATGCTTGTACGCCGGAATAATCAAACTCACATGCCTGTCCGATAACAATCGGACCACTTCCGATTACGAGAACGCTTTCGATGGATTTGTCTTTAGGCATGGGCTACCTTCGCTTGGGTCATGAGATCTGAAAAATGGTCAAAGAGATAAACAGCATCGTGTGGTCCTGCAGCTGATTCCGGGTGATACTGGACGCTAAATGCTGGTCGTTCCAGAAGCTCGATTCCTTCGACAACACCATCGTTGAGACAGATATGCGAGACATATCCTGCGCCGAAAACGGTAGTGAAGTTCGAGTCGGTAGGCGCTGCCACTGCAAATCCATGGTTATGGGCCGTGATCTCGATCCTATTTGTCCGCAAATTCTTCACTGGCTGATTGATGCCACGGTGACCAAATGGCAACTTATAGGTCTCAAAACCTAAAGCTCTGCCGAGAATCTGGTGACCGAAGCAGATTCCAAATACAGGCAAGCCTTCTAAGAGGAAGTGACGGACCACGTCAACAATTGCATCCATCGTTGCTGGGTCTCCAGGACCATTTGATATGAAGAGTCCATCGGGAGAAATGGCCTCTATATCAGCAACGCTCGCATCCATAGGAAGGACATGTACCTCCATGCCGCGCTCCGACATGGACCTAGGAGTTGCATTCTTTATGCCGAGATCAAGGGCAGCGACGGTGAATTTCTTCTCCACACCTGGAGCTACAGATACAACATAGGACTTTGGTGTTGTCACATCTTTCGCTAGAAAAGCTCCAGCCATGGAGGATTGAGAGCGGACTTTAATGACCATCTCGGCACGCGTCAGTGATGTACCAGAGAAAATGCCAACGCGCATTGCTCCTCGATCACGTAGATGTCGAGTTATGGCTCTGGTATCTACCCCAGAGATTCCAACAACTCCTGCTTGTATCAACGCATCTTCCAACGAATTCTCAGATCGCCAATTGCTTACGCGAGGAGATGGATTGCGAACCACAAATCCAGATACCCAGATGCGATCAGATTCCATGTCGAAATTGTTCATCCCCGTGTTGCCAATGTGTGGAGCCGTCATGATGACAATCTGCTTGTGGTAGGAAGGATCCGTAAGAGTCTCTTGGTAGCCGGTCATGCCCGTAGAGAAAACAGCCTCACCAAATGTTTCGCCAGTGGCTGCCCAACTTTTGCCCTCAAAGATCGTTCCATCGTCGAGAACAAGGAATGCCTTGCCTGTACCTTCGTTATTCATAGCGCTTTCCCGTCAGTTGGCCATCTTGCAGAACGTGAACTCCATGGAAATATGTATGCATTACGCGAGCCGGCAAAGTGCGACCATGAAAGGGGGTGTTTGAACTCTTAGACGCTGTAGTCGCTCGGTCAACGGTCCACGTGGCCTCGGTATCCACTACGACTAAGTGTGCAGGAGCGCCAACCTCGATGCGACCATGTGCAGAGTAGCCGCCGATCTTGGCTGGAGTGATAGACATGCGTTCCACTAGTTGTGCCCAATCAATTTTCTTTGTCACGATCATTGACTCAACGACCGCAGATAGCGAAGTTTCTAATCCAAGCATTCCGAATGCTGCAGCGCTCCATTCGCACTCTTTAGCTTCGTTCGGGTGTGGAGCATGATCTGTCGCGACAATATCAATAGTTCCATCCGCCAAACCATCTCGAAGTGCTTGGACATCTTCAGTTGTGCGAAGTGGTGGATTAACCTTAAATACAGAGTTGTACCCAACCGCGCTCTCATCAGTAAGTATCAAATGGTGTGGCGTTACTTCAGCAGTGACTGAGATCCCTTGGGACTTAGCCCAGCGAACGAGCTCTACTCCGCCTTTTGTCGTGAGGTGACAGATATGCAATCGACTGCCAACATGATGAGCGAGAAGAATATCGCGAGCGATAATTGACTCTTCCGCGACGGCTGGCCAACCGGTAAGTCCGAGTGCACTTGATACGAGACCCTCATTCATCTGCGCACCCACCGTAAGGCGTGGTTCTTGCGCATGTTGGGCGATAACTCCACCAAAAGTTTTTACATACTCTAAGGCACGACGCATCAACAAGGGATCGCTCACACAATTTCCATCATCACTGAAAATGCGCACTCCTGCTGCAGATTGTGCCATTGCTGATAGTTCGGCGAGAGCCTTTCCTTCAATACCTTGAGTGACAGCTCCAATGGGAAATACATCGCACAATCCGGCATCTTTACCTAGACGAGCGACCTGCTCGACCACACCTGCGGTATCAGCAACCGGAGATGTATTGGCCATGGCACTTACGGCTGTGTAACCACCTTTGACTGCAGCTTGTGAACCAGTTAGAACTGTCTCGGCACCTTCCTTGCCAGGTTGGCGTAAGTGTGTGTGAAGATCAACTAATCCCGGAATGAGAAGGTTTTTGTTGGCATCACAATCCAAACCTTGGCTCTTCTGTCCCCTGGCGGGAGCGATAGCACTAATAACTCCATCCGTGACATCAACATCTACTATGTGATTGTCTGTCATACGTGCATTGTGCAATGTGAAGGTACTCATCGTCAGTTATCTCCCTCGATTGATCCGCCCAGAAGCAGATACAAGATTGCCATTCGGACACTGATGCCGTTCTTAACTTGCTTGAGCACTACGGATCGAGGTGAGTCAGCGGCTTCGGCGCAAATTTCGAGTCCACGATTCATTGGTCCAGGGTGCATGATGATTGACGTTGGTTTCATCGAGCCAAGGCGCGAACGAGTTAATCCATAGTCGCGCGCATACTCGCGTTCTGATGGGAGGAAGGATGCGTTCATTCTCTCACTCTGCACTCGGAGCATCATGACGGCATCGCAATGTTCAATGATCTCATCGAGGTTGTAAGAGACAGATACTCCCCAACTTTCAACGCCAAGTGGAAGGAGTGTGGCAGGGCCCACCACCGTTACACGAGCGCCAAGGGAGGTAAGAAGTGCGGCGTTACTTCGAGCAACTCGCGAATGGAGAATATCTCCGACTATCGCGATGTGTAGTCCGGTGAAATCGTTGCGATGTTCTGGAAAGTGATCGCGAATTGTGTAGGCGTCAAGCAGAGCCTGTGATGGATGTTGATGAGTTCCATCACCAGCATTCACAACTTTGGCGCTGATCCAGCCTGAGTTAGCGAGAAGATGGGCAGCACCTGAAGCAGGATGTCTAATCACCATAAGGTCGGCGCCCATTGCTTCCAACGTTTGAGCTGTGTCTTTAAGACTCTCTCCCTTGCTGACGCTGGAGCCTTTTGCGGAGAAATTTATGACATCAGCAGATAACCGTTTTGCAGCTGCCTCAAAAGAAAGTCTGGTTCGAGTTGAGTCCTCAAAGAAGAGATTCACAATTGTGCGACCGCGAAGAGTTGGAAGTTTTTTAACAGATCCTTCGGTAAGACGCGAAAGTTCCTTAGCTGTGTCTAAAATGTTGAGAGCCTGGCTAGCGGTAATGTCGTCTATTGAAAGTAAATTCTGCATTAGCGCGCCCCTACTTCCACTTGATCAATGCCATCAATCTCTTCAAGTTGCACTTTAACTATCTCTTTGGCGTTTGTGGGAATATTTTTACCGACAAAATCTGCCCGGATCGGAAGTTCACGATGCCCGCGGTCAACTAATACTGCAAGTTGAACACTTTGAGGACGACCTAATTCAATGAGAGCATCGAGTGCTGCGCGAATTGTCCTGCCCGAAAACAGAACATCGTCAACAAGAACCACGCGCTTGCCCTCAATTCCGCTTAACGGGAGTTGAGTTTCAACACTCGCTCGGGGAGGTCGTGTGCGTAGGTCATCACGGTAGAGAGTGATATCTAGTGAACCACAGGGAATGGGCACTTCAATATCCGCTAAAAAGGCAGTGATTCTTTGTGCAAGGGTGACCCCTCGTGTTGGAATACCAAGAAGGATCACATCTTCTAAACCGTGATTGCGCTCAATAATTTCATGAGCAATACGTTTGAGCGAACGATCGATATCGCTCTTTTCCAGCACAATACTCATTTACGCTCCTTCGCCGCCTCTCGGGACGGATCTTTAAAGGGTTCTGGCCGTACTCTATCAGTCTTCCTTCGGTAACTATTCCAGCGAGATAAGAGATTTAAGGGTTATAACCCGGCCCAGAATCCCGTTGATATAGCTTGCCGAGTCCTTGGTGGAGAGCTCTTGAGCAAGTTCAACCGCCTCGCTGACAGCAATCTGATCGTTGAGTTCTGGCTCCCACAAGATCTCATAAAGGGCAATCCGAAGCAGGTTGCGATCAATCGCTGGCATACGATCCATATCCCAGCCCTCGGCATAGGTATGGATCAACTCGTCAATCTTCTCTCTGTGCGAGCTCACTCCCTGCACCAGGGTGGAGACGTAGTCGCCAGCCGATAGTTCGTCTGCTGGTCGAACCGTCAAAATAGATAGCGCATCGACCTCTCGAAGATCAGCTTCGTAGAGAATATCGAGTGCGCGTTTACGAGCCTTGCGTCGTGCGCTCATATGAAAAGGCGAACTTAGTTAGCGCGGCCGAGATAGTCGCCTGTGCGAGTATCTACCAAAATCTTCTCATCTTGCTTGATGAAAAGAGGAACTTGAATATCAATTCCGGTCTCAAGTGTGGCCGGTTTTGTTCCGCCAGAAGAGCGATCGCCCTGCAAGCCAGGCTCGGTATAAGTCACGGTGAGTTCTACTGAAGCTGGTAGCTCGATGTAAAGCGGATTTCCTTCGTGAACAGCAACAAGAGCCTTCACATTCTCGAGCATAAAGTTAGCAGCCTCGCCAACAACCGCCTCAGAGATACTCATCTGATCAAAATTCTCGTCATCCATGAAGATGAAGTCTTCGCCGTCGCGGTAAAGGAATGTCATATCGCGCTTCTCAAGAATTGCGATATCAACCTTTACGCCGGCGTTAAATGTACGCTCAACAACCTTGCCACCCGGAACGAGCTTGAGCTTGGTGCGTACGAATGCTGGACCTTTACCTGGCTTTACATGCTGAAATTCGACAACAGTCCAAAGCTTGCCTTCGATTTCCAAGGTCATACCGTTTTTTAGATCATTAGTTGAGGCCATTGGAGAAGGATACCTGATGAACTTATGTGCTCCCGCATCTAAGCGCCTGAAGCACGGCCTATTTAAGCGCGAAGGAGGGTGCGCATCGCTTCCAAAGCGAGTCGATACGAATCCGGACCAAAACCTGCAATTGTGCCAACGGCATGTCCTGAGATCACCGATGTGTGGCGGAACTCTTCGCGAGCTAACGGGTTGCTCAAATGAACCTCTATCAGCGGGGCTTTGAGCATGGCGGTAGCATCTCCAATCGCGTAGGAATAATGCGTGAACGCGGCTGGATTGAAAATGACCGGAGTGTGTGAATCAGCCGCTTCATGCAACCAAGAGATTATCTGAGCTTCGCTATCGCTTTGCCGCACATCAGCTGATAAGCCGAACTCTTGGGCCGAGTTTTCAATGAATTCTTGCAGCTGTGGAAACCTCATGCTGCCGTAAATTGAGGAATCCCGCAGATCTAACCGACCAAGGTTGGGTCCATTGAGTACGAGGATCTTCATTGCGACATTCTCTCATAAATGCTCACCAAGATGGAGGCATCTGGACCGTTGACCCAGTCAGGCTCGCCTAACTCACGGACTCCGACAAATCGAAGCACACCACTACGGCTCTTCTTATCCCCCAGCATGAGAGCGCTAATAGATTCCCAAGAGTACTTTGAAGAATCGATTCGTGTGGGTAACCCATACGCCGTGAGAATAGCGATCAACTCAGTAGTGACCTCGGGATTTAGATTGAGGGCAGCCTCACTTAAATATGAGGCGAAGACCAAACCAATCGCCACTGCTTCACCATGACGAAGGGTGTAGCCCGAGAGCTTTTCAACTGCGTGAGCGCAAGTATGTCCGTAGTTAAGAATCTCGCGAAGTCCGGATTCCGTAAAATCTTGAGACACAACATCTGCCTTAACCTGCACGGATTTCTTAATCAAATCCTCTGCAATCGATCGTGCGCCTTGCAGTGATGGATGTCTGCGCACATCTTCTAGGATAGACGGATCGGCGATATAGCCACACTTAATAACTTCAGCTAAACCTGACGCGAAATCACGATCACTCAGAGTCTCCAACAGTGTTGGATCTATGTAGACAACTTGTGGTGAGTGAAACGCTCCTACAAGATTCTTACCTGCGTTGGTGTTGATGCCAGTTTTGCCACCAACGGCTGCATCAACCATTCCCGCCAGAGTTGTTGCAACTGCATACCACTTCACTCCTCGCAACCAAGAAGCTGCTACGAAACCAGCGAGATCTGTGGTGGATCCGCCGCCGAATCCGATAATGCAATCTTTGCGGCCCAAATCTATTTTGCCGAGCTCTTCCCAGATCTGATTTGCGACACCAATTGTCTTCGCATCTTCACCAGTAGGCGTAACGAAAACGGTAGTTTTAGGATCTGAGCTAAATTGCTCTATGAGATTGAATTTATTTTCAATAAACTCAGGAACGATAATAAGGGCCTTGTCATGGGAGCTGATTGCTTGCGAGAGAGCCTGTCGCCATGGCGTACCGATCTGCACCTCATACTGGATCTCTGCGCTTACTTTCACCGATTTCATCGCTCTACTCCAAATTCCAAGCACTTATGAGCTATCTGCACCGCGATTTCATTCGCCTTTTTGCTGTCAGTTGAAAATGTCATATCAGCCAGCGCTTGGTAGACAGGTTCGCGCTCAGCGAGAATCCGCACCCACTTGTCCTCAGGGTTATCGGCCAGTAGAGGTCGATTGTTCTGCTTGCCGACTCGAGCAAGAGCCTGATGTGCCGACACATGTAGATAGATGACAGGGAAAGAACTTTTCGAAAGGAGTTCTCGTACCTGCTCGCTGAGGATAGATCCACCGCCAAGTGCAACAATCCCTGGCTCGGAAGCCAGAACTCCCAAAACAACTTCTTGCTCGATCTTGCGAAAAACTGCTTCACCACTCTCGTTAAATATTTGAGTGATGGTTTTATTGGTGAGATTTTCAATGAGCGAATCAGTATCTATGAAGGTAGTACCGAGCTCCTTGGCCAGCGCTTTACCAATGGAAGATTTTCCACTTCCGGGTGGACCCATAAGTACAGCGCGAGGCATTTACTTGATTTCGAGATGTGCCATATACGACTCATAATTCCTACGAGTCTGCATAACGGAATCGCCACCAAATTTCTCAATTACTGCATCAGCAAGCACTAGAGCGACCATAGCCTCGGCAACTATTCCAGCTGCGGGAACAGCACAGACATCGCTTCGTTGGTTGATTGCTTTCGCAGGTTCGCCAGTCTTGGTATCAATTGTGTCAAGAGCTTTGGGGACAGTTGAAATCGGTTTCATGGCTGCACGCACTCGCAGGACTTCGCCGTTGGACATGCCACCCTCTGTACCTCCTGCGCGGTCGGTACGACGTACGACCTTGCCAGACGCATCCTTTTCAATCTCATCATGAGCGAGAGAACCACGACGACGAGCCGTTGTGAATCCGTCGCCGATCTCTACGCCTTTGATGGCTTGAATCCCCATCATCGCCCCTGCAAGACGCGCATCGAGTCTGCGATCCCAATGAACATGTGAACCAAGTCCTGGTGGGAGGTCAAAGGCGAGAACTTCGATAACGCCACCTAGCGTGTCGCCTGCAGCATGTGCTGAATCGATCTCTGCAACCATCGCTTGGCTGGCTGCGGCATCAAAGGCACGAACCGGATCAGCATCCACACGATCTCGGTCTGCGATGGTTGGCAACGGTGCATCAGCAGCACTAGTGGCTTCGCCTATTGAGATCACATGCGACATTAATTGAACACCGACTGATTGTTGTAGGAAGGCACGCGCAACAGCTCCAAGTGCAACACGAGCTGCTGTCTCACGAGCACTTGCACGCTCAAGAATTGGTCGTGCATCATCAAAATCGTATTTCTGCATTCCAACTAAGTCTGCGTGCCCCGGACGTGGACGAGTGAGCGGAGCATTGCGAGCAAGCGATGCCAACTCTTCTTCCGGCACCGGGTCGGCCGACATGACCTTTTCCCACTTCGGCCACTCTGAGTTTCCTACCTGGACAGAGATTGGGCCCCCTTGGCTCACTCCGTGTCTAACTCCACCAAGGATTGAGACGAGGTCAGCTTCAAAATTTTGACGAGCACCACGGCCATATCCCAATCTGCGACGACGCAGATCAGCATCAATCATCTCTGAAGTAATCTGAACATGAGCTGGAAGACCCTCGAGGATCGCGGAGAGTGCAGGGCCATGGGATTCACCTGCAGTAAGCCATCTAAGCATGACCTTATTCTCTCACGTCATAGGTGGTTGGCGCGTCCTAAATAGTCAGAAGTGCGCCAAGGATCAGAGCAGGAGCGAATGGGATAGTCCGTTTTCTATGGAAGAGAGCGGTGATGAGCCCAAGGATCAGAGTTGCAAACCAGGCAAAGACCCCGCGTTGATAGTCGGCAAGAACAAATCCAAGGACTGAGATCAATTTGAGATCGCCCATGCCAATTCTCCTGCGAGTGATGAGAAAGAGGATCGCGGAGAATAGGACGGCTGATCCACCTACCTCAAGTGAGTGCAGAAAATGATTGCGATCGAATACAAGGCGTAAAGCCAGAGTTCCCGCAAGGAAACTTACTAACAAGTGATTGGGTATACGGTGAGTTTTCACATCTATGAAAGCTATTGGTAGACCGAGGGCGAGTAACAGGATGAGTTGTGCGTACATGCCTTGACCTTAAGCCAATGGCGCGATGGGGGCCTTAAGTTATCCACAACCACAACCGTCACAACTACGCGTTACGTCGAGCGATCTCGGCTCTGCCGACCTCAAGAAGTTCTGCGCGCATTGACGCATAGTCGAACTCGACTCCGGAGAATAGTGATATCTGGTCTAAGGCTTGCTCGACCAAGAGGTCCAAACCATCGAACGTTGAATTACCTCGGTCCTTCGCGTACTGCAAAGCCTGGGTAGGTGATGGGTTATATAAAACCTCAAAGAATGTCCCACGAAATTTTTCAATCAGTCCCAATACTCTTACACTTGTTCCCGATGGGACAGTGGAAATCACTAGGTCATAGCTCGTCAGATCGTGAGACATATCGAAAAAATCCAATCTAGATTTCTCCGCAATATCCCCAAGCGTCTGCGATCGTGAAGGTGTTCTCAAGAGAAAATCGATAGAGGTAGCAGAGGAGTCGAGCGCACCGAGTGCAGCACGTGCCGTTCCCCCACCGCCAATAATTGCAACCCGATCCTTCTTTGTGCGCTCCAATAGTCTGGCGAATGCTGAAGCATCAGTTGATGATGCTTTAAAGGTGGCATCGTGCTTTACCAACGTGTTTGCGGATCGCATACGCGACGCTAAAGGATCCACCTCGAAGTTGAGATCGAATATCGTCTCCTTGAGAGGCATCGTCAAAGAAAACCCAGTCCATCCAGATTCCAGCGCAGTAGCAAGAAATGTGCGCGCTACATCTGGTTGCATATCGAGCGCGCTGTACTCAGCCTCGACACCAAGCAACTGGTAAGCGGTTCGATGTAGAAGAGGTGAGAGACTGTGCACAATAGGTGAACCGAGTACCGCAGCCTTAATCACTTGAATGCCCCCATGGCTACATTATGATTGTAGAGAGCTACCCATGTTTCAAATTGGCTATACGAATCCGTAAAACGTGTGTCGTGCGGTTTTACCGTGATGAAATAAAGCCAAGAGCCACGCGCCGGATGCAGGGTCGCCCTCAACGCAGCCAGGCTGGGATTGCATATCGGTGTTGGTGGAAGGCCTGTATGAAGATAGGTGTTGTATGCCGATGGAACATGCGTGGCGGCGATCGTCAATCCGATAGAGCCTTGAAGTCCTTGTGCATAAGCAACAGTGGAGTTGAGCTGTAACGGCATATTAATTGCGAGACGGTTGTAAATAACTTCGGCGGCGTTAGCGTAATCACTGGGATCTGCTTCAACTTGGAGTAGCGACGCTATGGTCAAAAGTTGATAAGGGCTATATTTTTGATAACCCGCAAGAATTCCAGACGATTGGAAATTTGTCTTTGCCATATTAGTCATTGCTGTCAGTGCATCATGAGTTGAGGTATGTGCTGAAAATGAGTACTGATCTGGCCCCAACTCCCCCTCGAGGGAATGGGCGGGATTTGGTAATGCAAGCGTCACGGTTTTTAAGGCATCGCCTTGAAGAAGATTGGTATCCGAGTGCAACGCGCTGAGAACGGTTCGCGTTGTTGAGGCATCTTTCACGACAATGAGATTAAGAATCCTTTTTTGATCCAACAATTCGGTCAAGGCAAGTTCCGAGGGAATGTGCGTGTCTATCGTGTGCGCTCCAGGCGCAATTCCAAGACTGCTAGGGTCTTTTAGTAAAACAGAAACAAAATATCTGAAATTCTTCACCACACCGGCTGACTGCAACGACCTAGCAATTGATGTTCCCGCCTCACCAGAGGAAATGCTGATTGTTGTGGATACGCCACTCGTAGTAGCGGGAAAATCTGAAGGAGCCCGCAAAACGTTTACTAGAACGACTAGGACAAGAAGAGTAAGTCCAGAGGCGATCGCTAACGCAATTCTTCTACGTGAGTAGCGATCCTTTAGATTTCTCACAACCCACCAGACAAACGCTCTTTGTCGAGTGCGCTCTCTAAAATTGCAACAGCGGCCATCGCATCTATCTGTGACTTGCTTGTCTTGGCGTTACCACCGGCGTTACGGAGTGTTCGTGCAGCCGAGACTGTGGAGAGGCGCTCATCTATAAAATGAATAGGTGCAGCACTTAAAGTTCTGAGTAATTCTGCAAAGGAGCGGACACTCTCCATGGTTGCACTCTGGTTGCCAGATAGATGCTTTGGTTGGCCGACAACCAAGTAGATAGGTTCGTATTGCGTGAGTAATGTGACAAGCTGCGCTGTTAAATCAGAACTTTGTGCTTGAAGTGTCGCAATGGGCGAGGCAATGAGCCCAGAGAAATCTGACGCTGCAACTCCGATGCGAACCTGGCCATAGTCAAAGGCTAGGCGCCGACCCGGTTTCATGCGTTTAGGCTTTCGCCGACCCTAGTGTCGCCTTCAATTCATTGATCGCCCTCTGAATCTGTTGCTCGTTATCTCCGCCGCCTTGGGCGAAGTCATCTTTTCCGCCGCCTCCGCCGCCGAGAATGTTCGAGCCTTGACGAACCAATGCTCCAGCCTTAACGCCGTGAGTAATCGCCTCTGCAGAAGATGCGACGACGAACACAACGCGACCACTGGTAACAGTGAACAGACCCACCACGCTTGATGACCGGCGATTGCGCAGATCTAAAGCCATGGCGCGAAGATCATCGCCACCAAGACCATCTCCTACGCGAGCCAGAAGAACATTGAGTTCTCCGATTGGTTCGAATTCATCGGCAAGCGTGGAGATGCTCGCAAGAGCAGCGGCCGACTTCATGGACGACAACTCTTTCTCGATACCCTTCATACGCGTAAGGAGGTCGGAGATGCGCTCAGGCAACTCTTCGACTCGCGCACCCTTAATGATCTCGGTTAGCGAATTAAGAAGAACGTGTTCCTTAGCTAAGAATGAGTAGGCATCTGTTCCTACAAGCGCTTCTACGCGACGCACACCGGCACCGATTGAAGATTCACTGAGCAATTTAACAAGGCCTAGTTCGGCTGATGACTGCACGTGGGTTCCACCACACAATTCACGAGCCCAATCACCAACGCTAACAACACGAACAACATCACCATATTTCTCGCCAAAGAGCGCCATCGCGCCGATTTCCTTAGCTTCTTTCTGGGACATCTCTTGTGCTGTTACAGCCAAGTTTTCAATCAGAAGCGAATTTACTCGCGCTTCTACTTCATTGAGAACCGCAGCAGATACTGATCCAGTAGCCGGGAAGTCGAAGCGAAAACGCCCTGGAGCATTTTCAGATCCAGCCTGAGTGGCACTCTCACCCAGCGCTTCACGGAAAGCTTTATGAACCATGTGCGTTGCAGTGTGAGCACGTGAGATAGCTTTGCGACGATCTTGATCGATGGTGGCAAATACATCTTGGTCAATCTTGATTGAACCAGAAACTAGTGAACCTCGATGAACATAAAGACCAGGTACAGGGCATTGAACATCCTCGACAAGGATCTTTGTTCCGTTATCAAGTGTCAGAACTCCGCCATCGGCGAGCTGTCCGCCACCTTCTGCATAGAACGGCGTACGCGTGAGAACAACTTCTACATCTCCGGCTGTAACTTCGGATACGCTGTGGCCGTCGACAAGAAGGCCAGCAACCTTTGCTTCTCCCTCTAGGTGCTTATAACCAATAAATTCGCTCTTGCCTTTGGCATCAAAAATCTTGCGATATTCCGAGAGATCGGTGTGACCGCTCTTCTTGGATTTTGCATCAGCTTTGGCGCGATCCTTCTGCTCCTTCATAAGACGGCGGAAACCATCTTCATCAACAGCTAGACCTTGTTCACTCGCCATTTCGAGTGTGAGATCAAATGGGAATCCATATGTGTCATGGAGCTTAAATACGGTATCTCCTGCAAGCGTGGTGCTCTTGGCCTTCTTGACGTCGTTCGACGCGAGATCGAAAATAGCTGTGCCACTCTTGAGTGTCGCTAAGAATGAATCTTCTTCTGCTTGCGAAGCCGCAAGAATTCTCTTGGCATCGTGTTCGAGTTCGGGATACTGAGGACCCATCGCTCCGATAGATGCCTTGATGAGTTCAGCAAGATTGTGATCAGGAGCTCCCAAAATTCGCATATTGCGAATTGTTCGACGCATCATGCGGCGTAGAACGTAGCCACGACCCTCGTTGCCTGGAATAACGCCATCGCCAATGAGCATCATCGCGGTTCGTGCATGGTCGGCCACAACACGTAGCGAGACATCACTCTTAATATCTTTGCCATACGAAACTCCGGCAAGCTCGCTTGCGGCCTGTAAAATCTTCATCGTTGTGTCGATCTCATAAATATTTTCGACGCCCTGCAAGAGAGCTGCTGTTCGCTCCAGGCCAAGGCCAGTATCAATGTTCTTAGCAGGCAATTCACCAATGATGGGATAGTCATCCTTGGTTCCACCATCTGCACGGATATTCTGCATGAAAACGAGATTCCAGATTTCTAGATAGCGATCTTCGTCAGCTACCGGTCCGCCTTCTTTTCCATAGGCAGGNCCGCGATCGAAGTAGATCTCTGAGCATGGTCCGCATGGGCCAGCAACGCCCATGGACCAGAAATTATCTGCCATTCCGCGACGCTGGATTCGTTCCTTCGGGACACCTACGACTTTGTGCCAAATATCGGCTGCTTCATCGTCATTATGAAAGACAGTGACCCAGAGCTTAGATTCTGGAAAACCAAAACCGCCATCAGAAATTGGCCTGGTTAAAAGGTCCCAAGCAAGAGTGATTGCACCCTCTTTAAAATAATCACCGAACGAGAAATTTCCACACATCTGAAAGAAGGACGCATGTCGAGTTGTTTTGCCAACCTCGTCGATATCAAGGGTTCGAACGCACTTCTGCACTGATGTTGCTCGGGTGTACGGCGGGATTACCTCACCGAGGAAGAACGGCTTAAACGGAACCATGCCAGCATTGACCAATAGAAGGTTGGGATCATCAGCGATGAGAGATGCCGAAGGAACAACTGTATGGCTTAGCCCAAGAGGGTTGCCTGACTCAAAAAAGCGCAACCATCTCGCTCTGATTTCTGCGGACTCCACCTGCTTACTCGTGCTCCTTCGTAAATGGCGCAGAATTCTTTCGACCTGGAATGAAAGAAGAGATCGATGAGATCAATTTGAATACTCCCGAGTTCATCGAGCTGAGATTGGTTACCAATCCCCCGATTTTCTCAGTGACATTCTCTGCTGTTGTTGCAATGCGATTAATACTTTGAATGGTCTTTTGGACTTCATCCATAATTCGCGAAGCGCGGATAATGAAATATGCCAATGCCAAAGCAATGATCAAAAGGGCCGAAGCCGCGATGATCGTTGCAATTCCTCCAGGACCCATGTGGTAAACCCTACCTGATCAGTAGATCAAAAGTGAGCGTATTAGGCTTTGCTCGCATGGGTATCGAGGTTCTGGTTAACTTCTGGAACGAAATCCACACCGGCTTCCTTGCGTTGGGCAGCCGTGATTGGAGTTGGGGCTCCTGTTAGAGGATCCCCGCCACTGGCGGTCTTAGGGAATGCAATCACTTCACGGATTGATTCAGCTCCTGCAAGTAGCGCGCAGAGTCGGTCCATACCTAGAGCAATTCCACCATGAGGAGGTGGGCCATAATTAAATGCCTCAAGTAAGAAGCCAAACTTATTATTTGCTTCTTCCGGGGTAAGGCCAATTACATCAAACACGCGTTTTTGAACATCGCGTTCATGGATACGAATAGATCCGCCACCGATCTCATTTCCGTTGAGGACGATGTCGTAGGCGTAAGCCAATGCATTGAGTGGATCGGTATCAAAAGTCGCCTTGAATTCTGGCTTAGGACCTGTGAAGGGGTGGTGCACTGCTGTCCAACCAGATGCAGGATTGTCTGCATCGACAAGTTCAAACATCGGTGCATCTACGATCCACACAAACTCCCATGTGCCCTCTGCTATGAGGTTGCAGCGCTTACCGATTTCTAGGCGTACTGCTCCGAGTAGATTCTGTGACAAGACTTTGTTTCCAGCCGCAAAAAAGATTGCATCGCCTGGCTTCGCCGAGCAGTGCGCAGCGATATTTGCTGCTTCTGTCTCAGAAAGATTTTTTGCAACAGGTCCGCCAAGAGTTCCATCTTCTTGAACAAGAATGTATGCCAAGCCCTTGGCTCCGCGGGCCTTTGCCCAGTCCTGCCAAGCATCGAGTTCGCGACGTGGTGAAGCTGCTCCACCAGGCATGACGACTGCGCCAATATAGTCGGCTTGAAAAACTCTGAAGGTTGTTTCTGCAAAGAATTCATTGCACTCAACCAATTCGTATCCGAAACGTAAGTCTGGCTTATCCGAGCCAAATCGACGCATCGCATCCAGATATGTCATACGTGGAATAGGCATAGGAATCGTGTAGTCCACAGTTTTCTGGAAGACATCGGTGAGGATCTCTTCGCAGACTCGCAAGATATCTTCCTGGTCAATGAATGACATTTCGATATCGAGCTGCGTGAATTCTGGTTGACGATCGGCGCGGAAATCTTCATCTCGGAAGCAGCGCGCAATTTGGTAGTAACGCTCCATGCCAGCAACCATGAGAAGCTGCTTGAACAGTTGTGGAGATTGCGGAAGCGCATACCAGCTACCGGGTTGTAGGCGGACTGGGACCAAGAAATCGCGGGCGCCCTCTGGAGTGGATCGAGTCAGATATGGTGTTTCAATTTCGTGGAAATCAAGGCGATCCATCACAGTTCTGACGGCTGAGGTCACTTTAGAACGTAGGCGCAAATTCTTAGCAGGACCTTCGCGGCGAAGGTCTAGATACCTGTATTTGAGACGGATCTCTTCGCTGATGTTTGCGACGTCGCCGCTATCAACTGGGAATGGTAGCGCTGCAGCTTCACTGAGAACTTCTAGGTTTTCGCAATCAATTTCAATCTCGCCAGTTGCTATAGCTGCATTTTCATTTCCACTTGGGCGAGCTGTCACGGTACCTGTAATAAGGACGCACCATTCGGCGCGAAGCGCACCTGCAATCTCATCTTTAATAACAACCTGGACAGCGCCACTTGAATCTCTCAGGTCAATGAAAGCGACACCGCCGTGATCACGTCGTCTTGCAACCCAGCCGGCAAGAGTTACCTTCTGACCAACGTTAGCCTTGGTGAGCGTCCCAGCATCATGTGTGCGCAACATTAAGAATGATCTCCAAAATCAGCAGTAAGCCCAATCAAATGATTGGCTAAAAGGCTAAGAGTAACCGATTGACTCTCCCCACTCTTCATCGCCTTGAGTGCAACTTCGCCAGAAGCGAGCTCATCTGCACCTAACACGATGGAGTATCTAGCACCGCTCTTATCGGCAGCCTTCATACCACCTTTGAGAGCTCGATCGCCATAGGACATTCCTACTCGCAGGCCGCGCTCACGTAGCTCCTCGGCTATCGCTAGGGCGGCAGGCGCAGTTCCGAGTGGAACGATGAACAGGTCTAGCTCGCTGCCTTCAGGCATCGAAAGCCCTTCGGCTTCACAGGCCAACAAGATGCGATCGACTCCTAGACCAAATCCAATACCTGAAAGCGATGCTCCCCCAAGTTGGGCCATCAACCCGTCATATCGGCCACCGCCACCAATTCCTGATTGAGCTCCCAAACCTTCATGAACAAACTCAAATGCGGTTCCTGTGTAATAGTCCAGGCCGCGAACCATTCGGTTATTAACAACAAAATTAATGTTGAGAGCCTCAAGCGAGTTCTTAACTGCGTCAAAATCAGCAGCACTTTCAGGAGTTAAGTAGTCCATAAGGATCGGAGCAGTGGCAAGTACTGAACGAATCTCAGGACGCTTGTCATCAAATAGTCGCAGTGGATTGATCTCAGCCCGTGCTTTCGTTTCTTCATCAAAGTCAAGTGTCGCAATATATGCACGGAGCTGCGAAAGATAGTTAGCACGCGTAATAGCGTCGCCAAGTGATGTAATTTCTAAGCGATAATTCTTTAGACCTAATTGGCGAAAAGCCCGATCAGCAACTGCGATAACTTCAACGTCGATGAGAGGATCGGATAACCCGATTGCTTCAATTCCAACCTGGTAAAACTGTCGATAGCGACCAGCTTGCGGACGCTCTGCTCTAAAAAAAGCACCTGAATAGAAAACTTTTACAGGCAGTTGGCCCCGATCAAGATTATGCTCGATCGTAGCTCGCATCACACCTGCCGTACCTTCCGGACGCAGGGTGATGGAACGACCACCCCGATCTTCGAAGGTATACATCTCTTTGCGAACGACATCCGTCGACTCGCCAACGCCACGTGCAAAAAGTTCGGTATCTTCAAAGACTGGCAACTCCATCAGTTGATAGCCTGATGTTTTCGCGCTCTCAATAATGGTGTTTCGAATATATTCGAAGTGATTTGATCGCGGCGGGAAGTACTCACTCACGCCTTTAGGTGCTTGAAATTTCGTCACTTATGCACCCTTCAAATAATCAGCCTGCAGATATTGGTTCTGCTTTCTTTCGCGCCCGATTGTAGTTTCTTTGCCGTGGCCAGGAAGCACATTCAGGCCGTCATCGAGCGGCAAAACTACGTTCTTTAAAGTCTTGCGCATAGCTGCGTCTGAACCTTTAAGAAGATCGGTCCTACCAATGGATCCAGCAAAGAGCACGTCGCCCGAGATGAGGAACTCGTCATCAACGAGAAACATTGTTGACCCCGGAGTGTGGCCTGGGGCATGGAGAACTTTTATCCCAAAACCCGCAATCTCTAATCGCTGACCATCGCTCACTTCACCCACAGTGGTTGGCTCAGCAAAGAATGAGACACCCATCTCCTTGAGGATCGAATCAATCATCCCATCAGGGGTGAGCAGGCCCCATGGATTGCCAAGGTAGGGCCGATCCATTGCGTGGATAAGGGCGGGAACGCCATACCCATCATCGAGGGGTTTGATTGAAAATGTATGGTCTAAATGCCCATGAGTGAGTAATTGCGCGATTGGCTTGAGCTTGTGCTTCTCTAAAACATGGGCGATCTGAGGCACAAGGCTCGGTATGGCCATGCCTGGATCAACAATGATGCATTCAGAGCCAGGGCCTTGGGCAAAAATCCAGCAGTTGGTCCCAAAGTACTCGGCGGCGATAACCTCAAGAATCACCTGTGCGCCCGCCTCTCTCCGATTGTCTCCGTAAGGGCCGACGGCGTGAATACCCGGCTTCTCTGACCCAAGGCTTTAAGGGTACCTTTATCTCCTGCTAAAACATGCACACAACCTGCTTCGTCAGCAGAGCCACTAGGTGGATCTGCCAAATGGCGCATGGTGAACGTATGAACCCACAACGGAACCTTGGAGTGCCCAAGGCTTACGCGCAACCGAAGGAGACAGACCATGGAAAACTCAACAACACCTGTATCTGCAGCATCCGCGCTGATCGGTGATCCATCAAGATTTGGCCGGGTTGCTGATGATGGAACGGTCTATGTCATCACACCGGAAGGCGAACGTGCCGTTGGTTCATACCCAGGCAAGACAAACGAAGAGGCGCTGGCCTACTTCGTCCGCAAATTTGAGTCGCTAGCTTCCGAGGTTGCACTCCTATCAGCGCGCATCAAATCTGGCGCTCTCGTTCCAGAAGATGCACAGGCCGCTGTTGCGAAGCTGCGCGAGCAAGTATCTACTCTGAACGGTGTCGGTGACCTCAAGACCCTTGCGCTCGCCGTAGAACAGATTCCACAACTCGTCGAAACTCATCGTGCTGCTTATGACGCTCGCAAGGAGGCGGAGAACACCGCTAAAGAAGCAAAGCGCAAGGAAGCCGCTGAGCACAAGGAGAAGCTCGTTGCGGAGGCAGAATCGCTCGCGCTTTCTGAGTCATGGAAGAACACCGGTGATCGTCTCAAAGTTCTTCTCGATGAATGGAAAGCTGCTGCTCGTCTAGATAAGAAGAGCGATGCTGAACTCTGGAAGCGTTTCTCATCTGCTCGCAATAAATTTGATAAGCGCAGACGTACGCACTTCGCTCAACTAGAGAGTCAAAGTGCCATTGTTGCTCAAACAAAGAATCAGATTGTCGAAGAGGCTAAGAAACTTGCCACATCTAAGGAGTGGATCTCGACCGCTAATCGCTTCAAGGAATTGATGGAAGAATGGAAGGCAGCTGGTCGCGGAAAGAAGAGCGCAGACACCAAACTATGGGATGAATTCAAAACAGCTCAAGATGCGTTCTTCACTGCTAAGAAGGCCGATCTCGAACGCCGACAGGGCTCTATGGTCAACAACTTGGCCAAGCGCGAAGAGATGATGCCTGCTTTTGAAGCCCTACTTCCTGTCAAAGACGTTAAAGCAGCCCGCCGCGAATTCCATGACCTTATGGACAAGTGGGGTCGAATTGGCATCACCGAGCGCAACAAGCGCGCTGCGCTAGAAGCTCGAATTGACGCTATCGAGGCAGAGATCAATGCACTGCACGATGAACAGGCTCGCCGTAGCGATCCAACAGCGATTGCTCATGCGAGCAGTGTCGTCCAGGGATTGCAAGATGCTATTGAAAGCTATGAAAAAGCTGCTGCAAAGGCTGAAGTTGCTGGAAATACCGCCAAAGCAAAGCAAGCGCGTGAAGCTGCAGAAGCTCGTCGTGCCTGGCTTGTAGAAGCTCAGAAAGGTTTGGCTGATTTCACAACTAGCAAGTAAAGATTAGTTGTTAGTAATTCTGTAAACGTCGTAGACGCCCTCTAATCCCCGCACGGCCGAAAGAACCGCGTCGAGGTGGAGGGCGTCTGCCATTTCAAATGTAAAACGTGAAATAGCAATCCGGTCTTTCGAGGTGCTGACTGAAGCGTTGAGAATGTTTACATGCTGCTCGGAAAGCGTTCGAGTGATATCTGAAAGTAAACCAGATCGATCGAGAGCTTCCACTTGAATATTAACCAAGAATAAGGATTTTGCAGAAGTGTTCCATTTAACTCCTACGATCCTATCCCCCTGATTTTCGACCAAATATTTGATGTTGATGCAATCTAATCGATGCACGCTCACACCGCTGCCACGTGTGACAAAACCAGTAATTTCATCGCCAGGTACCGGAGTGCAGCAACGAGCTAATTTAACGACGACGTCATCTACTCCTTCAACATCTACTCCAGAAGAATTTCGCTTAGCGGCTGTGGGACGCTTGAACAGATGCTCGAGAGATTCATCGTGCTCCTCGACAACTTCTCCAATAGATATGGCCAATTTTTCGACGATCGATGGGGCTGAGACATGTCCGTTGCCAACAGCGGCGTAGAGCTCTTCTATATCTTGATAGTGAAGATCGTGTGCGAGTTCTAATATCGCTTGACCTGCCAGAATTTTCTGAAGCGGCAGCCCAGCTTTGCGCATCTGGCGAGCAATTGACTCTTGGCCTGCTTCAATCGCCTCTTCTTTTCGCTCTTTGGAAAACCATGCTTTGATCTTCGAGCGAGCTCTAGGTGACTTTACGAAATTGAGCCAATCCCGGCTTGGAGCTGCGTGCATACCCTTGTTGGTTACGACTTCAATCACATCGCCATTGGAAAGCGCAGATTCGAGAGGAATCAGTTTGCCATTGACCTTAGCCCCCACACATCTATTGCCAACCTCTGTGTGTACTGCGTAAGCGAAATCAACAGGTGTTGAGCCGGCCGGCAGCGCTATCACGCTACCTTTCGGAGTAAAGACGAACACCTCCGGGGTGCGCAGGTCATACCGAAGTGTGTCTAAAAAGTCGCTGACATCTTCTGTTTCTTGCTGCCACTCATGGAGTTGTTTGAGCCACATAACCCCGGGATCGGTCTGCGCATCTGCGGGACCCTTTTGCTTGTATTTCCAATGAGCTGCAATACCAAATTCGGCCCGAGCATGCATTTCTGTCGTTCGAATTTGGATTTCAACTGCCTTGCCATTGGGGCCTATTACCGTGGTGTGCAATGATTGATAGAGATTGAATTTGGGCATCGCGATGTAATCTTTAAATCGTCCTGGGATAGGACTCCAACGCGCATGAATAGATCCCAATACTGCATAGCAATCACGTACATCTTCAACAATCACTCGAATGCCGACCAAATCGTAAATCTCGTTGAACTCACGACCGCGAACAACCATCTTTTGGAATACCGAATAAAGATGCTTCTGGCGACCCTTGACGGTTGCTTTCACGCCTTCTTCTGCGAGATCGGCCTGAATCATCTCAGTCACTTCTTCAGAGAACTTTGCTCGAAGCGGAGAACGTTCCTGAACTAGCCTTTCGATCTCTTCGAACTTCTTGGGTTCCAAGACTTTAAATGAGAGATCTTCTAGCTCCCACTTAATCGCATTCATTCCTAACCTGTGTGCCAAAGGTGCATAGATATCTAGAGTCTCGCGCGCCTTGCGTGTCGCACTCTCAGGATTAACGAATCCCCACGTACGCGCGTTATGCAGTCGGTCTGCCAATTTGATGACAAGGACTCGAATATCTTTTGACATAGCCACGACCATTTTGCGCAGCGTTTCTGCTTCGGCAGATGGACCATAGATGAGCTTGTCGAGTTTTGTTACGCCGTCGACTAGCTGTGCTACTTCATCTCCAAAGTCACTTCTAATTTGTTCAAGTGTGAACTGGGTATCTTCAACTGTGTCGTGGAGTAAAGATGCTATGAGAGTTGCTTGATCCATCCCCAAAGTCGCGAGAATCTCTGTAACGGCGACTGGATGAGTGATGTAAGGTTCACCGCTTTTGCGTAGCTGCCCCTCATGAGCATCTCGAGCAACGACATACGCAGCTTCTATTGCACCTAGATCTAATTCTGACGAACTTTTAGCAAGTAGATCCACAAGAGGGACCAGCAATGTATCCATGCTGGCCCCTCTCCCTTAATACTTGCGGTGTAGCAATATTACATGCCGTTACTTGCGGTGAGTCTTTCTCTTTGGCTGATTGCGAGGACCACGCTCGCGTCCTTCCTTCGAGTGAGTAGATGTAATCACTCCAGGAATTTCAACGTGATGTTCTCCTGCAAGTGGATTCGCACCAACGTTGCCACGTTGAGTCACTCGCTTGGTAAGTGACTTCATTGCTGGCTCACGTTCACGTAGTGTCGCAAGGATTGGTGTCGCTACGAAGATAGAGGAGTAAGTTCCGGTGGCAAGACCGATAAAGAGTGCCAAGGAGAGATCCTTTAGAGTTCCTGCTCCCAATAGACCGGCACCAACGAACAGAATTGACGCTACTGGAAGCAACGCAATCAATGATGTATTGAAAGAACGCACGAGTGTCTGATTAACAGCTAGGTTGGCAGCCTGAGAGTATGTCATTCGGCCAGAAGCTGTGATTGAGCGCGTGTTCTCTCGGACCTTATCGAAGACCACAACAGTGTCATAGAGCGAGTATCCAAGAATTGTTAAGAAACCAATGACGGTTGCTGGAGTGACGTCAAAACCGATCAAGGCATAAATACCTACGGTGATGAAGACGTCATGGAGCACGGCGATAATCGCGGCTGCAGCCATCTTTGGTTCGAAAGCCAAAGCTAGGTACAGCATGACGCAGACCAAGAATCCGATTAATCCATCGATAGCCTTATGGGAGATGTCTCTTCCCCATGACGGACCAATGCTCATTACGTTGATATTTGGAACCGCGACATTGAAAGTCTTTGAAAGAGAATTCTCAACTGCGTTGTTCTGATCGTTAGTAAGAACACCAGTTGTCACTTCGAGCTTATTTACACCGATTTTCTGAACAATAGATTCAGAGGTGATTCCAGCTGCACTCACCGCATTTTGCCCTTCAACGACGGTGGCGTTAGGAGCGGTGAGAGTGAATTGGGATCCACCCTTAAATTCGATGCCTAGGTGCAGTCCACGAACGCCGAGTGCAACGCCAGAAACGATGATTACGAGCATCGAGAGCGCATACCAACGACGACGGTTGGCAATGATGTTAAAGGACTTCTCGCCTCGATAAAGGCGACCACCCATTCCAGATAGACGTGACATTTATTGCGCATCCTTTCCGGTGACAACGCCCAGGCTCTTAGCTGAGAAGCCAGAGAGTCGATGACCGTTGGAGTAGAACTTAACCTTGGAGAGCGCACTCACCAATGGCTTTGTGAAGAAAAAGACAACAAATAGGTCAACGAATGTCGTGAGACCAAGTGTGAACGCGAAGCCTCGTACATCGCCAACAGCGAAGAAGTAGAGGACTGCAGATGCGATCAAAGAAACAAAGTCAGCAACGATGATTGTGCGACGAGCGCGTGACCAACCAGTCTCTACAGCTGTACGCAAAGTGCGACCATCCCGTACTTCATCCCTCAAGCGTTCAAAGTAAACAATGAAGGAGTCAGCCGTAATACCGATCGACACAATCGCTCCAGCGATACCGGCTAGCGAGAGGGTGAATCCAATCCACTTACCAAGTAGCAAGAAGAGAAGGTAGGTAGTACCTCCCGCAACAGCGAGAGAACCTACGCTAACAAGGCCCAGACCACGGTAGTAAAGGACTGAGTAGAAAATTACGAGAAGCAATCCGATGGCGCCAGCTAGGAGGCCATCATGCAATTGGTTAGCACCAAGAGTTGGTGAAACTTGTTGTACATCGCCACGATCAAATGAGAGAGGTAGTGCGCCGAACTTCAGGTTATTGGCCAAAGTAGAAGCGGTCGCCTGAGTGAAGTTTCCGGTGATCTGCGCGTTGCCGGCAGTGATCGCCTGAATGATGCGTGGTGCCTCTACGACTAGTCCATCGAGAACAATTGCCACTTCATTTTGTGGAGCTGCGAGGGAAGTTACAGACTTCGTGAGGTTACCGAACTTAGTAGTTCCGTTTCCATCAAAATCTAGGAGGACCTGCCAGCCATTTCCTGAAGTCTGATCAAGCGATGCCGAGGCACCCTTGATATCTGATCCAAGTACTTGCGCTGGGGCCAAAATGTACTTTGTTGCACCTGTCTGATCGCACGTTACGAGTGGCGCACTTGGTGCATCAACACTGCCACCTAGACGGTTGCTTGCTTTGGTGCAATCTAACGCCGCGAATTGCGCATTGAGTGCAGCTGTAACTCCAGCTGGGAATGTTGCAACTGGGGCGCTCTTAGTTGCGACACCATTCTTATTTTTAGTCGATGTTGTTACGGAGTTAACCGCGCTTGTTGTCGCATTGCCTGCACCTGACGCAAGCACCTGGCGGAATCGGAGTTCAGCAGTCTGACCAACTTCATTCACAACAGCCTGACCTGTAATGCCGGGAACAGAGATAACAATCTGCTGATTGGCACCTGTTCCTTGAGCTGAGACCGTGCTTTCAGAAACACCGAGCGAGTTAACACGTTCACGAATAATCGAGACCGCAGTATTGATCGCTGCTGCAGTCACTTGCTCGCCAGCTTTTGGCGTGAGGGTAACGCTGGTACCACCGCGCAGGTCGAGTCCCAGCTTTACCTTGTCGTTCTGGAAAAACGCCAGAGCGGAGAAGGCTAATAAGGCCACGAACAAAATGGCGACTGTGCGTCCCGGCTTACCGGGCGCCTTAACTGACTTAGAAATGTTGGCAGACATAAGGCGCAAGTCTAGGCATCAAGGACGGNCATGTCGAAAATCCCGGGTGCTTGGGCGGGTTGTTTGAGCCCCAAGTGTGCCCATCCTGCGGCTGTTGCCACTCGGCCCCGAGGCGTGCGAGCGATAAAGCCCATGCGCACGAGGAATGGCTCTGCCAAGGATTCGATGGTTTCGGCCTCTTCGCCCACGCTCATAGCCAGCGTCGAGATCCCCACGGGACCACCATTAAACCTTCGAATCAAAATATCTAATAAGGCCTTATCTAGTCGATCAAGTCCAATCTGATCCACCTCATACATAGTGAGCGCTGCCTGAGCGATCTCCTTGGTGATGACGCCTTGACCATGGACTTGGGCATAATCCCGGACTCGTCGAAGTAGCCGATTCGCTACTCGAGGTGTTCCGCGAGAGCGCGAACCTAACTCTTCGACAGCCCCTATATCGATTGGGACTTCTAGGAGTGCAGCACTTCTAGAAACAATAGTTCCAAGGTCTTCGTCCGCATAGAAATCTAATTGCGCCGTGAATCCGAATCTATCGCGGAGTGGACTTGGCAATAGTCCGGCGCGAGTTGTGGCACCAACCAGCGTGAAATGAGGCAAGTTGAGTGGGATAGCAGTTGCTCCCGCCCCTTTTCCAACAATCACATCAACTCGAAAATCCTCCATTGCAAGATAGAGCATTTCTTCTGCCGGTCTAGACATGCGATGAATCTCATCGAGAAAGAGGATCTCCCCCTCAACCAATGAGGAGAGAATTGCAGCAAGATCTCCAGCATGCTGAATTGCCGGACCGCTGGTAATTCTGATTGGTGCATACATCTCACTTGCAATGATCATTGCAAGAGTTGTCTTTCCAAGTCCTGGTGGACCAGAAAGCAGAATGTGATCTGCCGGAGACTTTCTTGAACGTGCAGCACTCAACAAAAGATCGATCTGACCGGCGACGCGTTCTTGCCCGATAAAATCTTTAAGACTCTTTGGACGAAGCGCTAACTCGGAAACTCGCTCATTCTCGTCGGCACCTGAGTCCAGCAAAAAATCACTCATGAGTGAGCACCAGATGCTAGTGCTGCACGAAGGAGGTCAGATAGTGGACTATTCGATGGATCGGTTACATCATTTGCGACAAGGTCAATTCGCGCATTCGCATCGCGAGCAGTGAATCCAAGTCCAACGAGTGCGAGAAGCAACTGGTCGCGCCATGGTTGGGCTGATAGAGAAGCTTTCACTGACGAAGACGCGAAACCCGCAACCTTGTCTTTAAGTTCTAAGACAACGCGCTGCGCGCCCTTCTTACCCAGGCCTGGAATACGTTCGAGAGAAGCGGCATCTTCATGCGCGATGGCGTGCGTAAGTTCGGCGGGGTCATAGACAGCAAGTGCCGATTGAGCAACTTTCGGACCTATTCCTGACACGCTTTGAAGTAACTCAAAAAACTCTCGAGATTCCATCGATTCAAATCCGTACAACGTCATTGCATCTTCACGAACCACCAGAGTCGTCGCAACCGTTATCGTCGCACCTATCTGAGCACCAGCAAGAACCCGAGAATTGGCGAATACGAGATAGCCCACTCCCCCTACATCAATCACGAGTGAGGAGGTTGCGATACTTTGGACAGATCCAGTAAGTGAAGCAATCATGTGGTCGCCACCTTCTTAAGAAGAGAAATTCGCTTCTTCTCGTTAGCGGCAGCAAGGGCTAATTTGTTGTCTGCGCTTCCGCGCCAATGGTGGCAAATTGCAAGGGCTAGCGCATCCGTACTATCCACCGGCTTTGGGATTTCACTTAGGCGCAATAGTTTTTGCACCATCAGTGCGATTTGTTTCTTGTCAGCTCGACCTGAGCCAGTGACGGCGGCTTTCACTTGAGTAGGAGTGTGCATTACTACTGGAATGCCTGCTTTGGCGGCTAGCAGAAGAGCAACGCCTGCTGCCTGGCCGGTCGCCATTGCAGTTCTCACATTGAGTTGAGAGAAAACTCTTTCAACCGCAATAACATCAGGAGAAGTTTTCTCAATCCACAACTTCAACTCTGTCTCTAATTCGAGAAGTCGAGCTTCGAGTGAGGCTGCTGGGTCGGTTTGAATCACGCCGACTCCCACCATCGTGAGCACTTGTGATCCTTGCGGCGAGCTGTTCTCGACAACACCCACGCCACAACGCGTAAGTCCTGGGTCAACTCCAAGCACTCTCATGACAGCGAGTGTATTGCTTGAAGCGCCAATTACTCGGTAATACTGGCCATTACCTCATCAGAAACATCAAAGTTGCCGTAGACATTCTGAACATCATCGAGCTCTTCTATCACGTCAATCAGATTGAAAACCTTGGTCGCGGTCTCTGCATCGAGCGGCACTGAGAGCGAAGGAAGGAAGGAAGTATCCGCAGACTCATAATCAATACCTGCATTTTGAAGAGCCGTGCGGACTGCGACGAGATCACTCGCTTCGGAGACGATCTCAAATGAATCATCCATATCGTTCACTTCTTCGGCGCCTGCATCCAAAACAACTTCTAGTAGTGAGTCCTCTGTTACGCCGGCTGCCTTATTGACGATAACAACACCTTTGCGATTAAACATATACGAAACTGAACCTGGATCAGCCATCGAGCCACCATTGCGAGTGACGGCGACGCGGACTTCCGCGGCTGCACGGTTGCGAGAATCTGTTAGACATTCGATCATCAACGCAACGCCACCAGGTGCGTAGCCCTCATACATGATGGTTTGCCAATCGGCGCCACCAGATTCCAGACCCGCACCACGCTTTACGGCACGATCAATATTGTCTGCAGGCATCGAATTCTTTTTAGCTTTTGCAATTGCATCAAACAGGGTTGGGTTTCCATCAATGTCAGCGCCGCCGTTACGTGCTGCAATTTCGATCGCTTTGATTAATTTGGCAAAGTTCTTTGCGCGGCGTGAATCGATAACCGCCTTCTTATGCTTCGTCGTTGCCCATTTGGAATGGCCTGACATGTCAATCACCAACCTAGTTCTGAATATATATTCGCGCCACATCTCTGCCACGCGAGCCCCTTATTTAGGAGCAACACCTGTAAAACTCTAGATATCCTCTGCGATCTCCTCTAAGAAGAACTTGTGTATTCGATTATCCGAGGTGATCTCTGGATGAAACGAGGTAGCAAGTACCGACCCTTGGCGGACCGCAACTGGGTGTAATTCTCCATCAATTTCTACAGAAGCCAAAACTTCGACACGGGGCGAGAGTGAATCCACCCATGGGGCGCGTATGAACACAGCGCTCACCGGTGGGGCGCTTATTCCCTTGATATTCAGATCCACTTCAAAGCTGTCGACTTGACGCCCAAAAGCGTTGCGGCGCACGGTCATATCTATGCCGCCAAAAGTTTCCTGACCGGAGGCCGGGTCAAGGATTTTGTCGGCAACCAAGATCATTCCCGCGCATGAACCATATGTTGGCATGCCATCTTTGATCTTTTTCCGAATCAGCTCGAGCAGGTCGAAGTTCTTGGCCAGCTTGTAGATTGTGGTCGATTCACCGCCTGGGATGACGAGAGCCTCAACCCCGCTAATTTCCTCGTAGGTTCGAACCAAAGCTGCATCCGCGCCACACGCTTGCAGCGAGGCGAGATGCTCTCGGAAATCACCTTGAAGGGCGAGAACCCCAACTTTCAAACTATTACCAGCCGCGTTCTGCCAAGCGATGAGGAACTGGAATGTCGGCAACGTTGATTCCAACCATTGCTTCACCTAATCCGCGAGATACATCAGCAAGCACCTTTGCATCTGTGTAATAGGTAACAGCCTTTACGCAAGCTGCAGCACGAGCTGCAGGATTTCCAGATTTGAAAATGCCAGATCCAACGAAGACACCATCTGCGCCCAATTGCATCATCATCGCTGCATCTGCAGGAGTTGCGATTCCGCCTGCGGTGAAAAGAACAACTGGAAGTTTCCCAGTCTGCGCTACTTCCTTCACCAGCTCGTAAGGAGCTTGAAGTTCTTTCGCCGCTACATAGAGCTCGTCTTCGCGCATTGAGGTGAGTCGACGAATCTCCTGAGAAATTTTACGCATATGTGTTGTTGCATTTGAAACATCGCCGGTACCGGCTTCACCCTTAGAGCGAATCATTGCGGCACCTTCGTTGATGCGGCGTAGGGCCTCACCGAGGTTTGTTGCACCACAAACGAATGGAACTGTGAAATCCCACTTCGATATGTGATTTTCAAAATCTGCAGGGGTGAGAACTTCTGACTCATCAATATAATCAACACCAAGTGACTCAAGGATTTGAGCTTCCACAAAATGTCCGATGCGCACTTTGGCCATCACCGGAATCGAGACTGCTGCTTGAATCTTTTCGATCATGTCTGGATCAGACATGCGAGCTACTCCACCTTGCGCACGAATGTCAGCAGGTACTCGCTCAAGGGCCATCACTGCAACTGCGCCAGCATCTTCTGCAATTTTAGCTTGCTCAACATTGACGACGTCCATGATGACGCCACCCTTAAGCATCTCGGCCATACCGCGCTTAACGCGTCCAGTGCCGGTGGTCTTATTGTGGTCTTGACTCATGGTTAGCTCCTCGATGAGAAATTCTCGCTAGAAGTTGAATGCTCTGATGAGAAGTCTACTTCTAAGATCGCCGGAGAACCTACTTGGAATTTGTGCTCGAAGGATCTGACGTTGTGGCAGAGGCCACCGGCGTAAAGGTTGGCTGAGAGTCTGTTAGCGCTACCCATACCTGTCCAGGGTGGAAATAAGCCTGCGAACCATTTGCAAGAGTCCATGTAGTTGGCGAAGACGGAGTCGGGCGGTTCCAGGTAATTGGGAACTCCCTTCCATCTCGAAGGAGGTATCCAGTGCCCGAACCAACGGTGTTGCTAAATGGCGTGTAGTTTCCTAAGTGATCATGGTAGATCGAGTTAGTAATACTCACCTCTTGGACAACCAAGGTGGGTGAGCCCAGTTGGATTCCATCGCCATCAAGATCTGGCTTACCCATATAACTCAGAAGCCAACGCGATTGATCGACCGACCAGGAAGCCTCATAACGCGAACTTGGCCACTTTAGGGATACTCCCGTAATCGGTGTTCCACCGGCTGGAAGAGAGCCGAATTGCCACCCCACAGATTGCGCTGTTGTGATCTTCCTGCCCTCGACAGTGATTGATTTATCGAGAAGCGCTTTGGGATCAACCAACATATTTGTAGGAGCTACTCGTGTGGCATCGCGCGAATAGATACTCGATGGCTCGTGGTCAGCACCGACATCCTCGATATTTGCCGCATCCAACACTGGAAGAAACAGAGTCTGCGCTCCGCTAAACGCCAAGGCTGCATGACCGTATTGGGCCATAAGATCAATATCGCTGATTCTTGCAGAGCGAACAGGACCAATTTTTGGAGGCAACGCATTAGAAAATACAGCAGCTAGACGAGTGAGCCCACCTTCTACTTGTTCGATGTATACGACGTCAGCGCTATTGAGACCAACTTGTGGATGAGCCGGTGGTGTATCGTCGACCTTCACGAAGAGCACAGGGCCATTAACCCCTGGCATGCCAGTCAGTGCGTTTGTACCCGCGGATGTACTTGTTTGCGTTGACTGCGATTGAGACGACGAAGCATTTTTAGTGCCTCCAGCACCGCATGAACTCAGAACCACTAAAGATAGAGCTCCTAAAAATCCATATGCGAGAACTCGCATTCTGCTTGATTGCATCACTTAATAACATCCTCTTCAAACGAATAGCGAATAGGCAATTTTGCTCGACCTGCAAGCCGAAAAAATTTGTAGATGAAGCGTGCGCGCATCTTCTCAACAGATGTTACAGCTTCGAGATGAATTAATATTGCGAAGGTGATCTTCTCTGTAAGGGAAGTTAACTCTTCAAGAAGTGGAAGAGGGACGTTTATCTCACCATTAGTGGCTGCTGATTTCAGGAAGTTCATAGATTCCGACAAGGAGCGTTCGGCATCGCTACGTTCGGATATTGAATCCTCGCGACTTACATATGCGGACTCGGTGAGTAAAAATTCTGTCGCAGGATCGAGTTCACAGAGATGTGAGATTTCAAGAGCTAGAGCGGCTCTACGTTGCAATAAGGCATCGAGGTGCTCCCACGAAGTTTCTACACGATGGTGTAATCGATCCAAACGTGATGCTGAAAATGAGAGATACCAGGCGAACAGGACCACGATCAGAACAGTCAACAGAATGTACATTTAACGACCCCTCTTCCATGAAGCGCTCTCGCTACCAATACCTACTTTTCCATGTCCAGCCATTGCAGATTCATAGACGCTGAGGATCCGTGACGCGACTGCACTCCAATCGTATTGGAGAGCTGCCTCGATCCCAGCTCGAGAAAGCCGTGCTAATGCATCGTGATTTGAGCTCAAGAAATTAATGGCATCTGCGAGCGATATCGGATCTTCATTTGCAAAAAGAGATCCGTTGGCACCATCTGCAAGAAGGGCCCGAAAGGCCGGAATGTCGCTAGCTACAACCGCAGCCCCTGCAGCCATAGCCTCTGCAATGATGATTCCAAACGACTCTCCACCCGTATTGGGAGCAACATAGAGGTGAAGAGATTGCAAGAACTCGGCTTTGCCTTGATGAGAAAGCCGTCCCAGAAACTTTACATGCTTTCGAATTAAAGGATCGAGTGCGGCAGAGATTTTTGAACTATCCCCAGGGCCCGCAACGAGCAATTCAACACTTGGATTGCGTTTGATAATTGCAGGTAACGACTTCAGTAGTAGTGGCAACCCTTTGCGCTCTTCTTCAAAACGACCGAGGAATCCAATCTTCAGAGTAGATGAAAGTCGTTGCTCAATATTTGCGCGACCAGATGCATAGTGCGCATAGTCAATCCCGTTAGGGATGATCACCGCGGAGGTTCCATAGAGCGAGGTCATAGTTTCGTGGGCCATCTCGCTCACCGCTATTCGCGCTCCTAGCTTTTCGATCATCGGCTCTATCAGGCCACCAGCGGCTGCGATTGCTCTCATGCGTGGAGTTGATGCATGGAATGTTCCAACCATCGGACCTTCGGCCGACCAGCATGCAAGTAAGGAGAGCGATGGAATGCCAGGTTCGTGCAAATGCAGTACATCAAAATCACCAGCCGCAATCCATTGACGCACACGAGAGGCTGCAATGGGGCCAAAGAGAACCCGTGCCACCGATCCATTGAAAGGAATCGATACTGGCCTTCCTGCGCTCACCAACCAAGGTTCAAGAGCAGCGCTCTCATCACTTACGGGGGCAATTACGGAAACTTGGTGACCTGCTGCAATAAAATGCTCTGCAAGTTCTTTTACATGCACTTGAACTCCGCCAGGAACATCCCAGCCATAAGGGCAGACGATTCCAATTTTTAACTGGCGTGCATCACCGCTCAACGAAATCACCATCGACCCAAATTCGTTGGAGCATATGCCAATCAACAATGTTCTCTTTGAGATGAGCTTCAAGCCTGTGCGCGGTCTGCTGAATCATCACTGCTACTTTTTCCGAAGTATTTCCTTCATCGGGAACAGGAATTGCTTCGTCAAAATGAATATGCAAACCGTTGGGGGCGTAACTGACAAATGCCGTTATTAAAGGTGCGCCAGTCTGAATGGACAAGAGAGCTGGTCCCCCAGGCATGCGTGCCAGTCCCCCGCAAAATTCAACATCCACCCCATTTTTGGATAGGTCACGATCTGCCACGAGCGCCACAAGCCTATTTGCGCGCAGGCGTTGCGAGAGTAAAGCAAGGGAGCGCGAACTCGCATCTAAAACTTCCATGCCAAGTGATTCCCGATAACTCACAAACTTTCGAAAGAGTTTTTCAGGCTCTAGATGTTCTGCAACCGTCACCACCGGCGCCCCTGTTTTGCAAAAGTAAGCACCCGCATGATCCCAATTGCCAGCATGCGGGAGCGAGACGATGCAACCCCGCCCCGCTGCCAAAGGTTCGCGAAGAAACTCCTCATTGCTCACCGTGACTGAAGAGATAATCCTTTTCTCACTCCAAGAGGGTAGACGAAAAGTGTCACACCAATATCGCAAGTAAGAGCGCATACCAGCCTTAACGGCAGTCTCTAATTGCGATTCGGAATATTCAGGATGGACGCGTGCATAATTTTTCCGAAGTCGAACGACTCCCGCGACGTTTGATTTGGTCACTCGATCAGCGACAAACTGCATAAGCGAATAAGCCATACGTGCCGGCATGTAACGAAGCGCGCTCCACGCGAGGGCATATGCCAAGTAGGTGAGCCTAGATTTCACCAGTTAAGCCTTAGCGATGTGTGTGGCTCGATACACAATAATTAGTCTTTCAAAGACTGTGTAGGTACTTACTATCGCCAAGACCCAGGCTCCGATTGCCAAGGCATATCGTGTTCCCAGACCCGCAAAACCTATTGCAAAGAAAATGATCAAAAGTCGTTCTGTTCGCTCAGCAAATCCTCCGCTGCATTCAATTCCTAGTCCCTCAGCACGTGCCTTAATGTAAGAAACGAGAGTTCCTGCGACAAGCGCCGTAAGCAAGACTGGAACGAGTCGATCAGAACTTTTGCTCAGGTGATATGCCACAGATCCAAGGACCGCTGAGTCGGTCACGCGATCTAACGTCGAATCAAGCAACGCTCCCCACCGCGATCCACCGGTTGGCGATAGGCGCGCGATAGTTCCATCCAAGAGATCAAAGAGGACGAAAAATACGCAGACAACCATTCCCCAGAAATAGTGGCCATAACTGAAAAAGAAAATTGCGGCCAGGGTAGATCCGATCCCACCTAGAGCGCTAACAATATTTGCACTTACGCCTATGCGCAGGAGGCCACGGCAGAGCGGAGTAATAAAACGTGTCACCGGGGCTTTGATTGAACTTTGTAGCACCATAACATCGTAGGCTTTGTAGCCGTGAGCAACCTAATTAATGAGAGCAATTCGCCAAAAATTTCGATAATTGGCAAGAATTCTGTGACCTTGGCTCATGCCCTCAGTATCCAAAGCGTTGAGTTAGAGGTTGCCGACGGAGCCTTATTTATTGTGAGCGCAACGGATGGAATAGTCAGCGCTGACATCGCCTCTTGGCGTCTGGCCCGTGAACTGTATATCCCCTCTTTGGTAGTAATTACCGAGCTCGCATCGAGTGAGATTGATTTCGAGGACATGACCGCGATTGCCGCCAAAATGCTCGACCCGGTAGTTACTCCATATTTAGTTCTTCACGGTGATGATGGCTCGCCAGCAGCGCTGATCGAACTCCAATCGCTGTTAATCCACGATTACACATCTGGAACGAACGCTAAGCAACCAGCAGATCAAGAACACATCGAACTGGTGCAAGAATTTCGCGAGGAATATCTTGAACAGCTCGAAGATGCGGGTGAAGATAGCTTTGAGGCCGGACTGCTTTTCCCAGCACTTCCGTGGGTAGAAGGAACCCCGATCGGAATTGCTGAAATAAGAGGCTACCTAAACCAGGTTCCAGTTATCCGCTAAATCTTTACGCGTGGTCTGTAGGAGGACTGGTAATACTTTTGTCTGCCCAATAATTGGCATGAAATTTGCATCTCCAGACCAGCGAGGCACCACGTGCTGGTGGATGTGCTCAGCAATTCCAGCACCAGAGATGGCGCCCTGGTTCATTCCAAGGTTGAATCCTTTAGCGTTACTTACTTTGCGCAATACTTTCATCGAGTGTGCTGTCAGCTCTCCGATCTCATTGCGTTCTTCAGCTGTCAGTTCTGTCAGATCTGCGACGTGTCGGTATGCACATACCAACAGATGTCCTGCGTTATATGGATAAAGATTCATCACCACATACGCCGTTGCGCCTCGCGCGACGATTAGGCCATCTTCATCGCTGAGTGAGGGTACGCGGCAGAACGGGCAAAGGACATCATTGCCAGGCAACGGACGGTTTTCTCCAGAGAGGTAGTCCATCCGATGTGGCGCCCAGAGTCTGCCCCAACGATCTGGCATTCCTGCTCCGCCTTCGAGAGATTCCATCTCCATCCGAGTTAGATCTGAGTACGACTGGTGATCGAAGCGAGAATTTCGGCGATCGCATCGGCGATCGGCAATCCGTTCTTCTGTTCACCATTGCGATAACGGAAGGAAACAGCTCCAGCTGCTTGATCTTCTTCACCTGCGATCATCATGAATGGAATCTTCTCAAGTTGTGCGTTGCGAACCTTTTTCTGCATGCGATCATCAGAAGTATCTACATCGACACGAATTCCTTGCTTTCGCATTTGCGCAGCTACATCCTGGAGATATGGCGTGAAAGCTTCTGCAACTGGAATTCCACGAACTTGAACAGGCGCTAACCACGGCGGGAATGCTCCCGCATAATGCTCTGTCAGAACTCCAAAGAATCGTTCGATTGAACCAAAAAGCGCACGGTGAATCATCACCGGTTGCTGGCGGGAACCATCATTGGATTGGTATTCAAGATCAAAGCGTTGAGGCAATTGGAAATCCACCTGAATGGTAGACATCTGCCAAGTGCGACCAATGGCGTCTTTCGCTTGGACAGAAATCTTAGGACCGTAGAACGCGGCTCCTTCGGGATCCAAAACCAGCTCGAGGCTCTGTTTGCTGGCCGCTTGTCGAAGCGCCTCTGTAGCTGCAGCCCAGTCTTCATCTGAACCAACAGACTTAGCAGGGTTGCGAGTTGAGAGTTCGAGGTAGAAATCATCTAAACCGTAATCACGAAGCAGGTTAAGCACGAAAGTTAGAAGTGAATCCAACTCCCCCATCATCTGATCTTTTGTGCAGTAAATATGGGCATCATCTTGAGTAAAACCGCGAGCACGAGTGAGGCCATGAATAACGCCTGACTTTTCATAGCGATAGACGGTGCCGAATTCGAAGAGACGTAGCGGAAGCTCGCGATATGAACGACTGCCTGACTTGTAAATCAGATTGTGAAACGGACAGTTCATGGGCTTCATGTAGTACTTCTGGCCTTGACGTTTAACCGTGCCATCAGCGTGAAGTTCTTCATCCATCACCATTGGCGGGTACATACCTTCGGAGTACCAGTCGAGGTGGCCAGATGTTTCAAAGAGAGCTGCTTTTGTTAGGTGAGGTGAATATACAAATTGATATCCCTCTTCTTCGTGGCGTCTGCGCGAATAATCTTCCATGGCGCGACGAATGATGCCGCCCTTTGGATGAAATACAGCGAGTCCGCTTCCGACCTCTTCTGGAAATGAGAATAGGTCAAGCTCTGCACCTAAACGACGGTGATCACGTTTTTCTGCTTCGGTGAGCAGTGTGAGGTAGGAATCGAGTTCCTCTTGTGAAGGCCAAGCTGTGCCATAAATACGTTGAAGCATGGGATTCTTTTCCGACCCGCGCCAATACGCACCAGCTGATCGCATGAGCTTGAAAGCTGGTATCAATTTGGTTGAAGGTAGGTGTGGTCCGCGGCAGAGGTCCTTCCATACCGGTTGTCCATCGCGACCAAGATTGTCATAGATAGTGAGCTCTGAGCCGCCTACTTCGACGCTTGACTCATCATCACTGCCTTTGATCCCAATTAATTCACATTTGTAAGGTTCTGCAGCCAATTCAGTGCGTGCTTCAGTTTCAGTAACTACACGTCTTCTGAATCGTTGTCCCGCCTTAACAATTTTGCGCATCGCGGTTTCAAGTTTTTCGAGATCTTCCGGAGTAAAGGGACGCTCGGGATCAAAGTCATAATAGAAACCATCCGAAATCGGAGGTCCAATACCTAGTTTTGTCTCTGGAAAGACTTCCTGGACAGCTTGCGCTAACACGTGGGCTGTTGAGTGACGCAGTACGTTGAGACCATCTGGCGATCCAATAGTGATGGCTTCGATCTGATCGCCTTCGAAAATTTCGGTCCAGAGGTCACGGACTTCCCCGTTGATTCGGGCAACGATCACAGTTGGGTCATCGGCGAAAATATGTGTTGGGCGTATGTCGGCTTCGACAAGGCGAGCTTGTCCGTTGACAACGATATTTATCTGAGCCATTTAGCTAGCCTATCCAATCCCCGATTGCAGAAGTGGGATTTCTGACAGTCCCCGGCTACCGCCTATCCACTTTGGCACTTAGCCAGGCAATGCGATAGATTTGCTACTTGCCCAATTGGGTGAAAATGCGGACGTAGCGCAGTTGGTAGCGCGGAACCTTGCCAAGGTTCAGGTCGCCGGTTCGAACCCGGTCGTCCGCTCTGTTGAACGCTAGAGCAACACCTTTAAGTGTTTTTTGTGTGAGTTAACAAGCAAGGTCGGATGGCCGAGAGGCGAGGCTCAGGACTGCAAATCCTGCCACACGGGTTCAAATCCCGTTCCGACCTCCATCTTTTCTACCACCTCTTTCAGGATTCTTATCAGATTCCTATCCCACAGAGCTTGGGAACAAACTAGGCTCAATTCATGAGCATACTGGCGCTAGATATTGGCGCAACAAAGATAGCTATCGCATTATTAGATTCGCAATTGAATATTCACAAACGCGCGATTCTCGCATCTCAAGGCACTCAAGATTTGGCCAAGGATCTCGAAGTCGCGCTCCAATCATTTATTCTTGAAGATGTCACCCACATTGGAGTAGCTGCGGCAGGACCTATTAACGTAGTGGAAGGCACTATTTCGCCAATCAACATTGCGCAATGGCGCGACTTTCCGATCGCACAATTTCTCCAAGAGATATTTCCAGGAATGACGGTGGCGCTCCTGGGCGATTGCACCGCTCTAGCTCTAGCTGAATACACCATAGGTGCTGGAGTGGGTCACCCACATATGTTGGGTGTCGTTGTTTCAACTGGCATCGGCGGAGGACTTGTGATTGATGGAGAGGTGCATCAAGGTGAATCTGGAAATGCTGCGCTCATAGGTCATCACACAATCTCATTTGATTCACCACGCATATGCGAGTGTGGACGGCGCGGCTGCCTAGAAGAATTCGCCCGAGGCCCAAAGATGGTCGAAGCTGCAATCGGGCAGGGTTGGCGTGAAGGTAACGACTTTCAAGCGCTGGCTCAAAGCGCCACCAACAACGACCCATTGGCAATCAAGGCAATTGATGATGGAGCCAGAGCTCTTGCGAGTGGGCTGATAAATGCCATGATGATTGCCGATGTTCATACCGTGGTCATTGGTGGTGGTGTCTCCTTTGCTGGAGATATTTATCTAAAGCCACTGCGCACCTACCTGCACGAGCAAGCCACATTGACTGGTTTTCTTGGCGATATCACCATCCTGGCTGCTCACTTAGGGCCAGACTCTGGCGTGATCGGTGCTGCAATTTATGCGCAAACCAATTCACACCAATTCAAGCCAATTCAAACTAATTGAAGATTTAAGATAATTCGCAAGCGTCTCAAGATAGGATCGGAAAATGAGTGATGAATCGATACGGCCTTGGGGCCGCTATGAAATCATTGACGATTCTCCAACCCACAAAGTAAAGAAAATTTGGGTATCACCTGGCCAACGGCTTTCTTACCAAAAGCATGAAAAACGAGCTGAGCACTGGTTCATTGTTCATGGCCAGGGCGAGGTCACACTCGATGGCGTTGTGCGCCGAGTCTCGGGCGGAGATAGCGTTGACGTCCCAGTTCGTGCGCTTCATCGGATAGCCAATGTAGGGTCGGAGGATCTGTTATTCATTGAGGTCCAGACGGGCACCTACTTCGGTGAAGACGACATCGTCCGTGTCGAAGATGACTTCGGTCGGGTGTAAGATTCTCTCGTTCTTAGGAAATTAAGTAACCACCGTAAGACCGAGCGCACTGCTCACTTGGACGATTGGCTCAGCGGTAGAGCACCACATTGACATTGTGGGGGTCACTGGTTCGATCCCAGTATCGTCCACCAAAGGCAGACCCATCATTGTGATTCAATAATTGTGATTCAATAATTGTGAATAAATGCGGGATCTAGCTACTTCCCGCTACTTACAGCCTTAAAGGCAAGGCGCCATCCGAGCAAAAAGAGCGACAAGAAAATCAACGCTACGCAAGTGAAGCTAAACGCCGTACCTTGCCCAGAAATTACTCGCAAGACCATTCCCACGAAGACGGTCGAAACAACCACTCCATACCCGCTTGATGGATTCTGGAAAGGCATCCGTTTCCATGTCAGCAATAACCAGCCACAGAGCAGGCCAGTGAAAAACGGCCACAGGGTCGAGATCATCCCTCCGAAAGTGATTCCATGTTTGTGAGCGTGTCGACCAATTGCAATAAAGAGTAAGACGCAGAGAAAGTCGGCGACTATGGCAAGGATTTTCTGACTCTCTTTAATTCTCATTATGTGAACCAATCATCTAGGACTTGAAAGAAGGAGACCCACAGCCAGAACGATAATCCCCAACGCGGAGATAGCAGTCAGGGTTTTGCGAACTCGTGGCTGCTGGAGAATACGAGCAGATTTGTGTACAGCCAAGATCAGAACCGTGTACCAACTAAATGAGACACAAGCTTGAACGCATGCCAGCACAAATATCCCCCATGCGAGTGAGAAATTCTTCGGAACAAATTGTGGAATGAATGCCACGGCGAATACGGCGGCCTTCACATTAGTGAGGTTTGTTAAAAGGCCCAATCTGTAGGCTGCAAGCTTCTCGGTCTTGGCCTTATCCGTAAGATTGAATTTTCCGTACTCATTTCGAAGTTGGAAGAGAGTCTGTATTGCTAGCCCAGTGAGAAATGCAACACCTACATATTTAAGAATCGAAAATGCGAGGTGACTCTCTGCAAATATCGCCGATAAGCCAACCGCTGAGAGGGCTCCCCAAACGATCAGGCCAGTTGAGTTTCCAAATACTGAAAAGAATGCCGCCTCACGGCCGCCCAATAGCGACTGGCGCAAGATCATTGCAACGCCTTGACCCGGGACCATCGCCAAAAAGAGAGCAGTTGCCGCAAACGCCGGAAACGCTTCGAGTAGGTGAATCAAGCAGAGGCCCGATCCAACGCATCAATATCAGCATCCTCTAGTTCTACTATCTGAACAATTTCGCGCAGTTGTTCTACTGTGCGTGCACTTGCGATTGGCGTGCTCACAGCTGGATTCGAGCGCAACCATGCAAGTGAAATGGCACTTATGGAGGAACCATACTTTCGCGAGAGTTCATCTAGCAGCTCTATGAGAGCCCAACCTTTCTCATTTTGGTAGGAGAGCACTCCGTCAGCACGGACAGAGTCAACAGCGACTCCAGGGCGGTATTTACCGCTTAAAAATCCTTTGGCCAAACCGAAAAAAGGGATAGCGGAGATGCCGTAGGAGCGCACAACTTCCTCTTGTTCGGACTCGAAAGGATTACGTTCCACAAGGTTGTACTGATCCTGCAACGCCACATAAGCGGCGTACCCATCTCGTTTAGAAAGTTCGAGTGCATCCGCAAGCCTGGCACCAGTATGTTGAGATGCGCCGATGTAGCGAATTTTTCCTACCGATATTAGTTCCGTATAGCGCAGCAGTGTCTGCTCCATAGGAGTCTTCGCATCGTCTTCGTGAGAGTAATAGAGATCGATGTAATCCGTTTGTAGTCGGCGCAATGAATCCTCTAAAGCTGCACTGATGTTTTCCGGAGACAAGCCAGGGCGAGTCGACAATTTCGCAACTTTGGTGGCGATAACCATCTCAGAGCGATTGCCTCGCGATTTCATCCAATTGCCGATGATGGTCTCAGATTCCCCGCCCTTATTTCCTGGCTTCCATTCGGAGTAGACATCAGCCGTATCAATAAAATTTCCGCCTGCTTCAACATAGGCATCAAGTATGGCGAAGGATTGCGCCCCATCAGCAGACCACCCGAAGACATTGCCTCCCAAGCACAATGGATGAACCACTAAATCAGTTTCTGGAATTGATATTTTTTGTGTCATTGTTTTTAGCTCCATCGCCTTATGTGCTCTAGTGACTCGTTGAAAATTTCTGGTGCGTCGTTATCCAAGGTAGCAACATGGTAGCTATTAAGCAGTTCCTTACGGCTTTTAAACGCACTCCCGATTTCGGCCATGATGATTTCTGTATTGGAAACAGGTAGAACATGATCATCTACGCTATGAAAAAGCAGGGTCGGCGCTTGAACTTGCCCGAGAGCAGATCGAGTCGCTTTCAATAAACGATTGAGTTGCACGACTCCCAGAGTCGGCAAAACATCGTAACCCCATTCAGTGACATCCGGGGCTTTGACGTCATCGCTGACCGATGCCAAGCCCTTTCTAAATAGCGCAATCAGGGGTGCGAATTTGATTGCGATTTGAGCAGGCAGACCCGCAATATGAATCATCGGATTGACCAGAATGATTCCTGCTAAATTATTTTTGGAGGCAACATTAAGAGTTGTTCCGCCACCCATTGAAAGACCACAGAGAAAAACCTTCGTACAGCTCTCCCCCAGGCGATCAATCTCTTGCTGCACGCGCTCTGGCCATTGCTGCCATTGGACTTTATTGAGGTCTTCCCACTGGGTGCCATGACCTGGCAGACGCGGGACGCTCACGGTGTATCCATGGGAATTCATAAAATTCGCCCAGGGACGCATGGCTGCAGGGCTTCCCGTGAATCCGTGAACAAAAACTATTCCTACATCTTTATGTTCTGTCCCCTGCACAAAGTGATCTTCTAGCCAGCCAGCCGGTGCTCCTTGAGTACTCACATACTCATTCTCTCGTTAATCATTGATCTGCGCTAGGGATTCTCACTAGCGGGGCTTAGAGTTATTTCGTGGCCCCCATGATAGATAACACCGATCTGCGTGATACGACCTTTGTCGTTGTCGACCTCGAGACGACAGGCGCAAGCCCACAAACTGGAGCAGGTATCACTGAAATCGGAGCTGTAAAGATCCGTGGTGGAGAAGTGCTTGGAGAGTTTAAATCTTTCGTGAACCCTCTAACGCCTATCCCCGCTTTCATAACAGAGCTCACCGGAATAACCGAGCTGATGTTGGCCAATGCTCCCGTCATTGATGAGGCGCTCCCCGATTTCTTTGAATTTTGCACCCCCCACAATCAGTGTGTGCTGGTGGCGCACAATGCACCTTTCGACGTTGGTTTTCTTAAGAGTGCGAGCCTTGCGATAGATCTACCCTGGCCGAACTTTGAGGTCATGGATACGGTCAAACTCGCTCGATCTTTAGTTTCGCGTGATGAAGTAACGAACTACAAATTAGGAACACTGGCCCACTACTTTGGAACGGTCGTTACACCCAATCACCGGGCGCTCGATGACGCACAAACGACTGTGGAAGTGATGCACCGGCTCTTTGAACGTGCCGGTTCGCATGGACTTTCTACCTATGGGCAATTGAAGGAACACTTACGGAAAAAGGCTAAGCGAGAACTCCCTTACGGATAGTCCCTACTTAAATCTTCATTGATTGAGTGAGTTCGATCCATCGCTCAAGAAGGTCTAGAGCCTTACCCGAATCGATTGCTTCAGAGGCCGCCTCAAAGCCTGCCTGGAATTGCTCATTTACAGATGCATCAAAATTCCCGTTATAGGCAGCTACCGTGGCTGCGGCATTGAGCAGGACCGCGTCACTAGCGGGTGATTTCTCGCCACGCAGGATTCCGAGCGTGACATTTGCGTTGTGGCGAGCATCTCCACCAGTAATCGCTGAAATCGGTGCATAGTCAATCCCTAGATCCCGGGGATCGAAACGCTCTTTCTTCAAGCCATTCGGCGAGACTTGCATGATTGTGCTGGTAGTTGTCAGCGTGATCTCGTCCAGCCCATCATCACCTCGAAATAGGAAGCCTTCGGTGCCGCGATCCAGAAGAACCTTCGCCATGAGCGGAAGCACTCGCTCCTTTGCAACACCAAGAGCCATAGCGCGAGGCTTGGCGGGGTTGGCTAACGGACCCAAAATATTGAAAACCGAGGCTTGTCCGAGCTCCTTGCGTGCCGGGGCGGCGAAGCGCATCGCGGGATGGAATTTGGGGGCGAAGCAGAACCCAATTCCCAGTTCGTCAAAGCAGGCAGCTACGGCCTGGCCATCGAGATCGATATTCACACCAAGCGCTTCTAATAGATCAGCCGCTCCCGAGGTAGAGGAAGCAGCGCGAGCACCATGCTTGATTACCTTGGCTCCCGCGGCAGCTGCGATGATCGCCGCCGTACTTGAGATATTGATGGTGTTGGCACCATCCCCGCCAGTGCCGACCGGGTCGACCGCTCTGCCAGAAATGGAGATTGGGGCGCTGTGAGTGAACATGACTTCCAGGAAGGCTTGAACTTCAGCAGGGCTCTCACCTTTGGCCTGGACCCCGAGCAGGAAGGATTTGATCTCGTCCTTGGTGGCTCGATCCTGCAAAATCTCATTCATGGCCCACAGAGCCAGATCGTGAGGCAACTCCTCTCCATCAGCGAGGATGGCGATAATTGACGCCCAGGAGGCTGCTTTTTCACTCATAGCCAGATCCTATCCACGCGTGACAAGTCTCACCCGCTATTACCCCTGACCCATACCCCTCTAAGTAGGGAAAATCGTGCGAAATCGGGAATAATCCCCCTGTGACCACACTTGATGCTCCAGCTAAAAGCAACCGCCCGAATATTGTCGCGGTTGGAACGATCGTCTGGCTCTCTTCTGAGTTAATGTTCTTCGCAGCGCTCTTCGCGATGTATTTCACGACGCGCGCGGTTCAAGGCCCAAAGATCTGGCTTGAATCCACAGGAATGTTGAACGTGAAGTTTGCTTCGATCAATACAACAGTCCTCGTTCTCTCATCAGTGACCTGTCAGTTTGGAGTTTTCGCTGCAGAGCGATTCCAAGCTCGTCGTACAGGTTCAATCTGGAAGATTTCCAAGTGGGGCATGCGCGAATGGTTTGCGCTTACATTCCTCATGGGTGCCTTCTTTATTGGTGGCCAGATTTATGAGTATGCAAACTTGGTTCGCGAAGGTCTTTCTCTCTCATCTCGTGCCTATGGCTCGATTTTCTATCTTGCAACAGGCTTCCACGGAATGCACGTAACAGGTGGCTTAATCGCGTTTTTGATCGTACTCATTCGCGTTAACAAAGCTAAGAAGTTTGGACATTCACAAGCGACAACAGCCATCGTAGTTTCGTACTACTGGCACTTTGTTGACATTGTGTGGATTGCTCTCTTCTCAACGATTTATCTGATTAAGTAGAAGCGGATCGATGACAATTATGAATATGAAGAAAAGAATGAAGAAGATTTCAGCTCTACGTCGCAAGCGCATCGCTGGTCCAATCTTGGTTGTGGCTGCACTCTTCACAATCGGAACCGCTTTCGGTGTCGCATCGGCACTTCCAAGCGCGCAACAAACACCAGCAAGTGCAACCTCTCCCCTAGTCTCACAAGGCAAGGCAATCTTCTTGCGTGGCTGTTCTTCATGTCACGGTCTGAATGCCGAAGGTGGCTCTATCGCTCCAGCTCTGATTGGTGTCGGCGGAGCTGCTGTTGATTTCCAAGTCGGAACAGGCCGTATGCCAATGGCCGATATGAGCATGCAGGCTATGCAGAAGAAGCCTCTTTATGACCCTGCACAAACAGCAGCTCTAGCTGCTTATATCTCTTCACTCGCACCTGGACCTGCTTCGGTAACAAATGAGAATTTGAACTGGGAGCGCGATGGAAATATTGCGCAAGGTGGACAACTCTTTAGAACTAACTGCGCGATGTGTCACAACTTCGCAGGGCAAGGTGGCGCACTCACAAACGGAAAATATGCGCCATCACTTATGGGTGTGGAGCCAAAGTATGTCTATGAAGCTATGGTCACTGGCCCGCAGTCCATGCCTAAGTTCACAGATGCCACCATTACTCCGCAGGAAAAATTGAGCATCATCTCTTGGTTGCAAAACGCTAATCATGAACAAAATCAAGGCGGCGCATCACTCGGTCGGGTCGGCCCTTTCACTGAAGGATTGGTCGCATGGACACTCGCTATCGGATTACTCATCGGAGTATCTACATGGCTCGCACTGAAAGCGAAATAATATGAGCACACAGATTGAACGTTTCGAAGATCCTGGCCTACCAGAGCATCTTCATCGTAAAGCTGACACAGATCCAAAGGCTGCAAAGCGAGCAGAGCAACAAGTAGCCATTCTCTTCTTGTTATCCGCTGTTGGAACTGTAGGAACGATAGCCTCCTACATCTGGGTGCACCCACAGGTTTACCTCTACATTCCAATTCTTGGTAGCACCAACGTGCAGCAGGCGTGCATTGGATTGGGCCTCACATTGGCCACCCTCACAATCGGACTTGGCGCCATTCAATGGGCGAAGAAACTGATGCCCGATGTTGAACAAGTTCAAGAACGTCACGAATTTCGTTCTTCTGATAAAGATCGTGATGCTTTAACAAAGACTGTCGAAAATCGAGTCGAAGAGACTGGAATCGCACGTCGTCCACTTATTAAGCGCACACTTGGATTGGCCTTGGGTCTTGTAGGCCTCTCCCCGCTCGTCCTATTACGCGATCTAGGGCCAATGCCTGGAAAATACTTAGATACAACCGACTGGACTGCCGGAACTCGACTCATGCTCGACCCTGCAAATACTCCTATTCGCCCTGAGGATCTAGAAGTAGGAGCTGTTGCTCAAGTTCTTCCAGAGCTACCGGCTGGCACCGAGCGCACCCTTGAAAACATTGGTAAGGATGCAGTGCTTTTGATTCGGCTTCGTCCAGAAGATTTCAACCTAGATCCAGAGCGTCTTTCTTGGACCTATAACGGCATCATCGCGTTCTCAAAAATCTGTACTCACATGGGTTGCGCTGTAGCACTCTATGAGCAACAGACTCATCACCTTCTCTGCCCTTGCCACCAATCAACCTTCGATGTGACGCGTGCAGCAAAGGTGATCTTCGGACCTGCTGCTCGCCCACTTCCGCAACTTGCTATCACAGTTGACGCAAATGGATATTTGGTAGCAAAGCAACCATTCACTGTCCCAATCGGACCAAGCTTCTGGGAACGGAACTCAAAAAATGGCTGATAAGAAAACCTCACCTACAACGCGCACTGGAAAACTTGCAGCTGGTGCCGCAAATTATGCAGATGACCGCCTTGGGTCAGCCGGCTACCTGAAGAAGAATCTCAACAAGATCTTCCCTGACCACTGGTCATTCATGCTCGGCGAAGTATGTCTGTACTCATTTGTCATCTTGTTGCTCTCCGGAACATTCCTGACATTCTGGTTTGATCCATCTCAGCGAGATGTCGTCTATCAAGGTGCATACACCCCGCTTTCAGGCGTGAGCATGTCAGCTGCCTACGCATCGACACTCCATCTCTCTTTCGATGTTCGCGGCGGATTACTTATGCGCCAGATTCATCACTGGGCAGCACTTATCTTTATGGTGGCAATCGTCGTCCACCTATTCCGAGTTTTCTTCACTGGCGCTTTTCGTAAGCCACGTGAGACCAACTGGTTGATCGGTATCGGACTACTCACCTTCGGAATTATCGAAGGCTTCCTTGGATACTCACTACCTGATGATCTTCTTTCAGGTACAGGTATTCGTATTGCCGAAGCTATCTTGCAAGCCATACCTGTTGTCGGTTCATATCTTGCCTTCTTCGCCTTCGGTGGACCATTCCCTGGAACTTCATTTATTCCTCGCGTTTATATGGTGCATATTTTGCTACTGCCAGCGTTGTTCTTGGCACTTATCACCGTGCACCTCATGATGGTCTGGTACCAAAAGCACACTCAGTTCCCTGGTCCTGGCCGCAAAGAATCAAACGTCGTTGGATACCCATTGATGCCTGTTTATATGGCTAAAGCTGGCGGATTCTTTTTCATTGTCTTTGGTGTTACCGCATTCTTAGGCGCCGTCGCTTCAATCAACCCAATTTGGCTTTATGGCCCTTACACACCAGGACAGATCTCCGCAGGCTCTCAGCCTGACTGGTACATGGGTTGGCTCGACGGTCTTGTACGTATGGCTCCACCACTTGAGACACACTGGCTTGGACATACAATTTCATGGAACATCTTGCTTCCGAGCTTGGTTCTGCCAGGTTTGATCTTCGTTGGTATGACCTTCTATCCATTTATCGAAGCATGGATTTCAGGCGATCACCGCGAGCATCACCTATTGGACCGTCCACGTAACGTGCCTAACCGCACCGCCCTTGGCGCTATGTCGATCGCCTTCATGGTTATAGCCCTAGCAAACGGTGGTAACGACATTATTGCAACCCACTTCCACCTGACAATCAATGGAATCATGTGGTTCACTCGAATTGGACTATTCACAGTTCCACCGATTGTTTTCATTATTACCAAGCGCGTCTGTCTATCGCTACAGCGTGCAGACCGTGACCTTGTTCTCCACGGACGTGAAACAGGACGTTTGGTCATGTTGCCTAGCGGTGAAATGATCGAAGTCCATGAGCCAATCTCAGATGCACGCAAGTGGACACTCACTCAGCATCAACAACCCGAGGCTCTACCAGCTCCTCTCCCAGAGGAAGCACTCGTCGGTTGGAAGGGCAAGCTACGCAAGCGCATGAATGAAGCACATAACGTGCAAGTCCCTGCCGCAACTTTGAGTGAACTTAAAGAGCTTGGCGATAGCCACCACTAAGTAAGAGTGAATAGAAACCCCAGTCGATTCCATTGACTGGGGTTTTTTACTACGCCCGCACTTTGCTGCACCACAGGATCTCAAAAGATAGGATCGCGGCATGAAGATTAGATCTGCACGGATTGATGAGGTTGGCACGATCGCTGCTCTTATCAAGGAGTTGGCACTCTACGAGAAGGCTCCAGAACTTGCCGTGGCTACAGAGAACCAACTTAAGGCTGCATTCTTTAGTGAGAACCCTGCGGTCTTCTGTGACTTCATAGAGGTGGAGAGTGGAGAAATAGCCGGTTTCGCTATCTGGTTCCTCAACTACTCAACATGGACAGGGACTCATGGCATCTATCTTGAAGACCTCTACGTGCTGCCTCAATACCGTGGCTTGGGTTACGGTAAGGCACTGCTGGTGCACCTAGCCAAAATCTGCGTCCAGCGCGGTTATGATCGATTCCAATGGTGGGTTTTAGATTGGAATACCCCATCGATCGATTTCTATGAGGGGTTAGGCGCGATAGCTATGAATGAGTGGACGACTATGAGAGTTGAGGCGGATGCGCTGAGAGCTCTAGCGGTACTCTCCTGACGTACCAGGGCACGAGAAAGCCCCCGACCTCAGAGATTCTCCAATTTCGGGGGCTTTCTTAATGGTTAGTTGGGCCAGCACCTCGTACTAATGCGTACTAGTGCTTGCCCGCAGCGGAAACTTCTGGGCTCTCATACTCAAGAACGAATCCAATAACAGAGATGAAGAGCGCTCCCACACCGATTACCGTGAGCCACCAGCCGAGAACAAGTCCTAACCCGGCCGCACAGATGGATAGACCAAGTGGCAACGGCCACCATGAGTGCGGTGAATAGAAGCCAAGCTCACCAGCGGAATCTGCGATCTCGCCTTCGAGGTTATCTTCAGGAAGGACTGGCATACGGCCAGACATGTACCAAATGTAGAAACCAATCAACGATGCGAAGAACGAAGCAAGGGTGATACCCGTGATGCCCAGAGGGTCCCCTCCTACCGCCCAATAAACAACAGCCGTAATCGTATAGAAGACAGATAATCCGATAAAGAGTCTATAAGCGGTTTTCACTTAGTGGCCTTCCGTGTGGATATCTGGGTAGTGAAGATCGAATGCTGGGCGCTCTGAGCGAATGCGCGGCATCGACAAGAAGTTGTGGCGAGGAGGCGGACATGTGGTCGCCCACTCGAGGGAAGCGCCATAACCCCAAGGATCATCAACTGTGACCTTAGGAGACTTGCGGCTAATCCAAATGTTGAGCAAGAACGGCAACATTGAGAGCGCTAGCAAGAAGGAGCCAATGGTTGAGACCGTATTAAGAGTCGTAAAGCCATCAGAAGCTAGGTAATCCGCGTAGCGACGTGGCATTCCCTTAATTCCAAGCCAGTGCTGAACCAAGAAGGTCAGGTGGAAACCAAAGAAGAGAGTCCAGAAGTGGATCTTTCCTAGGCGCTCATTGAGCATATGGCCTGTCATCTTTGGCCACCAGAAGTAGAAGCCGCCGAACATCGCGAAGACTACTGTGCCAAATAGTACGTAGTGGAAGTGGGCTACGACGAAGTATGAGGCAGAAACGGCAAAGTCCATCGGCGGGCTGGCCAAAATAATTCCGGTTAAACCACCAAAGAGGAATGTAACCAAGAAACCAAGAACGAAAAGCATTGGTGTTTCAAAGGTAACAGAGCCGCGCCACATTGTTCCGATCCAGTTAAAGAACTTCACGCCCGTTGGCACACCGATCAAGAAGGTCATGAATGAGAAGAATGGAAGCAATACTTGTCCGCTAGCGAACATGTGGTGAGCCCATACTGCAACAGAGAGAGCTGCAATACCGATAGTCGCTGCAATCAAACCTTTATAACCAAAGATTGGCTTACGACTAAAGACAGGCAAGATCTCGGAGGCGATTCCAAAGAATGGCAGCGCCAAGATGTACACCTCTGGGTGTCCGAAGAACCAGAAGAGGTGCTGCCATAGCATCGCACCACCGTTAGATGGATCGAAGAGATGTGAACCAAAAATTCTGTCAGATTCCAATCCAAGCAGGGCTGCCGCCAATGGTGGGAATGCAAGAAGTACCAAGATGGAGGTAAGCAGAACGTTCCAAGTAAAGATAGACATACGGAACATGGTCATTCCTGGCGCACGCATCGTGAGAATTGTTGTCACAAAGTTAACGCCACCAAGAATTGTTCCGAGACCTGAAATTGCAAGACCGATAACCCAAAGATCTCCGCCAATACCTGGTGAGTACTGAGAGTTTGCAAGAGGAGCGTATGCGGTCCAACCGAATGAAGCAGCGCCACCCGGGCTTAGGAAACCACCGAATGCCATGAGGCCGCCGAAGAGATAAAGCCAATAAGAGAGCATGTTCAAACGTGGGAATGCAACGTCGGCCGCGCCAATTTGCAAAGGCATGATGACGTTCGCGAATCCAACAAAGAGTGGGGTCGCAAACATAAGCAGCATGAGCGTTCCGTGCATAGTGAAGATTTGGTTGTACTGCTCTGTAGACATGAACTGAAGACCAGGTCGAGCTAGCTCTGCGCGCAACATAAGCGCAAGCACGCCGGCTACAAGGAACCAGATGAAAGATGTCGAGAGGTAGAGATAACCAATTGTCTTGTGATCGGTCGACGTAACCCACTTAACGAAGAGACGACCCTTGCTTGCGCTCTTCGCTTTTGGCTGTACAAAGCCTTTTGAGGTGACGATCTGTGGTTCTGCGAATGTAGTCATTATGCAGCCGCCTTAAGTGTGTTGATATATGACTGATACTGATCAGGTGTAACTACCTTGACAGTGAACAACATTTGGGAGTGATTACGTCCACAGAGAATGTTGCAACGACCTGGATATGTTCCAAGTTTGGTTGCGGCAAACTCTAAGTGGTTGGTTACTCCAGGCAACGCCTGGATTTGTGTCATAAAGGCAGGAATCCAAAAACCGTGATCAACATCTGACGATGTGATTGTGAAGAGAACCTTTTGGCCCAATGGCATATAGAGAACAGGTAACTGGGCTGGTGTTCCGGTGATTGTGTCTTGTGGAGCAGTACCGGCATCGTCGTACGTGAATTGCCAAGACCATTGCTGCGCATTTACCGCGATGTTGTGCGGCGCTGTTGCATAGGTATCAACTTTGGTGATTTTAGATTCATCGCGAGCTGTGTAGTAAAAAAGACCTGCAACGATGATAAATGGGATCAATGTGTAAGCAATTTCAACCGGAACGTTGTACTGAGTCTGCTTTGGAAACTCTTCGCTCTTTTTGCGATGGAAAAAGACTGGCCACATAATCAAAATAAAGGTGAAAACTCCAACAAAGCCCGCTGTAATCCAAGACCAGTACCACAGTGGTCCAGAAATCGTGTTTACGCTCGAGGCATTCTTGTCGAAGCCGAGTCCTGAGTAATTCTTGAGTGACAATCGCGAGATCACATACAGGGCCAACGCAACGAGCGTGGCTATGACAATTCGGGCAGATCGCTTGTTTTGACGCATAGGAGAAGAATAACTGCCCTGCTCGCAACTCGGCCTCACAGGGGGTACCGTTCTAGGGGTGGGTTCAGTCACAGGTCATTCGGGTCAATTTCAGAGCGAAACCCCACTGCATCCTGCCGCCGCGGAATTCCTGACAGAGGCCTTTGCTCGAGGATGGGCCAGTCCCGCAAAAATCCATCAGGAATCACGCAAAACCGCCCTGCTTCTGAATGAAGCGAAGGAAATTTTCTATACCTGCTTAGGGCTGCGTCCAGAGGATCTCAATTTCCTCGGAGATACGCCTCTGGCCTTCCACTTGGGCATTTCAGGGTTCGCTAACCCCGCGGGCACCGTCTACTACCCGGCAACTTCGCGGTCTATGGCTTACGCCGTTGCAACAAGTCATCCACACCAGCAATTGGCAGTGAACCAGCACGGGTATAGCCAGACTCCCCCAGATTCTGCGAACCAAGATTTACTTGTATGGCAGGCGGTCAACGCCGAGACAGGGCTCATTGGAGTGGACCCTGGTGATTTTCGAGGTTCAATTTTCGTGGACTCAGTTAATTCAGCCGCGCCAATTCCTCAATGGGAGAAGGCATCCTGGAGCGCTGCGGTCTGGGATTCGCGAGCCTGGCAGGGTCCAGCGGGATTATCGATCTTCGCAGTGCGCGATCGCTCTTTGTGGATAAATCCTCTGCCCCATAATGATTCCAAGGCAACCTCGGGAAATTTCTCAATCCCGTTAGCGATTGCTAGTGCGATTGCTCTTGATAACCATCTCAAGGAGAGTGCATCGGCCAGGGATCGACTCGTCCTTCTCAATGCCACAATCAGAAATTTCATTCTCACACAGTTTTCTGGCGCCCAGGTCGCAGCCGAACTAGATACGACCATGCCACATCTGATCACTTTCACAATACCGGGGATCGATTCGGAATGGCTCATCAACGAACTCAATAGAGAAGGTTGGGCAGTGGACACTGGCTCCGCCTGCATGTCAATGAATATGCAACCAAGTCATGTGCTTGCAGCTATGGGGCTATCGGTGACAGGAAACATACGACTACGACTTCGCAATGAACATACCGAAAGCGATGTTCAAGCCCTGCTTGCAAAAATTAAGGCTCTTAGCGACCCATTTGTGGTTTGATGTGTGCTGCAACTTCTTGTGCTGCCGTTGAGCCGTATGCCTCTTCAAATCGCTTCATAAATATCTCGCGATCATAGAAATACTCTTGAGTTCCTTTTGTTTCTAAACAGAACGTGGCAACCATGGATCCAAGTTGGGCACATCGCTCATGGCTAAGTCCCCATGAAAGTCCAGCAAGGAAGCCAGATCTGAATGAATCGCCAACGCCAGTTGGATCAACTTTGGCTTCTTCTTCAGGAACTCCAATAGTGATTGTGGGATTGCCATGTTCTTCAACTCGTGCGCCTTTGGAGCCGAGCGTAACAACACGAATTTTTACCTCATCGAATAATTCTTGATCGCTCATTCCGGTCTTCTGAAGAATCAATGCAAGTTCATATTCATTCAAGAAAAGATATGTAGCGCCATGAACCAGCTTGCGAATTTGATCGCCATCCATACGAGCCAATTGTTGTGAAGGGTCTGCGGCAAGCGGGATACCTAAACGCACTGCGCTTTCGGAGTGACGAATCATCGCTTCGGGGTCATCAGGTGAGACGATTAAAAGGTCGATCGGGCCAGCTTGTGCATTAACCTGCTCGACATCGATCTCCCGCGCTTCTGACATTGCGCCAGGAAAAAAGGAAGCGATTTGATTTAGGTCTTCATCTGTTGTCACGATGAATGTAGCTGTATATAGATCTTTGGACATCCTGCAGTGGCTGGTATCTACTCCATGTCTGGTAAGCCAATCGTTGTAATCAGCCCAGTCTTTTCCAACTGCCGCTACCAAGAGCGGGTTAAGACCAAGTGCTCCCATGCCAAATGCAATATTTGCAGCTGTTCCACCACGATAGATATCTAGCCCATCAACAAGGAATGAGAGCGATACGTTCGCCAAGGAACCTGCCACCAATGAGTCGGTGAAGCGACCCGGAAAAGTCATTAAATGATCTCGACCCACAGAGCCGGCAACAGCAACTTTCATATGAATGAGTTATTAACTAATTATCGAAGAAGGCGCTTTAGTTACTTTAGTTAAATGAATCGCCGCAGGCACAAGAACCTTGGGCATTTGGATTATCGATTGTGAACCCTTGCTTTTCAATGGTATCCACGAAATCGATTGAGGCACCCATTAAATAAGGTGTGCTCATCTTGTCAGTCACTACTTTCACAGTGCCGAAAGTTGAGACGGTATCGCCATCAAGGGCGCGGTCATCAAAATAAAGTTGGTAGCGAAGGCCAGAACATCCACCAGGTTGAACTGCTACACGGAGAGATAGGTCATCTCGTCCTTCCTGCGAAAGGAGGGCAGCAACTTTTGTTGCAGCGACATCAGTAAGAGCGATGCCTATGGCTGTAGAAATGGTGACGTCTTGGGTAGTTTCAGTACTCATAGGTGGAAGAATACCCCCAATCTCCCCCGCCCGCGCGTGGGGTTGGTATGGCGAGCCACCATCGTTTGGATAGATAATACGGAGATGGCATTAACTGATCTACTACTGCTGGGACGTCAGAGCGACCTAACCAGCGAACGAGGAGTCTCCTGTGAAGGTGAGCTCCCGCTGCCGAGTGATCCAGCGCTCGTCGAACGAGCGATAGTCGCCCGAGAGAAACTCGGCTCCCGAGCGATGATCTTGGGCCATCATTATCAGCGCGATGAAGTAATCAATTTTGCCGATATCACAGGTGACTCATTCAAATTGGCTCAGGCTGCTGCCATAAATCCAGAAGCCGAGTTGATCATCTTCTGTGGCGTCCACTTTATGGCTGAGAGCGCCGACATTCTCACTAGCCAGGAACAAAAGGTCATACTCCCTGATCTTGCCGCCGGATGTTCGATGGCCGATATGGCCGCTGCGCACCAAGTTGAGGCGGCTTGGGCACATTTTGAAAAACTTGGAATCGCTAAGCGGACAATTCCAATTACGTACATGAACTCAACGGCAGCAATCAAAAGTTTTACAGGTGAGCATGGTGGAGCGGTCTGCACCTCTTCTAATGCGCAGCGCGCAATGAATTGGGCCTTGACTCACGGCGAAAAAATATTTTTTCTGCCAGACCAACACTTGGGCCGTAACACAGCGGTCCTCAACCTCGGCCTATCCCTAAACGATTGTGTTGTGTGGAATCCCTGGAAACCAAATGGTGGGCTCACCGATGAAGAACTCATCAAGGCCAAAGTCATCTTGTGGCGAGGGCATTGCTCGGTGCATGGTCGTTTCTCCCGCTCCAATGTTGATGAAGTACGCGCTCTAGTTCCAGGGGTGCAAGTCCTCGTTCATCCCGAGTGCCAACACGAAGTCGTCAGCGCGGCTGACGTTGTTGGAAGTACGGAAGCCATCATTCGGACTGTCGCAGACTCAGCCCCGGGCTCTACCTGGGCTATCGGTACGGAGCTCAACCTCGTGTCGCGCCTAGCTAAAAATTTCACCGACAAAAATATCCTCTTTTTAGATAAGACCGTCTGTTATTGCTCCACAATGAACAGAATCGACCTACCCCACCTGGTTTGGACCATGGAAAACCTCAATCAAGGTCGAATCGTGAACCAAATCAAGGTGGATCCATACGTGAGCGCCAATGCCAGAGTTGCGCTTGAGCGAATGCTGGCTCTACCGTAATCGCATGACAAAAGACTCTCCCACCCCCAAGCGCAAAGATGCTGAAAAGGCCAACAAGGTCAATTCAATTACTGCGGCCGTGAACAAAGATGGTCGCAAGCGCGATCGCGATGCAATGAAGGCAGCGCGTCTTTCTGCTCGCGCCGCATATATGCGCGGAGAAGAAGGGTCTCTCCCACTTCGTGACAAGGGACCCGTCAAGCGTTTTGTCCGTGACTACATCGACTCTCGTCGCAATATCGGTGAGTACTTTTTGCCTGTAGTTGGTGCAGTTTTAGTGCTCTCAGTTGTACATAATAAGTTTGTTTCACTCATCGCTATCTTGTTTATGTATGCAGCAATGTTGTACACAGTGATATCTGGTTTTGTTATGACGCGAAAAATTCGCAAAGCAGTAACAGAGCGCTTCCCTAACGAATCAACAAAAGGTGTTGGTATGTATGGTTGGCTTCGATCAACCCAGATGCGCAAAATGCGCGCGCCTGCTCCACAAGTAAAGATCGGTGAGACGATCTAACTTCCCGTAAAATTATGGAGAGCCCCAGGATTCGCTAAGCGCGAGGATTGGGGCTCACATTTTTTGTTGGATCAGTTTCGGGAATATCTCCTAGCGCGGAATCAATTGATGCCAAAGTCTGGGCATCAAGCTTGATGCCGGAGGCTTTTACGTTTTCCTTCACCTGAGATGGCTTGCTCGCTCCCATGATCACCGATGAGATGTTGGAATGAGACAACGCCCAGGCAAGAGCAAGTTGAGACATGGTGATTCCATGAGCATCAGCAATTGGTCGAAGGTTGGCAACTGCTTGCAAAATGTCATCCTTCATCCAATTGGCGACCATTCCGCTTCCAACTTTTTTATCGCTGGCACGTGATCCTGCAGGAGGTTTTTTGCCAGGCAGGTACTTGCCACTGAGAAGACCTTGCGCGAGTGGCGACCAGACTATTTGACCGATGCCTTCGCTTTTGCACAGTGGCATAACCTCTTTCTCGATTACACGCCACAACGCTGAGTATTGGGGCTGACTTGAGACGAATCGCGTCCATCCGCGAGCTTTTTGAATATCCAAAGCGCTTTTTATCTGGGATGCATCCCACTCCGAGAAACCAATGTAATGAACTTTTCCTTGGCGAACCAAGTCCTCAAAAGCTTGTAGAGATTCTTCTAATGGGGTTTCGACATCAAAACGATGGAATTGATAGAGGTCGATATGGTCGGTATTGAGTCGTTTAAGTGAAGCATGGACTGATTCCATAATGTGCTTGCGCGAGAGACCGCGATCATTTTTTCCCTCACCAGTCGGCCAGTAGACCTTAGTGAAGAGCTCGTAGGATTCACGCCGTACGCCTTTGAGCGCCTTGCCCAGGACTGTCTCTGCCTTGGTTCCTGCATAGACATCTGCAGTATCGAAGGTCGTGATTCCCACATCCAGCGCAGTCCTTACGCATTTGATGGCGATGTCTTCTTCCACTTGCGTGCCATGTGTGAGCCAATTGCCATAGGCAATCTCTGAGACATACATTCCTGATGAGCCAAGGCGACGATATTCCATGTCGTAAAGGCTACCCCGCGTGGCGCTGTCAAGCGATGCAAAAGAATGGAAAAGGATGGTAATTTGCCTCCTGGCCCAGTTCACTGGCGCTGATAGAAAATGGAGCGAAGTTGGTGAAATTCCAACGCTGTCCCGCAACTGTAAGGAAGAGATTTCAGATCATCTTCTAAGTCAGGTCGCCTCTTTTCCTATCGAAGTATCCGACCTCGGAGGAAGGTCGGGCCTTTAGAAGAGCCACTCAGCTCTATCCGAAAGTCCGAATTGTTCCTCCCTCTATTTTCTCTTGAGGGAGTCATTATGAAGTTCACAGGCGCAGCTCGCGGGCTGATGATTGCAAGCCTATTCATCTACCCGATGATTGGGATTTCACCAGTGCAAGCACATGCTCTCCCAACGCGAATTATTTCGCTATCACCCAGTGCCACCGAAATTCTTTACGGTATTGGTGCTGGCCCACAGGTCATTGCGGTTGATGACAACTCCGATTATCCGGCCATCGCTCCACATACTTCCTTGAGTTCATACTCTCCTAATGTGGAAGCAATCGCAGCAATGCACCCCGACCTAGTTATTTTGCAGACGACTGCAACGAAGGCGAGTGACGTTGAGGCCGGACTCAAAAAACTCAACATAGCCGTTTATATGGAGACAACTCCGTTAAATATCACTGAGGCCTACTCGGAATACACCGATCTTGGCGCCCTCACGGGCCACCCAAGTCGCACCGCCGCATTGATCACCACTATGAAGCAGGAGATAAGTCGGACCGTATCTCAGGCCTCAAAAAACCCACGTGTCTCGATCTTTGATGAGCTTGATCCAGATTCTTTCTATAGCGCAACATCAAATACTTTCATCGGACAAGTATTTAAAAGTTTTGGTTTTTCAAATATAGCTGATGGTGCAGATACCGCTGATAGCGGTGGATATCCATCTCTCACACCCGAATACATCGTGCAAGCAAACCCATCTGTAATTCTCCTCGATGATGGAGCTACCGCTAAGGATGTAGCGACGCGTCCGGGATGGAAAACAATTTCAGCGGTCGTTAACAAACACGTAGTAGTTGTCCCACTCGATATCGCTGATCGATGGGGTCCACGTCTGGTGGATCTCTACCGCTTTATCGCTTCTTCCACGCGGAACATTAAGTAAGTCACGAAGTTAGATACGCGATCACCAAAGAGATGAACAACGCAACTGGCGCAGCTATTGCCCGCATATGGAATTGGCGAATTACCGTTAGTTGCGCTGCCCTCCTCCTTGTTGTCGCCATCGCCGCTGTGAGTTTTGGTCCCATCCACATCGGTTTTGCCGAAGTCTTTAAAACTCTACTCAATCTTCCTGGAGGTGCTACGGGACAGGGACGCACAGTGATTCTTCAACTACGGTTACCTCGCGTAGTTCTAGGCGCTCTCGTAGGGGCGGCCCTAGCAACAAGTGGCGCGGTTTATCAAACAGTGTTTCACAATCCACTTGCAGATCCCTACTTACTGGGTGCAGCAAGTGGCGCCGGACTCGGCGCCACTATCGCATTAACAAGTACGCATCATGACGTCACAGCCCTTCTTCCTGTCTTCGCGTTTGGCGGCGGAATCCTTGCTGTCTTAACCTCATTTTTCGTATCAGGAAAATTTTTTGCAGAGCCGAACACTCTCTTGCTTTCTGGCATTGCGGTTGGCTCATTTGCAACCGCAATTCAGACGTATTTGCAGCAGCGACACAGCAGTGCTCTGCGTCCGGTTTATTCGTGGATCCTCGGAGACCTCACTGCGGCTTCCTGGAGTGTGGTTGGGTGGTCCGCAATATACATCGCTATTGCGCTCGCTATATTGTTTGCGGTGGCCAAACAATTAGATGGATTGATGCTCTCTGATGAAGAAGCCTTCTCGCTTGGAATTAGTCCAAATCGTTTGCGGATTTTGGCCGTAGGCGCCGCCACACTCGCTACCGCTACGGCTGTATCGGCATCAGGACTTATTGGCTTTGTTGGAATCGTTGTGCCGCATTTGGTTCGCGGCGTAACCAGACGAGTAACTAATAGATCGCTGATAAGCATCGCTCTAGTTGGTGCTGCATTTCTTGTGCTTGCCGATCTTGGAGCTCGCACGCTGCTCTCTCCAGCAGAGTTACCGATCGGAGTCATTACAGCTTTTGTTGGGGCTCCTTTCTTCCTCTTTGTCCTGCGTAATCGTAGAAGGGCGAGCCATTGATGATGACAGCGGGAACGATCACGGTGAGTGACCTCACCATTCGATTTGGTGATAAGACAATTCTTGATGACATCAATCTGCAGCTCCCGCATGGACAGTGGACTTGCCTGGTTGGACCAAATGGCGCGGGTAAGACAACGCTTTTAAAAGCGCTACTTGGTACAACGGCCTACTCGGGTTCAATCCAAGATCGAGGAACTGAAGTTTTTAAAAGCCACAGAAGAAACATTGCCTTTGTTCCACAATCACCAGCGATCCCTCAAGGAATGAGCGTTGGCGAATATGTTGCACTTGGCCGATCCAAGCGAGACGGTTGGGGTAAAGAAAGCCAAGCAAGTCGTGAATTGATTGCAACGATACTCGTACAAACATCGCTCTATGGAATGCAGAAGAATTTTGTATCGCAACTCTCGGGCGGGGAGATGCAGCGAGCCCTCATCGCTCGAGCGCTGGCTCAAGAGCCAGATTTGATCCTGCTCGATGAACCAACAAGCGCGTTAGATCTCCATCACCAGATTTCGGTTCTCAACAATATTGAACTTCTCAAAGAGCGTGGTGTAACAATTATCTCCACGATGCATGACATCACCTTGGCCGCCATGTACGCCCAGAATATTGTGATCATGCAGCGCGGAAAAGTACTACTTTCGGGAAGCTCACAATCCGTCATTCACTCCCCTGAGCTCAAGAGTGCATTTGATAATCGCATCGACGTCTTCACTCTAGATTCTGGAAGACCTGTGGTGATTGCAACTAAAGATCAACGCGAGGATCAGGCTGGCAATCCCTAGCGGACGTGTGAAGGAACAAATGGCACTTTGACCACCTGCACTTTGCAGATTCGCCCACGCACATCGATAGACAAATCTTGACCGTACGCGATCTCTGGGTTCATCAGCGCTAAGCCGATTCCCACTTTGAGGGTTGGTGAGAATGTTCCACTCGTGACTACTCCAACAACTCTGCCACTCTCATCCAGGAGATTCATCTCCCCGCGAGGAATCCCTCGATCAAGTGACTTAATGCCACGACTTATTCGTTTCGCTCCAGAGCCCTTCTCATCAATCAAGGCTTGTCGGCCATGCATATGCGATTTTGCTAATGCGACAGCCCAGCCCGCATTAGCTTGCAGTGGGGAAATATCTGGCGAAAGTTCATGGCCATGTAGTGGGTATCCCATTTCGGTGCGCAACGTATCTCGCGATCCTAAACCGCACACATGGCCACCAACCTTTGCCACTGCGCTAACCAGCTGATCCCATACTGGCGCGACGTTCTCCCAAAGCGGAATGAGTTCGTAGCCGAATTCTCCGGTGTAGCCAGTTCGACAAATAATCATGTCATCAACAGTTGTGAAATGCATGTACTCCAAATCGACGTGCAGACCGAGAGATGCCAATACCTGATCGCTCTTGGGACCTTGGACAGCCAGTACGCCGAACATTCGATGTGCATTGACAATTGAAAGTCCTAGGTCGTTAGCTGCAACAAGCACATCGAATACAGCTTCACAATTGGCGGCATTTGGGATGATAAAAAATCGTTCATCGTCATATCGATACACAATGAGATCATCAATCACTCCACCAGACTCGTTGCACAGAAGATTGTATTGCGCGCTCCCATGACCAATGCGGTTGAGATCATTTGTGAAAATCTTGTTGAGGTAATCAAGTGCGCCTATCCCCCGAACTTCAATTTTTCCTAAATGGGAAACGTCAAATATTCCGACCGACTCACGCACAGATTGGTGTTCGGATAAAACCCCTCCTGTCGGAATCTGCTCTCCACTAGCCGAGGCAATCGCTCCAGGGTATTCAATAGGCATCTGCCAGCCACCAAAGTCAGCCATCTTTGCGCCAACCTGAACGTGCCAATCAAAGAGCGGTGACTCCATATTTTCCATACCGACAACTTATCCCAAGTTCACAATTATGCGTCGGAAGTGAGAGGATGAGGATATGGCTACAGTGAAAATCAGTGAAAAACAGAGTTCAACCTCCCTCGTACTTGGACTTTCTTCAGCAAATGGAAAGCTCACTATTGAAACAACTCTCGCCGAATATAAAACCAAAGAACTCTTGGGGATCCTTGAGGATGTAGGGGCTAGTGCAAAGGCTGGAGTGATTACCAAAGTCCCCTTCACTCATCCAAAACTCCTGATCTTTGTTGGGCTTGGAGATCGCCAGAAGAGCTATGACCACGAGGTCCTCCGTCGTGCGGCAGGTAGCGCAGCTCGGGCGCTTGCTGGTCAAGCATCCACAGATATTGCTCTTCCCCATGGTTCCACAACTGAGCTGGCAGCAATTGCCGAGGGTGTAACTCTTGGCGCATACGCATTCACAGAGTTTCGTTCATCCACAAAAGATGAACATAAACCACCGCTGAAAAGCGCAACGATAATTTCCTCCCTCTCCAATAGCGCCGAGACGAAGGCGCTACTCAAGCGAGCGGAGATTGTTGGCAAGGCAACAGCACTCACGCGCGATTTGATCAACACACCACCAAGTCATCTGACGCCGGCTTCATTTAGTGATCGCCTCAAGAAGATCGCTATTGCCACGGGTCTTAAAGTTGAAATTCTTAACGAAACACAACTTCGAGCCAAGGGCTATGGCGGAATCTCATCGGTTGGTCAAGGCTCAGCTAACCCACCTCGCCTTTTACATGTCTCTTACAATCCAACCAAGGCGAAGAAGAGATACGCATTGGTTGGCAAGGGAATCACATTCGATTCTGGCGGATATGCGCTCAAGCCGGCAGCCGGCATGGAAGAGATGAAGACAGATATGAGTGGCGCAGCCGCCGTCATTGCTAGTGCTATCGCAATCGCTGAATTAAAAATTCCCGTAGCCATCGAGGCTTATGCATGCCTGGCGGAAAACATGATCAGCGATCATGCAACAAGACCGAGTGATGTCATCACTATTTACGGTGGCAAGACCGTTGAAGTGCTCAACCCTGATGCTGAGGGTCGCCTGGTACTTGCTGATGGATTGGTACGCGCAGCCGAGGATGGCGCACGACTTGGCCGACTCGATGGAATCATCGACGTTGCTACCCTCACTGGAGCCCAGTTGATTGCCCTCGGAACCCGCACAAGTGCCGTAATGACGAATGACGCCTTACTCCAAGAAGACTTCCTCACTGCAGCGGACATCGCTGGAGAGGCTTTTTGGCCAATGCCGCTCCCAGAAGAGCTGCGCTCGGCGATTGATTCACCTATCGCCGATCTTGCCAATATTGGCCCAAGCCCCTACGGCAAGATGTTGGTCGCTGGACTCTTTCTCAAGGAGTTCGTAGCCCCGGATCAGCCTTGGGTCCACCTAGATATCGCAGGTCCAGCCAATAACCATGGTGAGGCTTACGGGTACACCCCCGTTGGTGGCACTGGAGTTGCAGTTCGCTCCCTCATCTCACTGGCCGAGTTGGCAGGATCACAGGCCTAAATCCAAGATTTCTCACCCTTGGAATCGTGGCAGGATTACCCTCTGGAACGAGAAGTATCCGGCGACTGTCCGGCTTGGCTCGACATTTCGATGTCGCGTAGTTATCCCGTAAATGTAATGAGAGAGGCAGATCAGTGAACGACTTTGATGTAGTAATCCTTGGCGGCGGTAGCGGCGGATATGCAACTGCACTTCGTAGCGCTCAGCTAGGTCTATCTGTCGCACTGATCGAACAAGACAAAATTGGCGGAACATGTCTGCACCGCGGATGTATTCCAACGAAAGCTCTTTTGCACGCCGGAGAGATCGCAGAAAACACAAAGCACGCAGCCGAGTTCGGCGTCAATGCACAATTCATTTCGATGGATATGCTCGCCGTCAATGCGTATAAAGATGGCGTCATCTCGAAGCTTTATAAGGGGCTCCAAGGCCTCGTTAAGTCTCGCAACATTACGTACGTTGAAGGTCACGGAAATCTTGTCTCTAAGAATCAAGTAGAAGTAAATGGGACGGTCTATACGGGCAAGAATGTTGTACTCGCCACTGGGTCTTACCCTCGCACATTACCTGGCCTTGAGATTGATGGAAACCAGATCGTCACGAGCGAAGAAGCGATGAAATTTGAGTACGTTCCAAAATCTGTCATCGTGCTCGGTGGCGGAGTAATTGGTTGTGAATTTGCATCTGTATGGAGCTCGTTTGGTGCCGATGTAACAATTATCGAAGGACTTCCACGACTTGTTGCACTGGAAGATGAATCGTCAAGTAAGCAACTTGAGCGTGCTTTCCGTAAGCGTGGAATCAAGTTTGAAACCGGAATCAAATTCCAGTCAGCCACCAAGGGTCCAGAAGGTGTGACCATCACACTAGAAAACGGCGCTACACACACAGCCGATGTTCTCCTTGTTGCTGTCGGACGTGGACCAGTAACCGCAAACATCGGTTACGAAGAGCAAGGCCTCACAATGGACCGTGGATATTTGATCGTTGACAATAAGTGCCGCACCAATGTTCCTGGTATCTGGGCTGTGGGAGACATCATTCCTACTCTTCAACTTGCTCACGTTGGATTCGCTGAAGGCATATTGGTTGCTGAAGAGATCGCAGGACTTAACCCTCGACCTATTAATTACGACGGAGTTCCACGAGTCACGTACTCTGACCCTGAAGTTGCTTCAGTTGGCCTCTCTACTGCCACCGCTAAGGAACGTGGTTACGACGTCATTGAAACCACATATGACTTGGCTGGAAATGGCAAAGCGCACATTCTTAAAACAGCCGGCTCGATTAAGTTGGTCGCAGCTAAGAATGGTCCAGTCCTTGGAATTCACATGGTGGGAGCTCGAGTAGGCGAACTTCTCGCCGAAGCTCAATTGATTTATAACTGGGAAGCTGAAGCGAATGATGTTGCACCACTCATTCATGCTCACCCAACGCTTTCAGAGGCAATGGGCGAAGCACACATGGCTCTCGCTGGTAAACCACTACACGCTCACGGGTAATAGGAGAAATCACAATGTCATTTTCAGTCACAATGCCGGCACTCGGCGAGAGCGTTACCGAAGGCACTGTTACACGTTGGCTTAAATCCGAAGGCGACTTCGTTAAAGTCGATGAGCCGCTTCTGGAAGTTTCTACCGACAAAGTCGATACTGAAATCCCTTCACCTGCAGAAGGCATCCTTACTCGCATCGTTGTGCCAGTGGATTCAACCGTTGCTGTCGGCGCAGAGCTTGCAGTTATAGGCGATGGTGGTAGTGCAGCCGCACCTGCTCCAGTAGCAACACCTGTGGCTCCAGTTGCCCCCGTTACTCCTGTTGTTGAAGTTCCAGCTCCCGCAGCCGCACCTGTTGCACCTGCTACCACCGGCTCAGTCGCAGGCGTTGTTGTCACTATGCCTGCTCTAGGTGAGAGCGTCACGGAAGGAACCGTCACGCGTTGGCTTAAGAACGTTGGCGACACAATCAATGTTGACGAACCTCTACTTGAAGTGTCCACTGACAAAGTTGATACCGAGATCCCATCCCCCGCTTCAGGAACAATCCTTGCGATTGATGTCGCAGTAGATTCAACAGTAGCCGTCGGTGCGCGTCTTGCTCTTATCGGCGCTGCAGGAGCAGCTCCGGTTGCCGCAGCGCCAGCTCCAGTCGCACCCGCTGCACTTGTCGTTGCTGCACCTGTTGCTCCTATCATTTCCACTCCAGCACCTGTTGCTCCGGCAGCTATAGCAGTACCAGCAGCTACAGCAGTACCAGCAGCTACAGCAGTACCAGCGTTGGATGATTCATATGTGACCCCAATCGTTCGCAAGCTCGCTCACGAACTCGGAGTTGAACTCTCTTCCGTTAAGGGCACAGGAATTGGCGGTCGTATCCGCAAGGAAGATGTGCAGGCCGCCGCAAAACCTGCAGTCAGTGCAGCAAGCGTCGCGGCTCCTGTAAGCAATTCCTCTGCGTCTAAGGCTGCGCCAGTTGCAGTATCTCCACTTCGCGGAACCACAGTGACAATGTCTCGACTTCGCAAGGTTATTGCTGCGCGCATGGTCGAATCTCTGCAGGTCAGCGCACAACTAACAACTGTCATCGAAGTTGATGTTACAAAGATTGCACGTCTACGTGGCGCAGCAAAGGCGTCATTCCAAGAGCGTGAAGGCGTCAATCTCACCTTCCTTCCATTCTTCGCAGTCGCAGTATGCGAAGCGCTTAAGCAGCATCCAGTAGTCAATGCCTCGATCGATGGCGACCAAGTCACCTATCACGGAGCAGAACACCTCGGCATTGCAGTTGATACGGAGCGCGGTCTTCTCGTTCCAGTAATTCGCGATGCGGGTGATCTCAACATCGGTGGAGTCGCGCGCAAAATCTCTGATGTTGCAGCGCGTACTCGTGACAACAAAATTTCACCGGATGAACTCGGTGGCGGAACCTTCACAATTACCAACACCGGTAGTCGTGGAGCGCTCTTTGATACCCCGATCATTAATCAGCCACAAGTAGCAATCCTTGGTATTGGCGCAGTTGTTAAGCGTCCAATGGTGATGAAGGGAACTGACGGCGGAGAAACCATCGCTGTTCGCTCGATGGTCTATCTCGCTCTCTCATACGATCACCGAATTGTTGATGGAGCCGATGCATCACGCTTCCTCGTCACACTCAAGGAGCGCCTAGAAGAAGGCCGCTTCGAATCTGATTTAGGGCTTTAACTCATGTCTACTCTTCAACGCGTTGCCGTTACTGGTTCATCCGGTTTAGTTGGTAGCGCGTTGGTGAGTCACCTCAAAAGTGAGGGTTACACAGTGCAGCGACTTGTACGCCGCAAACCGGTCTCACCAGATGAGGTTTCCTGGGATCCCAAAGCTGGAACAATCGACCTTGCAGCGCTAGAAGGTATCGATGCGATTATCCATCTCGCCGGCGCCGGCGTAGGAGATAAAAGATGGACCACAAAGTATCGCGCCGAAATTCTCAACTCCCGGTTACTTGGAACAACGACTATTGCACATGCGGCCACAAAACTTAAGCCTGCAGTATTCATCTCCGCATCAGCAATTGGCTACTACGGCGAAACCGGAAATCGTGCTGTGAACGAAGATGATAGAAGTGGTGACGACTTCCTCGCAGCAGTCTGCCGAGAATGGGAAGCGGCAGCTGACCTTGCAACCGGAGTGCGCACAGTAAAAGTTCGAACCGGTCTTGTTCTTGATCCAACTGGAGGTGCGCTTGGTCGCATGCTCCCCCTCTTTCGACTCGGTCTCGGAGGCAAACTCGGATCTGGGTCGCAGTGGTGGTCGTGGATAACACTTCATGATGAAGTTAAGGCACTTACCCATCTTCTCAATAGCGATATTGAAGGTGCGGTAAATCTGACGTCGCCCAATCCCGTCACCAATCAGGAATTTACTGGCACTCTAGCTCGCGCGCTCCATCGCCCTGCTCTCTTTCCGGTGCCTAGTTTTATTCTTAAGGCTGCGCTTGGTGGATTTTCAACCGAAATTCTCGGCTCCAAAAAAGTTGTACCTGCCAAGCTTCTTGAGAGCGGATTTGTATTCGACTATCAACATCTCACACGTGCGCTGGAAGAACTCTGTAAGGAGTAGTGACTAACGAACACTCACGGCGCGAGCTTGATCAAGGATTTTTGCAACGCTCAGAGCATCGTCGAGTTGAACTGGCCAAGGCGCACCACGTCGAATTCCATCTGCGACTTGTAGGTAAAAAATTCCGTAATTGCCAGGCTCCCCTTGCAACTCCACAATCTCATCGCCTCGATGGATACACGCTTTACTTCTTACGGGCTCAGACCAGATGCCATTGTTAGGATATCGACCTGAGCGCAACAGCTCTTCCTGACCATCAAGTTCATCAATGATCAAGGTTCCTTGCGTTCCGGACAAGCGAATTCGCGGGCCGGGCGCTCCGATGATTGCGCTACCCGAGAGATAGGAATCAACTCCATGTGAATGAGCAAGCACGAGCATAGCGTCATCATCGCTCATTCCGCGAATATTTCGGACAGAAGAATATTTAAGCTCGGCGTCGCCAAACCAATCCAACGCTGTAGAGATCAGGTGAGGATGAAGGTCTAGGAGTATCCCGCCGCCTTGATCTGCGCCATTGCTTTCACGCCAATTACGAGGAGTCTTGCCCGGGCGATATCTTTCAAAGCGAGAATCAAGTCGAAAAACTTCTCCTATTACTCCTTCAGAGATAACTTTCTTGATAGTTAAGGCATCGCTATCCCAGCGCCTATTAAAAAACGGAATGACTCCAACTTCGCAGGTGTCCGATGCGTCAACAATGCGTTGGACTTCTGCTTCGGTAATACCCAATGGCTTATCAATAACCACAGGAATTCCTGCTGCGATGGCACTAAGGGCGTCGCTCACATGCGCCAGATTCGCCGATGCGACCACAACCAAGTCGAGTTCCATCTGGACCATCTGCTCTATGGAGCTACAGATCTGTGCCTCTGGAAAATCTTGAGCCACTTGAGCCATTCGCTCGGGATTGCGGGTTACTACTGCCGCAACGTCAAACCCTGCACCTTTGAGCAATGGAGCGTGAAATACGCGCCCAGCGAGCCCATATCCCGATATCCCCACTCGCAAAGGAGCTGCCCCGACTGCCTGAAATGTCATGACTGTAAACCTACATTAGGCTGGGGCCATGAGTGATCTGATGAGCCACTTGCCGCAGGCACAGACTGCCCAGGCTGTGAATGTGCGCTCTCTAGGTGCGATCGAATATACCCAGGCACTTTCGCTGCAGCGAGAAATTCATTCGGGTGTTGCAGACGGAAGCACCTCACCGACTCTTCTCTTGCTCGAGCATCCATCCGTATATACGGCAGGTCGCATGACGAAGGATTTTGAACGCCCAGTAGATGGCACCCCTGTTGTCGATGTCGATCGTGGCGGAAAAATCACGTGGCATGGTCGCGGTCAACTCGTGGGTTACCCCATTGTGCCCCTTCGCAAACGAAACGAAGTCGTGGGTTATGTGCGTGAAATTGAAAGCGCACTGATCGAAGTCTGTGAGAGTTTCAACATTCCAGCCGAACGATTCTGCGAGAGATCAGGTGTTTGGATAAGAGATTCCCGTGGAGACCGGAAGGTTGCAGCTATCGGAATTCGAGTTGCACGCGGAGTAACCATGCATGGATTTGCCCTGAACATTAACCCCGATCTTGCTGCATTCAGTAAGATCGTGCCTTGCGGAATCTCAGATGCGGACGTTACTTCGATGAGCCAAGAAACCTCACGTGAGCTAACGATTGCTGAGATAGCGCCAATTGTTGAAGATCGCATTCTGCGTGCACTAGAGAGGGTTATGTAAATGACTATCGCACCCGAAGGTCGCAAGCTACTGCGTATCGAAGCGCGAAACGCCGCAGTCCCAATTGAGCGTAAGCCTGAATGGATTAAGACACGAGCCAACATGGGTCCGGAGTACACAAAACTCCGCTCACTCGTCAAGACTGAAGGTCTTCATACAGTGTGCCAAGAAGCAGCTTGCCCAAATATTTTTGAGTGCTGGGAAGACAAAGAAGCGACCTTCCTGATTGGTGGAGAACGTTGTACGCGCCGATGCGATTTTTGCAATATTGATACTGGCAAGCCAGAACCCATTGACCGGGACGAGCCACGCCGCGTGGCAGAGTCTGTGAAATCTATGGGACTTCGCTACGCAACTATTACTGGCGTAACTCGTGATGACCTTGAAGATGAAGGCGCCTGGCTCTACGCCGAAACAATTCGCATGGTTCATCTAGCCAATCCTGGTACTGGTGTTGAAATGCTTGCTCCGGATTTCAGCGGAAACCCTGAACTACTCAACCAAGTCTTTGAAACTCGCCCTGAAGTATTTGCTCATAATCTGGAGACTGTTCCACGCATCTTTAAAGAGATTCGTCCTGCTTTTCGTTACGACCGTTCACTTGATGTCATTACTCAAGCGCAAAATTTTGGACTCGTAACAAAATCAAATCTCATTCTAGGAATGGGTGAGACGCGTGAAGAGGTATCTCAAGCTCTTGTCGACTTGCGAGCAGCTGGTTGTGATCTTGTGACCATTACTCAATATTTACGTCCAACCTCTAACCACCACCCTGTCGTTCGCTGGGTTAAGCCTGAAGAATTCGTTGAGTTAGCAGATGAGGCTAACGAGATTGGTTTCCTTGGAGTAATGAGTGGACCACTTGTTCGCTCTAGTTATCGCGCGGGACGTCTCTACAAGCAAGCTCTTGAAAAGAAATCGGGATTGCTTAATGGCTGATTACGTTTATCCGCCCATCATCATCACAATCAAGGGCGTCTGGAAGTACCTGGGCCTTAAGTTCGACTTTAAGGGCATAGAAAATTTGCCAAAAGATGGTGGCGCAGTTATCTGCATGAATCATGTCGGCTACCTTGATTTTGCACTTGTTGGAACTGCCGCTCTCCCAGCTAAACGATATATACGTTTCATGGCCAAGAAAGAGATCTTCAACCACAAGATCGCTGGACCATTGATGCGCGGCATGCATCACATCTCTGTTGATCGCGAGAGTGGCTCTTCATCATTCGTCGCGGCACTTCGCGCTCTTCGCGCGGGCGAGTTAATCGGAATTTTCCCTGAGGGCACTATTTCGAGGAGCTTTGAGATAGATGAGCTCAAGAGCGGAGCAGTTCGACTCTCTATGGGGGCTGGCGTTCCAATCATTCCTGCGGCTGTTTGGGGCAGCCAGCGAATCATAACCAAGAAGCGTAAGCCTGATTTCAAGCGCAATAAGTTCCCTATTCATGTGGCATTTGGTGAGCCATACCGCGTCGAAAAGGGCAGCGATATAGATGAGGCCGAGGCAGACCTCAAACTCCGAATGCAGAAACTTTTAGATTCGGTGCAAGCCAATTATCCTGACTCCCATACCGGACAATGGTGGGCTCCTGTTCGATTAGGCGGGGATGCTCCGACAATTGAACAGGTGAAGCAAGAGAGCACTTCCAATGACAGCAGCGCAAACAAGGAGAGCAAATAAATGGCCGAAGCCGTACAACCAGAAAAACAAGGCCAGATGGCAGTCCTGAAAGATGCTTTCGCCCTCACTCGAAGGGAGAAGCCACTCTCCCTCGTTTACTGTGGGTTGCTCTTTGTCGTTGTTCTTGTCGGCAGCATCTTTGCCGGTAAAGGCTTACATCACCCGGTTTACTTTGGAATTCTCGGAATTCCACTCGCCCTTCTTGCTGCATTCTTTCTATTCACGCGCTTTGCTAATAACGCGGCATTCTCATCCATTGAAAACCAGATGGGTGCTGGAGCCAGCGTCTTGATGTCGATTCGCAAAGGGTTCACAACTACACCAGCAGTGGCCGTCTCTCGCAACCAAGATATGGTCCACCGCGTGGTTGGTCGTCCAGGAATCATTCTCGTTGGTGAAGGAACACCCGCTGTTCGACAATTGCTTATTGACGAGAAGCGCAAGATGGAGAGATTCATTCCGGGAATTACCGTGGTCGATCTCATTGTTGGCGACGAAGCGGGACAGGTAAAGCTACGTAAGTTGCAGAAGACCATCAAGAAATTGCCAAATACATTGACGAAGAATCAAATGCGCGAAGTCCGCAATCGAGTTAAAGCAATTGGCGGCTTGAGCATGCCGATTCCCAAAGGACCGCTACCAAAGGGCGCAAAAGTTCCGCGACGTTAACCCATCGCTACTTCGACTACTAGTTGCCCGGGCGTAATACTCGTGTGACAACCGTAGAGCTCAGCCAGTCGTGATAACCCCGGCCATCTTTGGTAAGCAAGGCCGGAAATACCATGCATAGCAAGATCGTCCGTCCCAAGACTCGATAAGCGGGTACGCGCATGGAGCCGTCAATACCAACCACACGAAGGCCGCAGACACGCTGACCGGCGCTAGCACCCGTGAGGGTGGTCAGCAAGAGCACCTCAATGAAAAACACCGCCAAGGGTACAAAAGTGGCTCCCCCCACATGTCTGCGAGAGATCAGACCCGCGATTCCCAGGCACATGAACCAGTCGATGGCTACGGCGAGCAGACGGCGTCCAAACGAGGCTTGCATAGGCATAGCCGAAGGGTAACATTGGCTCCGTAACGCGGCCCATTGATGCGCCTCGCGCGAGATACAGTTAATCGAGATGATTAATCTCTAACCAAATTGGGAGAAGAATGTTTAAAAACTCAAGTGAGATTTTTGCTTTCATTAAAAAAGAAGATGTAAAGCTGATTGATATCCGCTTCATCGACCTTCCAGGTATTCAGCAACACTTTAACGTGCCAGCCGAATCCTTTGACGAGGCTGTATTCACAGATGGCTTGATGTTCGATGGTTCTTCGATCCGCGGCTTCCAGGCGATCCACGAATCAGACATGAAGTTGCTTCCAATTCCAGGTAGCGCTTTCATCGATCCATTCCGCAAAGTGAAGACTTTGATCATCAACTTCTCAGTGCACAACCCAATTGACGACTCCCCTTATAGCCGCGATCCACGTGGAGTCGTCGCAAAGGCTGTTGAGTATCTCAAGTCAACCGGAATCGCTGACACGGCATTTTTCGCACCAGAAGCAGAGTTCTACCTCTTCGATGAAGTGAACTTCTCAACTTCACAAAATGCGTCACACCACTTCATCGATTCAATCGAGGGTGCATGGAATACCGGTGCTTCTCTAGAAGCAGATGGCACACCTAACCGCGGCTATAAGACTCGCTTCAAGGGTGGCTACTTCCCTGTATCTCCAACCGACCAACTCGCTGACATTCGCGACGAAATGGTTATGAAGCTAGAAGAAGTTGGACTTCAAGTTGAGCGCTCTCACCACGAAGTTGGAACTGCTGGCCAAATGGAGATCAACTATCGTTTCGACGATATCTTGAAGGCTGGCGACGACGTCATGAAGTTCAAGTACGTCATCAAGAACGTTGCTTGGGAAAATGGCAAGACCGCGACATTCATGCCAAAGCCACTCTTCGGAGATAACGGCTCAGGTATGCACGTTCACCAATCCCTGTGGAAAGATGGAAAGCCACTCTTCTTCGAAGAGGGAACATATGGCGATCTCTCTGATATGGCTCGTTGGTATATCGGTGGCCTACTTAAGCACGCGCCAGCACTTCTTGCTTTCACAAACCCAACAGTGAACTCATACCACCGCTTGGTTCCAGGATACGAAGCTCCAGTAAACCTCGTTTACTCAGCTCGTAACCGTTCTGCTTGTATTCGTATCCCAATCACAGGTAAGAATCCAAAGGCAAAGCGCATTGAGTTCCGTTGCCCAGATCCATCATCAAACCCATACCTAGCTTTCGCAGCAATGCTCATGGCCGGTATCGATGGAATCTTGAACAAGATTGAGCCACTAGCTCCAGTGGATGTTGACCTTTACGAGTTGGAAGGCGCTGAAGCAGCTGCAATTCCACAAGTTCCAGGTTCACTTCCAGAGGTACTCGATGCTCTAGAGGCAAACCACGAGTTCCTAACAAAGGGTGGCGTCTTCACACCAGATCTGATCGAAACATGGATCAACTATAAGCGCACCGCTGAAGTTGATTATGTTCGCTTGCGTCCACATCCAGCTGAGTTCGAGCTTTATTACGACATCTAAGCCCAGACTCGGCGGTTAATCCGTCACAAAAAAGCCCCGTTGCGTTCATCGTCGCGGGGCTTTTTCATTTGCTGCAGAAAATCGCCTGAATCGGCTCCGACATTTCGTTTCGACCTGTGCAGCACGTGAGAGAATGCAGACATGAATAGCCTTGCGACCGTCTCAGCCGTAACGTTCGGAGTACAAGCGTTTGTTACTCTCTTTGTCGTCCTAGATCCAGTTGCCGCTATCCCAATCTTCCTTGCTCTCGTTAGTGAACGGACTCGCAAAGAGCGAATCACTTTGGCTTGGCAGGGAGCGAGCTCTTCCCTACTCATCATTGTCATCTTTGCTCTCTTTGGACAATTGATCCTGAGCTATCTCCATATTAATCTCTACTCGCTCCAGGGAGCCGGAGGTTTTCTGCTCTTTCTTATTTCAATGGAGTTGCTCCGCGGAAAAGTTGGCTCAGAATCAGAAACAGCCGGCGGTAAAGTCAATATCGCGATGGTTCCCATTGGAACCCCAGTACTTGCCGGCCCTGGCGGAATTGTTACGACTATGCTGTATGTACATTACGCACACTCGACATCCGCGAAGGTATCCCTTGCACTTGCAATCATTATGGTCCACGTCGTCATTGGTTTAATTCTCATGTTTTCAACATCGATCATCGATCTCATCAAAGAATCTGGCGTAACTCTCATAACGCGCGTTGCGGGCTTACTGGTAGCCGCGATTGCAGTTAACATGATTGTGCAATCAATCAAGGGCTTCTTCAATGTCTAGAAGTATTTCACCTCAGATCAAGTGAGATACTTCCTCCATGCATGAGTTCACTCAAGATGTAGAAGACCTGGCGCACGAAATTCTTGACTACAGTCTTGAGCGTCTGAAGCTCAATCCACCACTCGATGGTCCCTCTACGCCCGAAGAACTCTTCGCCAAAGTTGGCAACACGATCTCTCCCAAAGGGCTAGGCGGACATGACGCGCTTAAGCTCTTTAAGGATGTTCTCGCCCCAGCGTGTATCTCTACCGATCATCCGCGTTACTTGGCCTTCATCCCTTCTGCCCCCAGTGAATATGCCAACCTTTTCGATCTTGTCGTTGGATCGGCAGCGCTTTATGGCGGCTCCTGGCTCGAAGGATCTGGCGCCGTATTTGCCGAGAATCAGGCTCTCGCGTGGATAGCGGATATGGCGGGGTTGCCACAGTCTGCTGGTGGAGTATTTGTGCAAGGTGGAACTAATGGAAATCTTTCTGCGCTCGTAGCAGCGCGTGTTGAAGCTCGCAGGAAGCACCCCGATGTAACCCGTTGGGTCGTTGCATGCTCAGAGGAAGCACACTCTTCCGTTCAATCAGCCGCAGACATCATGGATGTGCTGGTCCTCAAAGTCCCCGCTAACCATGCCGGCGTGATGACAGGTGAGAACACGAAGAATGTGACTAAAACTTATCTGCACGAGAATCCCACCCACGGAATTTTCGCAGTTGTGGCCACTGCTGGAACGACCAATTTGGGAATCATCGATGATCTCTCCAGCGTAGGAACCGTTGCCAATGAGCTGGATATTTGGTTCCATGTCGATGGCGCGTATGGTTTGGCAGCTCTATGCGCACCAAGTGTTCGAGAGAAATTTAACGGCGTTGAATTAGCGGATTCACTTATTGTCGATCCGCACAAATGGCTCTTCGCTCCGTTCGATGCCTGTGCGCTTATTTATCGCGATCCCGCTATCGCTAAGAAGGCGCATACGCAGCATGCCTCATATCTGGATACCCTCGAAAATCCCAATGAGTGGAATCCTTCTGACTACGCAATCCACCTCACCCGTCGTGCACGTGGATTACCGTTTTGGTTCTCAATCGCCGCCAATGGGACCGACGAGTACACGCGAGCAATGGAGCTGACGCTCACCGTTGCACAGCATGCAGCTTCTCTCATTAAGGCTCATCCGAATCTTGAGCTACTTATGGAGCCGACTCTCTCCGTGGTTGCGTTTACTCGCAAAGGATGGGAGCTAGAGGATTATGAAAAGTGGAGCGATCAGCTCCTGGCAGATCAGATTGGCTTTGTTGTTCCATCGGCACATAAAGGCAAACCCATTTTGCGATTCGCAATTGTTAATCCTTGGACAACGCAAGCAGATATCGAAGCAATTCTCGATACCCTCAATTAATTATTTATCGATCCAGGAGATTTCTCATTGGACTATAGGTTCCGCCGCGCTTTTTTAACGCAATTGCGCTCAGAGCCTCGAGCACAACACGATTAGCCAACATCGCAGTGATATCGGATGAATCAAATGGAGGTGAGACCTCAACAATATCCATCCCCACTACTGGCAGCTCTAAGCAGATACGACGCACAGCTTCCAGTAGCTCACGGCTAGTCATACCGCCTGGCTCTGGTGTTCCAGTTCCTGGTGCCATACCTGGATCAACGACATCGATATCTACCGAAAGAAATACCCCATCACATTCATTCGTCAAAATATCAAATGACTCATCAAGTACTGCCGTGAGTCCACGGTGATGGATCTCGGTCATCTCATAAGAGCGCATACCTTGATCCCGCATCCAATCCAGTGTTGGCGAGTCAGGCCAATAGCCACGAAGTCCTAATTGTAGAAAGCGATCCCCACGCACAGCGCCAGAGTCAATCAGTTGTCGCATTGGAGTGCCGTGGCCAATAAGTGCTCCGAATTGGTTGTCTCCCGTATCTGCATGAGCGTCGAAATGAACCATCGAAATTCTTCCCATGCCGCGATGTCGCGCTATTCCTGCAACGTCTGCAGATGCAATGGAGTGATCTCCCCCTAGCACAACAATAAAAGCGCCAGTGTGTGAAAGTTTCTCGGTCGCTTGCGCCAATACTTTCAGTGAACTTGCCAAATCGTGAGGCGGCATCATGAGATCGCCAGCGTCTACGACTTTCAACTCCTGAAGTGCATCCGCACGTAGCGCCATATGAGGACGCTGCGCATCATGAGGCAAGTAATCAGTGCCACGAATCGCCTGGGGACCAAATTTCGCACCAGATCTAAATGAGGTTCCAGAATCTATTGGCGCACCGAGAATGACGACATCGGCGCCTTCATAAGTCGAGGGGATCTCTAGATCGCAGCTCTCGACGCCAAGAAAGGTGAACGCTGGGCCGTACATATTGCCGTGATTTGCCATGCGCTAAGGCTAGTCGATCGCGGTCAACCCTTAAAGATTTCACCAGTAAGATTGCGCAGTGATTGCTACCCAGAGTGTCGAACTACGTGCTGGGGCCAGACTCCTAGTTAAAGATGTCACCGTGCGAATTAATCACGGTGATCGCATTGGATTTGTAGGTCGAAATGGTGCCGGCAAATCAACCCTTTGCAAGGTATTGGCTGGTGAAGGCATGCCTGCTGGCGGTCAAGTACTGCGAACTGGCACGATTGGATACCTCCCCCAGGACCCTCGTACTGGTGACCAGGATGAGACTGTCATAAATCGCATTCTCTCTGCGCGTGGCCTAGACCAAATTGTTACTCGTATGCGCAAGGCTGAAGAAGCTATTGCGGTCGCAGCCGAACAAGGTGCGGACGAACTCGATTTAGCCATGGAGCGCTATTCACGCGTAGATCAAGAATTCAACGCGGCTGGCGGTTATGGCGCATCATCAGAAGCCGAATCCATCGCAACCAATCTCGGACTCCCAGAGCGCATCTTTGAAGATAGCCTTGAAGGCTTGTCTGGCGGTCAACGTCGTCGAGTAGAACTCGCTCGTCTTCTTTTCAGTGGAGCCGAAACACTTCTACTAGATGAGCCTACTAACCACTTGGATGCCGAATCGATCAACTGGCTTCGTGAGTACCTTGGCAAATATTCCGGTGGACTCGTCATCATCTCTCACGATGTTGCTCTCATTGAGACCGTGGTGAATAAAGTTTTCTACATTGATGGAAATCGCAACTGCATCGATGTATACAACATGGGTTGGAAGAAGTATCTCCAACAACGCGAAGATGACGAACATCGTCGCAAGAAAGAACGCGCCAACGCCGAAAAGAAGGCTGCGATTCTTGCTAAACAAGGTGAGAAGATGCGCGCAAAGGCTTCAAAGGCAGTTGCGGCTCAAGGAATGCTACGCCGAGCAGATGCTCTGCTTGCTGGGCTTGAAGATGTCCGCAGGTCTGACAAGGTGGCAAAGCTTCGCTTCCCTACACCTGCTCCATGTGGCAAGACTCCCCTGATGGCTCATGGATTATCGAAGTCTTATGGTTCACTCGAAATCTTTACCGATGTTGACCTAGCTATCGATCGATCTTCCCGTGTTGTCATCCTAGGACTCAATGGTGCTGGTAAAACAACACTCCTTAAAATGCTTGCAGGAGTTCTGCAATCAGATACCGGCGCGATCGAACCAGGCCACGGCCTCAAAATCGGTTACTATGCCCAAGAGCACGAAATGCTTGATTTCGATCGTACTGTTCTCGAGAACATGCTCTCATCAGGTGAGAACATTGGTGAACCACAAGCACGTCAGGTACTTGGATCATTCTTATTTAGTGGCGACGACGTTCAAAAGCCGGTTGGTGTACTCAGCGGTGGCGAGCGAACTCGTTTAGCTCTTGCAACTCTTGTTGTCGGCGCCGCCAACCTCTTACTTCTCGATGAGCCAACCAATAACTTGGATCCAGCATCGCGCGATGAAATCCTGGCTGCACTCAGTGAATACCAAGGCGCAGTTGTCATGGTTACGCACGACGATGGTGCGGTCCGTGCTCTTAAGCCTGAGCGTGTACTTCTACTCCCAGATGGCGATGAGGATCTATGGAACGATGAGTATTACGACCTGATTGCGCTCGAATAACTTCGCTCAAGATTATTTAGTGCTTCTAGGCGCGTAGCGCCTCTGCCAACTCTCTGAAATCTTCGACCAGTTTGTCGATCTCTTCCTGGCCGTGTGCCAAACTGATGAGCCACTGCTCATCGAGTCCTGGAGGTGTGACAATTCCGCGGTTGAGGGACCAGAGCCACGCGAGCTCAGCTACCTTGAAATCTGTTGCTTTGTAATCGCGATAATTACGAACAGGTGTTGATGACCAGGTAATGCAACCCTTGACGCCAAAACCGACAGTATGTGCAGGAAGGTTGTGCTGCTCAATAATCTCCATGATCCTGTCTAAGGCTTGGCGATTGAGCGCCTCTGCATGTGCGAGGGCGTCAGGAGTACAAATGCGATCCATTGCGCGCACACCTGCCATTGCTAGCGGGTTAGCATTAAATGTACCGAAGTGATCGAAACGTCCGTCCGCGATTGCACTCATGATCTCCTTCTTGCCACCAAATGCTGCAAGTGGAAGTCCTCCGCCAATTGATTTAGCGAGGGTGATGAGATCCGGCTTTACGCCGATTCGAGCAGCGGCTCCATGAGGTCCGGCAGTGAGGCCAGTCTTAACCTCATCGAATATCAAAATGATTCCGTATTCATCACAGAGCGCACGAACGGCAGCAAGATAACCAGCGTCTGGAAGCACAATCGCCAAATTCTCCATGACAGGTTCCATGATGATGCAAGCGATCGTCGAACCATGCGCCTTGAAGAGCTTCTCAAGAGAAGGGAGATTATTGAACGGAACCACATATATCTCACCAGCATTTGATCCTGCCGGAATGACCGGCGTTGGCTCTTCTGGATCTCCTGCATACTCAAGCTTTGGTTTTGCCGAAACTGTCATTGGGTCATAGCTACCGTGATAGCCACCCTCGAGCTTTACCATTCCGTCACGACCGGTGTAAGCCTTCGCAAGACGCGATGCATACATGGTGGCTTCTGTACCAGAGTTAGCGAAACGGATCTGATCAATATCAAATCGCTTACACATCCGCTCGGCCGCATCACGAGAAATCGGCGATGGTGTCACAAAGAGAGTGCCAGTCTTAAGGGCGTTTGTCGCCTCTTCTACAACGACCGGATTGAGGTGGCCAGCCAACATCGCACCAAATCCCATGGAGAGATCGAGGAGTTTGCGTCCATCGACATCTGTCATCCATGCGCCTTCGGCGCTGGCGATTGCAATTGGGTATGGATCCCAGTGCTGGAAGCTAGAGGGGACACCCATGGGCATTGATGCCAACGAACGTTGGAACTCCTCATTAGAGCCGAACGTCCCAGTAGTAAAACGCTTCCATTCTGCGGCGATGAGTTCATCTACCCGGGCCATGTCGAGCGGTACAGGTGATGTAGGTAATTTGCGATAGGCCTGAGGCTCTAAATCGGAGAAGAAATCTGTATTAACAGGTGATGTTGAATTCATGACTTGCGTAAAAACATCGAGGACTCCTGGCGGGCGCCAAGACACGATGTCAATCTCCAATGCTGTTTTCGCTAGGAAAGATTGAACCTTCAACTTGCTAAGATTAAGTTATCAGATAGCCTTAAAGAAATCACTTAAGGCGCCCACTCTTCGTGAAAGACACGTATAAAACACCTCACCGGAAGGCTCCCATGCCAAAAGACAAGAAACACCACTGGCTCCCAGGCGATGAAGGTCTAGACCCGAATCGCTGGATGGCGCTTGGCGTTATCGCTATCGCTTCTCTCATGATCGTTCTTGATGCATCAATCATCAACCTCGCTCTTCCAAGTGCTCAGAAAGCGCTTCATATTTCTAATGCAAATCGCCAGTGGGTTGTCACGGCGTACTCACTGACATTCGGAAGCTTGTTGCTACTCGGAGGTCGAATCGCCGACTATGTCGGTCGTAAAAAAGTTTTCATGATTGGACTTTTAGGTTTCGCACTCGCTTCACTCATTGGTGGATTTTCGCAAAACCAGGGAGAGCTTTTTGCAATGCGTGGTCTTCAAGGCGCATTCGGTGCTCTACTTGCACCATCTTCGCTCTCTCTACTCAACGTTACATTTACTGTTCCAAAAGAGCGCGCTAAAGCGTTTGGAGTGTATGGTGGAATTTCTGGCGGCGGAGCAGCAATCGGCTTGATCATGGGCGGCCTTCTCACCGAATACGCAAACTGGCGTTGGTGTTTATTCGTTAATGCTCCTATTGCAGTACTTGCCGTTCTTCTCGCGATTCCTAACTTGCACGAGTCAAAGGCGAAGGGCGACAATAAGTACGATGTTCCTGGCGCAGTTACCGTGACTGTCGGACTTGTTTCACTGGTGTATGGATTTAGCCAAGCTGCAAACAATGGTTGGGCAAACATTCACACATACCCTTACTTTATAGCTGCAATCATCTTCATTGCTGCCTTCTTTGCAATCGAAGCGAAGGCCTCTCACCCACTTCTGCCTGTGCGTGTATTGGCTGAACGCAATCGTGGTGGTTCCTACATTGGCTCTTTCCTCGTTGGAGTCGGGCTTTTTGCAATGTTCTTGTTCTTGAGCATCTACATGCAATCATTCCTTCATTACTCACCACTTAAGGCTGGCGTAGCGTTCCTACCGTTTACAGTCGGAATCGTCATCGGCGCAGGAATTGCATCTCAACTTCTTCCTAAAATCGGTCCACGACCACTGATGGTCTTCGGAATGATCTTGGCGACGGTCGGAATCTTGCTCTTCGCTCGCCTGACACCTACGTCGGGTTACACCTCACACCTCTTGGCTCCAATGCTCATCATGAGCTTTGGTTGTGCTCTGTACTTCATTCCAAATGCGAGTACGGGACTGCACCTAGCAGGTGAGCATGACGCTGGAGTGGCTAGTGCAATGCTCAACACCAGTCAGCAAATTGGTGGATCTCTAGGTGCTGCGCTCCTCAACACCATCGCAATCTCCTCGGCTGCAGCCTTCGTCAAGGGTCACACATCCCTAGGTCAAAAGGTTGGTGTCTATGCCCAGGTGCACGGCTTCACCACCACATTTAAGTGGGGTGCAGTCTTCCTGTTTACCTGCGCTCTGCTCTCAGCCCTCATGATCAACGCAGGCAAGGAATCCTTAACTGAGCCAGAGAATTCGGCTGGTCAGTTGATCTAAAATGATGTGAATCTCACCCATTCGGTGGGCGAAAAACCCTTTAATGCGATAAGTTACTACCTGCAAATCATTTGCATAAAGTAGTTATTTACGAGTTAAGGGGTTTTTTATGGGTACGCCAGAGTCTGGTCATGCATCAGGCGCCAAACGCTCTCGCAAGCCTTTGGCGAGCCTCTCGCGAGATGAACGCAACCGCCTAGGTGCAATGTTCGGCGTGATCTTCTTCCTTCTTATTGGCGGTCTGCTCTTGATGTGGGCTGCAACATCGGGCCACTATCGCTTAGCTGATGGGCAACTTTTTGGATGGGGAACAGGATTTTTGGCACTCACCCTGGGTATGCGACATGCCTTCGATGCAGATCATATTTCTGCCATCGATAACACGACTCGAAAGTTGATGGCTGATGGGCAGCGTCCTATGGGTGTTGGCTTCTTCTTCTCTCTTGGCCACTCCTCCGTTGTGACATTCCTTGCGATCTTGCTCAACTTTGGAATTAAGGCGCTTGGCTCGCAGGTAAACAATCAAAATTCTGCGCTTCACCATTACACCGGGTTGGTTGGCACAACAATATCCGGTTCATTCCTTTTGCTCATCGCACTCCTTAACCTCATTGTGCTAGCTTCAGTACTCAAAGTTTTTCGCAAAATGCGTCAAGGCCTGTATGACGAAAAGGAGCTTGAAAAGCATCTTGATTCGCGTGGATTCATGATGCGCTTTTTTGGACCTATCGCTCGTCGGGTAGATGCCAGTTGGAAAATGTATCCACTTGGCGTCCTCTTTGGACTCGGTTTCGACACTGCTACTGAGGTGGCCCTACTTGTTCTCGCTGGATCTTCAGTAGTTGCTGGACTTCCATGGTGGGCAATTCTTTCACTTCCAATGCTCTTTGCTGGTGGGATGAGCTTGCTCGATACCATCGACGGATCCTTCATGAACTTTGCTTACGGCTGGGCATTCTCGAAACCAGTACGTAAGGTTTATTACAACATCGTCATCACCGGTCTATCGGTCGTCGTGGCTTTTTTCATTGGTGGAATCGAAGTCGCTCAAATATTTGCACAGCAACTCAAACTGACTGGTTTCTTCTGGAACTATGCGCTGGCCTTTAATATCAACAAAGCAGGATTCATTATTGTCGCCATATTTGTAGTGATCTGGGCTAGTGCCTTGGCCATATGGCGATTCGGCAAGATTGAAAATCGCTGGCACGACCACGCCCATAAAGCCCAACTAGCTCGTGGCGAACAAGAGAACCACGCAGCCGCTGGAGTTGAACTCGGACCCATTAACGAAGGTTTCCAGATCGATTAGATTCGCTAGTCGTTAGTACTTGGGTGAAATTTCACCAGATCCGCGCGGTGTTAAGACTGTGGGGATTACTTTCTTCTCGTAGTCACCATCGTCACCGTCAAGGCGTTTGAAAAGAAGTTCTGCGGCGCTTTCTCCCATCGCGGTGACATTTTGAGTAACCAATGTGATGGCAGGAGCGAGAAGGTCGGCCTCGGAAATCTCATCAAATCCCACGAGTGCAACCGAGCCCTGAAGTCCGAGTTGATGAAGTGTACGAATGGCTCCTATGGTCACGAAGTTCTGACTCGCAAAAATAGCCGTCGGTGAGCTACTCCCACCAAAAATTCCAGAGAGCGTCGCTTGTGCATCAGCGCTTGAGTGCGAGCCTTGAAATACGATTGCTGCATCGTAAGCAATATTGCTCACCTCTAGAGCTTTTTTGTATCCAGCCAATCGCTGCGCACCCGTGTAAATAGTCGCATAGTCACCGATATAGGCAATTCGGCGATGACCATGTTTAATGAGATGCATCGTTGCAGCAAAGCCACCATCAAAATTGGTGGCCACAACTGAGTCCGCATCTAGATTTACTGGAGGGCGATCGAGGAAAACCAAAGGTGTTCCGGCGCCCTGCTCTTTACTCAAATATGCGTGGTCATCACCTGCCGGAACAATGATGAGTCCATCCACTCGACGCGCAAAAAAGGCGCTGGTGAGCTCTTGCTCGCGATGGGTATCTTCATCCAAACTTCCCGCAAATACGATGACGTTTCGCTGGCGCGCAACATCTTCAATAGCGCGATGAAGAGCCGAGGAAAATGGGTTGGAGATATTCTCGACCAGCAACCCAATAGTCTGCGTCTTTCCGTCGCTGCGACGCAAGAATCCGGCTTGCAGGTTGGGGCGGTAATCTAGCTCTTTAACCGCACTCATCACGCGCTCAAAGAGTTCAGGATTTACATTCCCCTCCCCATTGATAACGCGGGAGACCGTTTTTATACTCGCTCCCGCACGCTCTGCGACCTCGCGCATTGTGGAACGAGTACGCGAGGTATGGAATTGAGTCATGGTGGTGAGAGTAGCGAAGCGCTACTTGCTATCGATCAAACCAGTGATTGTGCCAAGGAGTTTTTCTGCATCGAAGGTAGATGTTGGTGCATCAGCAACAACTTTTCCTAAGCGCAAGCAGACAATCCTGTCGGTGATTTCAAGGACGTGAGGAAGAGTATGCGAGATAAAAATTACTCCTAGGCCTTGAGCTTTGGCGTTCTTGATGATCTGCAAAACTTCTTTTGCCTGACGTGCTCCGAGATGGTTGGTAGGTTCATCAAGGATGATCACGTGTTTAGCCCATGAGACTGCTCGACCAATTGCTACAGCCTGACGCTGACCTCCGGAGAGTTGTGAGATTGAGCGGTTAGATTGTGGAACGGCGATACCGACCTTCTCTAAATTCTCATGCGCAATTCGATCCATCTTCTTCTGCGCCAAGAAGCCAAGCTTGCCCAAAGGTCCCTTGACGTACTCCTCGCGACCGAGGAAAACGTTAGATGAGACAGAAAGATGTGGGGCGAGACCTGACTCTTGATAAAGGGTCTCAACACCAGCCTCGAGGGCATCTTGTGGAGACTTCCAGTGACGCTCAATGCCGTCAAGAAATACTTGTCCGGATGTAGGTTGGTGAGCACCAGAGAGAATCTTTACCAGCGTAGATTTTCCTGCACCGTTATCGCCAACAAGTCCGACGACCTCACCTGCATGAATCTTCATGCTCACGTCATCGAGTGCAACAACCGAGCCGTAATGCTTGGAGGCATTGCGAACTTCATAGAGAGGTACTTCTGAACCTAGAGTCATGTCTTGACCTACTTTCTTACTCGGTTGCGATATTGCTGAAGAAGAACAGCAGCTGCAATCAAAAGAGCAACTGCGACTTGGTCCCAGTTAGCAGCGACATTGATGATGATCAAGCCGCTGGTAACAGTTGTCAGGATGAGCGCGCCGAGCGCAGTTCCAAAGAAGTTTCCTACGCCACCACTGAGAGCTGCTCCACCGATAACTACGGCCGCGATCGCTTGTAACTCGCCACCTTGACCTGAGGTCGGAGCACCAGAACCGAGGCGTAGATAGAAGTAGTAACCAGCACAGCTAGCGAGCAAACTCGACAGTATATAAACCTTAGCGAGATGGCGATTCACGTTAATTCCAGCAGCGCGAGCTGCGAAAGAGTTTGAGCCAATTGCAAATGTGTAGCGACCGAAGCGAGCCTTATGGAGGACGATTCCTAGAGCCACGATGATGATGACAACGACAAGACCCGGACGAGAGAGTGGACCAAAATCAGGAACGCTCAGGCTAATGGCCTTTGCTGGTCCGCCACCGATTGGATCGCCACCAGTGAAAACGATAGAGAGACCAGCGCCAGCACCCATGGTGACCAGCGTTGCGATAAATGGAACAACTTTGGCCTTGGTGATCATCAACGCATTAATGATTCCTACAAGCAACCCTACTCCGAGGGTTACGAGGAGTCCTACGACAAGAGTGAGGTTTTGACCTTGATGATGGTTAGTCATGCCCTCCATAGTGATCGCACCAACCACACCACTGACACCAACGGTTGAACCAACTGAGAGATCAATACCACCAGAGATGATGACAAATGTTTCGCCGATGGCGATGAGGACGATTGGAGACCAGTCCGAAAGAATGTTTCCAAAAACTGCGTTAGAGAAGAAAACAGAGTTGCGAGAGGTAAAAAAAGCCACCATCACCACAAGAACAGTCAGCAACAATACCTGCTGATTACCGAAAGCCGATTTGACGCGGGACGCGACTTTATTCACACCATCTCCTGAGAAAAATTTTGCGCTTAACGAATTGAGATATCTATCAGAGAAAGAGCCGGCTAGATCCTGACAAGCAGGTTAGCCGGCCCTCCTCCCCTAATTAAGTTGAATAAGTGCTCAGTTTCCCGAGACTTAAGCAGTCTTAATTAAGCAACGTATGTGTACTTAGTGAAATCTGCTGCTGAAGTTGCAGCTGTTAGTACTACGTTAGGAATTGTTACAAGGTGCTGGATTGACTTAGCTGCAGCTGACTTTGTGAGAGTTGCAACGAGATCATCAATCGCAAGCTTTGCTTCTGCTGCTGGGTTCTGAGCGATAAGAGCCGAGAAGACACCTGCTTGTAGAAGCTTTACGTTTGCTGGGTATGCATCGTAACCAACAAGGGCAACCTTGCCGACTAGACCCTTAGCCTGAAGTGCTGCAGCAGCACCAGCGGCGTTTGTGCCATCGATTGCGAAGATACCGTTGAGGTTTGGATACTTTGTCAACCAGTTAGATACGTTTGTGTCAGCAACTGAAGGTTGTGACTGTGAGTATTCAGTGTCAACGACTGTGATGCCTGGGAACTTAGCTGCAATCTCAGCCTTGAAACCAGCTAGACGAGCAACGTTTGTTGTTGCTGTAGCTGATGTAAGACCAACTGCAACCTGGTATGTCTGACCAGCTGTGTACTTGATTGCAGCTGCGATTGCATCTGCTGCCTTTGCTCCACCATCAGCGTTGTCGCCTGTGATGAATGCTGTGACCTTTGAAAGATCGTTGACGTGTGTATCAACGTTAACAACTGGGATACCAGCCTTGATAGCTTGGTTAGCTACAGGTTGTAGAGCTGTTGGATCTGTTGGGATCAAAACAAGGCCTGAAGGCTTTGTTGCAAGAACTTGATCAGCAACTGGGATCTGTGTTGCTGGTGAGTAGACAGAAGGATTTCCCTGCCATACAAGGTTGACGCCCTTTGCAGCAGCTTCAGCTGTTGCTCCGACCTTCATAGCCTTGAAGAATGGGTCTGCTTCTGCGCCCATGACGAATGCGATTGTGAGCTTCTTTGATGCTGCTTGTGCTGGAGTAGCAATACCGAAGACTGCGAGTGAGCCTGCGGCAACAATTGCCAATCCTGCTGCAACACGATTACGTGTAACTGACATTTATTGCGGTCCTTTCGAAGGGGCAGGCAATCACCTGCTTGATGACATCGTTGTCTTTCTGCGTTAAAAAAATAACGAAAGACTTGACAACGTTGTCCTGCGAATTACAGTTTATCCCGTGATCGAAGTCAAGGGTCAATAGGCTCAAAGTTTGATAACAGTTGTATAACGTTTTATTTCAGTATGGCCTCACGACAGAGGCAGTCAATTCTCGAGAAAGTGGGACCCCGTGAGCGATCAGGCCAAGGGCTGGAAGTCAGAGCTGGAAAAAACCTGGCTTGACCTAGAACTACCCCTCTTTCTCTCTCAGATCGGCCAAGATTTTGAGGCCTCCTTCCTGACTCCCCTACGCGAGTATCAAGGTGAGACCAATCCATACGCCGACTACTACTGGACCTTTTTTAGGCTAGACCGTTTGCCGCCTGGAGTTTTTCACGCTGCCCCCAAATCCAAAGTAAATCAAGGCGCTCCTTCAATCTGGGAAGAGTGGTTTATCGAGGGAAGTGAAAACCATCATCACACAATGCGTAATCACGCTACCGTGCCAGAAAATATGCCCGCCTGTGAATCGTTGATCTCATGGCGAAGCCCTGAAAATGACACAGAGCACCCACGAGAAGTTCTTGATATCAATTGGAGCTACTTCAACGACAAGGACCAGCGCCCCTTCTTACTTCGTTAAAAAAATAAAAAAAGAGGTAATAAAAAAGCCCCCAAGTTTTTGGGGGCTTTTTTAATGAAAAGAATTAGCGCTCGATTTTGCCAGCGATAAATTCCTCAGTACGAAGATGAGCGAGCTCATCGGAGTACTGCACTGGTGGAGACTTCATGAAGTAGCTAGATGGTGAAAGAAGTGGCCCACCGATCTTGCGATCAAGTGCAATCTTTGCGCAACGAAGCGCATCGATGATCACACCAGCTGAGTTTGGTGAATCCCATACTTCTAGCTTGTACTCGAGGTTGAGTGGAACATCTCCGAATGCGCGACCTTCAAGGCGAACATAAGCCCACTTACGGTCATCGAGCCATGGAATGTAATCTGATGGTCCGATATGAACGTTCTTTGCGCCTAAGTCATGATCAAGCTGCGATGTGACAGATTGGGTCTTAGAAATCTTCTTTGACTCAAGGCGATCGCGTTCCAACATGTTCTTGAAGTCCATGTTTCCACCAACATTGAGCTGGTACGTGCGATCAAGATGCACGCCACGATCTTGGAACAACTTTGCCATGATGCGGTGGGTGATTGTTGCGCCGACCTGAGACTTTATGTCATCGCCAACGATCGGAATTCCTGCCTTTGTGAACTTCTCTGCCCACTCTGGATCTGATGCGATAAACACTGGAAGCGCGTTGACGAAAGCCACGCCGGCATCGATTGCACATTGTGCGTAATACTTTGCAGCAGCTTCTGAACCAACTGGGAGATAGCAGATTAAAACATCAACCTTGCGATCCTTCAGAGTCTGCACGATGTCAACTGGAGTTGCATCTGACTCCACGATTGTCTCGCGGTAGTAACGACCAAGGCCATCGAAGGTATGACCACGCTCAACAGTGACGCCGGTCTTGGCAACATCTGCGAATTTGATTGTGTTGTTCTCGCTCGCCCACATCGCATCTGCAAGATCTAGACCAACCTTCTTGGCATCTACATCAAATGCAGCAACGAAATTAACGTCGCGAACATGGTAACCACCTAGAACTGCATGCATAAGACCTGGAATTTCCACATCTACAGCTGCATCTTTGTAGTAGGTCACTCCTTGGATTAGCGAGTTAGCGCAGTTACCGACGCCGATAATCGCTACGCGGATTTCTTTACTCATGATTACTTCCTTTCAGTGTTGATCATTTCATTCAACCAGGCAATCTCTCGCTCAGCTGATTCCAATGAGTGACGACGCCACTCAACTAAATACTTATCAAGCCCTTCAGGGGATTTCTCTAGATCAGAGCGAAGGATTGTCGCCTTCTCGGCCAGCTTGTCGTGGCGGCCTTGAAGAATGGCAAGACGATTGCGTGCTGGTGTTGGGCCAAAGAATGCGAAGCGAACTTCAAAACTTTCATCTTCCCAACTATCGGGACCGCTTGATGCTGAAATCGTTTCAAAGCGATTCTGCCCCTTGGGGGTGATTGCATAAACGATGCGAGAACGACGACCCGCTCCCTCAGCCAGATTCTCCTGAATCAAACCGGCATCCAGCATGCGATGAAGCTGCGGATACAGGACCGAAAATGAGAGAGCGCGGAAGGGTCCGTAAATCGAAATCATGCGCTTGCGAAGCTCATACCCGTGCAGAGGTCCCTGGCTGAGCAGCCCAAGGAGGGCAAACTCGAGGGATTCACTACGGGAGCGCATAAATAACCAGACCTATCTGAAGTATCGGTTCGTTAGTATCGGATCGATATAACGTGGATAAACCTATCGACTCGATATACATATGTCCACTGTGACAGTCCGACGCGCCGTAAGGTTCTCCTGTGGTTATCGTCATACCTGGTCGAATCTGGGAGTACATCGTCGCAGGACTGGCCATCATTCTTGCGCCTGGCCCTAGCGTCCTCTTCACGATTGCCCGAGCAATAGCCTTTGGGCGGGCTACCGCCCTCGCTACGGTCCTGGGTAACAGCTTGGGCATGTTCACCGTTTCTGTCCTCGTAGCGCTGGGCTTAGGCCCGATTTTCCAGCATCATCACCTCATCTACATCTCCATGCAATGGCTTGGAGCGCTCTACCTGGTCTATCTGGGGATAGATGCGATCCGTCATAGCGCTGAGCATGCCCAATCGATGACCGATATTAAGGAGAGCAAGCCGAGCTTTGGCAAAGCGGTGCGCCAGGGCTACACCGTCGGCGTTCTCAATCCAAAGGGAATTATCTTCTTCGCTGCCATATTGCCTGAATTTGCTGACAGTTCTAAAGGTCACCTCACTGCCCAACTTGTACTCATGGGCTTTATCTTCGTCTTTCTCGGCTTCTTCTGCGATGGAACATGGGGCATGCTGGCTGGGACGCTGCGAAGATGGTTAGCAGCCGAAGCAAATCGTTTAGTTCTACTAAGAAAAGCTGGGGGCTTTGTAATGATTGCTCTCGGAGTTATAACCTTCACAAATTCAGTTCTGCATTAGTCAACACACTTCCGTAGTCAACACACTTCCGTAGTCAACACACTTCCGTAGTCAACACACTGCGTAAGGCAAGCGAATGTCAGTGACACGAGGCAGACTTAGCCCATGACCGAACCTCGCGCCGCAATCAGTCCAAGTGATCTTACCTACGCCTGGGGAGATTGTCATCGATGCCTCTGGCTTAAATACAACCATCAAGTTCAGGCACCGGTAACGATGCCGCTCATTGGCGATCTTGCAGATATGCAGGAGAAATATTTCATTGGTGCTAAAACTTCCGATATGCACCCAAGCTTGCCGCAGGGCCGCGTACATAGCCACGGCGGCTGGGTAGCTTCCAAAAATATAATCGTCGACGGAAAAGATTCTGGCCTCTTCATCCGTGGCAAATACGATTTACTTTTGGAATTCTCAGATGGAACTTTCGGGATAGTTGATTGCAAGCTACAGAAAAATGATTACGACAAGAGCCAGTTCTACGCACCCCAGCTTGAATCGTACGCATTTTCACTCGAGAATCCACAGAAGGACTCCCCCCGCACCATATCCCTTACGGGTCTTTTCACCTGGTCGCTCGATAAGCCATGGGGCAATGTGAACGCAGGCTTTGGTTATCGAGTAAACAGCGCGTGGTATCCAGCCGAACGCAATCCAATCGCCTTACAAGAACGCCTCTCAGATTTCGTACGCATGATCCAGGGTGAGTGCCCACCCTCTAAAGATTCCTGCGGGCAGTGCAATTACGTCGTCGCTAGACGAGAGATTTTAGGAAACGGCTAACTCTCTGTTTCCCTCTTAAGTCTTTCATCAATCTCTTTTTGAATAAGGATCTTTGCATCCGAGGCATACATCTCTACATATTCTTGATGTGAGATCTTTTGAATCGCTTGCATAATTTGATCAGTGACAAAACGCAGATGTTGTAAATCGCTGGAGTCGCCCGTGAAAGTCATCGGCTCGCCAAAGACCATCTCAACTCGACGAACCTTAGGAACGATCTGCCCGGTTGGTTGAATCTCAGCAGTATTAAACATCGCGACTGGAACAATTGGAGCTCCCGAATCAATTGCCATGCGAGCAATTCCGGTGCGGCCCTTGTACAGACGACCGTCGGGAGACCTTGTTCCCTCTGGGTAAATCCCAATGCAGTTATCTTCTGCAAGAAGTCGAAGGCCAGTCTTGATTGCAGCCTCACTTCGTCGTCCGCCTGATCGGTCGACTGGGACCTGACCGAGAGCAATAAAGGTGAGCTTTTTTATAAATCCTTTAATACCAGGTGAGGTGAAATATTCACTCTTCGCCATGAAGGTCACTTTGCGTGGCACCACCAGTGGCATGAAGATGGAGTCGCTAAAGGAGAGGTGGTTCGATGCAATGATCACTGGTCCAACATTGGGAACGTTGCGCAAGCCCGTGACCTTTGGTCTAAAAAGGAGCATAAGGATCGGAGTCAGAAACGACTTGAGGAATGTGTATGCCATGGTCCAGATCTCCTTCCTTAAACAAGCCTTACCCGAGCAGGCGCATATGAACCTACCGCGAGGACGAGGCGAACGTGAGGGGACTAATTTAGGGGTTCTGGAGCACCTTGTGACACCATCTGAGCGTGGCCTCGCTCTCAGAATTCTCCTCCGAAGGCATTTTTCTGCCTGGATCGGCCTCTGGGACGACTAGCCGGATCGGCGTCCTCGTTCTTCATGGTTTTCTGGGCTCCCCACTCTCGGTTGCTCCCTGGGCGCAGGGAATCAACTCTGCAGGATTTACTGTAAGTGTCCCCTGTCTGTCTGGGCATGGCACCAACTGGTGCGACCTGGAACGCACCGAGTGGAGCGATTGGTATGCGAGTGCCGAATCGGCCTTTCTTGAATTGAAGAAGACCTGCCATCGAGTCTTCATTGCAGGGTTCTCAATGGGTGGCGCTTTGACTCTTCGTCTGGCTCAGATACGAGGAAGTGAAATCGAGGGAATTATTCTGCTCAATCCATCCATCGGGGATGATCGAAAAGTATTTTCACTTATTCCATTCCTTAAATATTTCTTGCCTACCGTTAAGAATGGACCAAGCGATTGTGCCAAACCGGGTGCGCCTATCCATATTTATCCGCGCACACCATTGAAAGCACTGGATTCACTTCGCAAATTATGGAAGCGAGTTGAGCCCGATCTCTACTTAGTGGATTCTCCATTGATGATTGCTTACTCTGAAAATGACCACACCGTCAATCCGAAGTGGTCTCAATACATTCTCGACAACGTCTACTCTCCCACCGTTCGAGAGCTAATCTTTGAAAGATCATTCCATAATGTTGCTCACGACTATGACAGCGTAGAATTAAATGAAGAGACAGTTACTTTCATACACGATGTTTTAAGCGGTGAATTAGAAGCGATGGGTGAAGTAGATGAAACTGATCTCATCAATGCAGAATTTGAATCCATAGTTTCTTCGCTGAATCTCGATCAATCGACGGGCACAACTTACCTTGATGAACTCGATCAACGTGACGATCAACGCTTTGTTGCTCCAAATCCAAAAATTGAACCTACAGATTCATTAGGTAAGTTGGCTATCGCGGGAGTGTTAGCGGGACCGATCTATCTCCTCCTTGAATACACGACCGGATTCACCCTCTTTGGACTAGGTCCGTGGCCTGGTCTAGCAGCGTTTATTGCAGGTATCGGTACAACAATCTACAAAATGAGTGGCCGAGATGACGACGAATTTGATGATGGAGCGATTGTCTAGCAGCTTTAAATTCTTAACGCCGCGCTAAATCAGCGACGCCAACTAAGCCTGCATCATTGCCAAGCAGAGCAGGAACAATCGTTGGATTTGGGTGCTTTGAATTAAACGGCATGTATTTTTCAAGCGCAGCACGAGTTGGCTCCAATAGTAATTCGCCAGCATCGATCACGCCGCCACCTATGACCACAGTTGAGGGATCAAGCACAACGCAGAGCGAGGCAATTCCAGCGCCAAGATAATCGGCAACTTTGCTAAACGCCTCGCTAGCAATGTGATCTGAAAGTCTGGCTGCATCCGTAATGTGGCTACCAACAATTCCATCTACGGTTCCATCACCCATTGAAAGAATGAGACGACCGCGATCAGGAGCTTGCAGGATGGCCTCACGAACAAATCTACGAAGTGCATTTCCCGAGGCATACTGTTCAAAACAGCCATGAGCACCACAACCGCAGAGAATTCCATCTGGAACAACTCTCATATGACCAAACTCTGCAGCAACTCCAAACGCGCCGCGATAAAGTCCATCGGCGCTTACTATGCCTCCACCGATTCCAGTTCCTACGGTGAGCATCATCATGTCTGTTACTCCACGACCTGCACCAAACTTGGCTTCTCCCCAAGCGGCTGCATTGGCATCGTTTTCAATAACAACAGGCAACTCGATTTCGCGTGAAATTTCATTCTTTAAATTGATGCCATTCCAGCCGGCAATATTTGGCGTAGCGAGCATGGTCTCGCGATCTGATGAGACAAAACCAGCTGCTGAGATACCTACAGTTGTAGCTTCGAATTGTGAGAGCAGTTCTTGGATAACACCAATAATCGTCTCGGTGAGCGCCTGGCCGCCCGCTGCAGGAGTCGGTTCACGGTGCGTTGTGAGAATGTTCCCCGCACGATCAACCACGCCGCCAAGCACCTTGGTGCCGCCGATATCAACGCCAATGCTGAGGTCTGCCATTTGATTCCGTTGTTCGATCACTGGGCGAGTTTACCCTCACTCAATCACCTGAAATTCGAGGGAAAAACCACTAGCGTTCTGGCTATGCAAGAAGCCTTTCAACCTGCCCTGGTTCCGCTGCCCACTATAGGAAACCTCTCGGACATCATCGCCGATCGAGCGCTTCGTGAGCCGGACAGGATATTGCTCTCTCGCCCAGTTGGCGAGCAGTGGCAAGCTGTCACAGCAAAAGAGTTTGACCGCGAGGTCCGTGATGTTGCCAAGGGCTTAATTGCAAGTGGAATCGGAATTGGCGACCGAGTCGCCATCATGGCAAAGACTCGATATGAATGGACAGTTCTCGACTTCGCGATTTGGTATGCCGGGGCAGTAAGCGTTCCCATTTACGAAACTTCTAGCCCTGAACAAGTGAAGTGGATCCTTGAGGATTCTGGAGCGAAGGCTCTGATTGTTGAAACGCGTTCTCTACTAGAGCTCGCCTCCCCTGTAACGCCTGCAACCTGCGCAGCAACCTTCATCATCGCCGAGCAGGCACTTGGTGAATTGATCCAACTCGGATCTGGAATTAGCGATCTTGATATAGAGACCAAGCGATGCACAGCTCTTCCAAATTCCTTAGCGACATTGATCTACACATCTGGAACCACAGGCAACCCCAAAGGTGTCTGCTTGTCACACGGCAACTTCATTGCCGAATGTGCAAACGTCGTCGGCTATGCCAATGATGTATTCCTTAAGGAAGGCGGATCAACTCTCCTCTTCCTGCCAGTCGCCCATGTATTTGGCCGCATGATTGAAATTGGTTCGCTCAGCGCTGGACTTCACATGGCGCACTGCGGCGATATAAATCGCCTGCCTCAAGATCTTGCCAGCTTCAAGCCCACTCTTGTACTAGCAGTGCCACGAATCTTTGAGAAGGTGTACAACAGTGCACAGACTAAGGCCGAAGAATCTGGCAAAGGTAAAATTTTTGCAAAAGCGACTGAGGTAGCAATTGCATATTCTGAAGGTATGGATTCTAAAAAGATCTCATTGCGAACGAGAGTGCTACACACCGTCTTCGATCGCTTGGTCTATTCGAAGATTCGTGCTGGTCTCGGTGGTCGTATCGATGCTGCTATTTCTGGCGGAGCTCCACTTAGCCCTCGACTAGGTCACTTCTTTCGGGGGGCAGGTATTACAGTCCTAGAAGGCTATGGCTTGACCGAAACAACTGCTGGCGCCAGCCTCAATGTGAATAAAGCTCAGAAGATCGGCACTATGGGAAAGCCAGTTCCGGGGACGCAATTTCGAATCGCAGAAGATGGCGAGATTTTGATTAAGGGTCCAATCGTTATGCAAAAATATTGGAATAACGAGCCTGCTACTAACGAAGCCTTGACAGCCGATGGCTACTTACGCACCGGAGATCTGGGTTCGATTGACGCAGACGGATTCATCACAATGGCGGGGCGCAAGAAGGAGATCATCATTACCTCCGGTGGCAAGAACGTTGCCCCTGAAATCTTGGAAGACCGACTTCGTTCTCACCCGCTTGTCAGTCAGTGCATGGTTGTAGGCGATAACAAGCCATTTATCGCGGCCCTGATCACCCTCGATCCTGATGCTATGAAATCCTGGGCAGCTGCCAACTCTAAAGCAGCTCTATCTTCGAGAGATCTCACGCATGATGCCGCTCTTCGAGATGCTATTCAAAGCGCCGTCGACTATGCCAACAAGGCAGTGAGTCGAGCAGAATCAATTCGAAAATTCTCCATTCTTGCAGAAGATTTCACCATCGCTGGCGGACAACTGACTGCCAAGCTCTCGGTAAAGCGCCATGTTGTTAATCAACAATATGCGGCCGAGATAGCCGAACTTTTTGCCTAACAGCGAAGAGAGACTAAGAATCTCCAGAGAGATTCATGATGGTTTAGCCCAAGATCTTGCTGCAATTGGCTATGCGCTCGATGGAATAATAGGAAAGAGCGCTCTTGATCAGCCATCGCGAACCAGCCTGCGCGAGCTCCGAACGGAGGTCTCACAGCTCGTCACCCGTGTTCGTGATGAAATTTTCACACTTAGAAGCCCGCGCATAGAAGATCTGACGGTGGCTCTGCGCGAATCACTTGAGAAAATATTCTCCGGCTCACACTTCCACTACGAAGTCAACGGAACATTGCAAAGCGATATAGGTGAAGAAATCGTTAAAGTGATTACAGAGCTTGCCCGCAACACCAAGACCTATAGTGACGGGAATTTTTTCAGCGTCCACATAGAAGATGGCTTGATCCGCATCTCTGACAACGGCTCCGGTGGGCTTGATTTCAGTTCGGAGCGATTCGGTCTGACTGGAGTAAGGGAGCGATTAACAATTATTCGCCACACCCTCCGTTATGAAAGTGCCAGCAACACAATCATTATCGAAAAACTCTGCGAGTGAGAATCATTCTCGTAGACGACCATCAACTTATCCGCAGCGGCTTGCGTGATCTGCTCTCGCTAGCCGGGCATAACATTGTTGCAGAAGCGGCCTCACTCTCTCAAGGACGAGCTCTCCTAGCCACCGTAGACAATGATCTTATAATCGTCGATGTATCACTCCCCGATGGATCTGGCCTAGACCTGATCAATGACAATGGCCGATTCATCGTTCTTACACTTGGTGATGACCCAACTTCTCTTGAAGTAGCCCGTGCTAGAGGCGCACGCGCATATATCCTTAAATCTGATCCTTCCGAGCATTTACTCGCAGTCATCGAACAGGTGGCACTTGGCCACAAGGTGCTTCCGACAAGTAAGAGAAGATCCACTGAGGTCCGGGCAGCAGCCTTAGCTATTACGTCACGCGAATTAGACGTTCTGCAGATTCTGGCACGTGGCTGGAGCACCAAGGAGATTGCCTCTCACTTATTTCTCTCCGAGGCCACAATAAAAACCCATCTTGCATCTCTCAACAGAAAACTTGTGACAAAAAGCAGGACAGCGGCTGTAGCTCGAGGGCGTGAGCACGGCTTAATTTAGTTCAAGAAGTTTGGCAAAACGCTTTCCCCAGATATCCCAACTCCATGTAGCATCGGCCCACTTCTTGCCTTCGGCTCCCATGTGTTGCAATTTCGGCATATCGTTCAACAGTTTGTTGATGGCAGTGGCAATCGCTATAACTCTTTTACCGTCGACTACCTCCCCGGTAATTCCGGGTAGAACTGCGTCAGGCGCGCCACCAGAGGCACCCGCCAGTACTGGAATTCCAGATGAGCTTGCTTCAAGATAGACAATTCCAAGACCTTCTACTTCCAGGCCAGCTAGCCTAGATCGCGATGGCATCGCAAAGAGATCGCCGAGCCTAAAATATTCGGGCAACTGCGAATATTCCACACGGCCAGCAAACTCAACATAACTCTGTAATGAATTCTTCTTGATTAAGGCATCAAGATGCGCCTTGCGCGGTCCAGTGCCAACAAAGAGGACCTTCACATCTGGATGTGCGCTAATAATTGCTGGGAGAGCTTCAATGAGTTTGTCTTGACCCTTGCGATGCACCAATCGTCCAACAGAAACAATTACTTTCTTTCCTGCAAGATTGAATTTCTCTATTAACTCGGGGTTTTTATCTCCTGGAGTGAAGTGTGAAATTGAAATTCCAGGTGCAATCTGAACCAACGCGCAAGTTGGTGCTACTACTGGCCACATGGCTCGCTTGGTAAAGTCGCCAAGATATGTCAGCACATCAATCTTTTTAGTAGATCGAGCAAATATCCACTTGAAGGGCGCAATCTTCGCCCACCAAACTTCATGCCCGTGTGTAAGCGCAACTATCTTCTTCGCTCCCGAGCGACGCAGATATCCTGACATCCAAGCCAGGGGCATCGCTGCACCAAACCAGACTGTCTCTGATTCATATTTCTTCATGAGAGCGCTCACGGCACGATTGACGCGAGGCGTTGGGAGTAAAACTTTTGTTTTGTCTCGATAAATTATGGCACCAGTCTTTGCGCTCAAAGCCTTGTCAAAATTCTCGCTACCCTCTTGGGCTGAGGTATAAATGACAAGCTCCCGGCCATCTAGGTAGTCGAGAAGTCCGAGTATGAAAGTCTCGATCCCGCCTGCTCTAGGACCAAGATCATTTGTGACCAGCAGAAATCGTCGACTTGGATTAATCGATGATGAGCTCACCACGGAAGGTTAAACCATCTAGGCTAGGAGACGTGAGTGCGACAGATCTATCAAAGCCGCTGATTGTGGGCAATTTGCTCCTCTCTCACGCTGGACGTGCAGTTCGAGAGGGCAGCTCTAAGGCTCTCTCTTTCCCGGCTGATCGAAGACGTTTTCATCAATTGCGATCGCAAGCAGACCTCATCCTTATAGGGGGAAATACGGCGCGTAATGAACCGTATGGGACAACCCCCGTGCCACTCCTTGTGCTCTCGCGCTCTGCGCTTGCACCATCAATTGCTAGCAATCATCACGCTAGCGTTCTTAATTCCTCACTTGCCCAGGCGCTATCTCACATCGATCATGGATTTCGCAGCATCCTGCTTGAGGCCGGGCCTAGCTTGATTAAAGAAGCTCTGGAGGCAAAGCTCATCGACACTTTCTATCTCACCATAAGCAACACAGAAGGCGATGCGGATGCTCCGAGTTATGATTTGAGTTCAGCCCTTGGTACGTACGTGCTTATTGAAGAAGAACCAGTAGATGGCGGAACCTTTTTCACCTATTCACTCGCGCCTACTCCGCAATAGCCCTGACACGAATTACCCTTAATCAATGGCGGCTAACCTGACCTTCGACGAGATTATCGGACAAATCCGAGGCATTGTTACACGAGCCCAGATTCTTGTAGAAGAAGTTCCTGCCCCTCAAAAATTAGCACCTTATGCATTCGCCATGACTGCAGATGTCACGACTTTGGATGCGATCGACAACGATGATTGCGATGATGAAGACCTTGCAACTGCTCGCTTCGTGCTTCTCCATGATCCTGCTGGCCAGGAAGGCTGGCTCGGCGACTACCGCTGTGTCACATTTGTACGCGCAAACATTGATCAAGATATGGCAAACGATCCTGTTCTAGCGAGTGTCGGTTGGAGTTGGCTCTTGGAAGCTCTCGCCAAGAATGATTGCGAATTCACGGCGCCAAGTGGAACCGTTACGCGAGTTGCTAGCTCATCATTTGGATCTCTTGATGAACGTGCTGACTCCGCTGAACTCGAAGTTCGTGCATCGTGGACGCCCACACATGGAGATCAGTTACCTTCGCACGTCCGCGCGTGGCTGGCTCTCCTCGAACAATGTGCAGGTCTTGCACCAATTCCGGAAGGTGTCTCAGAATTACACCGCAGCCCGATCTCGAAATAGAGCAGGTGGAGCCCGCGCAGCCACTGGCTACGCCTCTGCTGGAACCAAGACATCCGATGGATGATTTGGTAAGAACTCCTCAATCTTTTCTGCAGATGCTCCAACAACTCGCAGCCGGTCATGGCCCAATAGCGATCGATGCTGAACGCGCATCTGGTTATCGATACAGCCAACGTGCATATCTCATTCAAATTTTTCGTCGTGATGGTGGCTTACATCTGATTGACCCAATAGCTGTTCCAGATCCGCAACTCTGGCAAAAACTCAGTTCCCAATTTGAGGATACGGAGTGGATCATTCATGCCAGCACCCAGGATCTAGCATGCCTTCGAGAGTTGGGCCTAGATCCAAAAGTTCTCTTTGATACCGAACTAGGTGGACGTATTGCTGGTTGTGCTCGCGTCGGACTAGGTCCACTCTGTGAATCTCTTCTTGGGCTCGCACTTGCGAAAGAACACAGCGCAGTGGATTGGTCTATTAGACCGTTGAGGACCGAGTGGCTCATTTATGCTGCCCTCGACGTCGATGTGCTGGTAGACCTTCGAGATGAAGTGGAAAAGCTCCTTGCGAATGAAGGAAAGCTTGCCTGGGCGAAAGAGGACTTCGCGGCAATCCTTCGCAATCCACCGGCTGCTGCTCGAAAAGACCCTTGGCGTCGCACCTCCGGAATGCATAAAGTTCGAGATCGAATGACGCTGGGAATTATCAAAGCGCTCTGGCATGCTCGCGATGAGTTTGCTAAGAAGGTAGATATATCGCCGGGGCGAATTTTCAACGACGAAATACTCCTTGAAATAGCGACCCGCAGACCTAAAACTATTGATGAGTTCAACAAACTCGTTAAGCGCAGAACTCGTGTCGAGAATTTACCCACTACTGAATGGTTTGCACTTCTTCACTCCACGCTATTGCTTGCGATGGATGAACTGCCAGAAATTCGTACACCTGCTGTTGGGTTACCACCACTGAAGGTTTGGAAAGATCGAAATGTCATGGCACATGCCCGCATCACCCATGCTCGTTCTGCTCTTGCCGATCGTGCACAACAATTAAAGATGCCTACTGAAAATCTTCTCTCCCCCGAAATGCTTCGCCAATTAATGTGGAAGAACCCACCATTAGACGCTGGTGCGAACCAGGATTTCTTCCACCAATACATTGGCGCCACTTTGCGTGAGTTAGGTGCGCGAGAGTGGCAGATTGATCAATCCTGGGAATGCTTATGTGCTCCTCTTGTAGCAACCGAGCCACTCATTTCCGAAATAGCAGATGAAACGAAAGAAGAAGGCCCTACTTCTGATTGATGGCTGAAGAATTTTCTTCCGTCGAGCGTGTGGTTTCATGCGCAGCTGATTTACCGGATTGAGCAGAGATTGCCCAAGAGACGAGATCGCGTGTGATGCTCTGAACATTCATACCGAGATCGTTGAGAATTTCTTCACGCTTTGAATGTTCGATGAATTCCAGCGGCACTCCAATTGAATGGATAGGCAGATCAATCCCTGCCTCGCGCAGCAACTCTGCAACCGTGCTTCCGATTCCGGCATGTTTAATGCCATCTTCGATCACAACTACACATTTATATCTCTGAGCCATAGTGATAAGTGAAGCAGGCAGAGGCTTGACCCAGCGTGGATCAATAACAGTTACCCCGACACCCTCACGATAAGCCTGTGAAGCGGCTTCTACAGAAATCTGAGCCATCGCACCAATACTTACGAGGAGGACATCTGCGCTTTCACCGCGATAGAGAACATCTATGCCATCGCGCCGCTCGAATGCAGGGATGTCATCATGGACGGCTCCCTTTGGAAAGCGAACTAAGGAGGGACGATCATTTATTGAGATCGACTCTCTGAGAACTTCCTTGAGTCTAGATCCATCGCGAGGAGCTGCCACTGCAAGGGTGGGCACGATTCCGGTAAGAGCTAGGTCCCAGATTCCATGATGAGATGGGCCATCATCACCTGTAATTCCTGCTCGATCTAAGACAAATGTAACTCCAGCGTGATGAAGTGAGACATCAAGAAGTAGTTGATCAAATGCGCGATTGAGGAATGTCGAATACACAGCCACTACTGGGTGAAGTCCGGCAAATGCCATACCTGCAGCAGATGCTGTTGCATGCTGCTCTGCGATTCCTACATCGAAGGTGCGATCTGGGAAGGCTTTCGAGAATGCGGTAAGGCCAGTTGGCCCTAACATCGCAGCAGTGAGCGCAACTACTTTGTCATCTTCTAAACCGATGTCGAGAATCTCTTTGGCGAAAACAGATGTCCACGATGGGGCAGACTTCTTCAGCGGCACACCTGTTTGCGGATCTACGATTCCAACTGCGTGAAACTTCTCTGCCTCATCCTGAACGGCAGGCGCATGTCCTCGTCCTTTTTCCGTAATCACGTGAACGAGTACAGGCGCACCAAAATTCTTGGCATGGGTGAGAGCACTTTCCAGCGCCGCAATGTTATGGCCATCAACAGGGCCAAAATATTTGAGTCCCAAATCTTCAAACATGCCTTGTGGTGCGACAATGTCTTTGATCCCTTTTTTTACGCCATGAAGAGTCTCATAAATGGGTGCTCCAACAACTGGAGTATGCTCCAGAACGCTCTTTCCCCAGTCAAGAAATTTCTCATAGCCACTTGTCGTACGAAGAGTTGAAAGATACGTCGCCATGCCGCCAATAGTTGGCGAATAGGAACGTTCATTGTCATTTACGATAATGACCAACGGCAAATCATCTGTCGCGGCTATATTGTTAAGCGCTTCCCACGACATTCCACCGGTTAGGGAGCCATCTCCAACGACGCACACTACTTTTCGGTCTTTGATGCCTTGAACGCAGAAACCACGAGCAATTCCATCCGCCCATGAAAGCGCGCTGGAGGCATGAGAATTTTCGATCACATCATGTTCAGATTCAGCTCTACTTGGGTATCCAGCAAGTCCCCCGCGTTGACGAAGTTCATCAAATCGATCAGCGCGACCTGTAAGGATTTTATGAACGTAGCTCTGATGTCCCGTATCAAATAACAGAACGTCGTGAGGCGAATTAAATGTGCGATGTAGCGCAATGGTTAGTTCGACTACGCCTAGGTTGGGACCTAAATGTCCACCAGTCTTGGATACTTTCTCGATGAGAAAAGAGCGGATATCGGCTGCGAGCTCGTTGAGATCACTCGCAGGCAGCGCTTTAAGATCCTGGGGGCTCTTTACTCGCTCTAGCACCGTCCCAGTCTAGAGCCCCATGGTTGGAAGTGCGAGGCAGATTGACCCTCGCACCCTCCAAATTATCAAGATTTACTCCAGTTTTATCCGATGAGGCTACGCAAGACGTACTGCATGATTCCACCGTGGCGGTAATAATCAGCTTCACCAGGTGTATCAATACGTACCTTTGCTTGGAAGCTCTTCTCCCCTGCTTTGACGGTTAGAACCTTTGGAGTAGTTCCAGAATTGAGTTCATCAATTCCAAGGATTTCAAAGACTTCTGTGCCATCTAGTCCGAGTGATTGAGCACTCTGTCCTTCAAGGAATTGAAGCGGTAGAACACCCATGCCGATCAAATTAGATCGATGAATGCGCTCGAAGGACTCTGCGATTACTGCACGAACACCAAGCAGCGCAGTTCCCTTAGCGGCCCAGTCTCGCGAGGAACCGGAGCCGTATTCCTTACCCGCCAAGATAACGAGAGGAATTCCTGCTGCTTGGTATGCGCTTGATGCATCGTAAATCGTTGCCTGCTCGCCATTGCCCAAGAAGTTGCGAGTAAAGCCACCTTCAACTCCATCAAGAAGGAGATTCTTGAGGCGAATATTGGCAAAGGTTCCACGAATCATAACTTCGTGGTTTCCTCGACGAGATCCATATGAATTGAAATCTGCACGAGCAATGCCATGGTCAGCCAAATATTTACCAGCAGGAGAATCTACTTTGATATTTCCAGCAGGTGAGATGTGATCTGTGGTGACAGAGTCACCAAGTACTGCGAGAACACGTGCTCCCGAAATATTTGTTACAGGCTTTGGCGTGCGCAGCATTCCTTCGAAGTAAGGAGGTTTGCGGACATAGGTCGAATCAGCCTCCCACTCAAATGTCTTGCCGGTTGGTGTATCAAGTGACTTCCAACGATGATCACCATCAAAGACTGTTGCATAATCCTTCTTGAACATGTCAGATGAAATACATGAACCAACTACCTCATCAATTTCTGCGGCTGTTGGCCAAATATCCTTGAGGTAAACAGGGTGACCTTCTTTATCCAGACCCAAGGCATCGTTTTCAAAGTCGTGATCCATGGTGCCAGCAAGCGCATAAGCCACAACTAATGGTGGTGATGCGAGATAGTTCATCTTCACGTCTGGGCTGATACGACCCTCAAAGTTACGGTTACCAGAGAGAACGGCTGTAACAGCTAGATCATTCTCATTAATAGCTTTGCTAATCTCAACCGGAAGCGGTCCCGAGTTACCAATGCAGGTAACACAACCATAACCAACGAGATTAAATCCAAGAGCCTCCATATAACGGGTGAGGTCTGCCTTGTCGTAGTAATCAGTCACTACTTTGGAACCAGGAGCGAGAGTTGTTTTAACCCATGGCTTGCTCGAAAGCCCCTTCTCTACTGCCTTTTTAGCAAGCAGCGCCGCACCAATCATCACTGAAGGGTTGGAAGTGTTGGTGCATGATGTGATCGAAGCAATTGCGACAGCTCCATTTGAGATGCTAGTTGGCTTACCGCCAACAGTGATGTCAATAGCCTGACGTGCACTCTTTTCACCAAGGTAGCTTGGAATAATCTCGTTAAATGAAGATTTTGAGGCGCTCAGAGAGATGCGATCTTGCGGACGCTTTGGTCCAGAGATCGAAGGAACAACATCGGCAAGGTCTAGCTCTACGTATTCAGAGAAGCGTGGCTCAATAGATACGTCGTGCCACAAACCGTTGCGCTTTGCATATTTCTCAACGAGTTCGATCTGCTCTGCGCTGCGACCCGTCAAAGTCAGATAACGAAGAGTCTCATCATCGATTGGGAAGATGGCACATGTCGAACCATATTCAGGCGACATATTGCCAATCGCTGTGCGATTAGCCATTGGGAGGGCCGAGACACCGGGTCCATAGAACTCTACGAACTTGCCGACCACGCCATGTTTACGCAATTTTTCAGTAATCGTGAGAACTAAGTCAGTAGCTGTTGTTCCAACAGGCAATTCACCCTTGAGCTTGAATCCGACAACACGAGGAATCAGCATAGAAACTGGTTGTCCCAAGAGAGCGGCTTCGGCTTCGATACCACCTACACCCCAGCCAAGTACGCCTAATCCATTGACCATTGTTGTATGCGAGTCTGTACCTACGACAGTATCTGGGTAGGCACGAAGTGCGCCATCGACGTTGCGAGTCATGACAACACGTGCCAGATATTCAATATTTACTTGGTGAACAATTCCAGTTCCAGGCGGAACAACTTTAAACTCATCAAAGGCGCTCTGTCCCCAACGCAAGAAGCGATACCGCTCTTTATTGCGTTGATATTCAATATCTGTATTTTCTTCGAACGCAGTTTTTGTTCCGAAAATATCTGCGATGACGGAATGATCGATGACGAGCTCTGCAGGTGCGAGTGGGTTTACCTTTGTTGGGTCACCACCTAGTTCTGCGATTGCTTCACGCATAGTTGCAAGATCAACTACACACGGGACACCCGTGAAATCCTGCATGATTACACGTGCAGGAGTGAATTGAATTTCAGTATCAGGTTCAGCGGCAGGATCCCATTGGGCAAGAGCTGTTATTTGGGCAGCAGTAATGTTGGCCCCATCTTCGGTGCGCAGTAAGTTCTCGAGAAGAACTTTGAGGCTAAAGGGAAGGGTCTTGGCGCCTTCAAGCCCAGTAATATCGAAGATCTCGTAATTGGTGCCAGCTACTTCGAGATGGCTCTTTGCGCTAAAGGAATTCTTGCTCATGAGCCCAAATCTAACGCAATTTTGCTGGCTTTACCTAGATCCCATTAGAGAGGCCGAAAACGAGCCACGCACTCCACGTGTTGGGTCATCGGGAATAGGTCGTAACCAACAATGTGATCCATTGCATACCCGTTAGCGAGTAGGAGTTTGGCATCACGAGCAAGTGAGGCAGGATCGCATGAGACATAGACAATTGTGAGCGGATGTAAGCGAGTCATAACGTCAATGACCTCTTCCCCTGCACCCGTGCGAGGTGGGTCCAGCAGAATGAGATCAACTTTATCGATCTTTGGCAGCCGAGCTTCCACTCTTCCGCTATGCACTTCTACGTTGCCAAAACCCTTAAATATTTTCTGCGCGTCTGCTACTGCACGAGCACCAGATTCAATTAAGTGAACGCGACCCTTGGGGCCAACAGCCTTTGCCAATGGCGCTGTAAAAAGACCAACCCCACCGTAAAGATCGCAGACAATGTCTCCGCTCTCAACTCCAGCGAGTTCCATAACTTCGTTGATCAGCGTTAATGGTGCACTTTTGTGAGATTGCCAGAACGATTGCGGTGAAATTTGATAGGTGAACTCACCGACCTTCTCATTGAGTTGAGTAGGCCCCGAAATGCTTCGGCCTGCACGTGAGATATTTACCTGGCCTGTGCTTGTAGAAGCTGCCTCGATGCGATCATCCCCGCCCCACTTGCGTGCAGAGAGTGCGTAAACATCAATTAACTCATCAGCTATTAAGCAATCATCAATTTCGATAACTTCGTTGGTGCGGTTAGCATAAAGACCGATATGGCCGGTATCACCGATCGCAAAATCCATTCGCGTGCGCCAATGAAGACCATCCTCGGGTTTGACTCCCCGAACCTCGCAACGAATATCCAATCCACCAAGTCGTGAGAATTGTTCGACGATCACAGCGGACTTCAGCTCGCGTTGGTATGCAAGATCTATATGCTGGAAGTCGCATCCTCCGCATCCTCCAGGTACGGCGAATCTGCATGGGGCCTCGACTCGGTGTGGTGATGGCTCAAGAATTTCGACCGCATCTCCTCTGGCCATCTTGGAGTTGACTGCTGTGACCTCCACCAAAACCTTCTCGCCTGGGATGGCATGACGTACAAAAATTACTTGTCCTTCAAATCGGGCCACGCAGTGGCCGCCATGTGCAATCGCACCAATCTGGACCTCAACGATCTCACCGACCTTGAGCCGATCAGAATCAGGGGCAATCCCCTGGGTTTGCGCTGAAGGTGTGACGGGCGTTTTTTCATCCATGCCTCAACCTTAATGGCTCGGCCACAGCCCTCTCATACACACCGAGTGCTGGCGCGGTGTAAAGGCCAGAATGGTATACGTTATGCGCGTGCATGTAGTCATTATGGGTTGCGGTCGTGTGGGTTCCGGGCTGGCTAAAGAGTTAGAAGCCGCTGGTCACTCAATTTCTATTATTGATCAAAATCGCGAAGCGTTTCGCAGACTTGGTCCTGACTTCAAAGGCCGCACAATTGCTGGCGTTGGATTTGATAAGGACATTCTTCTCGAAGCCGGTATCCAAAATGCAGGCGGCTTTGCTGCCGTATCAAATGGAGATAACTCCAACATTCTGGCGGCGCGAGTTGCTCGCGAAACGTACAACGTCTCTAATGTTGTCGCTCGTATTTATTCACCTGAACGTGCAGAAATTTATCAGCGCCTTGGCATCCCTACGGTTGCAACTGTTCTTTGGACTACAGACCAGATCATTAGGCGTCTAGCTCCAGGCGGCTCGCATTCAGAATGGCGGGATGCGAGTGGAACGATTGAACTCTGCGAAGTTGCGCTACATAAAGGTTGGTTTGGAAAGCCTATTACCCTGCTAGAAGAGGCAGCGGATGTACGAGTTGCTCTAATCACGCGATTGGGAGAAGGCGTCATTCCTAACTCCCACACTGTTATTCAATCTGGAGACCTTGTGCATGTCACTCTCGAAGAGTCGCGCCGTGCCGAAGTTGATGCCATTTTGCTAGCCTCACCGGAAAGCGAGTAAGGATATGAAGATCGCTATTGCAGGGGCAGGAAATGTAGGGCGTTCGATTGCTCGCGAACTACTGGAGAACGGACATCAAGTTCTTCTGATGGATCGCGATCCTAAGGCGCTCAAGATGGATAGCGTCCCTCAGGCTGAATGGTTGCTTGCGGATGCTTGCGAAATAGCTTCTCTCGACAATGCCAAGCTTGCTGGTGTTCAGGTTCTTGTTGCAGCAACCGGCGATGACAAAGTAAATCTTGTCTGCTCTCTCTTAGCCAAGACTGAGTACGGAGTACCACGAGTAGTTGCGCGCATTAATCACCCTAAAAATGAGTGGCTCTTTGACTCTGCATGGGGCGTGGACGTTGCGGTATCGACTCCGCGCATCATCTCAGCACTTGTAGAAGAGGCCGTCTCGGTAGGCGATGTTGTCCGCCTCTTCACTCTCAAGCGCGGTGGCGCTAACCTCGTTGAGATCACCTTGCCTGAAAGCGCAGCATGCTGCGGCAAGACTGTAGCGGAAATTCCATTTCCTGATGACACATCGTTGGCCACAATCGTTCGTGATGGACACGTCATCACTCCGAGCGCACAGGATCAACTCCTTAGCGGCGATGAACTTATCTTTTTATCGACTAGCGCAGCTGAAGATAAACTGAAGACTTGCTTACTCGGTAACTGATTCTGGAGCTTTAACCGTAGGGACCTTGCGCAAGATGAGCCAGGTGATCCAACCAGTTGCAAAAAAGAGTGGGTAACCCATCACCACAAGTGCAGTTCCAAGCCAATTGAGTTTATTAGCTTTATACAGCGGGTACTGAATAAGAAGACGTGAAATAAACAAACCAAACCAGACCCATCCTGCGCGAACGTAAGCAGATTTGCGGGCGGAGTTCTTTCTCCAGGCAACGTTCTCGCCAAGGATAGGTCCAAGAATCAATCCCAACACAGGCCACCCCGTAAGGTTGGTGATCAAATAAAGTGCGGCGTATAGCGCATTAATAATGAGTCCAGGGAGATAAAAATCTTTGGCCTTACCAGTGTGATGTGCGATGAGCGCACAGATTGCCACGATGAAAATGCCCGAGAGCGCATGTTGCAGTGTTTCGCGTCGTACTAGGCGGACGATGGTCAAAACTACGGAGAGCGCTAAAGCTGCAATTGCTGAATGATCAAGATTTTTCGTCACGTCATATGTGATCAAGAAAAGAATCGAAGGGGTGCCGGTATCTACTATTCCGCGGGCGCCACCTAAAGTGCCCAGGATCTTGGCTTTATCTTCTTCGTGCCCCTCATAACTCATGAAGATTTACCCGTGGAGCCAAATCCACCTTCGGCTCGCTCGGAGCCTGGAAGGTTGTCTACTTCAACAAAAGTAGCGTTCTCCACCTTCTGAATCACCAACTGCGCGATTCGATCACCTTTTGCGAAAGAGACCTCTTCGTGGAGATCGTGATTGATCAAAATGATCTGAAGCTCCCCGCGAAATCCTGCATCGATCGTTCCAGGCGTATTCACCATAGATATTCCATATTTAATCGCCAACCCAGAACGCGGGTGAACAAACGCTGCATATCCAAATGGGAGTGCAATGGAGAGTCCTGTTGGAATTAAGGCCCGCTCCCCTGGCTTGAGTGTGAAGTCAATCCGCGTGGTGACATCCGCACCAGCATCTCCAGGCTTGCCATATTTAGGCAATGGAACGTCGGGATAGAGTCGTTTTACTAAAACATCCATAGCCGCATCGTAATCGCTTGGCTCCTATCTCACTGCAGGATCGCTAAAGTGGCACCATGAGGATTGTCGATAGAAAATTTAGCGAGCGAGTTGGATGGCCGATTTGGCTCTGGCTGTTTCTACTATTTCTAGCCGGCACGCTCTCTCTTGCGTTCTGGGCTGCCCTTGGAAACTCATGGGGAGCCTTCTCGATGCTTATTCAATTTCTCGGCCTACTTTTTCTATCGCAAAGCACTCCACTGCTTGTGGAAGCAGATGACCGAGAGTTGCGCGTGGGAAGCGCTCGACTTGAGCGAAAATTTATCTCTGGCCTGACGCCGTTAACAGCTGATGAGATGCGAAAGGCTCGGGGGCCTCTGGCCAATCCGGCCGCCTATCTGGCCATAAGATTTTGGATTCCTACCGGAATTAAAGTTGAGGTAACTGATCCCAATGATCCAACGCCATATTGGCTCATAAGCAGCAAAAAAGCGCATCAGTTAATTGATGCGCTTTCTGCCTAATAGCTTTTACATACTATCTATCTAGATCTAGCTATCCAGGAACTCATGACATGTTTCTTAGTCGCAATCCTTACAGACTGCCTTAGCACCTTCTCCGCGAGCAAGCTGCGAGGAGTGGTGGACAAGAAAACAACGTGAGCATGTAAATTCATCCGTCTGCTTTGGTACAACGCGAACAGTCAACTCTTCGCCAGATAGGTCCGCTCCTGGGAGCTCTAGGTTCTCCGCGGCATCCTCTTCATCGATATCGACTTGACCTGATTGGGCATCAGCTCGACGAGCTTTAAGCTCTTCTAGCGACTCCTCGTGTAACTCTTCATCGGTCTTTCGGGGTGTGTCGTAATCGGTTGCCATGGTGCACCTCCTTCAAAAGTAGAACACAATCTGAAAACTCAGAACTGGGCATTAATCCCAACGGGGCGGATACTGTCGTATAACCCCGCGTTCTACCTAATGAACACTCGGCGTGTCGAGAATATTCCCTTGACCACGGTAGTGCCTAGCGTGAAAAGGGGGCTAAATAAGCCGGAGCGTCTCTTGCCCACGTGCGATTAAACGCTCGAAATGGTGCTCGCGCTTTTCGCTAAAAGAAGCAACTTCAGTGCTCATCTGATCAAGGAACTTACCCAGCTCATCGCGGGCCGCTGCGCCATCCCCGCTCAAGGTGGTTAACTCGAAGATACCCCAGGCACGCAGTACAGGCATCACTACATCTTCGAGGTGCAATTGGAGGTCATAGATTCCTGCTAACGCGATCTGCACAGATTTGCGTCCCCAGCCAGGCATTCCAGCACCAGGCATCTGGAAGTTGGTCACAACATCGGTGATCGCACGCATAGCGGCATTTGGCTCAAGCTTGAGAGCTTCAGCCAGCAGGTTGCGATAGAACAACATGTGGAGATTCTCATCGAGCGCAACGCGGGCGAGCATTCCTTCGCAAATCGCGTCATTGGAGATACGACCAGTATTGCGGTGTGAAATGCGAGTAGCGAGCTCTTGAAAAGTTACATAAGCGATTGTGTGAAGCATGTCGTTTGGATATGGAGTTTTATATCCCACTGACATATGAGCCATGCGAAGATCTTCTAGTTCATTAGGATCTACTCCACGAGTTGCCATCAGATAGTCGCGAAGCACGATGCTGTGCCGGGCTTCTTCTGCCGTCCAGCGATTGATCCATGTATTCCAGGCACCATCAAGGCTTGTGGAGATGGCGATCTCAGTGTGATAACTCGGCAAGTTATCTTCAGTGAGCAAATTTAAAACAAGTGAGTCTTGCGCAATCGAAGTGAGCTTTGAATCTTTAGCTTCCCATGCATCACCATTGAGAGCACCAGGGAAATTGCGACCCTCAGACCAAGGGACATACTCGTGGGGATACCAATCCTTTGTCATACCAATATGACGTTCAATCTCACGTCCAACCGCTGGCTCCAAATCTCTTATGAGACGAGCTTGGACTGACTTTGGATCGAACTCTGGCATTGGTAAACCTTTCGCGTGGGCAATTCAACGTACTACTACTTACCACTACTTACATGTTAAGCAGTAGCGCAACGTTACCCCGAAGGGTGGTGTTACTCGCCAGTCTGACCCAAGATCTTCTGCGTTCTTTCACTCGCAATCTTTGAGCGCCAGCCCTTAATGAGAGCATGATTGCCAGAAAGCAAGACCTCGGGGACTGATAACCCACGCCACACGGCAGGTTTGGTGTAGTTGGGATATTCCAGCATGTGGCTCTCTTCATCGCCAGGCGCTGGAATTGAATGCGATTCCTCGACCAAAGAATCAGGATTACCTAATACGCCTGGAAGCAACCGAATAATGGCTTCGAGCGTGACCAGGGTCGCCACTTCCCCACCGTTAAGAACGTAGTCGCCGATAGACAATTCGCGAACTCGAACATGAGGCTGGGCTTGGTAGTAATCGGTGACGCGATGATCGATACCTTCGTAACGACCACATGCGAAAATAAGATGCGATAGTCCGGCCATCTCCTGGGCCATCGACTGATTGAGTTTTTGGCCAGCCGGTGTCAGCACGACTAAATCATGAATCTGAGCATCTCTAGAATCGATTACCTGATCGATTGCAGCCCCCCATGGTTCTGGTGACATCACCATTCCTGCGCCACCACCATAAGGCGTGTCATCGACGCTCTTGTGAACACCTGTCGCTTGATCGCGTAGATCGTGGATAGCGATTTCGACGATCTGCTTCTCTAACGCTTTTCCGATGAGCGAGAGCTTGAGTGGCTCAAAGTAAGCAGGAAAAATTGTGATGACATCGATCTGCATTGGCGGCCTACTCATCATCGGGTTTTTCAGTCGTTGAGTCGAGTAGTTCAAAGAGTCCCGCAGGAGGTGTAATCACAACAACTTTAGCATCAATATCGATTGTTGGAACAAACTCAAGTACGAAGGGAACAAGTACTTCTCCCCGAGGTGTTGCTACTGCTAAAACATCTTGTCCAGGAAGATTCAGGACATCGGTAAGTTTGCCTAGTTCGACGCCTTCTATATCTACGACGCTGCATCCGATGAGTTGCTGTACGTGGTACTCATCCTCAAATTGCGCTTCCTCATCCATATCAACATCAGCAAGCAGAAGTGTGTCTCGGAGTTTTTCTATAGACGTTCTGTCGTTAGCTTCTTTAAATTTGAGAAGCATAATTCCGTTGTTATCACGGACTTTTTCAATGGTAAGTGGGCCACGAGCCGCAGGATCTGTCGTGAGGGTTGCGCCTACAAAGAAGCGATCTTCAGGCAGATCCGTGCGAATTTCGATGGTGGCTTCGCCGTGCACACCGTGAGCTCGACCGATACGGCCGACCACGAGCAACACTTTTAGCGAGCCTCGTCAGCCTCGATGAGATCGACGCGGACGGAACGTCCAGCAATAGCGCTGATAACTGTGCGCAACGCACGCGCAGTGCGTCCGTTGCGACCAATTACCTTGCCAATATCTTCTGGATGAACACGTACTTCAAGAGTTGTTCCACGACGGTGGGTCTTCTCGGTAATAACTACCTCTTCAGGGTTATCAACGATTCCCTTAACGAGATGCTCGAGAGCCTCATCAATCATGGTTATTCGGCAGCCTCTACTGCAGCTTCTGCTTCAGCAACTACTTCTGCAGCAGCCTCTGTAACAGCTTCTTCGACTACGGCTTCAGCAACAGCTTCGGTAACAATCTCTTCGACTGCTTCCTTCACTTCTTCGGCAGCTGGAGCGTTCTTGGCAGCCAACTTGTCTGCAGCTTTCTTCTTTGCAGTTGTTGCGCCATCAGCAGGCTCATTCATTGCATCTTTAACAGCAGCTTCGTAAGCAAGACGCTTTTCAGGCTTTGGAGCAGCAACGCGAAGTGTTCCCTCTGTTCCAGGAAGACCCTTGAACTTCTGCCAGTCACCAGTGATTTTGAGAAGTGCCTCTACCGGCTCAGTTGGTTGCGCACCGACTCCAAGCCAATACGCCGCACGCGCTGCATCAATCTGAATGAAAGATGGTTCAGCGTTGGGGTTATAGCGACCGATCTCTTCGATAGCACGGCTATCGCGAGCGGTACGAGCATCTGCAACAACGATGCGATAGTGAGGTGTACGGATCTTTCCAAGACGCATCAACTTAATTTTTACGGCCACGTGTGTGGTTTCTCCTTGAATGATTCGGTTCGTTCAAATAATCCTCAGTGGGAGCGAGGCAATCTGAGCAATCCATAATGGATGGGTTGTGTAAGGGGTAGAGGGCCCTTTGCACAGGGTTCCAATTGTGCCACCCCGGGCGTGTCTGACCAAATTAGAGCTAGTTGCTATTGAGCTGCTCGCTTAGCTGGATTGCCTGATTTGGACTTCTTTTTAGGTGGCTGGTGTCCCTTTGAGGGGGCTTTACCCATTCCAGGCAACCCCGCTGGCATGCCTTTCATGCCAGGCATACCAGGCATGCCAGGCATGCCAGGCATACCCGGGATTCCCCCACCGTTTCGGAGCTGACGCATCATCTTCTGAGCTCCAACAAATCGGTCGACCAAAGTATTGACCTCGGAAACGCTCCGCCCACTTCCCTGCGCAATTCGGGCACGGCGAGAGCCATTGAGAATCTTTACATTCACTCGCTCTTGAGGCGTCATAGACCTAACGATTGCCTCTGTACGAACCAGCTCGCCTTCGTCAAAATTCTCCAGCTGCTTCTTCATGGCACCTGAGTTCATGCCCGGGAGCATGCCCAGCATCTTGGTCATCGAACCCATCTTCTTGATCGCCTGCATTTGATCAAGGAAGTCAACCAAGGTGAAGTCATCGCCCGCAGCAAACTTCTCCTCTAAATTCTTAGAGACCTGAGGGTCGAAAGCTGCTTTGGCTTGCTCTGCCAGGGTCTGTACATCTCCCAGACCCAAAATTCGCGATGCCATGCGATCGGGATAGAAGAGATCAAAATCTTTTGACTTCTCGCCAGTCGCAGCAAACATGATTGGCCGCGATGTCCGAGAGACTATCGAGAGCGCTGCTCCTCCTCGTGCATCACCATCAAGCTTGGTGAGCACAACACCATCAAAGCCAACACCCGCCAAGAAGGCCTCCGCTGTACGAACGGCATCTTGGCCGACCATCGCATCAACAACAAAAAGAATCTCATCTGGCGATACCGCGTCACGAATATCAGCGGCTTGCTTCATTAGCTCTGCATCAACACCCAAACGACCTGCCGTATCAACGATCAGGAAGTTATGAAACTTATCTTCAGCGAATTTACGTCCGGCTTTAGCGACCGCGATCGGGTCTCCTACGCCATTGCCAGGCTCGGGCGCAAAGACCGGAACGCCAACATAGCTACCCACTTGTTGGAGCTGAGTTACAGCATTTGGACGTTGCAAATCTGAAGCAACAAGGAGAGGAGTGTTTCCCTGACTCTTTAAATAGAGAGCCAATTTTCCGGCAAGTGATGTCTTACCCGCACCCTGCAGACCTGTGAGCATGATGACCGTCGGGCCTTTTTTAGCCATACGGATACGACGTGCACTACCGCCAAGAATCTCGGTGAGCTCCTGATTGACGATATCAAAAATTACTTGGGATGGATTAGTCCCACGATTGACCTGCTCTAATTCGGCAAGTGAACGCTCCTTGATTCGATCGGCAAATTTCTCTGCTACCTCGAGAGCAACATCTGAATCGATGAGGGCGCTCTTGATCTCCAGGACAATTTCATCGATATCCCCTGGCTTGATCTTTCCCTTTTTTCGCAGGGAGGAAAAAGCCGACGAGAACTTGGAGGAGAGTGAATCAAACACGGCGTAATGCTACTAGGAGCCACTAGGAGTCAAGACCCACCTATCGCGCGAGAGCGGACGATCCTTCTCTAGATATTCGAGTGTAGAAGTTCCTCAAGTCTGTGAGCTAAACGGTTGGCTTGAACTTCGTGTAGTGGACCGCCTTGCAAGTCGGCTACATAGATGGTGTCGAATGCCTCAGCACCCAGGGTCGTCACGATTGCAGCTCGGATATCTGCGCCAAACTCCGAGATTGCCTTAGTCACTGTGTACAAAATTCCGGGCTGGTCGTGCATCCGGACTTCCACGATCGTGGCATCGGTAGCGACGCTGTTAAGGATACTGACAACAGGTGGCGGAACGCTTAATCCAGGAGATCTTCGATAAGACGCGATTCGATCATCAATTCGAGTTTGCAAGCCTTCGGCATCATCTAGCGCTTTGTTAATTTTTTCAACTATTGCTTCTGTTGTCGGTAGATCAACATTCACATCGACGCTCACCAGCCAATTCATGACCGCTGAATTATTAACGGTACGAGTCTTAGCGGAGCGAACATCCATTCTGGAGATGCTTAAGACCGCGGCTACTATCGAGAGCAGCCCCGGGCGGTCAGGAGCGATGATTTCGATATCCACAAAATTATCGCGAGCAGCGAGCGAGACCGACAACTCTCCGGTCTGTGCTTTTGCTAATTGATCATGGCGCAGTTCAATACGAGCAGCAGGAGCAATACCTTGCATCGATGCAAGTGTGCGAGATACCAAGTCGGCAACTAGACCCGCCTTCCAATCACTCCAGGCAGTGCGGCCGGTAGCTTCTCCATCGGCGATCGAAAGTCCATGCAGGAGTTCTAAAAGTTCAGCGCTCCCTACAAGACTCTTTACATACTCAAGTGTCTGAGGATCGTCGAGATCTCGACGTGTCGCAACGGCTGATAAAAGAAGATGATGCTTCACCATTTCTGCAATTAGTTCAGACTCGTCTTCGTCGAAACCTAATCGCAGCGCGAGTGGCCTTATCAACTCTTCACCGTACTCCGAATGGTCTTTACCTTCATAACCCTTTCCAATGTCGTGAAAGAGGGACGCGACGAGCAAGATATCCGGGCGATGCACTTGCCTTGTCAGTGCAGCGGCTTGAACCGCCGTCTGCACCATGTGGCGATCAACGGTGTGATGATGCAGAACGTTGCGTTGTGGCAAAAAGCGCACATGGCTCCACTCGGGAATCCATCGCTCAATCAAACCCTCTTGGTCGAGCGTCTCAAAAGGGTCGATCATTGCGCTGCCCGCACCGAGAAGCACAACAAGATCTTCGCGCGCAGCACGTGGCCACGGCACAGGCATCGGGGCGAAATGTTCGGCGATCTCCATCGCAGTTTCTACCGAGAGTCGAAGTCCGCGTTGGGCTGCAAGCGCTGCTGCACGCANCCCAATACCCGGATCTTCACTCGCTAAATATCCAGGTGCCAGCCTGATCTCTCCTCGATAAATCTCTAATCCTCGAGCAATTGGCTCATGACGTCTGCGCTTAAAAAATGATGTATCCAGTTTTTGAGTGATCTCATGCCACGTCAGCTCCATCACATAATCCACTGCTCGCGCAGCTTTAGAGAGCTGGGTCATCAGCAGGTCTGCATCTGTAAATGCGAGTTCGGCTGCAACCGCATCTTGTTCTGTGAGAAGAAGTTGATCGCGATGGCGTCCTGTTACTTTGTGTAGGGCATCGCGAACATTAGCGATCAGCGCCTCAGACTCGGCCAATCGCGGCATAGCCACTGGGACTATCTCACTTCTCTCTAAAGCCTTAAGAGCATTGATATCGCGCAAGCCACCTCGAGATTCTTTGAGGTCTGGCTCGAGTAAGAATGCCAACTCCCCTGAACGCTCGGCCCGTTCTGCAATCGAGTTACGAAGCGGTTGCAAGTAGGTACGAATATTTTTTCGCCAATTCTTCTTGGCATCCGCAGCAACGGCGGCAGTCAGTAGATCGTTTCCTGCAATATGTCGAAGATCCAGCAGACCCATAGCAACTTTAAAATCATGGCCAGAGACCGTGCGCGTCTCGCTGCGAGTACGGACCGAATAATCAACCTGTCGGCCAACACTCCACAGCGGGTTCAGTAGTGCGCTGACACATGCGGAGAGTTGTTTTTCATCCACGCCATTGTGAAGCAGCAAAATATCTAGATCAGAACCTGGGGAGAGCTCCCCACGGCCAAAGCCTCCAACTGCAGCAAGTGCTATCTCGTTACTTTCTAACTCTGCAACGAGAAGAGCGTCGTGAAAGAGTCCGGCAAGTTCTCTATCACTTGCATCAGATCTATCACGACGCTCTCTTGTACCCATAATGAGTTAAGTCTACGTACCTTAACCCTTAGATCGCATCAACCCCACGTTCACCTGTACGAACCCGCACAATGTGATCGACTGGAACCGACCAAACCTTGCCATCGCCAATCGCACCCGTTGAGGCTGCCTTCACAATGACATCGATGACTTTTTCGGCATCGCTATCGTCAACGACGACTTCAAGGCGAACTTTTGGAATGAGATCTACAGTGTATTCCGCACCGCGATAAACCTCGGTGTGACCACGTGTGCGACCAAAACCACTCGCCTCTGAAACTGTCATACCTGTAATGCCGTAAGCCTGTAAAGCTGTCTTTACATCATCCAATTTAAATGGCTTGATGATTGCTGTAATGAGTTTCATTTTTGCCCCTTAGTAATTGGATTATTTGCTAGATGTGAAGTTAGAGAGGAAACGTGATCCATCAGAGAGATTTGCACTCTCGTAGGCTGTCTCACCATGCTGAGATAGATCCAGTCCAGCGACTTCATCTTCCTCAGAGATACGCATACCGATCGTCTTATCTAAGATCTGGGCCAGGATATAAGTGACGATGAATGAATACGCTACTACTGCAACAACTGCTAGAGCTTGGTGACCCATAAGAGTCCATCCACCCTTGTAGAAGAGTCCGTTTGCGCCGTTAACCATCTTGGTACCAAAGAAGCCGATTAAGAGAGCTCCGAGGATTCCACCAACAAGGTGAACTCCAACAACATCGAGCGCATCATCGAACTTAAATACATTCTTCAGTCCTACTGCCAAGCAGCAGACAACACCAGCAGCAAGGCCGATAGCGATTGAACCCATTGGGCTAACGAATCCACACGCTGGGGTAATTGCTACAAGACCAGCAATCGCACCAGATGCAGCACCGAAAGTTGTTGCATGTCCATCACGAATCTTTTCAGTCAACATCCATGCAATGAGAGCTGCTCCGGTCGCTGTATTTGTATTAACGAAAGCATATGCAGAAAGAGTATTGGCACCTAGTGCTGAGCCAGCGTTGAAGCCGAACCAACCGAACCAAAGAAGTCCTGCACCAAGCAAAATGAATGGGACGTTGTGCGGACGCATGCGCTCCTTCGGCCATCCCTTGCGCTTTCCAAGAACAAGAACCAAAGCAAGTGCAGCTGCACCAGCATTGGCGTGAACAACCGTTCCACCTGCGAAATCTTCGGCACCCTTCTTAAATAACCAACCTGAAGGAGAGAAGACCCAGTGAGCAACTGGTGCATAGACAATGACGAGCCAGATGGCGCTAAATACAACCCAGCTACCGAACTTAATGCGATCTGCAGAACCACCAGTGATAAGGGCAGGGGTGATGATCGCGAACATCAGCTGGAAGGCACAGAAGACAAGTGGCGGAATAGTGAGTGTTTCAAAACCCGTTGCTTGTTGCCAAATGTGATTGAGGCCGAACTGATGGAGGTTTCCGATCAAAGAGTTCTTGCCGTTGAACGCAAGGCTATAAACGCCTGTAATCCAAAGGACGCTGACTATTCCCATTGTTACAAAATTTTGCGCGAGCATTCCGAGTACATTCTTACCGCGAACCATGCCGCCATAGAAGAAGGCCAAGCCGGGCGTCATGAGCAGAACAAGCGCTGCGGATGCCAAGATCCACGCTGTATCACCAGTGTTATATTGCATCGATTCTCCAATAATAAATCCGAGTAGTTGTCGTGCGGATGCTGAAGATCTCGTCGTTGAGAGGTCGTAATAGTTGCTCGAACCTGTTACGCCAAATGCCGTGTCGTGTTACGGCTAGGTTACAATATTTTAGAGCCACCGAGCGGAATTCCTGCGGATTTGGACTCTTCCCGCTTGGAACAAGCATCAGCACCCGGCTCCTGAGCCGGTCAGGATCCGCTTGGCTCCTCAAGCAGGCCCTGGATATAACGATCTGGGTCAAAAGGAGCGAAATCGGTTGCGCTCTCCCCCGTCCCCACAAACTTGATTGGAACCCCGGTCTCGCGTTCTATAGCCAGGGCTATTCCACCCTTTGCTGAACCATCGAGCTTGGTCAAGATCAGCCCCGTTACTCCAACGCTCTCGATAAAGCTCTTTGCCTGTGCGATTCCATTTTGACCTGTGGTCGCATCGACAACCAAGAGGACCTCATCAATAGGTGAACTCTTGCCAGCTACTCGTTTGATCTTCGCTAATTCGTCCATGAGATTAGATTGGGTGTGGAGTCGACCCGCAGTATCAATAATTAGGTAATCAGCCATCTGATCTTGAGCTTTCGAGACGGCATCAAAGACAACTGCAGCAGGATCACCTTGAAATTTTCCCGCAACAACGTTGACACCAATTCGACTCCCCCAGGTCTGAAGTTGTTCGATTGCTGCGGCACGAAAGGTATCGGCTGCGGCAACGACAACTTTTCTATCTTCAGATTTGAGTTGGTTCATCAATTTTGCTACGGAAGTTGTCTTACCGGTTCCATTAATTCCCACAACCATGACGAGAGTTGGTCGATCTTCGTGAAAACTTAAGGAGCGGTTAGCATCTGTCATCACTGATCTCAGGGCCTGCGAAAGCGCAACTTCCAACTCATCAATTTTCTCGCGCTTGGCGATATCAATCAGTGAATCTGTGAGAGTCGCTCCTAGATCAGCTTCAATCAACGTAGTGCGCAGCTCATCCCAATCAGTAGTGCTTACGCCGACAGCACTTCGCAGTTTGTTAAAGATTTTAGAAAATAAGGCCACAGTTACCCCAAACCGATAAGAAGTTAGACGGTCTCGGATTCACGTAAGCGTTGAGAAATTACCTCTGAGACGCCATCGCCACGCATCGTCACTCCGTAGAGTGCATCTGCAATCTCCATGGTGCGCTTCTGGTGGGTAATGATGATGAGCTGTGATTTTTCGCGAAGTTCTTCAAAGACGCCAAGTAGACGTCCCAAGTTGGTGTCGTCCAACGCGGCTTCGACTTCATCCATGACGTAGAACGGACTTGGACGGGCCTTGAAAATTGCTACGAGCATGGCGACTGCAACCAATGAGCGTTCGCCACCTGAGAGCAATGAAAGACGCTTAACACGCTTTCCTGGTGGGCGAGCTTCTACATCCACACCCGTAAGCATCATGTTGCTTGGATCAGTGAGAATCAAGCGACCCTCACCACCTGGGAAGAGTCTGGCGAAGATCGCCTTGAATTCGCGTTCAGTATCACGATAAGCCTGAGCAAAGATTTCGACAACCTTGTCATCAACTTCCTTGATGATGTCTAGGAGATCTTTCTTCGTCTTCTTCAAATCTTCGAGTTGCTCAGCCAAGTAACGCAGGCGCTCTTCGTGTGCGTTGTACTCCTCAAGAGCCAATGGGTTGATCTTGCCCAACATAGTGAGTCCACGTTCAGCCTGAGCCAATCGCTTTTCTTGTTGATCGCGACGATAAGGGATCAAATCTCCAGGTATAAAATTACCTTCTTCATCTTCGATATGAGTCGGAACATCGTTCTCTGGACCATACTCGGCGACCAAGGTGGCTACATCAATACCCATTTCTTCAACGGCGCGAGTTTCAAGTTGTTCGATGCGCATGCGCTGTTCAGCGCGCGCGATCTCATCTTGATGCACACTTGAAGTGAGTTGATCTAATTCAGTAGTCAGTTCTCGAACGCGACCGCGGATCGAGAGAGTCTCACCTTCCCTGTCAGAACGTGCAGCTTCTAGGCGCTCACGTTCGGCAAGGGCCTTTGCAATTGTTACTTCGATCTGAATAAGCGCTTCATACGCACAATCCGCAATCTCCTGCGCGGCCTTTGCGGCAATTGCGCGTTGCTCCATGCGAGCGATTGCTTTTACTGCATTGTCGCGCTCTGTCTGCGCGGCGATCTCCAACACCTTTGCGCGTGCACCAATTGCAGTAACGCGTTCTTCGAGTGTGCGAAGTTCGAGACGTGAATCGACTTGCGATGTGCGCAGCGCTGCAACTTTGTTGCGAAGTTCTTCACGAGCACTGGTATCAGGCTCTTGCGGCATCACAGTCGATTCGAATTGCGCAATCGCACTCTGCAAATCATTCTCGTCGTGGGTGCGCTGTTCTGTTGCGGCCACGATAGAAGCAGCCAAACGGTCGAGTTCTGCTTGTGCGCTCTTCACGTTCTGGCCAGCAACCGCCATTTGCTCTGCAAGACCTGACATCTTGGCATCAGATTCGTTAAGTCCAGCCAGTGCGAGATCATGTGCTTTCTGGGCAACCTCTAACGCGCTCTGCGCCTTAGCAAGTTCAAATTTAAGTAGATCGCATGTTGCGACCGTGCTCTCGAGTTCAGTACGAGTGCGCTCAATGAGCGATGAAATTTCGATTGCGCTATTTGTTCCAGCAGAACCACCTCGAACACGATTGCGACTAACAAGATCACCATCGCGCGTTACTGCAGTTACGCCAGGATTTGCGTCAACAACGCGGCGTGCTTCCTCTAGATCGTTCACTGCGACGACTCCAGCAAGCAGGGCTTGAATCATTGAACTCAAGCCATCTGAAGCAATGAGTGAAGAGAGCGGTTCAAGTCCGGCAGGAGTTTGGCGCTCTGATCCGAATTCGCCATCGACTACGAGCAGTTCGGATTGACCCGCCGCTTCCGACTTGAGCATGCCAAGAGCATGAACGGCCGAGGAGAGATCTGAGACAACGATGGATTCAGCCAGTGGCCCAAGGGCCGCTGCAACCGCAGCTTCCCACCCTGCTCGAACTGAAATTAAGGCAGAGAGTCGACCGCGACTACTCGCCCCGCCGCGACCTTCCAAGATTGCTGCTCCGCCATCGCGATGGAGAAGTGATTCTTCTAGCGCGCTCAAACGTGCGGTAAGGCCAGCGCGATCTCGTCCGGCACTCTGCTCTCGCTCAAGCAGCGCTGTGTGCTCAGCAACAAGTTTCTCTAATTCGCTCTTTGCCTTTTCGTATACAGAATCAAGTTCTGGTTCAAATCGATCTACTCCTGCAATTTCTGCTTCGAGCTCGGCGAACGTTGTTCTAAAAGCGCTTAGGCGTGTTGCTGCTTCTACCCGTGCTGAATCAAGACGTGCTAACTCTGCGTCCGTTGCATCGATGCGTGCGCGAAGTCCGTTGATATGACCCTCTTGGCGAGCTGTTCCTTCACGTTGATCCGAGACTGCGCGCAGCGCTGCAGCAACCCTGCCCTCTTCCTGAGAGAGCGCGGATTCGCTACTGCGAAGTACTTCTGAAATTCCGGCGAGCTTGGCTTTAGCACCTTCAACTTGAGCTGCTTGTTCCTTCTCTTGCTCACGCAGTGTGAGGGCTTCGGCATCCATGCTTTCTGGATCGCGGCCATTGGAGCGCGCTTCTTCACGCTCTTCCGACAGGAACCGTGCTCGCTCAGATGAGAGTGATTGAATTCCGCGGAATTTTTCACGTTGAGCAGTAAGGCGATAGTAGCTTTCTTGTGCGCTAACAAGGAGTGGATTCTCCCGAAGCGAAATTGAGTCGAGCTCAACTTCACGCGCCCTTGCAGTATTGAGTTGCTCTTCAACGACATCGCGACGTCCACGAAGTGACGTTTCATCCGCAACTTCCGCTGCAAAAGTTCCGCGCAATGAGATCAGATCGTCGGCGAGAAGACGAAGACGTGCATCTCTAGCATCACTTTGAATGATAGAAGCCTTGCGTGCCACTTCGGCTTGCTTGCCCAGTGGTTTAAGTTGGCGACGAAGTTCGACCGTTAAATCTTGAATACGAGCAAGGTTGCCTTGCATCGAATCTAGTTTGCGAAGTGCTTTTTCTTTGCGCTTGCGATGCTTGAGAACGCCGGCAGCTTCCTCGATAAATGCGCGTCGCTCTTCTGGGTTAGCCAGGAGAATTGCATCAAGTTGGCCCTGGCCAACAATGACATGCATCTCGCGGCCGATACCGCTATCGCTGAGCAATTCCTGAATATCAAGCAGACGAGTGGTCTCGCCATTGAGTTGGTATTCACTTGTTCCGTTGCGGAAAAGTATTCGAGTGATTGTTACCTCAGTAAATTCGATGGGAAGAACACCATCTGAATTATCAATCGTGACCGAAACTTCTGCGCGACCTAGTGGCGCACGACCTGATGTACCCGCAAAGATGACATCTTCCATCTTGCCGCCACGAAGCGACTTTGCGCCCTGTTCACCCATCACCCATGAAAGGGCATCAACAACGTTCGATTTTCCAGAGCCGTTGGGACCCACCACGCACGTGATTCCTTCTTCGAGAAGAAGGGTTGTCGACGAAGCAAAGGACTTAAACCCCTTGAGGGTCATGCTCTTTAAATACACAGGTGTAACCTATCGAAAAAGCACCCATAAGCTATAAATGCCGGGCTCCTAAAACTCTTTACTCGTAGTTGAGAGTTACTCCGCTTTGAGAATATCAAGGGCAAGACGCGCAGCCACTTGCTCAGCTTCTCTCTTGCTCTTGCCGACTCCTTGTTGGTACTTGGCGCCGTTGATTATCACAGCTGCTGCGAAACTTTTATTGTGATCAGGCCCGGACTCAGAAATCTCGTACTCCGCTACTCCTAGGCCACGAGCAGCAGCTAGTTCCTGAAGTGCGCTCTTTGCATCTACGCCACCGCCATGAACGATTGCGTCATTTAATACTGGTGTGAGCCACTCCAAAAGTTTTACCTGAGTAGCAGGTAGTCCATGTTCTAAATAAATGGCACCGATAAGTGCTTCGAGTGAATCCGCGAGAATCGAATTTTTATCTCGGCCGCCAGTAGTTTCTTCGCCCTTGCCAATTCGTAGGTGGGCACCAAGATCTAATGTTCGCGCTAGATCTGCCAACGCTTTTGTATTGACCACACTTGAGCGAAGCGGAGAGAGTCTGCTTTCATCCAAATCCGGAAAACGCTTATAAAGCTCTTCTGTGATGACTAATCCCAAAACGCTATCGCCTAAAAATTCGAGGCGTTCATTCGTAGGGATACCACCAGACTCATACGCATATGAGCGGTGGGTTAAAGAGAGTTCAAGCAACTGCGGTGTTATCGAAATACCTAATCTCAGAGAGAGCGAACCATCTCCAAGATCATTCTGTGCAGAGCGAGAGCTCAGATCAAACCTCTAGAACCTGGCGACGGTTGTATGTGCCGCATGTTGGACATGCTGTGTGCTGCAACTTTGGCTGCTGGCACTGACCGCAAAGGGTTGTTGCTGCAGGAGTTGTCTTCCATGAGCTACGGCGTGAGCGTGTGCGTGAACGCGACATCTTTCGCTTTGGGACTGGCATGGTTTCACTCCTATTTTCGGCCTATATATGGGTGGTGCTAAATTGGCTGCAAGAACCTGGGTTACTGCAAGAGAAGAAGTATCCCCCAAATGGCCAAAATAGCCAAAACGAGGGCGATCATGCTGAAGGACTCGACCAATTCTCCAGGCCAGCCCAACGAATATCGCTCACCAGGTGCTCATGGTCTTCAGGCAGGTTTTCCCACTTCTGGCCGCACCCCGGGCAGAGCCCCAGGCAATCCTCGCTACAGAGCGGGTTGGTGGGCATCGTCAAAATGACGGCATCGCGAATGGGCGCCTCAAGATCGATCAGATCGCCCTCCATCCAAAGCTGCTCGTCCTCGTCGCCAACTTCGACCTCGATTGGCTTCTTACCCTTGTTACCCTTACCGCCACTCTTCTGGCGGGAGTCAATCTCGTAGTTATAGAGCTCGGTGAAACTTTCATCAACCTCAAAGCTGACAGGTTCAAGACATCTAGTGCACTCACCTACGGCTTCGGCACGCACATCACCGGAAACCAGAACACCCTCTGCAACTGCCTGAAGTCGAAGATCGACATCGATTGGCGCATCGGCAGGGATAGCCAAGAGTGGGATTCCTACTGAAGAATGCTCATCGATTGTGATCTCGTATTCGCGCATCTCGCCTGCACGCCTTGGAAGGTCGTAGGCGTTAAAGATAAAGGTTGTCATGGTCGCCTCGTTAATCCGCTAATTCAGCAAGAATATTCTTATCATCTACTCCAGCGAGCTTCTCTCGACCACGCTGAACAACATCAAGAGTCTTGTTCAAAATAACTTCTAGTGTTGCTAGACGAGAGTCAATATACGTTTCAATTTCTTCACGCTCCACTCGCGCCTGCTCCTGGACTTCAGCCAAGATTCGACTCGCTTCGGTCCGAGCAGCGCTCACGATTTCGGTCTGCTCAACCATTCGAGCAACCTCTTCTCGGGCATGCGCGATTAAAGAATCAGCTGTTACACGCGCTTCTTCCAGAATGAGCTCACGGCTGACCATGATCTCTTGGGCTGTGGCTAAATCTTGAGGCAGTGCAACTTTTGCATAATCAAGGACCTCTAAGAGTTCACCACGGTGCACCACGCAGCTCGCCGAGAGCGGAACGCTTCGAGCCTCTTCAACCATGGTGATAGCACTTTGCAGACGCTCGATGACATCCATCCCAGCGGTGTTGGCGCCATCGTAATTCTGTGTATCCATGATTTAACTCCTAGTCCAAGACCTAATTGATTCTAGTGGATTTAACCAGTGCGAGTCGTTGGCGCAGGCGCTCCGCGAGAGGCTCTGGAATATAACTAGAAACATCACCATCGTAACTTGCAATCTCTTTCACAAGGGAAGAGGAAAGGAATGAGTGAGCTGGAGCGGTAGACATAAAGAGAGTTTCTATCCCTTTAAGTTGAAAATTAATCTGTGACATTTGAAGTTCGTAATCAAAGTCTGTAACGGCACGTAACCCTTTAACGATGACCGGAATCTCTTTTTCAACGCAATAATCGACAAGAAGTCCTGACCATGAGTCAACTTTCACATTTGAAAAACGTGATGTCACTTCTTGGATCATCTCTATACGTTCTTGCACAGTAAAGAGTGATGATTTGGTCTGATTGACCAGAACAGCGATCACTACCTCATCGAAGAGTTTGCTCGCACGTTCGATGATGTCGAGGTGCCCAAAGGTGATGGGATCAAATGATCCGGGACATACAACGCGATTCACGGTAAAACGCTAGCAGAGTAGCCGCCGTAGAAGATACTCCCCTGTCCGTATGAACGGATCTTTTCAAGCGTGAGTGGCTCTGGCCAGGTGAAAGGTTTGCCTTTGGTTTCACGTTCAATTGCGATTAACCCTCGGGGCTCCAGAAGTTGGCGACCGATGATGATTTCAAGAAGCACTTCGATCTCTTCGTTGCTCACGTTGTATGGCGGGTCCATGAAAATAATGTCGTACTTGCGCCCCGCTGGAAGTACAGGGTGATCTGATTCCAGAAATGACAGAACGCTCGAGTGGAAAAGGCGGTACTTGCCTTCAGGGTTTTTCACTAACTGCAAATTTGAGATCGCTAGATTGCCAACGTCACCATCTGCTTCAACGCTATGAACGAGTGCAGCTCCACGAGATAGCGCCTCTACCCCTACCGCTCCGCTGCCAGCAAAGAGATCAAGGAAAGTTAATTCGCGCAGCGAACCAAATGAAGACTCGAGTGATGAAAATAAACCCTCCCGGGCACGATCAGATGTTGGACGAACTCGCGTGTCCTTGGGCGAGAGGAGAGTTTTACCTTTAGCGCTTCCCGCAATGATCCGCATCTCTACCCCTTATCCATAAACGCACTTGATTCGGCGTTTGCTAAATCCCCGACGGCAATAGCCAATTGTGGCATCTTTGTTAGCTCAGGGTCGCCTGCGATAAGCGAGAGTGCAAGTTCGCGAGCTTTTTCGATGAGTGGCTCATCACGCAATACTTTAAGGAGCCGCAAGTGTGACTTCATGCCTGATTGAGATTTTCCAAGAACATCGCCTTCACTACGTTGTTCTAGATCAATTCTCGAGAGTTCAAAGCCATCAAGGGTCCCGGCTACTGCAAGCAAACGATCCATAGTCGCACTGCCATCTTGGGCCCGAGTTACCATCAAACAGAGTCCTGGAACTGCGCCTCGACCTACACGACCACGCAGTTGGTGCAGCTGTGAAACTCCAAATCGATCAGCATCCATAATGACCATCATCGAAGCGTTTGATACATCTACTCCTACTTCGATCACCGTCGTTGCAACGAGTACGTCAATCTCTCCTTGAGAGAACGCTTTCATCGTGGCATCTTTGAGCTCAACAGTTTGTCGCCCATGTAGCGGAGCAACTTTTAATCCATGCAGTGATCCGAGAGCCAGCTCAGGTGCAAGTTCTTCCACACTCGCCATGGGCGCCCTACTCTCTGCGCTCTCCTCTATTGCGACGCCGCCATCCATCATTCGCGCAATCTCCAAATCACGCTCTGTCATTCCTGAGCCTTCTACCTCAGTGGCGCTAATACGTGGAGCCACAATATAAACCTGGTGCCCCTTCTCAACTTCTTCCCTCACTCGCTCCCATGCACGTTCCAAGTAATGAGGCTTAAGGTCAAGCGGGATGAGATGAGTAGTGATTGGTGCGCGACCAGAAGGGAGTTGTCTCAAGGTAGATACTTCGAGGTCACCAAAGATCGTCATTGCAACCGAACGTGGAATAGGTGTGGCAGTCATAACGAGCACATGAGGCGGGTGCTTGGCTTTTGCGCGAAGTGCATCTCGTTGTTCCACGCCGAATCTGTGTTGCTCATCGACAACCACGAGAGCGAGATCATCGAATTCAACGCCTGCGCTCAACAGCGCATGTGTACCAATAACAATCCCAGCATCCCCGCTCTTAATGCGAGTGAGCGCATCTTTCTTAGCAGTGTTGGTCATCGATCCAGTCAAAAGGACAACTTGGGTTCCTAGTAGCGATCCGCCGAGAGTTCCTGCTTCAGCAAGTGAGCCGAGTATTTTTTTGATCGTTGCGAAGTGTTGTTGCGCCAACACTTCTGTTGGAGCAAGCAGTGCCGCTTGGCCACCGTTGTCTACTGCGATCAACATTGCGCGTAACGCAACTACAGTTTTGCCTGATCCAACTTCTCCCTGGAGTAAGCGATGCATAGGGTGTGGCTTAGCCATGTCATCGGCGATCTCACAATTGACTTCGTTCTGTCCTTCAGTAAAGGAGAACGGAAGCATCGATTCAAATTCTTTTACCAAACCATCAGGTCGCAAAGTTCGTGCAATTGTCTCAATATTTGCCATTCGCGCTTTTCGTTGCGCTAATAAAATTTGCAAGAGCAGAGCTTCATCAAAAGTCAGTCGCTCACGAGAACGCGCTGCATCTTCCAGGTTCGGTGGCTGATGGATAAATCGAATTGAGTCGTCGAGACTTGGGAATTGATATCGAGCGCAGATCTCTTCGCTCAGATAATCAGGAATTCTTTCGAGGGATTCCAGGACTATTTCTACGCATTGAGCAATCTTCCAGGAAGGCAATTTGGAAGCGGAGGGATAGACCGGCAAAAACTTCCCCGCAAATCCGGCAATAGCGTCGTCAACATCGCTCCCGTCAGGAATTAGTTGGTAGTCAGGATGCGAGAGCTGGCGCTTTGCGTTAAAGAGTCCAACCTTGCCCGCAAACATTCCACTTCGGCCGACCCTCAACTCTTTTTCCCGCCATGGCTGATTAAAGAAGGTGAGCCACATTTTGGCTGAGCCATCGGTGACGACGACTTCGAGAATTGTTCGCCCACTCGCTCGGCGTAAATTTACCGAGGCAATTTCGGCCAGAACCGTGGTTTCCTCGCCATCCTCCAGCTCGGCTATATCGGAGAGCTCTCCCCTGACAACATAGCGGCGTGGGTAGTGCTCGAGGAGTTCGCCAACGGTCGTGAGCCCAAAGGCCTTATCCAGCGCCTTGGCGGTCTTATCCCCTAGAACCTTGGTCAGGCTTGTTTCAAGGTTTACGCCGGTGGGGGTCATGAGGCCATTGTGCCAGTGTGGCGCTGAATGGGATTGTGCCAGTGTGGCGCTCAATGGGATTGTGCCAGTGTGGCGCTCAATGGGATTGTGCCAGTGTGGCGCTAATTAGCCTTTTTGACCCCTCGGGCGGTAATCTTTGCCGCTTAGCGCGCTTGTGCGCTTCAACCGAGTAGTTCCCTCTAGTAAAAGGAGTCCATCGTGGCATCGAACTGCGATATCTGCGGCAAAGGCCCGAGCTTTGGCAACAACGTCTCACACTCAATGCGTAAGACACGTCGCCGTTGGAATCCAAACATCCAGCGCATCAAGACAATCGTTGGCGGCTCAACCAAGCGTCAGAACGTCTGCTCAACCTGCATGAAGGCTGGCAAAGTTACTCGTTAATCTCTTCGCGAGATTAAGACCTTCAAGGAAATATAAAACTTGAAGATTTATGCCCACCGTGGCGCCTCCTCTGATTTCCCAGAGATGTCTCGTGCTGCCTATATGGCCGCCATCGATCAAGGTGCCGATGGATTTGAATGCGACCTGCGACTTACTCGCGATGGCGTAATCGTTGCTTGGCACGATCGTGACCTCAAACGGCTAGTCGGAAGCCAACGTGAGATTGCCCGATCAACCTACTCCGAACTTATGTCTATCCACCCTCTCCTGACGTTGGATGAGATCGTCGACATCGCTATTGCTCACAAAAAAGACCTAGCGCTTGAGACCAAGCATCCCGTCCCTACTCGCGGCGCAGTCGAATTGGCCATCGCTCATTGTCTGCAAACGCGCAAGGCGGAGATTGCCGAGTCAGGGATTGAGATCGACCTCATGTCATTTTCACCAACAGCCGTTGTGCGAGCTCGAGCCCGTGGTATCGCAACCGTTTTTCTCAGCACACATTGGCTCCCACTTAGACTCACGCGTCTGAGTTCGCAAGGACCATCGATTGCGCTCTTACGGAAATATCCAGGTCTTAAGCGCACCGATCAAAAGATTTTTGTCTGGACAGTCGATACCGCAGAAGATGCGCTTTTGTGTCAACGTTCTGGCGTTGACGTTCTGATTACAAATAAGCCTGGATTTATTCGCCAGGTTCTTCAAAATGGCTAAAGCCTTGATGGGTAACTGGCACCCCATCAACACGAACTCCCTTACCTAAAACCACTCGCCCGATTTCAATTGCTTGCCGCGGAAAAGGCAGGTGCGGCGAGATTGTTGCAAGAAAAATATGATCCTCCCCGCCATGAATGTCCATCTCGGGATCGGAATTAATCTCGATTCCCACTCCTGATGCTTTGGCGATCTGCGAGAGCTCTAAGACGAGGCTGTCGCTGATATCCGTCATTGAGCTGACACCTGCAAGCGCGAAATCTTTAGCGGCTACGTAATCAACAAGCGGGCGACGATGGTTGGCGCTGCGCTCATCATGGATTCCAGTGCGCAACAACGCCAGACCTGCGGCCGATTTTCCGGGAAGTTCATTGACGATGACAAGGTCACCAACCTGCGCGCCACTTCGCGTAATCGGATTTTTGATCGAGCCAAAGACGCTTATTGAAATCACCATCGTGTCGGATCGAGTGAGGTCGCCGCCAACAACGACTGCGCCAACTTTTGAAGCTTCCTCAACTATTCCAGATGCAAGCCCTTGCGCTTCTTGAACTGAAAAATTCTTGGGCACTGCTGCACTCACGAGCAGAAAATCTGGCTTGCCGCCCATCGCATAAATATCTGCCAAATTTGCCGCCGTAATTTTGGCACCAATCTCAAAGAGGCTCGACCATTCGCGCTTAAAGTGAACTCCCTCAACCGCCATATCTGCCGCTAGGACTGCCGAACTATCGCCTCGAACTTTTGGCATAGCCACAACAGCAGCATCATCCCCAATTCCCACAAGTACGCGCTCATGAGGTTGGGCTTGGAAAATCGCAGCTAAAGCGGTGATGAGCTCGGACTCCGTCGCCATCGCCCCCCCCTTTTTTTTATTTAGCTCGCATCGTATTTTCCAGCAAGGAACTCTTTGATCGCGGATATATTGAGAGTAGCCTAGAGTGAGTAGGCACTCGCAGTGAAGCGAGCCCACCTCCTATGGCACTTACATTTCTCACGTTCTCGCCATTGGTTATAGAAGGTTCCCAGTTAGATTTATGGAGGAGTTCACATGTCAGTTCAGGTTTACATTCTCATTCAGACTGATGTCGGCAAGGCTGGCACAGTCGCCAAGGAACTCGCAGCCATCCAGGGAGTAACTCTCGCCGAGGCCGTCACCGGTCCTTATGACGTTGTGATGCGCGCTCAGGCACCAAGCATGGAGGATCTTGGCCGCTCAATTTTGGCAAAGGTTCAGGCCGTTCCTGGTATTACCCGCACGTTGACCTGCCCGGTCACTGTTTACTAAAACTCCCCACCACGTCCTCACACTCCGATTGGATTAAAAGCACACTCATGTCTTCACAGCGAATTCTACTTGTCATTCAAAATGACGAAAGCGATCCGCCGCATCTGGCAGGACAGTGGCTCCAAGAGATTGGATACGAGCTTCGTGTTATCCGCGCTTTTGCAGGCGAACCCATTCCACAACAGATTGACGATGAGATCACGGCGCTCATGCCGCTTGGCGGTCACATGGGGGCCATGGATGACCACGTTGCACCATGGCTAGCTGCTGAACGCGCGCTGCTGGCCGACGCCATCGCACGCGACATCCCAATTCTGGGAATCTGTTTAGGAGCCCAGCTTCTAGGCATCGCGGGTGGCGGGGTTGTCACTCGCGCAGCACGTGGTGAGATTGGTATCTACAGAATTGAACCAACCTTCGATGCTGCAAATGACCCGGTCTTTGATATTCCTTTCGGAACGAGCGCAGCACAGTGGCATGAAGATGAGATCTCAACACTTCCGCCTAACGCGACGCGACTAGCGCAGAGTGAAAATTGCAATAACCAGATATTCAAAATTGGGCGGGCGATTTATGGAGTGCAGTTTCATCCAGAAGCGGATCTCAGCATTGTCGCTGGTTGGGAATCGGAACCTGACAATGCATTTACTACCGTCGGCAAGAAGACAGTGCTGCCTGAAGTTGAGGCTGCCCAAGCTGAGCTCGCTTTATTCTGGAAGCCAGTAATCCAACGTTGGGGCGAGCTAGCGAGTGACGTGCGCGGAACGAATTAAAGCTGCATCAATCAGAGCCGAAATAATCTCGGAGTAAGTTCTACCGCCGCGGCTCCAAAGCTTTGGATACATTGAGGTTGGAGTAAATCCAGGCATCGTATTGAGTTCATTGATGATGATCTCGCCTTGATCGGTATAGAAGAAGTCAACGCGAGCCAAGCCTTCGCAGCCCAGTGCTTTGAACGCGAGCATCGCAGCGGCTTGTATCTGCGCTTCTACTCCTGCAGGCAAATCCTGCGGAAAGACTACCTCGGTTGCATCATCTAAATACTTCGCTTCAAAATCATAGAACTCGTGGTTGCCAAGAATTTTAATCTCACCGACTGGCGATGCATGTGGAGTGCCTGCAATTTCAAGAACAGCACATTCAATCTCTCTACCATTAATGGCGCTTTCAACAAGGATCTTGGTGTCATACTCGAATGCGTATTCAATTGCTTTAAGTAAAGTATCAAAACTTTTGACTTTAGAGGTTCCACGACTTGAACCGCTTCTCGCAGGCTTCACAAATAGCGGATACGAAAGGTGGGCGATCTGCTGCGCACTCCACTCCCCGGACACTAACACCGTTCCATCGGCTACCTGGAGTCCATGAGAGGCAAAAATTGGTTTGGCGAAAGATTTATCCATGGCAACGGCACTTGCAAGCACACCCGAGCCGACGTAGCGAATGCCGGCTACTTCACACATTCCCTGAATGGTTCCATCTTCGCCATATGGTCCATGCAAAATGGGAAAGACCAGATCAAGATTAAGAGGATCTCCGTTGACACTAAAGCCGTGAATATCTGCTGTAATGACAGGAAGAGATGGATCAATCTCGGGAAGTTTTCCATCGATAATCTCTAACTTTGCTGCCTGATCGAGAAGTACCCATGTGCCTGCGCGAGTAATTCCAATCAGCACTGGCTCAAAACGATCGCGATCTATTGCGCCCATAATTCCGCCGGCCGAGATGCATGAGATTTCATGCTCACTCGATTGGCCGCCACAGAGGATTCCTACGCGCAATTTTGGCATTAGATCTCCGCCCGAGTGCTGACAGTCATTAGTCGCTCCATTGCTTGTTCCGGAGTAACACCGCCTGCAACCCAAGCAGCAACTACTTCAATAATTGGCACTTCGACACCAACTCTGTGCGCAAGTTCCAAAATCGCGTTTGCAGATGCCACGCCTTCAACAGTCTTGGCAACTTCAGCTCGAGCACCTTCCATAGAACCTGTGCGACCGAATGCTTCACCAAACGTTCTGTTGCGCGAAAGGGCTGAGCCACAACTCGCAACAATGTCACCCATACCTGCCAAACCTAAGAAGGTGAGCGGATTAGCTCCATAGCCAGCACCGAAACGAGCTACCTCAGATAGTCCGCGAGTAATAACCATTGCCTGAGTGTTCTCACCCAAGTCCATACCAATTGTCATGCCGACCGCGAGGGCGATAACGCTCTTAGCAGCACCTGCCAGTTCGCAACCAACAAGATCATCCGATGGATAAATTCGGAAATATTTAGTCGTGAAGAGATCAACAATCAATTGTGAAATTTCTGGATTTGTTGATGCGCCAACCGCTCCGGCAGGCTGGCGGAGAGATAACTCCCCTGCCAAATTCGGCCCGGTGATAAGCCCGATGAGATCGCTGTGGATTCCTAATTCTTCGACGACAACTTCAGTCATACGAGCCATCGTCTTTGCTTCAATACCTTTAAGCGTTGAGATGACCGGCCGGTCTAATGGAAATTGGCCAGCCCAATTTTTGAGATTCTCTCGCAGTGACTGCGCTGGAATAGCGAGAACTATTGATTCGCCAAATGCGAAAACTTCCTCTATCTGTGTTGTTGCGCGTAGCGCAGTTGGGAGGCTAATGCCTGGTAGGAATTTAGCATTGGTGCGAGTGGAATTTATCTCCTCCACCACGGCGGAATTTCTTCCCCAAAGAAGTACCTCATGACCAGCATCGCAGAGCACCTGGGCAAGAGTTGTGCCCCAAGCACCAGATCCCAACACAGATACGCGAGCCATCACTTCTCCTTCTGTATTTCGAATGCTGTCTTAATAGTGTCGATAGTTTATTAGGTTTAGACCTCGTAAATAAAAAATGGGGACCAATACTTGGCCCCCATTTTTATTAATTGTTTGAAGGAATTAACGCTTCTTAACAACCTTCTTAGCTGCTGCCTTCTTCGCAGGAGCCTTCTTTACAACCTTCTTAGCTGCTGCCTTCTTCGCAGGAGCCTTCTTTACAACCTTCTTAGCTGCTGCCTTCTTTACAACCTTCTTAGCTGCTGCCTTAACAACAGGCTTTGCTACAACCTTTACAGGAGGCTTTGGTGCTGCTTCAAGCTTGCGTGCACCAGCGATGATCTCCTTGAGAGCCTTTGCAGGAAGGAAACGAACCTTCTTGCTTGCCTTGATCTGGATTGTCTCGCCTGTGAATGGGTTGCGACCCTTACGTGCTGGACGATCAACCTTCTTGAACTTACCGAAATCGTTAATCATGACATCGTCGCCCTTAGAGATATTGCGAACGATTGCATCGAAAACTACATCAACTGCGCGAGCAGCTTCCTTCTTACTGTCACCAAACTGTGGTGCCAAATAAGCGATGAACTGGGCCTTGTTCATTTCTTCCCCTTAAATACGCGTATTTCTTAGGCTTTTGCCTACGTGATGGGAAATCTACGCGGGTGATACCGAAAGGGTGAGCATTCGTCTGGGCGTGTCGCGGTGGAAAAAGTAAAAGAAAATGCACTTTTTACGCGTAAAAAACTCTAAATTAGACCTTGAGAGTTCTTACTAGTGCGCAAAAAGTGCATTGACTTAATCAAGTTTGAGCGTAAAAAAGCCTTTTTTTTGAAGACATTAAATTTTTGCTGGAAGTGTCAGCGGTTTAAATGATGGACGTTTCTTCTCAAAAGCCGTGACATCATCTATGTTCTTCAGTGTCAGACCGATGTCATCGAGTCCTTCCATGAGGCGCCAGCGGGTGTAATCGTCGATCTCAAATGGGTAGACAGAGCCACTAACGCGAACGTTCTTTGCCTCTAGATCAACAGTTACTTCCGTTGCTGGATTTGACTCAATCGCATCCCAAATTTTTTCAACATCTTCTTGTGGCAGAACTACTGTGAGAAGTCCACCCTTTTGGGAATTGCCACGGAAGATATCTGCAAAGCGGCTTGAGATGACAGCTTTGAAACCATAGTTTTGCAGAGCCCATACAGCATGTTCACGCGAAGAACCTGTTCCAAAATCTGCACCTGCTACCAAGATTGTTCCATGAGCAAATTCTGGTTTGTTGAGAACAAATTCAGGGTCATTGCGCCATGCAGCGAAAAGACCATCTTCAAATCCACTCTTGGTGACTCGCTTGAGATAGACCGCAGGAATGATCTGATCGGTATCAACATTTGAACGACGAAGTGGAACTGCTGTCCCGGTGTGAGAAATAAATTTTTCCATTTTCTTCGTTCTCCTTAAAGATCAGCTGGGGATGAGAGGGTTCCGCGGATAGCAGTAGCAGCTGCTACCAGTGGACTGACAAGGTGAGTGCGTCCACCCTTACCTTGACGTCCTTCAAAGTTACGATTTGACGTAGAAGCTGAACGCTCGCCAACGGTGAGTTGATCGGGGTTCATTCCTAAGCACATAGAACATCCGGCTTGGCGCCACTCTGCTCCGAAATCAAGGAAGACTTTATCGAGCCCTTCACTCTCTGCCTGCAGACGAACTTTGGCAGAGCCGGGTACAACGAGCATGCGCACGCTTGGAGCAATCTTCTTGCCTTGAAGCACATCAGCTGCTGCGCGTAGATCTTCGATACGACCATTGGTGCAGGAGCCAAGGAAGACTGTATCTACCTTGATTGATTTAAACGGCTGGCCAGCTTCTAGGCCCATATAGGTTAGGGCACGTTCTGCTGCTCCTACTTCTTCAGGATCTGTAAAGTCGGCAGGGTTAGGAACATTTCCGCTCAGTGGCGCACCTTGTCCAGGATTAGTTCCCCACGTAATGAATGGTGAAAGTTCGGCTGCATTGAGAGAAATCTCGACATCAAATTTCGCATCATCATCACTCTTAAGTGTCTTCCAATATTCAACTGCTACATCCCAATCAGCGCCAGTAGGCGCATGTGGCTTGTTCTTCACATACTCAAATGTTGTCTCATCTGGAGCAATCAGGCCCGCACGCGCACCTGCTTCAATCGACATGTTGCAGATGGTCATGCGACCTTCCATGGAAAGATCACGGATCGCTGAGCCGCGATATTCAAGAACATATCCTTGTCCCCCGCCGGTACCAATCTTTGCGATGATCGCAAGGATGATGTCCTTAGCAGTTACACCCTGAGGCAAAGAACCTTCAATGTTGATTGCCATAGTTTTTGGACGCACAAGAGGGAGCGTCTGCGTTGCGAGAACGTGCTCAACTTCCGAAGTTCCAATTCCAAATGCAAGCGCACCAAATGCACCATGCGTGGATGTATGTGAGTCGCCGCAAACAATTGTCATTCCAGGTTGGGTAATACCTAGCTGTGGCCCAACTACGTGAACGATTCCTTGGTTGGCATCGCCGAGTGAGTGAATGCGAACACCAAACTCTGCCGCGTTCTTGCGCAGTGTTTCGATCTGCAAGCGTGATACTGGATCAGCAATTGGTTGATCAATATTAAGTGTTGGAGTGTTGTGATCCTCTGTGGCGATCGTGAGATCGGTGCGACGCACTTGGCGATTAGCAAGACGTAGTCCATCAAATGCTTGTGGTGAAGTAACTTCATGCAACAAGTGGAGATCGATATAAATTAGGTCAGGCTCACCAGCTACTTCACGAACTACGTGATCTGCCCAAATCTTTTCGGCTAACGTCTTTCCCATTATTTCTCCTCTTGTTACTTGCATCTCATTATTTAAGATGACAGTATTAGATTATGGACAAGAAGAATAGCGGAGTCGGCGTACTAGACAAATCCGTGCGCATCCTGGCAACCCTTGAAGCCGGACCGCACTCACTCTCAGAACTCGTAACCGCTACCAAAATTGCTCGCCCTACAGCTCATCGCCTAGCGGTAGCCCTGGAATTTCATCGATTAGTCACACGCGACCTCATGGGTCGCTTCGTATTAGGTGCGCGAGCTGCCGAGTTGGCCTCTGCTGCTGGCGAGGATCGGCTCCTTTCCGTTGCAGCCCCCGCCCTCTCTGCCCTCCGCGACGCATCGGGTGAGAGCGCGCAGATCTATAGACGCCAAGGCGATCAGCGCATCTGTGTTGCCACAGCAGAGCGACTTTCAGGTTTACGCGATTCCGTGCCTGTTGGAACTGTTCTTACGATGCAAGCAGGATCTGCTGCTCAAGTGCTACTGGCTTGGGAAGATCCAGAGAAATTGCACCGCGGTCTTGTCAATGCCAAATTCACGGCAGCAAGTCTTTCTGCCGTGCGTCGACGTGGTTGGGCTCAATCAGTGGGCGAACGTGAAGCAGGTGTCTGCTCTGTCTCAGCACCGGTGCGTGGTCCAAACAATAAAGTGATTGCTGCAGTAAGTATTAGCGGACCAATGGAACGTCTTGGTCGACAACCTGGTCGCGCACATGCAGCACAAGTGATGGCCACTGCCGCAAGACTTAGCGATTATTTAATTCAAGGGAAATAAATTCCCTACTCCCCTAAATTCGCGGCAGGTGCCATTCGAATCGAATTGATAGCTCTCGAATTGCGATCACTACGAGCGCGCCAGCAATAATTGGAATAAAACGATTGATATGAAGTTCGTGCAAGCCGACGCATGTGATTGCGCCTAAGAAACATGAGGTACCAATTGTTTCGCGATGCAAAAGCACTGGTTCGACCTGACACAAAACATCACGCAACAATCCACCGGTAACACCACCGATGAGGCCGAGTATTGAAGCGATAACGGGATTAACATGAGAATTAATGGCGAATTCGGCACTCGAAACAGTAGCCACAGCCAAACCGAAGGTATCTAGCGATAACATCACGCGACCAACAGGTTGTGTGCTCTTTCGAATAATGGTGAGAGCTACGGCTAGACCGATCGAGAGAAAGAGCCATGGATCTAATATCCATGAGGGCGATTTCATGAGAAAGAGATTGCGAAGGGTTCCGCCGGATATCGAGGAAACGGCGGCAATGAGGGTGATGCCACCAAAATCCATACCTTTGGCAGCGGCCACTCTTGCTCCTACTGCCGCAAAAGCAAAGGTTGCTAGAAGATCGCAGATTGTTACCAGCGATGCCCAGGTGATGATGATGTGATGGATGTGGATGAGCGACTCCTCTAAATTCTAAGCGCGGAAGTGGTAGCCCCGAAGGGATTCGAACCCTCGTAGCTGGCTTGAGAAGCCAGAGTCCTAGGCCACTAGACGACGGGGCCGCGCTTATATGTAGTTGTGCCGTACAGGTGCAGGTATTACTGCGCTGGGGTACCAGGACTCGAACCTAGACTCGCTGAACCAGAATCAGAAGGGCTGCCAATTACCCCATACCCCAATTTGATATGAACAGGTCAAACCAAATCAGAACCCGAAGGATACCCTGAATTAAAGCGAGGCGGAAATGCGAGCCAGGCTGGCGCTCTGACCCAATAGCTCCATAGATTCAAAGAGCGGTGGCGAGATATGGCTGCCTGTGACAGCGATACGGACTGCACCAAAAGCGATACGAGGCTTGAGACCCATCTCTTCGATCAGCGCGCTGCGCAGCGCGGTCTCAATCGAGCTGTGGTTCCAGTCTGTGAGCGGAGTCAGGCGCTCAAGTGCCGTAGCAAGGACTTTTCGACTCTGCTCATCTGCAATCTTTGGCAATGAATCCGCATCAACCGCAAACTCTTTAACGAATAAGAACTTAAGCATTGGTGGAATCTCGCTCAACGTCGCGATGCGCTCTTGAATAATAGGGAGGGCTTGTTTAACCAGTGCAATCTCTGCCTCAGTACCGGAGATGATTTCGGCACGAGTAAGAAACGGAAGAGCGCGATTGAAAAATTCTTCAGCACTCAACGCGCGAATCTTGTCACCGTTGATCGCTTCGAGTTTCTTCATATCAAATCTTGCTGGGCTTGAGTGCACGCGTTCGACAGTGAAGAGCTCGGTCAACTCCTTCATTGTTACTTCTTCGCGATCCTCGCCTGGAGACCATCCAAGCAGTGCTAGGTAATTACAAATTGCCTCTGGGAGGTATCCGGCATCGCGATACCAAGCAATAGACACTTCACCATTGCGCTTTGAAAGTTTTGCATTGTCTTGACCCATAACAAATGGCAAGTGGGCAAAAGCTGGAAAATCTTCTGGCGCAACGCCCATCGCTTGATAGACGCGAATCTGACGTGGAGTAGAAGAGAGCAGATCTTCACCACGCAGCACGTGGGTGACCTTCATCATCACGTCATCGACTGCTACAGCCAAGGTGTAGAGCGGTGAGCCGTCTGCACGAACAAGTACAAAGTCAGGGACAAAATTGTGGTCGAAGCTAACATCGCCGCGAATTAGGTCGGTAAAGGTTGTGCTTCCCTCTGGCATGCGCATTCGAACGACAGGCTTGCGACCTTCTGCTTGGTAAGCAGCAATTTGCTCAGAAGTAAGATCGCGGCAATGGCCGTTGTAACCCGGGGCTACATTGGCTGCACGTTGTGCTTCACGGACTGCCTCAAGTTCTTCCGACGAGCAATAGCAGTGATAGGCATCCTTTTGATCGAGGAACTTTTGAGCCCACTCGGCGTAGATATCTAGACGTTGAGATTGAAGGTACGGGCCAAACTCTCCCCCGACTTCAGGTCCCTCATCCCAGCCAAGACCAAGCCAACGCAAGGTGTCGATAGCTGCAGCAATGTATTCGTCCGTAACACGTTCGCGGTCTGTATCTTCGATACGAAAAATGAATGCTCCGCCAGTATGACGGGCATATGCCCAATCGAAGAGAGCTGTGCGGATATTTCCGACATGCAGATCACCTGTTGGCGAAGGTGCAAATCGAACTCGCACTGGTTTACTGCTTGTTGCATTAGTTGACACGTGCTGACACCTTATTCACTAGCGTTCCGATTCCATCAATTGTGATGCTGACTTCTGAGCCAGCAGGCATAGGACCAATTCCAGCCGGAGTACCGGTCAAAATGACATCTCCTGGCAGCAGCGTCATGACGCTGGTCACGAATTCAATGATCTCTGGAATTTTAAATATAAGAGAAGAGATAGGCTCGCATTGTTTGACTTCACCATTGAGTCGGGTGGTGATTACTTGTGAATCTGGGACAAATTCTGTTTCAATCCACGGACCAAGCGGACAAAAGGAGTCGAAGCCCTTCGCACGCGTCCACTGACCATCCTTCTTTTGGAGATCGCGAGAGGTCACATCGTTTGCAATCGTGTAGCCAAAGATCACATCTGCATAACGCTCCTTAGGCACATCTTTACAGATGCGGCTAATGACGATCGCGAGTTCACCTTCATAATCAATGGACTGGGCCATTGCCGGCCACGTAATCGTGTCGCCAGGGCCAGCAACAGATGTATTTGGCTTGAGGAAAATAATTGGTTCATCTGGAACGGCGGAGTTCATCTCGGCGGCGTGGTCGGCGTAATTCTTACCTATGGCAACAACCTTGCTTCGAGGCAAAACCGGAGCGAGGACTTTGACTTCCGCGAGGTTCACCGTGCTTTGGGTTGGAACTATCCCTTGATAGATGGGGTCGCCTTTGAGGACAAGCAGCTCATCTTTGTCGTTGAGGACGCCAAAAAGAGGATCATTTCCTAATCCGGCTGTTTCTTTAGGTGTAAAGCGGACGATACGCATGAGTCCAAGCCTACCGCGAGCAGTTAAAGATGCTTATTCGCCTGCAATTTGTGTATCTTGGCTATCGAGTTTAGTAGCCAATACGCTGGTTATTCGGTGGCGGCGCCCTGCTGGCCGCTCTGCCGTAAATCGCCAGCCTGCTAGCTCGATTGAATTACCTGCGATAGGTACGCGGCCTAGATGCTTGGCGAGAAGTCCCCCAACGCTGTCGACATCATCACGCTCTTCTTCGGTGAACTTAACACCAAATTCGTCTTCAAAATCTTCAACCCTGTAACGAGCAGATAGACGCGCGCTCTCATCGCTGAGCCACAGGACTTCTTGACTCTGATCGTCATACTCGTCAGCAATCTGTCCGACTATCTCTTCCAGAATATCTTCAATTGTGATGAGCCCAGCAGTTCCACCGTACTCATCAATGACAACAGCCATGTGAATCTGATCTTTCTGCATCTCTTTGAGCAAATCTGCAGCGGTCTTATTTTCTGGAACAAATGTCGCCTTTCGAAGATGTTCCTGCACCTGCTCCGTATGTTCCGAGTCGTGATGTTCATGAACTCGCTTTGCCAGATCCTTCACATACACAATTCCGATGACGTTATCTAAGTTCTCATCGATCACTGGAATTCTGGTGAAGCCAGATCGTAGCGCGAGTGAAAGTCCTTGACGAAGTGTCTTATTCCCTTCCATCCATACGATATCAATGCGCGGCACCATCAACTCTCTCACCAGCGTTTCACCGAGATCTAAAACAGATTGGATCATCTCGCGTTGGGATTCGACGAGCACGCCCTGTGTCGCAGCGTTATCAATTAAAGCTCGAAGCTCAGCTTCGCTTACTGTTGAATGAGGAAGTGAAATTCCCCAGCCTTTCAAAAGTTTAGTTAGGTACTCGATCATGATCGGCTAGCACGCCAATCGGCGAGTATCTTTTCTTGAAGTGCAAACATGGCTCGCTCTTCCTCGGCAAGTGCGTGATCAAAGCCAATGCAGTGCAGAACTCCGTGAACTGTCAGGAGAGCAAGTTCGTCATCGAGGCCAGTTTTGGCTTGTTCAGCAGCAAATGCAGGACAGAGCACAATGTCGCCAATGATTCCAGGGCCGTCGGCGGCAGAATCGGGAGTCAACTCATCCATCGGGAAAGAGAGCACATCTGTAGGACCTGGTAGATCCATCCACTCGACGTGTAGTTCACTCATTCTGTCTTCATCGACCAGCATGATTTCTAATTCACACTCAGGATGTAGTCCCATCGCTTTTATAGCGAATTCGGCGATCGACACTATTGGCGCTAGGTGGCATTCCATCCCAGATTCATTGGCAATCTCAATCGACATTACTACATCACACTCGCTTTGGAGTAAGCATTGACTATGTCGCCTACCAAGCGGTTTCGAACAACGTCTTCTGCTGTGAGGTCCATGAAACAGATGCCATCGATATCTTTCAGAATCTCTCTGACAACTTTAAGTCCGGACTTAGTTCCGTTTGGAAGATCCACCTGGGTGATATCGCCAGTGATCACCATTTTCGAGCCAAACCCAAGGCGGGTGAGAAACATTTTCATCTGCTCTGCACTGGTGTTCTGAGCTTCATCCAATATTACGAATGCATCGTTGAGCGTGCGACCGCGCATGTAAGCCAAAGGCGCGATTTCGATGATTCCAGATTGCATCAGTCGTGGAATCGATTCCTGATCGATCATGTCATGAAGCGCATCGAAGAGTGGGCGCAGATACGGATCGATCTTGTCTTGCAAAGTACCTGGCAGGAATCCCAATCGCTCTCCCGCTTCTACTGCTGGGCGAGTTAATATAATTCGGTTCACTTCCTTGGCTTGCAACGACTGTATTGCTTTGGCCATAGCTAGATAAGTTTTTCCGGTACCCGCCGGTCCCACACCAAAGGTGATCGTGTTCTGATCGATCGCGTCAACATAAGATTTTTGATTTGCGGTCTTTGGGCGAATTGATTTTCCGCGATTACTTAAAATATTGAGAGACAAGATCTCGGCTGGATGATCTATCGGAACTGCCCGAATCATTTCGATAGCTTTATGAACTGTCTCTAAGCTCAATTGTTGACCTGCACGAATGAGAACTAGTAGCTCTTTGATCAGGAGCTCACACTGCTCCACCTGCTGATGGTCACCTTTAATGAATATCTCATTACTTCTGACGGTAATGATGATTTCTGAAAAAGCAGATTCTATGATGCGCAGATATGCATCGTGAGGCCCGACAAGTGCCACCATGGGGATAGCCGTTGGGACCGTAATGTTATTGAGTTCCATTACTTCCAGATCCTACGGTTAACCTGGTGGCCAGGCGAATGCTCGCCCACCAAGGAGGTGAAGGTGGGTATGAAAGACACTCTGACCTGCACTAGCACCAGTATTGAAAGTGGTGCGATATCCATCAAGTCCAGCAGCCGATGCTAAGGACCCTGCAACCGTCAGCATTTCGGCCATAACCGCTGGTCCGGCAGCAGCCGTCGCGGCTGCGTTTTCGTGGTGTCCTTTAGGCACAATTAAAATATGGGTTGGAGCCTGCGGAGTAAGGTCGTTGAAAGCAACGACGTTCTCGCTCTCATAGATGAAATCAGCAGGAATCTCGCCTTCGATAATCATGCAGAAGATGCAGCTCATAAGTGAATTATTACCTACCAGCGCGAGATCAGCGTTTGAATTGCAGCAAGTCCAGCGAATCCGGCATGAGCTGAGCGAAAGACTTGATTTCCAAGAAGAACTACGCGTCCACCGGCTTGGGATAGCGCCTGGATTTCATTCTCCGAAAGTCCACCTTCTGGGCCTACGACGAGAACAATAGGCCCAGGCGTTATCTGCGATCCTAATTCGCTCAGACGATCAACAGCCGACTCGTGCAGAACCAAAAGATTGGCCCCAGAACCAAAGCGCGCCGCGATCTCCCGCGTTGTGATTGGCCCTTCGATCTCTGGAAGTTTAAGACGGCGTGACTGCTTCGCAGCGGTTTTGGCGGTCGTGAACCACTTCTCCCCCAGATCGCTCTGCCACTTGGCGATACTGCGTTCGGATTGCCACGGAATTATTCGATCCGCACCCGCCACGGTGAGAAGCTCGATCGCTTCTTTTGCTCGATCAGACTTCATAAGAGCTTGAATAACTATGAGCTCTTGAGTGCTCTCCTGAACTACCCCGCGCTCTAATACATCCACCGCAAATGATTTCTTATCAAGCGCAGCAACTTCTCCTCGCGCCCAAGATCCTTGACCATCTGCAAGTATCAGCTCATCACCGATATCGATCCGAAGAACTTTCATAGCGTGGTGAGCTTCATCGCCATCGACGATGATGTGAGCGGCGTTTGTGATTGCTGGGACAAAGAAGAGCGAGAGCATCAGTAATCGGATCTATCGATTAAATGCATCGCGGAATTTGGAGAAGAAACCATGCTCGTGTGAATGCTTGTCGCGAGAGTGAATCTCTACCTGGTCGAGCTGTTCATGTCGAAGTTGGGCAAACTTCTTGAGCAACTCCTCTTCCTCACGCTTAATCTTATGTGGCGTCTTGACTTCCACATGGACAATCAAATCTCCACGTCCGCTTCCGCGAAGTCTGGTGATGCCAAGACCCTTCAGCGTAATGGTGTCCGCGCTTTGGAAACCAGCCTTGATCTCAACTTCTTGCTCGCCATCGAGCGTTTGGATTTTCACATTGGTGCCAAGAGTTGCTGCGACCATAGAAATCGAGATTGAAATATGCAGATTCAAACCATCGCGCAGTAAGAAGCTATGAGGGCGTTCGACAATCTCAATGTAGAGATCGCCAGCTGGACCGCCGCCAGGACCGACTTCTCCTTGGCCGCTCATCGCTATGCGATTGCCAGTTTCTACTCCGGCAGGAATTTTGACGTTCAAAGTTCTGCGAGAACGAACCCGGCCTTCACCCGAACATTCGCGGCATGGATTTTTTATCACTGAGCCATAGCCACTGCAGTTATTACATGGGCGAGATGTCATTACGTTACCAATAAATGAACGGGTAACTTGCTGTATTTCACCCTGGCCTTTACAGATTGGGCAGGCCTGTGGTTTTGCTTCATCGGCGCAACCAGAGCCGCCACACTTCTCGCAACGAACTGCAGTGTCCACGGTAATTTCTTTATCGCAGCCAAAGCAGCTTTCAGCAAGATCGAGTTCGATACCAATCAAAGCATCTTGACCAGCACGCGCACGTGATCGTGGGCCACGGCTCTGACCCTGGCCGAAGAAAGCACCAAGTAGATCATCGAAGCCAAAGTTAGCCCCGCCGCCGAAGCCTCCGCCTTTCGAGAATGGATCTCCACCGCGATCATGGCGAGCACGCTTTTCGTCATCGCTCAATACTTCATAGGCCGTTGTAATCTCTTTAAATTTTTCGGTGCTCGATGGATCTGGATTCACATCTGGGTGAAACTCTCGTGCCAACTTGCGATACGCCTTCTTGATTTCATCAGCGGTCGCGTCCCGACTCACACCAAGTACGTCGTAATAATCAGCCATTAAGAATTGCTCCCACCGATAAATCGTCCAATATATCTAGCCACAGTATTTACGGTGGCCATAGTTGCCGCATAATTCATTCGAGTAGGGCCAAGCACTCCGAGTGCGCCTACCGTTGTTCCTGGAGTGCTGTATTGAGTACTCACAATCGAAGTGGATTGCAGCCCAATCTCACCCTGTTCTTGACCAATACGTACTTGGATTTCAGAGGTTGCATCAGCCAAAAGTCGGAGCAACACAACCTGCTCCTCGAGCGCTTCGAGAACTGGGTAAATTGCACCGGCTGGCTCGTGTGAATTGTTTCGCGCCAAATTTGCTGTGCCTGCTAAGACAACTTTGTCCTCGTCGGGATATTGAATCACTGCTACTTGATTAGTGATCTGGGCCAACATCTTTGCGGTCCTAACAAGCAGATCGTCCAAATTGTCAGAGTTGCCTATAAAAGTTTCGATTGCGCGTCGCTCTGCACTCGACAGTGGCTTAATCTCTGCAATCTTGTCCACGAAGACGCGATAGCCGCTGTTGGTCGGAATTCGGCCAGCGCTTGTGTGAGGTTGAGTGATGAGGCCTTGCTCTTCCAGGATCGCCATCTCGTTACGGATCGTCGCAGGTGAGACGCCTAAGCTATGTTTTTCAGCAATGATTTTAGAGCCCACAGGTTCTTGGGTCGCCACGTATTCATCGACGATGGCACGAAGGATCTCTAACTGGCGGTCTTGCATAATTATCACAATCTACTACAGCTGCCACTTTGGCTGCTCTGTCTTGCGCTGAACCCTAAAAAAGGATTTCCCGAACGATTCGATCAGCGATCAGGCGGCCAGTGCGGGTCAAAACTACTCTCCCACCCTTCCACGCAATCGGATCAAGAAAACCACCATCGACATAACCCTGGATATTCGTTAACACTGTGGAGTCCAGCCCATCGGTGGAGATTCCTTCGCGTAATCGAATCTGCAGCATGGTTGCCTCGCTCTTGATAGCTTGGGCATCCAAAATTTCCTGCTCATGCATGGGATTGCCAGTGCTGGCCATTTTCTCCTTGTAGGCATTTGGGTGTTTCACATTCCAAAATCTTCTGCCATTTATATGCGAGTGAGCTCCGGGGCCGGCACCCCACCAGTTATCGCCATTCCAGTACGCCATATTGTGGCGGCACTGACTTCCTGGCTTGGACCAATTGCTCAATTCATACCAATCAAATCCTGCAGCCAAGAATTTTTCATCCGCCAGCAAATACTTGTCAGCGGTCTCATCATCATCTGGCATGACAACGTCACCGCGCTTAACCTGCGCGCCTAATTTTGTTCCTTGCTCGACAATGAGGGCATAGGCCGAGATATGAGATATCGCAAGCCCTAACGCACTATCGAGTGTCTGCTCCCAATCCGAGATCGATTCTCCCGGTGCGCCATAAATTAGATCCACGCTCACTTCATCAAATCCAGCTGCTCGTGCGCCTTCAACTGCTGCTCGCACATTATCTGGGTTGTGAGTTCTATCCAGCGCAGCCAATACGTGAGTAGCAGCAGATTGCATGCCAAATGAGATTCGATTTATTCCAGCAGCCCGAAGTTGTTCTAGTTTGTCCGGCGTGACTGTATCGGGGTTAGCTTCAGTCGTAATTTCGGCGTTTGGCGCCAACTCAAAACGATCTCCAATAGCGGTAATTACACGTCCAAGGTCGACGGGCTCCATAAGAGTGGGTGTTCCGCCACCGAAGAATATTGTCGGCACGACGGTTGCATCCGAAGTTGCACGAGCGAGTTCGATCTCCTGAATGAGTAGATCGATATAGGAACGCGAAACACCGGATAGATCACTAGAAATAGCAAGTTCGGATGGAGTGTAGGTATTGAAGTCGCAGTACCCACATCTGCGCACACAATATGGAATGTGCACATAGAAGGCTAGCTCACTCCTCATTCTTTGGCTTTCGCTTTTGCCTTATCTATATCGGCGTCAGTTGTCAGCGCAGCGACGAATGCTTCTTGTGGAACTTCAACGCGTCCCACCATCTTCATGCGCTTCTTGCCCTCTTTCTGCTTTTCGAGCAATTTGCGCTTACGAGAGATATCTCCGCCATAACATTTAGCAAGCACGTCTTTACGAATAGCACGAATACTTTCGCGCGCGATGATTCGGCCACCAATGGCAGCTTGAATAGGAATTTCAAATTGTTGGCGAGGAATGAGTTCGCGCAACTTGCCAGTCATCATTGTGCCGTAGGCATACGCCTTATCCTTATGCACGATGGCGCTGAAAGCATCGACCTTCTCGCCTTGCAGCAAAATATCCACTTTTACTAGATCAGCTTCCGCGACTCCAATTGGTTCGTAATCCAACGAGGCATAACCCCTAGTGCGTGATTTGAGTTGGTCGAAGAAGTCAAAGACAATTTCAGCAAGTGGAAGTGTGTAGCGAATCTCCACACGATCTTCCGACAGATAATCCATTCCGAGGAGAACGCCGCGACGCTCTTGGCAGAGCTCCATGATTGTTCCGATGAATTCTGATGGCGATAATACCGTGGCGCGAACAATAGGCTCCTCAACCTTTTCAATCTTGCCATCTGGGTATTCAGAAGGGTTGGTAACGACGATCTCTTTGCCATCACCACTTGTCACGTTGTAAACCACGTTAGGAGCGGTAGAGATGAGCGAAAGATTTGATTCGCGTTCTAGGCGTTCGCGCACAATCTCCATGTGGAGTAGACCTAGGAAGCCGCAGCGGAATCCGAAACCCAGCGCCGCAGAACTCTCTGGTTCATAAACAAGCGCAGCATCATTGAGTTGCAACTTGTCGAGCGCCTCGCGCAAGAGTGGAAAATCAGCACCGTCGAGTGGGAAGAGTCCTGAGAAGACCATCGGGCGTGGATCTTTATAGCCAGCAAGTGCAACTTTCGCAGGGTTGTTGTACATCGTGATTGTGTCACCCACGCGTGATTGGCGAACATCCTTCACGCCCGTGATGACGTATCCAACTTCACCAACACCCAAACCTTTTGAAACAACAGGCTCTGGGGAAATAACTCCGACCTCGAGCGCTTCATGTCGAACTCCAGTTGAGAACATCTGGATCTGATCACGCGGAGTGAGCTTGCCGTCAACAACGCGAACGTAGGTCACTACGCCCCGATAACTATCGTAAACAGAGTCGAAAATCAGTGCGCGTGTAGGTGCAGCAGGATCGCCCACCGGTGCAGGAATTTGAGCAACAATCTGATCGAGAAGTTCTACGACACCCGCGCCAGTCTTACCCGAAACGCGCAAAACATCCTCTGGTTGGCAGCCAATTAATTTCGCTAGCTCAGTAGCAAATTTCTCTGGTTGCGCCGCAGGCAGATCGATCTTGTTGAGAACCGGAATGATGGTGAGGTTGTTCTCCATTGCCAGATAGAGGTTGGCAAGTGTTTGAGCTTCAATCCCTTGTGCACAATCAACGAGCAGAACTGCACCTTCGCACGCTGCGAGCGAGCGCGAAACTTCGTAGGTGAAATCCACGTGACCTGGAGTATCGATCATGTTCAGGACATATTCCTGGCCATCAATGCCAGAGCGCCATGGCAGACGGACTGCCTGAGACTTAATAGTGATTCCGCGTTCGCGTTCAATATCCATTCGATCGAGATATTGGGCGCGCATATTGCGCTGCTCTACGACTTCAGTGATGCCCAGCATGCGATCGGCGAGTGTAGATTTGCCGTGATCGATGTGGGCAATGATGCAGAAATTGCGAATCTGCGCAGGGTTGGTTGCGGCAGGTTGCGGCGCTTTAGCGAGTGGTATCGCTGGCATAAGTGTGAGTTGCTAAATTATTTAGCGGAAATCTTGTTGGCAGCTTTTGCCATTGCAGACTTCTTGTTCGCTGCAGAGTTGGCATGAAGGACACCCTTTGATACTGCAACATCAAGCGCCTTTGAAGCAGCCTTGAGTTCTGCAGCAGTTGTAGAAACGTCGCCAGTAGCAGCAGCATCCTTGAAACGGCGGATGGCAGTCTTGATCGATGAACGAACAGACTTGTTGCGAGCCTGAGCCTTCTCATTGGTCTTGATGCGCTTAATCTGAGACTTAATGTTTGCCACTTAGGTAACTCACTTCGTTAGGATTTCAGGCCAACCGCGGTGGCGGTGGGCAGAGGAGAAGGCTATCAGCCCTCCCGATCTGGCTCAAACTCGCTCTTTCGCCTGCTTTACCTCGCGAGACCTCGAGAGACCTCGAGAGACCTCGAGAGATAGAAATAACTGTCCGCTCCAGAGCGTAAATCGGGTCAGATGCAGCCCCCTTGATATCGGCATCGGCCTGAGCCAACAGCATCGTGGCCCGAGCCAGCGAGGCAGGGGTTTGGTGAGCCAGTTGGCGCCTGGCCTTATCTATCTGCCACGGCGGTAGACCCAAACTGGAGGCCAACTCGAAGGACTTCACTCCCCGCGATGCGCCAGATACTTTGGCTAAGGTTCGCATTGAGCTAGCCAGAGCGGTGATGATGAGGACTGGGTCGACCCCGGTCTCCAGAGCTCGTCTTAGAGTGATGAGGGCTTGATCGGTTTTACCGTCGAGGACGGCGTCGGCAACATCAAAACCAGAAGTCTCAATCCTTCCCTGCTGGAATTTTTCGACGTCGCTGGCTGCGATTGTTTTTCCAGCTGCGGTATCGGCGGCCAATTGCGAGCAGACACCGCTGAGCTCGCGCATATCCGAGCCGAGCGCACTGACGATTGCGCTGATTGCATCTGCATCAATCTTGCGTCCCAATCTGGCGAATTCAGCTCTCACGAAATCGCTCTTGTCGCCATCCTTCTTCAATGCTTCAACTGCGATCAGAGTCGGCTTTGATTTCTTAATCTTCTCTAGGAGGGCTTTGCCCTTTACCCCGCCTTTGTGCCAAAGCACCAAATGGACCTGCTCGTCAGGATTCTCTAAGTAGCCAGATACTTCGTCTTGAAGTTCGCTCGCCAAATCTTGGAGCTGGCGGATCACGACAACTCGTGCATCACCAAAGAGCGATGGCGCCAGGGCATCGGTGATAGCTCCAAGATCGATCAATTCACCATCGAGTTGGGTCACAGTTGCGCCAGCGGCTTGGGCAATCAGATCACTAATCGCACGGTCAGCCAGAATCTCCTCGCCGCCTTGGATAAGTGTCAGTGCCACGGAGCTATCTTAGGCGTAGAGCGCTTGCGCCACGCAGTAGTAGCCAGCCAATGGCGATCGCCGAAATTCCTACACCGGCGCCCGCCCAGCCACGCGGAAGCGGGATCACCGGGACCAAAGAACTGACATGAGCCACCAGGCAAATCCAGCCAGCGAAATATTTCTGACTCAGGGCGAGAAGGTAACCCACCGTTGGCAGAACTGGCGTAATCAACGCCGCGATAAAACCAATAATCGTGATCGGCGCAATTGCCGGTTCTACGAAAATATTGCTGGGAATCGACATCACGGAAAATTGTCCAGAGAGCGCAATTGTTACCGGAACACAGAGCAAGTTAGCAGCCAAAGGGATTGCTAACAGCTCGCAGAGTTTTTGGCTTCGTATGAAGCGATTAAGAGAGCTGGCCACAGGTTTTTGGCCAAGAAGGATTCCGGCGGTTGCTGCAACAGAGAGCGCAAAACCCGGGTCTGTCGCTTCGAAAGGATCGAGAAAAATTAACAGCGCAATGGCAAGACCCAGCGCTGGCAAGACCGAACTCTTACTTCCTCGAAATTGCGCGATCAGCATAACTGCCACCATGACTGTTGCTCGAAGTACTGACGGCGATGGCCGCACCAAGAAGATAAATCCAATGAGCACTGCAGCATTGATGATAAGTCGCGGCCGAAGCTGACGAATGAACCACTGCAGAAGCCACATCATAAAAGCGGCGATGATTGCAAAATTCTCGCCGCTCACAGCGGTCAAGTGTGTAAGCCCGGCCGAAAGCATCTCTTGAATGAACTCGTGTCGCTCAAGGGAAGTATCACCAAGGACTAACCCCGGTATGAGCGCGCCACTATCGCCACCAACACGACTACTTACGTGTCGAAAATCTGAACGGATGGCACCTGCCAGACGTCCAACAGAACTAGCTCCATGAATTAAAACGCATTGCCCTCGCGCTGCAAAGAGCGCTGCAACCCGCTTCTCTGCTGTTGAGTACACAACACCAGTGCAACGCACTACTGATCCCGGAAGCCAATGCACCTGCTCTGATGTCGTTAGCCGCAGTGGAAGATGCGCACTTTCGGTCAAGTTCCCGATAGTAAAACTGATTCCACTCACAAGCGCCGTCGTCGACGCCGGTTTGATGTATCCACCTTCATTTTTAGGCTGTCCCAAGACGAGATCGCTTCGAAGTGATGCCACCATCGTGATACTGCCCTTTTGATCAAGATATCTGCTTAAAAAGCTCTCCGAAAGCGCTCTCTGCCTTATTGCCATAAGCGCTCCACCCGCGCAGAGAGCAGTAATCAAAAGCAGTGCCACTGACTTATGCCAACCAATGAGCCATGCTCCGATCGGAATGATCACAACTAAGTATTGATGGCTCATCAAACCCACACCGGCCGCTCCTGCCCAAATGGCGCAGGCGATCAGGACTAGATGAAGATCCCTTCTCTCACCCACTCCTCTGACTGACGTTAAATGCGAACGAAGTTTTTAAGATTTGTGAATTTGCTCTTTCCCATTCCACTCACTTTGCTCAGATCACTGACTGAAGCAAAATTGCCGTGTGCACTTCTGTAGGCCACGATTCTTGCAGCCATGACGGCACCAACTCCCGGGAGTTGCTCGCATTGAGCGATGGTTGCAGTGTTGATATCGATCGTGCCTGAGGTGATCTTGCCAGTACTGGCTTTACTGCTCTTGCCCTTGCTGGAGCTTGTTACCACCACCGGGGCTCCGACAATGAGTTGCTGACCATCAGTCAGGATCTCTGCGAGGTTGATATCAGTGAGTGCTATGCCTTTGAGCGCACCACCGGAAGCTTTGATTGCATCTGCCGCACGAGAGCCTTGAGGCAATGTGTAAATCCCAGGGTGTAAAACTTTTCCGGCGACGTCAACAACGATGGTGGCGGGAATGACCGGAGCCGCGATAATTGTTGGAGTTGTGTCGAGAGGGAAGCCTCCCTTGCCACTCGATAATGCTGAATTTCCGGCACTTCCAGAACTTGCAAATGTTGATGCGGCATTGCCACGTGAGAGCGAGAAGAAGAGCGCTCCAACGGCAATTGCCAGTGCTAGGGCGAAATAGACAACGCGCCGCTGAGATTGACTGAAGTGAGGTAATTCAAACATGCCTACAATCTAAAGAGATTGCTCAATGCTTGAACCTAGCGTGTTGGGTACTTGTGGATTAAAGAACGATGTTCACAAGTTTTGGAGCACGAACGATCACTTTCTTCACTTCTCCCCCGGCGATTTCGGCCGTGATGAGATCGTTGGAAAGAGCCAGCTTCTCAAGTTCGCCACCGGTGATGTTTGGAGAGACTTCGATGCGATCTTTAATCTTGCCGTTGATCTGCAAGATTGCGGTCACCGAATCCTCTTCCAAGAGCTCTGCATCAATGGTTGGCCAACCTGCTAAAGCAATAGCAGGCTTGTGGCCGAGCCGCGCCCACATATCTTCAGCGGTATATGGCGCGATAAGTGACAGTGAGATTGCAATCGCTTGGGCAGCCTCGCGCACCGCAGGATCACTGCCTCCGCAGCCGCTATCGATAGCTTTACGAGTCACATTTACAAGTTCCATGACACGCGCGACCGCGACGTTAAATCGAAAAGTCTCCACTGCGAAGGAAATGTCGTGCAGACTCTTAGCAGTCGCCTTGCGTAGCGATAGATCACCTTTCGTGAAATCTACGCCCGGCTCACTCGTGACATCGCCAGATAATCGCCAGGCGCGATTGAGGAATTTAAATGAGGCAGCTGGCGAAACATCCGCCCAATCAATGTCATCTTCCGGTGGTCCAGCAAAAACCATGGAGAGGCGAATTGCATCAACTCCATGTTCGGCGAGTTCATCAGAGAGCTTGACCAAATTTCCACGAGATTTCGACATCGCCGATCCATCCATTTGGACCATGCCTTGATTGAGCAAGCGAGTAAATGGTTCGACGAAATCTAAATATCCAAGATCATGCAACACTTTAGTAAAGAAACGTGAATACAAAAGGTGCAAGATTGCGTGAGTGACGCCGCCAACGTACTGATCGACTGGCAACCATGTTTTGACTTCATCAACATCGAAAGCGCGATCATCGAATTGCACGCTGGTGTAGCGCAAGAAGTACCAGGATGAATCAAAGAATGTATCCATGGTGTCTGCGTCGCGCTTAGCTGCTCCACCACAACTAGGACAGCTGACGTTAACCCAATCCTCGGCTGCGCCCAGCGGCGATGAACCCTTTGGCTTGAGGTCTAAACCAGAAGCATCTGGAAGCTCTACTGGTAGCTGATCTTGCGGAACCGGAACTTCCCCGCACTTTTCGCAATGAATGATCGGAATCGGCGTGCCCCAGTAACGTTGGCGCGAGATTAGCCAGTCACGCAAGCGATAGTTCTTTGCGCTCTTACCTAAATCTTTCGCCTCTAACTCTTTGACGATAGCGGTGATAGCTTCTTCTTTTGTGAGGCCGTTGAGCGAACCTGAATTAATCAGCGAACCTGAACCCGTAGTTGCAATTCCTGTGATCGCGGGATCTTCTTCACCTGAATCAACGACAACTTTTACATCTAGTTTCATCGCTTTCGCGAAATCTAAGTCACGTTGATCGTGCGCCGGAACAGCCATAATCGCACCGGTGCCGTAATCAGCGAGTACGTAATCACTGGCCCAGATTGGGAGACGCTCGCCATTAACTGGATTAATTGCATAACGCTCAAGGAATACGCCGCTCTTAGGGCGGTCGGTCGCTAGTCGATCGATATCGCTAGCAGCTTTGGTCTCTTCTAAATAAGAATTAAATGCACTCTCAACCGATGAGCCCGCTACAAGCTCTGCGGCGAGTGAACTATCTACAGCGACAACCATAAAAGTCGCACCGTAAAGGGTGTCTGGACGAGTTGTGTAAATGCTGACAGGCTCGGCGCGTCCTTCGATCTCAAACTGTACTTCGGCGCCTTGTGAGCGACCGATCCAGTTGCGCTGCATCATCAGAACTTTTTCAGGCCATGCGCCTTCGAGCTGATCCATGTCATCAAGGAGACGATCAGCGTAATCAGTAATTTTTAGGTACCACTGATTGAGTTTCTTTTTTGTGGCTGCGGTATCACAACGTTCGCACAAACCAGCAACTACCTGCTCGTTAGCCAGCACCGTCTGACAACTTGGGCACCAGTTAACGGCAGAGTCTTTGCGATACGCCAGACCCTTTTTGTAGAGCTCAAGGAAGAGCCATTGGTTCCATTTGTAGTACTCAGGGTCAGAGGTATGCAGCGTCCGATCCCAGTCGAAAGAACATGCATAGCGACGCATAGATGCTTTTTGAATTGCAATATTTTCATAGGTCCATGCGCGTGGATCAGATCCGCGCTTAATGGCTGCGTTCTCGGCAGGAAGTCCAAAGGAGTCCCAACCAATTGGATGCATAACGTTGAATCCCTTTTGGACCCAATAACGCGCGATCACATCACCGAGGGCGTAAGCCTCTGCATGACCCATGTGCAGATCACCTGATGGGTAGGGGAACATATCCAAGACATACTTCTTGGGACGAGGGTCATCTGCTCGACCTGATTTGAAAGGTTGGATCTCATCCCAAATCGGGAGCCACTTCTCTTGGATCGCGGCAAAGTCGTAGGCCTCATGCATTGGGCGATCTTATCTCGAAAAAATTGGTGGAGCTGAGGGGACTTGAACCCCTGACCCCCTGCATGCCATGCAGGTGCGCTACCAGCTGCGCCACAGCCCCAATTCATCCGGTAATTCCCGGTTAAAAATCGAGTAAATCAGTTCCGTATCTTAATACCTTTTAAAGGCTTAACGCTCCTCAGATATATCCAGTGGGATTCGCGGACAGTCATTCCAGAGGCGATCGAGCATGTAATAGTTACGCAGTTCGGCGGTCTGGATGTGCACGACAAGATCAGAGTAATCGAGCAAGACCCATTGACCCTTGCCTTCTTTGCGGATCGGCTTCTCGCCAATCTCGGCTAGCTTCTTGAAAACCTCATCGGCGATCGCTTCTACTTGTGGCTCACTTGCGCCAGTAGCAATAAGGAAAACTTCTGAGAGAACCATCTGCTCGGTCATATCAAGACCAACGATATCGGTTCCTAATTTTTCAGCAATTGCTGTAGCCGCTACTTGGGTAATGGCACGTACTTTCTCACTTGCAGCCATAAAGCCCACGCTCCTTGATGTAGTCCAGCACTGAATCGGAAATATATGGTGATGCGTCTTTGCCAGCTTCGAGAATCTCGCGGATCTGTGTTGCTGAAATATCTAAAGCGTCTATCTCAACTTCTGCAAACTTTGATTTGTTTGCGACTTCACCTGGACGCTTAACGACCAAGACTTCTACTAACTTCTTGAGTTCAGCAACTTTGTGCCATTTATCAAAACCTGCAGCAGCATCGCTCCCGAGGATGAGGGTGAAAGTATCTTGTGGAAAAAATGGCTTGAGCTGGGTCAAAGTATCGATCGCATAGGTAGGGCCCTCGCGGCGAACCTCAAGATCTGTCAGCACAACTTTTTCCTGCAAATATTCTGGAAGATCTTCTAACGCATGAGTGCACATTTCGACACGGTCGTATCCATTGGCGACTGGAGCAGCTGCTCGCATATATGGGTTGCCTGCAGGCATGACCATAATGGAATCAAATTGATTGGCTACGGATTCGATAATGTGTAAATGACCTCGATGGATCGGATCGAAAGTCCCGCCAAGAATTCCTACTTTTGAGATTGTCTTAGTCCCGGTCTAGGCGAAGTACGAGATACAGCAGGACAGCTAAAATTGCGAAGGCAAAGACGCCAAAGAACACTGGCGAAGCTGGCTCGTGGCGCACAATAACGTGGCTTTCAGCAAGGAATCGGGTTGCACGGAAGATGTTCAACATGCCCTTACTTTAACCCATCCTCGCCGCTAGCAAGCAATTGCTTGAACGCAGCTTCATTGAGAATTGGGACACCTAATTCAGCCGCCTTGCTCGCTTTTGATCCTGGAGAATCCCCCACCACTACGTAGCTAGTCTTTTTAGAGACCGAGGAGCTGGCTTTGCCGCCGTGCGCTGTGATGACTTCATCTACGCCATCTCGAGTAAATGACTCAAGTGAACCGGTAACCACAAGCGTAAGGCCAGCCAAAGTCTGTGGCGCTAGATTTACCTGCACGTGATCAAAGGCGACCCCAGCCTTCTTCCATTTAGCGATGATCGCCTTATGCCAGTCAACGTCAAACCACTCGATAATTGACTCTGCAATTATTTCGCCAACGCCATCAACATCGGCCAACTCTTGGGAGCAAGCCTGCGCGATTGCATCGAGAGAACCAAAACTCTTTGCCAGGTTTTGCGCGGCGGTCGGACCCACATGCCGAATCGACAAGGCAACAATCACGCGCCAAAGCGGACTGTTTTTGGCGCCCTCAAGGGCAGCAAGGAATTTATCCGCCTGAGCCCCCAGCGTGCCATCTTTCTTTGTGAAAAATTCAGATTTTGATAGCGCTGATTTGGTCAGAGCAAAGAGATCTCCTTCATCGCCAATCAGACCAGATTCCAATAGCGCGCTTGCGGCTTCAAACCCAAGGAGATCGATATCCAGCGCAGCTCGTGAACCGATATAAAAAATCCGCTCACGCAATTGTGCAGGACACGATTGCGAATTGGGGCAACGTAAATCAACATCCCCCTCGCTCATGGCGCGCAAAACGGCGCCACAATCAGGGCAGGTCTCTGGCATGACAAACTCTCGCTCCTGGCCCGTTCTCTTTTCGATAACAGGTCCAACAACTTCTGGGATCACATCTCCGGCTTTACGGATGATGACTGTGTCGCCAATCAAAATTCCCTTACGGATAACTTCTTCCTGATTATGAAGCGTCGCATTAGTCACTGTTGATCCTGCAACAACCACCGGCTCCATATAGGCAAACGGCGTAACGCGACCTGTGCGCCCCACACTCACTTTGATATCCAACAAGCGGGTAGTGACTTCTACGGGTGGGTACTTGTATGCGATAGCCCATTTCGGTGCACGTGAGGTGAAGCCGAGCTCTTCCTGAACAGCAATCTCATTAACTTTAATGACTGTGCCATCGATCTCGTGCTCGACGTCATGACGGTGCAGCCCGTAATACTCAATGAATTCGGAAACTTTGGCTCGGCTATCAACGACTTTGTAACGCTTGCTAATCGGCAGTCCCCAAGTACCGAGTTGTTCATAAGCCTGTGCTTGAGTTACAAAAGTAACGCCTTCGCATGCGCCTACGCCATGGACAACCATCGACAAAGGACGACTTGCAGTAACCCGAGGATCTTTCTGCCGAAGTGATCCGGCCGCCGCATTGCGAGGATTTGCGAACGCCTGCTTACCTTCTTCTTGAATCTTGCGATTAAATTCATTGAAATCTGCAATGGGAAAGAAGACCTCGCCGCGAACTTCTAGCACAGCTGGGAAACCCAGGCCCTTGAGCTCGTGTGGAATCGCGCTAATTGTTTTTACATTGAGCGTGACATCTTCGCCAGTAACACCATTTCCGCGAGTGAGAGCTTGCACCAATTTCCCATCGCGATAAAGCAGATTAATTGCCAAGCCATCGACCTTCACTTCACAGAGCCAAGAGTTCTTAGCGTCGCTCTCGATTCCCTTTTCCACACGATCAAACCAGGTGTCGAGCTCGTCGATACTAAATACATTGTCCAAGCTCATCATTCGTTCAATGTGATCGCGTTGCTCAAATGCAGTAGCGAAACCTCCGCCAACGGTAACGGATGGTGAATCAGAGCTCTTGAGTTCGGGATGAGCTTCTTCTAACTCTTGCAAGTGACGGAGTAAGCCGTCAAATTCGGCATCGCTAATAATTGGATTATCTAGAACGTAATATCGAAACTGGTGATCTCGAATTTCCTCCCGGAGCCGGGCAATGCGAGTTGGCGCATCAGCGGATGATAAAGATTTAGCCACGTTAAAAAATTACTCTGTGTCGCTCACGGTTGCTGAACCAACAACACGATCGCCGTCATAGATGACGAGACCTTGACCTCTAGCCAGTCCGAATAGCGGCTCATCAAGCTGTGCTTGGATCGAACTTTCACTTACCGTATATGAGCAGGCAAGGGGTGAGCCGTGCGCACGAATTTGTGCGAACCCTCTATGTGCAACTCCAACTGTTGGCATAGGGCCGCACCAGATTGGCTTTTCGCCCACTATTTTCGAGATTGCAAGATCTTCTTTAGCTCCGACAACCACAGTATTGGTTTTGGGTTCAATTTTAAGAACATATCTCGGTGAACCATCAACTGTCGGGACGCTCAAGCCCAGTCCTCGGCGTTGCCCGATTGTGTATGTATAGGCACCTTGATGCTCGCCGACCGTATTGCCATCTTGATCCACAATTGGTCCGCTCTCGCTGCCCAGACGATCGCGCAACCATCCCGCATTATTTCCAGATGGAATGAAACAAATGTCATGACTATCGGGCTTATTGGCTACATAGAGACCACGTGCTTTTGCTTCTTTGCGAATATCAACCTTGTGGCTATCACCGAGTGGAAACATTGCGCCAGCTAATTGCTTTTCGTTGAGAACTGCTAATACATACGATTGATCTTTAAGCGGATCGATTGCTCGATACATCGCGCGATTTCCATCTGCATCTACACGCATCTGCGCATAGTGTCCGGTGACAACTGCGTCGTACCCAAGTGCTGCTGCTCGATCAAGTACTGCTTGGAATTTAATTTTTTCATTACAACGAAGGCATGGATTAGGGGTACGTCCTTGCGCATATTCGTCGATAAAGTTTTCAACGACACCGGCGTGAAACTCCTCTGCCATATCCCAAATGTAAAACGGAATACCAATGACATCTGCTGCACGCCTGGCGTCATGTGAATCTTCAATGGTGCAACATCCTCGTGCTCCAGAGCGATACTTCTGGGGGTTGCTTGACAGAGCCAAGTGAACGCCGATGACCTCGTGGCCAGCTTCTACTGCGCGAGCAGCAGCCACTGCAGAATCGACACCACCACTCATTGCTGCAATTACTTTCATGATTTGGCCCCTGCCCCAACGCTAAATGCTGCTCGAGCACTCTCAACGACTGAGCCTATCTTGCTACCCACTTCGTCAATCTCGGCTTGCGTTGTTGAGCTACCCAAGGAGAAGCGAATTGATGAGCGAGCTTGGGCTTCAGTTAATCCAAGTGAGATCAGCACATGACTAGCACGCTGGACTCCTGCGCTACATGCCGATCCAGTAGACGCAGCAATGCCGGCATTATCCAAGAGCAATAGGAGGCTATCTGATTCGGTATTAGGAAAAGTAACATTGAGTATTCCAGGCAACATAATTTCAGAGCGACCATTAAAGGTTGCATCCGGTTCTGCGCGCAGTATCCGCTCCTTCAGAGATTCCCGCAATTTCCAGGTGCGCTCAAAATTACTCACTCGATCAACAGCAGCGCTCTGGGCTGCTGCAGCAAAGGCGACAATGGATGGAGCGTTGATAGTGCCACTGCGAATATCTCGCTCCTGACCCCCGCCATGCAACAACGGAGTGATATCAATTCCATGTTCCAAGATAAGAGCTGCTACCCCAAGTGGTCCGCCAATTTTATGCGCACTGATTACTGCAGACCGGACTCCAAGCACTGCGAAATCAAAATCTACTTTTCCAAAACTCTGCACAGCATCCGTATGCACGGGGATCCCTCCAGCCAACTCCACAATTTCTGCGATCGGCTGGATTGTTCCAATCTCGTTATTTGAATGCATGACGGCTATGACCGCAATGTGTTCTGATTCAGTCTCAATTATCTGCGCGAGCGCATCAAGGTCGATCACACCCTCGGGCTTGATCGGAATATAGATAACGGCGGCGCCTTCGTGTTCCTCTAGCCAGACCACTGGTTCTAGGATCGCGTGATGCTCAAATGCCGCAACCACGATGATATTTTTAGATGGATCGCGCTCAATCGACTTCCAATAAAAGCCCTTGATCGCCAAATTATTAGCTTCAGTTCCTGAAGCAGTAAAAATTATCTCGGTGGGATGAGCGCAGGCTATCGTTGCAATACTCTCGCGGGCTTGCTCCACCTCCTTGCGAACTCCCCTGCCAAATGCATGCAAGCTAGAGGCGTTGCCGACCTGAGACATCTGAGCAACCAGAGCCTCCCGGGCGGCTGGAGACAT
>JGI24891J29808_1000022_pt1 | contig 229319 bp, 218 predicted proteins | sample FreactcultuFSWF8_FD_29808 | JGI IMG/M metagenome (IMG submission 29808) | reverse complement strand
GGAAGGGAGGGAAGGGAGGGAAGGGAGGGAAGGGAGGGAAAGTCATCACGTCTGTGAAGCACACAGATATGGGCAGTCATCCGTTTATCGTCTAGGTTTGTGGGACGGAAACATTGACTTACTTCCGTGTGGAGATCTTAGAGAGGTAGCGGGTTGTGGAGTAAGGAGATCGAAAGCACGGAGACGGGAAGGGGATATTCGGCGAAACATACAATTTGGAGTCACCGGTGCATCGTCTGGATGCGTAGAACTGTATTGGTGACTTACTTACGTGTGGGAGGTTGAAAAGGGTCGGGGATGTGGAATGGAGGTTGGTGTGTAGGCTCAGATGCCTTGAATCGGTGTACGGAGTGAAGTCGAGGAGAGAGATCATGATGGTCAGCTTTCTAGGGATGCATGTGCGTCCGGTGTTCGTCTCGCTCCGTGAGGTGGAAACGATGACTTACTTCCGGGTGGAAAAAGCAACCGGGACGTGAGTCTTGGAGCAGACAAAGACGAGTAGTGGTATGGGGACGTGGTGAGTCTCTTTAGTGTACTGTGCTCGCGGCTTGGACCTTTCTGTTCCATTGATGGGTTTGCACTTTCCCGGCTCGTTACTGGGCAAGGATGTGTTCACATGGGAGTAGAGGATAATCTCTTGCTTTCAGGCGCGCGGCGACATAGATATACTACATTCTTTATAGGATACTGGCCGTGCATGTTGATCTATCAGATGCACCTCTCCTCCCTTCTACTTTCCGAGAATGAACGGTGCTTTTGGAAAACATATATACCTCCAGTGAAGTTTCAAGTATCTTGTAGCGTGACAGTCAGGTTTTGTGACGAGAGGAAGAGCATATATGTCTACGGGCTTTCGACTCGTTTCCGTGTTGTAAAAAGACTGCTAACAGTTCCGAGAAAAGGGAGCACTGAGGTGAATGAAGATAGTATGGGACCCTCAAGACAGTCGTGAGTGGAGGCGTGGAGTGGAAAGTAGACAAAGACATTCTGAAAGCGGCCGTCGAGGTGAAGAGGGCTTTGGCCTTTCTTTGTGGTCGAAGAACTCGCTCGAGCAGACACTCAAGTTTGCGTTGATTGATCTCTTTGACTCTCAGTAACGTAGCGTTAGGACTGTCTGAGGCACTTCTGGGCCTGTTCTGGGCGGGAGGCGGTGGTTGAATCTGGCTCTGCTCGTCGCGGCTGACGAGCGAATGTGCTTCGTGGCGATACTGGACTTCCACGGCAACCACGATGGTCCGGACCAGCGTTCCAGTCCGCGAGAACTATTCTTAAGGCCCCTTTTGCAATACATAAGTGTTCCAGGTCTTATAAACAGCAGAGTAGTATATGTGGGCGTTGTGATGCTGCGCAGAGTAGCGTCCAAGATTCCGCCCACAGCTTTGGTCAACAGCAGCACCATCCAGACATCCAGATATCAGTCGCGCGGGTGAAACTAGCCGTCAGCCATGCCCTTGCGGATACTGAGAGTAGGACACACACAAAGTTTGTTCAAGGACCAAGACACTCTGTGCATAAAGGTGTACGGCTGTTTACTTGTCTTCCAAATGTGGTGCAAAGAGCAACATCCAGGGGCTCTCCCAGGATTCTTCCTGGTATGTAGGATATGTAGGATATGATGTGCATCAAAGTAACCCAAAATGCTCATCATTCATAATGCGAAGTTCTTCCAGTGATGATGCCGTTCACGACACTACTCCCGATCAAGCTAGCTCCGTTGTGGTTGCCGCGCGGGAAGATTCGAGCTCGTCGTCGCCTGAACAAATCCGAAGCGCGTCCACAATCCTGGTTCCATCTTTCTGACTTCTTCGTAAGGCTCCTTAGTACGCAACATCAAACATCAAATCATCCCGACAAGATGAGCAGAAGTGTATCGCCACTGGAGCCGTGGCTCCAGGAGATCTTCAGGTAAGTCTGAGCCCTTGTTCTGACTTGTTGCGCCTACTAAAGCGCGAAACATAGCCGTCCCTGGCCCATCTAGGAGGCATCTTACATCCACTACGCCTTGTGTGGCCATCTTGCCCTATTCGATGCCAACATGGCACCACGGGATGTTCAGCACTTCGAGATGCAGGCCAGATGGAAAGGGCGCACCGAAGATGGCGCTTGTCCTGCATGCAAGCGCGCAGCAAGGTAAGCTACAGTCTCATCATATCATCGGATCTCTCTCTAATGGCTCTTACAGACGCGTTGCTGCCGGTGAGCAGATTGCCATCGAAAATCTCAACGTGTGGGTTCCCGATATGCTATCCTTTCGCTAGCTCTGTGACACTTACTCAGTTGTAGCATTGAGCCCATTGTGGCTACGCTCAGCGAAGGCTGTTCACACATATCGTCTACGAGAGATGGGGTCTTCAGCTACGACCCGTTTTTCGGTTTCGAGAACAATTCTCACATCGTGGGTATCGTGAAAAGTCCCACCATGTGTCACATCTGCTCCGAAACCCAGGCCTATCCAGGGTTCTTCCACCCCTTGGGCGCTGTTACTGTCCCTGTCGAGGGTCCCGGTCCCCGCGAAGCAATCCCTGGCTCGAAAGACACCCCGTTTGTTATCGATGACGATGATGATGCTGGAGCCGAACAGATCACGGAGGATGACAGGAGATTCGGAGGTGAAAGAGACGAGGGAGACGATGGAGAGGAGGAGGAAAAAGGAGAGGGAGAGGAGGATGGCGATGATAACACACGCCCTACTGGCTGGACCCTCGACCACCGACCTTCACAACCTCAACCAGTCCCGTGATCCTCCATTGGCCTACTACAAGATCGGCTCCGGGACCATTGGTGCTCAGAACGGCCTGACGCACCCTGTCTGGGGTCTTGACTATCTCAAGAAGAAGTCAGAGCCCAGGTACTATTGCCAGCATCAACGATGCGAACACCACAACAGCAGATATGGTGATCTGCTCAATCACGCGACGAACCTCAGCCGTGAGGGCCACACTCTGCCACTTCCGCACGCGCGCTTATCAGCTCGTCTGGCAGCCATCGCCAGGGACAAGGGCCTCCGTGAGAGGAACACTGGCCTCGGCCATGCTGTTTGATCCTGAGCACTAGCAGTCGAAGACTCAGAGAGAGGGGCCTGCTTACCCTGTCTGTAATCCCATCTCCACACCCATCAGCATAAGGTCTGCCTTCGTCTGCGAGTTTTTTGACCTTAGATACATGAACACATTGACCTTGAAAGTGCGATCCTACCCGTTGATTCGCCCATCGGATTGCCCACAGTCGTAATTACAGCGAGTTCCATGATGTCAGAGATACTTCCAAATGGTGAAATCTCATTTTCGAGGGATAGATCGAGTAAGACGATGACCTTCTTGCCGCTTGAGTCGGTAGCAACCGCAAACTGGAAGACGACTCTCAGCCAGGTTGTGTACTCTGTTGTTCTTTGCGCACCGGCGCGATGCATTTAGAGCATACGACTGACCACATCCAAAAGACACACGACCAACACCTGGAACAGTGCAGAGCGCCGTGACAAGCGCACCGTGGTCTCTACCGCATCCAAAGGCCAGGAGTAGGTCAACAGCTTTTAATCTATCTCATTATCCGGTTAACATGCTGTAGCTTCGAGACTCGTCCAAAGTTTGTGTTCCTCAGCGAATCCGTACATGCAGGGCTCAGGACCGTGTCTGGACACATCATCCAGGCTAAGAAACTATCGGCCTACACCCTGTTTACCGAAGCTTACGAGCTCTTTGAATGCGCGACGCGCAATGATGCAGATAGGCGAGACCGCAATGTTCCACTGATGAGATTTCATACTGACCGACCTTGCAGAACGGTAGACGGCGAACGCTAAACGACCGTATGCCACTACGACTCGCACCGCCCTCTGCCGGTCCCCCAGCAAGCAGCGCCGTGGCAACAACGAGCCTACGAGTAACATCCCAGTCACCTGCGATCTTCTTAAAGCTCTTCCCGCTGGAGGTCAGGTGCACATCGCTCACGATGGTCTTGAGTCCGATGAAGACCTTGAGGTTCTTGACGCGGAAAATGATGACGAGGAAGGAGACAGTGCTACTGTGCCTCCATCTGCCGGTCCTGCTATCAGCAACGCCCAACTGGCCCTCAATGCTATTCCTGCTGGCCGTCATAACTCCGGTGCTGTCGCTGCTACTGTGCCTGCTGTAGCACCGACCTGGCCTCCTGGTTGGAACCCTCCAATTGACACAACTATTACGGACTTGGCTATCATTCATAACGGAAGGAAGCTTCCAAAAATGGATTGTGAGGCACTGGTACTCGCAGTGTCCTGGAGACCAACCTCCTATATCCGTTACCACGACATAGCTAGAACCGACTTGAGGCAAGGCACGATCTCTCTTCCTTGTCATAGGAGAGCGATCGTGATAGAGCGATCCAGCGAAGAACTTGTGGCTAAATTGACTCCCACAGACAAGCGGGTCGTTCAGAGGGGTGCTGGTTGTGTTATGTTCAACCAAAAGGGTTTCTCCTCTTTCTTTGCGGGAGCTCAGAAGGAACGTTTAGCACTGTTGTAAGATGGTACAATTGATTATAGCCGATTGATTCAGTCATTAGCACGTTGTCACCTGTCCGTTACATTTCTGTACCCTCGTAGCATGAACCCCTCTGAGCGATGTAATATAAAGCCCAATGGTGGAAGACAGCAATAAAGTTGCATTTGCTCAGGCAATATGTCAGGTACTGGATGGTTCCTTTGTCTTTTGAGCGCCAAAGAATTCGATCGGATGGTGGGGGGAAAGAAGAGCAGCTTTGTTTACGCTTTTCCAAGTCCGGCTTTTTTCTCTATCTCTTTGTCCAGCTTAACACTATCAACAGTGTCTTGCAGATTTATTATCCCGGCACTCAATCCCTCACACAAATCTAACGGATCATCGCAGGTCTTGAATATAACAACATGCCTCCCAGATTCACGCTTGTTCACAAGGCCAGCGGCACCTTCCCGTAAGATACTAATTCCTAAATCTGCTCGTCTGGGCTTCTTACTGATCAATGACACAGTGGTCGCAAAGCTGCACAAGGCAGCAATGACTCTGCCACCGGCACCAACAACGACGAGGATGGGGATGTCAACATGGGTGAAACCGAGGAGAACATCCAGGTCCCGGTTACGCCTCTGCCTGCCCCTGTCATCGATGCTGATGATGAAGATCAAGGAGACGTCCCTGACTCTCCCGTCTATGATTCTGACGACGACTATGTTGTCCCCTCGTGAGTATCTCCTACAGGACTTGACCCGAGTGTCTCGACTCAGGACTGACCTGTTGACTTAGTAACATGACCGACGCTGAAGCTGCCATCCTGGCTGAACAGTTACACGAACAGACACGTACGGAGATGCGAGTTGCCATGGAGGATCGCCTTAGAGCCGAGGCGGCAGCAGCCCACCAGCGACTTGTCGAGAACCAACACAATCCGACTGCCGAGCAGGCCGCAGAGTGGGCTCGTATCGACGCTGAGGAACTCGCTCGACTCCGGAGAGTCATAGTCCCAGGTAATGCAGAGGGACAATGGGCATTGGATGGCAATGGTAACGACGTGATTGTCAACGCCCATGGCAGAAACATTGCATGCCACAACTGCAGAAAGGCTAGGAAGCCGTGCAAAGGCGTGCCCTGTCAAACCTGCCAGAGAAAGGACCTTGTATGCTCGCACTACGATGGTCCCGTCATCGGAGCTCACCAGGACTGGAAAGACGGTGGCCGTCAGGGTCCTCAGCCTAGTAAGGGTCTTGCTAAGGCAAGAAACCCCATGCCTCCGCAATGATCGTTGCTGCCAATCCTCGCTGCTCTGATATCTTCTTGCAATGAGAAAGTCACCTGCAACTATGTCTTCCCCTGATTAGATAGACCTGAAATCAATGTTCTGACCCTTTGCGCCCACCAATCGTGCTGCAACAACAGGGGCGTACTATCCCCGGATCTGAACAATAGCAGTGAATATCCCCCCAGGGTTTCTTGCATGGTCTCGACATATCAATTGTTTGTCAAGGGGGTCCAAGCTTTGGTCGAGTGCCGATGTTGTCGCTCGAAGCTGGCGCGTTGGTCTTGTGTTTTGGAAGTGAAGCCGTATTGTCTCTCGCCAATAACAACATCCTCTTTACGCGTGTTTCATCCTCAACTTCTTTCTCCCATCCTCCACATCCACAGATCCAGGAAGATCCAAAGAACTTTCAACAACTTATCCATCTTCGAGACTTGTTCTCGAAGAACAGTAAGTCATCCCCTACGCGCGTCTTCTGGAATCCCACTCGGCTGGCTCTATTTGACTTACATTGCCCTCTTCTGCAGTAAACCAACAAGAAACGATGGCAAACTACTACAAGCCAGTCATTGAGTTTGATCACGCTCCAAACGATCCAGAACTATCCTTTCTCGAAGGAAACACCTTTGCAGGCACAGAGGTCACTGAAGCAGAAATGCTAGAGATCCTCACCTTCAGGTAGGTTGCCCTGTGGCCTCAGACTGACATGCGTCTCGAGTTTGAGCTTTGACTGACGAGTCAATAGTAGCAACCACATGAGCACTTCATGGGCTGAGCCTTCCAACCGTTCTGGGGGAAACAATGCCACTCAGCAAACCCAGGTCTCAACTCCGGCAGCCTCTAGCCCCTATCCAAACCGCGAGCATCAGCAAGCCATCGCTCCAGAGCATCCCTATGCGCGTTTTATGTACGGGCACAATCAGACAAGCTCTCAGACTGAGCTCCTTACGTGAGAATCTGCTCCCTACCCATGCTTGACAGTTTCACTAATTCTCAAATAGCACCGGCACTCCCATCAGATCACAAGACGCCACAATCCTGCCAACCCTCGCACCCACTCACAGGGAGTCGGGCACTCCCAACGCCTGCTGCACTGCCTGCAACAAGGCTAAGGTCAGAAAGGGTGGCTGTGTCAAGCTTCCTGGAGGTGGGTGCGAGCGTTGCGAGAGGAAAGGAATCCAGTGTATTCCGAAATACAGATCCTACCCTACCAACAGGGCCAAGGTGAACACTCGTGCTAAGACGCAACGCAAGAAGCTTGAGCGTCCCTCATGCTGAGCAAAGGGTCAATCGACTAAGGCAGTCAGCTCATTCCCTCTGCCCCACGATGATATGGTTCTGGTTCTGGAGTTCTTTCATTTTGCTTTCTTTGCTATCGTTCAAGAAGAAGGAGGAGTTATGGTTACAACAGCGAAAGATACCCCCAGCAGGAAAACCCTGCGTTTTGAAGAATTGAACAGCACTATTCTCACAAACAACCCGCAAAGTTGTCTTGACTCCCTTTCCAGTCCTGCTGTGATAGTAAGCGCACATGCACGTCTGCCTCAATACAATCATCCGCATGTAAATCGTCGGCATCAGAAATACCGTCATGTAGTTCTCCTCTTGCCTGCCTGTAAGTTGGACGTAACCCGGCAAGAAACCCCTCCCAATTCACGTCGGTCCTTCATCAAATGCTTATTAGAATACACAAATACATGACAAGGCACATGACCATGAGCCTTCGAGTGAAGATTTCCCCGCCTCGATCTCGACTACCACTGGCGCCCTAGTCCAGGTGTCTTGGTTTGGGTTTACGCAGACGACAGTCGTGTAATAAAGCAAGTTACATCGGTACTGCTATGCTTCGAGCAAGCATTGCTGAACATTGCATAGCTACACCACCCTGCTCGGTGATCTAGCTCCTGACCTCAACAATGGCGAAGAAGACGACGAGAACAAGGTCGACAACGATGACGATGGCGCCGGCGAGAATGAAACTGTCGAGCGTTGTCCTACTCCCGAAAATTGGCCCGAGGGCGAGCTCCCCACCAGCTGCGATCGCTGCACCCTAGGCCATCGAGAGTGCGAAGGTGACTCCACAGACCAGGCTTAGAGCAATTGCCTGGAGGCAAAGGGAGTATGCCACTTTAGCATGAAGAAGAATGAAGATGGAAAGGGCAAGGCTGTCAAGGACGGCGGCATAAATAGCAAGCAGGTTGTAGATGGTCCGATCGTTAGAGCCATCGAGCAGGCAGATGCGGAGGACGACGATGTAGTCCAATGCCTCTCTTCCTCATCATCTATACGGGGAGGACGTGTTCTTCCTGTGATCATTGGGCAGATCACTCAGGGAGATGATGTGCGCTGCCCGCTAGCTGCAGCCGAAAGCAATGCTTTGGTTCGTGTTGGGCACCCTGGTAGTCTGACCATGGTTCGTAACAATCAAAACTATAACGAGCATTCTATGTTCCACTCTGATTGTGATGCATGTATATGATTTGAATCTGTACCTAAGTCAAGATTCCAGCACAAAGGATGGTCACAGAACTAGCTACAACTCTTGACAAGCAAATGTATGCCCAGTACGAGGCATGAATATCTGATGCTCTCTGTGGACGATTGGCTACTCGAACATTCATCTTGCCTTTTGGCCGGTTGGCAAAGAAAGACAGCAGTAGGTCAGGAGGAATGTCTTCGCTTGACTGCCAGTGTATAGGCTGGTCAAAAGACGCGCCTTCACAACGCAGGATGATTCTGATGATCGGACACACGTCCACTGAGAGTGATGAGTCCCTCGTGCCCTCCCTGGCCAATCGACAAACGCCAAAATAATTTGGTCTGTTTGCCAGTTGGTTACAAAGCCAAACCAGCAGGTTGAAAGTCATATAATTGCTCGGTTCCCGCTGTACAGGCTGATCAAAAGGCAAGATGTTTTTGGCAGTCAAACGTGTGTTCACTGAGGACCAGTCGTCTCTCATACTCTCTTCGGATAAGACACTACGCGGAAACCCCATCTTGCCTTTTCCAGGTTGTCTTTCGAACAGGCCCCGAGAGGTCGAGAACTCAATTTGAACTGGATTGTCGCAATTGTTCATCCGAGTGCAGCTACTGGCCATCGAAATGCTCGTAAAAAGGCAAAATGGTTTTCTTCCTCGAACGTACGTCCACTGAGGGCGAATAATCCTCGATACTCTCTCTGGACAACTGACCACACCGAAACCTATCTTGCCTTTTTCTAGTTGTTTACATAGAGATCTCAATAGGTTGACATCGAGAGCTAGATCTTCGCTTGATTGCCTCGTCCCTTATGTCAGGGTGTCGAGTGTTTTGAACAGTCATTCCGTCTTCGACCTGATCTTGATACATCACTCGTGCACATACCCGATTAAGGTGTGGTCTAAGCTTTGGTGGTGTTTTCGTGGACGTGATGCTGTGCTTTCTCCGCGCATCTGCTAAATCTTCACCAGCCTCCACCTTTGGTGAACATCAACAACAACAACAACCGGAACACCACGGGTAAGTTACAATGCATCCTCCTGTCTCTGCTCTATACTACTAGATCCCCCTGGCCAGAGGAGACATCCCTGTCAGCCTCGAATTTTGCAGTTCTTGATCTCCTGTGCAAATCCGTTACTGATTTTGCGAGTAGTCATGTCTTCAGCAAACGATGGCCGCCCCGCGCCCAAGAAAGCAAAGACTAGCACGAAGCGCCCGTTACCTCTCCTTCACCAGCTTCCACCTTTGGTGAACATCAACAATAACAACAACAACAACCGAAACACTACGGGTAAGTTACAATATATTCTCCTAGTTCTGCTCCATACTACTACAACCCCCTGGCTAGAGGATACATCGCTGTCAGCCTCGAGTTCTTCCAATCCTCGATCCCCTGTGCAACTACGTTGCTGATTTTTCGAGTAGTCATGTCTTCAACAAACGATGGCCGCCCCGCGCCCAAGAAAGCAAATACTAGCACGAAGCGCCCGGTACCTCTTCTTAACCAGTAGGTAACACCTTGAGAATACGCGTTCTAGATCTTTGAACCATGTCTGACTCCTATCTTAGGAAGGGCCTTCTCTACCCTGGTGTTCTTTCTGAAGTTCTCCGCCGCAGGGAACCGGCCGACTGGGAGCCACCCGAAAGCCCTCTTAAGGGTGCCGAGACGACTTTGCCCGGTCAGGGCCTCCCTTTTAACGCCTACTACCAAGGCGCACATTGGCCTGGCAAGATCGTCGACCCCGACCCTCCCAAGTCGGCCAAAAAGCCTGTTGTGCCTCCCACTCCCGCCAGCTTCGCTAGAAGAAGCAAGCGCCTACAACAGGCTGCTGACAATGTGTAAGTACTTTCCAGCCTTGCTTTGCACAATCAGGATAATCTAAGATCTTCGAGTAGCAAGAGCACCAACAAAGGATAGAGAGCCCTCGGGCGAGGATACTACACACTCCCGAGCAACGACCTCTTCTTCTTCTGCGGTTGTGAACTCAGGCATACCTCGACTCCATCGTACCTTCTTACTCTTCACACCCATGCCTTGCTGTTATGCACATGCAAGTGCAGCACGATTAAGGCATTGCTCCCCTTGGCAGCGACGTCTTGCTGCATGCTTGTGAAAAGGCAGCATACTTTTGGCTCCCATTGAGATGTCCACGGAAAGCTCGTGGTTCAAGATCGCTCAATGTACATACCGAAGATATCGAAAAACCACATGCCTTTTGACAGATGTGCTGTGTGTTCAACGTGCCACTGAGATACTTTAAGTAACAAGCCCGGGATTCTCTCTCTTCTCTGCTCTTAATCATATCATTACTCCCAAAGTCACGGTACATTTTCTGCTTCGTTGGGGTCGAGCGTATGATGCTTACATGCGAGGCCTGCCACTGGACATATCAGACCTCTTGAAACCCTTCTCGCAATTCGCCAGTTACGGTGCGTTCTATCTGCATTCCATCGAGAAGATGTAAACTGATTCGATCGTCATGTTGTATATGTGACGTCTGCTATCAACTTTTCGGTTGAAAGAGCGAGCAAGCGAGAAACTCAAAAATGATGACCTGTTTCCGAGCTCTTCTTTGGCCTGTCTATGAGGAAGTCAACTTCAACTTCGCTATACAGATGAGACTGAAATATATATCTGAGAGGATGAACTTTTGATCGATTGAGGAACCAGGGGGTTGGGGATCCGAGCATTCGAGCGTCTCAGGGGTCAGATAGCTGTACTTCAGAACAGTACAACCAAGCACGAGAGTCAACGTCTTCGCAATCTTTTCAAAGTGCCCGCGATTCTATCAATGACTATGACATCGTCGTCAGTCGGCGGGTCCAAGCTCCCGCCGAACGGGTAGCTTCCGGCGCCGACGCGTTCTGTCGCGTTCGCTTCCGGATGGTTTGGAAGGGATGCTCTTCTCAGTTCGTCTTCACCACAACAACGTCAACCACTTGGATTGAACGCAGAGCCTTCAACGCGTTCATTTCCGATATTCAACATGGACTCAGTCTACACTTGCAACCCCGACCCCTTTGAGGGATTTGACCTTGAGCCCGTTTCGATCGGTGACCAGACTTTTCAACTCGAGCACAGTCCTGAGGAACTCGAGATCCTCGAGATGATGCAAGAGTGGTACAACACTGGTCTCTCGGAATCCAGCACCACCACTACCCCCTACGACAAAGTCATCCACCCTACCACCAGCAACACCTCGATTGCTCCTTTGTTCAACTCTGCAGCTTCGGCTGTTCTGAGAGCCAACAATCCCATGCTTGTCGCGCCGTAAGTCCAAGATCCGTTGCTCTAGTACTCGGTGATATATGTAACATACTGACGATACATCAGAAAGCACATGTCACAACAACGCCCCAAGGCCACCAAGACTGCTAGAGTTAACCCCGCCGATAAGATCTCGAAGGCTCAGAGGCGTGTTGCTCGTTCAATCAAGAGCCACGGCCAGCGCTCGCACAACATGGCGTGTACAAACTGTCAGAAAGCGCACATCAAGTGCAGCATGTCAGAAGACGTCCCCGGAAAATGCGATGGCTGTGTGAGACGCGGCAAGGCCGACAGTTGCGCCAACAACTTGAGAGGTCTTTATGGAGCAAACGTCGAGCAGGACGCAGCATAGAAACCCTTCTCCTAAGCGCTATCAGTCTTCCCGCCTCCTTCGACCCGCCTGTCACCATCTCGATTCTCACCCTTACGGATCAATGCTCGTCTTCTTCTTGTGGGCAGGAGCCTCTGCAGACATCTCCACTGTGCTTGATCGACCACGCACCCTCATTCATTGGGCCTCGACAGCCCTGTAATACCCAAATCCCTGGTCCGGCATCTCGTTCTTCATCTCCACGACTGAGCGCATTCATACTCGTCATTACGCTCAACAATGTGCTACGAGCTTTCTCTTCTTTCTCGGTTCCCGTTCTTGCGTTTCGGGAGTTTGGGCAGAGTCGTTCTTGTTTCCATAATGATACCCGATCAGGCATGCCATTGGCAATTGGAGCTTTTTTTTTTTTGATTTGATTTGGGAGGGGTGTTTTTGTTTCCAGATGATACCCAGGGAGCACGACTATCGGCGTTTCATTTGTTCCTCTTTTCTCCAAACCTTTTGGCTGTTTCCTTTGTTGTCGCTTTTTTGCTTTCACTTCTTCCTTGCAGGCAGCAAAGACATCGCACTGTACCTTAATCACACTTTCATGCTTGACTGATCTGTCCAACACTATCTTTGTGATGCACTAGTTTGCTGTCTATATTTTAGCCCCATGATAGGGCTCTGAATGGAATGCTCCTCAAAGAGCCTTTGTCTAGTATATGCTAGAATCGCCTAGCAAATAGTCGTAGCAATCAGACTCTTTGACCAAGCAGTAGCGAATGCAGCAGAGCGATTATATAAACTCAGCTCTGCCCATCATAAGGACGAATAAGTCTCCCATTCCTATCACATGATGAGCTCTTCGTAACCCTCAACACCCACTTTGGTTGCTTCTTTATCGTATATATGAGTTGTCGCGGCCATGGGTGCGAAGGGCGCTCGGTCCTGGCCTCACCACCTCCCTCCTCCGCTCTATACGTCCAACGACCATGCCTCCGAACTCACACAGTCGAACTGGACGGTCTCTGGCAGGAGTGGTATGAACGTCAGGTTGCTGGTTTCGAGTTAATCAAGGCCCAGACCAAGATTGGACAGGCCGCTCAAGAAAGCTGGGAGCTCTTGCAGCGTGCCAAGGACGTCCAGAACCTGTCGGAGTGGCAGAAGGAGGCCATCGAGGATGCCATGCTTGAGTTGGAGGATGTGACTCCTCTTGGTCTCCTCGGAGCTTTCCGGCTTTGTGTTCCTCCGTCTCACCTTTCTTCGTACAGTATATATCTGCAGCAGATAACACACGTTCAAGTTCAGGCATATCTTCTCATAACCTGGAGCCTGCTCAATCGCTTGTCAAGCTATTGAAACATTTTCAGCACAGAATTGCTAGTCAGCCTTGCACTCTGAGCGTAACCAGTATGTTCTTCTTGATCGCAAAAGCCCTAGTCAAATCGTCCTGACTTGCTATAGAGTCTGAACGACCAAAGAAGCGCTCTAAGTTGGCAGCGGACATTAGCCTGGCAAACTTATCCATCGCCACTCGTGTGCCTTGGGCACAGCACAGGAAGTCCGTTCGCATTACAAGCCAGAGCAGTCGCGCCTCTTCTTCGTTCCTTCGATTGGCTGATGTATACAGCCGCGATGTTGCTCGTTGAGTCGGTTGGAGGAGGTGGTTCGATGAGAAGAGAAGTCAACTGATGAGTTGAGCAAGACCTTGAGAATCCGCAGCACCAGCCAATGTCGTTGCCAGTCGACTCTAGAGCTGTGACAGGGAAGACTGCGGCCACATGTCGTTCAAGTGAGATGGTCTGTTTAGTAACGATCCGAGCATCGAGCCCATTGTGGCAATCTTCAGCGAAGGCTGTGGACACATCTCATTTGAGAGATGGCCTTTCCAGCCACGACCCGTTCTTCGGCTTCGAAAACAATTCTTACATCGTGGGAATCGTCAAATGTCCCACCATGTGTCGCATCTGCCTCGAAACCAGTATATGCTGACACCATGCTCAGCTTCTAACACTCAACCTGTTGAATGACAGTATGCGCAAGTATAGTGGTCTTCTGCTTGGTCATCCTAACAAGCAAGAAGTACGCCCAGATGCGTTTAACACATACGAATGTGGATCCTACATTCATGCGCCTAGAGTCCCACTTTATGAGGGCCAAAACGAGGTCGCTCAGTCCGACGGCTTCGTCAAGAACATAAATGATCTGTGTGGATTTGTCTCTCCAAGGGTGTCACAGAGCCCCGACTCAAGAGCTCAGCGTTGCTAAGCTTTGCAAGCTCAAACGAGGTCAGAAGTCCATACGGTCTGACGTCAATCAAGCACCAGGGCACCAAGCACAAGCGGTGCAAGATCTGAGGCAACTCAGCTCGGCATCAGAAAGCGTGTCAGAGTCGGGGTCAACCCCGTCCCAACCGCTCAGATGGTTGCCAAGGAGCGCCACGACCGCGGGATCATGCGGGGATATAGTTTACAAGACCTCGACTATGAGAGCACTCTTCTTAGACTTCTTTCGACGTGCGCTTAATTCCGACTCGTCCAACTTCGATGCCATAAGCAGCAATCTCTTCAACCGCATCCCTATCAAGGCCCGTTTTACCTCTGGGCCTAGACCCCGCCAATTTCTCCAACTAGAAGCAAGAGCCAAGCTGCTCTCCCCCAACGAAGAGCAAGAGACAATTCTCAGACCTTTTCCTGTCCTCGACCTGCCGCATGAGCTTAACAAGATGATCATAATCCACGTCGACGACTCTTCTATCATCGATATCAGATCCACATGCACTTTGCTAAAGGACGAGACTGAATACCGATTCCGCGCACTATATTTCACCAACATCGAGATCAAAATGTCCAAAAAGTCACTCCAAGTCATCGCCATCAGATCTAAATGCACCTTGTTGAAGGTCGAGACTGAAGACCGTCTCCGCGCACTCTATTTCACCGACCACAAGCAACACAGCATCCTCGCCACATGTCGTGAGATGCGCGACGATGCTCTACTCTTGTTTTTGGGCAAAGACAATCCTTAATACCGACAATGAAGTCGCTCTCAAGGGCTTCGTGTCTCCTCCCTGGAATCCCAATCTACCACGATCGCAGTACAGCCCTGGAAAGACACAACATTGCTTAAGCCTATAGAGTCGAGTGACAAGGCACAAAGAACTGTTCCACTAGTCACAATGGTGACGTATACCATAGAGTACCACATTAGAGAAGCTTCCGAGTAAGGGCAGAACAATGATCGAGATTTGACTTGTTTTCCTGCTCGCGTTAAATTGTATCGATTCGGTTGTAGGAGCTAGAGGCCGCCGTATGAGGGGAAGCAGTTGAGGAGGTTCCAGGAGACAGAGAAGAAGCCGGAAAAATCGCCAACTGATAGTACTTGTCGATCATGAGTCTATGAGCGGCTAGACGAAGGGTAACATCCGCCCCGTTGTGCTCACAACTTTTCTTGCGCGCATCGGAGCGAGATTCCATTTTGCGCAGATATACAGTAACACAGCAAGGTATGCATGCCTAGACTATCAGCGATTCCCTCCATGATCTTGCTCCTTGATTACATTCATACTTATCGTAACGCAGGAAACAATCAGTCATGTCGGATCAAAACCGCAGCTTCGAGCGCTTAGGTTAGGAACAGCATGGCTAAGAGGCCCATAGTGCTGACGATGGCGTTATGCGTTCACGGCAGGAATTCGAGTGTGTTTCGTGATTATTGAGAAAGGGGACTAGGTGATGCGGGCTTTAGCATAGCTGAGCAATTGTACTTATGGTTCTGGTTCTGGAGTGAGGAAGGCAGATTTTCCATGACAAAGACGGTTTTTTGGTGGATAACAAGTCGCACACTAGCAATAGTGCCTTTACAGATACTGTTCATACCATACCGCATCGCATGAGTATATTCTTGGTTCTCACTGCTGCAGACTTGATGAAGGGTGACCTTTAGAGAATATTCAAGTGGAGTCACAATTGGTCTGACCAGACTCGTTGTTCGATGCCCTGTAATCATGGTTGTATGTGTGTATGACGATGATTATCGTACAATGTACTGACATACAGCTGGGTCAAAATGTATGTGTTCGAGTATTAAAGGCTCAGAAGCTTGACTGTTGCTCCTCGAGCTTGCCACTCTGACCATAAAAGACATCTGCAAATTTTCGATGTTTCCGTTTTCTCTACACTGTCGAATCTCATTGGGGATTCATCAGATCAGCGACAAACGCGACTGTGCATTTAGGATCACGCTCGCTATAAACCAGTCATAGCCTCCCATGCCGTACAAACGCATGGAAAGTCGTTTTTGGGCCAAAAGAAAATAGCCCAATAAGCTTCTCCGACTCACAATTTACTCATTCGCAAAGAAGATGGCATCTAGCGTTCCCTTTACAAACTTCTTTACGGAGGAAATGCACGGCAAGGACCTGTAAAAGCTCGGCCTATTGGAAGCCAAAAGGAAGGAAGAGATCAATCAATCAAACGAACGGCCGGACTGAATCAGAGTCAACGATTCGAAAGATGTTGATCGCCTGAACAAAAGACATGATACCCAAGTTCTAGATCTTCGCCGAGACCAAGACCAGGTGGCAGCCGACAGGAGTTGAACAGGTTTGTGATGCCTATGTAATTTCCCCCACTCCAGGAGTGAGACGATGCTTCGGCTTTTGGCAACTTGCAAGCCAAGTACCGTCTCTCATGATCACATGCTGACGCGCTGTACCAGGGAGACCGCTCGGTAGAGAAGTATCACTGACCTCGTCGAGCCCCTTGTTTATCTACACCTCTGCAAGAGTATTTGGAGGCTCCTTCTCAATTTCGATCCGCCCGCTGCACTACAACCGATGGCGCTGATTTGGTCAACTTGAATGACTCAAGAGCTGATACCGGAAAGCTTTTACATATAGCATTCGGTATGGAAATTCCAGTCATCGACTCGATCGAGATTTGACAATCATGAGTATAAGATTTTGTCACCTACAGAGACTTGGTATGGAAGCTAAGCGGCAGCAGAACTCTAGCTACGCATAGGTAAACGACAGACATATTTTTTGTCACTCACTTCTTGCACTAACACCATTCATATAAATTTTAAAGTACACCTCGAATCTACTCTCTTCTTATCGCCATGGAGTCGATCGCCATAGTGTCGATCGTCGTACTACCGAAGCAATCACAGCTCTATGGAGAACTGAGCTGTTATTATCTTCTACCATGTAGTTGTAGCGGAAAGAAGGAGTACATCAGGTCAGTGATACTTCTACACGGCTCTGCTGCCTAGGGTTATGGGTGTTGCTTTGTTTACCGTGGATTGCTGATTCCCGATCTGAGCGAGAGACTAGGGGTGCGTGTCGTGGACCTCGTCATGTCTCTTGTGTCGATGCTCCGCCCATGATCAGTCAAGGCTTTAAGCACGTCTGTGGACATGACTGAGGTAGATCAAGGTGTCTGTTTTTGGTCTTCGAGTCTTCTAAATGACTCGAAGGAGGCAAGGTGTCCAGAAGCTTTCGATCTGTAGAGCTGGGACTTCTATGACAATCTTCAATGATGGAAAGCAGCTCAGGTTGGTGGGTGAAGTTAAATCTTTGGGAAAAGGCAGTTGACAAGACGACTTGAAAGCCCGATGCTCGTCTGTGAGTCTGAAATTATCATGACAAGTGCCAGCTAACGTGACTCCCCAAAATCTGTAGACGTGTCTCACCGGCTTTACTCGGGCAAATCTGGTCGACATCTCGAAGCAGAGATGCCGATTCAACAGGAGGCATTTGCAGGGTCACCCCTACAGAATCAGATAAGATGTGGAGATCCTCAGCAAACCTTACACCTTCCTTCTTCCGAACATGGTCTCGAGCTTGCAGCCAACGAGTTGCATTGTCGACAATGCGTTTCTCCCGCTATGAATAACTGATGAGCAATCTAAATTTACTTCTCAATCATATCCGCTTCTCATAGCACGGCTTTGTCAAATAGCGGAAACGTTCCGCTTCTTGACAAAGCACATCTCAGACATGCTTAGGAATGACTAAACGCTCTTGAATTGACTGTATGGACTTGTAAGTATATCTATAGGAGGTAGAGCTATGATCCGTGATCAGAGCCCACCTTGACCAAAATTCGTCCAATTCGCTCTGCTCTTACTTTTCCCAACTGCGCGAGAACATGTCAAGCGAACATCATGCCCGAGCACGACTCACAGCCAGAGCACAGATGCACCGTGCTCTACGCTTTCTTCTTGATGAGAAGCACACTTCCAAGCAATATTCGAGATTTGCGACCTGTGACTTGGACACCCTGGACGACTGGTATGCGATGACTGCATTGAAAACCATGCTCTGTGCTCGACCAGCGAAACCACTCCTGCCTCTCGATATCAAAGAGGCCATCGACACCGCCCTTGCTTACGATCTCGCAAGTCGAGCTCAAGTCTCCGCACTCGACATCAATCCCATTCTACCACGCCGCCTGACGGACAGAGTGTCAGGGAAACACCAGTCGAGGCCTTCTATCAGCGTTTGGAAGGGAGACATCACCACCATCAGGGATTGTACAGCCATTGTCAATGCGGCCAATAGTCAGATGCTAGGCTGTTTTATCCCAGGACACAAATGTATCGACAATGCTATCCACGCTTCAGCAGGACCTGGACTTCGTGAAGCTTGCTACGCCCTGATGGAAGAGCAAGGATGTCTGGAAGCTGAGGGACAAGCAAAAGTTACACCCGGATACAACCTAAACTCGAAGTATGTGATACATACCGTGGGTCCGCAGATGTCTTGCGGTAGTGTTCCAACTGTCGAGCAAGCGAAGATGCTGGCAGATTGTTATCGATCGTGCTTACAGGCAGCTGAAGAACTTCCTGTACCTGATAGTGGACGGAAAGTACTTGTCTTTTGCAGTATCTCCACTGGTATCTTCGGCTTTCCTTCTGCCGAGGCTTGCTCTATCGCCGTCCGTACGGTACTGGAATGCCTCTCTCATCATTGCAACTCAACGATCACGGATGTCATATTCGATGTATTCAGTGAGAGTGATCTGGATCTCTATCGCCATCGTTTGGCCGAGTTCTCATGTGACGATGGCAAGAGCCCTGGTGTTGTCTTTCCAGCGGGAGAGCAACACATCATCAAGCTATACGACTCGCCCAATATCCAAGCTGCCAGAACAATCATTCAAGAAGCCGACTACCTCATAATAAGTGCAGGTGCCGGACTTTCAGCTTCCGCAGGACTCGACTATACCAGCGCTGATTTGTTCTCCAAACATCTACCAGGCTTCAAGAAGTATGGCTTCCGCTGTCTGTACGATGTCTTTGGCTTCCAATCTTGGCCTTCGGAGCAAGCAAGATGGAGTTACTTCATGAACCACCTGATCATGGTACGGGATTGGCCACAGCAAGAGCTCTACTCCAACCTATTGCGTACAATCTCAACACGTTTCGCTGGAGACGCTGGAGACGACCGCTACTTTGTCCGCACCTCGAATGCAGATGGCCTTTTCGTTCGCCACGGATTTCCTGCATCCAGAGTTTCCACTCCACAAGGCCATTATGCTCAACTCCAATGCATACGAAAGTGCAGGAAAGATGCAGTCTTCGATGCTGCACCATACATAGCAGCCGCTGAACCACATCTCGACCCCATCACCCAGCATCTGCCCGCCGACTTTGCCGTCCCGGTCTGCCCGTACTGCAACAGCGATCTCGTTCTTTGTGTCCGTGGAGGAAGTTACTTCAATGATCATCCGTTCCGCCAAAAAGAGCGAGAGTATCGCGAGTTTTGTGAGCGGGCACTGGAGTCACCTGTGAGTAAGGTTGTCATCTTGGAGATTGGGGTGGGGATGAGTACGCCTTCTGTGCTTAGATGGCATAATGAAGATCTTGTGGAGGAGTCGGAGGGACAGATCAAACTTGTTCGTGTTGGCCGAGATGCTGCGGGTTTCTGTCCTTTTGAGTTGACGGAGATGGGGGTGGGTGTTGGAGTACAAGGGGACATTTCAGATATCCTTGCTGCGATTATGGGATAATCTCCCTAGCAAGACTAGTCCGAAAGAATGTTGTCATCAGGGAGTGATGTGGGGGATGAGTCCTTGATCCCTTGGGTGATTGTCAATAGGATCTCCCGCTTCTAGCTATATAAACACTCATCGCTTACATCTCTTTCTTTTTCATATCACTCAGACCTTTGCACCAATTGGAAAGTCCACAAATGCTTCATTATAATGGTGAGAGTCTGATTTGTCAGCTCTTTCCTACATAGTGTTCATGCCAGGCAACACCAAGGGATCAGGTCTGTGATGCGACTGTAGATCTTGAGTGCTTGACATCTAGTGGTTACAAGCTATTATCTCAAAGTTACAGATTTCACCAAGAGTGTGGTTATGTCATGGTTTCACTGACCTGATCATTTCCTTTGTCTACTCGGCCTTCGACAGTATTCATAGATGGTATCTCATTTCAAGCTCGTGGTTAGATTGGACTGAAGGCCGCCTAGGTCGTAGTTCTATTCGGTGTGGAACAGCATGGTTGCAGAAGATGGGCATAAGTAGTTGTACTGCGCAAGACGTCGGCCTCAATTCTCACTCAGGTGTGGTCTCGGTGCGTGACATTCAAGACTTTGAACATTCTCAATCATGACTGTGATTGCGGTCCAAGAGAACAAGCTTGAATGTTGCTGCAAAGCTCATAAGAATGATAGTGCATCTTTTGTTCTCTTTCTTTCAGTCTCATCGAGTGGTATCTCTAAGTGTATAAGTTTCCAGATCCTTTCCATTGTTCTCCCCGTCTATCCGAAAGAGAGATCTCATGGAACCTCTCGAGAGCAGAATCTAGAGTTGTCTTACCCGCAGCCAAGAGTCTCGTGCCACCGAACTGTATTTAAATCTGCAACGCGAACAGGCAGGTCAGTGATCTCTCTACACTGCTTCGTATTTCCCCTTGATGCTGATATCAACATGTTGGAGATGTGACTGCGAACTGCAATCCTAGAGGCCGCAGGCCCCCAGCAGTGTCACAGACCTTTTTCACTTACGCCTCCACCCTTGGTTGAATGACTACTACGTACAGGTTGATACTCCAACACAGGTCCGCCCAACATTACTGCGGCGGCACAAGTCCAGGGAGTTTTCCGTAACGACTTAGGAGAAAGGAATAACAGATTGAAAAAGTGGATGCGGATTTGTCAAGCTAAGATCCCTTTCGTCTTTTTGCGTGATAGTACATTCAGGGTTGGCGGCCCCTTGAAGCATGGGAGAGCACCGAGGATACGAGAACCATGACGGCTGATGATCTAAAGCACATTCAGTACTTAAGAATGAGATGGATCAAATGCAAATCATTCAGCCTTTGAGATCATTCAGGACATGCAACAGTTGCTGCCGACAGCAATATCTGACAAGTTAGATTTTCACAGAATTACCACTTTTTCACCCGGTGGTGGGGTGGTGTGAGGGAACGGCTGCTGTGTTCCGAAATGCGTTGCTCAGTCGCTACCAAGCACTACCCTACAGACGTTGGTTCGAATCCTACACCGGGCAAATCTTTTTGTCTTCTTGCACTTTTTGCTCTGTGGATCCCAATTGTTTTTCTCGCCTCACTTTTGTGGTTCGCTCTAACACAGCATCCATGTCTCGCTGTAGGAATATCGATGTCGTTGATGCATCTGTCTTCTTCCACCTTTCTTCTGAACGTCTTGTTTTTGGGTTGAATGTCTCTTCACTGGCTCGTGTTTAGCTAACACTGGGATGTGAAGAATACCTTCAATCATGGCGAGACGTTGAGACTATCTCTTCGTCTTAGTCAGCACTACCAAAGCAGGAAGTGCGTGCCGAACTCGAAGTCGATTATATAAGCTACTCAGAATCTTTGATCAATCATCGTCACAACCAAATCCACGAAAGTCGGAGATGGCACTTCGAATCTGCTCCACACGATTCTCGTCCTCTGCCTTCTCGACTATCTTATCTTCTTGAGACAGACAGTGTCGAAAGAAAAGCATCAGGTCTGTCATACAGCAACTAGCCTATCGCTTCCATAGTGTCCTGTATGTTTTCCTGTTGCACAACGAAAAGATGCTATGTTACCTCGTGATAGGGAAGTGATGAGTGGATCTCCGCATCATTGACCTCCTCAAGCTCTTTGGCTGTCTGCGCAGATGGTGTGCTCGGTGCATACTGCTGACAGTCTTCAAGATCAAAGTGAACTACTTGCACGAACAAGGATGTTGCGCCCCGAGGTTGGCTTGTCGACGGCACTGCGTTGATGTATCTCTCGTCGAACCACAAACCTACTTATATACCCGCTGGAGGTATCGATTGCATCATAGTTACAACATCAGCTGCTGTATACACAAGATAATTGACAGCCTGAGGAGTACCTGCTACTGCGTTTTGACGCGCGGGTTGTTGCTGCGACGGTAAATTAGCATATTCAAAACGACACAGGTCATTATTGCGTCTCTTCGAACAATGGACGTATAAACGAGTTCTTCCAGACTCGAAAGTGGACCCAAGACCCGAGCTGAACTTCGCCCTAGTTTGCTGATACTTGCATGGATTGCCTTCGAAACACTGAATCAATCGCTAAAGAAGAGGTATATAAGCTCCGGCTTGCTTCCATGTCTTTCAAACTCGTACCAAACTGTCAAGGTCTTTGCAAATAAGTATACACCAAACCTACATGTCGTGCAACGGTTTCCTCATCGTATTGCAATCCTACCGAGGATCACTATTGGGAGGGGGAAACGGGTGATCAGGTCTGTGAGTCGTAACTCTGCCTCAAATGATCGCGTGGAATCTCATCATTCCAGTGCAAAATCGAAGAAGATACCCGGTTAGCAGAGCAGAGTCCGTTGAGCAGCATCACAGACCTGCCCATCTTTACTGCCTACTTCGGAGGCGAGTCCACATCGTTCTACAAGCACACAAATTCTCGACTTGACAGTTTCAGAAGCACACGGGATGAGCGGAGTGCTGTCGTTTCAGTTAAGAAGAAGGAGGTCTTGGATATGCAGCGTAGGTGCGGATATATACTGTCAGCCCACGAAAGTCCGTATATCAACGAATGCAGTAGAAGTAGATAAGTGATAAACCGATGCTGCGAATTTGTCTTGAGTAGCTGTGCCCTGAGTCGCTAGATCCATGGTCAGTGTGAGAAGGCTGTGATTCCTTCGGCAATGAGCATGACTGTTTGTTCCATCAAATGATATTGCGTTGAGAGCTTGACTTAAATTCTATGTTCACTTTGAAACCAGGGTGGTACGATCGAGGGACCAAATGATGAATATATATGTGTATATGTCAGATTAGTAGCTGCCGCCATAGGGCGGACTCCGAAGGCTCTTGCATCACGACCAACAACACCCAAATGCCAGCTATAAGGCTAGCAAAGCTTCCCGCTCCTTCTTTCCTTCCTTATAACATGACACTGGAAGATGTACATCGTTCGTTCGGTTCAGCTGGAACAGGCTCACTCCTGACTCTTTGTTCCGTGACAGGATCTTGAAGCACGAACAAAGAGTTACGAGGTCTGTGAGTCTCCCACTTTGGTGCAACTTTGAGCTCGTCCGCTCGTTTGAACAGACAAAGCAGCGGACAATGGGTTTTTTTTTTCAATCTCGGTCGATCACAGACCTCCTCGAGTCCTTTTGGTCTGCTCTAGGGGCGAACATGGAAGGTGGCCCCTCCTTGCATCCATTCATCATGGCAGTACACGGTTCCGACATTTAGATGGGCGGGTGCTGAGCTTTTAAAAAAAGCAATGTTGTGTTTGTTGCCTCTCTCTGATTTAAATCAACTCCAGAGTTTTATAGTACTACCGGCACGTTGTATCAGAGGGAGGCTTGCAGATTGAGCGCAAGACAATGGAGCAAATACGGGCAGGAATGTTGAGAGACGAGCGACTAGCGACCAGAATGACAGAGTCGCTATTCCTTCGTTTGTCGATGACACTAACCATGTCCATTGTCTGAATCACATTCGATATGGAACTGATTCGATGACTTGCATTCCAATACCCTCGTGACTAATGGGAAAACCTCCTTGTATATTGCCGAGAGCGAGAGACATGATGCCGGGCGAAGAGATCGAACAGTGAAATGATGATCTTGCGAACTCGTGGCCGGGAGCTGTGCAGGATGTCCGCCACTCTCGCACGGCGGCCTCGTTCGTTCCCGGCGTGGACTTTTGTTCTTTCAAAACGACCAGAGGGCTGAGACGCTCCAGGGAGACAGGACTGTAGAGGGACCCCGGAAACGTATGAGCTCAGGATCAATCCTTCCATCAACTCCCAAGTCGCAAGAATGGCCGACTCAAGAACTTGAGGATCGGCAGCGCGCTGCTCTAGTGTATAGCCAATGATGGGATCGCGTATTTGAGAAGGCAGATTGACTTCGCGCTCGCCGTCGGGTAGAAGGTAGGTTTCGACAAGCGAAGTCCACAAAATCAAGAGATCTTGGGACTCCTGAGATGGCAAGGAAACCCTCCTCCCAGGTATGCTCGAAACAAAATCATAGCGCTCCTTGTACTGTGCGGCCGCCAGAGCAAATTGGAGAATCTCCAAGCAGTAGTTGTCCGAGAGATATGCGACAAAAGAGGCGTATGTCCAAGGGGTTGGGACTCTGTTTGCCAGGATATCTTCCATCTGGATAGTCATCGTGCCAGTCAGGATCAGATCTGGCGGTTGAAGCGCGAGCTTGAAGAGGATGAGAATAGAAGACTGGGGCACAAAGAGGTTGTATCAATAACTCGTAGACGAAACGGCGAGTAGTTGCGAGATGTGCTGTCGTTGAGCGAGGGGGGAAGTGGATGCAGATAGAAGATTCGTCAAGAGGAATGGAAGATGGAGATGACTGCGAGTCAATGGCGGTTGCAGAGATCTTATGAATTCTCTATCGCGAATCCGAGTGCCGTCAATCGAACCGCAAACCATCATTTTCCACTTTAATGATGGTGCTGTCTCAGGCTGTGTCGATTATTCCCTTGCGACCTCAAGCCAAACCATCGCCAGCTTTTGCTAGGAACGGGTTCCTAATTGAGACATCTAACGGAGGCCGGCATCTCGCTGTTTTCGACGAACGTTGAACGTTTCCTTACAGCCAGATGGGACCCGGATACGAGTCCAACCATCAGTCAGTGCATAGCAAGAATCTTGCACAATCAGATCTGGTCCTCTTGCTACCTAGACTGCTACTTGTACTGATGAAGGGAGTTTTCGCTAATCATGGAGTCTGCTAGTGACCGAATGACTCCATGAATAGGTCGTCGATATGAAGCTAGTGTGAGAGATCTTATTACCGCGCTGTTGCGTGTTTTCGAGGATCTACATTGACCATAGTGACAGCCGTTGGAGAACCGTATCAGGACCAAGTCCCGAAGCCCCACCCATCGCCAGGTAACATCGGCGTTGGGCTGCGGTCTCGACTGTTATGCCATGTTGTGAATCTAACGTGCAAGCGCGACTACCCTCTTTTCGTCGTTATGAAGTGCGTATCAGAAGTTCCGGTTATGCAGTTGCAATGATTTTACTCTACCTTCTCATCGAGTGGAGTCAAGAGTGCATCTATCATGTGGCTCGGCATGTCCGAGAACACGCCTATGTCAAGAGCTTGAACGTAAAGATGTTGGGTCAAGAGTCGCCGTTGTCGGTTGATGACGGGCAGAGCTATCACGTTGTTTCGCAACACCATTTTGAACTTCGTACTAACCATTCTTGGCACCTTCCTGCGAGCAGCGTTTTTCGGCGGGCGGATCAGGGTCGGCAGTTCCTGAACGGTATCTGTTATCTGACTCGCCGGTCTGCAGTGGTACGAGCCGCTTGACACAGAGTTCTAGCATGACGAAGATCTAGATGAGATGAGGGAAACCGAACCACTTCCTTTCTGTGATATTCTCCTTACCATAGCACCATCGCTCTCAGAATCTGGAGAAGAAAAGCTCCCACACAAACCATACGTATTTCGCACAATCACTTCGAAAAAATACTCACTTACGCCAACAAGGCGTGCGACGCTGTCTGGCCGTTTCTTTACTGCTTTGGCGACAGCTCGGGATGACTTCATACAGCCCCGCAATGAGCTTCCTTGCAGGAGGTACCTATATTAAGACTCTCATGGCCCATAGCATAGAACGTGGTAAAGCTACGCCGTCTCGCTATCGGGAGCTGTCGTCGGATGGGATCACCCTGGAAGGAAACAAGCTTTTGCGCCACCGCCTACCGTTGTGCGTCAACCCATGACCGGTGGAGCATAACTGTATAATTGCCAATTCAGGCAACCCGGTGCGAAAGTCAGTCGTTCTTTGCCAACCACATTCATCGAATGGTCTACAGCCCCTTCTATGGACCAACGCTTCGGCCGAAATTTTGCGGGAGTCAAGTGAAGCGTCATGCTATTCCGAGTTCGTATACTATACGAATGTTGTCTTCTGCTCCGACCTCTGTATCTCGGCCAAGCCTCGCCAGATCTGACCTCTTTGGCGCTCCACATGGCAGACAGTGCAATGGACTGAGATTCTGGGTAGCCACGAGGGTCCTAACTCGCCATGACCTCACAATCGCAAGAGACATGGCTGATGAGCATGAGTAGCAGCACTTGAGATTGATTCTAAATCTATACTTGCGGCCGTCGACATTCATGGATCACAATCGTAGTCGGATGCCGGCGAACTCTTCTGCTCGTCGGTTTGTCTCATTCAGGCACGGCCGTACGGCGTCATCCCATTTGGACATCCAGAGAGGTGCGACACCACCTCGCCAATGCAGGATTGCATCAATCCTTTGGCACCATTCGATCATATTAAGGTCTCCGATGGCTTCAAAGTACATCCTCCTCAGGGACGATGTCAGAAAGATACAAATCCGACCCAAAAAGCCAAAACTATGCTCGAGAAGTTTTGGAATGGTCTGACACATATTCCAGACCGCGATATGCACGGACTTCTGTAGCTCGTCCAGATATTCCTCGGTTGCAATCCCTGAAGTGATTTGCGCCACACGTAGAAGGGCATTCTGGATAGCGTAGAGATAGATCCACGCTGTAGACATGAACCAAGCATCGTGAAACTTGGAGAAAACGAAACCGTGCCTGAGCAAGTCGCTCGTTGTGCCTATCTGGTCAAAGTAGGCTAGGAAATTTTTGGCGTTACATGCCTTGACCGCGAATGAGCTCTCAGTATGGTAGTGGTGAATCCAAGTAAGCAGGTTTTCCTGAACACGCTTGAGATTCTGCCAGATTGGGATGTAATCTCCGTCTTTGACATATCCTTGAAGAAGGTCTTGCGTGACAACCAGGAGGCCAGGTATCATTGTGCTTATATCAATGAGTCGTCTTTCGCTGGTAATTGATATAGCTGCTTCCGACATCGCCACCCATATTCGTTGATCGAAGGATATTTCTTTTTTGTGCACAATGCCCCATAAGATCGCATTTTGTCGAACTGAATCGAACAGGGCCCCTTCGTACCGATCTTGTAGTTGCCATGGGCCAAGGCTCTCAACAAACCTCTGAGCGCCTGCATTGTGCACCGCCCAAACCCCTTTTTGCGAAGTTGGTTTCATGATCTGCAGCCATGTCAGCTCTAGACTCCTGGTGTTCTGCCACCAATAGGCGTACCTCTACCAGCTGGAAGATTAGCATGGCCAGTATTAATTCATCTCGACTTGAGTCTTGTGGACGGGACAGGGCAGACCTAAGGGCAGCCACGCCAACCACATATCGCCGGACAGATGCTGCGGCGAAGCGAGCGTCGCCAAGTACCAACGCTGCTTGCGCTAGGCTGAACGTATCGATTGCGGCCTTGAGTGCTGATGACTGCGGGTTTGATATTGGGCGGTTATGAAGAGTGAGAATGTTGATCGAGGCTGACGCGTCCAGGCCTTCCTTTCCAAGGTTGTATTCGTCAGAAGGGAGATAGTGAAATAATGCAGAATTCAGTAGTTGTGAGCGCTCCGTAAGTACGTTGTCAAGTTGCAGTGGCATACGGCACTCTCTAGAGCGGAGCTTTTGCGGTCTCTGGATTCGGTACAAAGGAACTTCTAGATCATGATCCATATCAGCATCTGCTGGGCATGCATTCCAAACGGGCAACCATTGTAGGCTGGCCATAATGCCCGTCGAGGTCGGTCTGTACTGATCGGAATCTTGGGGTCCAGCCGACACACGATATCCTCTTGCTACCAGAGATGTATGGTCCTTGAACTTCCAGTCCCGTGTCCAAGAGCATGAGTGATTTAGACGTATGCATCCGTTACACCGAGGTTTGCTTTCGTCACACTTGACTCTTCTCCTGCGACAGGTTTGGCAACCATCCAGAGATCTCAAGCGAACGTCACGCTGACCGGTGGCTACTTTCTGGTGAACACTGGCCATGGCGTTGATACGTAGAGTGAGAGGGCGGATCGAAGGGCGAACAATGACTTGATGAGTTAGACACTTGAGAGGGCGCGGGTCCATCTGCTTTTGCGAGATTAGAATTCGAGACACAACATCTGAGGAAAAGGTTACCAAGCCGGCCTACCGGTGGGAAGTTTATGAGCCCACAAGCACTGACAGAATTGTCATGTCTGCTCCATAGCTGGCCGGCACATGTCAATCTCCCATGTTCCGACCACTCAATAGAAACAGTCCCCTGATCCCCATACTTCAGACCGGCATGGCCCTAATGCAATAATTCGCAATGTCATCTCAATGCCAGAGAGAACATGTTCCGAGATGGGGATGCCAAATTCCAGGTGTTTCTCATTCTTGGGACGAGCTTCTGCCTCCGATCGTGTCCTCTATTGCGAGGCTCCGATGTGTGATCTTGGCTTGGGTGGTTTGCTGAAACTCTACCATGCGATGCACCGGACCGCTAGGCGTTCTCCAGAAACAGGGCAAATCTCCTTGAAGTAGTGTTCCGCATAGAAAAGGCGACCCACCTGAAAGACCGATTATGTGCGGAGTGTCCTCCGCAGCTTGTGAACGCATGTGCCATTCTCGCAGCCGTCAGCCGTCCGGGCCGCTTCCAAACAAGATACAACATACCGGTCACCAGAGCGTTTTTTAGACGTCGGGAACTGAGCTTGATCAAGGCGATCTGCCTATTGGCTTTCCAAGCGTACAAGTCAACCGGTCGTTTGAACATAGATGGGAGATGAAGCAGAGATGAGAGACGCACGAGGTAGAACATGGTGCGGCATGTCCGAAGCCGACACGCACGCGACCAGGTACAAGATGCAATACCGTTGAGATATTGCCAGTATCTACAAAACTTGTTTTTCTTTTCTGAGGTATATTATGCCAATGATATAGGTACTTATGCTCGGTGTACCCTCCGCTGATCATGCAGGGTCCTCCACTGCGCGCTAGCTGGATCAATCCTCAGTCAGGTCGATTTGGCTAGACGGTCTCTTTACACACCCCGCCGGGATTTAAGAGAGTGACGACGAAGGTATTGACTTGAGTTGAACGATCCTGCATGAAAACCACAGACCTGGTTGAAACTCTAGACAAAGCCTGTACTTGATGATACTTTGAGCTGCCAATTCCTCTCAAATTGTCCAGGATCTTTTCTTTAAGCTGTTAGAGGCTTACTATATTCTTGCTCCTCTCCTGAGCATATGAGAGACTGGGCTACTGTTCTTGGATGATACACTTGGTGCATTGCTAAACGAGCTATCTTCTAGAGCTTGTAGTGAGAAGGAATAGTTGGCCCCATGACACGGTGAGTGCTGTCCGTCGCCTGCTTTCCGTCGCCTGCTTTCCATCACTGGCGCAGTGCTGAGTCTCCTGTGGTCATCAGAATCACGGTGAACCACACAGTCTGCTCAGTGCGTGATGGAGGTCGAAAGAGTCGAATCAGAATTGGATTTGACGATCGGCTCACTCATATAGAGATAGCGAAGGAGAACATAGTTCAGATTCCACAAAATGCAGTACGATAGTTTACTCCTGTTTTCCCCTCATTTATCAGATACTAAGCTCATATGGAAAATTGAGCTGCTAGTGAAAATCCCGACAGGGTCACGCCACCAGCACGCCACGAATCTCGAGGAACCACACATCACAGATCTGTTGATGTTGCGTCAGGCTAATCGTAGTTCAACTAGAAACTGCGGAAGATTGTAGCCCTCTTGCTGAGACCATGTTGATGTTTTCACGCACTGCTGTCATCTTCGAATGTAAGACGCGCCAGCACACTTCAAACGCCCTAGGTGTCTCCTTCGCGCCGCCTTGTCCAATCCTCACCAATGTGATGGCGACCAATCAAACTCAGCCAGGAAAGGCACCTAGCAGTCACACTTCTGGTATCTCAAATGTACCTGTCCAAACTCCCGCCACCATGGAATCCGAAGCAAAGGTAGTGCTGAGGCGGAAGATAAGGAGCAGAGACTATAAGAAAGTGCGGCTTCGTGCTCACAACATGCAATGCGAATCCATCATATGGGTCAAAGTTTACACTTATATTCCCACAATACCATCAGTGTGGATGTCGAATATTGTCCCACAGATATCAAGGTAATCAACAAGCTCCTATAGCTGCTTTTACCGCGATAAGGAGGATTAGATAGTTTGCTGAATACACTCAACAAGAACAATCTCGTCTTGAATACCAGTTGCGAGGGATGCGGTATAATCTGCCTGACCGCTGTATCACCAGTATTTCACTTTACGTTAACGTGCCTAGCCGTATGGACGATCCCGATCCGAATGTGATTTTTCCAAAAACCTGATCCGTGTAGTCTTTTGGACCAGCATTCTGCATGTTTGAAATTTGGGTGAGCTGTAATATGCAGATGTTGATATAATGCTAGAGCGCTGGCTCATTGCGATGAGTGCGCGCTTCTTCTTCCGTCTCCTGTCGTCTTTTCCAAACTCGCTGCCTATTCCCTCATGCTCATCAAAGCATGATTTCGCAGTATGTTCGCTACCGAGAGTGCCTTTGCTTTGCCCTTCCCACCATGCGTCATCAGCCACCTTCTTCCCGTCCTTCTGGAGGGGCACATGGAGTTCCTTGCTCCCGGATCTGTGAACCAACTTCCTTCATCCCCTGCAACTGCAGTCGGTCTTTGGTCTGCGTCGTTGCGGCTCGTGACGTACTTCAATGTGTCGATTCCAGCTTTGAGTTGCTCAACGGATCATCACATGTCGAGCAGCATGGCGTCGGCCCCGTTGTCCCCGTTGCCGGTATCTGCGGGCTGGTAGGCGAGGCTGGTCTCGTGGCTTTTACTGAATCGATCGGAGTGGCTGTTTCTGTAGCCTTCGTCGAAATCGCGCCTTTGGTCGTTTTTAGAGTGATCGGTCGAGTCATGATTGTCTTCAAGGGCGCCATCTGCTTGCTGCTGGCGTACTTTCAGCTTGAGCAATGGCCGGATGAAGGCGCTGCGTGTGATCAGGCCAATATGTCCGCTGGCTACATGCTCAAGAGGAAGCAGTCGCAGGTGCTTCTTGGTGGCGTCGTATGCGACGCACAGCTTGCGCTCCCTCTGACATTTCTTGCAGGCAAATGCCGGCATGTTGTACCTTGCTGTCCAGTCGATCACCTGCTGGTCCCAACTCTCCAGCAGAAGGTCTCCGCTAGCGACATCAACGCCGTGATGGCCATTAGTGTATAGGATGCCTTGCTCAACCCAAACTCTGTGTGGCGCGGTCTGGTATGTACCGCCTGCATCATAGACAACATCTGTACTCTGCTTCGGAGTCTGCGTTGTGAGGATCGGAGACGTGAGGATGAGAGCCTCAAGGTTGGCTTTGTAGAGGATCACCAGTCTCAGAGGTATACCGGTGGATGAGGTCTGCGAAAGGAGCCAGTCAGTAGAGAAAGTAGGTTAGGAACTCAGGAAGAGCTTACCCTGTCCAAGATGCTTCCAGTGAGCTGGACATGTGCGCGGATATGTGCCAGGATCTGGTCAGTTGCAGACTTCAAACTGACAATGGATGTTCCAAGCTCGATACGGATGTCTCGTTCGGCTTTGGACATCTCCCTCTGCGCATCAAGCTCATCGATTATGTCGAGAGTCGTACCATCCAAGTCATCGACGCGTCGAGGGTACTGCTTGAGTTTATCAATTTCGACTTGCATCTTCGCGAGACTGGTCTGTTGCTGTTGGATAGTGCGCTGCTGTGTCTCGCAGATCCTCCTCAGTGCTTGTGACTCTCCATTCTGTGTCTCGCCGGATGTATGAATCTTGTTCTTCAGTGATGCCAATTCGACTTCCATCTCGTCCTGACGATTGTACGAATGATCCCACGCACGCTGCGCTGCTTTTCTCTCGGTCTCGCTCTTAGCATGCTCGTTCTCGAGGTTCTCGATGCGCTTAAGAGCTCGCACGAGGATTGGCTCTAGTAGCTTATCGTCCATTGTGTTTAGCAGTGGTAGGAGTGTTCTTGGAGAAAGATTTTCTTGTCGATCCAGGACGAAATGCCAATTTGACAATTCTTGGAGTCGGAGCCGTAAGAACTGGATGTAGAGATGCGCCGCGGATTAGAGGGAAAAGAGGAGATGAGATGAATGGCAAGATCTCCAAGTCTGATATGTAAAGGGGTGTAGGGTAATTGGGAGCCGTGACCCTTGTCGCGAGAAGAGGTCGAGGTCGGGGGAGATGATAATATGGAGAGTCGTGGCTAGTTTAGGGTGGTAGAATTACAGTGGCTGTACGGTCTGTAGAACGCTTCAAAATTGGGGGGTCTATTGATAGCTTCACTTTCGCACACCTCGTCACATCAAGACTAAGTGAAGGTCTCGCTAACTTCCTTCCTGTGTCGACGTCTCTCTGACCTGCAATTTGCTAGTCCGTTTTACAAGGTCATAGTAGCGAATTCGCCGGATATGAGTGACTTGTTAACGCCTATGAGCTATGCATACCAGCCAGACGTTCAGTTCTTCTTCCACCCTAGTATGACTATCCTGATAGTGATAGTAATACCTTCGCCATAGCCATGTTCGTTCCGAAGACACCACCCATGGAATGTTTAACGAGCTATTGGCAGTACTTATCCTCTCCTTTAGATGTTATCGTTGCTTCTTTCACGGTTTGATGGTTGGATTCTAGAGCACTACAAGAGGTGTCTTCCCTTGTCCTGGGCTCCGACTCATATTGAATTTCCATCTTGGTGGATAGATAATGTTGTGCCGTGAATGACGATCACGCAGAGTGTTCTGTGCAACAGGCAGTCAGGCTCAGGCAAAGGCACTGGATTCAGGGTGTTTGGGCCCCACGAGTGTGCAAATCCGATGGAATTCTGGTTTTTTGTCTACTCGTTCGCTCCCCTTCTCCTGAAGTGAAGGGCATCTACATCTTGACGTCCTTCACATGCGCAATTCAGGGGTCACTTGTTCTGGGGAACGCTGGCGCTAGAGATTCCGCCAACTGTTCCATCACGGAGACCAATGTTGCCTGGTCTGCATCATCTCCGCGATAGTTTTATTACTTTTGACACTCACCACGATTTCTAGCACGGTGCCTCTCGTGGCCGCGTTCACAGCGCTGCAAATACCCGCTCAGTCAGAAACGGATCATCACTTGGTAGGACATCCAATGGCAGTACAAACTGAGCACTAATCGTACCAGCTTCCGCTGATAACACGATGCCTGTATCGAGGCTAGCGGTCTTTCTTGCTGCGTCAGTCATTATGCCCATGCGAGATTTTTGTCCCTCGTGACAGTGGCTTTCGCGATCGCCAGCTGTGTCGAGCCAGTGGGCGTGACATACGAAAATCCACTCGCATTTTGGGATATTTGAGTTCCGTATACTGGAGTTCCAGGGACTGGAACTACCATGCTGTCTGCGACTGCCACCGCAGTTCGCTCTGTCTTATACGCTGCTAATGACTCTTCACGAGTCTCTTCCAGCTGCTCTTGTAAGTCCTTCTTTTCGGCTATTAATCCAGAAGTCTGTACGGCGACTGCGATATCCATCGTATCATGCGCTCTTGCTTTCTTTTAAGCAGCGGTAAGCTAAGAGCGCAAGTCTTTAGATTCTGCTGCAGCTGCAGTCTCGCGATTGATGGCAGCTTGCTCTACAACTCGAGCAGCATTGAGATCGGCCTAGTGTTAGGCGACTCAAGTGTTAAGGCTTTGAAGCTGAGTCTTGAGCTTTGAGAATAATTGTTAGGAAGTAGAGTTCTTCAAGTCGTCGAGCTTAGTCTGTACAAGAGGGCTGCAATGATCCTGCTAACTAGAGGAAAGCTTACAGCGAACAGGAGGCGAGATGGTGTCAACGCAGTTTGCGCAAGGTGTCAGAAATCTGGCGTAAGCTAGACATAACAGTAGCAACACACCAAAGTCGGCGACGGCGACGTAAAGGGCGCAGCGCTCACAAGGGTAGATGTCGAGAACAGATATGCAGATACGATGGCCGAAGCCCTAGTCGATCGTGCAAAGTGAGCATCTTCGTTGAGGAGAACCCTCAAAGTGCTAGCAGGCTACCTAATCATCTAAACGAACCATAGTGAGCTTGTCAACTCGTCATCCAAAACGTGCAAAACCAGGCTCGTAAGTGGCGTCTCCAAAACAGTAAAGATGGCCTAAGAGAATTCCAAACCGTAGTGATGCATATGCTATAGACATTTACTTTTGTCGACTTAGAGTTCCACACGATCTTGCATGCGGGACAAGCGACGTTTTCGGTGCGGCCTCCCTATCTGGCCTTGATCTGGAAGTGCTGAGCATCGCGTGGTGCCATGTTGGCGTCGAGTAGAATGAGAGATCCACACCACGTAAAGTGAATGTAAAATGCCTCCTGAATGGGCCACAACGGCTATGATTCACGCTTTAGTTAGATTGCCTAAGGTTCCTTCGCCCCCATCTTGCGGAAGCAGTTCACGCGAGCGGCCATGTTAGCTGCGACTTGGATGTCGCCGTCATCGACTGCCTTCGATCTGTAGGTGCAGAGATGACTCGTAGCTCGGGGGGTCGGTCAAGCATTCGCTAGCAACATTAACGCCGTGATGACCAATAGTGCATAGAATGCTATGCTCAACATCAACTTTGTGTGGTGCGGTCTAGAGCTAACCGAGACGTCGCTATAGCCAGGGTACCACCGTCCCGTAGCGACTTAAATGGCCATTCGGGGGCTCATGCCCGAAAAGTATCCTAGTGGGCTCCCGTAGCCGTTAACGGGCCATTTTCGTGACAGTTCGTATCACTGAGCCTATATAATACTATGTGGGTCAGGAGTAGCAGGCTCCAATGCCATGGTTCTGTTGCTGCCCTTAGGCTTCTTGCAAGCAGGGCCCTCGGCGGGCAATGCATTTCTCTCGTTGAAGTTGCCCATGTGCTCGTTTATAAGCGATTTCTACGCCTATGTTTTGCGCTCCAAGACAAAGCCGAGAGTCAATGTCTAGCACTGCTTCTATGTACGGTGGAAGACATCTTAGGGCGCCTCACTCGTCATCGGTGTCACGAAACATCCGCCAGCTATACTAGTTCTAGTTCTCATGAGTTGTGTGACATTGATATACGAATCCTGGGTTTGGTGAGGTTTCATCGATCGGAGAGCCGTGGCAATATCCTCCTTCAGCTCGAAGTCTTCCACTCTCGAGTATTTATACTTTATGGGCAGTAGGGTGCCCGTGGAGAGCTGCTTGTCAATGATATTATCTGCCTCCACCCAATGCGACGGACTATACGCTTCGGGTGACCGCAGCATCGTGCGAACAACGGTACGATTGTGAGTGACGGCATCAGAGATATCCGGTTCAGATCCAAGAGGCTCGAACTCGGTGGAGATAGGCGGGGACTCCATGACGGCGAACGGTGAGTCACTCTGTCCAGCGCCCAGAATCAGACCATGCTGATACTCGAGCCCACGCAATACGGGACAAATTAGGAAGACATGGTTCAAGCATGTGCTTTCCAAGTCAGCAGACTTGAGCGTCAAGCTGGACAGAAACTCGATTCTCATCGTTTTCTTTGGGGCGTGGATATCAGCGGTGCTCATACAGGCTAATATCGACTACCCCAGAGAGACAAGACTTTTTCTGGAGAAAGCTTGGATGATGATTGGGTAGATCACGGTGCTCTCAGTGAATCGGGCGGAAGATATATGTTCAAGCAAGATTCAAGTCGGAGTGGGTTGTCATGCAGACTCTTGCTGCCTGGGCTTAGTCATTATCATCGTCACGTTCGACAAAGACGGCGCGATTGGCGCGCGCGTTCAATTCAGCTTTCTTCCGAAGCGCATCGATGTTCTCCTCGAGATACGACTTGACGGCGGATGGGTAAGGCGACGAGCCAACTCTGCTCATGCTCAGAGTAAACACCAGCTCGAACTTGGTGATGCCGGGGACTGCCTTTTCCATTGGTTTGGGGGCAGGAGGGAAGGCTCGGCCATTCTGCTGCTGTGGCATGTGAGGGGGAGGAGCAGAGCCGAAGCGGATGTTGTTCGAGTCGACGATACGGCACATGTCCGAGCTCTAGTGCGGTGTGTGCACTATATGTCGGTGACTTGCAAAGAGAAGTCTCCCTATAAGGTCTGCTCTTGGTATGACTTGATCTCACGGTACAGCTGTTGCAGGTACGCCGTGCTAGATAGCATAAGGCATCTGGATTGCCAAAGGCTAAGGTCGTTGGAATTTCCTCTTTGTGCTCGACCAAACCTTTGAGCAGCTATGAAGACGTTCAAAGCCAACTCTTACATGTGACCAAGGAGTTCCATCCAACACCGAAAATCGGTCCGAGTTTGAGGTTATGTTATTATTGTCATCGGATCAGAGTCTCGAGCTCTTGAATTCGCACTTCTCGCAAACTTCGAGGATCGTCGTGCTGCTTTCGAGTGGTCCAGCAGATGAAGACATTCAAGCGCGCTGAGTGCTCGGTATATACAGATTGCCATCCCGTTGTCCTCTCGAGACTGATTGGGAGGATGTACAAAAGTTCCGAGTTCCCCGTCAAGAAAACAGTCCTGAAGCAGGAACCCAGAAAGAAGCTCACGAAGATGTTTGACCTTCAGCTTCTCTATGCTAAGGGTTTGTGTGTGCGGGTCGTGGAGAATGGAACCAGGCGCATCGGTGTATGTAATGCGGGTTTCATTGTAGAGAGAGATATGCGCAATGGTCGAGGCAAGATACGTTCGCGCAGGAGAGATGTCAGAGCGCGCGACCGGCGAAGGCAGAGAGAAGTCTAGGGTTCTAAAAAGAACGTTCAGGTCGTGGCATAGAGAGTTCGAGGGTCTTAGGAACAATATCCAGGTCCATGAACAATAAACAACTTCGAAGACAAGTCAATGTCCTAAGCCAAAGCTTGGTCAATGGCATCGAAAAGTACAATGTTGGCGCTGATCTCATGCTGGATGCATGCCTGTCGACGCGCGACGGCGGCTCACACCGCCCAGGTTACGCACAAGGTGCTCTACGAAGAGACTAAAGCGTAATTCCCAGACCATGCATATACGAAATGAGTGATGTACGACGAGAAACAGCGAGCTGGCCGTCGTCAAAATTGTAGAGAGGAGAGTCAGGGACGTCTCCTTGGGGTCGTGACCAAATTTGAATTGGGATCGATAGCAGGGGCGGCCAGAGGCGTAACGACTGAGGCCAAAGAGTCTTTGGCACTGGTAGCTCGTATGCCTTGTACAGATTCATTCGAGATAGCATCCAACGCAGCTCATGAGTAAGCTCGTATGCAACTATTACTCACTCGATCTCTGTCGATCCAAGTGCCACCGCAGTGGAGGCAATGTGACTTTAAACTTGCGAGTCGAGAGCATCAGGAGAGGGCTGAGCCAGTCAACTCTTCTCGCGTGATATGCTCTAGATGAGAGTTGCAACGTAGTTGGCGGTGCAGGGAACAGATCGTAGAAATCCTTCTTCGCCTTCTAAAGGGGCTTAATCACAGATGATGCAGACGTCAAGTATTCCTTGCCTTTATGCTGTTGAATGCGTTTAGTGACTCCCAGAGGCCCCATATGACCATTCCAACGTGGGTAGTTCTTAGGGTTCTCATCATTAATTCCCATCCTGTCTTCTTGGACACGCTTATGGGGATGTCTGTCAATGAACTCCGAAATGATCGTGTGAGAGGTGCGCAACGTCTTTGCGAGATACACCTTGCCCTTGCAACACAGCACCAGCGAGAAGTGCGATCATTATGACTCCCACGCCGAGCAGACAATTATCAAGAAGGAGGACTGTCTCCTCGCAGAGTATCGACATTGTCAAAAGTAGTCAGAGCTTTTGCGCAGGTGGAGTAGCAGCAGGACGGGTGTGCGCTTCTTGCTCTAGGTGACTTTGTTGATATAGATGCTCAATCCTGCATTTTTCGAAGCCATACACGGCGATCGAGTCGATATATAAAAGCTTCTATGAGAGAAGCCATGGTCCAAGATGGCGAGCAGGTCTCAATAGCATAACAAGCCGCTAGTAGAGTTCTCTCGCAAGCTAGCCACCAGGGGTTTGCGGTGTATAGAAGAATGAGTCTTCATGCATACCTACATTCATACGATGTTGCCGAGCCCCCTTTCTCTCTGCTGCTGAGTTGCTGACCGGTAACAGTCACGCAAGACGGCAAGTGTTGTTGAGGTCGCAGCGACATCTCAAAGCACGCCACAAACAAGTACCAGCTCCTCGTTGAGCATTTGTGCGGCGAGACTTTCGATGGAGCTCTTGCGTCCGCTGCCGAAAGCTACACTATGCGACAAGTCTCGAAATGACGAAGGTTCAGGACATGCTCGTACTCCTCGATCTTAACGTCGTACAATTTGCTAGCGGTCTGTCAGGACATAATATATTGAGTGGTCGACAGAGAGAAGTCCTCCTTACGGAGTTCAAGAACCATCAGGCCACAGTTGTTCTCCTGGCTGCGGTCATGGACCTAGCCTGATGGCAGGGTGAAGCTGATCTTGTCGCTCGTTCCAAAAGCGGAGGTCAATCCACTGGCGATGGGGTGCCAGGATTGCATGCCGTTGAGGAAGAGCATCTCAGGCTCGTTCCTTTGGATGCCTTCGATACGGGGCTGGATTGCGAGGTAGGTAGTTAAAGCGTCGTCTTCGTAGGTCTCGATGGTCTTGGTATTTGCGATCTTGGATGACTCCCTGGTGATGCACCAGGCAATGTAACGGCAGGTAGGGTCTACTGTATGGCTTAGCGTGCCGTTGAGTTCGGCTTCCTCTTGAATATGTCAGGAACATTCAACGCAATCGTCTCGATTTCAGACACCTACAATCAAGCATGGTCTTGTCCATGATTCGTTTCTGGTTGCCTGGGTCATTCTGCTTTTCCAGCTGTTTTTCGCTCGACCAAGCAAGAATGCCAAATGGACAGATGTCAGAGATGACAGTGAGAGGACGAGTAGCGCGAGATGTGTAAACACCAAGCTTGACTTTGCTCTGTCACGATCTTCGACTCTGATCTGAGAGATCTTCTAGCAACATCATCACCGCCGCTGACGAGACTCGAACTGGAAGGGGTCTTTAAGTAAGCAAAGCAGCTGCTCCTTGATGCGCTCTGGGCTGAAGTTCCGAGTCGTATCTTGGCTTGTCTGCAATGCTCACTGACTCATTCGTCTCATGCTCGTGACTTCGTGGTGATGTGATTGCCCGTACATATATATGAGCTGCAGGACAATGTTGATGTACTCTGTACTGCTATCTATTTGCTTGTCGATGTTTCCTTGCAGATCTTCGTAACAGTTGACAGCCTGGATGAGCTGTAATGTGACTTCCTTGATCCTATACAAAGACGTGGATCTCAGGCCCTCGGGCAACTCTGCCAGAGCATAATAAATGAGATGGTAAAATTTAGATAGAGATTCTACCAATTCGAGCTTATTCTGCACTTCGGTATGGATCGTTCTGATAGTCTCTGTCTCCAGATCCGACGCGGAAAGGGCAGTTGATAGCGAATTGCGCTCTTGTTGCAGGTTGATGATCTTGAGGTCGGCCCAATGCCAAGTTTTTGAAACAGTCGACGAAGGCTTCTAGCTAGCCTCGAAGCAATTTGGGGCACTTGCAATAGCCAAAGGTGATCCACTGCGCGTGGTTGGTCATGTCGATCAGTAGGGATTGGCATGAAAGCTGCTCAGACCAGTGGAACGGAAAGGCATTTCCATTTCCATTCTCCAAGTCATGTCTGCCTAAAAAGATCACATTCTGGTAAATCGAATGGGACCGTCGTCCCATAAATTTATGCTGGGTACCTCGAGAATATACGCTGGAGGAACACAGTGGCGGCTCTTGCCGGCATTCCTATACCGTCGACAAGGTCGACCATCATTCTCTTAAGGTCGCGTTCTTCGTGTTGGAAGCGAGCAAACCTACCGATAGGGCAGAGTAGTTCGGCGTGCTAGTGTTCGTAGTGAACAAGGTTACGAAGGCTAAGACGGATGGTAGGGGCAAGGTTTCTCTAAAAGAGTCTAGTAGTACTGTCCATCAATTTGGCGGGGACGAAGATAGAGACAACGGTAGGCTCATCTCAACGGATGCGCAGCAAGCTCTTCCAGCGCGATCCGAGAAGCCGATGAACATTTCGCGCAGATTGCAACGACGCAATCCTTCCCCTAGTGTCGCGGTCATCAAGTCGACGACAGGTGGTGTGACGTGGGATCCGCTCCAGATTCCAGCCAGCTTCAAGACACAAGAGCAGGACTGACTTCTGTCGAAAATGCCGATTGAACTTCAAGCTCAAGGCATTGTGAGGGTCATTGACGGTCTTGAGCCCAGGAGCCTAGGCCAGCAGCATCGATCAATTGGCGGACTGACGACTGAGGAAGAAGACCAATGATGAAGAACTGTCGGATCTCCGCCTGCTTCTCAGCCGCGCGTCAAGTAGTGATACGCGTTCCTCCAATCAGATCGATATAAGTTGAACCTCACTCGCACCACGCACAAGCTCAAAGTAAGACGCACCCAGAGCTGTATACTTATATGTGGCTACCTGGAAGTCCTGGCGCGAAGGAGAACAGAGGCGATGAGGTTGTTGGTAGAAGTCATCATGCGCTATGAGTATGTTGTGGCAACGCTACTGATGTTTTCGTTTCTGTCGACATCGAAAACTACGCTCTGACTGCGTGTCGTAGGCCAGGTCCGTGAGGCGCTCGTGCGTTGACTTCACGATCGCGAGTGTCGGGGTGTAGGGTAGGAAGCAGGGGTGCGCAAAGGTGGCTTAGCCAATCCCACGAGTTCTGAAGTCGCAACCTCCTTCTGAACCATTGGGGGGTAGTTAAAGCTTAGCGGCGCTTGGAGCGTAAGACGATATGGAGAAGTCTGCTGATGCGTGCGCGTTGAGATGTGGAAGAAACCTTCAAGACGGCACCAGGACGCCATGCCTATCGTACCAGCGAGGAGCGACGTCGGTGGCCATGTGTGGGCTTATATATAATCGTGTTGACGTTGCAGACGCCATCGTTTCTCCGCGAGGTGCTACTCGAAAGTGACTAGCCATTTCTTGTAGACGGCCAACACTTTGGCGGTGTTGCTTTCCTTGTTCTTATTGATTATGGGTGCCCCTGACACAGCTGGATAAGCTATAGCTTGTCGAGCCAGAGTCATTTCGGCCAAGATGTGATTTTGGAGCTTTGTTGCATCCATCTTTCTAGTCTGACCTGAGTGAGCTCGTTAATGTTTGAGCGTGACTGCTCACCAGTCTGCATGACACAGCGATCTAGCACGTCGAACCTTATATAACATCTCGGCCTTTTCATCACAGCCGGAGGCATGTTGCGAACGCGGTCGTGGCCTTCGGTAAAATCGATCAAACACTTCAGGTTGTTTGCAGTGGCACCAGTGGTGTCAAAGGAGATGATAGCGTTGGAGTGCTCCTGTGCGTAATCGACCTTAAGGTTGAAGATCTGGTTGGGAGTTGTGGACTCATCGTTGGACTTCTTGAAGATGTAGCCGAAAGCAAGGTCAATTGAGCCGGAGTGTACAGGCACCTGCTGACTCCTGCTATTGAGAGCGTGCTCGGGGCGTCTTAATTCTAGGGTGAGGCGAATTCTGGGAGCGCAGCCATTGGCAGACTCAATGCTGAACGTCAAGCTGACACCCGAATCCGTGCTAGTATGATGAGCTCATGGGGAAGTGTGCCATGTTCGACGTAAAACTTCGTATCACGAAGAGTGTCGTAATACACATGGGCCATCCCTCGAAGCAATGTCTTCATGCTTGGGCTCAGTCTAGGGCTCACCAATGGCGAGATGGTCCCAGGCTGGGATGATGAGCTTCTGAGGTAGCGTGCCGTGCTAAACGTAGTACTTGGTGTCTCTTTCGCTGTCGTGGTAGATGTGCGCCATTTCTCTAGCGTTAAGTCCTGCTTGGAAGGATTCGGGAATCTGCACGATCGTACGTCAGTACCAGGGGCAGATGAATTACTGGTAGACTTGCTCTTGAGATTGTGATTCGATGGTCAACGTCTCAATGCAGACTTCAGAGTTGAGGTATTTTGACCAGATGTCGCAGTGTCATGTTCAGTATTGGGGACATAACCTGCACGCCTCTTTGGAGTGTCTTTTTGCAATTCCATTATTCTGAATGGTCCAATATCATCCTTTTGAAGTAGCGGTGACGAACGAAGGAACCTTGGGTCCTGTAGGGTCGCTCCTCCAGGACACAATTCTCACAGAGCAGTGTCTTCGCTCTGGTAATTGCCAGGAAGACGAACAAGCTCCGAGCAAAGATGCCCTCCGACCTCTGATGCTGCAGATGAAGATCAGGTTCCAAAGTCTACACAGTGGGAACAAAAACAGGAAGATATATACCACCCAATGCTCTGGGTCGGGAGGCATCTGAGCGGCGATGAACACACGAATCCGGGCGCCACAGGTGTGTAACTTAATCTGACGGCTCCAGACGTCGGAGATTATTCAAGCCCTGGTAGTGACGACGCGGCCAGAAGGTGAGATCTTTGGCAGAGTGAAATCAGCTTTGATTGTCGCCGGGGTATAGATGTGTGTTGATCATACTCAAAGTGCAGAGCATACTAAACATGAAGACTTTGGAGCCTCTATGACTGACAACGTTGGAACCAGAAGTGTGAACTGTCTGGACCTTGAACAACGTTCAAAGACTAGGCCGCGTTGCAAGTCTGGTAGACTTATATATAATAGAAGGTGGAGAAATGTTCGGAAAGGAGAACACAAGAGAAACATGTCCAAGCTCTGAATTTGCGCACTGTGTAAGGGCAGGATATTCCTCATCAGTATATCGTCTGCATGTTGCAATTCTTGGACAGAACATGGGAGGGTGATCGACATATACCGGTCTTCCTTTTCCGAGATGAAAGGTTGCGGCACGAGACCGGAATCGATCATACATCGTGACTTCCATGTCTTGGCTGTTGTTACTCTCGATGCTGGAGAGGACGGAGACTAGGAAATTGTTCACGCCAGTGTCTATATCCTTGTTGTTGCAAGGATTGCTGAGGAGCTCGCCCCAATGAAAAGCATCGTGGCGGCGCTCAAAGAGAGCAATTGGCGGGAGTGCTGAATGAGAACTGGTCTTGGGAAGGTTTTGGAGACCTGCCTTGACTCTTTCTCCACCCTCAGCGGGTTTGAAGATCGGCTGTAGATGCCAGAGCCTGTTCTGAACGGCTCAAAGCAGCCAAAGGCGCAACGACTCGTGCTGAAGTCGATGTCAGAGGAATGTGCAGATTTGAGGGTGGCGTATATAGGATAAAGCTAAGGAAGGAACAGGACTACGATCTGCAGTCATTCTCAGTGCTTTGTTGGCTGGATCTGCGCCGTATAGGGAGGGCATTGTGAACTGAGAGGTTTTCGGAAGTCTTGCAGACCAAGGAGAGCTGACTAAACAGTACAGGGACACCACAGCACTTTTCAGACATGATGGAAATGTCGGCTGGCTGTAGACACCATGGCCTGTTCCGAACGGCTGGAAGCAGCAAAAGGCACATTCACTCGTCTTGGTATCGACAGCGAGTGTACAGAGCCATGTCGCAAGCTTGAGTGTGGCTTATAAAGAGAGCTGGAGATACAGGGGATCCCAGAAATCACCTGCATTCTCAAGCTCTTGCAAAAATCGGGATGACTCAAACGAGGCAAGGAGTAGGTCATGTTGAAGGTTGAGTGCCGAGTATCCAGGGTATCGAAGGTTGGAGTTGGTGTTGGAGCGCGGACTTCTTAGCAGTAGCTTGCACAACCACAACGCAAGCTGCGCCCAGGTTTCTCGGAAGACAAGCAGTTTCGTAGAATGTGCCCACGGTACTGCCGGGTTGTATATAAGCAGCCCTTGTCATGTTGAGGTGGAAAGTCTTGTCGGTGACAAGAGTGCTGTGGCACGAGTGTACTTGCGTGGCTGCTAAGCGTCACAACTGAAGTGTCGAGGAGCTGAGAACAGAGCTCCTTGACCAGGCTGGGATTGTACAGCCATTTGGTAGCAGGGTTGAGACACCTGACGACTTCCGATGGCTATTACATCTCTGTCATCTTTCCAGCCTTTGTAACATTGGTAGCCTCGAGGATGGGCGGGATCAGTGACACCGGAAACCAGTCCATCGCAACTCTTGCACACATTTCGAGTGGCTTGAGCATCCATCCGGGCAATGAGAGGTGCACCGAACCCATCTAGGGTGGCTTGTGTTGGTGTCGAGCCTCGACTCCAGAGCAAGAACACAGTATATAAACAGAACAAAAGAAAACGGATCCAGTGTGACGCTCAAAATGGTCTCTGAATTTGGAACGGGTGGATAGACGTGAGCTTGACTTCCTCGAACTGGAACCACGCCGGATGACAGCAGCAATGCCATCCTCGGCTCCAGGCTGAGGGGCGGTTGCTACAGGGGGGCCAGCTTGAGGGGCGCCAGCGTGACCGGCGGCAGCTCCTTGTGTAAACGGGTTGACTGGAGCGCCACCTTCGGCAGGCAGAGTGGAAGCAATCTGCAGTGGTTGGCACGGTCGTATGCTGCCTGTCTGTAGTGATCGCCAGGTAGTGTGCTCAGCAACCACAAGGGATTCCATTCGCGATCTTGAGACGCCGACGAATCAGATATCGAATCCCCTGCTCCTCGAGCTGCGAAAACGCCTCACATGGCATGTTTGAGTCGTGCTCGTCCCATGTCCATTTGGTCAATGAACTGGGACGACGTTGGTGCTCCTTGTCATAGCATCTTGGAGATGTAACTTTTTTCGGATCCTCACTTTTCGCCAATCTGCCCTTCTGAGCGGTCGCACGTCTAGCGCAAGCACGCATGTTCATCTTGAACGAGTTGTGCGGGGGATTAGATCGTCTGACATTCCCCGGCCATTCAAACTTGGATTCCATGTTGATCTCGTCTTTCAGAGAGTCTTAGACGATTGAAGCATGCAAGAGAGCATACGTGCTGACATCAATCACCACGTACCCCTTTCGTACGGATGGGCCGTTAGGTAAGACGTACCCAGAAGCGGTGGAAGTGTTGTCGTCCGCTGTGGCATCAACATCAGAAGACTGAAGCATGTAAGGGAGCATGATTCCTCGATGGGTACAAGATTGTCGCTCTTCTTCCTTAATTTATGTTGACGGGCTCCTCTCGTTGCTAGCTCCATGAACAGGGCCTACTGCTCCTTGGTAGACTGGTCTTGGTCAGTCAAGAAGTAGGTTCTGCAAAGTGTCGAAAAAGGCAAGCAAAAACACTTTGTCTGGGATGTGCTTACTCTTCGAGCTCTTGGAGTCCATGCGGTTGTGCTGCGTGCTTCAACATATCTTCAGGAGATGACATGGTGTCATTCGTTGGCAAAAGGCGTAGAACGTTGAGTCAGATCTGGAAGAGGGTCAGTGGGCATCAGAGAGGTGTGATGGAGTGTAGAGAAAAGTTGAAGTGGTGATGAGAACTTGGAGTGATGTTAAGAGCTCGTGGTGATGTGGTCGGTGTGGTAAAAAGGGAGGAATGAGGGGGGCAAGTGCACGAACACGAGCGGAGCGCCACACTCTGACCAGAAAGCAGGAAATCGAGAAGAGAGAGAACGACAAACCTGGCACATCATCCAGCCATCAATGCTGGGAATATACAAGATAGGCTGAGTCAACTGCAGCGGTATCGCCGAAGCTATCGCCATCCTGCAAGCAGCTTCCAGATGCGCTCTCTCTGGCAAGGACATGACATGGCAGATGACCGCGAAGAGGCGCTAGTACCAGGGAAGCATTTTGGGACAAGTCGATGGTCGTTATATATGGTCCTGCTCTACAGTCAGCTAATCCCATGTGTCAAAGCTTCGGAAAGGATCTCAACTCACCAATTCAGAAAGCAACTGCGTACGGTGAGATCAAAGTAGCGCAATGGGGCTGCTTCCATCGCTGTGTATACAAAACAGGAAAGATAGACAGGAACTTGTCTCGGCAGAACGTCGTGACTGAATCTGTTGGAGAGACGGAGTCGCAAGCCTCAATGCATGCAGGACATGTGACATCACACTGTCGATTTTACTCGACACTCTGCATGGAAGTGTCACCCTCACCGGACTCAATCCTGGCCGGAGGGGACTGGGATTGAGCATCAGAGGGAATATCAATAGAACAGTATGGTCCTCTTCCGGAGAAGAGTCGGTCGGATCATTCATGCACAGGTCAGTGATTCCAGACAGAACAGTCATGTCAGAGTACTGAGAAGAGATAATATGATTTCCTTGCTTTTTGCGGACGACATGGGAGCGTCGAAACGAAGTACTGCCATAGATTAGTCATCAAGAACCATGAGGTATGACCAAGCAGGTCAATTGGAACGCCTACCTTCAGCACTTCTTTGCGTATGCGAGAGTCTCGAGCTACCAAAGAAGGCACGATAGGGCAGTGCATCTTGATCTCGGTCCCAGACCAGCCTTTTCGACAACCAGAAGCGGAACTAGAACCCAACATTTTATCTAGTGGCTGGTGAGCTTCGTCTTGGGGCCTGAACATCTTGATCGTCAAGTCCCTGGCAGGGGGGAAGGTATGGCAACGTCTTCGTCTCGGAGTTTGCGCCCACGAGATCGAGTGATTCGCTGGTTGATTTCAGCACCAGAGACATAGCGAGGATGTTTTGACACCTCCTTTCGCCTCCCGATAAGATGAAAGATTGTGAACCTGGAAGACTTGGTCTTGTGAAACAAGTTGATCAAAGGCCTGACTAGACACTTGGGCAAGTACTCGGGGTCTTCGATAATACACAAATCACTGTTGATTAAAAGACATACCAGAACCTCGCTGGTTGTTGAAAAGGGATCTCGTGACGTTAGAAGCGGACGCAGATCATGCAACCGTTTTTTTCGGATACGCTCAGCTCCGTGTCAAGGTCAGTAAGCTGTTGAGAGAATATAAGGAGGGACACTTACAGGCCGGTGATGCCGTGTGGATTGACGATTTGCAGCTTTGGGCAAACAGCATTCAAGGCAGCAGCGATCGCGGAGAATTGTGAGAACAGGATCTAAGTGTGCGTCTTCTCGTTCAGGTCGTAGCCCATCTCTCTGTCGCAGATCATTGCCACTTTGCTGATCCATATATGAGGCTTTGCTTGGAAGAGAAGTTGTGCGGTTACCACCCTCGCCTCTGATGAAGCTATATATGAGAAGTTGAGAACAACGGATGTAAAATGGGATGCGAGAAAGTTGTCTCGACCTGAAGGCTGCCCGTCATGCCCATCAGCTTTGCTCCTAAGCAATGTCGAACAGAGGGTGCAACTCACCACTGAAGATTCTTAATCAGTCCATCAGCTGCAGTCGGGTGGGCAGACAATAGCCCGGGCCACCAGACCAGCAGAGCGAACCGATAGTTATGCAGCAAGTTGTTGAGCGACATCCCGCGCTTCTGACATCTGATATATATAAGAGCAAACCAAATGAGAGTCGTTTAGCATCTTCTTGTGTCTTTCGTTGAGTGTGTGAGGGGTAAATCTCTGGTGTACCAAAGGCGCGCAGAAGAGACTGTAAAGCAGCTATAGACTCAAGTTTGTTGCGTTGCCTGGTAGAAGCAGCCCAGATGATGCTTCGTGCTCTGAGGCATGGTGAACGTGTCGACAGCGAATCGACACTCGCGCTCGGGTGCATCTCTCCAAAAAGGCAGGGAACTTGAACTCGTACACTCTTCTACCTTCCTTTTCGTAAGTGAATACCAGAGTGTTGATTAATCCCAGACGTCGGGCAAGCGAACCAGCAAATATCGTCAACGAAGACAAGATTCGAAGCCGGATGTAGCTGCAATCTCCGCCAATCACCTTGATGTCCCTTGCGGAACCCATGCTTGTTGTCGCATCCATATTTGCAAGCAGTCGAACTGTGGCTAGCGGCAGACCATAATCGAGCCATAGTACCACGAGATCCTGAACTCTGCAGGTGTCCAAGACGGAAGCGCAATGAACGGAGTACTCCATGGAGTCCGTGACGTATCCGGCCTCGTGGAACTAGTACTGGAAGGTCGCCTCTGGGTCGTGAGTCTGGCCGTGTGATGGTGACTGGATGTACGCGCATTAGAAGAGAGTAAAAACGAACAAGGATGTTGACGACGGAGAGAAAAATTTAATGGAGGTATTCTCCTGGGCGTTAGACAGTTGAGGTCCAGTCCACCTATATATATGTCCTAGACACCGTCAGCTTAGCGATGACCGAAAAGGGAACAAGGGACTTACACACACTGGCCAACGGAGCGACATCGAATCGGCGTCTTCTGAACAACGATCCTGACCCTCCATCTTTGCTTTGTGTTGATTTGATGTGCCGTTTGTCAGGACTCAGGAGAGAGATTGGGGGTTGGTTGATGGTGATAATAGGTTGTGCGCGTCTCGAAGATAGGAGATAGGAAGTGCTGAACGTAAATTGTTGTGGGTGCTCGCGTATTTGTTAGTAATTTTGTCGGTCACTTGTTAAGTTGAACAAGTGACCGACAAAATCCTGGGTCGAGTCTGTGCAAGCGAGTTACAGTGCCAACACATCTCGCTCTCTTTGCTTTTGGACATAGCTTGCTGTGTGTTTACTTCCGACATGCTTGCGCTCAATCTGGTGTAAACTCTGATTCCGATTCTGGTTCTGTCAGGCAATCGTGAACTGCCTGATTTGCAAGCTGTCGCGTAAGCCAGCTCCATTTCTGACCACCGACGGAGAAGGACGCAACTTACCAAGCCGGGAAACAGGCAATGTGTGGGAAGAAGGAAGTGGACGGCAGCTACCTTGCCTCCGATTTCCCCACCCTTTATATATAGGGCCCAAAGAAAGCAGACAGGTCTTCAAGACCTTATTCGAGCGGTGGGTCTTAGGGAGCTTGGCGGACTGAGGGCCTTAGGATGACATGAGCTTTCTAGCTGCCTTTGCACTTGGCACGGGCTCAGACCTGATGTATCGTTAGCATGTCACACATATCATGTTTCTACTAGAGCGACTGATCATGGATTTACGGGACGGCAAGCATGGGGTTGTTGGCTCTCAGAACAGCCGAAGCTGCAGAGTTGAAGTAGTCCATGTTATGATAGGGAGTCGCGAGGGTAGGGTCAATGACAGTGTCATAGGGGGAAGTGGTAGTGATGGGTTCCGAGAGACCAGTGTCGTCGTGCAGGTAGGAATCAACAGTCGGGACTCGGGAGGAGAGATACTCATAAGCCTGGTAAGGCGTGCCAGCTAACTCGCACCAAGCTCTTCTGCCCCTACTTCGAGTGATATTGGCAGAGCTTGAGAAGTGCTTTGGCCCTGGTCGCTGGTGCTGGTCACTGGATAGCGATCCGGGACGATTACGACGAACTTTCTCATTTTGTCGTCTGTCCAGAAGAGCATATCCTTCTTGCTAAGCCTCAGTCCCTGACGCGCTGCTTTTCCGTGTGCCTGGCAGACTTTCATGTTCTTGAAGGCGGGATCCATGGCAGCTGCCTCAATTGGTCTAAAAGGTCATCGGTGTCTTCATAGCTAACCCGTAGCTCCAAGCTGTCATTTGAACTCTGGCAAGATTCCAGAAGCACTGAAGAGTTCTCAGATCGCTGCAGGGGTCGCTGATGTATCGCTCGGAGAACTTCAAATCGACACTGAGCAGTCAAGAAGTCAGCTATCTTCTCCTTCGACCTCGAAGACAGGAAAGAACGAGTAAGGGGGACATACGTCGAGCACACTCTGTCATTCGCGGCGCACAATCTCTATTAATCATTAATTTCGCGGTGTCAAGAACATACCACGGAACGATGTACCTGCCTAGATGGCTAGAGCGAGTTCAACTATGAGAAGCTATTTCGAGTTGAGTTTGGAAGTCGTGAGTCATTCGAGCTATCTCATCAGTCAGTAAAACTGGAAAGCAAAGTCAGAATGACTAAAACTCTCCGGATTATCAACAGCTGATGTTGCGGATGCAAGCAACGACTTGCCCTTAGTCTTGCCTCTAGAGTCTGGTTCTTAGGCGGTGACATGTCTCCGGTTCCAGGGTCTGTAATCTGCGACAATTGAGCTTTATCACAAAGAAAGTAGATGATCGAGTATAACTTACGATCGAACTTGCCCAGAGCCGTGTGAACTTGGTTTAAGGCTTCTTAAGACTGCCAGGAATGTCGAAGTGAGAGGTCAAGTGAGCCCATTCGGTCTGGAGATACCCAAACATCGATGCGGGCACTTGTCTCGCTCTTTTCTTTTGAGCTTGAGGGCCGCCGTGATACCAGACGCTGTTCGTAACAGCTTCGATTGCTGGTGTCGTCGGCTGTCCGCGGTCTTCCGTTTTCCTGTGCCTTCTTCCGGGTTTCTCTCTTCCCTGTTTCGACGCCTTCTCCTTGCTCTTTGCTTTTCTTGCCATGCTCCTGCTTATATAGCAACCACAGAAAAAAGCAGATACAGATCCCGTGAAAAAGCGATGATAATAGATCGCCAATCATCGCCCTCGCTCTCTTCCAGATATATAAGGAGGCTGATTTTGTGTGGACTCGTTAGAGTCATTACTTTTACTCTATGTCATCAATGAAAGACTCCACGCTTTCCAGATTGCGTGCGCTTTTGATGTCGATGTGTTGGCGATCTTTGTAGTAATTGACCACACGTAGCTCGGAGCAGATGCACTGCGTCAACACATCTGTGTCAACGTCTGTAAGATCTGATATAATGCCAGGTGCACTGAACTTGTTGGAGTACGCAGCCATCCTTTTGTCGATTTTCTGTTCCATGGGAGTGTGTCCAAGAGACTGTTGTTCTGCACAGTGGGGCGATCGTTCGGCGCAGTGGATTGGCTGTCTTGGCCGTAAGTAGCCATGGTCTGTCCTGGAATAGCATGTGCGTGATGACTTGACTTTGACAATTGTACGCTGTGGAAGAATGTACCTTTTCGGCGCTCCGCTCGTCAATGGCAGATGGAGCTGTGTCGTCCTCGTTGGCAGTAGTGGAAACAGCGCATCTTTAGATACTGGTGCTTGCGAGTCTCGTTTGGCTTTCCAGATAGGGAATGTCAAATCAGCAAATGAGAAAGCAAACATCGCCAGGAAGATCTTCGAAACTGATGTGCTGAGAGTGTCGAGTTCCTCTTGATCACAGCTACCACAGCCTGTGGTATAAATGAGCTGATCTTGAGACCTGCCGGTTCAAATTCGAGCTTTGGCAATGCGGCGTCTTCTTGTGCTTTCTTCATGTACGGCATCGAGGCTCATCGTTCTGGGAACATCCTGTGTTCGTTAGCGCACTAACCCAGATGCTACAACAGGATCGCAATCTTACTGAAGGTTCCTCAGATATCAGCTTGTACCCGAACATGATGGCGGCCTTTGACATCTTGTTTGTCAGAGTCGAGATATTCCTCCAGTTGACCGCCAAGAGAGGCGCAAATATGCTTCAAAACAACCCAGATATATGAAAGGAAAGAAAACAGAGAGTTGAAGATGCAGAGAATGAAACAAAACAGCGGAGTCGCAAGCTAGCGCACAGAACAAGGAACACCACCACACCATGTGATATCGTCGTCATCAGCCATGTCCCTTCTTCTTCTTTCTCGAGTGTCCATCTTGCCCAAGATATATAAAACCAAAAGCGAAAGGTCCATGTGCGGATGGTAGAGAAGAAGGCAAAGCACACACTGAAATGAGATGAGATGAGGAACCACTAACGACACCAGAGCGGACCACGAGGACAAGACATAGTCGACACCACAGCAAGTGTTGCCAGTCCAGAGGGTGAAGTCTTGCCCAACACCTCCTCTAAATCTAACTTCAGGACAAACTGAGTCATGTACATTATGTCGGTCGATGTGCCCGGGATGTCGAGGTCACTGTAGGTGTTGTAACCCAAACGGGCTCTTTGTGCTGGTATCATAAATCGCGAGACTGCTGGGTTGTTGCCTGTCTTGTAGCCAATGCTGCGAGATCACCGGGTCTCACCAAGCGCACAGAGGGCCATTCTGGAGTGGTGTGGCTCAATGGCAGACGCCGACACGAAGCAAGCGTTCCAGTGCCATAGCAGTATGTAGAGAGGCATCTTCGAATGTCTTGTTGTTGATGTTGTATCGATCTGGTTGGTGGTGCGAATTGTTGTTCGACCTTCGTGATAGGAAGGCTTGTGAGTGCGTGCGGATCCGCAATACGTCTAAAGAGCCGTGGGAGTCCACGAGGTTACGAGGGATGGCGCCGATCATTCTTCTAGGCTTGCCTCATGTTTTCCACCCGCTGACATCTTCGTGGAACACCAAGAGTGGAGGAATCAACCACGCAAGGACAAATGAAAGAGAAAGAGGAAAAGTACACTCCAAAACAGAACAACACCGCAGCGGATCATGGAATGGGAATAGAGCCAGTAGTCAGATGATGTCGCTGGCGTTACCTCTCCCTCATAACCCTCTCCTGTACCTCCTGCTCTCCATATATAAGATTAAGAAATAAAAGAAAAAGACACGCGAAGACAAATGAAAGAAGGAGAGGAAAAGTACACGCCAGGATGAAGAACAAAGAAATCACCATCGCACCGCATCATAAGAGCGAAAGTGGTTTGAGAGCATTCTTGTCTTCAGCTGGGGAGGATGGCATTTGAGCCTGCTCGTAGTCGAAGGTGGACGTTGTAAGATGGGGCGTTGGAGTGAGCGCCAGAGCGTAATCCAAGTCCAGTCCTAGCCGGTAGTTGTTTGTGGGAGATTGGCGAGTGAAAGCTTAGGGCGGAGATTGCGTCTCTGGCGATGTCGTGTTTAATCCCGCGGTCTCTCATGTCTTTCCAAGCTCCAGCAGGCTCCCGAGTGAGCAGGTGCGAAGCGGGTTCGATAGACTGAGCAATTTCTGCGGACGAGCCAACAGCCAATTGTGCGGGAAGAATAATGTCGCAGGCCATTTCTCTATGGTGTTCCTCTTCCGCACCCTGCTCTACATATAATAAACACACACACAAGAATAGGCCGTACTGAACAGCGGGTAGGTCACCTGAGCACCCTTAAGAGGGCTTTCGGCAGGCTCCCACCTTGATCATCTTTGCTACCAAGGCTTTTTCGTCATAGTGGTCTGTATCAATCAACGTCTGCCAACAGAAACAGGGGACAAGAGGTGGGGCGTGAGGACAAGTACTTACTGTTAGGTGCGGTCTCAACATCGACCGACCCTTTGCGGCGGATGACCTCCGAGAGCAGACCGGGGTAGAGAAGCCCCCTCTTGCGGTAAGAGTCAGCATTAGTCCGAAGATCTGTAACACGTATTCTGAAGGTGTTACTTACTGGTCGAGGAGATGCACGTGTAGTTCGAGGTGCTGACTGTGATTATGTGATTAGGAACTCCTGTCTTGTATCGTGCGCATCTCAAAGCTTACCGACGAGTACGGTCGATGTTGCAGCTAGTGCACTTCCAGCGGCGTTCATGCACCAACATATGCCTGATCATGCTTTCGAAGACAGGGCCCTTCTTGCAAGTGTTGAAAGTCTGGACCGGGGGGCGGCAGTCGAGATCTTCCTTCATCACTTCAATCTGCTGTCTGTATATATAACGAAACGTAGAGAGAAAGCAGAACCCATCAGGTAAAGCAGCAAAGGAAAGCAAGCACGTAAAGACAAATGGAAAAAGAAATAGAATCATCGCGCCAAAGCAAATGAGAAGAGGAAAGATCACACCAAGGAAAAGGAAAGAGAAGAAGAATACCACACCACGCAAAGGAAGAAACGGAGGAAGCCATGAACGAAGAGAAGAACGAAGGAAGGAAAGTATGAAGAAGAGAAGAAACGAAAGTTGGGAGAGCTGTCCAGGACATGCCAACGCACCTACCTCTTGCATCATTGTCACCACCTCTTAGTTGTTTACACCGAGCATCATCGACCGGTCACTGCTCATCACCGCTGGACACCGTCTGGCCGATTACTGCACGACGATATCATCAGAGCAGCCAAGAGCTCTATGAAAACAAAGAGACCGTAAGGATATGACTGTTCAAGCAGTCAGAAGCTCTTAGGCAGCAGTCAACCCACCAGCAAACATGCACTGCGGCTGCAAACCTGATCAATCGATAGCTCCCCAGACACAAAGAAACCAGAGGGAAATGTCTGCCTAAACTGCAAGTTCAATGAATATCCGGGTACATTGCCGTGGAGCTCGGACTTGCAACTAGCCGTCGGGAAGAACTCTACCTTACCGAGCAACCAAAAGCTCCACATCGACCCCTCAGGCAATCGACAGCTCCGAGACAACAAAGAAGCAGACCAGGAATGACAGCTCAAACAGCAAGATCATGGATCTCTCGTACAGTCTCAAGCACACTGCCTTGAAGCTTGGGCATAGCTGCAGACAAACATGTAGACAAGTCAGGTTTCTGCAGCTCGTTTTACCGCTCAAGCAATCGACGGCTCCAGAACAACAAAGAAGTCGACAGGTCAACCTGCGAGGACAGTCAAAAAGCTTGGAAACATCAGTGCATTGCCGCATAGCTTTAAGCTTCTACAGACCGGGCGGAGTGGGTGACACGGGTTTCTGCATGTAGCCGTCGGGAAGTTGATGAAGCTCATTTGAAGCCATGAGTAGAATGACCTGAGCACCCAGTCACGAGGCGAAAAAAATTCAAGAGTAGAATTGAAAACATTGTATCAAAGGAACTGTACAAAAAGACACCTCGATGAGAAGTTTTTGATGATAGAGATAGCAGGTATAGAGAATGATGAAGTGTAGAGAGATGAAGCTGCAAGTGGGCGGTCGGTGCGGAAGATCGTTTCTCCGACCGTCGGCATGAAGCATGAAGCAGGGTCTTGATCCCAACTTCAGTTTCGGAAATACGAACAGTGACAAGATAACACATGACGATTATGCAGCGTGAGAGTGTCATAATATGACTGTGAAATAGAAACGTATAACTTGAACTATCAATTGTTGTACCAATGAGTGCTTATCAACGAGAGATCTGACGACGAAACCCACCAATCAGTATCTACAGAGACACACCACCGATGTCCATCAACCAATCAATCATGCTAACACCATGTGGTTTCTACTCGGCGTTGATGACTCTGGTTCCAGTGACGATCTGGGTCTCAACTGGACCCTGGCCTCTGAGAATGGCAACAACCTGCTTCCACTCATCCCCGCCAGCCTCCTCAAGCAATTTGACGTTTCCGAACATGAAGAAGCCCTGTCTGGCACGAGAAAGTGCGACGCAGACACGGTTGGCGACTTTCAGGAAGCCAACATCGTTAATGAAGTTGTTGCGGACAAGTGAGAGGACGATGATGTCATTCTCTTCACCCTGGTACGAGTCGACAGTCACAACCTTGATGCGTGTACCAGACAGCACGCCCTCGACCTTCTTGAGCTCTTGCGTAAGAAGTCGACGCTGACCGTTGTAGAAGGTAAGAACAGTGATCTTTTCCGGCTTCACACCATGACCAATCAGACCGTTGACGAAGTCCACGACCAGCTGAGCTTCGCGCTGGTTGTAAGTAGACCTGAACTTGTCAACAGCTTCGTGATTCTCGTGATGAAAGAGGTAGGTCTTGAAGTCTTTCAGTCCAGGGACTGGAGGACGATCGAGAGTGCACTCATGGTCCGTGATCTTGTCGCCATAGATGGGCCAGAGGAGACGTCTGACTTCAGGAGGCATACGTCTTTGGATTGCAAGCATCTTGAAGTCCACTGTGTTGCGTGCGAGGCGTTCGAACAAGGATATATCCCAGTGCTTGAAGTTGTGAGTAGGTTTCTGAGCACGAGGACGAAGCTGCTGGTGATCGCCGACAAGAATGAGATGCTGGAGCGAAGGCAGAAACATGCTCATCGTGTTGGCTTCGAGACACTCTCCAGCTTCTTCGACCATCACGACGCGAGGTTTGAGTGCGTACACCATCGGACGATATTTGGCAAAGCCAGTGCTTGTACAACCAATAACTTTGGCATCGGCGAGGACCTGGAGCTTCTTTGTGAAGTTGCTGCGGTCTCGGTCTTGCACTTCCTTGGCCCATCTGCACGCAAGGGCGCGAGCTTTCCGTACGACTTTCTGCTTGACGTCATTGACGAGGAATTGGTACAGACCAAGGCGGAAGTGAGGAGGCAGCTTGTTGAGATCGGAAAATTTGCTGCTTGTCAAAATCTTCTTGACTTCCTTGGCGGAAAGGGTTTTGATCGAGGTGGCCTTCAAAACACTACGATCGAGGAGAGGAATGAAGGTTCCACGAAGCATCTCGATTCTGTCATCCTCCCTAGCCTTCTCAGCAGTGGCTTCATCAACCTCTTCTTCCTCCTGATCAAATTCTTCGAATCCGAACTCCTGCTCGGCAGGCCAATTGTGATTGCTAGCTGTCAATGACACATCTTGGCCAAGCCATCTGACGATAGGTGGAATTTCAGATGTAACATCAGAGCTCTGGAACTTTGAGTTCTTGATTGAGTCGATCTGTTGAGGGGAGAGATGGTCGGTAAACACGTCTTCATCCATTGGACCAGGATCTTGTCTGCTCTCATCGAAGGGTGCAAGCGCAGACTTCCACTCCTTCTCCATTTTGGTCATGTTGAGATTCGCGAAACGAAAGCCAGGTGGGGCAACAACTGCTCCGGGGCTGCTTTCCTTCAGCTCCTCCATGACGTTGAAGAGGGTCCGCTTCTTGACCACTCCTGTGTCAGCAGAGCGGCCTCCGAGGCGGATGAATGAGGGCTCGAATTCGGCCACATGACGGAGCAACTGATCGAGAGCATGATTGGTTTGACAAGCGACAATGAGAGGAGGGATGATGACACCAGGCCCAGCTCTCTGTCTCTGCTCTTCCATCTTGTGGAGCATAACACGAAGCGCCATGACCGAGACATGGGTCTTTCCTGTTCCGGGAGGGCCTTGAATCAAGGCGAGTTCCTTTGTCAGAATCTGGCGGAGTGCATCCATTTGGGATTCGTCAAGCAGAGCGGCATCTTTGGGCATAGGGCGATTGACAACGTCGTATTGATGGTCGACATCCTCATCCGTAGCAAAGCTCAGATTCATGTGAGGGTCCTGCACCACGTAGTCTGGCACGCGAACAGTGTGGACACCTGCCTCTCGATCGATGAACGACATGCATGCAACCTGGTTGGAAAGGTCGATGAGGTCCAGTGGTGTGTTGAGTTCTTCACTGACAGGTGAGACGATGTACTCCTGGAGTGGAGACTCTTCCCTGGTCATGCGCTGCAAAGAAAGCATGTTGTGTCGCATGGCTTCGAAGAAGGAAGACGTTTCCTCGAGGAAGACATACTCCTCGCCTGGGTCGAAGATAGTCTCCTCAGGGCGAGGGAAGAACAGTTCAACCTTTGGAGGGGCTAGTGAACTGTGTTAGCGTGGCGAAGATATGCTGGTATTCTTCCTAGACTCACTTTGGTTGAGGAGCTCCTGAGTTCTAGCACCGACGACTGCGATGGTGATCTTCCTCTGAAACTTGTCCGAGGCAGGGGATAGAGCAACAAGTGAGCCTGTGGTGAGGCGCTTGGAAGTGATCCAGTCAATCTTGACTCCAGCGCGGAAGGTGGAGAAGCAAATTCTCACGCCCAGTCCGCGTCTGCAGAGGATGATGCCTACAGCGAATGCCTAATGTTGTTAGCTGCGGTCACTATAAAGGTGATTAAATGGCTCGATTGCTACCTTTTCATAGATTCCAATGCCAGGTGAGATGTCTCTGTGGTCCAGTTCTGAGAGATGGGGATGCTCGCGCATCAGGCCTATGGCGCGCCGGAGAGCAAAGGTTGATTCCTCGCGGAGAAATTCGTACTGCGCGGTTAGATGGTCATACTTGGACGGCCAATTACCGTCAATCTGATTGTGGGGCACGCGTAAGTCGTCACTGACTAGAGGGCGCAACATCTCCTGAGTGTCCGGCACTTCAGGAAGAAGCAACCATCCATCGTCGGTGTTTCTAGGAGCGGCGTTACGGTAGTAGTCGTTGACGATGGCCTCGTGTCGGAGGCGCTCCTGAGGATGCATGATGATGATGTTGATGGCAATGATGGTGATGTTAAAGTTGATGTATTGCACGGGTTAGAGCAGAGGATGCGCAGGTGCGCGCGAGAGTCGTGTGCCAAGGAGGTCCCGATCGACCAGGTGCTGGAAGGGGCAATGAAGCGGAAGTGCTGTCCCAGTGATCTCTCCTTGAGAAGAGGCGCTGTTTGACGCCTGTCGAAATGCAGAGAGTGTTTCGGAAGGCAGGCTTGGCCGCTGAGAGCAGGGATGGTCAGATCAGTAGACTGGACTTCCAATGGACGGGCAGCTTGATCTGAACTAGTTTGTGCCTTTTGACAGCTGTATTGTGTGGGTGCGTTTGATGTCTGAGAGATGAAAAGCCGATGGAAGAAAGCTGAGAGGCTGCCCCATGTGCCTTGCTGCAGGCACGCAAATCCCTGACTTTGTCCGGCGGGAAGGTGCATCTGAACTGGAAAGCGCGCCTGCCTCTTAAACAGTTGTGCTTGGACCCTGTACTCTTTGTTGGACGGACCTGGACTCGCGAGGTTTCTTCAAAAGCGACCATTGAACAAGATGACTTAATACTGATCTCCGACGGCTAGCCAGATACTGGCGAGTGGTTGTACATAGTCAAAAAATTCATTGCCCATCCGTTAGCTTATGGAGAGATATGCCTCATTTGGGTCAGTAGCTTTCGCATGGCCAGTCTCAAGTAGATCCGAAACCACTCCAGGCGACGGCGATAAGCAGAGAAGCTATAGTTGATATGCTCTTTTGCCACGGCCGTGGCTTGTAGCTTGTATCTCCATAGGGGACATGATGCTTGCAAGACATCTTCTTTTTCAAGAGCACACTTGGGCCAATTGGAACAGCAAGCTTTAGAACAAAAGTTCCTCGTCAAGTCTAGCTAGATGTTCAGGACGGAGGAGAAGAACTACCAAAATGTCCCATTCGGCCATAGCGGTGGATAAACTTCGGGCAACCCCACATTTGACCCTCATCGACGCGACCTCCGCGTTCGCGATGAACATCGAATTGTTGAAGCAGGACATTCGCGACTTTCCAGGTCATACATCGTTTACGATTCGGCAGTACGTATTTCCTAGCTGGGCAGTATTGCTACGACTACGCGACATAAGTCATACTCCTGGCCAGCGATTGCGACAAGCTCTTGGATACATGGTCGCGAACAGGAGTACGGTCAATTGCTAGGAGCATACGTGCATAATGGTCTCGTTCGAAGATGAAGACCCTATAGAAGGTAGGAACTCTTACAACACAAGCTGAAGGCTCTCGGACTAACACGCAACAGGGTCTGGCGAGGAAGAAGAAGATGAGGATGAGAACATGGACGACAATGACAACGACAACGACAACGATAATGACGAAGGAGAAGATCAGGAGGAGGGTGAAGGTGAAGAGGAGGGAGACGAGGACGACAATGATCAAGACGATGACGGCGACCAAGACGACGACGAAGAAGGCGACAACGACAACGATCAAGACTCTCCCTCACAATCGCGCCGTCAAAGTCGAGCCTCCCCCTCGACATCACGACCGCCGAACCCGACCGTTATGCTCACTTCGCCGTCACCACGCCCTTCAGCACATCAATCGCCGAGTATGCATCTACCATGGCCCTCAGTACGGCAAGAAGCCATCAACGCCGTCACGTACGATATCGTGCCTACAATGGCAGCACCTCAGAGCACGTCGATCAATGCAGTCGCAGCAACACCAGACATGAGATGGGTCTTTAGCGGTGGCTCAGATGGATATATCCGCATGTACAACTGGGTGGAAACAGCGAACGGCAAGGTCCCATTGACTGTGGCGCAAAAACACCCCTTTGTGGACAGTGTCATGAAGGCTGGCAGCTTGACAACATATTGGGAGAATGAAGAGACATCAGTCCGCACACCACCTGCGCAATCTGCCGAAGAGCCGAAAGATTCGTCACCCGTCTACTCTCTTGCGACACAACACCAAGCGACTTGGTTGCTTTCTGGTCTGGAGTCGGGAGCGATCAATCTGCAAACATGTCGTCACCAGGCTGGTACAAAGATCACGACATTACGCGAACACACTTCAGCAGTCTCCGTCCTGAGTCTTGCACAGGATGAATACTCCTTCTTGTCTGGTAGTTGGGACAAGACAATCCTTGACTGGGACCTGAACATGGGCAAGGTGAAACGCTCATTCGTTGGCAGCGGAGGTCAAATATCAGCACTCGAACGTCGTCCGGAGTCATCAGTACCAGTTCCTCACGTCGCTGAAGATACGCAAATACCTAGCTCGACCTTCTCGTCGAATAACGCTGCGAAACCCCTCACCAATGGCACATCAGCACCAGAAGAGAGGAGAGGAAGCAAGAACAGTCAAAATGGCACAGAAGATGCAGCAGGCTCACCAGATGGCTCCCTATTCGGCGATGACAACGGCTCCCTGTTCGGTGATGATAACATCAACGCCGACAATACAAACAACAACAACGCCTTCGACGACGATGACGATTTTGCAAAAGCAATAGCCACAGGCTTGCAACAGCAAGATCAAGAAGACACTGAAATGACGGATGCCGGAGGTCCAGTCCAACCACCAGAAGACCCCACTGTACCACAAGATCCCGCCGACTCAACAGCACAACCACAACTAGATACTTCCATGCAAGACGAAGACCAACAAGACCCTCTAACGACAGGAAACCCTCACGCCGATGAAATAACAACAAACGGCCACAACGAAGAAACCTCCGACTCCTCAGATCCACCTCAAACATCCTCCTCAACCTTCCTCGACGCCTCCATCGATGGCACCCTCCGCATCTGGGATCAACGCATGTCCCAACCCATCGCTATAATGCATCCACCTTCCGGTGTACCTCCTTGGTGTATGGGCGCCTGTTGGTCTGTAGACGGCAATTCCATCTACGCCGGACGCAGAAACGGCACAGTCGAGGAATACTCACTGCACAAGGGCTTAACAATGGCGCAACCACAACGCACATTCAGATTCCCCTCTGGCAGTGGTGCAGTCAGTGCAGTCAGGGCCATGCCCAATGGAAGACATTTGATTTGGTAAAACTATCCCCAACATGCCCCTCCACCTTGATCCCTTGCTCTTTCTTATCTGCATCACTTATGCTAACAAATGACTCAGCGCATCCTACGATATCCTCCGTCTCTACGATCTCCGCGATGTCGAAAACACTCGCAGCACAGTTCCCTTCCTCATCGTTCCTGGCCATCGCACCGGTGTTATCAGCGCTTTGCATATCGATCCGGCATGTAGGTTTATGATCTCCACTGCTGGAAACAGGGGGTGGGAGGGTGTAGGCACGGAAGTGTTGCTGGGCTATGAGATTGGGTGTTTGGAACGTGAGAAATAGAGGACAAGAAGGGAGGGTTAGTGGCAGGGAAAGGGATGTGTATGTGAAAGTGTAATAGCAAATAATCAAGTTGAAATATCTTCATGACTTTTTTGAAACCTTGGGATTTACTGCTTTGTGGAAGATCTTTCCGGCTCTCAATACACATTCCCCAGACCTTGATACTCGATACCTCCCCTGTCTTCTCTACAACTATATCTGAAACTTTTGCTTTTCCCCCTTCGATGATGCAGAGGCTTACCATCATACATGGCCCAACAACATCCCTTCTATACCATCAGCACGCAATTGTAAAAGAATGTAAATACCTCACAAGTGAAATCAATTGCATATGTATACTTGTCTCTAAAGCCTCGAGCTTGTATGAATAAATGGAGGGATCTGCTAAAATTAGCATAGGTGGTTTTGCACATAAACAACTTAAGAAGAGACGTGGAAAAGAGATGTGGAAAAGAATTGTGGAAAGTGTGGTTACGGATCTAGAGGTATGGTAGAGATGGTAGAGATGGCTAGATAATAGAGATGGTTGGTCTGGTAGAGATGGTCGGTATAGTAATAACAGCAGGGAGAATAAGGAGGGAGAATAAGGAGGGAAAACAAGGAGAAAAAGGAGGGAGACAGCAAGGAGAATAAGGGGGAAGGACCAGGAAAGCAGGTCAGTGATACTACTTCTACCTTCAATCTTCTGATCACAAACTTACTGGTCTATCCCAGGTGATTGAGTAATGAATACAGTAAGGATTTTCCGTCATCACTGACCTAGCAGTCTTCCAATCCTTCGTCTATTTCTCTGTTTCCCCTTCTCAAGGATTTATGTTCAAGTTGTTCTGAGGCATGGGAGAGCACGACGTGGTTTTACTGGATATCTAGAGGCGAGGCTGCTTTGCGCTTTGTTGGAACCCATGGTAGCAATGGAATTAGTGGTGGTGGACTTGAAACACGTAGACAGGAAAATTGTGGGTCTCTGGACGATTATCGGTCATTTTCATTTCATTTCTCCTTAGGGTCCCATTATACAAACGCTCGACTTCATGCTCAGCGTGATGATATCTACCATGCACATGAATGATGACCTCGCTCAATGCTTCCTTGTGCGCCACTTTAACTTCAGATCCATGCATCGCTCTTCCTCACATCACCTCGTATCATCCTTGCTGCTGACGCTCCATCATGGCTGTCACTCCACCACTAACAAATGTGGAATAACAATGACCACAAACATGAACTTCGCACCAGAGGCATGTCATGAAGTCGTCGCCTGGAGCTTCGTAACCATCGCAGATGGCGCAAGCTACGGGATGCTTGTAGTTGGAACCCATGCGTTGCCAGATGTCATGATCGCGATAGCATGTCTTTTGCGACGTTCGGAGTGGAAGGGCGTGAGCGACATGTTCCTGAGGCGCTTCCTTGAAAGGTTGATCAAAGTCGGGTCGCAGGTTTCGACTTGGCAATGACTTTGACTGATCGTTTGAGACGTTTGTTCTGTCGGAAAGGGGGAGAGATGGTGAGCTATGAGCGAACAGGTGGTTTGCATCTTTGGCGCCTGGTTTTGCTTGGCCAATTGGCAACGTTAAAGTCGCGGACCTTTGCTGGGTAGCGGCATGCTTTGAGGGAGTCAGTCACGATGATCAAGACAGCGAGATGATTAGATGGGCCACTCACCACGAACAGTCCAGCTCCCGTCATCTTCTGGCGTTGTGAGGCGGCCATGGAACGATCAGGTGAGGGGCTTTGAGTAACGCGCAAGCCATATTTGGCAGGACTGTCTTCGGTGAAGAATGGCGGAGTTGGAAGTTGGATTTGTGGAGTCTTGGGAGGAGGTGGTGGTGGTACCGGTGTGCTCATGCCGCTCGGTTCATCTTCTGCACCAAAGTGGATGATTTCGTCTTGCCATTCCTTCTGCAGTCCGGATGGAGGGGTAACGCGTGTAGCTGTCCTTGTTGAACTGGCGTCTGACTCGAAGCCATCGTCCTTGCTGCTCTCATATCTCTTAGAGTGAACCGAGTCGCTGAGCGTCTTCACGGTGGATTCTGAACCCGAGCGTTGTCCTAGGGATGATCTGGTATAATCTGCTTCTGACTCGGCGTCTTCGGTGGTGCTTGTGTCCACACTGGGCGGGGACTGCGGAACAACAGAGGTCCGCACTGCAGCATGTCCAGATGGATTGCGATTGCGCTTGAGTAAGTTGAGCGAAGACGAGCGGTGCTTCAACTTCTTTTGCGAAGACTCATTGACTTGAGAAGCGACTTTGGACGGTATGCCCCCCATGTCTGTCTTCTGCTGGGCAGAGGCAGACTCTGGCACCGAAGTCAACTGACTTGTTGCGCCGCGTCGAAAGCTGCGATGGGTGAAAAGAGCGAATGGCGCCATGCTGGAGATGATGCAGAACGAGATTGCCAGGAAGGAGTGTGTTGGTGATTCCTTCTCTCTGATACGGACACACGTGGAAACCACGCAATTCGTTTGCAGTCAGGCTCATGATCGGGCAGGAGGTAGCAAATTTGGCTTGGATCGCCCTTGCGTCCAAATTGAGACCGTCGACGTCTGCAGGGTCCAACAAACAGCGATTCACCAAGACAATAAACGAAGACGGAAGCGAAAGAAGAATAGCAAACGTGGAAAAACAAGAGTGTCCATGTGTTTGAGGAGTTTAAACATTGGTGGTCAGCAACACGAATGGTCGAGTAGATCTGCACACGGCAATGCTCGATGAGAAGCGTCACCCCACTCCGATTGGTTCGCGGAAGCAAGGGGAATGTACTTGCAGCCAGGAAACTCTCATGTTTTGTCAGCGACAAACTCAGTGAGCCAGTACTTTGGCGACGACTACAGTACTCGATGACTTTGATTACGACGCAACACGGAAAACCTAGAAGAATCCAGGTCTTCGAGCGGGCGTCTGAGGCTCGGGAGTGGGGATTTGTGAGACCAGCTTGGGACTCTCGTCTGCCGGCGGTTGCTGAGCTGGAGCTTCCTTCCCAGCAGCCTCACGTTTATTCTTGTTCTTGTTCTTCCACAGCGTGTTGTCCGACTCGAGTTCTTGCATGACCTGCTCCCATTCTTTCTCCTTTTCCGGATCGCCAGTTCCCAGAACGCGCTCAACGTCGACATTTTCCCCACGAAGTACGCGTTCAATGGTTTCCCTGAGAAGAGCAATCTTTGCATCCGTCTTGCGCGTGAAGCTAAGGCGTTCATTTCTCAAAGCGATCATCTGAATGGCGTTGGAGCCAATCAAAAGTGCAATGACAATGAAGAAAGTTGCAGGGTTCCACTCCTTGGACTTCATGGCTTGCGCCTTTTGACGTTCGGCGACAGAGACGGGATCATCAGGTCTTCTGAAGGCTTTTGGAATGACGGATTGCCAGACAGATGCGACACGGGGCACCGAGCTAGTATTGGAAGCGTGGAAGGTCGAGACTGAGAAAGAGCGACGCCATAGCAGCTGACGCAGAGGAGCGGCGACGACTCTCATGTTGGTGGTGGTATCTGGGTCGAATCTTGTTGGTCTGGTGGAATCATTTCGACTCGACGGATCTTCGAGAGTCAACGCTCCGAGGTTTAGGGCACAGAGCCACGCCGGCACGGTCGGGCCGAAGCGGTTGCCGCGGGGACAGGGCATGAAGTGCATGTTTCTTTGGCGAACAAACGAATCAAGGCTGAGGCTGTTGTCGGCCGCTCGTGCTTTCGAAACACCATGATGGCAGATTAACATGCAGCGACAATCTTTCCAAGCATGCCACCTATGACAAGTCCGGCCGACCTGGTGCGCAAAGCTATAGCGACCCCATCGTCATGCGCCCCAACCACCAGCACCACTCTGCAGGCCCTCCTGGCACCCGCCCAAGACCCGACTGCGAAGCCTACGAAGACCGCGGCAAAGACAACAACCCGGAGACCTGCGCCGACAAGGACGACTCGAACCAAGACGGCCCCCAATGCTGCTCTCGATGCGACCACGACCTTGACGGTGCTGGAGCGCTACAAACTCGCCACAGAAGTCGTCAATGTTTCGTTGAAAGTCTTGACTGATGCGACCAAGACAAGCCCATCCTCTCCCTCGCTGTCGCCGAAGCCTAAGAAGACAACCTTGTCTGGCCTGACAGGCGTCGCTGAGTGCGCCCGTATCGCTTTTGTCCATCTTCGCTCTGCTCGATCTGCCACAGATGAGTCCCTACAACTGGAGAAGGGCATGCTTGCCTTGTCCTCGAAGCTCGTCGCTCTTGGGATGGATGCTTTGGCTATGAAAGAGTTGCGTATGCTCAAAGCATGTCTACACAAAAGGTCTGAAGGAGCCAACCTTCCATCCACCTCGGAGAAGGAAACCCTAGCAACACTGTTGAGTCTCGAATGTCGCACTGTCGATGTAGACGTCATGTCGTTGGCCATTTCCTACCACCTGACTGTCTTGCGACTGATTGCCAACTCCGGTCCACCTGCGACTATCGAGGCTTCACTGCCTCGACTGCTGCTCGACAACGACATCTCTCCAGCCTCGCTGATATTGCGTTGTGCAGAGCAGACAAAAGACAGAACCAAGGCTGCAACACAATTGGATACTGTGTCAAAACTCATACTGTCCATGTGTCCATCTCTATCTGCGTCGATGGACCATGATGCTCAAAGCTTCAAGACATGCGCCTCTCCACATACTGTATTTCAGCTACAGAGCACGGCGCTTCTTATACAAAAGAAGTGGTGGCCTCTGGCTGGTCACAAGGCAGATCTATCTAAAGAACTTCATGAGCCACTTGTTCGCTTTCTCGATGCTTACCGAAGGCGTGTTGGCAATGAGGGCCTTCACGCGTACAACGAGGCTGTCAATGCTGTGGCCGCGCTTGTCGATTTGGACCAAAAGAAGGCTTCCGTTACCAACGCGCTTCCGATTGCTCTGTACAGATCTCTCAGTGCCCTCGCCGAGTCGTTCGGCATGCAAGACGAAGCTTTGAGATATACCGAGTCCATGTCCCTGGCATCAGACAGCACTACAAATTCTAGCTCAATGCTACTCTTTAGAATTCGCTCTTTGGCTCTGGGTCTTCATCGCGACGCTCATCTCGACCCGATATCGATGCGCAATCAGCTAAAATTCTGCGGTTCTGCGCTGAAGGACGACAGACCAACTACGTTGTCAATGGATGACCTACTAGTGGAGTTGACTAAGCTGCGCAAGATCACCATCAAACTATTGACGCCTGATCTCGATCGGCAGACCACGACAGAGATAGATCAACAACTATCTACTTTGTGTGAAATCGCTTGTCTATGCACTACCACCCTTCTCTGGTGCGTCAAAGGTACTGATAGCAAAGAACGTGCCGATGTTACTTCAAAACTGGTCAGTCCTTTTGTTAGCTCCAGCATCTACGCTTGTAAATCCTTGGTTTCGTCTCATGATCATATCGAGGTGATCCTGGATAATCTCGAAGTCTGTACACAATTGATAGACCTCCAGTCCGATTCAGAAGCGGAACACCTCGTGGTCAACATCTCCAATCTGCTTTGGCGTTGTTTCCAACTCTTGAACACTGCATCCGAAGAGCCGTCGGTTCTGGCTATACGATGCCTCCAAGCATCGGTGGACGTTCTGCGGAATCGCAGTCCCGTATATCAAGAAGCTGGGTTCCTGGCAGCCAAATTGGAGAAGTTAGGAAGCGTTTCCAAATCTTGCTCCACATTTGCCGAGTCCATTCGAGTTCAGCTCCAATCCGGTGTTTTGCGGGATTTGAATCAAGAAGCAAACCAGAAGCCGCTGTCAATCATCTTACAGACACATTCAAAGGCACAGTTGTTGAAGCGACATCTACACGAGTATCATACGATCGCAGCCAAAGACAGCGAAAATATCAGTTTCTTCGACGATGAATCTATGGACCGATTGGAAAGAGCCGCCCTGCTCGAAATTCAACTAGCACTCTTCGAGGAAGATTTGTTCAAGCCGTCACATCGTAGGAGGATAACCACGGATCTACAACAATTATGCAATCGAATCTTGGAGATATATGATGCAAACGCCTACCCACTTCGGCAAGCTCGTGTGTGCGCCCGTGTACTCCGATACTCAAATGAATTCCCAGGCCTGATTGGCGAGAAAACCAAGGAGATCGCAATGACCAGTCAGATTGTGGATGGTTCCTTGGGTCAAGATCATGGTTTAGAACCATATGCGGTCTATCTGAGGACGTCTCTGTCATTGACACAAGCTTTCCAGGCTAGAGAAGCTTCTGTTGAAGACATTGCAAAATGGACAAAAGCGCTAACACTCTTGTCAGAATCAACCACAGATTGGAAGTCAATTGTGGCCAGAGTCGATGATGTTGATATCTTAGTATCAGAGTTACAATTCGCGGCTTCCTTTCTGGCCATGAAAGGCAAAGACGGTTCCTGTCTTGAAGCACTTCAAGCACTTTCTCACATACATCATTTACGGCCCACTCCCGAGCGGTCATCTATTCTGCATACCTCATCTCAGCTTGCTCTGCAGTACTTGCGACTTGGCTACTCGACTGAAGCATGTCGGATTATCGACAGCGAAGACTCTTTGTCAAGCGTACCGGATGTTCCGGTCTTAGCAAGACTCGAATGGCATCTTGCAAAAACAGAGACATTGACGGCTCTTGGACGAATCGGTCCAGCAACAAAGTCCATGATATCTGCTACCGAGTGTATGCGTTCATTTCCTGCTGTAGACCATACTACCAAGCTACATGCTCAAATACTCCGAGCGCAATTTGCCTTTGTCTGTTCTTTGTACTCCAGAAGCATAGGTCAAGTAAAACAGGCTATGGTCCACGCAAAGCGCTACGTCTCAGCGTGCCAGGGAACTCTGTCGTTCTTGGAGGCCCAGTATGCTCCTCAAGCTGAGCGCTCTGCATCTCTCACGGTCACATTCCAAGAAGAACTTGTCACGGCGGTTGATAAACTCGCCATCTCGGACACTGGATCCGAGACTACATCAGAAACAGTCCCCACTACTCGACAAGGCGCCGGGTTCTCGCTGATTATACCTCATCTATTGAACAGCTTTCTGCATCTTTCAGACATGTATGCTCACCAGGGTCTGCGCCCCGAAGCCATGTACTACTTAGACCAAGCGGACAATTTGCTCTCCAGAGTGGGTGTGCCTGAGCTGCGCACTAGAGTGTTGGTACAAAGGCAAGCTCAAGCATACATCGAAGGCATTGAGTCTGACAATCTCATTGACGAGGATGAGTTTGTTGATTCTATTGACCTAGTGAAGTTGGGGATTACCCGGGGTAACATCTATGCAATTGACGAAGAGACCTGGGAAGCTGCTCAGCAGGAGTATGAAAAAGCCGGATCAATGGCGTCTCGACTGGCGTCCAAGAGCTTTGTTGACAAGCTTGAGCCGGCCAAATCACAATCGGACAAGGCTCCAGTCACCAATACCACCGCTCCCCGGATTACCAAACGTGCTGCAACCAAAGGTCCCGCGGTCAAGGCTTCTCTGATCAAAGCGGACAAGCCAACAAGCACGAAATTCAAAGCTACCGCTCATGCTGCCGTATCTAACCAGGACAATGTACCTTTGTCAAGCCTTTGCGCTGCAGCACTAAGGCAGCGTGGCCTCCTTTTACTCAATCAGGGTGAGACTGATCTTGGTCTTGAGCTACTGAAACGGGCCGACTCAATGAAGTACGACTCAACACAAGAGGTCCTACAACAGTTGGCAATGGCAGAGGGACTGCTTCGCAAATTTGGGGATGAGCTAGCGCTAGACTTCACCTTCAACGTCTTGCCTGAGTCAACTATCTCCTTGCCTGCGTTATCAACTAGCACTGGTAAGAAGATATCGACGCAAGTCTCGCTTCCTTCGAGCTCTTTGTCTCCCTCGACTACTACTACCCCAAAGAAAGTTAACCGCCAAAAACGCGCCGACGACGAGTTCGCACAATTCCTTTGCGAAGCACAGGAACGTCTTGTCGCTATTCAACGTCGGTCCGCAACCACAGCTGGCATGTCAGTTTTTCATCAGTTGTGTGGACTTGGTTCAAAAGCTATGCTCCTCCTTTCTGCTATCAATGCAAGTCTGTCTTTGTCTGGGGCTTTGCATCCTACGCGTGCCGCTTGCTCTATCGAGATGTCTCGTATCGAGGCGGCTTCCCGAGAAATGAGTACAGTCGAGGCTGAGAAAGACTTTACCAACCATGATCTTGCCATCCAATATGCGGCACAAGATGTCAATGGCCATTTGTCTGCAGCAAGATTCCAGAGAGAATACGTTGATATCATCCCCAGCAGTTGGACCGCTGTATCTTTGACGTTGAGCGAAGACCACAATGAGCTGTATATCGTGCGATACCGAGCAAATCAGGCACCTTTCTTGTTACGCCTACCGATGACGCGGAACAAGATGCAAGATATCGAAGGCGATGAGGAGTCTCCAACCTTTGACTTTGAGTCTGGTAAGGCTGAGCTGCAAGAGATCATCGAGCTCTCGAATTACACATGCAGCAAGCCACCCAGTGCTATGACACCAGAAGCAAAGCATAGCTGGTGGGAAGAGAGAGAAGCACTTGACCTCCGCATGCAGGAACTGATAATCAACATCGAGAGTATCTGGCTTGGTGGCTTCAAGGGTGTGCTATCTCAGCATCGTAAAGACTCGGCCCTACTGGCTCGGTTCAGAAAGTCGCTAGATGGAATTTTGGACCGACATTTGCCTTCGAGACAAGGAACTAAAAGCAAAGCGAAAAAGCTTGTGCTGGATGCCAATATCGTCGAGCTGTTCGTTGGTCTTGGTGATGATCATGATGGCGAAGTCGACATGGACGAACAAGTGCTGGACCTGCTCTACTTTGTCATCGACATCCTTCAATTCAATGGCGAACGAAATGCCTACGATGAAGTTGATTTCGATGTCATGGCTACCGAGACAATGGATGCTTTGAGATCTTATCACGAAGCAGCCAACTTCAATGAAGCTGATCAAAGCCACTTGATTCTCATCTTGGACCGGAAGCTACATGCCTTCCCTTGGGAAAGTATGCCTTGCCTGCAAAACGTCAGTGTAAGCAGAGTTGGAAGTATGCTCACTCTACGGGAGCGCATTCTTGCTATGCGTCGTCAAATGAAGGACAATACTTTGGAGAGGTACTTTGTTAACAAGCAATCTGGAGCATCTATCCTCAATCCTTCTGGAGATCTGTCTAGAACACAGACCACCATGGCACCACTACTTGATTCCTTGACGAAGGCCTCTGGTTCAGCCTGGCAGTCTATCAACAATCGCGCACCAACAGAGAAGGAATTCGCAACCGCTCTGTCGGAGAAAAATATGATGCTCTACTTTGGTCACGGCAGCGGGAGTCAATATATCTGCAAACGCACAATCAAGAAACTCGACAAGTGTGCAGAGGTAGTTTGGTTGATGGGCTGTTCGAGCGGCAGCGTGACCGAGTACGGCGACTTCGAACCCACAAGCGTACCACTCAGCTATCTCATCGCGGGCAAGCGACTCGAAGACACCCACACAGACGATGAAGCCAAGCCCCATCGTAACGACAACAGAGAAGGTCTCTGCATGGCTGTCGTCGCCACACTCTGGGACGTCACAGATAAAGATATCGATCGCTTCTCCGTAAAGCTAGGCGAACAATGTGGTCTTTGGTCCTCTGCGCCTGCCGTCTCGTCCAGAGAACTCGCACCGCCAAAGACGCCTCGCAAGAGAGGAAGGTCTGTGCCCAAGACACCTTCGAAAACGCCATCGCGCACACCCGGTGCTAGAAGCAGAAGTCGTCTAGTTATGAGAGATGAAGAGGGGGATAGGAAGAACAGTCTCTCCGAGGCTGTCACGTTGAGTCGAGATGCGTGTACTTTGAGATATCTGAATGGTGCGGCAACGGTTGTTTATGGCGTCCCGGTGTACTTGGGTTAGCTTTGCATTGGAGGGCGTTTGCGCTGGGATGGTTGTTTTCGCATTGGGGGAGGCACATGGGTTGTTCATTCGTCGTTCACACATTGCCAATCACAACAAAATCTTGATCGAACCAATAATTTATATGGCAGATTTCACAAGTGTCAAATCATCTCAGCTGTCACATAACAGGAATGCTCTGGCTCCATGGCTCTCTCAGTCCTCGTCGAGATACTGTACGAAAGACAGATTCATGCTACCCATAAAACAGGGTGCGCCCCCCAGCAGCCGACATGGTCAAACTTTGCAGCCCGCGCAGCTGCGGAGGACGAAGACCACCTGTCCCGCACCACCATAACACAAGCCTTAATTCGAGTTAACCACGTATTCATATCACAAAAACCCTTTGAACATCACTATAGCCTTGTTCAAAATCAACATCGTACGAGTTTTCTTCATCTCCTCCACTTCAAAGCCTCATCGCACGCCAAACGTCGCTGCCTAAAAAAAGCCCATCGTCGCCAGTTGTCCTTGGCAATACAGCTCTACAAAAAGCGCATCCTTCTCTCGCCATAGAATAGCGAATACTTGATCCTATCGCAACACCTCCATTCACTTTTGATATTCTTGCTTCAGTATCTCGATCATGTCTTCTTCCTCTCTCCACGGCTCCTGCTTTTGCAAAAAGATTCAGTTGGAATTGAGTGGTGAACCGCATGCAATTGTAAGTTTGCACCTCCTCTGTCCTTGCCTGCTCATCCATCATTTCCGCCTAATCCACTCCTCAAACTCCTATCCCCGTGATTTGGATATTGCGACTGATGTATACAACACAGGCTCTCTGCCACTGCACCGATTGCCGCAAGATCTCCGGCTCGGTGTATACCCTAAACTTCATCGTCTCCACCACCGACCTGAAACTCAGCGGTTCGTCACCGGTGGAAAATCCGAAAACTTCGGATTCGGGGAAGGAATATGTTAATTATTTCTGTAAAGATTGTGGTAAGTGTTTTTCTCCCTTCCCTGCTTCATTCTCCCTTAACCATACATCCCCCCTTACCCATTTCAATATTCCAAACACAAAATCACTAATTTTCCATGCTCAATATAGGATCACCTCTTTACGGTGGCGCTGTGGATGAATCAGGAAAGCTGCAAACTGCAGTCGTCAGAGCGGGTTGTTTTGACGATTTGGAAGTGTTGAAGGGGAGGAAACCTAGTGTGGAGATTTATACTGAGCAGAGGATGGAGTGGATATTGCCTGTGGAGGGGGCGGCGCAATTTGAGGGTATGTTGCCTGCAAGGTAGGAGTTTAAAGTAGGAGTTAAAGGGGATGGCGGATTGAGAATGGACGGAGCGAAAGGGCTGATGAGGTGGTGGGAGGGGTTTCTCTCCACTTTTTTTGGGTTATCGGATGGGAATCTCTGCTCTGGGGCAATTGGATAAATCAAAGAGTTCGACTCAAGTCTTGGGCCACAGAACTGCGGAGGCAAGGCATGTAATATGAAGCCTTGTGCAGAAGTCACCAATGTTGGAATCCATTATCCATGCAGACATGTCGATCTAAGAGTGTACAACTTTGGAAAGAACGTCAAATTTGACGAAGAGAAAGCAGATTTGGAACGGGTGTGTATATGAGTGAGATTTTGTGATACTCTTTTGTGCTTTCATTATTCCATAGTGATACGTAAAATGCTTGTTCCCATAATCATGCTTCTTTGTGTTCCCATAAATTCCGACGGACGCCCAATGAGTGTATCCCAAGACAAATGAAGGAAGTAAAGATCCAACTCCTTCCCCTTCATCGCACCAGCACTTTGATCTCGTGAGATCATCAGCTCTTGCAACTCCATGCAATCATATCGTCCTCATCGCCATCCTCATGCTCATCATCGTACAACCTTGATGCTTCCATCCACCATGCTTCATCCCTCGTCCCCAAAACCTGGACCCCCCTTCCAACACCCAACGCCGGAAACAAGACCCAACAAGATCCCCAAATAACAAACGCAGCCTAATACTTCACCCCATTGACACCACCTCTGCCCCCACCGACTCTGAACACAGCACTGTCCACCTCAGCAACAGCCTCATAAACATCCCCCGTCATCACCGCCAAGGTAACTCTAACCCTAAAGCTCCCTTGCTCTCTAACACACAATCCTTCGAACCCCGCCGCTCCAACCACATCACCCCTTCTCTCTCTGCTCACAGCAGCCAAATCTGCTCTCGTGGGTTCTTGAACAGAATCCATGAGTTTGGCAGCGTGCAGGTAGCCGGCTGGGAGAGGAGAGTGGGATTCTGTGACTAGGGAGCAGACGGCTAGGAGAGGGGTGCGGGTGCGGGTGCGCGAGGAGATCAGAATGCGGGTTGTGAAGGGGATAGAGGGGGAGATGGAAGAAGATGGGGCGGTGGTGATGGTGAGAGAGTAGGGGGAGGTTGGTTCGCGACTACGGGTGGAGGTGGGAGAGGGGTAGTCGTTACGAGTGGAGCTGCGGCGGGATCTTTGAGGTTGTGTTAGTTGTGGTCTCGCCATTGTTTTGGTTGTGTGGTGGGAAAGTTGAAGGTAAGGTATGAGATGTGAGGAAAATGAGAGACATCGGGTCTAGGCAGTGAAGATGGGTAGATATGAGAAACATGTAGTGGCAAGGCATGCCAAGTAGACATTACGATGCCAATGGTCTTTATTGATATCGCCTGGCCATGCACGTCTTGTACAACATGATATGGAGACCATTGGGTGTAGGCAAAATGCTAACCAAGATCTGAAACTAGACCCGTGCTGGATCTTGCAGAAGCACGGCTCACAAGGAGACAGACCACTGATGCCCAAGCATCGGATGTAGGAGAGTGGAGAAGGGAGGCTAGAGAGTGGAGACGAGAGAATGCGTCGTTCATGGGTGGAGCAAAGACAGACGTAAACTTACTCAACACTGCGAGGACCGTGGTCATTGCGAGCATAAGTGCGGCGTGCGACGTCTGCCATTGTTGATGATTGGTGATTTTCTTGGGTTTGGAGTTGTCTAAAATGGTCTTGGTGTTGCTGTGCAATTCGTGCCGATCGTCGAAGATTCAAGAATCGATCTTCTTCTGGTATATGATGTTGAACTGGATGATGTCGTCTAACAGATGGCCTCCGGGTCCTTGTTGTTTGGGGTCTAGCGAGTGTTGTACTTCTGACCTGCGGAGATGTCTGATCAGTATGTTGCCTTGATCGTCTAGCAGCTGTGTTATGTGGTCGAGACATAGTAGTGGAAGGTCGGTGGTGAAGATGGTAGAGGGGAGGGGGGAAAGTGTAAAAGATGGAGGGGTCGTGGTCACAACATATACGTTGCGATGGTAGGGCAATGGCTTTTGAGGCTTGAAGTCAGAAATTTGGAATCTCTTCCTCTGCCAGCCCTCTTCTCCATGGGGATGCGAGACATGTCAGGCAAGGGAAGGACCGAGCCGGTGAAAGAAACAGCTAGACGTTGATAACGCTCAAGCCTATTGTTTGACTCGTACGTACCAAAGATTGGCCAATGATAAAGATTCAAACTGTGGTAAAGCTGGCGGGAAGTGGATAGAGAGGATAGAACGGAAGTTGTGTCCGGGGTGAAGTTCAGCTGGAATAAACTTGCGGAAGTGGAGATAAACTTTCGACTTGAATCAATGACAGCCAAGCAGAAAATGATGTTCTGAGATGGAAGAATGTGGAGGAAGCTTGACGATGAAGAATGAAGATGAATTGATCTGATCCAATGGTCGTTCTCTGGAGAAGGTACGAAGACTTTATATCTGGGTCCCGGCCGAGTGGCCTTCGAGCTATGGTTCCCTTCAGACGGGCTGATTGCAGTGGAGGCCGAACTCATCATGCCCTCTACTCAATGACAAGGTTCAGTCACGATTTAGAGTTAGCCAAATGGTCGGGCGTCAAATCAGATGTGCCAGAAAGGGTGCCACTTGAGTCAACTAGACATCTATGCGGACGACACAGACATTGGACTTGCCTCTTGCAGCGAGATCCACTGCAACCAAGAAGCTCCGGTGCAGCGCGGACTGGATCGGATCATCCTGAGCCGTTGAGCTGGGTATTGAGGATTGGGCCTTGTAAGGATGAGGGTTTGGAAAGGAGTGGGCATGGGAAAAGCATGGACGTTGCAGTACGAATCTACGCATCAATCGAGCAGGGAATCTGCCCGAGATTGTGCAGATTCGGTGCGTCGCATATCAATGCCGGAGTCCACCTTCTCCCAAACATCCATGGACATGGTGTCGGGTTTACGCCATGGCGTGCTGCTAATTGATGCAGACGTCTTGGTTTGGAGAGACGTTTGGCCTGAGCGCGGCGGTTCACTTTGCCCGTTTGACGCCAGGCGTTTGCCCTCGACCAACCACAGCGCAGAAGTCGACGACTTCCACCTCCGGGTAATCGAGGAACAGGCGCCGGCCTGTGCAACGACGCGCTTCTCCCAAATACGGGCCCTGCCATGTTGAAGCGCTGACAGCATTTGCATGAATCTGCCAAAGTTAGAAGGAAGCCCTGGCACCACCTTTGCGACTCTCCTTTTGAGGAGTGGTCATAAACCTTCTTCTCAAGACCATTGTACCATTCCAGACAAGAAGTACGCCTCTGCCTATAGCCAGGCGGCACTAGGCGTTTGCCAAGTCTGGAAAATAGACGACCGACACGCAGTGCTGTCCCTCGAGCCGACACGCGCAATCTCGAAGAGCCCGATCTTGTGGATAGGCGCTGCAGATCCACACTCGCGAGCTATCCCGTGGGTCTTGTGGGTGTGACAAATCTTGTTAATCTGAAAAAGAGAACGCATGCCATCTCAGCTTGGTGCGATGCGATGCAATGACTTGCAGATTTTGCAGGTGCGACCGTCGAGGGAAGGCTTTCCCGGGGAACCATGACCGGCAAAATCCCACATCTCATCCTGCAAGCAAAGAAACCCGGCCCCCTCTCTTCTTGCAGCACTCAACTTGCTTACGGATGAGTTTGGAAACACGCTTCTCATGCATGATAGACGTCAAGTCTGTCAAAGCGTCCCAGCTCAGGGGAGAGGGGTCGGTCTACTTCACGCAAGGTTCGCAAATCTTTAATATACGGCATCGACTTGCCACGATCCGGCCCTCACGCTACTCAACTCGTCCAAGCCCTTGGATATGTTGGTGGCTCGCCTGATCGCTTTGGGTCCTGCTTCAGCATTGGGTATCCTTGTTCTCAAGTTGATATTCCATAACGTTCCAGCAGGTCGTCGTCATACCACGATACTTCGGCGATTTCATGGGTGCGCCGCCGTGTCCAGACCACAGCGTGCAAGCAGCGTGCAGTTCGTGCACCGGCGTGGGATCAACGCCATTACAATTACAATCTGGCACCACTTTCATGTTTCCTCTAGTGTCGCGCAATGATTCGCTCGTTCGTGTAGGTCATGACCAACTTGGAGCTTGCATTCCACGTAAAGCGACCATTTTCGTTAACCTTTTCACAGTGGCACGCTCGCTAAAGAATATGACCTGTCGACCGTTACACAATTGCGACTCTTCTCTCGTGGCATCTCTGCTGGTATCCAGACTTGCAGATGCAGGTCCCAGGTACCTTCCAACACATTGGTCTGAATGAACATTGGGAGACGAGATCGATCCGACAAACGATAAGCGATGCCACCGACGCTGCGGTCAAGATGTGTTTGGGTATATCCAAACAATCGAAGCGGCTTTCGGATGCAAGCCTCCCAGCCTCAAGGATCGCAGCCCTGCAGGACATCTCCGACCCACGTAATCGCGACTTCTGCAATTCTCCTTGCACACAGTCATCATTTGCACGAGTGAATCAACGTCATAAGTATCATGATGACTGAGTGCCGAGAGGGAAGTGTGGTTAGATCGATTCAGCCCTGTCGAAATAGGCTCACTGCGCACAGCCTACATGAACGCAAGGACGTGTACTAAAAGGGGAAGCTGCAATGCTTTTGGACAGTAGTACGACTAACCATCAAAGCCTCAATGTCCTTGCAACTGCCGCCATCGAATGTTAATTCTTCTGGAAAGAAGGTCCGTTGCCTACTTTGAGTACAGCTCCTCTCTAGGGGACCCATTACGGATCAGCTGTTACATGAGCTTCGCAAAGTAAACACGTTTTGGGACATGCGCTCCATCTATCATATAAGTGTCTGATTAATCTGGCGGTCTGCGCGCGGGCAAATGTCCCATGCTCGCCCAGTCCAAAATCATAAATGACCGGCCAGCCGACAAAAGAAACAAGCGCATCCCGACCATGTCATCTTCCATATGCATGCGCGCGCCATCTGGAAGCCATGTCCCGACAGAAAGATACCAAAGATCTTGAAACACGCTCATGGTTCCCCAGGACACAGCTGTGATCTGGAGAATCCTTGAAGCAAGTGGATGGTCTGTGGGTGGCACGAACAGGCGTTTCCCTGATCGACTTTGATTTTTAATCTGCTTCGGCCGTCCCGGTGTCCCGACCGCCAGCAATCAACAGCATCAATCAGATAGATTGCGCGCAGCTCCGATTCCGTACGAGCGTCCTTCATCAACACTCCGATCGCGCAAAGTTCGAACGGTCGCATCCGAAACACATCTCGAACATCTGTATGCGCACTCTTGGATGCCTTATTTTGACCTGAGTATCGAGAGATCCAAGCCATGTGCTGATGGCATGGTGATGGCGATATTATGAGATGGCTGTTTTGAATATATCTAGAGGCATGGGCTTTCTCCGATATTGGTGCCGGAACAGGTCATTTCTTGATAAGATCCCCATCGCTTGACGAACACGATGCAAAGATCGGTTCCGACGACGATCAATCTCGACAATGTTTGCTCATCGGAGCGACGGCCTAGAAACGGACGATATTGATGAACCTACACACTGCAACTCTTGCTTCAGGATTTGACCGTCAAACATGCGAAACTATCAATCTATTCGCAGCAAGGTTGAGCCAAAAGTATCACATCATCATGTTTGGCTACCATGGCCTCACGGAACTTTCTCTAGCACATCTTTTCTGGCGGTGGACGAAATACATGTCGACAGCGAACCGGTCCGCACATGACTTGTCGAGCCCAGAGCTCGCGTTCTCAAAAGCAGCTTATCTCACAACTCTGTTCACATCGTCGGGTATCTGCCATCTAGCACGAACGCAAACCCTAATACCTATAATGTTCCCAAGCGGGACGACCCAGAAATCCGATCAATGTCTCGGTATTCATCTATCTACCGTGTGTCTGTCCCCGGAGTCTCGCTTGGCGTAGCGGATGTACCCTTCCATATGACGGCAGTACTCTTTTGGGACGTTATTGTCGTTCTCTCGATCTTCGGCTATCGCAATCCCGGCCGATCCCGTGCGGCATGCTGGTCTCAATCAACAACGACATCCCATGCTCGAGCGGAATATAGCAGGAGATACATCACTTCCCCTAATCCAAATGTCTTACCTGCCGCAGGATCTAGAGTCAGAGGACTTTCAGGAATCATGACCGACGACATTGTGATTCGCTGTTCAATTTGTCCTATTTGCGGCTCAGGCATCAAAATTCGACTTTTCCTTCTGGAGTCGACATGTCTCACTTTCAACTGCACGATCAACAGTTACCAACCACCTTGAATCGTGCATCACCCACTGCAAGCCGTCAGTTATATGCACATTCACCGTTCTCGATTTGACAAATCGCCATCTCGCAGTAGCCATAGTTGCACAAAGATCTTTGGGACGATCCGATTGCCGCCACATCTGCGAAGACGTTTGATCTCAGGCTCGACTTGCTGTCTCAAAGGTCCAAATGAGATATCACAGGACGTCTGCTCTGATTCAGAAACGTCCAACCGATATGCAGTCGTCGTCGTCATGACTTTTGCCTATATGCAGGAACACTTTGATCCATACATGTATTTTGAGCATCTTGTGGCAAGTACGACATGTTTTTCTGACAATGTGTTTCTGACACGAAGCTCCTTCGACCCTGCATATCGCGTGCGGACCTTCGAGATCGAGCACTGCGAAACACACTATCATCACCTCGTGCTTGTCGAACCTGCTGAGCCTCTTCGGCCATGCGTTCAGTAATCCTAAGGCGGCGCAGAATGTCTCAATAGTCTCTTTTGTCGCACACCTACCTCCTGCCTGCGTGTCATCTGCTGGCGGACGGCACGGCGCGGCTCTACAAGAGGCGAAATATACTATTGTTACATTTCGTATCCGTCGGTAAGCTCGGCTGGATGTTCAGTAATCCATCTTGCGGCGCAGAATATTCGACAGCACGTGTTTATGATTTCAAATGCTTCACAGTGGATATCATAGTGTCTATTACTCTATGACAGGCAAGAATTGCCATGACAGCGCAAATCACATAGACATGCTCAACTGTCTGTTGACCTCATCAAGCAACAGAATACTGAACTTGGCAACACAAACCCTCACACTGTTTCGTCGACAGTCTAGACCACCTTGATCTAGATTATAAGAAGGTGAGAAGGACAAGCATTCGGCCTCGAAAATCAGCGTGGTCATCACTTTTGGCTTTCGGGGCAACCCTGTCCCGAACATCAGAACTTCTATCCTTCTTCATTCCCCTCCACTATAGTCTCCTGTATTTCTCTCGATAGCATATTGGCTCTCTGTATTCAATGATGCTCTTTCAGTAAATGGAGGGGAGCCTTGTAGTTGGAGAACTGCCAACCAAAATCTGTCTCGCCGGTTTTCGATTTTTCCAGAAACGCTTTGGGGGATCGTTTTACCACATTCTCAATGTCACATGTTCGTTACCAATTTGAAAAGTGGTATTGCTCTCTTGGATCATTTGGAGAAGAATCTTCGAAACCTCACCACGTTGTTCCGTTGATTTGCTACTGTCATTCTCATCGATATGACGATGAAAGACAAACATCCTTACCATCATGAATCCCGAACAAATCAAGTTGGAAATTTCACTATGGATACGATGATATCACTTGCCCGAATATGCCGGCTGCGAATCTATGGAGTACTTACATGAGCTTGGGCATGTACTGAAAGTGTCGTGCTAGCATACACCTACTCTCTCAAGCGATGATGACGAGACCAACTACATGCAAAAGAAAGAGATCAGGTTAGTAGGCCCTCTTCGGACCCCTGAACATGAGTTCCGATGTCACTATGGCTGGGCAACCAATATTAATAACCAAGAAGCCTATGGTGTTAACACAACAAAGGTAGTGGATCGGCAGTAAGGAGTCACCAAATCTCACAAGACAGCGAGATGTTGCGAACACATAACAGTCATGAGAACAAGAGAGCAAGAGAGCAATCAGCAAGACCTCTCGAGCAAAAGATCGTGTTGATGGGAAAAAGTTGTAATTTGGATTTTTGCAAGAAAGGGTGATCCAGAATGCTCGCATGAGAAAGGACAAAACGCCTGCCTTGTTAGACCCGAGATGAGAACGCTGATGATTCCTTTGTGGCGTCGAAGAATTAAAGGAAAAAAACGCCGGTGCAATGGATTGTAGGAAACAGACAAAAAGAAAAGGGGTGTGCAATGGCCTGATCTTGAATTAATGCCGCTGCAAGTTTCCTGTCCTCCTCTTGAGTCATCGCGAAACGTGGGTATCTGGGTATGATCGCTTCCTTTCGCGGTAATACTGAGTGCTTCGCTCTGGTTGTGTCGGTGATGTACTGGTGTGTCTGGTTGGCCAACTTGTTGTTCCTCGTCTCTCGCTGCATGATTCTGCCTTGAATGATAGTGACGGGGCGATCCACCGTGCCAAAAGTCTTCGATGTGTATCCCAAGCTATTTCTGGTGGCAGTTTTCCAATTCGACAAATGTCGCAGTAATTTTTCTAAAACTTGTTGTTTGTGTCGTAGTAGCCAGAGACAATGTCATCGTAGTTTGAGTAATCGTAGTTGGGAGCGCGTCTGGGCGTCGAGCGCGGGGCCGAATCGGGCCTCGATGTAGGCACGGGCTCGCGGCGTGCGGAGCGTGGTTGTGACAAGGAGGCGGCAGGTGGTGCAGGGCGTATAGGCAGGTTCATGGGCTGTTGGCTAGCCATGGGTACCTGACCAGCGCTAGAGGTGCGCATAGGGTAACTCGGGCGTTGTGAGTGGCGCGGCATGGACTGTGTGCTAATAGGGATGTCGCCCGATGACGAGGATGCCGGACTCGGCTGGTTCTCAGGCTCTCTGCCTCCAGATCGTAGCAGCTGCTTTGTCTGAGGCGACATTTGTGGCACAAGGTGAGACTTGCGGTTGTGGCGTTCCATCATGCTGACAGCCCAGGCCTCGAGGTCGACAGGCGTGCGCTTAGCAGCTTGCAGGAAGGGATCTGTCTCGAAGAGTTCTGCTGGTGTCGGTCGGTCGTCAGGGTTCTTCATAAGACACTTGTCGATGACATCGTGGAGGATCTTGGGGAAAGCGTCACTCTTGGGAAGCTTCGGTGATGGCTCCAGCACGATCTGCTGAAGAAGGTCGAGAATGCCCTGAGGGCCGGCCAGGTCGTCGTCTTCGCCATTCTCGCTGTGAAAGGGAAACTTGCCTATGGCAAGCTCCATCAACGACAAACCGACACTCCACACATCCGACTTGACTGTGTAAGGAGATCCCTGGATTCTCTCGGGCGCCATGTACGTGCCCGTTCCGACAAAAGTATCAGCCACCGAATTGTCAAGCTCACTGCTGACGCCAAAGTCGCACAACTTGATCTGACCCTTGCTGTTGACCAGGATATTCGATGGCTTGATGTCGCGATGCATGATGCGGTGCATGCGGTAGAGGTATGCGAGCCCACCCAAGACGGACTCTGCAATCTTTCCTAGAACGTCGACACGCACCGGTCCAAAGTTCTTAGAGATGCTGTCCAGTGAGCTGTGTGTCTTGTTAGTCATGGCCTTCTTGCGCCATCTGTGTCTCTCTGTCCACTCACCCGACATCCATGTACTCCATACACATGACAACATCGCCCATGTCGTTCAAGAAGGCGCCATAGAAAGATACAATCGACGAAGAGTTACACTCATGCATGATTTGCAACTCTCGTACAATACGCTTTCGGATCTCCTTCTTTGCCTCGACGTGGATGATCTTGCGTGCCATGACAACCTTGGTAGCTGTGTGCATGACCTTGCTGACTGTGCCACCATTTCCTGCTCCCAACTCTTTGATGACCTGTAGATCTTCGCTCTTGAGATCTAACCTGAACTCGACTCCGATCTCAAGTGTGTCTGCGCGGCCTCCATCTTGACCACCGGTTGATTCACCGTCGGGCGTGGCGGGTTGTGCAGGACGAGGAGCGGGAGCGCTAAGGGCCAGACCCTTGACGTTCTTGCGCTTCATCGTCTTCGTCTTGAAGGCGTCCGACATGATGGGCAGTTGTGTTTGCGTGCGTCGAAGCTGTAGAGGAAGTCGTGTCGTTCAGTTCCTGGGCAAGTTTCGGTCGACTCCTTTAGCCGGGAAAGTGATTGGCTGTCCCTCTAGGCGGGATTAATCAATGATTGGGCGGTAGTGTAGTTGGGCGTGAATTGCGAGGTACAATCAGCGAGTATCTCGGACGTGTTTGGCGTATGCACGTCGTCAACAAGGGGTTTGGTGTCTTTCGGGTGGGGCCAGAATCCCGCTTTGTTGGATTGGATGGACAAGGTCGAGATTGGAAGAGTGCGAGAATGCAAAGAATGGACAACAGAGAATGATTAAGAGTGTCGAGCGAATAGCATGTTATATTGAGGCATCCAGGAGACGAGACTAGGAGCGAGACAGAGTAAGAAAAAGTGGACTTGAGACAAGTCGACGTAGGCTGGTGGTGATTCGAAACGGCAGCTCTTCGTCCGTCTCGTTCTAGAGAGAGTTCCGCCCTTGGCAGTCGACTCGCGTGCCAAGCCATCTCTCCACAGCAGAGTTGGGAGTCTTTGTTCTGTCGGTGTGTGTTGGAATTGTTGTAGATGAATCGCGACCAAAGAACTGCATTCACTCGGACTTGGCCATTGCAAAGACGGCAGATAGCGAAAGATCCAGTCAAGCGTCTTCTTGCAGCACCGTCTGTTCAAGCTCCTGCAGCCAGGCAGTTGCGACCATCTAGCCGACGTTCATCCGGGGGAAGGTGCCAAGAGTGACGGAAGTCCAAGTCGCAGTTTACTGGCAAGCACCAAGGCAAGCAAAGGTCAAGGAGCACTCGTCTGTTCATCAACATCACTTGACCTTCTCTTCCTCGACTCATAAAAGCGCTTGCTGCCCGACCTCTATTCTTCCCTCCTTCTCCAGCACCGCGGCAAAACGAATTGATCATCAACCTATACGACGCGCCTAAGCCGCCGACAAGACAGCTCTTACCAACACATCGCGAACCGCAATCGACATGACGACCGCCAACTTGTTTGATCTCGACGCCGAGCTCGGCACCGACGAAGACGAGGACTTTGAGGAGGGCGAGGAGGCGCCCCGCCCCAGAAAGCAAAAGGCCCCTGGAAACATCGACGACTCCAGCGAGGAGGAAGAGGACGATGACGAGGAAGCCGAAAGAGAAGTGCGCACACCCATGACCCACCAAGAAGGTTCTTCTAACCACATGGCCAGATTCGTGAAGGATTCATAGTAGATGAAGACGAAGAAGATGATGGGGAACGCCGTGAGCGCCGTCGCGAAAGGAAGAAGCGTAGAAGAGAAGAGCGCGAGGCTGAGGATGCTCTGCTTGATGAGGAAGATCTCGACTTGATTGGCGAGACGCATCCAGACTACCAACGCCGTCAAGAGGAACAGGTGACTACTTGCGACTGGCCGAACAAGCACTCAACGCGCTAACACCTCCAGAAGAGCAAATTCAAGCGACTGAAGCGTGGTCATCGCGAAGACCGAGATCGCAACGAAGCGCGCGGCATCGACGACATCTTTAGTGACGATGAAGAGATGGCCGACGCTGATGGCCGAGCCTACGGCCGCGAACCCAGAGCATACGCAGACGAATTCGCCGACTTTATCGAGGAAGATGAATTCCCAGACGAGGAGCGCGAAGCCATGCGCGATGCTGCTGAAGTTCGACGACCAGGCAGAGGCTTCGTCGACCCACTTCGCATGCAGAGTGGCCTGGATGAATCTGCCCAGGAAGATATGATGGCCGCCTTTGGTGACGGTACTGAATACGACTGGGCACTACAGCTGCAAGAGGAGGGCGATGAGAACCAAGACGGTCTGGACAAACCGCTCGAACTCAAGGATGTTTTCGAGCCGTCTCAACTGCAGGACAGGATGTTGACAGAGGCCGATAACATCATTCGCAACACGGATGTGCCCGAACGTTACCAGCTTGCTCGCCAGCCTTTCAAGGAGATGAACTTGTCCGACGAGGAGATGACGGCTCGTATGCAAGAAGAGACACATTGGATTTCCAACTTCCTGCTTCCCAAGAAGCGTCTGGATCGCGATCTGGTCGAGCCCTTCCGCGAGGTTGTTGGTCATGTCTTGCGCTTCATGAACGTTGAGGAACTCGAAATCCCCTTCATCCTTCACAATCGCAAAGACTACCTCATCCACGAAGAGCGCGTCCCTCTTTCACCCAACCAGAACGACCCAGATGCTCCCCAACACGAAATCAAGGCTTCAAGGCTGTTGCAGAACAGCGACTTGTGGGAGATCTACGAATTGGACCTCAAATACCGAGCCTTTGTCGAGAAGCGTGAGGCCCTGTCAAGGTCCATCGAAAGCATCCGCGATTCAATGCCCGACTCAAACGATGACATCTTCAACGACATGATTCCGGTCGCAGTTACCATGGAGGAGCTGCAAGACGTTCAGGACTATCTCCACTTCCAATACGCCGCCCAACTCAAGGACACGACCGTCTACGATCAGGAAACCAATGGTACACAGAAAAGAGCAAGAGGCACGCGCAATATCTGGGACAAGGTTCGCGCTGGACAGGCATACCACATGGTCAGAGCATTCGGCATTTCTGCAGATGCTCTGGCGCAAAACGCTCTCAAGCTTGGCACGAGGCAGTACACCGAGGACCCTGCCGAGAGACCCGACGACATGGCTGACAAGTTGGTGGACGGATCAGAGTATTCGAACAGCCAGCAACTGCTTGCAGCTGCGAAGGCCATGTTCGCAGAAGAGCTCGCGCAAAGCCCTCGTATGCGAAAGCTGTTGCGCCAGAACTTCTACATGGACGGTGTGTTCGACTGTTTCCGCACCGAAAAGGGTTTGCGAAGAATTGACGAGGAACACCCATACTATGAGTTCAAGTACCTCCGCGGAAAGGATCTGAGATCGATTGTCTCCAAGCCGGAGCTCTTCTTGCGTATGCTCAAGGCTGAAGACGAAGGTCTTGTTGATGTCCGTGTTCGTATTGAGTACTGGGACGGATTCAAGGACAGCCTCTACAAGAACATCATGTCCGACAACTTCAGTGAGCTTGCTGATGCCTGGAACGCTCTACGTAGGGAAACTCTGGACATGGCACTGGAAAAGCTTACTCGCGTCATCGTTAAGGGCGTCAAGGAGAACCTCAAAACCGAGTGTGAGGCACAAATTGCCCGCGCTTGCAGGGAGGAATACGCCAACAAGCTCGATCAAGCTCCTTACAAGCCTCGTGGTATGGTTCTTGGTACCACCCCTCGTGTTTTGGCTCTCTCCAACGGTGCAGGCAAGCGCAACGATGCCATATGTTGGGCTTATGTCGATGAGAACGGTCGTGTGCTTGAGAATGGCAAATTTGTCGATATTCGTATGGGCAACAAGGAAAAGTTCTTGCCCGATGGTGCCGATGTTGGCGCCTTTGTTGATCTCGTCGAACGCCGCAAACCTGATGTTGTCGCTGTTTCTGGTTTCTCGGTCGAGACTCGTAGACTTTACAAGGACCTTCAAGAAATCATCGAGAGCAACGACCTTCGTGGTACACCATACGAAGAAGAGGATGGCTCTGAACAGAGCGACAAGCTTGATATTGTCATCACCAACGACGAAGTCGCTCGTCTCTACTACACCAGCGACCGAGCGACTGCCGAACACCCCACCGTCCCTCCGCTCACCAGATACTGTATCGCTCTTGCCAGATACATGCAGAGTCCGCTTAAGGAGTACGCTGCTCTCGGTCGCGACATCACATCGATCTCTTTCACGCCGAACCAAAATTTGATTCCTCAGGAGAAGGTCTTGAAGCATCTGGAGATGGCAATGATCGAAACCGTGAACTTGGTTGGTGTAGACATCAACGAGGCTGTCGCCGATACCTACACTGCCAACCTTTTGCAATACGTCGCCGGTCTTGGTCCCCGCAAGGCAGCACATCTTCTCAAGGTTATCAACATCAACGGTGGTGATCTCAACACTCGTATGGAGCTTGTTGGCGATATTGATGCAGGCAAGAGACCATCCGTCAGTGGTGCCAAGATTTTCGAAAACTGTGCCAGTTTCTTGTTTATAACATACGATGATTCTGAGCCAGACTCTGACTACTTGGACAACACCCGTGTGCATCCTGAAGACTACGAAACGGCAAGAAAGATCGTGGCAGACACACTTGACATGGATGAAGAGGATGTCAAGGCTGAGATTGATGAGGCTGGTCCCAACGCTGTTGTCCGCAAGCTCATCAAGGATGATGCCCAAGACAAGCTGAACGACCTTGTTCTCGACGACTATGCTGAGGAGATTCTTCGCAAGATTGGTCTCAAGAAGAAGGCTACCTTGGAGCTGATCCGTGGTGAACTTCAACAACCATACGAAGAGCTTCGCCGCAGCTTCTACCTGCTGTCAACAGATGAGGTCTTCACCATGCTTACTGGAGAGACCAAGGAGTCGTTGACCACTGGCATGATCGTGCCTGTGTCGATCAAGCGTACCTTCCCTGATCACATCGATGTCAAGCTGGACTGTGGTATCGACGGATCTGTCAACGAGCAAGACTTCCCTGCTGGTGTTGGCAATGGTGGTGCCGAGCCTCGCCATGTCTGGCAAACCCACCAGACTGTCCAGGCCAAGCTTCTCGAGATCGAACCCAAGCGCTTTACTGCACGTCTCTCGCTAAGAGAAGACGACCTGCGTGAGCCCTTCCGTCGCGAATTCGACCACGAGCCTGGTCAATGGGACGAACAACAAGAAGCTCAAGACCGTAAAGACGCCATGCAAGAGAAGGATGCCAAGACAGGGAGAGCACAGCGTGTCATCAAGCACCCTCTATTCCGTCCTTTCAACTCAGCACAAGCAGAAGAATTCCTGGGATCACAAGCACAGGGTGACGTTGTTATCAGACCGTCATCAAAAGGACTCGACCACTTGGCGGTCACCTGGAAAGTATCAGAAAACGTCTTCCAACATATTGACGTACTGGAACTGGACAAGGAGAACGAATTCTCGGTGGGCAGAACACTCAAGGTTGGCGGTAAATACACCTACTCCGATCTCGATGAGTTGATCGTGCTTCACGTCAAGGCAATGGCCAAGAAGGTTGATGAAATCATGACGGACGAGCGCTTCCAAAAAGGCTCGAGAGAAGCTACCAGTAAGTCTTGCCACTCCATTCCCGCAATCCACCATAACCTTTTCATCTTGCTAACTACCTGCTTTGCACAGACGAATGGCTCAACGCCTACACGGAAGCCAACCCTATCCGCTCAATGTACGCTTTCTGCATCAACCCCAAGTACCCCGGCTACTTCGACCTATGTTTCAAAGCTGGCGCTTCAGCAAAGGTCGCTGCTTGGCCTGTCAAAATCATCCCCAACGCGTTCGAGCTCCAACGTCATCCTTACCCCGACATGCGCGCACTCAAGAACGGCTTCAAACTGCTGTTCTCGAAGGCGAAGCGATAGAAAAGCGCAGGTGCCGGCTTGTTGACGAAAGAATCTTCGGGCGCCGCATCATAGGCTCGAGAATGCTGGGATATTTCAACTAGCATCGAAAGCAATGAGAGAAGGGTGAGTTGAAGTAGGAGAAGGGATTCTATGAATCCTGACCAGGGAGTGGTATCAAGAAGATTTCGAAGCGCTTTGCGCGATGGATAGTGCAAGCAAGATGACGCTTGAGAATTATCATTCAAGCCCTCAAAAGTGTGCTGGAAAAAAGGGCGTAAAAAAGCAGCATAGACAGACCGAAAGTTGTTACACAGTAATTGAAATATCACAAAACAACACATCTTTCAATTATCCTTGTGCTTTTTGTCAGCAATTAGAAGGCGTCGCAAGTCCACTCGAAACACTTGGAAAAGAAGGGTTCTAGATAGTCGAAGGCCCTATAAGAAGCAGTAACAACTGGAGAGATTCCGAGAGTCAAAGTGCTTCCTCACCACGAGCCATTGAGCTTGATCACGAGAACTGTGCTGATGAAAGAGGACACTCGAAGGAGTAGAAGGTAAGGTAAGGGGTCTATAAAGCCATTGCCTATCTCCTGTCCTCTCGATCTATACGTACGTCTGTCTTAAGATACTTTAATCGTTAGGGAGAAAAACAAAAGGAAGAGATGGTTCATTGACCTATCACTTCTACCATCTCTTCCCTTTCTTGCGCAAGACTTTCCATCATCTTTATGCTAGAATAGTAGAATGTCTCCTCTTCCCCTTAGATTTCTTAACGACGGGTCTCGATAAGGAGGCATTGCAGATTGTTTTGCTAGACTAAAGAAAGAGCAGTATGTGAAGTTTATATATAAGCGAGAGATCTAAGATGCAAAAATGGCTGCTAGGAGGTAGTCTCTCGAGCTTGGTGTGAATAAGAAGGATCATAGTAATCGGCCATTTGGAAAGATCCAAATGTGTTTAGAGAACCGATTTCATTGTTCAAGTTTATGTATAACCCCGAAGCTTGCGCAAGCTCTCTAAGACTAGATTAATATATATCAACAAAGCTCCGCAAAGACCACGATATCAAGCTTCAGGCCGAAAACGAAATCACCGAGCATAATCTCAATCGACTCACTCGAGACAAGGATGAAGTTGAGAAGTTACTGGAAGGATCAAGAGAGTACTGGAAGGATACTCGAAGGGTCATCAAGAGGAGGGAGGAAGAAAACAGGTCAGTGATATAGCTTCTTCACTATCTTCCATCCTCCCATTTTCCCACCTCCCATTAGATTAAACTCGTCCACTTCAAATCACCTTTTCGGCTACTTGTTTAGTTTATCAAGCCATCTTTCATCATTCTGTTTGACGAGGAGGATTTGATTCCGTATCCTCGGGTTGTAAGATTGATCCTCAGATCTGGAGTGTTTGAACTCGTTCGTCCTGACAATTCTTGTAAGTTGCATTTCTTTCTCATTTTCTAAGTGTTTCCTGATCTCCCTTTCCTACATATCATATCCAGCCCAACTCAAAGTACCTCAAACAGTGCGAGATCCATGCAACGTAAAGTTCTTGGGCACGAACCAGTCCCTGTTCTCGAAAGAATCATCGCCTTTGTCTTTCCAATCCAAACTTTGAGTTGTAGCGCTTTGCGTCGCCTCGACCACTATGTTTACTTTGACCACCGTGCCCATCGTAGTCGGAGCTGGCGAGGGAGGTGCGGTCCACACAGTGGTGAAATCATCAAGATCCATCGTGGTCGGAGCTAGCGAGGGAGGTGCAGTCCACGCAATGGAGAAATCAGAATAAGGGAGTGAAAAATCAGAGGTGGCGGAAGCTGTGGCGGAAGCAGAGACTGAGGCTAAAGAGGCTAGTCTCATCTTCTCGAACACGGAATCCATGCAAAATTCCGTGGGCAGGGATTCAGGGCAGAAGTCGTGCGGCGAGGGGATCAAGTCTAAAAAGGACTTCGATGACGATGCCGATGTAGAGGCAGAGGAAGCCACAGCGGTAGATGCAACAGCAGAGGCAGAAGTGGTCTTTGGCTTCTTACTGCGACGATCGGAGAAAGAAGAAGTCTTCTTCGAGGCAGGGGAGGAAGCAGAGGAAGATGGCTTGGCTCTCTTGGTTGATGGAGTGGCGGAGGTTTTTGGGTGGTGACGAATGCGTTCCGCTGTTCCCTTGGGTTCGTCGATGGTAGTACTTGCTTTCGCAGTCTCTGTCACTGTAACTTCAGGGAGATCCACAGTGGAAGTGACATGCACAGTGGTGATGACATCTTCCCATACTGTCACTGGTTCCTCAGTTGTAGTCACAGTGACGATTTTCTCGGGCGCATCGACAGTGACAGTGACCACCTCATCTTCGGTATCATTTCCAGGAGTTTCGGTAGGTTTGCTACTCATGGTCGTCTTTGCAGCAGCTTCTCCTCTGAATGTTTCGCCATAGACCGTATACATAGTACATTGTCGAAGTCCTAGGATGGGCTGATAGCAAGATTCAATAACTCTTCCGACGCGCGTTTGGATGCTAACAACGACATCATGAGGGTTTAGTGCAACGTCTGATGAGGACGAGGGATGCTGAGTAGGAATGGCAGCAAGGCCACTCAGGGTACTGAGGGCACCCAGGACTGTTGAAATAGTGGGGATGAACATTTGAGTCTGATCTCGTGTGTAAAGGAAGAGGAAGGCAAGATACAGAGGCAAGGGCAGGATCATATAATCCTGTTTGGATGGGACGAGGTTTCAGCCTGAGCTTGTTTGGTCGTTGTGATGCGGTATGAGAGCATTTGAGGATATTGCTCTAGTGAGCAAATAAACGGATTGGTTCAGCCTATGATGACCGCGCGATAGGCGGGAGAGAGCGTGGCCAGTCCATCATCGCGTGAGTTGGAGAAAGGCTATATCGTCGTTCGACCAAGCCAATGTTCTGGTGGACAGATTTCGAGCTTCTCGCAACTGACGAGCAGGTTTCGGATCGTGGGACGGGATAATGGTGAGAGTTGAGGAAAGCGCTTGATACCTGTCGTCTATCTTTGATACCATTCGAACAATAATCGACCAGCTCCAGCGTCCTCCATGAATTTGGACAAATATGCATAAGTAATTAGAAATCGAACCAGGCCTGCTGGTAAATCAAGCAGCAACTTGTTCAGCTCCGTCAGCACCTCCACTTCCGGAGATGTTTGAGATGAAGTCTCTGTATCTGAAGACTTCGCCTCTCTTACGGTCGCCGCCACCAAGCTCTTTGCCGAACACACCTTTTGCGCCGAAAGCTCTTCTTGCCGAAAACTGACTCATTATGGCATCGACTTCGTGCTCAGACAAGCGCATATGCTCGGCACCAGGTTCAGGAGCAGTATTGAGTAAAGCGTCTCTGAGTTCGTGCTTGTCGATCTGACCGCTGTCGTCAACATCAAAGGCAGCAAAGGCGGCAGCAAGCTCGGACGGCTCACTGAGCTCTGCTAGTGGTGCCGAGAGCAAATCCAGGAAACGGCCCAGAGTAATTGTAGAAGGAGTGTTTGGAGGGAAGAAGGCAGCTACAGCTCTGGGAGAAGAGTCCATGCCCATCTGTTGAAGCATGTCGGCGACGCTTGCAGAAGTGATGGCACCAGTGTTAGAGCTGTCCAAGACTTCAAACGACTCGCGTATGCTTCGTAGTAGTGATTGAGGGAGGTGAGAGTATTGACCAGTTGCTATCTGGACGGGAGCTGAGAAATTCGGCCTCGAAGGGGCTGTGAAGCTCGGTCTAGGAGCAGCACTTGTAGTCGAGTCGCGAGATGTGGGTCTGCCAAACACAGGAGCTCGGATGGTAGCCTGAGTAGATGATGTGACAGTACGCTGAGCGGTCGGACGCATAGGACGGTTGGCATTGGGTGATAGAAGAGGAGAGCGAGGGCCCATTGGCGAAGAGGGCGCAACAGCGGGAGAGCTCGGTATGACGAGCGGAGAAGGCGATGGAGGAGCGCGAGGTGACGAGGGTGCTCCGTCTACGGGTACGAGTGGCTCAAAGTTGCGAGCCACGGGCGAAGGAGATGGCGGTTCAGAGTGCTCCCGCTCGACGGATGTTTGTGATGTCACCGAGGCATGACGAGAGAAAGAGATTGGCGGGGCCAGAGATCCAGAAGAGGTGGGCCTCGAAGATGGCTCTGCGATACTGAGACGACTAGTAGGACGGGCGAAGGGGCTTCTGGGACGGTCGCCGGTCGTCAACTGTGACGGTCGTCGTACGAACGGGTTATGCTTTTCCGGCGAGAGAGAGGGTGATAGTGGTTTCGTTGGAGACTCTGATCTATCACGTACTGTCGAGGGAGATCGCAAAAGACCGTCTGAGTCCGGACGACGAAAGGGCGAGGCCCGAGGAGAGCGCGGCGAGTTGAAGGACAATTTGGTCGGCGATGACTGGGAGCTGTCAGTTTACCATTTCGAATGCCGAGGTTTGAGTGAACTCACCATGATTAGCGGACCAGAGCTGAGGATGTGATTAGTTCAGCTGTATATGTTGATATTAGTATGGTATAGTCGATGTTGTCAGGCGGCCATTCAGGTTGTGTCCAAACAAACAGCCAAACAAGCCCCGGGAAAGCCAAGCCCCGGCGCTCTCTCCCGCTCTCCGCGCTAGGGGATGGCCGGGCCCGTGCCTGCCTGCAGATCGTCCTGGACCCTGGCGTGATATGTGGAGAAGGAGGTTGCGAAGTCGACGAGGCAGGAACAACCAAGAACAATTGACCACATGGAGAAGCGACAATAACACTCAGACCCTTCGAGCCTTCCTTGTCAATGGCTCAGCCTCGCCAGCATAGCAGCACCAGCCAAACCGCATCGATCGCTCCTGCCGCCGTCATGTCAGGGGGTGCTACGGCTTCGCGCCGCCCTTCGCTGGCCTCGTTCCCATCTCGCAAGCAGTCCTTCTACGATGTAATGCCATCCGCTACCGTGAGGCCTTCGATGCGACCTTCTCTATCTCAATCCGTACGATCACCGACCATGCCTCACCGCAAACGCAAGCCCCGGCCGCAGTATCCCCAAGACTCAACCGAGCGCCATGTCGAATACATCCTGGTAGCATCCTTCGACATTGACACGGGATCTATCATGGAACATCAATATCCTACACCCATCGGAGGTGATGAACAGATGTTGGCAGAACTTATGTTGCCCGATCAAACCCATCTGCGTAGTCAGGATTGGACTGTCTTCTTCCTGCACAAGGACCAGTCGCCCGAGGAAGAGCTGCAGCAAAGAAGAGACGATCGAAGGCAAAGGAGAGCAGAGAAAAAGAAGCTGCGACCTGAGACCAAGCCAGTTGCGACGGAGGCAGACATGGACAATGACAGCGAGGACGACACAGAGGATGCCGAGTCGGAAGACGACGCTGTCAAAAGTACTCAAGGCCCTCCACTGGTATATGTGCTCAATCTTGTCAACACGAAGCACGATGTCAACGTCAAACGTGGTGCTGTCGTCAAGGCCATGGCCATCTGCACACGCCACTCCTTCCTACACATCTACAAGCCGCTGCTTCTATTGGCACTCGAAGAATACTTCCGTACGCCGACCATCGACACGCTGGCGTCCTTGTATGAATCAGTCAACAATATGGATCTCTCATTACTTCCACGACTGTCCTTCCAAGAGCGTTACATCCTACAGGCTTCGGATGTCAAAGACTTGTTCCTTGAGAAATTCGAAGCCATGGTCCACAAGCGTGTCCAGCAGGACAAGAAAAACAGCCAATCTGAGGATCAACAGCAGACGCCTCGCCAGCGCTATGCCTTACCACGAGATACTCACGAGTTCGATTCTGTTGTGAAATACAACAACATCCCTGTTCCCATCAAGATCCCTACAGCCTTGTCTCTTGAGACTGTCGGTGACTTTTCTCTCATCAAACTTATCCAGACTTTCAGCACTCCACATTCGGCTTCTCCTCAGCCTTTCACTCAACACCACCCACATCTTACCACTTCTGGTCCTCTAACACATCCTATAATCGTTCTAATGAACGCTCTACTCAGCCAGAAGCGTATCATCTTCATTGGACACAACCTGCCGTCATCTGAAGTAGCGGAAGCTGTACTGGCTGCATGCTCTCTCGCATCTGGAGGATTCCTCAGAGGCTTCACTCGTCACGCGTTCCCTTATACCGATCTTACCAAGATTGAGGATCTGCTCAAAGTTCCTGGCTTCATCGCAGGTGTCACTAACCCAGCTTTTGCCACGCACACTGAATGGTGGGATCTCATGTGTGATCTACCAACTGGACGCATCCGGATCAGTCCGAAGATTGAGCAAGCCCCATTGACTGAAGGCGTATTGTTCTTCCAACAGAGCGCACCAGGGATGCCGCAACCGTTTAATGCACCAGGCCCTGTTTCATCAGCCGGCACAGCAACAGGCGCGGGCATGGGCGGCTTCCCTTCAATACCTTCAGGCGCTGGAGATCCAACTGGTGACGTGGCATTCATGTCCAGCGTACTCGCCTCGATTGCTGAACGCCGTGGCGAAGGCGCCGTCCGCTCAAAGTTCCGCCTCTGGATCCTCAAGTTCATCCGCATAGCAGCTGCGTTCGAAGAGCTGGTCTACGGGGCCTCCGCAATCTTCGCCTACTATCCACCCGGCTCGCCCATCTCTCCAGCAACAGCCACCATGGACTTTCCGTCTCCTATGACTGTCTTGGACGCAGCCTTTGAAGACCCAGCGGTAGCAGGCCACGGCTATGTTTGGCCATCACAAGAAGCCAAGATGCGCGAACTCGCAGCCAACGCTACACGCATCGAAGGCTGGACCAAAACTCGCAGCTACTACAACTTCATCCAAGATTTCAGCGTCATGTTTTCTCTCCGCCCAATCCAGGATCTTGATCTCCAACACCTGCATGACAAGTTGACAAAACTTCGCCTCGGCACCGAAGCCTCGGCATCCATCTATCTCGCACTCTGCGCGCGTGTGAAAACGTACGAGCAAGTTAATCAGTTGCTTTCTGTTTTCGCTTACGGCAGTCCTGCTGTGGGTAATGATAGACAACATGGTATGTTTTATCTGAGTCTTGGGTTGATGCATCCGAGGTTGGATGTCAGGGAAAGCGTGGCAGCATTGGTGGATAGGATCAGAGTGCATGAGGCTGGAAGACATTTCTGGGCCGCTCTTGGTAGATTCGAGCAAGCTGCTTTTGATAGGGTTGTGCTTGCTAAGGCTGAGAGGGAGGAGGGTGGTGGATTGTTGGTATAAATTGAGAAGAGGTGGAACGAAGAGTGTTTGCATTGCATTTTGTGTTTTCTTGTCGTTTAGATACCATGGATTGGAATTTACGCATTGCAGGAATAGGGCAAACATAGACTGGAATAGAACGATATAGCATATTGAATGATAATGATGGTTTTCGAGTACATGCGAATCTTGGTTCAAATCGTGCCAACAAAGCCACAGTCCTCGGCCTCGAACAGCTGCTCCAAGAGAGAACAATAGCCCGCCTGACCTTGAGGACTTGTCTACAGCACTCCATCATCTGCGTTGTCTTGGAACCATGACGGATTGAGCGCGCAGTGAGTCAGAGTGTGGTGGCTGTGGATGGGGAGAAGCTTAGGAGAAGTAATGTATGCTTACCCAATGTACGTTCTGCTTGGTCTCTTACTTGACAGCCATCGTCGCCACAAGGTGAGCCAGACCGAAAAGGCGATGAGAGATGCACTCTGAAGGGACTACGGCGAAAAAGATTGGTCGAACGATGGCGAACTCCAGTTTGACCTTCGTGTCATGTTTTGTTACAAAGTTCGTGGTATCTGCCTGCTTATTCTACGTTTAATACCCGTTAAACTACAGAAGTATCACTGAGCAACCCCTGCCTTGAAATCTCTTGCTCAAGAAAGATTTCCAGACAGCTTAAAAGCTGTTACGCATGCGACTTCCATACACCCCCCTTAGAGCACACCAGACGTCGTTCGATGCAACCATTGCAAGCGCCCAATTCTTCCGCTCTAGACGATACCGCAGATGACCAGTCGTCGTCGAGAAGCAGGTCAACGACAACAACTGCTATAACTAACCTACCAACTCATCGGTGTCATGTGTGTGGTTGGCTAACGGAAGTGCTACAGAGTATGCTAACGTTTGCAGTGGAGAGTATGCTTTGAGTCGATATCCCGAGAAGTAAACACCACCACACTACAAGATCTACCGTGCGATAGTTTAATGTGTGAATGCGCACCGATGGGATATGGAGTAGCCGACTATAAAGGTTTTTTTGTAGACCTGGTTTTAGACGTCGCTTGTATGTCATGTAGGTGTGGATCTCACCAACTTGAGCCTTGTGGAATGGATCTTGTTCTACTCGCCCAGTATGAGCAAAATATTGATTACCGTGTTGGCGATAAAGCGGAGTGGTGATGCGTTCGATAGAAAGAGGACCGTCTGCTTGGAGACGCTAAGAGTTGGCTGCTGGTAGACACTTCTTAGGAGGTTCTACCTGACAACGCCCTGCATATGAATCGCTAGAGAGGAAGACTCCCGGAAAGCCGAGGCACTCAATACAATAACGATGACTATTGAACGAGATTGCATCTCGATGTTGGGTTGGGTGAGATTGTTTGTCGGATGGGGATTATTGCATTGTTTTGTAGCCGACGTGATCTATCCTGCAACATTTTCAGCCACCTTCTTGCCATCCATACCAAGCTTGGACTCTTGTCTCTCGGCTTGCTGCTCAGAAGCAGGTTGGAAGAGTTTAGCAATGGCTTCGACAGTGGTGTTTCCACCGGACAGAACGACGCCAATGTTCCAGCCTTGTTCGCCGCCTTCCTTCTCAACCATATTTCTAAAGTCCTCATCGTAAAGAATGACAGCAAGTGGGACAGCAGCACTAGGCTCGACAAAGACCTTCGCTCGCTCCAGTAACAAGCGCATAGCAGCCTTGATTTGTTCCTCGGAGACGCTGTACATGCCCTTCACCTTTTCAGGGTCGCTGATGATAGTCCATGGGATCTTTCCAAGTGGTGTTCGTAGTCCATCGGCAATTGTCAACGTTTTCACCTTTTCGACGCGTTCACCAGACTCGACGCCTCTTTTTGCGTCGTCTGCACCTTCAAAACTTGGCTCAGAACCGAAAACACGAATGCCAGTTCCGTGTAGAGCTGTGGCGACACCACTTAGCATGCCGCCGCCTCCACATGGAGCGACAACAGCATCCAAACCTCGGGCGTCAAAGTCCTTGGCTTGCTCTTCCAGCTCGAGAGCGAGCGTGCCCTGACCGAGCATGATGTTCGGATGATCGTAAGGTGGCACGAGTATAGCACCAGTATCTCTTATTACATCGGCGACGACAGCCTCTCTTTCATCAGACGTGGAACCAGAGAAGATGACGTTGGCTCCGTAGCCCTTGGTAGCGGCGATCTTGGAAGGGGTACTGATGGTAGGCATGACGATGTGGGCAGGGATGCCATGAGTACGGGCAGCCAGAGCGAGAGCTTGGGCATGGTTGCCCGAACTGTGTGTCACGACGCCTTTGCTCAGCTCTTCCTTGCTCAGACGGCTCAATGCGTGGAAGGCACCTCTAGCCTTGAAGGCGCCAATCTTTTGGTAGTTCTCGCATTTGAAGAAGAGGCTGATATGAGGTTTGGCGGGTGTACGGCCTTCAAATGGTGTTCCTTTGAGAGAGTCGGCAGATTGAGGGGTGGAAGCGAGATGAGAGATGGTGTCACATGTGATGGTGGGGGTGCGGTGGATATGCTGCTTGATGGCTTCATGCGCCGCCTGAACAGACGAGCGCGTCAGAGGTGGGCAGAAAGAGACGTCGCCCATGATCAATGATTGATTGGAGGTGCTGCTTACTGAATATGAAGTGTTCCCTTCCTACCATTATTACTCACGTAGCCAGGCGGAGAAGTCTTTGGCCGAGACGGCGAGAAGGGCGTGCGGCGGACAAATGTCATCCGAAAGAGGAAGGTGGGGAGGTCCCTGAAGTGAGTGAAACAAGCTCGGGTGGCTCTTTCCCTCGTATCGCGCCTTAATGCGCCCTGTCCTTTAACAGTTTCCATTACGGTATTGACCAGAGAATTTGCTCCTTCTCTGTTTTGCATGTCCTCGCCCTTCCGCTCCGTCTACCAGCTGTTCTCCCGCAGACAGTTTACCATCCCCAAGTGCCCTACACCAGCATTCCCACCTCGGTTCCGCCGCCAAACAACCGCCGCTTGGCCTTACATTTATAGACAGCATCCTTCACCCAACATGGCTCCTCAGCTTGACGCATATTTCAACAAGGTCGACGAGCTCTCGGACCATTTCATCGAGAGACTCAGAAAGGCCGTCGCCATCCCCTCCGTCTCGTCCGAGGATGACAGAAGACCTGAGGTCGTCCGCGTATGTCCACGTGCCATACCCCTCAGTGTTATGCCGAATGCTGACCACTCTGTAGATGGGCAAGTTTCTCGAGTCCGAACTGAAGGCTCTCGGTGCCCATGTCGAAGCCCGCCCTCTCGGCCCTCAGCCCCACAAGGAGTATCTCGAACTCCCTCCCGTCATCATCGCCCGCTACGGTGAGGACCCCAAGAAGAAGACCATCCTCGTCTACGGTCACTACGATGTTCAGCCCGCCGCTAAGGAGGATGGCTGGGCCACCGAGCCCTTCGAGCTCACCATCGATGACAAGGGCCGCATGTTCGGTCGTGGTTCTACCGACGACAAGGGTCCCGTTCTTGGTTGGCTTAACGCCATCGAGGCCCATCAGAAGGCCAACATCGATTTCCCCGTCAACCTTCTCATGTGCTTCGAGGGTATGGAAGAGTATGGAAGTGAGGGTTTGGACGACTTCATCAACGCCGAGGCAAAGAAGTTCTTCAAGGATACCGATGCCGTCTGCATCAGCGACAACTACTGGCTCGGCACCGAGAAGCCTTGTCTTACCTACGGTCTGAGAGGTTGCAGTTACTACAGCATCGAGATCAGCGGTCCCGGCCAGGACCTTCACAGCGGTGTCTTCGGTGGTACCGCACAGGAGCCCATGACCGACCTCGTCCGCGTTATGGGAAGCTTGGTCGACACCAACGGCAAGATTCAGATCGATGGCATCAAGGAGCTGGTTGCCCCTGTCACTAAGGAAGAAAAGAAGCTGTACGAGGGTATTGCCTTCACTATGGATAACCTTCACGAATCGCTTGGCAGCAAGACCACTATCTTCGAGGACAAGGAGAGCACCTTGATGGCCCGCTGGAGATTCCCCTCTCTGTCGCTTCACGGTATCGAGGGTGCCTTCTCCGCCCCCGGCGCAAAGACTGTCATCCCCGCCAAGGTCATCGGCAAGTTCAGCATCCGTACCGTCCCCAACATGGAGATCCCTGAGGTCAACAGACTTGTCGAGGCTCACGTCAACAAGGTCTTCAAGACCCTGAACTCCAAGAACACCTGCAAGGTCGTCGAGCAACACTCTGGTAAGTGGTGGGTTGCCTCGCCCAAGCACTGGAACTTCACCGCTGCCGCAAAGGCCGTCGAGTCGGTCTTCAAGGTCCAGCCCGACCTTACCCGCGAGGGTGGTTCCATTCCTGTCACTCTTACCTTCGAGGAAGCTACTGGCAAGAACGTCCTTCTCCTGCCCATGGGTTCCAGCACAGACGCCGCTCACAGCATCAACGAGAAGCTCGACAAGCGCAACTACATCGAGGGTATCAAGCTCTTGGGTTCGTATCTTAGTTTTGTTGCCGAGGAGCCTATGACCGAGTCATAGAAAGACCTTAGAAGAGTTCGAGTTTGTGATGTTAAAGATACCAAAGCATGAATTTTACGTTCTCCAATACCCAACACGTTGCGAACCTCACCTTTCACGTCGCAAAAGCTCGCACCAGAGCCGAGCTCCCGGCCTCAGACCGTGTCCTTCTGGACTGCCATCAAAAGGCATGATGAGTTTGCGGATTGAGTACATGTCCGAAGAGAGCAGGTGAGGATGTCGCTCTCAGTGAACATGCACCTGATGCACAATATCATTTTGTCTTCCCTCGACATTCTCAGAGCCTCTGAAAAGAGGGAGAGTCTGATCTTGTTGCGATCCCTCCTGGGTTCCTGACCTTGTGCATCACTTTCGAGCACTTATGACATTGTGTCGAAGCTGAGGACCTGACCAGCTATATCCTGTATATGACGTCCTTGCTCTTGCTTTGCTACTTCGGTGTGCGAATTTCTGGGCTTTCGGACGATAGAGGGCTAATTGTGTGTCATTGTCGTCTGTCCTTGTTGCAAATGCGATCGGGCTTAAATTTTTTGGTTCCGGGGAGAGATCGTCATGGTCAACAACCAAGATTCTTGCTCGAGGACATTTCTGCCAAAGGTGAAGGATGCAGGAGAGATGCTGAAATCAGGCTAGGAGATCTCTCCTGCTGAGTCACATTATTCGTACAGTCATCTTCTTTGCGACAACGGAGTGTTCAATGGTATGAGGCTCTGTGATTTTACAAAAGAGAGCTCCACCGGACGATGTCGGCCCAGACCAGGGCGATGACGCTCGGCGAGCGAATGGCCCTTGCACTTCGGGGGAATCGGGGGTCTCCTAGCAAAATAATCGTCACTCGGTGGATCCTTTGTGCCCTCTAGCAAGATGTTATTCACTGCCGTGAGTCACGAGAAATGCGCAGTTGGTTGCTGGGTTGGCCAGGGACCGTTTTGACGATACACTTCTCGCTTAGCTTTGTGGGATTTTTGAAAGGGTCGCAAAGCTCATGGATGGTGGACGAGGTTCGAGGCACGCTTTCACATGAAACATCAGTGCTATCGCGGTCAGCAACGACGGTTAAAGGAGGCTATAGCTCTTCTAATTGGTAATGGATATTGCACAATTTGCTGGAGAAGAGTCACTAAGACAGAGGGACTCTGGGGGAGAGCCGATGTCGCAGTGTCGCAGTACTCGAGCGAGTCTGTGCGTGCGAAGCGGCCGAACGAGACGTAGTCACAGCTGCCTCTAAAAAATCAAAGACTCCCTCACTCTTTCTGTCTTGTTCATCCTCACACAATCATCATGTCTTCCCGTACTGCCAGCAGAACTTTCCGCGCCGCATTGAAGCAGGCCCAACGCCCTGCCGTCCAGCAGCAGCGCACTTACCTCAGCGCTGCCCTGAACGCTGCCCGCACCACTGGTGTCAAGCAGCTCCCCAGAGCTTCCGTTGCTGCCCAGCAGGTTCGCGGTGTCAAGACCGTTGACTTTGCCGGCCACAAGGAGGAGGTCTTCGGTAAGATCGAGCGCCAATTGATCGAGACGCGAGAGCAGCAAGCTGACATCAGAAACAGAGCGCGCCGACTGGCCCCGTGAGAAGCTCCTTGAGTACTTCAAGAACGACACCCTTGCCCTCATCGGTTACGGTTCGCAAGGTCACGGCCAGGGTCTCAACCTCCGTGACAACGGCCTGAACGTCATTGTCGGTGTCCGAAAGAACGGTGCCTCATGGAAGGAGGCCGAGGAGGATGGCTGGGTTGCCGGCAAGAACCTCTTCGACATTGACGAGGCCATTGGCAAGGGTACCATCATCATGAACCTCCTCTCCGATGCCGCCCAGTCCGAGACCTGGCCCTCAATCAAGCCCCAGCTTACCAAGGGCAAGGTATGCACTTTTGTCTATTCTCAACCTTTTCCGCACATTTCTAACAACATGTCCAGACCCTCTACTTCTCCCACGGTTTCTCCCCCGTCTTCAAGGACCAGACCAAGGTTGAGGTCCCCACTGACATCGATGTCATCCTCGTTGCCCCCAAGGGTTCCGGCCGTACCGTCCGCACTCTCTTCAAGGAGGGCCGTGGTATCAACTCTTCCGTTGCCATCTTCCAGGACGTCACCGGCAAGGCCGAGGAGAAGGCCGTCGCTCTCGGTGTCGCCGTCGGTTCCGGTTACATGTACAAGACCACCTTCGAGAAGGAGGTCTACTCTGACCTTTACGGTGAGCGTGGTTGCTTGATGGGCGGTATCCACGGTATGTTCCTCGCTCAGTACGAGGTTCTCCGTGAGCGCGGTCACTCTCCCTCTGAGGCCTTCAACGAGACCGTCGAGGAGGCTACCCAGTCTCTCTACCCCCTGATCGGTGCACACGGTATGGACTACATGTACGCCGCTTGCTCCACCACCGCCCGCCGCGGCGCCATCGACTGGAGCGCCCGCTTCAAGGATGCCCTCAAGCCCGTCTTCGACGACCTCTACACCTCCGTCGAGACTGGTGAGGAGACCCGCCGTACCCTCGAGTATGCCTCGCAGAAGGACTACCGCGCCAAGTTCGAGGCCGAGATGGAGGAGATCCGCAACCTCGAGATCTGGCGCGCCGGCAAGGCCGTCCGCAGCCTCCGCCCCGAGAACATCTAAACTCCCCCCAAAAAGGCGTTCTCCTCTTCTGCTTTATATGATATGACTTGAGGGTGTTTTTTCTTTTACCTCTTCTACTTTTTTTATGATGTATTCTGAGCTGCGATTCATACCAAAAATGGCAATGACAGGACAAAAGGTTCTTCTTTTTTGATACAACAAATACTTTGGCTCTCTCTATCTATGGGAAATGTGTGTGTATTTAGATGTGGTCGGCGCTCTTGGAATACAGGCACTTGTTTCTGCTATGATTTGCTCTTGTTTGCCGTATCGTCCCCATGTCTGGTTGTCTTGAACGCTTCTTCGGGTCATGAGCGTGCTGTGTTGTACCTGCGAATCCATTCTCTGTATTCATCGATCTCGAGAAAATTATTCTGCTCGTGATATTGATATTCATGAATGCATGACATATTTTGTGAAAGACTCGGCTCCAATCTAAACTCCATGGGGTAACTACGGCCCGTTCTGCCTGCTCCGTACTCCCCTAACCCAACCCTCTTCTTACAACGCACAACCGCCGTGGCAACTTCAAAGATGAATGACTTGGCTCTGTGAACAGCTTTCACGCGGTCATCTTCCTCATACTGGCAAGATGTCTCACCGCATGTCTGGCCTTCCTTGCACTTGAATATGTCAATCGGACATGCAATTGCTCCGCTGCCCGTTCCAGATGCATACAATATTGCTTGAAAGCGAGCCGTGATCAGCCGTGTGAGCATCAAAGATTGTCCGACCAAGAGTTACACGGGTCAAACAATCAAAGTCCGAAGCCTTGATGTTGAAGTACAAGTAGTCTACATCTCGAAGCATACTCAAACTCTATTTTCTATATAGTCCTTGATCTGGCCAGTTTCACTTACTAGACAAGAACAATATGGGTATCATGAGGAAAGCAGCCAAAACAGTTGGTGGAAAAGACATTGGACCAGTCGGTTATGGCTTGATGAGTACAATTGCCCTTGGTCTCATACTCCATGTCGTGAATTTATGATATCCAGGTCTTTCGATGCCCTGGGCACCAATCGCCTATCCGGCCGCCACCAAAATCCTAAAGGCAGCTTTGGACAATGGGGCCAACTTCTGGAATGGCGTATGTTTCTTTCTCTCCCAACCCTGCTATCCATCTCATCCTCATCTCCGCGTCCGGATATCATAAACTTATTCCCAACTGCACAGGGCACTTTCTACGGCACACCCACAAACAACTCCCTCCATCTCCTAAACCACTACTTCACCACCCACCCCTCCGATGCCGATAAAGTAGTCTTGAGCATCAAAGGCGCATACGACCACACCCTCGGGCCCCAAGGAAGTCCTTCCGCCCTACGCGCTGCCGTTGACGCCGCAATCGCCATCCTCCCCCCTCATATCAAAAAAATCGATATTTTCGAAATGGCCAGGGTGGATCCGGATACAGATGTCGAAATCTCCATCACCGCCCTGGCGGAATTGGTCGAGGAAGGTAAAATTGGAGGCATTGGCCTGAGCGAGGTTTCTGCGCGGACGATCAGGAGAGCGAGTGCGGTGTGTGAGGTTTCTGCTGTGGAGGTGGAAATGAGTTTGTTCAGTCGAGAGATATTGGAGAATGGGGTGAGGGAGGTTTGTGAAGAGTGTAAGTTTATGTCTACTCTATTCGTCCTTTTCTTTTCCCCTTTTGTCCCCTGCCCCCCTTTTCTTTTTGCTCGTCTTGGTGTTGGTGACTGATGGGGAAAACAGTGGATATTCCACTTGTAGCTTACTCGCCTCTCAGTCGCGGTTGGCTGACGTCTACCTATCGCACTTATACCGATATCCCGGCTGGGGATTACCGTCACCGTCTCCCTCGTTTCTCCGAGCGGGTTTTCGACACCAATGTTCGTCTTGTGAATGCGGTGGAGAAGATTGCGAAGCGCAAGGGCGTTACTACCGCTGAAATCGCTATTGCGTGGGTTGTGGCGAGCGGCGGTATACCTATCCCCGGCAGCAAGGATGTGGAAAGAGTGGTCAGAAACAGTAGGGCTGGGCACTTGGTGTTGAGTGAGGGAGAGAAGGAGGAATTGGAGGTACTGGGGGAGAAGTTTGAGATCAAGGGTGAGAGATATGGAGGTGAGCATGAGAAATTGTTGAATGCTTGAGTTTTCCTGAAACAACAAGCGTCTGAATGATCTTGATCTTCTGTTCTCAAGAACCCCTGTTGCAATTCTATAGCTTGCGGTCAAACTACACATCAATCAAGTCTGATCTAAAACAAAGTGCCATCTCCATCGATCAATATGGGACTAGACTTTGTCTCGGGTCTATGCTGAGCAGCCAATTCCCTTCCTGACTTCCAACTTCCAGCTTCCAGCATCTGCGCCATACTGAGCTCGACATCGTTCTCATTCATCTGTTTCTTGATGATGCCGTAAATTTCATCCAGAAGTGCGACGGTCAGAGCTCTCCATTCTACAATCTCGTCGCCGCTGTCTTTGAACATGGGCGACTTTTGGCCAGAAGCGCTTTTTCCGCGCTCCAAAGCTTCTGATTTGAGTGTCAGGACACCAAGATCGATGAAGAGGCCTCCATTGCGGTATTCAGGGAGACCAGTTCCGAGATCTGCGTTTCGCCAGGAGTAACCCATGACGCGGACGAAGGGGACCATTAGTGAATAAGCCAACCATTGTGTAAGTTTGTGAAACGGTTGGATGGTTTTCTTGACATCCTGGCCATCGTTCTTTCTTTGCAGAACAGCAAGAGGCCAGGCGTCACCGATGGGTGTGCCGTCGATCTGCGTGCGGTCTTTGGGCCAGATGGGGATGAGGAGTTTTTGCAATGTCATCCAGAAGACGCGGTAGTCGAGTTCTTTGCTGTTTGCATCTACAGAATTGATGACATAGTCGACAAGGTTTCCAGGACGGCCTTCGGGGCCGAAGATATCAGGATGTTGGAGGAGAGAGTCGCCGAGACGCGACAGGAGTTGTGCTCGAGGTCCGACACCAATCATAGGGTTATCGGAAGTGATTTGAAAACCTTTGGTCAATACTTCTTCATTGATTCCTTGAAGTCCCTTTGCTGCTCAACAATCAGTTTTCCATACACAATTTCAATACAGCAGCACTTACCATTTACAATATGCTTCTCACCCCCAGCACTTGCAAAAGCACCTTCTGTAAACATATACAAACTCGCCACAGCAATACCTTCACTTCTGGTATAAACATCTCCAGATCCAGGTTCCTCAAATTTCCACTTGTCACCCGCACCGGCATCCAGTAATACGGATACCATGAAAAGATCAATCAGACGGCGAGCCTGTTCTTTTCTGTCGCAGCCATCGTGTTTCCACTGTTTGTTCAGATCATCGATGCGAGGAACACCGCCGACATTAAAGTGTTGCCAGCGACCGTGAGGAGGTATGGCATCGAAGTTGTCGGGACCGAAGTCACGCTTTGGTGAGATGTTAGAATAGAACAGAGTGGTAGACTTTGTGTCAAAGACTGCAATTGACCGAGTTTTGGAGCTCAGGTTGGAAGGAACAACGGTCGAGTTCAAAGATGGGGCAACTCACATTGATCACAGAAGTCACGTACGCCGCAGCTTCAGGCAGCTTGGAGGCATGGTAAGTGAAATGAGAAAGCTCGTCTTTCTTAGCAGCCTCGAAAACGATCCGCGATCTTTCACGGACAGCTTCCAGAGAAAGCAGATATTCAATATCAGGTGTCATGATCGAGTGGTAGTTTCGTTATGTCGTGGTCAAGGATTGAAGATGGTAGGTTTTGGCAATAGGCAGCAAGGGCGAAGGAGTCATCTCCCTATACTCCACCTTGTAACGTGACACAGTGTCATTAGTGCAGATACGCAGGGTGCTTTTCTGAATCTGTAATGCTAGAATAGATAGCTGTGGCCGATAAGAGCGAGGGGTTGGGAAACGTGAGAGGGGTAGGTCGGCCTCCTCCGCACTTGCCTGATCGGGTGTGATGCTTGGCGAAACCGACCTAATTCCAAGCTGTCAATCACGGCCTCAAACACTGAAGTCTTGTCAGCATCACCATCACTGCGCCTTTTACCGCATGTCGAGATACAAGATTTGAACAGTGGATGAAACATCCTCTCTGCACTCCATGCATTCATACATGATTGTCTCGCGCTTTGATGTCGAGACACGGGTTTCATCTGATGGCTAGTCAAGCGACCATCGTTGCGACCTTGTAACGGCAAAAGTAAAGATTCACATGGTAGGCCAGAAATGTTTATGGGTGGTACTTGTGCACATGCCAGCTTCTCAGCATATATTCCTGCATTCTCACAGGTACAGCTCCAAAGCTTTGCTGGATCTGTTCGCTAATTCTACGACAAATTGTACCTCAACTGTCGATACTGGAACACTATCTTTTCGCCTCCATCCAACTTGCCCTATCTTGTGCCACCTTCACCATCGCGGACCATACCCCGTAGCAGTAGCTCCAGGCACAGACGCCAACGGATATCCAGCAGTACCATCCTGCACTCTAAACCGCTCCCACTGCGTCCCCTTCTTTGCACCTCTAGCTCCAGATGCCAAGGGGTAATCAGAATCATCCACCTGCTTTTGAAGAGCAAGTTCCCTTGGCATCTCTCTTTCCTATTGGTCGGAGCGCTTGCGGAAGGCTGAAGCCTTGGGGGAAAGGCTTGTTCCTGCGGTTGTCCTTGTGGTGTGGTGATCAACGGGGACGACAGGGAAAGCCAGACCGCCGTCGTCTTCGTGATGAATAGGGACGTAGGGAATGGCTGAGCCGATGTCTCCCTCCTTTTCCTTCTCTTCTGCGTGGTGGACCGGTACAACGGGAATACCACGACCGATGGAAGTGGAGGTGGGCGCGACGTCTACTGCGGCAGAAGTGGTCCTTTGTCCCTCCGAGTCTGTGCCGATGACGGTCATGACGGGGATATGGCGCCCAGGCCTTGTCATTATGCTCTTCATCATCTTCAGTGTCGTGGGAGATGGGGCGGAGTACGTTTGCGAGCTGATCGGAGTGGCTGCCACCATAGCGGCACGGCTGAGCAAGACCAGCGCGATAGTTGATGAGATCTTCATTGTGTTGGAATTTTTGCTGGATTTTGAAGTTCAGTAAAGACGGTTGGAAGTAATGTATGAGTTTTTCGGAGTTGCGATGGCCTTTTCAACTGGCCGAAAGTCTCAAATTTGCTCGTTTGCTTGCGAATGACTATATCTCTGGAGCTGAAATTGCTCACTCTTTGACTGAGAAGCAAGAGTCATATTATTGTTTGATGCCATCAGAAAATACAGGAAGATATGTTGAGAAGCAAACTGAACTTGGTATGGCTGAAGACTACTTCGGTATACGAAGTCTCCCGAATTAACTTGAATGGAGTAACGTACGTCGGATACATCATGCAGACATCTTGATCGAGGTGAGTTTTTGCAAGGGCGGTGTGACTTCCTCGTATGTTTTGTTTAACTTCAGCCACTCTTTCCACTCTTCCTCGTTCTCAAAGGTAAGATAATCGGGGTCGGTCTTCTCTGGCTTCTCAGGCTTTCCAGTCTTCTCAGGCTTCTCAGGGTTCTTAGACTTTTCGGTCTTCTCGGGTTTCTCAGGCTTCTCAGGATCCTTAGGCTTCTCGGTCTTCTCAGGCTTTTCAGTCTCCTCAAGCCTTTCAGTCTTCTCGGGCTTTTCAGTCTTCTCGGGCTTCTCAGGATTTCTAGGCTTCTCGGGTTCTTCGGTCTTCTCAGGCTTCTTATCATCTTCGTCGGTGGTTTTCTCGGGCTTCTTGTCTTCTTCTTTGGTGGGTTTCTCGGGTTCTTCGGTCTTCTCAGGCTTCTTCTTTTCTTCGTCGGTGGTTCTCTCGGGCTTCTCAGGCTTTTTGTCGTCTTCTTCCGTGGGTTTCTCGGGTTCTTCGGTCTTCTCAGGCTTTTTATCGTCTTCTTCGGTAGTTTTCTCAGGCTTCTCAACCTTCTCGGGCTTCTTGTATTTCTCGATAGTTTTCTTAGGCTTCGCCTCTTCCTCCAATCTCTTCACTTCCTTCCACTTTTCTATCGCATCTTCGGTCTCCTTCTTTTTCTTCGCTTCCTTCTGTAGTTCTTCCTCCGTCTTTTCGTGTCCATGACACCGACGACGGCATTGCAGCGCTGCTTTGATGATTCGCCCGTTCCAAGGGCTTGATTTTCTTGATACACTTTTATCAGACAATGGCTTTGTGGTACGATGGCGATGTGGGAGAGGGTGAATCGAGAACCAAAATGGGAGGGACGAGAGAGCGGACTTACAGGGCAGCATCTACACAAGCCTCCATGCACTCGTGTTCAGTCTCAGGAGAGGGAGCCATCGAGTCTCTGGCCAGAATGGTGGTGAGATCTGTTTGGACATCATACTTGTTGGTGGATGTGGGAGCTACGATTGCTAGAGCAGTAACGCCGATACTGAACCAGATGATAGTGAGCTTCATGAGGAGAAGTGGATGGATGGTTTGACGATTGATTCAAACAACTTGTCTTTCATACAAGGAAGTCGTGGATTCGACAGTCGCTGGTGCAAATTTCTGTCTTGTATCTGTGGAAGGTACTCTGAGCTAGTCTTGGGGTCATCTCGACTTTGTTTCACCATCAGAGTCTCGACTATAGGCGTGAGCTAAGGTCAAGGTTCCTCCTACCTGTGGGGTGTGATCAGATCATAATATTTAGACGTCAAATGTGACCCCACTCTGTGTTTGTTTTGACGCGAACCTTTTCTAGAAGCTTTCGGTGGCATGACAGAGCTGCAATCGTGCCTTCTACAATAGTTGTTAGAGGTTCAGCCAGGAACGGTGACAGGTCCAAGCAATGGAGGCATAATAAAAACATTGTCTAAAGCAGATTGGAAAGTGACACGCGATATTACTGGCTTAGAAAGAGTTGAAGCATCTACTTACAGCATGAGCAAGGCTCCGCCCAGAGGCCGCAGATTTAAGAATACAATAATGAGCGTTGCACCACGTGGAATACAGTGAGCTTGTTTCGACGCTCAGGTGTCGATCTCGACATACTGGTGGCCTTTCTCATCTCATTCGCTGTTTCCTCAAAAGTCTGCCGGGTCTAATTGCTCTTGATTTATCAAGGCCATCTATTGTATGCCAAGATATACCTGCATGATTACTGTAAAGCGCCCATCTTGCAAACCAGATCTTGCATCTCTGTCTAGGGTTACAAAGCTGTGAAAAAGATCTGTTTCCATTATTGTGTAGAGTAAATGCATCAATGGCATTGCGGACGCAGGTTGACCTGTTGACTTTGGAATCCGAGTTCTTCTAGAGGCGGATGCACGGCTTTGAAGAGCTCGACGTGTTTACATTAACCAGTAAATCAGTCAAAGTAAGTGTCAGACGACCTCTCTGCTGGTTCAACTTTCCGTGACGTTGGCTCACTTACGCTTTGAATGAACAACTCCTCTGTTGACCTACATACCTCTGAGGCTTCCCTACTCGGTCTTGATAGTTCGTCGATCTTCAAACGCTCAAGTATGTTAAGACAAAGTCGGTCGCATCGCTTGAACTGATTATTTTACACACTGAGATAGAGTGTGTGCAGAAGTCGCTAAAGGACACGGGACCTAACAATGGCGTTGTTTTTCAGTGAGGAGACAAAAGCTTCTCATGTGCCGGGCAGAACCTGGCTAAGACAGGATCTCAATGAGTGCGCAGTGCGAAAGGAGTTCACAGCTCTGCATCATGGCATGTCAAATCGCATCGGACAGTGGCGACATCTGAAAGGAGGTCGTTTGGTCGTTGCTTTCCTGGCGTCGCGGGTCGTCTTAAGGTGTCGCAACTCTCGAGTCGTGGTTTGGAGCACCGAACGACCTGTATAGCGCAACGCCAGCAAAATTCACAGGGAAGTCGCAACCATGATGTGCTCACTGCCTATAGGCTTTCATCTCGGTAACTTCATACCTGTCTACGCAAATGCCACGTTTTGTACGTATCTTAGAGCTTCTGCGCCTTAAGCCATGATTGCTTCTTACCCGAAGATTAACCGCGGCATTTTCTTCTTAGGCAATCTTAGCGCTAGGATCATATTAGCCGGAGCGGAGTAGTTATCTATCATTCAATTAAAAAGGCTAAATAGCTTAGTAGAGATAAGTATCTAAAGCTATAATTAATAACTAAGTAATACTTAGAGTCTCTAGGGTCTAGCAATAAGCCTAGTAAAGAATTCTTAGTAAAAAGTACTAAAAACTTCTAACTCTCTAAGTAAAAGTCCTATTAAGACCTACTAAGTTTCTGTTAGATAGTATCTAAGTATATAGCTTATATTAGTTCTAACATATAGATAATATAGACTAGTAGTAGAGATACTATGCATTTTAAGTAGAAAAGCCTTAAGATAATAAAATTATAATTTAGAGTTATCTATTAACTTAGTCTTAAGATACCTAGTAATAAGTACCACTTAGAGATAAAGGCTAATTAAGATGTTACCCCGCCTCTAGAGGCTATAAAAGACCTTAGAACCCTCTTACCTTTTAGTTTTAATTATCTACTAAGCCTAAGATACATTTACTACTACCTTAGTCATCCGATACTTTTACATACAACATGCACTCTACCCGCTCAAACTTTGCGACCGTCGCCAACAACGACTGCTCTGCTGCGTCTACTATTTCTGTTTTCAATGTCGCTCCGCCTGCCTATGACACTATTGTCGTGAATGGCAATGCTGCTGCCAATGTCGCAATCTCTCCTTCTCCCGTCGGCGTCGCTCCGCCTGCCTATGACACCGTCGTCGCGACCCCCATGACCCGTGAAGAGTTCATGAAGACATTTGTCTCCTCGTAAGTTTTATTCTTGACTCTCAATACAGAACAAACGACTAACACTTCTCCAGTATCGATTCTAAGATTGGAGGCAGGGACAAAGATGCACAGATCAAGTCGCTTAGAACCACTGTCATCGGTGAACATGGTCGTGTCTTCGACCTGGTCAAGAAGGCCAACCATCTTCTTGGAGCCCGAATCCAGGACATCCGTCGCAGAGACATGAATATCCGAGCTCTGCAACAGCAAAATCACAACCTCAACGCCCAGATGGTTGCACTGAAGAGACACTACGCTATGAACCCTCACGCCTCCAAGATCAATCAGTGGATGCAATCCGGACAGGTCGAGCGTATTGTCCTCCGTCCTCAAGGTACCATCAGCCGTGTGCCTGCAACCATCACTCGCTCCAACACCCGTGTGTCCACTCGCGCTGCCAGACGTGTAGCACCCATGGTTCAAAGACTGGGCTCGCAGACCGTGAACGGCAGACGTGTCGCTCAGAGAGTCAACCTCGAGCAAGAGGTTGCTCATGAGCAGGTGAACCAGGCGAGAAGAGCTGCGCAACTATCGCAGCAACTCAGAATTGAGACGGCGAGACGTGAGCAGCCGTTAGCGCGCCATGATGTGTTGGAGCGTCAATTGGCTACTGGTCGCCGTGCTTGAGAGAACATGTCCTCAGTCCTGCGAATCCTGGAAGCAAATGGGGTCGACGATGATGATAATGACGAACTTCTTTTTGTCTTTCTCGGTTAGGTAGTCACAAGTATCCAGTCTATTTACTTATCTTCTCGCGCTTTGGTAATGAGTGTTGTTGTGACGTATTTCGAGTGTAGGCAAGCGCGATGATGGTCGAACAGATCCCGCTCGTGACTTTCTTGCTAATATTTACTCTTCACAGGTTGGAAAGAGCGACTCATGACCAGCGAAGTCTTATAATACGTTCTCAATCTATCGTCCAGCATGAGTGACTAATCAGTCGACCCGGATTTTGAACAAGTATGAGCACGCATAAAAGGATCACCTCATCCTGGATACGATCCTTCCTCCATTCGCACTTGGCTCGATCAAAAATCATGTCGAAAGAAATCACATGTGTTCAGGCTACACCTGCGAAGAGCCAACTTCCAATGGTTTCGCGATGCTACAGAAGTGTATGCAAGGCTCTTTTGGAGAGGGTAAAGGAGCAAAAGCTCGGTGCCAAAAACCCGTACCTAATTGTTGCTGTTGAAAAAGCAGTTTACCAGATTGAGTATTGCGCAACCATTCTTTCTGACTTCGAGGAGTATACTGGTATGGAGCACATGAGCAACAATATCGTCGCCGTCTTGGTCAACGCAAGGAACAATACCCTGGAGGTCATGAAACAGTTCGAGTCCCTCATTCAACCCTTCAAGGATGAATGGATCACGATTCCGCGTCATACGGCAGACCAGATTGATGCCATCTGCATGGAGTGCACGCGCATTCTGTAGATGTGTATCTTGTCAAAAAGGTTGCGAGACTTGCGAGGATTGCAAGCAAACCGAGGTTTGTTTCGATCTATGTCCTAAGTGCTAATCTGACACTTGACCAGTAAAAAACTTATGTGTGACGGCCAAAGTGGTATTCGAAACCACATGTCGAAGAGACAAACTTGGTTCACCGAACTCAAGCAAGCATCTCAAGCCAAGGAAATAGAAGCTAAAGAGACAACGCAAGGACTGGACACAGTCTCTACCGAAGACTGCTCATCCAATACATCTTCAACAGGAGTTATGACACCGTCCGAGGGTTGGAGCGACATTGGCAGCGAGGTGACTCTACTTCCCATTAGAAAGGGCTCTCTTGTGACATATCTCAACTTGGCTCATTGCGAAGGTCTGGTTTTGGGTTATTTGGAGTCGCTTGACGTCGTTCAAGCCGCGAACAAGGACAAAAGCTCTTCGAAGCTGGTCGATTCTCCCGGACGCATCCTCCTCAGCAACGCATGCAAGGTCCTGGCTAGCGAGATGACTGGTTCTATCGGTACATCCACAGTTTTGGGTGAGCCCGAGGATAAAAGAACCGAGGTAGAGCCAAATAAGTCCGAAAAGGATGGAAATACGTTGGACGAAGTCATCGAGACCATGGATCCAGAGATCACGGACAGAGACATAGCTACACTCGTCTTCCACTGGACAACACTTGATAAGTTCAATGGCTTCACCCGAGTTCAGGTAAGGGTATGATTTCGAAGCATGAGCAGCTCATATGCTAACGTTCACAAGTCAGGAGAAGCCTGAAGTATCCTGAACCAAGCCCGAAGCAGTTTCATCGAGATCTACGACGAGATCGAAGAAGTCTGAAAGCTTTCCTTTACGGTACATAGAAGAACTCTCGAAAAGGCTGATAACATCTGAGAAGGAAGTCAGGAAGTAGGAGAAGGTACTGTAAGAGGAGCTTGATCAAAGTAGCATCAGAGGCGGAGGCATTGATTGTCCTGGCGGTGATGACTTCCGGCTTGTGGTTGGTCTGGTTCTTTGACTTCAAAATGGGTAGAGAAGTCTTTGCGGTATTGTCTTATGTTGCGGACTGACATCAGAATGTGAGTGAGTCGCATCTATCAGCAGACGCGAAATACAGTTCAATCGTGCCTTGCTTAGCTTATCTGTTGACAAAAGCGACTAGATCTGACGATGAATCACTCACAAGAGGCCAAATCTGGATGCGTAGAGAAGAGTGCATTTGTGTAAATGCTGTTAATAGCTTGTCGTTTTCTCTGGTTTCCAGATGCACTACAATCGCGTGCCTTCCGTCGTTAAACTTCATTGTCTTACGCATTCTTGAGGCACCATGAAGATTATGAAGTAGCGTGTGCTTGGAAGCAGGCAGCCGCGATGGTGGCCGAAAGAGTCTGCGTGAGTTTATTGCTGTCATTTGCTCTGCGCAGCCGGAAAGAACGACGCATCACTGGTGAATCTCATCTGGCTCGAATGACTGAACTCTCCTCTACAGCTGTATTTATAGCACTACTCGAACCTCTCCTCCATCTTCCACAACACACTTTTACTCTTACAGATCCCAATTGATACCATGCCGGATACTATCGTCAGCGCTCGTGCGGCTCCTGCATCAGATGAGCTTTTGAGGGTTTTGAGAGGTCACTGGAGCACTTGCAACAGTCTTGTCGAGAGGACAAAGAAGAATTTGTACACCACCAACTCATACCTAGCCTCTGGCCTCGGGCGGGTCACTTACTCTCTCAATTGTGCGAAGCACTGTCTTACCAGCCTCGAACGCGACGCGAACATTAGAACGCTCAATGTGAACGCGACAGCCACTTTGAGACGCGCAGAGCTGCAATCTCTAAAGGCCATCAGAGACCTGGAATCTATCATCCGTCCGGTCAAAGATGAGTGGACCGAAGTGTCTGAAGACATATCACGCCAGATATCGGCAATCGCCTGGGAGCTCCACAGACAATACATAGACATGTGGTTGATCAAAGAGATCTCTAAGCTCACCAGCGGCTCTCAGTAAGGCTTGAGGCCCTGTCTTTAAATTCTTTTATTGACTCTAGAACAGAACCCCCAGTGAGGCCTTCCGCGTTGGACTCAAGGAAAGAAAATCTGACACCGCAATGATCAACAAGATATCGCGAGATCGAAGACAGGATACCAAAGAGATGATGAAGCATTGTGGCTCATTAGTGCCAAAAGACAATTTATCGAGCGACTCTAACGCAGGTCTTCTAACACCTTCCGGGGGCTGGAGCGAGTTTCACGAGGATGACGGACAAGAAGCTCCGCCCCAATATGAGAAATCAGGACGTTCAATGGCAGGAACCAACCTGGCTCATTGCGAAGGGTTGGTGGTAGGATATCTGGAATTACTCGACACCAGGCACACGGGTCCGGAGACCAGGGCACCCTCGCACTTGACTGACTCACCTGGACGCCTGCTTCTACGTCACGCATGCAAAACATTGGCAAATGAAATGGCCATCGCTACAGAAACCGAAGACGCTGAGCCACTGTCAGAAAAGAAGAAGGTTGACACGACTTCGGACGACATCATCGAAGCAATGAGCGCATCAATCACACACCGAGATATAGCCACACTGATTTTCCACTGGACTACGTGGAACAAAGTCAACGGCTTCAGTCGTGTATAGGTAAGCATATCGCGTGTTGATTTAATGTTGACTCTGACCTTTACCAGTACTGAGCTTGCGAAGTCTGCGGAGTCGTCAAACACACCCATCGATACCTCGAGATTAGCACAGAAGAGGTCGGATCTGGCGGTTCGTCCCACCATCTTAGCCTCAATCTATGGCTCGTTGAGTTTGATGAAATGGCTTCTCCATGGTTAGACAAGACCGGCCAAGAGTCGGTACAGCCAGGTGTTCGGATTAAAAGGATGACCTGGTGCGAATGAGTTCTATTCGTGTTATGCGCACGAAACTTCCAACGTGAGCGTCCTTGATGTGGACATATATCAGACCTGTACGAGTGTCTTTTGTCAGTAGATGACTATACGAAATACAAATTGCTTTTTTCTCTCCTCATCCTTTCCGCCGTCACCAGGCGAACGTCACTGATGTGACCGAGTTATTTTGGTCAGTAGATGACTTCCTTACAATGCAGATCAGTTTGCATCGTTTATATCATTGCTTCAGATGGTCGCTCATCTCAGATATGATCAATCACAAAGCAAGCTCCACTTTGATTATGCAGGTATGGGTGCGTTTGTCTAGCTCTTGGTAGAAGCTTCAAGCTTGTGCGACATGAGTGAAACGTACCAGGTTGCTGGGTTTTTCCGGGCGCTTACAGATGCGATTGTGCGCCATTATAACATCGCTCTTCCTCCCAGGCTACTACGCACCAGCTTCTCGATTCAGAATACTCGATCATGCCATTCTACCCTCGAGTTGATAGTGGCTATGCCCTTGTCCGGGCCTCTTCGGCATCCGGAACCTCTATTCCAGCAGCTATACCAGAATCCAGTTTCTCCTCTGTCGTGGGGGGATGGAGTCGCATATAGTGGTCGATGGCACATAAGCTCGATAGAGACATGGACACCATGAACGCTTGCCTGGTACCTGATATTGAACGAATCGAAACAAGATTGCGATCAATGTCGGACATTGCTTCTACTCTCCCTGGCCTCCCGGACTTTAGGCAACTTCTGGGCCCTTATTACCCTTCCATCACATATTCGGAACCAAGGGTTACATCGAATCGGTTGACTTCCGTCCAATGCATTGTGGGCCAGAGCGAGCAGACCATGGCAAAAGTACGGAAATTGATCGAGACCACGACAGAATGGAGCCTGATCTCGAAAGATGTCCATGACCAAAGTACGGAAATTGATCGAGACCACGACAGAATGGAGCCTGATCTCGAAAGATGTCCATGACCAGTTACACGCATGCGCAGATGAACTTCTGAGACAATCTTTGGACCTCAGTATCATGGCAGGAGTGATCAGTATCTGCCAAATTACAGAGTAAGTGGCCGCAAGCCTGAATTGTTTTGTAGCATGATTCTGGGCTGACTTTCTCGTCAGCGAACAGAAGAAAGCATTATCCGGGAAATCCATCGACGTACACCGTGACATAGAAGGATGGCTAGAGGCTCGACAGAGTTTACAAGCAAGACTCGCCGTCTGGCAGAGTAGACTTGGTTCTTCCGAGACGACACTTTCAACCTGCGATGTGGAAGATTGGTCCTCGACTCAATCTTGTACCGGCATCATGACTCCAGCAGAGAGCTGGAGCGATTCTGGCAGCGTCACCAGCGACGCCACTGAGACTGGTCACGAGCATCCTGCTATCACTACAAAGCATAATGCAGAACTCTGCAAGAATCTCGCACTCCGCTTCGCGCAGTCGATGGACGAAATACTGGATCGTCCGAAGGCTGCTGGTCCGGAAGTCATTGCTATTTATTCTGGCTTCGTCCAAGATAAGTGTGAGCAGCTTGCTCACGACCTCGAGCAGTCTTCCCGAACATCTGCACCTGCTGTTCCCAAGTCATCCCAGTTTTGGCATTCGAGCATGCATAAAGATAGTGATACTTTCGGCATAAAACAGACGAGCAACGAGAACAAGGATGAAGCACTGGAGGCTATCATCGGCGGCTTCGGTCCAGACACCGTCAAGAAGGATATCGCAAAGCTGGTGTTTCTCTGGGTCGACGTCCAGGAATTCGCTGACTTCAAGAGAGATGACGTGATGAAGACCTTATGATCTGGAGCCGAGCCGTGAGTCGAATGAGCAGATAATAGGTACCATGAGCCGAGTGAGTTCGTTTCGTAGTCAGCAGATAGTGGAGATATCCTAGAAGTATATCTGAGCTTCCCTAGCTCGCCGATAATCAGCATCTTTCCTCAACACAACCACCATCATTTTCATCTCGTTCTTTCCGAGCTTTCTCTTGTTTCTGATGTCGTCTTTGAACGTTGACAATGTTCTTCGCAGATTGAGAGAGCAAGGCGTCATCTCAGTCGCTATCCAGAAGCCTACATTCGCAGAGATATGTCGGCGATGCAATGTCGTGTGGCACTCGACCTCTGAGAGGATCCGCAGCCAAACGAAAACGATAAATGCTCGCTTCATCCTGGATGTTCATTCCATTGCAAATCTACTAGACTCGATGGCCGCAATTGTCAAAAGCTTACCCGGTCATGATTCCGGATTTCTCAACTTCAACATGTCGACCTGTTCAACCTCTGTTGTGTGTCTTGAGTCCCAGTGCCTGAATACTGTCACCAGGATTCAGAAGCTGCTCAGACCAGTGGCAGAATTCGGACGCGTATCAGAAAGCGTTTGTGACCAGTTACACGCATACATGGATGAATTGACCAAACAGAAGTTGGATCTTGCCATCATGTACAGCGTTATGGCTCTCTCTAGACATCTAGCGTAAGCTTCTTGGAAGTGGCGAATATAGCTCCTTGCTTATTGAAATGACAGGAGGGAGGATGACATCCGAACATGGCTCGGCAGTCGAAGAAACTTGCTCGAGAGACGTAGAAGATGGCACAAGGCACTAAACGCCTCGAAGGACCACACCGAACGATCTTCCGACACCGACTGTTGGTCCCTGACACAATCTTCAAATGGTGTCATGACTCCATCAACAGAAGATTGGAGTGACGTTGGTAGTACTTACAGTAGCACTACCGAGACCGGCCGCAGAGTACCCATCGAGGACTTATCAAAGCTTTCCACGATTGCTTTGAAGAAATTCATGCTGGAGGCCAATACGAAAAACCCAAAAAACGGTGCGAGCATCAACTCCATGCATGGCTCAGAGGATGATGCTATAGACGAGTCATTGGAGGCAGTCGTTAATTCTTTTGAAGGGATTATCATACTAGCAGATATTGCGAAGCTGGTATGCCTCTGGACAGATCTTTCCGTGGGGTCTGGTATCGAGAGAAGCCCGAAGGCTTGAGACTATTGGACGGAGCCAGATGCTTTTTACTGGTGGAGGAGTTATAATGTTGTTAGAGAGGTCGAAAAGAGCGATGTAATGAAGGCGTAACGATATCAGTTTCGGAACATTCAAGCAACTTCCATGTCCAATTATGTCAGTTCACAAAGCTCTAGGCTCGAGCGGAGTTCGACGCGCCAAATCGATGACTCAATGGTTTGCAAATTCGTGGTTCGACAAGTCGTTGTCCGCAGCTCTTGTCAGACTCGTCGAGGCTCCAGATGGCATATTCCTCGGTCATGCGACCAAGGTTCCAGCTCGATGGGTAGCTCGAAATCAACAGTCGTCCATAATCAACATGGTTCGCAAGTCTGTTACCCCGAATCGCAAACGAGGTCGAAAATGAGCCGTGTGAGTACGTTTCAGTCTTTCCCACGAAAAAAAGAAAGCTTAGAAGTGATGGGTCGATGCAGGTCAGCAACCTCATCTGACCCGATATAAGTGGATGTCTGCCCGACTTTCCTATCACCCTCACAGCATTTCTTCTCACATTGCAGACGCATCTGTCAAACAGCCCTGATGTCACATCAATTACGCAATGCCGTTTCTCGCACCGGGATCGATTCAGAGCTCTTCGTCGGCGTAGTCGGATCTGCTTCCCTCTGCGCGAAACTTAACAGGGATCTGGAGAACTACCAAGAGAGCGCTGTGCTGTCAAGCGCTCATCTCATGTATCTGGAGAAGGAGTTCAGGTTGATGTGTACAGCATTCACGGTGACCGCTGTGGTTTTCCAAAAGCAACAGTCACTGTGGACACGTTCCGCGTTCACAACCATAGAACGCGCACAGGACCAATGCCGGGAAGCCGCTTCATTCTTCGAAGGCCTCGACGTGAAGAACAATCCAGTCAGCGTACTTCCGTCTGAGCCTCTTTATCGCGAACTGCATACGCTGTCGAAAGTTGTGCACGAGCAGAGGATCAGTCTTTGCTTGCTAGCGGGCGTATTTGACCTTATCAAACCCATGAACCGAGAAGGCCTCAATGCTCGTGATCTGGCCTGGAACCAGAAAAGATCCTTGGCCGAGGTTCGCGAGCGTCTAAAGCTCCAACAGGCGTCTTACAGAGAACTGTGTAAGGATCTGCCGAAGAGTGACTCTTGCCAGGACAATACAGCTGGAGTGCAACCTGAGGAACTTTCGGATGACCTGTCTACCACACACTCTACCACGGGCGTCTCTACACCTGCCGAGGACTGGAGCGATATCGGCAGTGATATGACGAAGACCGACCATACTTCTGCAATCGCGGTGAAAAATTTGCAATTCTGCGAGGGTCTTATCGAGACAATGAACAACAAGATCAAGAAACTCCAGACCTTCGCTTGCGACTCTGATCCCGTCAGTGCCGAGCGTCGTGAGGTGTTGCACAGATTGATCGACGAATTTGTCTTCGAAGTGCTCCACGTCTTGAAAGCACCAGTACCGTTTCAAGACCACGATGATACTGACTCTGAACATGATTCTCAATCTGACTCTGGATCGATTCCAGAACACATCCTGACAGAGCTCGACTTAGAGCATTGTCTAGACGTGATAAGGGATTTTGAAAGTGTTGTGGAAGAGATTCAAGAGCAGCCTGATCAAGGAAACTGCTGGGTGCTTGTCAAGCCACACAATGTCAAGCATTTGCATGCTGTCTATGGCAGGCTTGTCTTCATTCTGCTAGACTGGGCGCCTGCGCCGTTCCAGAAAGGCTGTCCCTTCTCTGATCCTGATCAAGCACGAAAGCCGCGGGCGGTTGAAGAATGCCCTCAGAGGCCAGCATGGGCTGTGAAAAAATACCCAGACATAGAACGCGAGGAGGTTGTCGAGAGCGCATCCTCCAATTCCATTGACCAGGGTCTCCAGAAGATCATTGAGCTCATGTCTTCCGATCCTACCGATAAGGATGTCACGAAGCTGGTCTTCTTTTGGACCAGCCTGGACGAGTTCAATGGCCTCAAACGTGAGGATGTGATTTAGCTTGGAGTATGTCCGGACGATGGACCAGGTGATCTCGGATATGTAGCTTGTTGCAATCAGTCTCCAACTGATTCAGATGATTCCACAAGGTTAACTCTGGTTCCTGCTGGTCGCTTCCAAGAAGCAACAACAGCGCTTTGGGCTTCCAGGAAGGAGTTGATAACAAGCGTGGAAGAGATAATCGTGAAGGCAGTGTTCAGTAAACACACAACACCATGCACTTTTGTGCCAATCATCATATTTCGTTTCTCTGTGCTCAAAGTAGTGAAAGTGCGAGTGTCCGAATAAGTCGCAGTGATCCTGAAGTGTCTCTGGAAGCTTCTGGTCATTTTCCATGTCGTAGAGGGTGGTGTGATCCTTTGTAGTGCGAATGAGGTCGAAACTGAATCATATCTGTAACTTCCAGAAAGCGCCAGAGTTTAAATTGGGGAAGTCGCGACTGAGCAAACCTCTCTGGGCCAGATACATATAGCGGTCCAGCTCGACAACAGAATTCTCCACATCGCTCTACCCTCGCGTCAAAACCGCTCAATGGCTGCAAATTCGCAGAACGACGCTGGATACGACACTGAGATCCTGGACAGTGTGAACGGCTCTGCTACAGCTTGCGCGTGTATCTGTAGCAAGCTGAGAAACCTCGTGCAGACCTCGGCTGGATGTCTGAGAGGTCCCTTAGAACTTCTTGCCTACGAATTCGACTCGATCAAACCATCATACAGCGACACATACAAATGTCTCCAATCCAACCAGTCGATCATGAGCCCCAACGCCACAAATGCCGTCAGGTTCGCACAGAGCAATTGTCAGAAGATCGCTCAGGAGCTGTCAACGATTGTGAATGAGTGTGGAGTGTGGGATGTGATGGCTCCTCAGGGGTCTTGCAGTCGTCTCAGCGTACTGTCGGTTTGCCTCAGAGAACAGAGGATGCATCTTGACTTGCTGAACTACACTCTGGATCTCAGTGAGCATCTGATCAACAAGCCAGCAGTGGACACACCCGCAACTATCATGCCTAGTGCTCCGCTCTATTGTCATGGGGGTTATGATAAATATGAGATGGAAGCCTTAAATACCCAGAATGCCGCCAGACAAGCAGCAGAAAACATGAAGAATTGGTCCGAGACAAGGTGTAGACTTTCCGCTTGGGTACGCGGAACTTTGCGTGCAAGGTTCGCTCATCTGGAACAGATAGCGGCTTCACAGACTCGCAACGGACTGCGTCAAGACGGCGTCCCGGGAGCAACATTCAAGGATCTTCCAGACGCAGACGAATGTTTATCGACACAGTCCACTGTGGGCATCAAGACCCCGACTGAAGACTGGAGTGATTTCGGCAGCGATACGACTGAGACATGTCGTGCTTCCGTCATCACCAGACACAGCCTGCAGCTCTGCCAGAATGAGACTTCAATATTCGTGAAGCTGGTCGGCAAGGTGGAGCAGCAATTTGGGGATGCACCTGGCTCAACGCCAGTTAGTGCAGAGACCACTCAGTACTTGCACGAAGCCTATGGCGACCTCGTCGTCAAACTGCTTCATGGTCTGGCTGCACCCATGCCTTTCCAGTCTCATCAGACGGCCCCTCCTGCACCAGAGATCATCGAACCAAGCTTGCCAGAGCCTCAAGATATACGCGCCTATGTCAGCGAGACCCTAGACGCCATCATCAAAAGCATGGAGTCACCAATAACACCAACTGACAAGGAAGTCATGAAGTTGGTCTTCTACTGGACGACCTTGGACGAGTGCGACAGCTTCAAGCGTGAGGACGTGATGAGGATGTAAAACAATTGACACATTGTTCAGACGATCATACAAGAGCTCGTCGTGTAGTTTAGCTTTCATGCAGTACCACAATGACAATCGAAGATGAATGATCCGGGTGTGTTGACCTAGCAAGAGCAGATATCATGTCGTAGTTGTTTTGTGAGACCTGATTGTTGCCATTCCAGTGATCCGGTCGAGCTGAGGTTCTAAGGAACTTTCTCGCCGCTTCCAAGACCTGAGGTCACTCGGCGAGGTCATGAACCGTCCTTGCTACAGAAACTGGACTTCTTCAGTCATCCACGACGAGGACGTCCGACTGCTGCAAAAGTGCCACATTGAACTTGTCGTCCACTTGTTTCACGGCTTGAACGCACCATGGCCGTTCCAAAGCCTCAGTGTTGTCGCGCCTCCAGGAGTTGCAGTCGTCAACGAAGACAATTTGGAGTCCTGTACGCGAAACGTAACGTATTTCATGCGTGAAATCCACAACGTTCAAGAAGGTCTTGGTCATGCACCCGCTTCGACGCCAGTGGATGTCCAATGCCTACACAGATTGTACAATGGACTCGCCAATGCACTGCCGCGTGACCTGGCCACTCCAGCAGCTCTCCAAAATCAACCTCCTCCTCTTGGTGCAGCTATCGTTCCAGACATAGCACCCGATGAGACCTTCGAAGCTATCATCCAGGGCATGAAGGAGTCTCGGGCGACAGACACAGATATCATGAAGCTGGTGTTCCATTGGACAACCTTGACTCTGCACAAGGAAATGTGGCGAAAAGATGTGATGGAGTCGGTAACCACTGATGGAGTCTTGTCGCGAGGAGGATTCAGAGCGAGAGAAGAAACAGGATTGAAGAGATTCAGGTTGAAGCCTTGAGCTTTTCTTGTTCCGTCGTTTTCCGGATTAGAAGCTAGCGTTGGTTGTTCCTGCGTGTTTTCAGTCGCGCTCACAGAATTTTGGCATGACTCACCTATTTACTTGATCAGGCATTGACCTGGTCGACACCTACTTCACGTTACTCGGTCAGGGCGAATGGGAAAGGTTTGATATCGGATAGCAAATAACGGCTCGGTCAATTCATTGGTATCATGTCTTCCAAAAAGTAAAGATTACATCGCCTGCAACCTGTGCGATCATAGGCGTCTTCGATGTAGTAGCAACCTCAAGCCATCTATTGAGGGGGCTGGTAAGGGGTAACGAGCATTTCACTAAACCTGTAAATGTGTCAGTGACTCGACATCCAGTATTACGAGTAGCAGTTTGTACTCACTTCTCAAGCTTCTCCTTTCCTCTAACCTCCTCAACAAGCAGAGGCATCTTGACGACGTTGAACTCGTCGTACAGATCCTCGATTTGCTCGAGGTACTTCTTCTGCATCTTTCTTCTCGAGTTGCACTGCTCGCAAGGGTTGTTCTCCTTGGGGAACAGAAGCTGGTTGACAACAATAGCATGTGTGTCAATTTCATAGCTGTTCAACTCCTGGATCATTCTCTCCGTCTCGTACAGTGACAAGAACTCGGGAATACAGACACAGACAAAGGTGGTCAGATCTGCGTTCTTGAACTGAGTGTTGACCTCGCCGATGGTAGCGCGCAGGTCCTCCATCTTCTTGATGATGTCGTCGAGGCTTTGACCTTGGGGGAGGCCGCCGCGGGCACCGAGGATGCCGTTGAGCATGGGGCCGAATTGGCCGGAGAGCTGTGAGATCTTGCCAAGGGCCTTTTCCATGACGGTGGGGAATTGGAGGAAGCGGAGGGTGTGGCCGGTGGGTGCTGTGTCGAAGATGATGCATTCGTAGCTGAGCGACTTGACTTGCTTGAGGACTTCGGCGAAGGACATGGCTTCATCGACACCAGGGATCTGTATGTTGAGTGATCAGTACTGTGTCTCTTTGCGCAAGAGGAGTGCAGCGATGCGACAACTCACGCTGAAGGCAAGGTCCTGCATCATGTTGCCCATGCCGCCGAGACCAGACATGGCGTCCTGAGCCTCCTCACCACCAGCATTCAACATGTCGGTGATAGAACCGTTGGGGTCAATCTCCATGGCGCTGAGGTTGTCGAAGCCATTAACAAGACGGGCGTCCTTTCCGAACTTCTGGTTGAAGGCATCGGACAAGTTGTGGGCAGGGTCGGTCGAGATGAGGAGAACGTTCTTGCGGTGCTTTGCGAGCTGGATGGCCAGAGAGCAGGAAGTTGTTGTCTTGCCGACACCACCCTTACCACCGACAAAGATCCAGCGGAGTGACTTTTGGTCGAGGATGTTCTGCAGCGAGGGAGCCATCTCGTCGTCTGTGTTGATGAGAGCGGCCATGTTGATAGTTGTGTCTTCTGTACTTCTACGCGACTGGTCTAATAGCAAAGATATATAGTCTAGGAGTTTGTGAAGGGTGTAAACACGTGGTAGAAGTGACAGATGATGGTTTCTTGGAATTGAGATGGCTAGAATGATCGAAAGCTGGTTGCGGGGCAGTGCGAGCTTCGTCATATTTTGCACTAATTTGTGAAAACGGGTATCAATACTTTATGCATCCTGCTACATAACTCCCAAGCTCCTCCCTATGCCCTATTTACACCAGACTCCATGCTTTTTGTAATTTCCATAGGGCCAACACTTCAGTCTCCTGAGTGAAATTACGCTCGTCACTGACAGCCTGCTTGAGGCGTGTAGGCGTTTCACCGACGTCCACATGCTCCTCGTCTCGGAGCATCGTCTGGAGGCGTAAACTGCCTTGTGAATGCATGGCTAGATGCTGCTCTGCGCTGGCTTTTGGTCTCAAGTCTATTTCCTTTTCGTACCTCATGCGCCGGATACAAGTAAGTCGAGCATACCCTGAGTTGAGTATGCGGCTTGTGCCAACTCTGAGCAATGTCTGACCTTGCGGTGAAGTTGGTTCAGGAGGTCGTCGATCTCAGGCGAATCCATGGCTTGCTCTGAGTAAAGGTCCAATAGGAGCATGGCAACATCGCTCGTAAGCTTGATGTAGCGAGGGTGACCAATGTACTTGATGACCCAGCGGAGGATAGGCTGGAGAGATGTCTCGTCACGTCCCTTGAAGGCAGTGCGCATGGCGGATCTGTGGCGGAGAGCGGTAAGGAGGGTGAGCATGTTGGGGTTGTAGAATTTCTGGATATTGGTCAGCATTTCAGTTTACATAGCAATAGCGTCAAGACTTACTGTGGCTCCGAGCACCATGTCAACAGCGAGAGCGTATTTACCGTTTCGTAGAGCAGACTCCCACTTTGACTGGTTTCTGATGTTGCCGCGTGCGTTACCATCGATGACAATGTCAGCGCCCTCTCCGGTAAAGTCACGACCGCGAAGGGCCTTCTTGTCGCCTTGTCGCAGCTTCTTGGCCTTCTTTCTATCGTACTCCTCAATAGTACCAGCAACCAAAGCTTGCATTTCCTTCTCCTTCTCTCTTGCTGCTGCCTTTTGCTCGCCTGACAGACGTGTGCGGACTGACAAGAGACCTGATTGCATACCGACTGCGAGATGTCTGTCTTCTCTGCTTGCGCCAGCTCCGACAACGCTCAGCGAAAGAACGGGGCTGGGGTACTTGAAACCAGCCACGACGTTCCATGCTGAAGTCTCGAAGACCTTGACGTGTCCGTCCAGACCACCACTGACCAATCTTGTTCCGTTATTCGCCAGGCACAGAGATGTGACAGTCTTCTGGTGGTTCTTGATCAAGTGCAGGGGCTTTCCGGCGACCAGATCCAAGACACTGATTTGGTTGTCGGCACTTGCAAGCACCTGAGTTCCCGAGGGCATGGGCAGAACGCTCTCAATAGCAGCGGCATGCTTGAAGGTCATGACAGCGCGCTTAGGTGCTCTTGAATCCCAAAGACGGACAGTCTGATCGTAACTTCCAGACACAATCAAGTTGCTGCTCTGTCCGGGCATGAAAGCACCGCTGCGAACGTAGTCCTGGTGTCCAGAGAAGGTGGTCATGCTCGACTCGCTGGGCAAGTCCCACAGTCTGACCGTCTTGTCGTCACTACAACTCATGATTGATGTGAGGTCGTTCGGGTTCCACCTTGTGACCCAGACTGGCTGCTTGTGTTCCTTCCATGTCTTCAAAATAGCTCTTGATCCTGTGTCGAATGCTTGAATAGCACCACTGTCTCCACCAGCGACAAGCACACGTCCATCGCGACGAATCTCTCCCGAATGCGCAATGTCATCGTAGCCGAATCGCGTGATGGTCTTCAACAGCTTGCGTGTTTTTGACGAGAAAATTTGCACTCTGCTTCCGGATGTGACTGCGAAAGTATCTGAAGGCGGCGTTACGAGCGGGTTCGTAGGTGACGGAGGGAACGAAATGTGCGTGATGGGATTTGAATGCGGCGAGGGCACCAGTTGCTGTGATCTGAATCCTTTCCAGTAGCGCTGATCAGCGGTAATAGCCTCGGGGCCAGCAGCCAGCTTGAGAGGCTGCAATGATTGTACTTCGGCCGCCATTGTGTCGTTGATATGCAGTATTCTTGTCGCGAAAAAGATGGCCGAAAGGTGGAGAGGCTTTGGCACTTTTTTCGAGGCCGCCTTATCTTATCAATCAAGCACATCAACGCACAGACTTTGACAGGGTCATGCCCTTGACTAGCACAAAAAACAGTCGGCGACATGTAGATACCGTAATGTTGTCGAAGTGGCTTTACAAATTTGCTGAATATCTTCCTAGTCACCGAGGGCGATCTATCAAAGCTTTTTGTCTGTCTAAGGCATAAGATTGTTAGGTTATGGTCCAATATTCCCAAATCAATACCTCTCTCTAGGAAGTCGACATCAGACTGTCGGTTTTCACCGCTACACGCAACCGTCCAAGTGATTCATCTCCAAAGTTTGTATGCCTTTCTGATTGACGAGACACATGGCGATCAGTCGCATTGACGAGACACAAATTAGCAAATATCATACCGACATCGCGAAGTAGATACTGCACATCCGAATCAACCTCCCATATACACACGCGCCAGCAACACATCCCTCCCATCCAGTGCGCGCAAAAACAAAACTATAACCCATCTCTCACAACTTTGGCAAAACAGAAACCCCCCAGAAGACTAGCTCTGGAGGGGAGAGAAAGCAAGCTTTCGTCGTAATTGTTGTCGGGTGAGGATTACTGGGACCTCTAGTCTGATTAATCAATGGCGTGAATCAAACCGGTGAGCCCGGGTGATAGTGAGCGACGAGCTTCTTAACAACTACACCATCTCACCGATTCGATGGTGAGAGATGGATTTGTTCTAATATGAACTCGACATTTCTTGTGGATTGTTTCTCCTCACCCTTGAGAGAGAACATTGCAGCGATGACGATGAGGGAGGCATGAGAACACTTACAGAGTACGTGCTCACTTACTCTCGACATCATAATCACAAACCGCAGGACACGACAGACCTCAAATCACAAGGAAATACGAAAAAGGACAAACAACCAAAAAGGTGAAGAAAGCAAGAACCAAATCTCTGTTTTGTTTTGCCCACTGGAAAAGGTAGCGCTATTTGATGGATAGCCTCCTTGTTTCTCCAACCCACCAAAAACATCGATAATGATCATTGCCATAAAGCCTTGCTGCGGAATTGGTGAAGAAGAGAAGGGACAAACGATGTAAGAGAACTCTAAAACATTGTGTCGGAAGAGAAAACGACCTGGCCTACAGAAAGAACATCACTCGAGAGAGTCATTCTGGCCAAACTCAAAGTTCGTCCTCGAGGAACTTGTAAGCAAACTTGAAATCTCCCTTTCTACGGTTCATCCTGTGAAGTGTGTTAAAAATAGGAAAAAGAATAAGAGTATGGGGGAAGTCTTGACGTACCATGTGCTTTCATAGTCAAAGAAGCGATATGTTCCTTGTTCGTACTCCTCGGTGATGTTCTTGGGCTCTTCGTGTCGTTGGAACCAAGTCTGGTACTGCTTGTGGAAGCGCCAACTTTGACTCTTCAATGCCTTTGCCGCCAGGAACTGCTGGTAAGTACCCTGGCGGTAGTAAAAGGCGTAGAACAGTGTATCCGTCTCAATTCTACTGTACAGTCGCGGGTCGTCAAACACAGTGAGAGGCTCTTGGGGGTAGTGAGCCGGTGTGTAAGCATACGGCGATGCTGGCTTGTAGTGGTATGGTTTCTCGGCGTCCATAGGTGTGGGCATACTGCTCCGTGACAAGGAGAGCAAGTGGTCCTCTGGTACCGGTGGATTCGCTGAGATGGCACGCTGCTTTGTGGCGGTGAAAGAGTCAAGCAGGTCGGACAAGCTTGACGGCAGATGATAGATGGACTCGTCCTCTTCATCCTCTTCTACTTGTTGCTGCTGTGGTTGTTGTGGTTGCTTAGATGACTCGCCATTTGTGAGAGCAACGCCAGAATCCTGCGAGGGCTGTTGAGCTTGCTTTCCATTCTTCTTGACCTTGAGCTCCGGGGCAGGTGGAGCAGGTTCTTGAGCGGGCGACGGAGACTTGGCAGGTGGCTCTTGAGGTTTCGCAGGTTGAGGCGGCGGCGGTTGCGCCGGTGAAGGTTGGTGAGTGACTGGTTGTGAAGGGGTTGGAGCGGGCGAAGCAGTCGAGCTTTGTCGAGCGGTCGCGGCGGTCGCACCAGGCGGCGGCGGAAGGGGAGCGATGCCAACACCGCTCTTGTCGCTCGCGGCGGCAGCAGCTGCAGCCGAGGCGTATTTCAAAGTTTGACCAGTGGGAATGTTTGGCAGAGGAGCGGGCTTCATGCCCGGCGGCGCGTTGCCGTTTACGCTACTCGGTATCGAGGCATGCAGCGTAGCTAGTGCTGGTAACGGCGACTTGAGCTGTACTGACGGTCTCCTGGGCTGAGCGCTGGGGATGTCGACCGAGGATTGCTTTGTGAGCTTCGCCGGTGTGGGCTGTGCGACCTTCTGTACCGGCTCAGGTTGTTCCGGACTATCGTCGTGTTGTGATTGGTTGTCTTGTGAAGACACGCGATCGTCTTCACCTTGCAGACCAAACATTTGCTCGTCGGCGTCGAGGTTTAGATCGTCGTAGATTGTGTCGTCCTCCATGAAATCGACTTCCTGGTTGTTCTCGACATAGTACTTGATGCCTTCTTCGATGTCCTTGACTTGGTCTGTATCCACTCCGCCGTTTTCCAGAGATCGTAGTAGTAGTTCGAGCTTTCCTTGGTGCCATTTATGTCGTTCGGCCATTCGTTCCAGCTCTGCTATCCTGTCGGCCTTGGCCGTGTCCTTCTTTCCCTTCTTCATATTCGCTTGTAATGTCTCGGCTTCTGCTTCTGTGACCTCGATCTGTCTTTCCAGCTCTTCAACCATATTCCCCAAGAAGTCGCATATCTCGAGCTTCTCTTTCTCTTTCGGATCGAGCTTCGCGGCAGCTGATAGACCTTCCTTGGAGAAAGCTTTTGTCTTCATTTCCTTTTCGACGGCCTTGAACTTTTCCATTTGCTTTGGGATGCGTTAGCGACAGGTGTGGCAGACTGAGGATGGCTCTTGATACCGTCTCGATCAGCTTACGCTGATCTAGCAATGGCTTCTTGTCCTTGATGTCATTCTGGGCAGCCCATGCCTTGATCTGGTCTCGCGACCTTTGTAGCTTCTTGATCTCCTTTTTCAGGTTGTCCTCGAGCTTCTCTTTTTGCGAGGGATTCGTCGATTGTTGTAGCTTGTCGTAGATGCCCTCGAATGCTTGCACACCTTCGGCAACACGTTTGAACGTCTGTCGCCAGTCAACAAATTGGTCAACGCATCGCGCACATGTTCGCGCACCTTGTCAATTTCTTGCTGTAGCTTTCGTTGTGCCATTGCTGATTATGTAGCCCTCGTGCGTGGGCTCCGCGGGGGTGTCGAATGGGGTTATGGCGAGGCAATTCGGCGTGTAGGGGGGAGGGTGTCTCAGGATCCAGGGAGGTGATTCGACAGCTCTCCATCAACTCGAAGTGATGGAATTGTTGGCACGAACGAAGACGAGTCGAGATGTGGATGCGCCGTGTGCGACTGTCGCAACCTCTCCACGTTTGTTGCCGCTGCGACTTTCCCACTGATGCCAAGCCGCCAGCAAGGTCGGGTTTACGTGCGTTTCGTTGCTTTGACTTTATCGATTCGACCACCAAAACCACCGCACTCGTATCTTACTATTCGACCCTGTAATTCCATCAGAGAGACGTCCAAGGTAGATCAAGCTGTGTTGTATCTCTGCCATCTCTTACTCTCCCCTGTTTCCTATCATATCAGCCCAACACCATGAGAAGTACGAACCACAGCTCTCTCGTTCCCTTACCTCATCGTATTGATTCCCTTCAGCTGTCATTCAACGGGTCAAGTCAGCTTCGGTCACTGTAGATGGCCAACTTATCTCAACTATTGGCAAGGGCTTGCTTGTACTAGCTGCCATTGGCAAGGAAGACACCCAAAAGGAGGTCGAGTCCATGGCCAACAAGATTCTAAAGGCCAAATTATGGGACAACGACGAAGGTGGTAAATGGAAATGGGGTGTCAAAGATATCGAAGGCGAGGTCCTCTGCGGTACGTATGGATTACCTTCCTCACACGACCAACCTCTGACAGTGCTGTAGTATCTCAATTCACCCTCCTTGCCTCTGTCAAGAAGGGTAACAAACCCGACTTTCACAAATCCGCCAACGCAGAAAAGGCAAAGGAGCTTTACGACCAATTCTTCAAGAAAGTTCAGTCCCTATACCAGGAGGAGAGAGTCAAGGATGGTGTCTTCCAAGCAATGATGGATGTAGCTCTTGTCAACGATGGACCGGTAGGTGTAGATTATACGTGCGAAGACGGCGCGGTAAATACCTCGTTTTCTGCCAACGTACCTGATGCTAATGTTCCCTGTCGCAGGTTACCATCCAAATAGACACAGATCCTCCCAAGATGGACAACCCTACAGGGTTCGATCTCCCTGGTGATCCTTTCACCCACAAAGGCAAGATGCAAACGACGTTCGAGCTTCCAGCTTCGCTTCTGGAATAGTTAGCACAGTTCGTGCTCTGCGTCTCTTTATGATGCTTTTAAACTTAATCTTGTCGGGCGGTGTTTTCTCTTTCCCATGATACCATTTAGCATACAGGATAGAGAGTCTTTTAGTTCCATGTAATATCAACCCAGTCGAATAGAACGGCATCTGCTTTTCAGTTTACATTTTACTTTGAATGATAGTGTGCAGTCGGGTTCGATACAAGTCCCAGATAGGCAATTTGGCTGGTGATCCAAGGGCGTGGGGTATCACTTGGCGGCGCATGCGAATAGAAGGTCCTAGAAGCTATCAACACCTTCAATATTTCACTCTGCTTGCTGTCTTTTGGTCGCATACCACTTTCCCTTCTCACCGAAGATCGTCATATACTCAGGAACTTACACACCAAACCAACAATGGCAGAGAGCAAGCGTAGCCGTGTCTTCTTCGACATCAACATCGGCAAGGCCAGTGCTGGCCGAGTCACCTTCGAGCTGGTAAACACTTTCTATGCGAGTCCGACTAAAACGCTGCAACCGACTAATCCGAATCGCAGTACAACGATGTCGTTCCCAAGACTGCTGAGAACTTCCGCGCATTGTGTACTGGCGAGAAGGGCGAGGGCAAGGCTGGCAAGCCTCTTCACTACAAGGGCTCTTCTTTCCACCGTGTGATCAAGTCTTTCATGATCCAGGGTGGTGACTTCACTGCTGGCAATGGAACTGGCGGCGAGAGCATCTACGGAGAGAAGTTCGAGGATGAGAACTTTGAGCTCAAGCACGAGAAGCCCTTCTTGCTGAGCATGGCCAACGCTGGTCCTGGTAAGTCACCTTGTCGTCGCGAGACGTAGATGCAACTGCTGACCATCTCCCTAGGCACCAACGGCTCCCAATTCTTCGTTACCACCGTTTCTACTCCCCACCTCGACGGAAAGCACGTCGTCTTCGGTGAGGTCCTCGGCGGCAAGAGCATTATCCGCACCATCGAGAACACTGCCACTGGTCCCAACGACAAGCCCAACAAGGAATGCACCATCGTCGACTGCGGTGAACTTAGCGGCGAGGACTACGACAAGGCCAACCAAAAGATTCCCGACAGCACTGGAGACCCATACGAAGACTTCCCTGAGGACCAGGGCGAGGACATTCCTGGACTTGAGATTGTCAAGATCGTCAACGACCTCAAGACCAGAGGAACCGACGCATTCAAGAAGGGAGATATCGCACTCGGTCTGGCTAAGTACCAGAAGGGTCTGAGATATCTTCACGAATACCCCGAGGCACTTGAGAACGACCCACCGGAGCTTGGCCCTGCACTTGCTTCGCTCAGAATCGCTCTCCACACCAACAGCGCTCTTCTGCAACTCAAGCTGAACGACTTTGCCGATGCCGAGAAGTCTGCCACAAATGCCATTGCTGTTCCTCAGATCAAGGCACCAGAGAAGGGCAAGGCCCTGTACCGCCGCGCTCTGGCAAAGAAGGGCCTGAAGAGCGAGGACGAGGCAGTCAAGGACCTGGAGGAGGCTCTCAAGTTCGTGCCCGAGGACGCAGCCGTCAAGAACGAGCTCGCAGCCGTCAAGAAGGCCAAGATCGACAGAGAGAAGAAGGAGAAGGCTGCCTACAGCAAGTTCTTCGCATAGACATTACACGACATCACGACCATAAACGGATAAAAAGCGGGAGGGGGAAAAGTATCTTGTGTATCGTATCTGATATCATAAAGGAGCGGGCAAGGAGTTATGGGCGTCTCAGCAGCATAGCGTAGCCGACCTTTGTCTTGGGTAACGATGCAATTATCAAAAATCAAATCGATTCGCAATCTTGTACTGCAGAGAACCCCTTGTGCTTCGTCGGATCTTTGTGCAACTCTTGTGACATACGATCTTATCATATCCAATTCATATCTTTTTCAGCTCTGTGTCAGCAACACGAAAAGCTCCGATCGCGTTTACCTAACCATGCCGTGTCGCAATAAAGTCAATGCTTACGAGAGCCATAACTCTCTCTGCTATGGTCCAGCTGGATATAAGAAACACCCTTGACTCGGTCGTATCGGGTCGGCAATTGCAGGCACAAAGAGCGCTAAAGCACGTCTAAAGCGCGATAAGGCAGTCCCGAACATCGGGTTCGCGCTCCCCTATCCTAGCCACCACATCAATCTCAACCGGGCGGCGCCAGTTGTGAGCCTCTTTGTCCCTCCTTTGCTCGCTTACAGAAGGTGCGATGCTATCTCGGGGATGATCCGATGCTGTTTGGAGTCATAGTTGGACGCCCGCGGGCCTTCCTTTTCTGGTTGCTTTCTTGCATGACATCGCTGCTGCTTCTACGAGGTCGGTCTAGCAAAAGTCAGATAAGCGTGGCACCGCATGGTCACAACATGAGTAGAGATGATGATGATGATAGGTTTGCAAAAAGCAGCAGCATCGTCGACGACCAATCGCTCCATGTGTCACGAGGCAAGGGCGTGGAGAAACAAGTCTACAGATCATCTGTCAAACCAATGGAACCAAGCTGTCAATCCAACCGCATCTGGATCTGTGCTCGACAGCTCTCCAATTTCCCGGAAAGCAGCACCGGCTGGGCTAACAAACCGCCGAGGACGAAGGATACCTTCACGTTCCAAACACGACCAATGAAGTTGCTTCCCTCCCCACGTTCCATTGCCCTTGGCTGGCTCGCGAGCACCGCACGTTGACGTTTCTTTCTTCATCTCTGTTTTTTCTCCTTGAACTGACATGACACTCGGGGGGTTCTGGAAGCTCCAGCAGCCAAAGGATCTCACACACCTCTACCAGATGATCGTAAAACCAGTAGGATGCCAAGCGAGCTAAGGTTTGTATCTGTCCAAATGTGGCGCTTCTAGTATGCCGTTCCAGAGGGACCCTCCCTTATCAATGCGTTTGCAAGCAAGCAAAATGGATACAAACCTCCCCACTCCGCGATAAAACCCTTAGCGGAGCCGTGGATCCTATTATTCAGTGTTACCATCGTTTGTCCAATGCTACGGTAGTGCTTTTACTTTTCTTTATATCCTGGGTTTTCCCTTGCTATCGGAAGGAGATTTTTCTTTCCTTTTTCTCGTTCTCGTGTTTTTGCAGTCACACCCTCTTTTTACGGTTCAAGCCTCTTGGAAACGCTTGTCTCCGTTTGTACGGGTGTCGAGATCGCGTCGAAGGATTTTATGTTTCAGTCTCTCTGACGCGCTGCTTCAAGACACCGGGGGACCCTCACAACTCGCCCGAGTCAGCCAGCCCACACACCCATCATCTTCCGGACATACCCATGCCGTCATAGGTTTTTGCTGGTCATTTTTCCATCCTTTGATATATATGAGGCCATGGCGATAAGAATGTTTGCGACAAATTCTGCTGCAGATGCAAGAGGTTCATTTGTCACCCATACAAATTTTGCTGCTTCACATTTACATTCCACACGTACTGGCCAGAACGAGCAATATACATCCAGACCAATCTTTAGCAGGGCTAGGACAGCACCCAACGAGTTACTCCGCGAGATGCAAGGACTTCAGATTAGGACGCCAGTGAATGCTGGAAACTACAAGATGACAACGACAAATCAATCATCGAAAAATGATGTGAATGATCAAGAAATGCTTACTCCTCCTTCTACACCCGCGCAAGCGAAGCTTGAAGAGCAATTTCCTTCGAGGCGGTCACTGGATGCTTCGCACGTACCCGAGCTCAACTTCTCACCTGATCTTTCACGGGCAGAGTTGTTGGGTGAAGGTGTTTGGAGTAAAGTGTATCGCATTTCTGCTACACCTTTATCACAACCTCAGGTGGGACGTCCTCTTACCCCACCATCTACACCGCATAAATCCTTCTTCGGACTACCTCAACATTATGCCATCAAAACGGCAACACGTTCGGATGCTGCTGCAGTCTTCCAAGCAGAGGCCAATATACTCACGCATATCCAATCCTACGACTCGAGTGCCGACTACGTGGTTCCGTTCCTCGGCCTCTGCACTTCCACTCCAACACCATCCCTCCTCTTCCACTGCGCAGATGCCGGAACCCTGGAATCTCTAACCGAGTCCTCGACCTCGCTCTCACGACCAGAAGTCCTGGATCTATTCCTCCACGTCATGCCTCAACTAACACACGCCCTTTCCTTCCTCCACACCACAACAAGCACAATCCATGCGGATATAAAACCAGCGAATATACTTTTAAACTCGACCATTTCTGGCCGACCCCTCGCCCGCCTTGCAGATTTCAGCACCGCTTTCGTTGCGTCTGCACAACCATCACAACACTCAGGAGGCGGCACATGGTCCTTCATGGCACCCGAACAACTCTCCCTCAACCCTTGTCTCTCCACCCCTTCTTTTTCCTCTGATGTCTACTCCCTAGGGATTTCCCTGCTGTCTTTCCTCTGTGGTGGAAACCCGTTTTCCTCTCTTCTGTCCAATAACTTCAGACTCCGTGAAGCGGTGAAGATGGGCGATGCGATTAGTTGGGGTATGCAAGAACCTGCATTTGAGCAAAGGATTGGGGCGTTGCAGAAGGAATGGGAAGGCAGAGGGGGAGAAGGTAATCTTTTGAAACTCGTGGCCGGGGCGGTGAGGAAGAAGAGGGAGGATAGGTGGGATGCTGGGGAGTGGTGTAGGAGGGTTGATGAGGCGTTGGTGAAGGTGAAGAGGGAGAAGGAGGAGGATATTGTGGGGTTGGGGATTAGATGCTAGATACTGCGTCGGGATCCGTTCATGATATTTGGGTTTCGAATTCGGGGAGATTGATGTGTTGGATGCATCGATTGGCGTTTCTTTTGGGACTTTGATTTTTTGACATTTCCTTTCTTTTCATTACAGGCACGATACCCTCACTACAAGATTTTTACAGGAAGGTTTAAAAGGTTATATAAGGCGATATACCTAGGGATATATGGGACAGAGACAGAACCATACAGAAATTATCCATTTCATAGCATTGATCAGACATGACTTTGATTTTGTTTCTTTACACTTTCATGTCTCTTCTATGACCAATCATATGCATAATTTTGCTTCTCCATAGCTCAAGCATCTTTAACAGCATACCACAAATGCACTCCATTCTGAACGACCCACCCAACCAGCTTCCACCCAAACACAGCGCAAGCCCTCTCACCCTTCTCCAACTTCATCTGTCCAATTTCTCCCATAGCGAAGAACTTGAACCACACAACCACCAGCAAAATCCTCACAACCAGATCTATCACCGACAGCAATCCTTCAAAGCCCAAGAAATACGTGTCGGCAATAAACACTTTAGTGACAGTATCCCTATAAACCGCTGCCAAACTAGTTTCTTCAACACGAAGTAGAACCGATGCATTTTTCAAAATCTGTGCTTTAACCACATCGCTGTAGTTGCCGTCGTCATGAAGGAGGGATATAGCGAAATGATCAAGTGGTGAGGAGGGCATTTTGCGGATATCTTGGACGCTGGCTCTGTCGCTGATGGTGGTATCAGAGTCGGGATATGCAGTAGTTGGAGGTGGAGAGCGGAGACGTTGGAGCAGTTGCCAGCGATATCGATCGATTTTGCCGAGATTGGGTTTTGTGGTGGAGGAAGAGGTAGAGGAAGAAAGCAGGAGAGGTAGATTTTCTGCGGCTTCAAAGACGATAGTGCGGTTCTTGGGATCAGTATGCAGAGATTCGCGGTCGAAGGCTTCGGTGGTGTGAGAGTAGTGTACGAAGCGTGTGTAGAAGGCTGGAGAGATGACTCGTAATGTCAACTCCTTCACCTCGTTCTCATCTTTCGTAAGGCGCGATGTCATTGTGACAGACTCGCCCAATCCACCTGCTGGTGTGTAGGTGAGTCTCAAAGGCGAAGATACCTTGTCGACCAAGGAACCAAGGTAAGCACGAAAGTAAGCTTCTAGAATCGCTTCAGACGAAGTATGCGTGCGTCCGATACTCGATGCCAGGACCTCTGGTCTAAACCAAACGTGCATCTTACGCTTGAAGTACAACTGGTATGCTTGAGCGATGATTCTTGGGAAAGTCAAAAAGCCGACCCAGAACCAGGATGCTAGTAGTCTCAGAGCTTGAGAAGTGCTCATGGTAGTGGGATCCATGTGATCACCATCTGAGTACACACGAGCAACCAACTTGGCATGTGCTTTGGACGAGTTGAGAACGACGACGTTATCAAGAACTTTCGCTCCAGTCTTCGAAGCAGCGACTGGGTCGGCTGCGGTCAGAGAATATGTGCCTTTACGCGAATTAAAAGGTGAGACATGGAAATCCTTGACCCACGCATTGGTGAATTTGGTTGCTTTGGCAGGTGCCTCGAAGCCATCTGGGACAGACTCGTCTGAAGCCTTCTCTTCAGATTTGAGAAGATATAGACGGCGTTCTCCAAAGGTATTGTTGACTTCCAGGACCATCATGGTCAGCTTTCTTGAGCTGTCGTAGATGTACCAGAAAGACACGGGGTTGAATGAGTAGCCTAAGAACTTTGGTGCTGTCACTAGGTAGGCAAAAGACCAGGCTTTATCCGGTACGCCCTATCACTCTTTAGCTTCTAGAATCAGGTTCTCGTGATTTTCTGACATACCTCTCCACGGAGATAGCATCGTAGACGCTCCTCAAGTCCACGCTCTGGTCCACCTCGATACAGATAATCCGCAGCATTGACATTGAACCATCCCTTCCTTCTCTCATTCGGCGGCAATAACTCCAGATTGGTAGAAAGCATAGATCCAGCACAGCCCTTGAAGTTGACAGGTACTCCAACAGAGAAGTAAGAATACGCAAAAGAGTGCTTCTGAGGAAACATTCGCGAATGCGTAATTCGTCCAGGCAGCAGTAGAGGTGGCAAGAACTGCTCTTTTGATGACCCATCCTCCTGCTGAGGAACGAATTCAGATGGTTGTGCTTCTCCTCTCCAGACGATCAGGCCAGCAAAGATCATCAATAGTATAAGGCAGGCGAAGACTTGGAACTCCACGAGTCGTGTTTCCAGAATCCATGATGGAGGCTTCAAGTCATTTATTCCATGGTAGTATATCCCCACTAACAGAGTGATCGCGATGTCTGTAAAGAAAGTCGAATCGAGTCCTCTTAGTATCCACAAAGGTTGTAGAAGTGCTTCGCGGAGTGGTCGGCGTCCATAAGGCAACATGCAGGTGTTCAAGATCGAGATCACGACGAAGAAGGCAGAGCCCGCTTTCTTGACGAGCGTATCATTACTGCCCTTGGTTCGCACTCCCATCCCGTTTTGCAATGCTTTGGTAAGGTCCAGGTGGTTGCATTGTCGACATATCGGGTGGTTGGCGATCTGGAAGCCAAACGCGCAGAGCCGCATCGGAAGGAACGGCTGTGATCGATGACGTTTTCCATCACGAGATATATATTACTCCGATCCTCATACCAGACATCCACTTCCAACTTCTGAGACTTCGTGTGAGGAACAAATCAAATCGTACACTTCGTGAAAGTTCGCCCCTGTAGTACAACTCTTCCAATTGATAATTATTAATTGGTGTGCAAAAACGCCGTATGAACTAAATTCTCTCACCAACACCGCGAACCACCGTTCAAGTCCTTGACTACTCAAGGTGGCGCCAAATAGATGACTGATTGCGTCCCGATAGCCCACTCATCCACCCTCGGTCCTAGGATTCTTTCTTTCTTGTTCCAAGCAATTCTGCCAGATACACCTCCAGTAAAAGTATCGAAACCACCGGTGTTTCCAACCATATCTGTCGTTACACGCTGTAACAACACCGTTGGTGTCGGTCTGTTGTTTGGATCATATCTCATACAATCCTCCGCAAGATCCCGAAGCGCCTGGCTGTAATTGGCTCTTGGGTGTTGGAAACTCGCTGGTAGCAGCTCTCTCTGTTGGGGGTTCGCAAATTGGAGGAAATGATGTGCTGGTGGTACCAACACAGGGGGGTTGTTTGTGAAGCGCCACTCGGTGTCCCTGGATTCAGATTTTGATCAGTATCATGTCCTTGGAAAGGGCTGCAACATCGACTTTGAGACTTACGGAAGCACTGGCTCCAACCGCATCAAACAGCAGATGAGCAGACCGATGTTCCAAACATTTGTCCTTGCCGAGAGTGTCAAGCCGGGAACCTCCCAACCTCCACCATTCTTTGACAGTTCCTACAACTCCCGTCAGTTTCGATACATGAATCCACAGGCTCTACATTTGTTATAATACCGGTGATCCAAAATCTGGTTGCATCGGTTCGAGTAATGCATTATTATTGCGCAATATTGCCCCCGCGGTGAGATAGCGAGAACCCCCAAAATCAGCCAACTAAAACATGTGTCAGCAAGACTAGATTCGAGCTGAAGGGCGACCGTCTTCACGCCTTACCTTAGGCACTGGCCATATTTTAAATCGCTGGGGATCATGCGTTCCTAGAAGGACTTTTTCCAATAGTCAGCTCTCAACCTTTGTCAAGACTAGAACGGAACTCACTATTGCTCGTTGACATATCTCCATGAACAAAGTTGGCATGCTCCATCTCAATGGCGCATTTTGCAAGAGCTTCGAACATCATCCAGATAAATCCTTCCTCGAAGAGTTTGTTGGCCGCCTTGTGTCGTCGAATCAAGTAATAGAGATCGCCATAAGGGCAATACTCAAGGTAGAGCTTGAATCTCGCTACACTGACAGCCGGTTGGTTAGCAAAGGCCTGAGCAATGGGCTGGCCCTGAGTATTGGTCCCATAAGGACCTCTCAGGTCACCATAGCCAAGGCACTCCACCATGAATTTACCGTCGCCAGCGTTGGCGGCCTGCAATCGTGTGAACAGGTCGACGCTTATCTCGTGTTCTCTGGGTTCGGTTCCGACTTGTCCGTTGCGCCAAATGTCGACACGATTCCACTCTGTAAGTCCAGGCACATTTTCCTTCACAATCACTCGATCGATGATTCGGTCACGAGCGTCGAGACAACACCAGAGATGCACTATGCCTGATCCACCTTCTGCAAGCGGATCTTCTCCTGAAATGTTCCTAGGCTGTATTGGCAGCCACCGCCCTTGATTCAACGCGTGTGTCGCGCTTGGAACGGTCGGATGTACAAAACCCCATCTCAGGAACGTGTCGATAAGTTTATCCTGTGCACCTTTGAGAAGGTTACCAAAAGCGTGTATGTCGATAGCTGGAATCAGAGGTCTCGGAGCTCGAGCTGGTGCTGCCATGACGTAAAAAATCGTGAGTGGTAAATAGAAGGAGAATAGAACGGTCCACGCACTACAAGCTCACCGAGAGATTATACTGGTACATCGGCTTGTCTTTGCGTCGCATCCGGTATTCATTCTGTCGCAAACGGATTTAAACAAAGACGGCTTCAGAATGTATCGACGCTGACGGGTTCTTTGTCTTGACAATGCTGTCGCTGCCGATATCAAAGTGTGCTGCTGATGTTTCTGTCAATGGATCTGACATGACGACCACCTGTATATCAAAAGGCAACATGTTGACTACGACTGTAAAACGACAAGTTTGTAGATGTGGCTTTTATTGTGTCGGCGGTTATAGGGCAGCTGGAATGCAAGGCAGTCGCGCCTTCCAGAAGCATCTTACTTCGCCAAGAAGCCCTGGAATGCTTTCTGATCGATTACGACGTTGCCAACAGCTCTGAGCTTCTTCCTTCCCTCCTTCTGCCTCTCAAGCAACTTCCTCCTTCTACTGGTATCAGCTGCGTGCAACTTTGCCAAAACATCCTTTCGGAAAGGCTTGATGGTTTCACGGGCCACAATTCTTCTGCCAGCGACAGCTTGAATGACGATCTCGAACATTTGTCTGTCAACGTGCTCTTTGAACTTGGTGACCCATTGCTTGCCGATACGCTCGGCTTGGCTGTGATGACAAACACGGGCGACTGCATCGACGGGGATTTTGTTGACGTGTAGTTGCAGTTTGATGATGCTTGACTTGCGCCAACCAGCGTCTTCATAGTCAAGTGAAGCGTAACCCTTTGTCAGACCTTTGAGCTTGCCAAAGAAGTCGTCTACCAGTTGCGCTAGAGGTAGCTCGTATTTCAAGATGACTTGTGTCGATGTGAAGAATGTGAGTTCGCTCTGCACACCTCGGTTACCCTCGCACAACTCAATAACCTTGCCAAGATATTCCTCCGGCATTGTGATTGTAGCAAGCACATATGGTTCCTGCAACTCCTGGACCTTCTGATGCAGAGCATCGGTCTCGGGAAAGTCGTTTGGATTAGAGACGATGGTTTCCTTGCCCTTGGGGTCGATAATCTTGAAGGGTACAGAGGGAGGAGTAATGATTATACTCGCTCCATGCTCTTGTCGAAGGCGATCCTCGAAGACCGAGCAATGCAATGTGCCTAAGAAGCCGAGACGCCAGCCTGCACCCAGGGCTTCCGAAGACTCTTTCTGGACGTAGACACTACGGTCGTTGAGCACAATCTGGTTGATGCTGTCCTCGAGATGCTCGTAATTACTTTGATCAACGGGGAAAGCGGCGACGAAAACCATGGGTTTAGGCTCCTCGAAACCAGGTAGCATTTCGACGAGTTTTTCCGAACCAACAGTGGTGTAGGTGTCACCGACCTTGGCATCTTGTGATCGCTTCATGCCAGGATTGAAGTAGATGTATCCGACCTGGCCTGCGCGCAACTTGGTCATAGGTGTTTGCAGAGGATACATGATGCCGACCTCGCCGACATAGTATCTGATACCAGTAGCGAATGAAGTGAGGTGATCGCCGGGCTTGACCTGACCCTGGAAGATGCGCACAAGCAGAATGACACCCTTGTAGTTGTCGTACCACGAGTCGACCAGAAGAAGTCGCAGCGGTTTGTTCTCGTCTCCTACAGGAGCAGGGATGTTCTCGACGACGCTGGGAAGCAATGCCTCGACATTGATACCAGACTTGGCCGACACCAACACAGCTTTTTCTGGGTCCAGTTCGAAGGTATCTCTGATCTGTTCGAGTGCGCGCGGAGGGTCGGCAGAAGGCAAGTCAATCTTGTTGATGACGGGTACCAGAGTAAGGCCTTGGGAAAAGGCAAGGTAGAAGTTGGCGACGGTCTGTGCCTGGACACCTTGACTTGCGTCGACTACTAGTAGAGCTGTGTTCTATTGTCAGCGCGTTGGCTTGAGAAGTCACCTCGTACAGTACATACCTCCACCGCAACTGGCGTAACTTCTCGAGACTTCGGCTCTGAAATCTACGTGACCAGGCGTGTCGACCAAGTGCAACATGTAGTCCAGTCCATTATGATTGTACAGCATGGTACATGTTTGGGCCTTGACGGTAATGCCTCGTTCTCGCTCGACATCGAGCTTGTCCAGAATCTGAGCATTTCCACCTTTTTCAATGACACCAGTGAGTTCGAGCAAGCGGTCGCTCAGGGTACTCTTTCCATGGTCGACGTGAGCGACGATGCAGAAGTTGCGGAAGCGGTCTATGGGGATGGCGGCGATACGTTTCTCGAGTTCGGATTGCACCTTAGCGACCTGGGCCAGTCTCGAGGGAGTCGTGTGGAAGAGGCGGGCATGATTGACGAAGGGCGCATTGATGTTGCACGCTCCGAAGCGTCTAGGAAGGGCGCGAAAGAAGCATCCTTGCATCTGGTCCTGCGGTCTGCCTGCCCGGGTCTGTCAAGTAGTTGGGTCTGAAAGGTGGTGCTGGACTTGGTGTCTTGCATGATTGTCGCGCTGCCTTTGTCGCACGGCCCGAAGCTGCCCGACCTCTCCCTCGCTGTCACCACCAAATCCACGACTCGCTAGCCATATACCCGTAATACCTCGCCCTCGACCTTCGCTTGTCTCTATCAAAGTCTTTCGTCAGTTGTTCGCCGAGAACTGCTCTTGTCGTTTTCGCTTTTTGTGCAGCTCTCTATTTGTTGCTCCGTCAATCACTGCATCAACAAACAACTCTTTTCTCTTGTGCTATCAACCACTACATCAATACATCGCAGGAGCACCAAAAATAATCATTTGTCATGCCACCAGCAAAGAAGGAGCCCAAAGAGAAGAGCACTCATAAGCTTGCCTTGAAAGGTCCGTATCGTCAGAGAACATAACCTCTCAGAATCTGACCCTGTACAGGCTCTTCCAAAACTGTCACCGAATTTGTACGACTCTCGATAGATCAATCATAAAACAGGAAGACTAACAAGATTACAGTTTGAATATTGCATCAACACTATTCTGTAAGTCGATGTTGTTGACTGCTGTCAGAGTGCTTTGCTGACTGCTGTAGATTTCAACGTGGTGTTTACCCACCGGAAGACTTTACAGCGTAAGCAGTCATGTCCTCTATACACATCGTCTTGCTTCAGTCTCTCACAAACTATGCAGAGTCAAGAAGTATGGCCTCAACATGCTGGGTAAGATGACTTCGCTACAAAGTTGGACGATTTCAAAGACTGATTATTCACCACAGTTTCCCAAGATGATCAGGTCAAAGCATACATCAAGAAAATCATGTCACAGCTGAACAAATGGATGCTCAAATCCAAGATCTCAAAACTGATCATAGTCATCACCAGCAAAGAGACTGGTGAGCCCGTCGAAAGATGGCAGTTCGATGTGGGTAACACCCTGTCCTTGTTTCCATACCAATTTGGACTCATCATAATCAGGTGCAAATATTCGGCAAAGAATCAAAAAAGAAAGGATCCAGCAAGACCGTAGATGAAAACGCTGATAGGTACGAGAGTACGCTTGCGTTGGGCTCTTTGAAGTTGCTGACCTTTGCGACAGCACAACCGAGCAAGCAAATGAAAAGACAGATCAGGACGTCCAACAAGAGATCCAGTCCATCTTCCGCCAGATCACAGCTTCCGTCACATTCTTGCCCATGCTTGATGGCAACTGCACCTTCAATGTCCTGGTCTATGCCGACCAAGATTCCGAAGTTCCTCTGGAATGGGGTGACAGTGATGCCAAAGACATCCAGGACGCCGAGAAAGTGCAACTACGTAGCTTCTCCACCAACAACCACAAGGTCGATACGCTTGTGAGCTACAGGTATGAGCGTCATCAAAATGTATCATGTCTCGCTCGACCCCTTTACTGATGTCTGATACAGATTGGCGGAATGAGCGTTGAGAAGAGGAGACTTCCCAAGTAGAAGGCAAGGTTTGGGCTTCGAGCGTTGAGTATCTTTACATCAAGTGCCAGCTTTCTCGTCAAAAGATAGGTGGGCGATTAGACAACGGTTGAGTCTTTGAGACAACCCGAAAGCAAATTCATGATTGTACGTAGATGACCGTTGGGACATCTTTCACTTCACTACCACACCTACCTGGTATACCAGTTGATTTCACACTGTCGACTTCCTTGACAAGCAGCTACACTTCATGACAAAAAGAATAAAATCACTGCCCTCACCCTGAAACAAACACTGCCACGAGTGTCCGTAACAATACGCGAGTCTTCAGCCACGCCATGTCCGCAAAATAATCTCCACAGCGACACAGGCCCTGAGGCTTCAGCCCAGTGCGCTGGCATCTCGATAGCACCACCAAGAGTCCAGCCAAACAAGCAGCAAGCTGTTGACGGGAACGCCGTAAAGCATGATTTTTGACGCTTTGAACACGGGAGCGGATGATAGCGAAATTTCAAAAAGGCAGTGCTAAAGCGCCTCAACCTGCATGTCCAACAGAAAAAAAAAGATGCATGACTCTTTCAACAGAAGCGGCTGAGAAAGCAATATTTCAAGATTCTCAACTCATTGCTTTCTTTCAGCTGTGTCCTAGTTTTTTCGCTCCTCATCGCAAAAGCACGAGCATCCATGCACACGAAGGGGGTTGCTAAACCATGCACCATCAAACAAAGTGGAGTGCATCAATTGTATTGACATGCTTGTTGCTATTACTTATCCAATAAACCCAATCGTGTGGGAATAATCACGACAATTGACATGGTTCATTCTCAGGCCGAGGTGATGCATGGAGGATGATCTCCAAGGCACGAGCCGAAACAGAAAGCACAGAGCCCTCGATCATCGCGTGGTCTGCGAATGGAAGGTGGTGTTTCTGGGGGAGGTAGATCAAGGAGGCACGTCAAGAATCACTTGTGGTCGAGTCGGATTACCAGCCTCTCTATATATTCTCTGTACAAGACGACGTAAGCGTTCGCATAGAACTGTTTGGCAGATGGCCTTATCCAACGTCGAAGCCGAACGGTCGAGAGGAAGAAAAGAGTGAGGAATAGTGGTGAGAAGCCCGCCACTGCATCATGCATAGACTATGAGATGCAACTCAAAATAGCATTCTATGCGGCCAACCTTGGCTCGTTTAGTGTATTTTGGTCAGCCACCAAGAAAGCATGTTCCTGGAACCTGCATAAGTACTCGGTACAACGCAGACTTCTATTCATGTCTGCAGAGATAAAGCGACAGCCAGCGGCAGAGTGAAAGCAAAAACTGATATTGAGAAACCCAAGCCGTCGAGCAGGCCTTGATATTTCAGACGACTGTTATATCGTCGCCCAGCCTTCCTGCAAAGACGATCGGCCGGGCCGTTTGGGCAAATGCACGGTTGTGCCGGCGAACACCTGCGAGCTGGAGCTGAGAGAAACATGTCTGAGACATCGACGAGACTCGCCTCGTCATACGCAGCTGAGGAGATGGTCTAGCATTTAATGTTCTTCTACGTGGCGAAGAGTAGAAGAAAAGCGTTGTGAGGGCCAAACCGTGTGCGGCTAGATAGCGACGGGAGAGTGAACCTTGGTGGTGCGCGCTTGCAATCAAGTTTCGGCATGCATGCGCTTCGCGTGAGGCCGTCGTGCTGCCCGCGCCGCCCCATCCGCACTCTGTTTCGCTCCATGGCGCTCGATTCCGTTGAGCACCTCTTCGCTAAAGGCTCCTTCCTGCGAGCTTCATCTCGAGAACCCTGCAAAATGACGAATTTCCACATTATCGCGTGTCAAAGGAAGCGGCGTTGTGAGACCATGAGCGTGCCAGTTCGGAATCTCCGTTCAGCTTATTGTCAGCCATGATGGACCACCGATACGATAGGCGTTGCTGGACCTCCACACTGGGATCTCGCGAATCAGCAAGATGTGAATCAATGATCAGCGTATTCGGCTTCTATCCAGCTCAAGGATGGAGAGCCTCGGCCGTTGGCAGCGCGGAGGATGTGTGATGTGATTGCATGGTGAGCAGTTGAGCGGCAGAGACTCGCCCACTTCTCACCGGACCACTGCCGAATGTCAGGTACGCACCAAGATGATAAGGTTAAGACAGGCAACCGATGTGCATGGCCGTTAGCGTCGCCTGGTCCGCCAAAATAGGACAAGATTTTTCACGCTATTCTCGACCGTGCTGGAGCAAAACCGTTTTGGGATGTTCTGGCTCGGGCGTGTCTGGCTTGGCCTCATGCCTGCTACCGTGGTCTACACTATCAAATGCAATCCGTTGGCGCTACTCTGCCGGACTACTTCTTTACTCGTGTTGCTGCCAACCTGGTCAGGTCTTTCCCTCTCGTTTTCCCATTCTACAACCACTTCCAATCTATCACGACATCTCGAGATCTTCATTGATCCTCATCCTTTCGTTTCGAGCTTGTGACAATATCCCAGTCCAAGCAATTACATCAATCATACACCCAGGACGAGAAGTTTACCAAGGGAATCAACTCGACATCTAATCTACTGGAAATTGATTAAGAGGCTTGGCTATAGCCAGCACTACTTCCACCCTAACATCACATCTATTCTACCATAATGGGTCTTAAATCATACCTTGCACCAGGCCGCAAGGCCGACAAGGGCAAGGAGCCCGTCGTCGAGGTTCCCATGAGCGAGAAGGTACACACTGGCACATCAACACCACAACATCTTGCACCGATGTCTGGCGCAGCAACTCCTTATGGATCAAGACCAGTATCCGTCTTCCCTGAGGGAGATTTCCGTAACAACGCAAAGGAGGAGATCAACGACATTAAGTGTGACATGATGGTCAACCACCTTTACAGTCAACAAATGGAATTGCTCTGGACTGCCGGTGGCCACGATGAGGGTGCTCTTCTTAAGAAGTCGAGAGGACAGTATGCTTGCTGCCCTTCAGATCTTGAGAGCGAGCCCAACGGTTTCTTCAAGGCCATCCAGACTCTTAACGTTAGAGTGAGTAAAGCCTCGTCCACATTCTCAGTATATTCGCTAACATCATACCCAGAGTGCCATGACCGTCAACACTCGTGTTATCAAGCTCTTCCTTCACGGAAACGACCGTGCCTTCATCCCCTTGAAGAGCGGTCTCCGTCTCCAGGTCCTCCCTGATATCTCATACCTCCCTCGCTGCGCTAAGCATCAGTTCGCCGCTTTCATCGCCGACCGTGGAATTCTCGTTGTCTGGGACGATGAGCCTAGACATCTGATCAAGCGTGCTGAGGATATTGAGAAGGCACTCATGAAGATGATCTGGCCTCAAGAAGGCGAGGAAGAAGAGGAGGTCTCCGAGAAGGAGAAGACTGCAGAGGTCAACATTGACGAGATCGGCATGGATAGCGAGGAAGCCGGCGCGTACGAGAAGCCTCGCCGCATCGTTCTTACCCAAGCCATTTGTAACGCCTTGACGTTGTGTCTGATGATCACGGTCATTGGCTTGGGTTGGCGTCAAGTCGCCTTCGAAATTGCGACTGACGGCAATTACATTCGCATGGCCTTCCTTCTTTGTCTCTTGCCCCAGTTCTGGGTTTCTCTCTTCTTCTTCCAGGCTGTCATTGGAAATATCTGGCAGCTCTTCGGTCCCATCTCTCAATTGTCGTCCAACACTAAGTTCTACTCTGGTATCCCCCCCAAGCGACTCAATGCCGATTACACCACTCTCCCTCACATCACAATCCAATGCCCCGTTTACAAGGAAGGTCTCATCGGTGTTATCGAGCCTACTGTTCACTCGATCAAAGCCGCCATCTCCACCTACGAGATGCAGGGCGGTACTGCCAACATCTTTGTCAACGACGATGGTATGCAGCTCATCTCCGAAGAGGAGGCTCGTGCACGCCAGGACTTCTACGATGAGCACAACATCGGTTGGGTCGCCCGTCCTCGCCACGACCCTAAGGGTGAGCACGGTGATCCCTTCACTCGTCGCGGAAAGTTCAAGAAGGCCTCCAACATGAACTACGCTCTCTGGGTCAGCAACCGTGTTGAGGACAAGATGAACGAGACCCCCAAGCACGCCAATTGGACCAATGAAGACGAAGCCGAGTCCTACGTGAGAGCGCTCAACGAGGTTGTCGAGGAAGACGAGGGCCGCACCTGGGCCGACGGCAACGTCCGTCTCGGTGATTATATCCTCCTCATCGACTCCGATACTCGTGTCCCCACCGATTGTTTGCTTGATGCAGTCAGTGAGATGCACCAATCTCCTCAGGTTGCCATTCTGCAATTTGCTTCTGGTGTCATGAACGTCACCGACAGCTTCTTCGAGAAGGGTATCACTTTCTTCACCAACCTCATTTACACTCAGATCAAGTACGCTGTCGCCAGTGGTGATGTCGCTCCTTTTGTCGGTCATAACGCTGTTCTCCGCTGGTCTTCCGTTCAAAGCATTGCTTACGAGTGCGAGCTCGATGGCCGGGAAAAGTACTGGTCAGAGGACACCGTCTCTGAAGATTTCGACATGGCTCTGCGCCTGCAGAACGATGGGTACGTCGTGCGCCTTTCTGGTTACACTGGTGATGGTTTCAAGGAAGGTGTCTCACTTACCGTGTACGATGAACTTGCTCGCTGGGAAAAATACGCCTACGGATGCAACGAGCTCCTCTTCCATCCCATTCGCTACTGGCCTACTCGCGGTCCTTTCACCAAGCTTTTCCGTAACTTTATCTGCTCCGCTATTCCTCTACCTTCCAAGTTCACCATTCTGGCCTATATCGGTACTTACTACGCTATCGGTTGTGCTTGGCTCTTGACAATTCTGAACTACTTCCTGCTCGGCTGGTACAACTCTTACCAAGACAAGTACTACCTTGATTCCTTCCAGGTCTATCTCGCTATTATCGTCGTCTTCACTGGTCTCGGTAACCTGTCACTTGCAATTCTCCGTTACCGCACCGACGAGCAAAGTCTTGGCAGAGCTTTACTCACCAACATCACCTGGATTCCTATGATGACAATCTTCCTCGGAGGTCTTTCTATGCACCTGTCTCAAGCGCTTTTGTCACACATGTTTGGCATCGACATGAACTGGGGTGCTACCAGCAAAGAAGCGGAAAACACCACCTTTTTCAAGGAAGTGGGCAAAGTCATCAAGAACTTCAAGTTCACCTTCATTTTCTGCATTCTCATGGCTGCCGGTATGGTTGTTTGCGCCGTTGCTCTTCCCTACGATTGGCAGATCACCAAGTTCTTCGCAATCTGGCCACTGGCTACCATTATCGTCAGCCATTTCGCACTGCCCATTGTGCTTAACCCCAACCTCATGTTGTTCACGTGGTAAAGGATGTTTTATTTTCCTTTCCTCTTTTTTCCTATCTTCTACGTTTTGGATATCATGTTGTGACGGCTATTTAATTACAATCACTTTTCCTGTTTTTTTTCTATCTCATCTATCAGAGCGATGGCGTTACAACTACCCCCCGAGATCTCGTATAAAGAGATATATAGACAGTCGTTTTTTTATTATTACTACTTACAAAATACTATCAAGATCATAATACTCAATACCTTCTGCCTGTTTTCAGTGTCTTCATTCTGTGCTTTCTTGCTTCCAATATAGCGAACATTGGTATAGACGATCAAAGCCGATACATTAAATATCCGCACAATACGAACAATAATTGGAATCTAGACTTTCAAGCCCTTAAGCCCTACCAGCCCTCTCTCCCTCTCTCCCAGCCTTGTGGTTTTCTTTCCCCCTCAGCTTACGGGGAACAAAAGCCGTTGGTTGTTCACCCGGTCAGCAGATCTGATCTTTTCTCGGTTCTTGTTTGTCAGCCCCCCAGCGGCTTTTTTGTGTACAAACGGTTTCATGGGATTCCTGACTTCAGACTTCAGACTCTCAGGGCTTGAGAGTTTCGGTTATTTGGTTGGTCAAGGGTCTACTACTGTTTCTATGACTTTGGTGGAAAAGGATGTTTTTTGGTGGCTTTGGTGTTGACGTCAATGTTTTCGATGTGGTCTGGGTGAGCTTTGTGGGAAAGAACGTCAGAGGTTGTTTGTTTTCTGTCGTGGGCGAACATGTCGGGATTGTGATCACTGGGACTGGATGTCTTGAGTGATGTATTGATGCGCTTGCTCTCTTTGACCTGGGATATGTTTACTCATAGCGCTTTGCAGGTGTGACGGTGTGCAGCGAGCTTGCGAAGGCGTCGGTGAGTTTTGACTTGGACACTCGACTTCGCGATTACAGTAGGTATAAGATCATAGGCATGTATACCATTGCTCTCTACGCCCGGCATCTTGAGAGTGTGAGTGCAAGCTAAGGTTTGTATCGTCAAGCATCTTAGTGGTCAACTGAACGTCGCTGTCGACAGTGGCGGAGAGGTAAGTTGCTCCAAGAAGTATGAGTCTAGAGTCCAGAGCATCAGACGACAATGCCCAAATTCCCTTGATCTAGAATGACATGTGAACTCGGCCATCTGACATCTAGAACATATCAAGACTACCGCCACGCCGACCTACTCTACAGACAACATCAACACAATGTTTTGGTTAGAGCCATTGAAGGTCGCCATCGGGCTCTACAACAGTGGCGATGATACCGGTTGCATTGCGCAAGTAGACAGCATGTTGACAGATGTGCTACCACATTGTCCGCGCGTGCAATGCAACATACTCCTAGCCTGTACGGTCGACGATTAGTACGAAGCAGAGCTGCGCGATATTGTACCCTCCCTATGTATTGTTCTTCGCACATCATCTCTCGCCGACGAACAAGCTAAGGGCGAGCAGGAAGAAGATGCCGAACAAGTTAAGGGCAGGAGGAGGAAGCTGAGGAACAGGTCGAGGGACAAGAGGAGCGCGCTGTCGTCCAAAGCGAAGATAGAAAGGAGCACACCGTCGATCGTGTCGAGAATGAGGATGCAGAGGCCGCCGAAGGAGCAGAGGGCGAGGAATACATGGGTGACCGAGGCGAAGATGACAAGAAACATGACGTTGGTCGGATGACGGATGAAGGGGACCACGATGTTTAATCGAGTTCCTGCAGGACGAAGAAGAAAAAACAGCTAGGGAAGGATTCGTCGTCACTGACGGCCATTAATTCAAGAAGGAAGCCAACGTACGACAAACGCGTGAGAGAGTCAAGGCGACTGTTGGAAGTAATCGTACAACAGCCGTGATGTACCAACAACAAGTTTGGTCTTGAAAGGGAAAGAAGGAAGTCACTCGCGCCTCAGAGCCGATCGCTGCTTCCCATGCTCGCCAAGCACTGTCAGAAATTTCAAGCACTCCCAACAAGCATATATCATCCTGGATGGTGAGCACATCGAGCACGGAGATAGGTATGGAATCGATTGATGTCTATGCCTAACTCGTTGAGAGTAACAATATATGCCCAGGTTCGTAATTCAGGTACGGTCGTAACAATTCCATCTCAACTCCCGATGTACATGCATCCTCATAGTATCCGTGATACAGGCAGACAGCGGTGCCACTGGTGACAGACAGTGAGGGTGCTCAAGAGCTGTGAGTTGAAGAGTCGGGGCGCTGGACAGCTCCGAATCTTTGGTTTCCTTGGTCGAAAATGGCGTAAATCGATTTCTAGATGGGGGAACGGTATATTAGCATTGCTTTTGAGGTCATCCACGGTCAGGGAGCGATTTACCAGCACTGTATCGCCATAGATATCAAACGTCATGTTGCCACGGCTTTGGATTCCACCATAGGTCATGCCGTTTCCAGCATCGGCAAATCCAAGATCCTCCTTGTTGATGGTGTACTGGTGATCACCGATGGCGAGAGTGACGACAGGAAGATCAGAAGCAGCAGTGCTGGTAGGGAAGACGTAGCCCTGCTGAGTTGAATCGTACTTGCCTCCAGGAATGGCGGCGTAGACAGCCTTGGCGAAGGCATCGTCAACCAAGCACAAAGTGGTACCAGTGTCCATGATGGCAGTGTTGTTGTGACGTTGGATCTTCTTACCATTGACATGAGCTGAAGTAGATGGGATTGTCCAGAAGCCTTGAGAGTTGTCGACAGGAGTGTAGTTAATAGTCTTGCCACCAGTGACAGAGGTGTCGATGTATCCGAAAGTGTAGAAGCTGTCATCGCTGCCCTTGTGAGAAGACAGACAGGCAGTGAAGAGCTCAGAATCCTTGGGACTGTTTTATGCATCAGCAGAGAAGCTACGCCCTTGGAAGTTCAATACGCACATGTCATCTTGACTGATCATGTTCTCGACTGGAGTTTCGACAGGGTTGGGCTGCACGGTGTTGATGGAGCCCCAGGCCAGACCCAAGAGACCATCACCGGTGCTCTGGACGAACTGATCAGAAATCTGGTTGGCAACCTCAACGGCCTGGTTTTGAATGGCAAGACCTCCGACAGTGACAACGTCTGTACCGACAGTACCACTGGCCGATGACTGGTCTCCGTACGAGATCTGCCAGGTGCTGCCCGAAGCTTCCTTCCATGTGCTGCTCTTAGAGGGGTCGAAGATGGTGTGGCCGGCCTGTTTGCCCTGGGTTTGGATGCTTTGGCTGAGGTTGGTTGACCAGACCCTGACTCCGTTAGTATGTGCAAGGCGGTTATTGTACTGGGTAAATGACTTACCAGAGGTCCGATGAACCAGTGTCGAAGTCAAGAGTCAGGGTTTGAGCAGGAGTTCCGATGGAAACTTGACAGAGATACTCAGAGTCGTTCTGTTGATCTTCAGCTGAGACCTGACCTTCGTGTCCGCTGCTGAGGTCCTTCTTCATCAAGATGTGTTGCTTGACACGAGCATGGCCGCCGATGTGAGAGGCGAACTTGCTGGCCAGAACAGGCTTGCCGAGTTGCTCGACGATGTTGCTGATGAAGTAAGGTCCGTCGAGAGTCGGGACGAAGTTGTACTTTCTGAGAAGGTAGACGTAGGATTTGAGACCAGAACGTTGGTACTTAGGGTTGTGGATAAGCTTGACGCGGGATAGGTTGTGCTTGATGTTGGATGCCATGTTGATTCGTAGATGATGGGATATAAAGTGATAATAGAAAAAAGGTTGATGTTGGAATGATGGTGCAGGTTGGAGGTTGACAGACTTAAGTGTAAAGGGCTATGTTTGTTGTTACCAAGCAGATGACCTGGGAAGGCACTATCCTGTTTCCACGAAGCTCCACCTGCTGAGAGCTGCATGTTCACGCGATTGCCGATCTCAACGGGCAGCGACGATTGGAAGATGATTGATATGCATGAGACAAGCTTTTGACCGCTGATTGCCCCTGCAGCCGCTCGTTCCCCAAGAAGCTTGTCCTGTCTTGTTTTCGTCCAACAAGCCTAGTATGATGGATGCGACTCTCAAAACTTGCAAAGGCTATAATTGACAGACTCTCGTACATGCGATCTTGGTGCGAAGACTTTTCAGCCTCCATTGCGAGCTCGAACGAAAGAGGAAGGAGAAGATGGGGACGTGGGGTGTCCACTCCGGCACGGTCCTTCCCTTTTGCCGCAATCCGACACCAGGCGTCGTCGTCACCTTGCATTTCTTGTAGATGAGCTTGATTCATGTGCTTGTTTAACAAGTGTTTGGAATAGCTGTGTTCGCGTAGGTGCTGCGCATGGCTGTCTTCTCGTTGGTCGTTAGAAGAACACGTCATAGGCAGGCAGACGTTGTTTCATCAGCAGGCGGCAGTAGCAGTAACGCACGTAATGTTTGCCAGGAAGCAAGTTTTGTATGTCCAACTTGAAGAACGATCATTGGACCTATCTCAACCCTTATCTCGCACGCGTCACAAGTCCAAATCTCAGTGTGGTCATATCAGATGATGAAACGACGCCCAACATATTTTGGGGCTCGTTGTTATAATGCAGTGTATGTATGATACTATGATAGCGACTGAATAGCTAATACTACACGTTCTTCTGAACGAAAATGACGATGTCTACCTTCCCGGACCTGTATGCGCAGATGCAGGTCTGATAATGCCCCCCAAAAAGCTGAAACTTCAATCAGATGACGCCAATCCATGCAATGTCGAAAACCGTGCAATGCGAAACAACAATGTTGTACTCCTTTGGTTGGAAATGTGTTATGCCTCGGTCGTCATCAATATTCATGTCGATATGTGCAAGAGTCTCCTTTCTGGCATTGGCCCTTCTTGAAGTACTTGCAAGGCACCGTAAAGCGCTTGTCAGTGAATGTGTTTCCCTTCTTTCCAGGCTTGCCGCGGCGACTGTGGTCGGAGTTGTTATCACCACCACCCACGCCGCCACCACCACCACCACCCCCACCTTCACGCCAGCGGCGGCGCTCTTCGTTCTCGTAGGGAGGCTGCTGGTTCTGCTGCTGTCCAGGATAGTTTCCCATGTTGGGCATGTTAAAGCCTGCGCCAGGATAGGGGAATTGGTTGAAGTTAGCTCCTTGTCCACCATTTTGACCTGGGTTGAGCTGTGAGAACAGGGCTGCAAAAGCAGCTGGGTTTGAATCCATGATGGGAAGCTGCTGAGCAGGAGGGAACATGTTGGACACTTGTGCCTGAGGGTTCAAGTTGGCAAAGATGCCAGCAAGGTCCGCGGCCATGTTAGGTTGTGCGGGTTGTTGAACCGGTTGCTGGGCTTGAGCAGGTTGAGGCTGTTGTTGCTGAGGTTGTGCTTGTGGTATGGATGCCAGAATTCGCTGGATCTCGGCCATCTGATCCTGGTTTTGACTAGGTGCGGCAACAGGTGCTGGAGCCTGGACGGGTTGAGCGGGTTGAGACGGCGCTTGACCTTGCGGGTTAATCAGGGCCAGGATAGCGGAGATGTCGGGTGCAGCGCTCGACTGCTGGGGTTGCACAGGTTGAACAGGTTGAGCTGGGCCCGCAAGCTTGGCAATTCTCGTCTGTACAGCGTTAGTGGCACTCATGTTTAGGGAGAAATTATGGTGACATACAGCAAGCGGTTCTTGTGTGTCCAAAGGTCCAAAGGCCTTTGTGATTGTTTCCTCCCCATTGTAAGGTTCTGCTGGCTCGCGTGGACAGGATGGTATGTCATTTGCATCCGTGTAGAACACCATTAAAGTGCTGGCCTCGTACTGCTCACGCTTGATACGCTCTGCAGACTCTGGCTCTAGCTCGCCTCCACCGTAAGGGCTGTAGTTTCTCTTTCGCTCCTCAACGTCCACCGAGCTGAAATCAGTCACTGTGAAGGTTAGCATTTTCCTTGGTTCTCGCAGGCCTGCTGATGACATCGACTTACATGTTGGTGAAACGTATTCTCCGAGATTCTCCTCGCCCACGGCGTTTTCGTCGTCTTCGTCGATGTCCATCATGTCCTTGTGCTGCTTGAACATGCGTCCTTCACCACCTACGTCGCTCACGTCACGGATCATGCTTGCGTCATGGCCCAATTCCTCATCAACATCGTGATGGAAGATCCTGGTCTCGACGAGTTGACTATCAGGCTTGAACTTGACACGCAGCTTACGTCTTTCCTCTTTACGTTCACGCTTTGCCTTCTCCTCCAGTGTTTCCGGTGCCTGTTTCTCCTCTGCCTTGAGTGGAGTTGGTTCCTTCCCCTTGCTTTTGTTAAGGTTTGCCATGGTCTCTGCGAATGAGAAAGCAGGTTTGGCAGGGGCAGCAGGAGCAGCTTTCTTCTCGATCGATTTACTATTGGTTTTGAGTCAGCTTGGTTTTCAAGTTGATGATGTCGAGACTCACATTGCTGCAGCAACCACCGATGGGGTAGCAGTCTTAGTAACTGCCTTCTTCACACCTGCGCCAGTAGCGGCGGAGATGATTGATTTGGCGGCGATTGGCTTTGCTTTTACAGCGGCGCCGACAGGAGGCTTGACAGCGGTAGCAGGCTTTGTGTTGCTACCAACAGGGAGCACGCGCTTGAGGACCGAAGTCTTTGCAGCGCCATTAGATACGGCATTGCCTGCTCCGGGTGTCACAAGCACTCTTTTCGAGGCTTGATCAGAAGATGCACTGCCAGGAGCAGCGCGCTTCACGCCAGCGACGGGCTCGGGAGTGGGTCGGTTGCTGGGAGGCGATTTTACGCCCGACTGTTCGCTGCTTGGTTGTTTCATTGGCGCTCCGGTGACGTTGCGGTTAATACGCTCGCAAATTTCACGCGTTTCTGTGTTTCCTTTGTTGTTCAACATGGTGATACACTTTTGCAACTTTGTCGCGCTGTAGGTCTGTGCGGACAGATTGTCGCAGCGCACAAGTACCTAGAATCCGTTAATTGGCCGCACTGTAATATGAAGAAAAGTGAATGTTGCCTACCTCCAAGATCAAGCGCGTCACAGGTCCGTTGACATCAGGTGCCTTTATACGATCAATCAAAAGTGACGCGAAGGTAGCCATAAGCTGAGCATGGTGGCCGAGCCTGTTATTGTTGTTAGTGAAAGTCTCGTCACTGAACAGGTCAACAATAAACTCACTGTCCTAGAATATCTCTGTTTCCGTATTGGATTGCAGTTTGCAGTGAAACCTTCAATAACTCAAGCTGGTCGTTCACTCTGCTTCTCAGAAGAGGCACCTCGCTGACCTTTTTGCGATCGATTGCCTCGAGCAAAGCGGTAGAATCGGCTTTCAATCGATTTCTTATGGTTGTCACAACGTCATTGAATTCCACCATACCAGTTCTGATCCTGTCAGCGGCAACACCAGTATGACGACTCTCCCACAACGCTTTCATGGTATCATATCCGACACCGGCCCGAGGATCTTCTGGTCGCTGTGCTGGCAGAGGAGAGGGCTCGGGCTCCTCATCAGACTCAGAATCAGAATCTGATTCGGACGAGTCGGATTCACTGTTTGAGTGTTCCTGCTTCACGGACTTTGATGGCTGGCTGCTTCCTGCAGATGAGGTCTTTGGTACTCTCGGCCTCTCAAATTTTGCTAAGATGGTGTCAGTCATTGTGGTAGTTGTGTCACAAGATGTACAGACCTTTGAGCTTGGGATTGGTTTTGGCGAGCTGTTTCCTTGAATGCCTACGTGCTGGTGTCGGAACGGTGGCTGGGAAGGTTAAGTTAGCACACGTTCGTAATTCGATTCTCAAGTTTAAGGACACAAACCTCTATTGATACCGACTTCATACTCGGTCTTGCCAACAGCGACATAAGGAGTGACTCGGGTAGAATTGGTTGCTTGATGAAGTCGATCGGCATCTTTCATCCAAAAGTTTCCTACGCGAGTACCGGCCGGAATCGCATCGTGAAGAGCAGCTTGATCTGCTGGCGGTGCTTGAGGGACAGACTTGGTGTAGCTAGTGGCCTCGGTAGTAGTGGCACGAGGATATGATTGAGGGTCCAGAGTCTGGCTTGTTCGGGCCACGTGGGCACGTTCATGCTCCAAAGCTTGCGGGGCAATAGTCCCATGCTGTATTGGTTGAGGGTGGCCATACGGAGAGTGACCAAGGTCGAATGCAGACGGTCCATTCGTTGTGCTGGACACTAGCGAAGGGTCGTAGGAGTGCGAGTACTGATGAGTGTTGCTATAGCCAGCAAAGGGCACAGTTTGAAGATTTGATGAGCTCTTTGTAAAGGCTTGGGGGTTGTAGTTGTCCAGTCCAGTGTGCGATGATTGCCAATTCATGTAGGGATCTGATTGAGCATTTTGATTCGGAATATGAGAAGCAGTGTCAAACCAATTGGCGTAGTGGTCACTGTCTCCACCATTCGAGATGACGTTGCCAAACTCATCTCCTGCATTATAACCATTCTGGTATGGAGAAGGGTCATGACCATGCAGCGGCATTGGGTGGTGACCGTCCATGGTTGCTAGAACGGAACGACAAGAGTGTTCTCAACGATGACAATGTTCTCAACAAGATATCGAGCACTGGTCTTTAAGCGGTATGTGCGTAGCTGGAGAACCAATCACAAACGACAATCTGCCTTATGGCTTGAGATTACGTGAGAGAGCGGCTCAAATCAAGTGGGAATGTCTTGTCCGGGCGAAGTGGGAGCTGTCGACCGTGTAGAAGCTTGTCTGACGAAGTGAACGTGTATGAATGTCGATTCTCCTCGCTGCCGACGCGTATGGCGCGTGTGCAGTACAGCTCTGGACAAAGAGCGCTGGTATGCTAGTATGTCCCGAGGCAGCCCTTGGATGGGGGTGCAAATCAACGTCGCTCCGCGCTGCAGCACAGGACGCGATCAGGGCTCGAAGTGGCAACAGAGGGCCGCAAAGACGAGTCCCTGCCGGCTGTGCAGAGAATGGAATTTATGGATGATAAGCACCACTGACCAGAGCCAGAACGCGCTTGTCTTTCACCGTAAGCAAGTAGGCTCCCGGGTGCAGTCACCGTCGCAAAAGAACCTTGCGCACTCGTAAGGAGAGCGAGCACTTAAGAGGCTCAGAGTCCCTCCGACTTGTCCGTCACTTATTAGACCACAAATGACAAGCTTTACAGACGGGCGTTCAAGCGCCTTGCATTAGTGATGGCAACGGGGCCAAAGGAAGGTCAATTACACAGAAGGATGGGCGATGAAATGGTGTTGTGAGGTGTTTGAAGAGAAGATGGCAGACGGGGAAGGGAAGCGCAATCTTGTCGGAAAGAAGCTTGGCGACCTGTAGGTCCGGCAGTCACCGACCGTGAAATGACGCTTCAGCTTCTGGATCCAAAGTTGGTGTGGGGATGCTATGAACGTGTTAATAACTTATTGAAGCTTCACCAAGATACTGCCTATCCTAGTCGCACGTTCGCCGTTCCTCTTTGTTGTCTTCCATCGACCAACTTCAGCATCCGATCCCATTTGCTTGGCTTTGTATGCGGTAGAGTCCGTCAGTCCGGCTGAAAGATCTGGCCATTCGATCAACATGGCAACTCAACACAACTCCCTTCGCGACCGTCAAGTGGGTGAGTACAGCTCGTGTGCGCAACACGCCCTCAGATACTCACACTTTCAGCGTCTATCGAGAAGGTCCTAAACCTCAACCACGCCTCCCCCGAAAGCGCCGATACACAGCACGATGCAACCCTCGCCAACGGCCTTGTCACTAAAGCCACCCCTATCCTCAATGCCGACGGCGAGCCTATCTGGAAGGTGCTTGTCTTTGACAGCCTGGGAAGAGATATGATCAGTAGCGTCCTTCGCGTCTCGGACTTGCGCTCATGGGGAGTCACAATACATCTGTACGTCGACACAGGCAGCCGTCTCGCGCTTTCCTTTCCAAGCCTATATGCATGCTGAGTCTTGCTACAGAGCTGCTGCTGACAGCGACACGTCAGACCTATTACCTCAAAACGTCACGCCATTCCCGACGTCCCTGCCCTCTACCTCGTCGAGCCTACTGCTGAGAACCTGAACATCATCGCATCCGACCTTGCAAACGGCCTTTACTCATCGGCATATGTCAACTTTCTCTCGTCCATATCAAGACCCGTGCTAGAGGACTTTGCCGCTCAGATTGCCTCGAGCGGAACGTCAGAAAGCATCGAACAGGTCTACGATCAGTACTTGAACTTCGTTGTTAGCGAGCCCAACCTGTTCAGTCTGGGAATGGGCAAGGACGTCTACTACACCATGAACAGTGCTCAAACGAGCGATGAAGAGATTGACGCCAAGGTTGATCGCATCGTCAGTGGACTGTTCAGTGTAGCAGTGACCATGGGTGAGTCGATCCAGAGAGCATTCACCAAGAGTTATACTAACCTGTTTTAGGTTCGATCCCCATCATCAGATGTCCGAAAGGAGGTGCAGCGGAAATGATTGCAGCCAAACTGGATCGCAAGTTGCGTGACCATATCTTGAACGCAAAGGACAACCTTTTCTCCAGCGCCAACGCCCGTACCAGCACTGCAGCTGCCACACCCGCTTCGCGGCCTATCTTGATTATTGTCGACAGAAACCTCGATCTTGTTCCCATGCTATCTCACTCTTGGACCTACCAATCGTTGGTACACGACGTGCTCAAAATGCACCTTAACCGAATCACAGTCGAGCTGCCCGGAGACGATTCCGATGTCACCAAACCTGCGACCAAGCGGGCATATGACCTCAACACAAATGACTTCTTCTGGACCAGAAACGCAGGAGTACCTTTCCCACAAGTCGCCGAGGATATCGATTCGGAATTGACTCGCTACAAAGAGGATGCCAATGAGATCACCAAGAAGACTGGCGCTTCTTCGATTGAGGACCTGCAGAATGACACATCAACTTCGGCCCAGCATCTGAAAGCAGCCATCACATTGCTTCCCGAGCTGAGAGAGCGCAAGAACATTCTCGACATGCACATGAATATTGCTACAGCACTTTTGAAGGGTATCAAAGACAGACAACTGGACAACTTCTTCCAACTGGAGGAGAACATCAATAAGCAAACGAAAGCGCAGATGCTCGAGTTGCTTCAAGACTCTGACAAAGGCAAAGAACCTCTGGACAAACTCCGAATCTTCATCATCTGGTTTTTAAGCACAGAGCAGGAGGTTTCTCGCGCGGACATGGACAAGTTCGAAGAAGCTTTGCGTAATACTGGGGTCGACACCACACCTCTGACCTACGTGAGACGGTACGTATCAAACGGTTGCGTATTTCCAAGTTCCCTTGCTAATTCTTCACAGTGTACGAGAAATCACGCGCATGACCATGATCTCGTCTGCACCCACTCAACCAGCCCAATCATCAGCGTCTAATGATCTGTTCCGTGGATTCAGCTCCCTTTCCAAGGGGCTGACGGACAAGTTCAAGGAGGCTGGGATTGGCTCAAACTTTGAGAATCTGATCTCGGGCGTCAAGAACTTCCTGCCAGCTAACAAGGACCTGACCCTGACCAAGATTACCGAATCATTGATGGACCCTTCCAACGCTAGTACCAGCGCTCTTCAAAAGACGGAAGGATATCTGTACTTCGATCCACGCAGTGCAAATGCTAGAGGCACAATGCCGCCATCAGCAGCACAAGCTAGAAATCCAGGCAACAACAGTGTGACACGAGGCATTGAAGCCAGCTTCGGTCAACGAAGACAGGGTTACAGTGAAGCCATCGTCTTCACGGTCGGTGGTGGCAGCATGGATGAATATGGCAATTTGCAAGACTGGGCGAACAGGACGAGTGGGCAAGGAGCAGCGGGATCGGTAAGCAAGAAGCGTATCGTGTACGGCAGCACGGAGCTTGTAAATGCGGAGGACTTTGTACTTGGAGAACTGACCAAGTTGGGCAACGAAAGCGCATAGACAGGCAGCTTTGTTGGTCTCAGTATCAGGATGAACGAGAATAAGAAGTATAATTCAAGTTATGGCAGAGGCTCGTCCAGTTGATATCGATGTGATTACTCAGTATTACTTGTTTGGGTGACAGCTTGGCCGCGGGCCGATGGTTCTGGGGAAGGAGCTTTGCCCCAGGAAATGACATCCAACTCAAGCGATTGTGATACAAGTAGGTGTCCGCCTACCTTACGAGCCTCATTTCTTGAACTCGGAACTCGACACGTTGGCCACTTGGGTGTTCTCGGTATAGACGGCTGTCTCTCGTTTCAAATACACGTCATCACCTCACCTTGGATCGGGACAAACGACCACTTCAGGCTACGCGTTGTACGCATACATCCGCCTTGACGCCACCACTTGTTGAAGACCTTTCGACCGTTCGTAGTCCGGATCCAATGGCACCACGTTCGTCACTCAAGACGCTCGTGGATCGACGTAGGAGGGCTGATGGCGACGAGGATGAGGAATCAGTCACAGGTGTCGATGACTCTCAAAGCGACGGCTCCGTTGCCAGCGATGTGGACAACACAGTCGACACATTAGACGCAGATGCCGATGCAAGTGAATTCAGCGACGTCGAGGACGCCATAGCCTTGCCCATCGACCAGACAGTACCTCAATCTGTTGGGCCGGAGAAGACTGGCCGTACGCGTTCAAAGAAGTCGTCCAAAGGCACAAAACAAGACAAGAAGCCCTCAAACACAAACACTAGCGAGTCTGTTGCGCAAGTATCGGTCGCAGGAGAGTCGAATGGTACCGATGTGTCAACTGCAGCAGCCGGCGCACCCATCGTATCATCCGATGGTGGTCCAGCAAGAAGAGGAGAAAGCGTAGCAGACCGAAGGAGGCGCGAGCACGACGATTACAAGAAGAAGCGAGACACAGATCCAACTTTCATTCCCAATCGGGGGAACTTCTTCATGCACGACGCTCGCACTCCCGATCAACGAGGCTTCAGTTCCTATGGACGTGGTAGAGGGGGGAGGGGTAGGGGCGTTCCCCAAGCTCCTAGCAGGTCCGTCGAAGTCGCTCCAGCAGACTTGCGAAGAAGCGCTAACATTGCTCGTAGTCATGTTCCGCCGCCAGTCGAGCGCACAGCCGATGCACCGTGGACGCACGACCTACACGAAACCATCAACGAACGTGGTGGCCCACCTGCTCGCCAGCGACCACCGCAATTCCCTGCCATCAACCCCGAGCCTGTCTCTCGAGGCACTTCCACGGCTCAGCCAAAACCACTGAACTTTTCGAAGACCACGCAGATTGGCAGTGTGCAGATTCGTGTCTCGCTGCCCGGCATGGCCGCTGCTGTCCCTTTTGCCGCTGTTCCCGTAAAGTCACACACCCGATTGCCCGATCACAGGCCCCCTCTCCGCCGCGACAAGCCTGTTAGGATCTCTATGCCTGACCATCCCGTCCGCTATGTTTTCCCGGCTGCAGAGCGATCCTTTATCTTCATTCCTAGAGCATTGAGGCCCAACCAACAAGGCTTTGGCAAGGCAAGAGGTAGTTTTGGCGCTTATGGGGCTCCATCGAGCAGACGCCAGAGCCTGTTCGGCGGTAGTGTATACTCACAAGCCATGTCCATGAGTCGTAGATCGTCTCTAGCCCGTGATGTGCCTAGAGATTCGGCTTTTTCTCCCACTGGCTCATACACTGCTCGTGGCCATCCTGGATCTGGCCGCCCGGTCGTTCGTTTGCCCCAAGCTGGGTCACATCGCTCTTCGAACCCATCGCCTGCCGGCTCCGCCTACGGCCGTTCTTACCCTCATTCCTACCCTCGGCCTCAGACGCCGGCCGTCGAACATTGGGCCGAGCCGGACACTGTGCATCAGCCTCGCCCACAAAAGACCATATCGATGACCGGTATAGAATCGCCTGCAGGGCTTGCTCTTCACGCGCCGCAGCAGCAAGAGCAACAGCCATTCCACAATCAGCTGCCGCAGCACATTGCAGAAGGCAGCATTAGTACTCAGTCGGCATCTTCGGACATGGCGCCGCATCCACTTGGCCCAGCAGGATATATGTACCCCAGCGGCACACCACTCTCCAACATTCCAGAGAGAGCGATTCATGCACAACCGTTCCAACCACCTGCATCTAATTTCTATTCACCATATGGTCCCTCTGGCTATTACTACCCACCACAGCCAACACAATACGGTGCGATGCCATCATATGCTCCACCCACAGCACAACCAAGTTACGCGCCTCCTGAAGCACCCATGGTCAGCGATCCGCAAGGTACTATGGCGCATGAAAGCAACGGCATGGTCTACTACACACAGCTACCACAGTATGCCTCCCAGGAAGGCTATTTGCAGCCGTATGCTGTTCCAGGCATGGGTGGCATGATGACACCGAGCCCTGAAGGTGCCTACTATTATGCAAACGCTGGTCAGATGTACTACCAGTAAGCATGATGGACTTCTTGTTCCTCCTGGGAATGGAGGCATTCTCATGGCATAGGCGATTCTAGTTCCTTGGCTGTAGAACACATTATGCATTGCGATGCCAAAATCTGCAAGACCAGACTAGATGAAACCATCTGCCCTACGTCGACTTCACCAAAGAAGTGGCGATTTACATACATTTCTTCCACACAAACATGAGTCGGCATTGACGAAACGATTCGATGATTTAATACCCTCTTTTCCCTTTTCTTTCCTTGTGTTTTGTTTACTACAGTTGCATGGGCGTCGCAGCAACGACAGAGCGGTGGCAGGAAATTGGTACATAGGCTTTGAAGTAGTACTACGACAGACAGACAGAATTCAGCCATGACTACGAGCAGAGTTGAAGTAACGCGTTAATTGTTTGCATATTGAAACGTCAGAAAGCGACAGGTACATGGAAACGCAAGGCGGTTGGAGAGGCTTCTGGAGCTAGGCAGAAGTCAACGTGATGGGCGCGGGGAAAGTCCGATGTTAGCTCCGTCTCTTGTACCAACCAACCCGCTGTAACTCTCACACCTCCGCATCTACACGACACCTCGTCGTTGACTTCTGTTTCCCTTTCACTCGAATCATCTCATCTTGTCCATCACAGGTGGCCTTCATCCTGCTCATCCTCCTTCTACAGTTCCACGTCTTATCGCTCTCCCCTTACACGCATCCTCGAGACCTCGCCTCCACCCGAGGCTGTTGTACGTCACCAGGCTGCCATTCACACCCACGCGTCGTTCGACATGCCTTCATCCACAGGCCCAGTGAATGAGGACACTCTCATCACCATCAAGGTCTCGTTCGACGACTCTACCAAGAGACTCAAGTTGCCTCTCAAGGACCTTGGTGCAAACACGCTTCCTGTCAAGGTATGAATCAGCTTATCGTCACATGAATCCGTGCATCTCGGCTGACATTTACACAGCTCCGTCAAGCTCTCTGCATCGCCTCCGACCAAGCTGTCGTCTTCGAGCGCTATTCCGACTCGGCCGGCGGCTATGTCGTCCTCGACGACTCCAACCCTGCCGTCTTCAAGACTCTCATCCGTGCTGCCAAGGCCAAGTTGAAGCTCAAGCTGAGAGCATCTGCTCCCTCAGAAGAGACCAAGATTGATGCCCCATCTGAGGAGTCATCTGTCGTTCCCGAGGCCCATATTGCGCCCTCGAGAAGCGCCACTACCCTCGATCAGCACTCCATCGGACCCGGCATCTTCGAGTTCCGTGATGCACTCAGCTCCATGAAGACCGACACCGAGGCCCCAGTCCCTCGTCCATTTGGTAAGTTTGATGACATGTCCATGAGGTCTACACGTACTGACATGTTAGACTTCACCGCAAACACAACTGTCCAGGGTGTCAAGCATGTCCTGCCTCTGCGTGTGGCCCAATCCATCGAGGAGGTCTCCAGAGGCCCATGGTCGGTCTTCTGCAACTCTTGCGATAGAGTTATGAGCAACGTGCATTACCATTGCGGAGTCTGTGATGGTGGTGACTTTGACCTTTGCGAGACTTGCATCACCAACGGTGCCGCCTGTCTTGGTGATGGTCACTGGTTGGTCAAGCGCTCTATTCAAGATGGCAAGGTCATCAGCAGTACCACGGAACGCTTTGCTCCCAAGCCCAAGCACTCCGCTTCGTCTGCACCTCTGCCCAAGTTCGAGGTTGTCAAGGACATTCCTGGAGCTTTCACTGATGATGTCAAGACCTTGTCAGAGTCGATGCGCACTTGCAACGCCTGTGTCGTTACGCTCCCCGACCGCGACTTTGTCACATGCATCCAATGCGATGATTATGACCTCTGCTTGAACTGCCACACACTGAATGCCCACGGTCACCACCCCGGCCATCACTTCAAGCCTGCTGTCGACAGTGCAGATCTTTCGCTTGCTCAGGAGGCTCTCCTCCCTGCCGGCCGCAACTTCAGACACACTGCTATCTGCGACGGCTGCGACAAGATGATCCATGGTGTGCGACACAAGTGTTTCGACTGTCCTGACTTCGACTACTGCGGCGAATGCCACCAGAATGCGCGTCACACTCACCCCCGCCACCGCTTCGCTGCCATCTACGAGCACTTCAAGGGCCGTCCTGCATCGTCCGTCTCTCACCATGGCATCTACTGCGATGGTCCGCTTTGCAAGGGCAAGCCGCACCAATCTTACATTCAAGGTGTGCGATACAAGTGTGTCGTCTGCCATGACACAGACTTCTGCCAGAACTGTGAAGCTTTGCCTACTACCCATCACAACAAGACTCATCCTCTGGTCAAGTTCAAGACTCCTGTCAACCACCTGACAATCTCAACCGAGAGTGAGACCAAGCATGGAGTTCGTAAGCTCGGCGATCGTGAATTTGTTCGCAATGTTCACTCTCCTGTCATCCCCAACCGCAGACAGTCGGCCAATGTCACCGCTCCTGTCAAGACTGTTGCCGACATCAAGCCGTCGCCTCAAGCTGAAGAGAAGAAGGTTGAGGAGAAGAAGGTTGAGGAGAAGAAGGAGGAAGTCCCGGCGCCAGTTCTACAGCCTGCTGCTGTTACTACTCCCGTGCCCAACGCACCTTCCGCCGTTCTCCAGGCCCACTTCGTCGCCGATCGCATCCCTGACGGTACTGTCATTGCTCCCAACACCCGCTTTGTTCAGTCCTGGACTATTCGCAACCCTGGACCTGATGCTTGGCCCGCTGGATGCAGTGTCCGCTTTGTTGGTGGCGACAACATGCTCAACGTTGACAACACTCAGGTCGCAGCCGTCTCTGATATTGCTGATGCTACTGAGAGCAACGTTGTCGGTCGTGAAGTCTTGCCTGGTGAGGCTTTCCCTTTCGCTGTGACAATGAAGGCCCCTGCTCGTGAGGGTAAGTGCATCAGCTACTGGCGCCTCAAGTCTGCCGACGGCACGCCATTCGGTCACCGTCTTTGGTGTGACATCGATGTCAAGAACGCTCCCACTGGGGCTGCTCCAGTGCCCCGCTCCCCAGTCACTGTTCAATCCACATCCCAGGCACAGAGCTACTATGCTCTTTACAAGGAGCGCATGAACGCATTGAAGACACACCTTGACCAGACCAACACTCAGAGCTCAACGGCACCTACGATGCCTGCTGCTGCTGCTGTTGCTGCAGCAGTTGCACCCACCGAGGTCTCAGAGGAATCACAGAAGCCTGCCAACGCCGTCATGGTCACTCAAACATTCGAGGTTACCAAGACTCCTGCTGAGGCAGATATTGAAGTTGCCGAGTCAGAACATGAGGAGGGTGAGCTGAAGGGTAGCCAAATGGTCTTCCCCACCCTAGACAAGGAGAGTCCCTCGAGCTCAACCTACGAATCCTTCAGTGGTTCAGGCTTGAGCAAGAAGGCACATGAGGAGACAGAGCAGGCATCCCAGACTTCTGACATTGCCGTCAGTGATGACGAGGGCTTCGAAGACATCACCGACGACCTCGAAGTTCTCAGCGCTAACGAGGAGGAGACCTCGGATGACGGCTTCCTCACCGACGACGACTATGACATTCTCGATGCCAGCGACCAAGAGACCGTTGCATCGATGAAGTAAAAGCTGCAGCTTCTAGATTGAGCAGAGAGTTACTCACACGAATGACTCCTCAACCCACTTTTTCCTTTTGTTATCAATTCCTCGCCATGATTGCTGGTACTTCCAAGGCGAGGTGGGATTTGATGGTCACTCTTTAGGGCAAGGATTTCTCGTCTTCTTGAAATGATGGGAAGGGCGCAGAGGCAAACCACGGACTTTCCTTCATACGTTACCTAGTGCAGGTAGTTTCTTTTTCCTAATTACTTTTTCTATGATTATTGCCGTCCTCAATGACTTGCTGTGTGATCTGGACGTGAAGTCGTTTCGACAAATTGATGTGAAATCTTTTCCTTGTTTTCTTATGACTTATTTCTCTACTCGGTGTAACCCTGTCCCTATACTATACATTCCAAACCCATCCCACCAGCGATGAAAACAAGTCTCCCACCGCGAAAACGCATCTGTCTCGGTGCTTTCTCCGTATGTAATTCTATCTACTTCTGTTTCAAGTACTACAGCTGCTAACATTGGAGGCTCCAAATGATGCGATGATGATCAACGCTGGTTGTTGTAGAAGTCTGATATCTTTTTCGACAACAATATATCTTGGTGAATACTTACCGAGATCGTAGAAATTATATCCGATGGCACTCATGATTGTATTAATGATGAAGCAGGACAAGGTTGAATAGGATAGTGGTTACGTGGAAGGTGATATCGCTGCTGCATGACCAGGGACAGGGTGATACCGGATACAAGTTTGTCTTTGGTCGTGAAAAGCATAAAGAAGCGTAATGAAGAGTCAGAGATGGAGAAGGCATGATGCGTGGTAATGCAGCATGGAATAACCGGTATGAGATAGCATGTGTGGAGTACAAATCGGTAGGAGAGACGGAGAAGGGATGAACATAGGTAATAGATGGAGGAAAGAGAGACTTGGAATATGACTTGAGTCGATTGATATGCATTGCGTTTTTTCATGACTTCGTTCTTCAGATCTATAGACAAGAAAAGTCGTGCAGGGATGGATGGATGATTAGACTAGTTCCGATGCCGTACTGCTTTTCGGCACTTGTAGATATTGCTGGGTTTTCTCAAATGTCAATGTCAATGCCCAGGTCCATGTCGGCAATGATATCTTCATCTCTTGCCTTCTTCTTGAAGCCGCCCAACGTCGTCTTCTTCATCTTGTCGGGGAGCGGTGTAACGTTGCCAGCGCTGGCTGTTCCGTTTGCGGGTGTGCCAGTCCTGCTGATATCGCTGGCATCGCCGAAGAGATCGTCAGGTACTGAGAGCAGCTTCGCCTTTGCGGCTTCGGCTTCACGACGTGCCTTTGCTGCTGCCTCCTCTCTGGCCTTCTGGATAACTCTTTTCTCAGCCAATTGTGCCTTGCGCACATCTTCACTGTTGGCCTTGCGATTGGCACGGTTGAGTGCTGCGAGACGTTCTTGTTGTGCGAGTTTGCCATTCTGCTTTGCTGCATTGGCTGCTGCTTGGGCTTTCGAGGAGCCGCCGGAGCTCATGGATGCGAGTTCGGCATCACATCTAGCGACTGTAGTGTCGTCGCCACGGGATGCTGCTTCCTCGCGACGCTTCTTGATCTTTTCGCGGCCGTAGTCTGCGAATTTGGCTTGTAGGGCATTTGTGCGGTTGATCTTTCTTTGGATGTCTTCATCGGTCCATTGGTATTCGAGGAGGGAGTGGATATCGTCGAGCTTGGCGACCAGCACTTTCTTAGAAGGCAGGCGCAAGTTGTCAGAGGACAGGGCCGTCTTGTAACGTTCGAATTCGATCTCGGTAAAGCTTCCGTCGGAGCATGCGACGAAGGGCCATTCTTTCTCGGCCTTGCCGTGGGCGACAACTGCGTACTGGTCGGTAACGAAAGGCTTGCCATTCAAGCCTTCCATCTGGTAAGGTTTGCCGGTAGCGAAACCTGGGACTGTTAGCAGCGTTCGATCAGAAGCAGATTTGACGGAACGTACTCTTGATCTGAGCCATGCGATACTGCGGTGCTCCAGTCTCGCGATTAACGCCAATGCTGACACGAGTGTAACAGCCCTTGAGGCTGGCTTCAAAAGTCGGGTAGAAACAGACTTTGGCAAAGTTGGTACGTCCAATGCGAGCACGCTCGTAGTCGCGTAGTGTCGCAGGAGCTTCCTCGCGAGAAGCTGCAGCTCGAGGCTTCTCGTCCCACTCAACCTCACTGTCTCCATCGGCATCTCTGTCCGAATCCCCGTCGTCCCTTGAAGGAGAGCGGTCTCTTCTTCGGTCATCCTCGCGGTTTCGTTGCTGGCCCTTCATCTCTCTTTCTCTCTTGTATGCTTCCAGAGGCCCGCTCGCCTTGACCTTTGGTCTGCTGCTCTTTCGCTGGTCCTCATCGTCCAAGTCGGCGGCAGCGGCCTTGCGCTTTCTCTTATCAGCACCGGCTTGCTCTCGCTTGCGTTGCTGGAGGATCTTCTTGAGTTGTAGATCCTGGACCCTTCTCTCGACTTCTGCAGCACGTTCTGCGAGAATTTCCTCTCGTCGGATCTCGGTCATACCCATGACTTCAGCGCGATCAGCTTCTGAGCGGAACTTGCCCTCGATGGGGTAAAGGGGAGCGTCCTGGTCGAAGTCGGCGCCATCTTCCGAGTCGGATTCGTCCATGGCAGCGGAGCCTAGTGACCGAGGAGATGAAGCGGGAGATCTGAAATGGCAATCAGTACGTGAAGCCGTACAGTATGGCAAAGCAGGCAGATTGAAGAGAAGTCGGGCAGGATGAAGGAGAAGTGTTGGTCGACTTACGCTTCACCTTCTTCTTCAGAGTCATCCTTTCTTCGTCTCCGTGTTGCAGCAGCAGATGAACGGCCCTTTGGCTTTTGCGCGACACCGCGACGGGGTGGAGAGCGGTCGGGCTCTGAGGACTGAGCGGCATGCTCGAAGGGAGATGAGCGCTGTGTGGCTCTGTTGTCTGTTCTTTCGTCGTCGGAGCTATCGTCGCCGGCAAGAGCGAGGAGCTCGGCATCAAGCTCGTTGTCCGACATGGTTGGTGATGTGTGTGTGGTGGTAGGTATTTCAGGGGACAGAGCTAAAGCGAGTTTCGAGGTTCGAGGACCAAAAGTTCGACGTGAGAGATGGAAGGAGAAGTCGCAAGATTTGCAGCAGTGATCTCGGAAGATGTGCAGTTAGCGTGGCTGGGGACAATAGATAGTGCGACAATGAGAGCAGTTAATGAGTGAGAGATGGAAAGTGAAGGGACACTTCCTCCACTGACTTGCGCCAAGCTCGACCCAAAGAGCCTCGAATCGATGACATAGATAATTATTGCTTCACTTCCATTCTTTGCCCATTTTCTACCAATTCAACCCAGCATTCCCGCCTCTACTCGTACCTACAGACTAGGATCGAAGAGAACTGCAGCACATCTTCTAGAAATAATTACAATCATAATGTCGCTCCGTCAGCTGAGCCGGTGCAGCAGAGGCATGGCCATGTCGCCTCGTTCACTGCATATCGGGTCTTTGCAGCATGCTGCACCTATCACCACCTCGTCAGCCCCGCCGAGTACCGAACCAAAGCCCAAGACGATTGAGTCTGGAACTTCAGGGAAGAGGAAGCGTCCCTTGACCGCTGAACAAGAACGCTTCCTTGACAGTGCTGTACGCCTCAATTACTATTTCCTGTCTATCAATTAATCTGACTGTCCTTAGCTCCGTGTGAACCAGACTGGCGAGCTTGCTGCTGTTCTCATCTACCAGGCTCAAACACCGCCGACCGTCAGGGCTCACCCTCATCTTCGCCCATTAATGAAGCACATGTACGACCAAGAGGCCGGCCACTTCAAATACTTCAACAAGATCATAGCCAAGCACCGCATTCGTCCGACTGCCATGACTCCAGTCTGGGGTGTCGCTGCGACTGCATTAGGTTGGACAACCGCCATACTGGGTCAGGAGGCTGCCATGGCATGTACAGAGGCCGTCGAGACTGAGATTGGAGAACACTACAACGCCCAAGTGCGAGAGTTGTTGGCGTGGATGAAGGACATGGAAGACCGGGGAGAGGAGCCTGGCGAAGAGATGACAGATTTGCTCAGCAACCTCCGAAGAATTAGAGACGAGGAGCTCGAGCATCTTGATCACGCTGTAGAGCATGATGCAAAGGAGGCTCGTCCCTATGAGCTTCTGACGAACGTCATCCGGGGTGGCTGTCGAGCTGCTATCTATGTCAGTGAGAAGATCTGATGCCGGAATCATAAAGGGGAAGCTCAACTTGTGAGTTCTTCCTCAATCAAACGATCAACTAAACACCCATCATAATGCAAGAATCTGTCGCGAAGCTCATCGTGTCCATCGAGAGTCACGTTCACTTGCGCTCTATTCACGCTCCTGATGGTAGGTAGTGATGGAGAAACGACGACTGTGCTGTTCGACGACTGTGCTGTTCGACGACTGTGCTGTTCGATGGCGATCAGACTTTTTGGCAAGTGAACGAAAAATCAAGAACCAGGAAGAGTGACATTGTTGTCGAATCGATGCTATTATAAAAGTCTGTCGTGCTCGTCGACCAGGTTGGTGCTGTCTCACGTACATTTTCACTGTCTCTGCATCAATCTTTCTTTCTCGTCTCTGTACAGACATAACTTTACAGTCCGCTCAACCTCGTTTCAATCTCGACTCGCTCTCACACATTCTTCCTTTCACGGTTCAGGTTTCTTCAATCCTCGCCCTTCAACACCTACCACAATCCCACCTTTCAACATCATGGCCTCTCTCGCTCCTCGTCTCTCTTCGCACGCCCTTACAGACGACTTGCTCGGACTCGGCTTTGATGAGAAGCTCGTCTGCAGATTTGCAGAGGCCCCTTATCACGTCGGGCATGCCAAAGATCTTCTCAAGTCCTACGTACCAGCTTCCCACAAGGCCAGAAGAGGTGGATACACCGATCTTTTACTCCACAAAGGTTCACGCAATCGACGTAAGTCAACTCGCGAAACACAACATACATTACGAGACACCTGTTGATTCACAACAGACTGGGTAGTTTACGACCCTAGCAAGCATGATCCACTCCTCGACTGTGATAACCTCAAGCTCACCGTCAAGTTCGCCATCTATCAACCCGGCAACCCACGGTTCCTCGAATACAACACACACACAAGGTCTCTCCGCATCCGCTCGTCGAGAATTCTTGTCGGCCAGCAGATCAAATACACAGACAACGGCCCCATTCTTGCACCCTTAGATGAAAGCGACTCTGACTCCGAAGCAACCATCGAGATCAAACAGGAATCGGAGGAGGAAACCACAAAGCCTGTTTGGGCCCAGGACTACCCTTCCAGCGACTCTGAGCTCAGTCAATTCGACTCGGAGTGAAGACGGGCGGACTTTGGAAGACTGGACCACATTAAATGAGCAGGCGTGGAAGTCGAGCACAGGCGTCACTTCATCGCTCCTTCCTCCTGGGAACCATGCTCCTTCTCACTTCCCACTTTTCAGCATGACGGCTCCATCCTCTTTTGCATAATCGACACTTCCTCTTTCGCATGGTTGCCCCTGCCTTTTTCGCATGCTCACTTCTTCCGATACGATAGACGGATATTCAGACACAGGATTCGCGGGAAGGGCAGGTATAGAAGTTGCATAGGTCCAGGCTAATTCAAGTGTCATTCCGTCGCTTTTTCTTCTTGAACACTACTGTCCCTCGCCATGCCTACTCTTCAAAATGGTCGTTCCTTCCTATTCTGCATGGCCGCTCCTTCCTTTTGCATGTGTATATCCTAATACCTCAATAGGGAATTGCAATTTGTAACTTATCTTTCTATCCTCTTTCTGCTCCGATCCCCGTGACTGTGATGAGTATGTGAAGTCGCTGCTAACATGGTCCTCATTCATCCATATGGTACGGAGTATATCCAAGAATGATACATCCATAGGAGCATCCTCCGGGCTTCCTCTGACACCGGAAACCTGGTTCATGTACTGTGCTGTACGCCCGTTCGATCTGCCGATCGATAGCTCTCCGGATATGATATTGGACAAAGTATATCCTGATACAGAACGTCCGCATACCACACCTCGCGGCTCACCTTTGTTCCCCTCACGCTTCACGTCCAGTGATCCGGACTCTTCTCATTGTGATACTCGATCTCCTTGGTCTGAGTCGCCATAGGCTTGGGTGTTCCGCTTGCTTCTGAGCTTGAGATGGAGGTGTTGGTGCGGACTTGGTCTCCGGTCCGCGGGACACGGCTGGATGATTATCAAGCAGAACCACCCGTTCGATAACACAACCTCCACCTGTCAATCACGTGCAGCCTCTTGCCAAATCTCTAAAATCTGACGTTCACCTCCTCTGACGTCTCTCGCGACGTCACCAAAGCACCCCAAGACCAGAAGCACACCGGAGCACCGTGCGGTACAGGAACATAACGCGCCTATTCGAATACACGCCGCAGCGATCATTGAACAGATACAGCCTTGCAACTGTGGTATTTTTTACACGCGCGCAATTGAGCAGACTTGAGACTCTCGCGTTCGAGGAGACATCTGGGTTTTTCGTCGCGAACAAGAGCAATTGCGTCACCAAAGAATTCGACGCATCTCCAAGCAGAGCCTCAGTATCCTAGAGTCGCAAAGAAGGACTCGACAACTGAGTCAAAGACAAACACGCGTTGTCGTCGATTGTGAATCATCTCACTTCACTGCCAGTAAGTCTTTCGCCACTGAATGCGACGAGGAGCGGAGGGCGACGCGATGGCGCGAGTGGGGACCGAAAACCCACTGACAGCCGGAGCCGCACTTCGCGTTTTGTCGCCGAACGTATATATATCCTGGGATGCCGAAACTGACAAGACCGCTCGACAGGAATATCGACTTTCGGAAATTTGCTCCTTGACTGAAGTCGAAGTTTTTGGCTTGTCAGTTCGTGAGATTTGAAAGCCGGGAGAAGGAACATCGCCCAAGACCGGTCGCACCTGCCTGCAGCCAAAAATACGTCATCCGTGTCTGCTACTTCCATCTCTAACTTCTCGTCACAACATTCATCATGTCTTCCCCAAGTGGCACGAAGACCAAAGACGTGTTGAAACAAGAAGGTAAGCAGGTCTCTTTATCTTTGTTATGCTGCGAGGTGTTGTCATGAGTTACCATGCACGTTGTCGTCGACAAGTCCGCCACGCATCATCGTCATTTCCATATGACGCGTTTTCCATCGATGTCATCTAATGCGATATCAATCACAGATACCTCAAGCCAAGACAAGGCTCCATCTCCTTCGCGTCAAGGTATGTTGTTGCTGATAGAATCGTGATTTGCGTCAGCGACTAATATCTTGCTAGACACTCAGCAGAACATACCTGCCATTGACATCAAACCCTCTGGTGACAACGCAAAAGAGAACACGTCCTCGACCAATGCGCCGCTTGCACCTCCACCTGTTCCGAATAAGGCCAACGGAGACAACGATTATTTCAGCGGAGCACATAGCGCTGCCCACCTAACCAAGGAACCCAATCCCTTCGAAAGTGCCTTTGGAGGGTCGACCGATACCCCCGGCAAGCCTCAACTTCCAGGTGTTAACAGTTTGACATCGCCAGCCCCTCTGCTCCCTGGAACTACCCCAGCCTGGCCTGGCTCTCTTCGTTCAGGTCCTCTTAGCCCGGCAATGCTGACCGGCCCTGCAGGGTCGTCCAACGACTACTTCAGCAACGACCACCACTTTGGTGGCAGTTTCCCTACTCCCAACGAGTCCTCTCTCAGGACTGGTCTGACTCCTGGCGGTGGAGGGTCTATGTTCCCTCAGCCTAGCCCCAACTCTCAAGCAATCTTCAACGCTATCCAAAGCGGTGGCGCCACTCCTGGCACCCTCGACTTCCACAGAACCGCTATGCAAGCCCGCGCAAGCCAGGGCGGAGTCAACGGACAATTTGCCATGCCTCAACCACCTACATCTGCTGCCGCTGATCCGAACATTCAGCCCAATCTCGATAGCAAGGGCTTCGGTCAGCAGCAACAGAACGATACATTTGAGCAACACGATGCCAATGACGCAGCTAACGGCCTGTTTATGCTCGCGCAAGCTAGAGGCGGCAACCGTAACCAGCCTCAGCAATACCCACCACCCCAGTCGCAGCCCCAAATGAACTACATGGGCAACCCTCCACACCTTCCTGGCGGCCTCGGCCAACAAGGCCACGATGGTCCCGTCAACATGGCCGCCCGTGCCAACAAGAACTCTATCGGTAGTAACTTGTCAGGGTCAACACAGAATGAGCACGGCAACTTCTCCGATAGTGACGGTGAAGACGTCAAGCCCAGCAGAGGCAAGGGAAAGAAGAACGGCAACAACAAGAACTCGAACAATGGAAGACGCAAGGCCGAGGACCAGCCCAAGGGCTCCAACAAGCGCCAGAAGACCAGCATGCCCTCAATGGATGAGGATGAGTCCGACATGGACGATATGGATATGGAGAGAGGACCGGACAACAAGAAGATGACCGATGAAGAAAAGCGTAAGAATTTCCTCGAGAGAAACAGGTATGTATTCAATATCCCCTGACACAGAAGGAATGTATACTAACCAGCGTATAGAATTGCTGCGCTCAAGTGTCGTCAACGCAAGAAGCAATGGCTGGCCAACCTTCAACAGAAGGTTGAGATCTTCTCGACAGAGAACGACGCACTTGCCGCTACTGTCACTCAACTTCGTGAGGAGATAGTAGGTCTCAAGACTCTTCTCCTCGCCCACAAAGAATGCCCTGTCTCACAGGCACAGGGCATTAGCGGCATGGCAATGCAGAACATTGCTGGCGACCCCCACCAGTTCGCCAACCCCTACGGCATGCAAATGTCTCACATGCAGCAAGGCGTGCCGTCGCAAGCCAACATGCAGAGAAGGTAAAACTCTCTTTTTTCTTAGACGGCCGCAAATCAGTGTTATAGGGGCGTTTAAAAGGCACGACTGCAAGGCAAGACACAGCGCCGGCAGCATGTATTTGCTCAGGCAGAAAGTGGGCTCAAGGCGCAAGGCTCTTCTTGGGAGTGCTGGCGCACTTACATTCCCTTTTACAAGCTAGCTAATAGCTCCTTCTTCAACTTGTACATCTTTCATTGGAGGAGCGATCTTGCTGCACAAACGGATTGGCACACTGCGGGTAGGCAGGAGTAGTATGGGTAGGGCTTTGCTTTCAGTCTTTTAATCACTGGTTTTTATCATACACGAATAGTACTGTATTACCGCAAGACTCGTTCAAACAACTATGTGATCTCTCCCCTTGAAAGCGTTGTGTATCTGGGCAAAGGCACAATATCTTTGAAACCGGAGTCATGTAAAGCGAGAGGCTTCAAATCAAAGACTCTCTACGGGAAACCAGCCAATCTGAAAAACATGCTGTCTTTCGTCAGGAACAGCATATCGGTATAGACTCGAATTGAAGCTTTGGGCTTGGCGGACAAACAACACGTCCTTCTCCAATCGCGCGTATCTGGAGCATAGCGCAAATTCCAAGAAACAGTTTCTTGCATCCATGAGCGATGGAAAATCGGGCGCAGCGCGTGGACAACGCGTTGCAACAGCTACTCTTCCGATTGATACCTTGGAACCAGGACGACGATGAAGCAGTCGAAGACCAGCGCTTCGACGAGGCATTGCAAGCTGCAAGACAAACATTAGGCAGGCACGCTCCTTTCGTCGCAGATCGAATGAGAACGTCTAGCTAACTCCAGTGGTATGCGCAGATGAACAACCTTCCTCGGCTGCGGCAGACGATGTACACCATGCCGCCGACCTGATCAGACAAAAGCTGGTACACGAAAACAGCCGACCGGACAAGGCCCTTCACTTCTCAAACCTCTATTCGCGATTGCTCAGCCAGCCTGTTCTCGACAGAAAATGGGCCATTCTATACTTCTTGTACCGATTGTCCGACTCTGAGCCAGGAGCAGCACTGGATGCCGCTCCCTCGCCTACCCCTCGCCCGCAACCTCCCTTGCGACAGCAGAGCAGTGATGCCCCCGCCTTCAACGATGCCTTTTCCCGCAATGGTCTACCCAGAGTACCCAATCCTGAGGACCCAGAGCCTGTGCGACTGCCACAATCTAGAGAAAGAATGCCATTACGCGCATCAACTCGATCAGTAGAAGCATCGCCAGAACCAACAGCTTTCACAAACCCGCTTGATGCGCCGACGGAAGCCCAATTGCTTCGCGACTTGCCATTCACATTACAAGGTCTCTCTTCGACCAACCTTGCATTCTCCGAGTCTTCGCTCAAGCTTCCTGCGACATTACCTGTACCGATCATCAGTTTACTACACACACTCGCGGAGCCTTCGCTGTTGTACCGGAGTCTGTCAGCATTCGTTGAGTCTTCAAAAGGTGGATTGGTGGGTCAGAGTTTACGTTCTGCAATTGGAGTTGAGCTAAGAGCATATCTTGGTCTGGTGGCTACTCTTGAAGCACAGATCAGAAGAGCATTGACACAACTACAAGAATCTCCTGGAAACGTTGGTCTGGGAAAGGCTGGCGTTACGCTGAAACGATGTGTTGTCTGGACTCGTGAAGCTACCATGGGCTTGAGGCTCATGAGTATGATTGTTGAGGAAGCAAAAGGTGATAATCCTTGAAACATGGTGTTCTTGACTCTCAGCTGACATCTTCACAGAGAAGAAAGGAGGAGAGCTGATATCGCTCATCCACTCTTACGCCTCATCACACGGAGACCCGTTCGTCTACACATTCGCAGAAAGACTGCTGATCCATGTTACACGGCCTTTCTACACCATGCTGCAACACTGGATTTACGATGGCGAACTCGAAGATCCATTCCTGGAGTTCTTTGTCTACGAGAATCGCGATGCCGACATGGAATCTGACCCCCGTCGCGGTGGTGCAACAAGCGTCTGGGAGGACAAATACCGTCTCAAAGACAGCATGATACCAACCATTATCACACAGGATTTCGCCAAGAAGGTTTACCTGATTGGCAAATCGCTCAACTTCATTCGCTATGGCTGTGGTGATTCGGCCTGGGTTGAGAACCATAGCAAGAGCTCTATGCGAGAGCTTCGTTATGGCGACACAGCTACTCTCGAGTCATCGATTGATTCGGCTTACAAGGGCACCATGGCTCGTTTGATCCATCTCATGGAAGACAAATTCAAGTTGTTCGAGCATCTTGCGGCTCTCAAGAAGTACCTACTGCTAGGACAGGGTGACTTTGTTGCCTTGCTCATGGAGTCGCTATCTACGAATCTCGACAGGCCGGCCAACAGCCAGTACAGACACACGCTCACTGCTCAACTCGAGCATGCTATCAGGAACAGTAACGCTCAATACGACTCTCCTGATGTTCTCCGCCGTCTCGATGCTCGTATGCTTGAGCTGTCTCATGGCGAAATCGGCTGGGACGTCTTCACTCTTGAATACAGGGTTGATTCACCGCTGGATGTCATTGTCACACCATGGGCCTCGAAGCAATATCTCAAGGTGTTCAACTTCCTATGGCGTGTCAAGCGCGTCGAGTTCGCACTAGGAAGCACATGGCGAAGAACAATGACTGGTGCTCGAGGTGTGCTAGGCGCTGTCGGCGACAAAGTTGATGGAGATTGGAAGAATGCACGAGGTGGCATCGCAGAGATGATCCACTTTGTCTCTCAACTTCAACATTACATCCTCTTCGAAGTCATCGAAGCTGGCTGGGAAGGACTTCAAAAAGCCATGCGCACTCCCGACGCCACACTCGACACCCTAATCTCAGCTCACAAAGCATACCTCACAAGCATCACTAGAAAAGGGTTACTAGCACCTTCAGGCACCCAAGCCCACTCATCGACAGCACCCGACTTTACAGCACAGTTACATGAATTGCTTAAACTGATGCTGGCGTATAAAGACGCAGTCGACAGTCTATACTCCTACTCGGTAGCAGAATTCACACGCCGTCAAGACCTCGCCGCCAAAATCGAAACCCGCACCGCAGCAGGCACCTGGGGCGTAACCGAAAAAGACGATGCCGACCTGGGATCTTCCCACATGAGCGGCGCCCACCGCAGCACCCGTCGTCCCGATCGCGACAATGATTCCCCCATCCCCCCTCTGCTGCCTCTTTCCAACACAGGCAACACAGCGGCAGACGAAGCCGCTATCCTCTCTTCTCTACGAGGCAGATTGCAATCTCTGGCTTCGGACTTTAGGGTCAGGGTTAATATCTTGCTGGGGGATTTGGCGTATCAGCCGGATGTGGATATGAGGTTTTTGGGTGTGGTCATGAATTTCAACGATGTTTATACGCCGGTTAGACGGGGAGGGAGGAGGAGACAGGGGACCGCTGCTGGTAATGCTGGTGGTGGTAGAGAACAGGAAAGGGAAGGAGTAGATAAGGGCAAGCAAAGGGAGAAGGGTAAGAGGACTAGAGAGGATGAAGCGAATGGGGGTGCTTCTTCCAAGGAAGCTTGATTGGGATTCTTGATGGCGTTTTTTTGGTGTTAAACCCTTCGAGGGGCTGGGATTTGCAGAGTGGATGGTTCGTCCAAGCATAATGATACATTTTCGTTGAGCAATGGATATCAAGAAGCTGCCACCGCAATGCAAAGTGAAGTTTCGATTCGTTCCTTCACGTCGTCATTTCTGGATCTCAATACACCACCTCACACATCAACAAAATTCTTGCGTTTTGATAACATGCAACATCAGAGTGCCTGTCGATGGGAAGGTACGACTCAATGCCCGAAAGACGTCGACAAGGGGCAAAGAAATCACAGCAGACTCAAGCTCTCATCCTATCAGTACACCCCTACACGGACCATCAACATACCCGATGTTTTTCACATCAACTTGATTGTTAATGGAGATATATAGGAAAACAATGTTCTCGTGGAGGCAGTGGAGGAAAGTGACGGAAACATCGTGCCTTTTGACTGTTGCAATGACCAGTTGGTCGAGGCTGGGACAGGAGAAAAGTCACGATACAGAGGCAACAGGGGCACAGGGGCACACAGAAAGTGCAATCAGGACTGAGCTCTCAAACTGCCGATGCGCTTCTCTAAGCAGTCCCTCAAAATGCACGGTGGAGTCTGTAATTGAGGTGGTTGTCCAATGAGGGTCATCAGGTTTGGGATTTTCACGTTTAAAAATACGATTGGAGAAGGTAGATTGGTGAGATGTGTTGTTCGAGGTTCTTCGTTTGTAGTATTTTGTTTATTTCTTGTCTGATAAGCCACCTAGATCATCTAAGTGGTGAAGAGCTGTGCTTTACTACGGATATAGTCTTGATGGGTGATCTATTGAATAAGCAGTAGACGGTTGTGTCGGTCATAGCGCTTGTATCCAAGTCGAGATTTGAGCTCTCAATTGACAAACGTTATGGCGTAGATTCATTCTAGCTTCCCGAGTGAGAGATCCCCACCAAGGGATGCGATGATCGAAGAGATTGACATGAGCAGAGTTCGCTGTAGGGTTGCTCTCGTGCATGTTGATGGTAGACCATAATGTGCAGTTGAATGATAAGTGAGAGGTGTGTTTGTGGTTGGGAGGATAGACAAATCGAACAAGAGGAGGTTGACAATCACTTCAATCGCTGTCGTCGCTGTCTGAGTCCTCAGGCGGGGAGTCGTCGCTGGATTCAGACTCTGAACTGTCCGACTTCTTCTTGCTCGATGACTTCTTGCCGGTCTCAGCCTTGACCTTTGCAAGTTCAGCCTTGAGCTTTGCAATCTTTGCCTCTGCGAGCTGGGCCTTGAGCTTAGCGATCTTGGCCTTCTTTGATGCGGGCTCATCGTCGCTATCGCTGTCGCTGCTTTCCGAGTCGGAGGAGTCCCTTGTCTTTCTCTTCTTGGTCTTCTCTGCAACAGGCTTTTCGACCTTCTTTGCGGCAGCAGGCTTTTCCTCCTCGCTCTCGCTCTCGCTTTCGCTACTTTCCGAATCCGAGGAGTCTTCTTTCCTAGCCTTCTCTGCCACGGCCTTCTTCACCACAGGCTTCTCCTCCTCCTCGCTCTCACTCTCACTTTCGCTCTCGCTCTCGCTCTCACTCTCACTCTCGCTGCTGTCGCTATCACTGCTGTCACTGTCGCTGCTCTCGATCTCAGAGACGTCAGTTCTCGACTTTCTCTTTTTGCGAGCAGAGACCTTAGGCTCTTCCTTCTTAGGCGTGGGCCTAGCAGAGTTTTGAGGTTCGCCCTTGCTCATAGTGTTGTAGACTGTTTGAACACGTTCATCGTAGTCCTTTTGTTCTTGGATCCTCTTGGTCCTCTCTGGGTTGGGATCGATGCCCGCATTGCGAAGCTTCTCGGCTTGCCTGCGAAGAGCGCCGTCGTAGGCGGCCTTTCTAGCCTCGGCGGTCTCCATAGGCTCGTCCTTGACTTCAGGGATCTCCGCGCGGATGAATGCTACAATGTCGATGTTTGCAGATTGAGCTGTCTGGCGCAGACGTTGGCGTGCCGCTGCTCCTTGCAGTCCGTCGAGGTATTCGACAAGGGCTTCGTTACAGGATAGGGGGACGCGGTAGATATTCCAGATGTTCTTGAGCAAATCGTTCTGCTTGGACTTGTTGAACTTCCAAGAAGGTCGGTCGGTGTGGTACTGCTCAAGATAGCGGACGTATTCGGGAACGGGTTTGTTTGTGGTGTCCTTTGGCGTGCGGACTTTGGGCTTCTTTACTACGGGTGTAGAAGAATCGGAAGCGGCTTGCGTCGTGTCGTTCTTGTATGCGGCCAGTCTCTGCTGTTCCTGCTTCTCCCTCTTTTCGGCTTTCTTCTCGGCCTTTGACTTCTTCTTGTCCTCCTTGACCGGGCTCTTCTCTACCTCCTCTTCAGTCTTTGTTTGGTTGAGTGCAAGTTCGGCTTCCTGAGAGATATCTGGCTGAGCTGAATCAAACTTTATGGTATCCACAGGTCTTCCAGTCTCTGCTGTCTTCGCGGCTTCAGCAGCGTCGTAATCTGCGGCTTTCTGGGCGTAGTAATCGAGCTCGTCGTTTGCCCAGGCTTGGAAATATGTTTGAGCGCTGTCTCCGTCTTGCTTTTTGGTGTCGTTCGAGAAAACAACGGATTTGCGACGTCCTTGCTTGCTGTTTGGTGTGGCTAGAATGGACTTTTCCGGCGAAGCTCGTCTATAGGGTGTGTTAGTGTGGGTGAAGATGACATGGAAGCTGAAACGAGAGTGAGAATATCGCGCATCACTATAGAGATTCAATGCGATGGCTGAACGGAGAAGTTGAGAAGCAGAGAGAGGCATACAATCTCGAGGGCATTGGACTGGATATCGGAGCTACTGACGAAGGCTGCAACTGCTTTTGTGCAGGGCTAGATACATCTGCTCCATTCTGGGTCTGATGGAGCCTTTGCTTCTTCGAACTGTTGGGAGTATCGGCATCATCTCGAGAGCGTTTTGTAGAAGTAGCAGGAGAAGCAGGTGCTGGTGCGGAGTCTTTGGCGTTCGTCAGACTGAGGCCCAGTCTTTTCCAGGCAGGTACTCGTTGATCGGCCATGGCTGTCTTTGCAATTAGGAAAGAGCAGTGGAAGGATCACATGCAAACCCAAAAGAGAAGGAACAAAAAAATCTCGGGGATTGGCATCTTCGACCGGGGAAGGCGGAAGTGCCAAGCGCGGCCGCCGTGTTTCGCTGGAAGCTCCATGACGAGCAAGGGCAGAGGGCAAACGCGCTATCATCACAATCTCACTGCCATCCATCGCCTTGTTCTTTTCGTCTTGGTTGATCTGCTTCATCCGGAGTTTATACAAGGTTAATCTCATACACAAAACAGTTGCCCATCATGAGTGAGTCCGCCTTCGTACTCCCCATCGCTATAGCTAACTCCCGCAACAGGCAGCGCAGGCTACGACAGACACATTACCATCTTCTCGGACCAGGGTCGTCTCTACCAAGTCGGTGCGTGGCTTTCTCATCTCCCGATCGCGCATCCACTGGCTCACACTATACAGAATATGCATTCAAGGCCATCACCGCAGCAAACATCACCTCAGTCGGCGTCCGCGGCAAGGACTGTGCAGTAGTCATCTCGCAAAAGAAGGTCCCCGACAAGCTCATCGACCCCTCATCCGTCTCGTACATCCACAGATTGTCGCCTTCGGTTGGATGTGTCATGACTGGTTCCATTGCAGATGCAAGAGCTTCGGTCATGAGAGCGCGTGGAGAGGCCGCTGAGTTCAGATACAAGAACGGCTATGAGATGCCTTGTGATGTCCTGGCCAAGCGTCTCGCAAACATCTCCCAAGTCTACACGCAAAGAGTGAGATGCTGATCCTCTGCCGGTCCTTGGATATTGTGCTAACACGGCGCAGGCATACATGAGACCCCTGGGTGTTGCCACGACGCTCATCTCTGTCGACTCTGAGTTTGGCCCCCAGCTCTACAAGTGCGATCCTGCAGGTTACTTTGTCGGCTACAAGGCCACCGCTTCTGGCCCCAAGGCGCAAGAGGCCATGAACCACCTCGAGAAGAAGCTGCGAAACAAGAACTGTGCTGAGGGCAACTGGGAGGAGGTCGTTGAGCTCGCCATCACCACTCTCAGCACAGTGCTGAGTGTTGACTTCAAGAAGGGTGAGATTGAGATTGGCATCGTTGGCGGTCCCCGTCCCGATGGCAAGGAGGGCACCACAACCGACTTCTCCACCCTGACCGAAGAGCAAATCGACGAGCGCTTGAACTCGATTGCTGAGAAGGACTGAACATAACGACCTCCCACCTTCACGACGTCATTTAATTCATCACATGCCATACCATCGCCTTCGCCGACTCGCTTGCACACTTTGACTGCATAGCCAGCAGCGTATTTTTGGCCCACCCAGCCCGGTATGCAAGCAGCAGCCGGAAGCGTCATCTTATGAATCAAGCTGTGTTATTACCCTTCCGTATCAAACCATGATTTCTTCTTCGTTTCGCTAAGTCCGTCGTGGAGCCTGTTTTTGACACAAGTGCCGGCGCCGCCGGCAGCTCGATGGTAGCTCTGACCGTGGCGCTCTCCACCCCCGCAATTCCACTGAAACGCCTTTCCTGAATCCAAACGACTCTAGGACTCGCCGATACCTGACTCTGCCCTGCGACGACGCTAAACTCTCGTGCATCTGCCATGTGCGCGTGCTTGCCCTTGGCTGTTCCGTAGTAGCTGTCGACCGATACACGCCCATGTCTGGTAGCTTGTGACGTCTTGGCCGACACCACCCATGGCGTAAAGCTGCCATTTTAGATGTGAACCCCGTTCTAATCATGTCTGCCCTGGCCTCCTTGACGACCATTTCCCTTGTTGGTGTACTTATTAACGTCTCTCCCAATCCATCCACAGCCTCTCCTTCGCTTCTGCACACCCTTGACATCTGTTACTATTTCTCCACCCGATCTGTTCGCATATTACCGACCTCGTTACATGTGTGACAATGCACGATACTTTCCTCGAATTGAACAGAATCAGCCTCAAGAAAAGACACACCTGGCTGTAAGGGTTGTTTATATATCTGCCGATCACTACCCATCCCAGACCCAACTCACACCACAGCTGATTCAATCCTGCCTTTACTCAATGACCGACGGATGTAAGATGTCCCTTGTACCAACTCTTCCCACCATTCCGGAACCAACCACCCTGACATGCATTGCCTCAGTGAATGAGGCACGCGCCATGCGTATCGCCGAGATTCTTTCTGATTTCAGACACCTACAACATGCCATCGCAAATATCAGAGCAAATCCATCCGCCGAAGAATATTACGAGGAAGGATATTGCGTGCTTCGCCAATGCGCAGCAGAAGCCCAAGCTCTACTCAACCAACCCTTCGATTGCCAAGGACCAGAACCAGATGGAGATGGAGAACAAGAGAGAGCGCAGCTCCAACGGTAAGTGTTCTCTTGCTTGTTGGGACAATCTTGTTTCCGATCCTGATACCGGTACTAGGGTTATGCTTGATGCTAGCATTCGGCGCTTCAAGATCCAACAGATATACCTCAAAGCAAGTGCAGCATTGCGTTGGCTTACCTCAAGAAATGCCATCCTTGGAGGAAACCGACCTCAATCCATTCATACTCCGGCGCTACAACAGATAGCCAACACCATGCGTGCGGTACGTTTCAGCTCTCCTTATCTTTTCTTTTTGGAAATTCTTCATTCCCATGTGCTTTCCTATGCCATTGAAGCTGTAAAAATGCACGATGCTTTTCACTCCAGGGCCTTGTCCAGTGAGGCTCATCAAGCAGTCCATTTCTCTGGACAGCGGTGCTGATCTCGGAAACATGGTGCATTTTCACAGCTAAGCTGTCATGCACGAAAGCTTTGGGGATGCATGGAACCGAACCGTACTACTGGGTTTCATCATCTCGCTGCCCAACCACAAGTCATTTCCCTCAGCCTTCAAGAAACTGACATGCCTCCTTGCAGGAACTTGCATCAGTAACACCAGCTCGGGTAGAGTTGGCACTCCGATCTCAAGACAGCATCCAGGGGAAATGGCTTGCAGAGGACCCAACATGGAGCACCATGGAGCAGAGCATTCGGACCGGCCGATGATGGCATTGGTCACTCGAACCATCAGCACCAAGCAACCAAGCAAGCGAATACTCTTGGGATGCGCCAATCGGTGGGAACCAAGTCTTCGGGTCTGAGAAGAGAATCGAGTCAAGAGAAGGGAAATGACGGAACTCTCTTACTCCCCGACACCGAACGGCACTGAACCCAAGACACCCAAACGGTCGCACCGCCCTTTGCGCAGGCCGTTAGCACGTGCGGACCACTCGGACAGATCCGCCAGCTTAGGTTCAAGCCTCTCGGCGACTCCGAGCTGCCACCGCATGCATCACTATCTCTCCGAACGCCTACACATCCACTGATGCAACCAACACCATTTTCTCAATTCGACGAGTCATCTCAACGGTGTGATCGGTATATCCGAATATGCATCAAGGCAGAGCAAATTGTTCGAGCGTTCGAGGAAATGGAGAGCAAGTGGACGAAGCACGATACGAGGTGAGGTGTAGGTTAGAACGTGGGGTACCAAGAGACGAAGGATCAGTAACCTCATCTCCTGCCTGCGCGCTGCTTGTTCATGCAACAACCTGGCTAGGAAACAATCCGCGCGATGTGCTGCACGAGTGCACATCGTCTCGTGGCCTGACACGGAATACATACAGTACATACCATAACATCCTGGTCATAATCATATCATCCTCCACCCTTGACCCTTGACCCTTCGTCTCAAACAAACAAAACTTAGTCGAATACACTTACAGATCCGAAGCTCAGAGTTTCTTCATCCTGAAGGCTGTTTGGTACACCACATGACGTGCACAGCCTTACACGAGCGCCGTCGGATAAGGGACTGACACTGGACGGCAGTTCGGCTGGTAGGTTTGCGATTTAAAGTTGGGAGACTTTTTCTTCACGAGACTCAGTTCGCTTCGCTGGGAATCGAGGGTCATCCACAGGGCATCACGGTGGTTCCAAGTGTCGTAATGCAGAGCAGAGTTCTAGCAATGATATTGTTCGGCGAGAACCTGCTGGGTAGCCGATCATCAACGACTCTCCGTTGACGCCTCAAGGCACTTCCGATGACCGTGTGTTGCTACCGGCTGAGTTGAACACTGCGAAGCTGGGGGCAGAACGGCTTTGAAGAGTAACTCCCTTACTTGAACATCACCAAGTTTGGATCATCTTGGTGCCAGATTAATTGCTACCTGAACCAACAGACAACACAGCCCGCTTAATATTCTGAATAGTATGGCAAGTATGAATGCACGTCTAACAGCCCTATTCGTTACCACAATCTCCACTTCACGCTAAAGGAAACAAACTATCTATAATGCAGAGACACAACTTCGTGTGACACTCACCGCTCCGACCTTGCATCCTCGTTGCAGATTGCAATACAATTGCTCTCATAGATTCAAATTCATCAAAGAGTCATACAATGCAATGGCAGTCACAGCTAATACAAATTAGGTATCTAACCTCACATAAAGTTCAGAATTGCAACTCTGCAACTGCCTGTTAGCTCAAGCGCAATCCTTCCTTCCTTCGCCGGAAGCACTTCCCCTCAGCTTTCTCGAGAACATACTTCTTCGTCTCCCATTGGCTGCTTCCCTCTTAGGCTCGTACAACCGCAACTCGACGAGAAGAAGCCAAGAAGAACAATTCGAACTTCGAGGAGATTTAAGACGTGATGATCACGGCTGAAGGCCACGTGAAAGAGCAGATAAGCTTTTCAGGATCATCAGGGAGTATCAATGACGCCGCCTGTCTGTTGTTCACCATTGGGGAAAGCAGCGGCATGGAAACCTGGTCATCACTGAACGCATAAGGCCGTCTTTGATTGCTCAATCGCATCGAAAAAGGTGATCTCAGATCCACCCGGGTACTGCACTCCTTGGATCAAACCACCTTTGTCAGAGATCCTTGACTGGACGAATCAAACACACGGGAAGAGGAGAAGTATACTCAGTACCTATAGGCCCTGTTCTAACCTTCCCATCATGCTCTTGCCGTACACGTGGGAAAAATCAACTCAAGTTCAAGATACTTTCCGCTTGACACCCCACCGGGGTCGAAGACACTCGAGTACAGGCTCCAGTGACTTTAATACTTCGTCATATATCATATAATGAATCATGTGCTCTATCCATTCAGTATGCAACTTGACCTGCTATTGCATTTTCCTTCCACAATCTTGGTATAGTGTTTTATGTATAGAACATGCAGTAGTGAGGATCCCATACCGGGTCAAAACACTGATATCATGGTTCACCATCGTCGGTTAATATTTCCTCCCGTTTCACCTGCACAACACACTTCTCTCTCTCTCCACGTGCCGAACTTAGCGCTCCCGCAAAACAAGTTCCCAGGGCTCGTCGGACATCTTTCTGGATTCAGCATATGGTCACTTTTGATATCCGACCGAAGGCTTCATATAGATCGGAAGATTGATATAAGAAAAGGCAAGAGGTCGGATTCGGATCCAGCATCGTGGGATGGAGCTTTTTTGTTTCCATTCAGCTTGCATGCATACATACCAGCCTCTCCTTTCCCGCGGGGCAGACGCGTCAATAAATGTCCACACATTTTATTCTCCGAAAGCAAAAGCGTGGTTGAAGTTGGCAGCTGTCATTTCTTTCTAGCCATCGGTGGCAGCTTGTATGGCGTCTTTTCTGGAAAGCTGTCGTTTGCTGAACCGGCCATTCCGGATATCGAATATGATGTTCTGATCATCAAGGACAGCTATCGTTCATACAGCCATGGCGTTTTTGTTCTGGAATAACCGAAGAAGCTGGTGTTTTGCTTGCTGTCAGACCGGCCATCCCGAGGGAAGCATCGAGTGTGCATCTTTGTAATCATTGATATCGTCGTCGGTGATGCCGTAGATCGGATAATCCCCTTTCGACGGAGTTTGGCATCTTTGTCAGCTGTTGTGAGGGTATGATATTGACGCCATTTTGCATCTGCATCATGCTGATTTGAAAGTGGATAGAAGCCTGTCGGTCTCTCCGTGATTCATTGGATGGTGGTTTACAGATTGGAGTCAAGTTCTGGAATGGTAGGAAGATGTTTATGTGCCAAGGTCTACCATGTCGCTCTCTCTCTTTCTCACGATCATGTTTCATCTTTGGGTTCAGTATGGCTGTCCGCATAGAATTGGCCGGAGTATGTTTCCTGCTGGGACTTCATCTCACGAAAGGTCGTGGTCTCATCTCAATCGTCTATTTGAACCAGTCGCGCCTTAGCTAACTACTACTGCGTACAACGACTTGGAAAGGGCGTGTTTATTTCCGAGCAATCCATTTTTTGTTTGCATCAATGCTTGCATCAATGCTTGCCGATGTCTTGCTGTCTCTTCCACACTCCGGGACCCCTTGTTCAATCACTCCGTGCCCATGATGCTTCACGGTTCGGAGTAAGTCATGTTGAGGGCCCAATGCCCCGATCAAGGAGTGTGAGCCGACGCCCTAATCCAGACGATCACGATAACTGAGCGTCATTATAGTTCATAGAAATTCTTGCGAGCGTTTCCTGTCAACGCCTGCTCTCGTACTCAGCCAACCCTAAGCAACAGCCATGACACGATCGCAACGACATCAACACTGCCTGCCGAAGAGTGTAAAGAAATTTCGACTAAGGAGGTTTTCGGGCGTCGATAAGGCTGATTGGCTTTTTTTGAGCAAAAGGGAAAATGCTGAGGGCGCTGAGAAAGGCAGAAAAGGCCACAACTGTATTTCCTTGCTGTGCGATGGTGGCTTTTTTGACACCAGCTGAATGCTTGGCGGGATGTTTGATTGATGGTGAAAAGCCATTTCATCTCTGGCTGCCGCTCCTGCTGCTGAAGGCCGATGAAAAGGCATGAAGTTTTTCGTTGTTCCTGGTCTGACCATTGAGAGCGCCATCTACGGTCTCTGAATCGTCGGCGATCGTGATGGCGGCTTGCTGCTCGTTGTGAGGCTGTGAGGTGATGCGTCTGCGCTTGTTGTTTCGTGCTGAGGTGGTGGTTGTCGCTGCTTGAGTCTGTGCCACTTGAGCACTCCATTTGGCAAGGATGGCGTCCTCCGATGGGTTATCCAGGTTGTGGTATGATGCATGGTGGCCACAGCCGTCGCATTCAAATGACGTGGCAGCCTAGGGAGTTGATATGTGTTGGTATGAACACAGGGAATGGAGAGTATGGTGAATGGCAATTGAATCAAAGACATGACCTACCTTTACTGGGTGTAGCATAAAGCGAAGACAAGGACACTTATTGGATATCATGCCGTTCTTGTGATTGCAGGAGCCGCGTGGAGGAGTGTAGCTCATGGAACTCCATACGCTGTTCGGGGGTACCTGCATTCCAGACATGCTGATTGTTGAACAGGGAAAGCCTAGAAAAATTGTGTTCTTCTTTTGTGTCTGTCGCCTGTTCATGAGTGAGACCAAGAGGCGTGTTGCAGCTGGAAGAGCGCGATCAGACGATAAGATAAGATCTCGGATTGACGCCAAGACATGATATAGGCTGGAGTCGTCCGAGCTGTGTCTCGAACAACCAGAGACAGCTTTGCGCCATCAACCATCTCGTCGCATCTGATTCTGTGAACAAGTCGTCAAGATGCCGAAATATAAGTTACTCCAGTCTCTACTCTAGTTCTCTTACTAATGTTCATCTACTCTTCTGTAGGTCCTTACTCCATGGCGGAACGTCGACGAATTGAATACTCATGCGAACTCAGGCGATTACTGCGATGTCTACCTCACTCACGACAGTATGAGTGTGAGAAAGGCCCACAACAGCGGTCGTAACCATCTCCGAAATGTAGTCGACTACTACCAACGTACGCGATACCAAGCACGACCCTCCGTAAGAGCATGCGACTAACAGCATGGGGCAGAAATCGGCCACGAAAAGGCACAATCAGTCATCGACAGTATCACTTCATCATACGCCGCTGAAGGACAAGCAAGTGCGAACCCTATGTTGCCTGGTGGAACCCACGCCGGTGTAGCAGCCATGCCCTTCGGCTTCCCTCCTGGCATGCCTCCTCCATTTGGCGCTCCCAGTGCTCCCCCGATGCCAGCAGGCCGTGGTATGCCGCCATTCCCATTCCCTCCGAACGGAATGCCTCCTTTTCCTCCCAATGGCATGCCGTTCCCACCTCCGACCCCCGGTGCAGCTGGATCACCACCTCAAGGCATGCCTTTCCCTCCTCCTGGCGGTATGCCCTTCCCTCCACCTGCTGGTATGCCTTTCCCGCCTATGGGTGGCCCTAGCCCTATCCATGGTGCTGGACTTCCGCCACCTGGAATGCCCATGTCGCACGACCCAAGACGCCAATAGGAAGGCCATTGGGATCAGTCTGCACGCAATCCATACGCCCAGAACCAGTACGGCCACGCACAGGAGCAAGAACTCCCCATGCGTTACGCGGCACAGCAATAGGAAGCTGCTGCGGACACAGCTCGAATGGACTCGAGAGATAGCAGAAGGGAAGCAAGCTCGAACACGGCGCAGTCATGGGACGCGAGAGCTGGAGAGAAGAGAAAACGTTGATTATGCTTGGGACGGCGTTCAAGAGAGGATCGAATCTGGCAGGCGCATACGGAGTAGAGCAAGGAAAGAGGCAAGGGCAATGCATTGGCATAATATATCACTTCAGCTCTGTAGAGACAGCATGCCTGCCGAGGCAGCGCAACAAACTATATTTTGATTTCATCATGCTTCTAATCAGTGTCTGTAACAAGCATCAGTAGGCGATTATCACAATGTACACGTAAGAACAGCAATTAATGAACATCTTCTCTACTCTGTATTTTTGACCTGTCCACCCAGCACTTTCCCCATGACGTTGATGTACAGCCCGCCAAATCCCACCTTTCACATGCGAACATGCAAACATAGCCCTTGAGGTCAATCAACAATTTCCACCATGGGTCTAATCGAGGCAGTGTACATATACAACGAGCGCAAGTACAGTAAACCCTTCCAACCTCGCTGTCGCGACCACCTTATTGACACACTTGCAGCAATGTCATCGTAACACATACATTCACTGCGCGTCCACCGCCAGCGACCACAGTACTGCCGCTATACCTCGCCCACTCGGAACCGAGACCGTCATGTATCTATCTCACCGCGACGAATCCGCCGACGCTACTGTTCTCCATGCTGCAGGATGGCCTGTTGTTCCTCAGTCCCTGTTCTACCGACACGGAACCTCTGGTCGTACTCGAGTTCCTACACCGCGTTGCCGATGCGCTTGAAGAGTTTTTGGGCGCACCGCTATTAGCGAGTAAGCTAGAAGCCAACTACGATGTTATTGCCCAAGTACTAGGCGAGATGTGCGATGGAGGCTTGATTGGAGGTACTGAAGCCAACGCGCTCAGAGATGTCGTTGATACTCCTACGTGGATGGGCAGATTGTTGGGAGGTGTAGGACTACCTGGGTATGTTCTGTATACAAAGAGGCCTAGTACGACAACGACTAACAAGAGACCAACAGCACTTCTCCTGCTTTGGGTCCTTCTCAGACACCCTTCTCTGGCATGGGGAGCGGTGGTAGCGGCAGCCTTACTCCAACACTATCCACAGCTGGTTCTCAGATCCCCTGGCGTAGGAACAACGTCCGTCATACAAGCAACGAGATGTACGTCGACATTGTCGAGACTCTGTCTGTCACCTACGCTCCCTCAGGACGTCCTCTAGCTGCTTTCGCCAACGGCAGTATCGCATTTACGAGCAAGGTTTCTGGCGTCCCTGATCTGTTGCTTAGTCTACGAGCCGGCAGTGGTCCCGGCGCAGAAAAGGTCAAACGCACTATGGAACGGCCTGTGTTCCACCCATGTGTACGACTAGCCCGCTGGAGAGATCATGCCGAACTGAGCTTCGTACCGCCAGACGGTCGTTTCGTACTCGCAGGCTACGACGTTGATCTGCTAGATCCTTCAGCATCTCCCCTATCCGCCAAAGCACAAGACCTAAACCTCCCCGCCTCAATAGAGATTAAGACTGGTTTGGGCGCCACAGGCTCAGACTTCGAAGTCCGTCTAACGGTGAGCCATCGCTTCTACACTGGCTCCACAGGCGCATCTTCCAGCTCGGGAATCGGATCAGCAGCAGCATCAAGTCTGTCCAACAATCTAGGCGCCCGCCCCTCTACTCTCCGTGGCAATTCCGGCGAGGCAAAAGCACCTGCCCTCGAAGACTTGACAGTCAGCATCCCCATCTCCTCCTTCGTCCGCAATATCAGCGACTTGCGCGCCACCAAAGGAGAAGCCCATTGGAGCCCTGGCGATACCGCCATCGAATGGAAGATCTCCGCCAAGGAAGCCGCTGCCATCAGTAGTGCAGGCTGCGTTCTCCGCTGCTCCGTCGTCGGCGAATCCGAAGACGACGAAATGGGCACCTCCCTCTCCAACGGCATGAAAGCCAGCACGTACGACTACGACGATGATTATCAAATCGACACCCCCAAGCCCAAATCATCCAGCAACAATACAGCCAACCACGCAGCAGGAGATAAGAAAAAGACAAGACAAAATGCAGTTCTCATGCCTGGATCTGCTAGTTTGAGTTTCGGCGTCAAGGGATGGTTGGCTAGTGGATTGAAAGTGGATAGTTTGGTCATCGACACCAAGAGATCTAAAGGGCTTGGTGAGGGAGTCAGACCGTATAAAGGTGTCAAGTACTTGACGGTGTCGAGGAAGGGTATTGAGGTTAGATGTTGAGAATATTCTCGTACAGAATCAATTGCACCTTAAAAACTCGACATACAGTCTATTGTCTGGATCGAAAGTCCATTCTGGGAACATATCGACCTTTGAACGGAGACTAGGAATTGGATATTCGAGAGAGTATGGCAGACACCATCGAAGTCATCAGTCTGTGGGCAAATGAGCAAGAAACGATGAACTTGGAAGAAAGAGGAACAATTTAGACAAGCGGATGAACCTGATATCCCCGTCCTCCAGACATCCAACACTCTTAATCGGCGATCTGTTAAAAGAAATGCGCAATGAAAACAGGTCCACGTCCACTGAGAGCTGTCTCTCATCATCACATCCTACACATGACGACCGCCCTTTCATGATACATAGAGGTAGAAGCAAGGTCACCAAGATCAGCTCATCTACCCAATATCCCACCCTCGCCTCGCATGCGAGATGAACCGCCACATCAGAACTGCAAAATGTTTTTCACTCGGTGGTGAAGGTCCAATGGGAGCTCCACATTGAATCCTACCCTCATCCCCTTTTCGAAACATGCATTCCTCACATCAGAAAACCATAAAGCATTGCTCCGACACAGTTTTTGATCCCCTTCAAACATCATCACACCCTCCCACGATCCCGGTAATTCTACATTGAGGGAAAAACTTGGCTAGTCAGTTGAATAGAGAGTGAGAGCAGAAGATGGGAAGAACGATTTGGACAAGGGAAGGAACGATCGATATTGAGAAGCGGGTTATTCAGGAATAGACGAGACGAAAAGATGGGAAGGGAATGGGGCGATTGAGGAGGTAGAGGTCTTCTTCATGATGGAATTCACAGCCTTTGGATTGGGTAATGGAGCAAGTCTGGTCAAACGGGATGTGATGATGACATGGGAAAGGGTGGGATCATGGTATCAGTCAGATTAACAAGACACAAGACTTGCTCGGCTTAGAAGGAAGGGGATATGTTGATGCACGTATTACTTGCCTTGAGATTGGATCACTTGATCGGTGCTGTCTTTCGAGAATATCAAGCTCGAGTACTCACGCTTAGATCACAGAAGGAACAGATATCCAGAACCTTCATAGCATGTCATCGTCTTCAGACCACTTTCCCGATGCCCACGATCATAAGACACACACGGCTGTCCCAACACGATACACGTATGTACACCAAAGAGATTATTGTTTCAATATGCTTTCCATTCTCTCATGCTTTGCTTGCTAGTGTGCCCATATGTTCTATTCTTTTCTCTCCCTCCGATTTGGTATCAAGTAGGCGTATGGAAGATTGTGTGCTTTAGAGCTGGCCGAGGGAGGCGGCGCGCTCGTCTTCGAGCTTGGCGTAGAACAGATCGCGGCGGCGGACGGCGGGGACGTGGAAGCCTTTTGGAAGGTAAAATCAGTCTTGTGTTTCTTTCTCTTTCTTCTTGCAGTGATGGTGAGAGTAGGTGGTGTGTGGAAGGTGTGCAATGGTGGTCGATTTGTTCTTTCGCTGTTTCGTGACGTGATTGAATGGTTCGGAGTTCGGAGGATGCGATTGCGAGTCGATGTCGGTACAGAGGTCGAGCATATATCCATCGGTGGAGAAATAGCGAAAGGAAAAGAGAACGATGTCGTCGAAGAAGTAAAAGGTGTTTTACATACCGTACCACCAGAGGTAACCGGCCGAGGTACCGAGACCTATAAGTTCAATGTTAGTCGATCTGCTCTCAATCTCCGCTCTCAGGCATTTCCTGGGTTCAACTTACCGAAGGCGACGGAAAGGTCAAGGACCAGTCCTCTGCGGAGCATCTACAATCATCCAAATCAGTCATTGTCATCAGGCTTTGAGAGTCGTCGAGTGTCGCGCGGTCGGTCGCCGGGTTTGCGTAGCGGCTCGGGTTATCGATTGGACGGAACATACACCAGTAATGGGCTTGATAGGCATTGTGAAGAGTGGTTTGTGGGGTTGATTACGGAGGGGAGAGAGGTATGCGCTGCGGGCGTGCAATTCGATGGGCTAGCGGTATGCCCATGAGGTGACGTTCGGATAAATCCGCGACTCCATTTTTGCCAAGCGCGGTGGTCAGCTCCCTCCGCGAATTATTCTTTTATTTTTGCCATTTATTCTTTTGCTTCCAACAAGCTCACATGCTCACATGTTGGAGGTCAAGCTTTGGGTATATCGTATTGCATTTCGTGGTACAATGTAGTGGTTTTCTTGCTTATGTAGCAGCAACAAGCCCTGTTCGCCTTATCTTACAACAAGACACACCACGCCTCTCGCGTGACATGTCAAAAAAGGGCATATACAAGTTGAATCAATCAGCACCTTTACTCAAGGCGCTGACCAGATATAAGAACAAATCGAGGCCCCTTCCCCTCCCTTAGAACACCCGTGAAAATGCAAATGCTTTGCAACTTTTCCTTTTTCCCAGAAAGCACGACAAGAACAGAAGATCAACTAGACAGCCTTTCCCCAACTCTGCTTCCTGGTCTGTCTGTCCTCGCGTGCCTCTCTCTTCGTGCGTCCCCACTTCTCCTTGATCTTCTCCAACTCGGCTTGTCTCTCATCCTTGATTTGCGGTGCTGAGCAGCACAGGCTGACGAAGAACTGACTGCACTCGAACTTTTCGGCCAATCGTACTCTGGTCCACTTGCGCGGGTCTTCTGCCCTGAGTCGTTTGATCTCCTCGATGTCTGCTTGCTTGAGATGGTACTTCTTCTCATAGACTGGTCGCACTGCGGGAGGCAATGGTGTGTTTGCGGGATCTGAGGCGGTGGGTCTGAGAAGTGTGTGCAGGCGGCGTCGCGGGTCGTCCTTGGGCAGGAACTTCAAGGGTGTGTGGTAGACATTTGGCGCAGAGGAGGGAGGGTTGTAGATGATGTGATCTTGGTCGCCGGTGGTGGTGGTGAATGAAGGGTCGGGCTGGACGAGCAACATCTTTTTTGTGCGGCGGAAAGACGAGACGTGGCGGCATTGCTGCTGTTGGATGGAGCGCAGGCACTGTTGGCCATTGCTTTGCAGCGAGTGTGATATCCTTAATGTCGTGTGCATTGTATGTCTATGTGGAGGGTGAACGAGGGTGGTGCTGCTGCTGCTTGTAGAGCGAGGCTGCGAAATCGACATGGAATCTTGCTCCGAACAAAGCACAGACCTCTCCCCCATGCAACTCACGAGAGAGTCCAGACAACTGATAGCCTTCGACATTGAACACACGAGAGAACGAGAAATCAGAATTGAAACGTATGTATTGCCTTTGGACGAGTGTAAAGATAACACGAGCCACAACTGTGACTTTCCTTATCGCCACGTTCATCTCGTCCGTGACGTCGAGTGTATAGAAAAAGGACGAGCCAATATTTGAAAGAAGAAACCGCTTGTATCCATAGCACAGAAAACGCCTGTCGTATGCCACATCATCCCTTCGTCTACCTTCTCTGCAAAATCTACTTCATGACACGGTCGTACGAGATGCCCTTGACACTGCCTCCAGCCATGCTGGATCGTACGTTGCGCTTGAATCCATCGCGGTCGCGTGCCAGGTCCTCAGCAGCCTCCTTGTTGAGTGGGTCGCTGGCGTTGGGTTCGAGGAAGAGGAACTGCAGACCAACTATGACTGCGTTCAAGTTGAGCACCGGCTTCCAGTCCTCGCGCAAGATGTTCAAGCACACGTTTCCCTCGAGGTCGATGTTGGGATGGTAGATCTTTTGTGTGCACTTGACCTTTGGCGGCTCGTGTGGGAAGTTCTGGCTGATGTTGAATGTGAAGTTGAAGGTGCCATTCTTGTACATGCCCTCGTCGGGCGAGATGGTCAGGCTGAAATGCAGAATGTCGTCGGGGTCTGGGAAGGTTGTTGTCATGGTGCTGCCGAGCGAGAGTTCCGAGAGGTCTTGAATGCCATCTATCAGTCCATGCGATGCAGGTATAGTCCCAGTCTACTTACCCTTCTGCACACGCAGTTGGGCTGCTGTGACCTTCTTCTTCTTTGCGCCACCTGACGCGGCGGCCTCGTCCTTCTGCTGCTTTTGTTTCTGTCATGGCAGTCAGTAGTGCCCTCTCAATATCATCTCAATATCACGCGTACCATAGACCAGATCTTCAACATCTTGAATCTGTGTTCTGGGTGTGACTGAACCGACGAGGTCGTTCGAGGTGGAGGCGGTGGATAGCGAGGGTGGTGGATCCGGAGTCCGCAGAAGTAGTTCCGTAGAGGAAGAGAACGCGCAGGGTGTCGTTCGAAAAGAATTCGTTATGTCGTGTGTTGCTGGTTGCGAGTTGCAAGACAAATCATCGTCACATCCCAAGTCTCAAGGGCCCCACGTCTCACCGCCTTCGCCCTGATCCGATGACGGAAGCCTCGACTCTTCAGACTTGACCCTTGAAGAGTGACCCTCGACATCGTCCTCATATATTTACCAATATTTCCGTTCCTGTGTACTCAGAAGAGGTAATCATAACATCTCTCATCTGTACAGGTACACTTCTGTATTTGCTGCCTCTCTTAACGTTGATCGAAAGTTCAATCAAACTTGCCTCCGATTGAACAAGTCAAACTGGAAAATGGTGTAACCCTGTTCTATTTTCCAACACCCTGCTCTCTTGTCATGTCTCGACTAAAAACAGTAAGACTAGAATACAGGGCTGTTGTAGGCTACAAAGGTAACTCAGGTAATGTTTGATACAACAATAATGAGGTCCAGCAATGAAACAAGTAACCCGACCGTAGTGCAAAGGTACGAGCATAGGAATCGCAAAAGAGCCGGGTTCTCGATCTGGTAAGACACCGTCCTAACTAGATTGCGGGGCTCAGTATCACACTGACTGTCTACAGAAATCCCGAAGTCAATGCGAACAAGGAGCCAGTTGTCAAAACCGGCTTGCCTTTTGATGACTAGTTCCATGGGCCGTCTGCGTTTAGAGAACTTAGTTTGGGTACGATGTTTGTTCCTTTATCGAGTCCATGTTTTCACATCTGCAAATTCTCATTGTAAAAGTAACAGCTGATTTTAAAATACTCGAGCACTAGGGTTGGATCGCGGTAGAGTGATAGATAATAATAATATCAACTTTGACTGATATTCTACTGCTGCTGGGAACCAGCGACCTGAACGATCATTCTCATCCTCGCAGCACTGTTCGCCAACATCTTTATCGCCTTCTCCTCTTCTGCTGCATTGACACCAACCAATTTTCTTGCACCAAACTTTGCTTTGGCTTCTCTGGCTTTGATTCCTTCGTCCAGCTTCTTCTTCAGACCGGTGTTAACAGTCAGTGCGGAATGTCTGAACAACAATCTCAGCAGAGCCTCTACGAGCAAGCTGACTCTGGCGTTCTCGACGTAGTTGGTGTAGTTTGCAGGGTAAGGCAGGAAGTGTTTCTCGAACTCGATTTGGGTCATCGTGTCGGCGTGATACGTTGGTGCTTCCGAAGAGATGGTCGGTCGAAGGAGGTTCTGACACAATGATGCGTGTGAGTGTGGCTCTAGCCAAGGTGTTGGTGGTGAAACGAATAGGATAAACATATCCAGAGGTAGAGGACGAATGAACTCTGTCACCAAGTCGAAACAGTCTTCAGCTTCCATGAACGCGTGCTCATAGTGGAACGAGATCTGTGTGAGCTGCAAAGCGTTAGATCATGGTTGTGCTGGGCAGAAAGGAAGGCAACACTTACCAAAGCAATCAAGCGCTTACGTAGTTGTATAGCTTCACCTCCACCATAGTCTGATGATACGCTATACTCGGCCTCTCCATCGAGATCGGGTGTCGCTGATGATGGTCGTCCTCTCTTACGCGACTGACGAGCCGACGTCGTTGCCTTGGGCGTTGAGGGCAAATCGTCCTCTTCCTCAGAATCTTCCAGATCCATATAGTCTGCGTACTCATCCTTTTCGAAGTCAATCTTCTTCCGTGGTATCGTCTCATCCTCTTTTTTCTGTTTTGGTGGCTTGGTCTCGTTCTTCCAGATCTCCTTGAACTCATCCAAGTCCTTTTTACTGCCATTGGCCAAGATCGCTCTCATGACTCTTCGTTTACCGGCTCTACCGTCACCTACTGTGAGACAGTATTGTGCGATCAAACTCTCTGACAGCAGTGTGTTGGCCGCTGCTTCCTTGCCATCTTTCTTGAGTGGTTCGGCAGCTGCGACCCTTTCTTCGAGATCATCTTCGAGTGCGTCAAGCATGAACTCAAGCCAAGGTCTCCATCTCTCCCATCGGTTAGGATGTTGGCACGAGCAGTTGAAGGCCCAGCCGACCACTGCCCAGAAATCTTCGGCCAGGTTCCAGATTGCACCCTTGTTTGCCATCTCGATCTGGAATTTACCATCGTCATCGCCGTCCAAAGTAACATCACCCGTTCGTCGTCGTCTGTCCCGGGAATCGAATTTATCCATAAATTTGAAAGCGGTGTTGAAATCGGCGTTGGCAGCACCGATGATGGAATTTACATGTTTGAGTAAGAATAGTGCATCGTTGGCCACCTTTATGTTATCCGGTTCTCTGGATCGGTTCGTCCAACTAGGATGCACGGCCAGAGTGGCAACAACAGCGAGTGCTTGGGGAGGAGGCACTTGGGCAGGCAAAGTACGTCCGTCGATAGTGCCATCAGTGCCTGCGATGAGTGTGTTTAGAATCAGAGGAATGGCTTGTGAGTCTGGACAAAGTCAATGGAGCTTCAAATGGAGTGGGTTTGGGATGAAGTACATAGCTGCTCCTCAATATACACATGGATCATGTCCCGAAGCTCATATGGTAATGGCCTCACGGGCCGATATCTCTGGTAGAATTTCTTTACTTGCTGTCGCTGGAAGGACTCTGGAGCCATTTGTGAGCTCGGTATCGGCACACCAATTTGTGACGATGGTGGTAAGGCTGATCTCGCAGACATGATTGTGATTATTTTTGATGGTCGTGATAATGTGATGAGGCAGAAGTTCTTGGGAGGACGCGTTCCGAAGCAACACGGAAGACGCGCGCTGGCCGAGATTGATGTCAGAGGACAGGGTCACCTTCGGCAGCTTTCGGCATAAGCGTCGCTGCTCCACCAAGTGAGATCTCCGAGGCGGTGTCGACGTCCAACTTCTTGACAAACCACTATATTCTTATCGGCACAATACCTACGTGGCTGGGTCACGGGTCTTTGTGCTTTGAATCGATTTCTGCGACCTTGATATTTGACTGCATCTCCTCCATCCTTAGAGCGTTTCCCTGAGCATTTCCTGCATTGCATCGCATATCTTTAAATCCTAAATATTGCCGTCCATCACGATGGCGTCTATCTACTCACGTCTCGCGAACGTGAACAAGCATAACCTACGGACCCTGCGAACGCAACCGCTGAACGAACTCTCTGGAGCTCTAGGCGACCTCGGGACTCTACTTCCTCTGCTCATTGCTCTTACTCTCACGAAAAGCATATCACTCCCTGCTACATTGGTATTTTCTGGAATCGCCAACATAGCAACTGGAGCTGCGTTTGGTATACCGCTTCCTGTACAACCAATGAAAGCGATCGCCGCAGTTGCCATCAGTCAGTCGTACACAAAGACAGAGAACATTTCTGCTGGCCTCTTCGTGGGTGGAGTCGTGACTTTCCTGAGTCTTACTGGACTATTAAAGTGGTTCGGCCGTGTGGTGCCAATCCCTGTTGTTAGAGGCATCCAGATGGGAGCTGGTCTCGCTCTGGTAATCTCGGCAGGTACAAGTCTTCTGAAGCCTCTTGGGTGGATCAGCCCATCATGGTCGGACAACTGGCTTTGGGCTATGGCAGCATTTGCCTTCCTGCTTGTCTCTTCTCTGGTTGCTCGTATCCCCTACGCCCTACTCGTGTTCCTGCTAGGTCTTATGCTCGGCGGCATCCAACTCGCCAATTCACACACTCACACCGAAACCTCTGGCTTCCACACCTGGCACCCAAAAATCTACATCCCCTCACCCTCAGACTTCCGCAAAGGTGCCCTCGAAGCAGGACTCCCTCAACTCCCTCTAACAACCCTGAATAGCATCTTGGCCGTCACATCTCTCTCAGCCTCTCTCTTCCCCACTTTCCCTCCTACACCTTCAAACACCGAAATTGGCCTTTCAGTCGGCATTGCAAATCTCATTGGCTGCTGGTTTGGCGCGATGCCCGTATGCCACGGCAGCGGCGGTCTAGCAGGACAATACCGCTTCGGCGCCCGCTCAGGCGCATCCATAATAATCCTCGGCCTGGTAAAACTGCTCCTCGGTCTCACTGCCGGTGAAACAATCATCCCACTTCTTCAACGCTTCCCAAAAAGCTTGCTCGGAGTCATGGTTTTGGCCGCCGGCGTTGAGTTGGCAAAAGTAGGACAATCTCTCGACGACATCAAGGATCTGTGGGAGGAAACAGAGCAGGAAAATGAAGATGCTGCGGATAAGAGACGTAAGCTTAATGAGCAGGAGAGAAGAAATCGTTGGGCTGTAATGTTGGTCACAGTAGCTGGTTGTTTGGCTTTTAAGAATGATGCTGTGGGTTTCATTGCCGGTATGGTTTGGCATTGGGGATTGAAGGGTTCAGAGTGGATGCAGCAGAGACAGTGGAGAGGTCAGAGAAGACCGACGAGATTCTTCACTTCGCGCGAGTATCAGGAAGGCGAAGATGCACCTTTGTTGCACAATCATGATGCACCTGAAGGTCGGCTTGCATAGTTCATAAGAAATTGATGATCATTAAGCGAGCCTATTTGAAGTCGTATCGAAAGACATTCCAGAGACCCATGAAGAAAGTGCAAAGACATATGTACTGGCACGCGTGAAATGCAAAGGAGAAAGTGAAATCGCAGGGTAAAAACATTATAATCATTGCTCGCCGCCACGCTTGTTCCATGATTCCGTCTCTCTCATGACAAAAAGAACACAATTTAGAAAAGGTCGTTTAACATCGTTTGACTAGGCTACCTCTTACTCTTCAGAGTTGATAGAGTAAGCCTTGTAGTTCTGCTTTACGATGTCCTTCAGTCTCTTGTCCATGACATTTCTGCCGTCAAGGGTTCTCCAGACCTCGTGGGGTGCTTTGTTGACGACATCCCAGCTGATGAGGTTCTCGGTGAGCTTGGTAAGGTCGCGTTGCTTGCGCTCCCACTCGCTGTCACGGCGGTTGCTGATGCCACTGCTGATGATGACGAGAGGGACGTCGGGAGTCTGAATAGTGCGGGCGCTGGCGACCTCGTTCTTGGTCAAGGACTCGGCGATGAGGTTCTCCTGGAGCTGGGCCTTGATAAACTTGCCACCCTGGTAAGCAGAACGGCCATAGACACGGTCCTCGCGAGTGCGACCGTTGAAGATGGCACCGAAGTTACGCTGGAGACCGAGGGGTGAGATGATACCCCAGCCCCAAAGGACGAAACCTCTGTAAGCACCACCGATGCGGTGGAGGAGGTCCTCGTGAAGAGGGTCGATCATCATGATACCGGCAATGTTGCGAACGTGACGAGCAGAGAAGATGCGCGAAACGATGGAACCGTAGCCAGCAGAAACCAAGATGAAGGGACCCTCCTCACCGGCAACAGCCAAAGCCTCGGACAAAGCGTCAGCGGACATACCGGCGCTGTGAGGGCTGGGAGCGCTGTCAGACCAAGCGTAGCCAGGACGATCCCAGTAGCAGTAGCGGTCAATGGTGCCGTTTTGGTAGGCTGCATAAGCCCAGTGCTCGAAGTCGTACTCAGAAGGAACCTCGCCAGCCTCAAGCAAGAGAGTGGGGTTGGCATCGCCAGCAGAGTTGTAGGTGACATTGCCCAAGCAGGCAAGATGGACCTGGTACTTGTCGCCGTCAACGTAGTAGCGCTCACCGTCCATTTCCAATGTGGCATCACGAGCACGCAAGACGAGGGTTGCGGTCATGAGCACGGCAATGACAGCGTAGACGATGAGGATCAAGGTAGCCAGAGAAACAGCCAGCCACTCGCGCAGTGTTCTGCGTGTCTCGGCACGACCAGTAAGACGCTCCTCTTCCTCGCGCTTGCCCCAGGCTACAACTCTGTCGGTAATGACACACCAAAGGCCAATGAGTGTAGCCCATGCGATCGAGGCGATACCTGGCCAGCCCTCCTCAACTCTCAGGCGGGGTAGAGCAAGAATCATGATCAGGTCAATGGCCAAGATGCCAGTGATGATGCCCATGGTGATACGCATGGCCTTGGAGGGTGCGGCGAAGAAGAGAATGGCGACCAGAAGGTTACCGGCAGTCAGGGTGGTGTAGGAGAAGTCGAAGAAGCCAGAACCTCTGGTGTGCAGACCGGGAGGAGAGACAAAGATGCTCACGAAGAGCAGAACCCACCAGATGAAGTTGATGAGGAAGAACAGAACGGTGAGGTATCTCAAAAAGCGGACGGTCCATAGGTTGTAAGGTGAGACCTATGGTTGTCAGTACGGTGATAAGGCGACGGAGGGATTGCGACTCACAGCTGGGTCATCGGGGTCGAGATAACCATCTGAGTGAGGAGGACGAGGTTGAGCAGGCAAGAGTCTGGTTCTCTCATCTGCTTCACGCTCTCTTCGCTCGTAGGAGCGTCTTGAAGGAGGCCGTCTGCTATCTTCAGTCGAACCTCTGGGCGTAGTCGAGCCATCGTCGGCCTGCTCGTCGTCGTTTTTTGATCCCCACAGCGAGACCATCTTGATATATTAGCAACAGGTACCTTGTACTTGTCCGCCGAAGTTTAATGGGTGAACAAAAGGAAAGACGAGGGAAGGTCGAGATCTTGTAGGAAACGCGATTGACAAAGCTCCAGGCAGCGCAGCGGGAGATTCACCGCGATGACGATGAGCTCCCCGCATGCGCCACGATCAACGGTCTGGTCTCATAAAGACCGCACATGGTCTCATATATGCCGCATGGCTGTGCTGCGCGGCTTCCATGCGAGAAGACCAGACTCATCCTCATCATGCGAATATCCTTGGAACAGGGTTGTTGTAGAGCAGGATCCCTGCAACGGATCATCCGAGTGTTTTGCTATGCTTCTGCTATCTACAGGAGAATGATGTTATGCATTGCGATAGCAGATTCTCGGTAGCTTGGCACACGCCCTATAACAAAAGCAATGTTGCTGAATAGCTTTTTCGACGAACTTGGAAAACCACGTCTGTGCTCCTAGACGCGGGAACTCAGAAGATCTGGAAAGCTTAAGCCGAAAGCGACTGCCAAGGGCGGAAAGTTCTGCGACGAGCGGAAGCCCATGTGCCAAGCGCGGAAACAATGTTCGCCGCTTGGTGCCTTTCGCGAAGCTCTGGGTCAGAGAAAGCATCTGTCAAGGCAGCACACGCGTAGGGAGCCATCCAACTACGTCTGTCGCCCGCCGCTCAATACCAACACTACACAACCGTCATCATGGCCGAAAATGAAGATGCAAAGAGACTCAACCAGTACAAGTACTCGGCCATGTCCAACCTGGTCCTCCAGGCGGACCGTCGATTCATCACGCGCCGCGGTGATGACAGTACAGGTGATCCCGAGTCACTTGCTGGTCGCATCAACCTTAACGATATGGGCTCGCGCAATGCCCGCGAGTCTGCACCTGCACAACCCGCCGCACAAGACGCCCAAAGGAATCGCAAGAGAGCAGAACCCGCGCAAAGTGCCCGCGCCTCTGGCATTCTATCACAAGCAGACCTCAACATTGAAGGTCTGCGATACCGTCCTCGCACGCCGGCGACCCAAGCGACCTACACATTGATCAACACGCTGGTAGCGCAAAAGATGGGAGGCGACTACGGTCTTCACATCACAGCCAGTGCCACCGACAGCATCCTGGAATATTTGAAGGATCAGGACCTCAAAGACTTTGACAAGAAGAGGGAGATTGACGATATTGTCGGTGTCAATCTATCTTCAAAGGAATTTAACGAGCTTGTCAACTTAGGCAAGAAGATCACCGACTATGACGCACAGGACGAAGATGAGAACATGGGTGACGCAGATGATGCCGGCGAAGGCGCGGATATCGATGACCGTCAGGGTGTTGCTGTCGACTTTGGTGATGAGGATGAGGAGGAAGGACAAAATTACGAGGTTCGCGATGGAGAAGGAGATTCAGATGACGAGAACATCATCGAGGACCCGGAAAACGTTGTTGAAGGAGACGCCGGTGTCGAAGATATGGCTGCCGAAGGCGATGACGAAGACCTAGTTTTCTCCGCTCCGACCGCAACTCGCTCTGCAAAGGCCGGACAAGAGGACGTTATACCCGCTCACGAAATCGACGCTTTCTGGCTTCAACGACAAATAGGACAACTCTACGAAGATGCACATATTCAGCAAGATAAGACATCACAAGCACTAGATATGATGTCTGGCTTGAATGAAGATGGCGAGGAAAAGCAATTACGCGACGTTGAGAACGACTTGATGGAGCTTTTCGATTACGAGCATCCCGAGCTGGTCTCGAAGCTTGTCAAGAACAGGGATAAGGTCGTCTGGGTAACGAGATGGAGAAGAGCTGGTGAGGATGAGCCCGCTCGCGTGGCTGTCGAGCGTGAAATGGTTCAGGCTGGACATGGAAGCATTCTCAAGGAGCTCAAGACTCGCCAACAAGGCACGGATGGACAGGCCTCAGGGAAGATGCAATTTGATCTCATGGATCTGGATACCGCGACCGGAAAGCCTTCTGACGCTGAAGAGAAGAAGGAGGGCCTTGTTGGAGGTCTCCAACCGAGCAGAAACATCAACCTGGAGAACCTTGTCTTCGACCAAGGCAACCATCTAATGACCAACCCCAGCGTGAAGCTACCGCAAGGATCTACCAAGCGCACCTTCAAGGGCTACGACGAGATCCACGTACCAGCACCTAAGCGTAAGCGCGAGGACTTTGAAACGCCTAATCTGCCTACTACCGAGTTACCTGAGTGGGCTCGCATTGGATTTGGAAGCTCTAAGGAGCTCAACCGCATTCAAACGCGATGCTTCCCAACCGCTTTCAAGGACGACGGTAACATGCTGATTTGCGCACCTACCGGATCTGGCAAAACGAACGTGGCTATGCTTGCGATGCTTCGCGAGATTGGCAAGCACCGTAACCCGGAGACTGGCGAAATCGACTTGGACGCTTTTAAAATCATTTTCATCGCTCCTTTGAAAGCCTTGGTCCAAGAACAGGTCGGAAACTTCGGTGCCCGTCTTGCACCTTACGGTATCAAGGTTTCAGAGTTGACAGGTGATCGCCAACTCACCAAGCAACAGATTGCCGAGACCCAAGTCATCGTTACAACTCCTGAGAAGTGGGATGTCATCACCCGCAAGGCCACAGATACAAGCTACACGAATCTTGTGCGTCTGATCTGTATCGACGAGATTCATTTGCTTCACGATGACCGTGGTCCAGTTCTTGAGAGCATTGTGAGTAGACAAATTCGCAAGATCGAGCAGACTGGTGAACCCGTTCGTCTCGTCGGTCTCAGTGCTACACTTCCCAACTACCGCGATGTTGCTACTTTCCTCAGAGTCGACATGCAGAAGGGTCTTTTCCATTTCGACGGTACCTACAGACCTTGTCCTCTGAAGCAGGAGTTCATTGGTGTCACCGAGAAGAAGGCAATCAAGCAGCTCAAGACCATGAACGATATTTGCTACAACAAGGTTCTCGAGCAAGTTGGTCAGCAGCGTAACCAGATGCTGATCTTCGTACACTCTCGTAAAGAGACTGCGAAGACAGCAAAATACATTCGCGACAAAGCTCTTGAGCTTGACACCATCGGCCAAATCCTGAAGCATGATGCTGCCAGCAGAGAGATTCTTACCGAAGAAGCTGAAAGCGTTACCAACGCTGATCTGAAGGACTTGCTTCCTTACGGTTTCGGTATCCATCATGCTGGTATGAGCAGAGCCGATCGTAACTCAGTTGAAGAGTTGTTTGCTGCCGGTGATGTCCAAGTACTCGTTTGCACAGCTACTCTCGCCTGGGGTGTCAACCTTCCAGCTCATACTGTCATCATTAAGGGCACTCAGATTTACTCTCCTGAAAAGGGCAGCTGGGTTGAGCTGTCTCCTCAAGATGTCCTCCAAATGCTTGGTCGTGCTGGTCGTCCACAATACGATACTTACGGTGAAGGTATCATCATTACCACGCAACAAGAGATTCAGTACTACCTGTCATTGCTGAACCAGCAGCTCCCTATCGAAAGTCAGCTTGTTAGCAAACTGGCAGATAACCTCAACGCTGAAGTTGTTCTTGGAAATGTCCGCACTCGTGATGAGGGTGTCGAATGGCTGGGTTACACATACCTTTTCGTGCGTATGTTGCGATCGCCAGCCCTATACCAAGTCGGAGCAGACTATGAGGATGACGAAACCCTGGAACAGAAGCGCGTCGATCTGATTCATTCAGCCGCCTTGCTTCTGGAGCAAGCAAACCTTGTCAAATATGACAAACGTGCAGGCCGCATTGTGTCGACAGAGCTTGGTCGCATTGCATCCCACTACTACATCACTCACAAATCAATGTTGACCTACAACCAGCAGATTCAGCCATCGATCACACCTATCGAGCTGTTCCGTGTCTTCGCTCTCAGCGAAGAGTTCAAGTACATTCCCGTTCGTCAAGACGAGAAGCTTGAGCTCGCAAAGCTGCTTGGAAGAGTTCCTATCCCTGTCAAGGAGACTATTGACGAGCCCAACTGCAAGATTAACGTCTTGCTCCAAGCATACGTATCTCGTCTAAAGCTTGACGGTCTTGCTCTTATGGCTGACTTGGTCTACGTCACACAATCTGCTGGCCGTATTCTGAGAGCTGTATTCGAGATCGCGCTCAAGAAGGGTCTGGCTTCAGTTGTCAAGGATGCTCTCAACCTTTGCAAGATGGCCGAGAAGCGTATGTGGCCAACCATGTCACCGCTCAGACAATTCCCAGAGTGCCCGGCCGATATTGTCCGCAAAGCTGAACGTATCGACGTGCCATGGTCGAGCTACTTTGACCTTGACCCTCCTCGTATGGGTGAGCTTCTTGGTATGCCCAGAGCTGGTAGACAAGTCTGTGCTTTGGTCCAGAAGTTCCCTCGCTTGGAGATTCAGGCCCAGGTGCAGCCCATGACACGAACCATGCTTCGCGTCGAGCTTACCATCTCACCCAAGTTCGAGTGGGACGAGAACCTGCATGGCAAGTCTGAGAGTTTCTGGATTTTGGTAGAGGACTGTGACGGTGAGGAAATCTTGTTCCACGACCAGTTTGTCCTTCGCAAAGAATATGCTGAGGCTGAGATGAACGAGCACCTGGTGGAGTTCACTGTTCCCATCACTGAGCCTATGCCCCCTAACTACTTCATCACTGTTCTATCAGACAGATGGATGCACTCTGAGGCACGCCTGGCAGTGTCTTTCCAGAAGCTCATCTTGCCCGAGAAGTTCCCTCCTCACACGCCTCTTTTGGACTTGCAGCCTCTTCCTATCGCTGCTCTCAAGCGCGAGGAGTTCGTGAACCTCTACCCTGACTGGGAACGTTTCAACAAGATCCAGACTCAAACATTTAATGCGTTGTACGCCTCGGATGACAACGTGTTCGTTGGTTCTTCAACCGGTAGTGGCAAGACTGTCTGTGCTGAATTTGCTCTCCTCCGTCACTGGAGTCAAGGTGATGGCAAGGCCGTCTACATTGCACCTTTCCAAGAAGCCATCGACGCTCGCTACAAGGACTGGCAATCACGTCTGACCGGAATTGCTGGTGGCAAGCAGATCGTTAAGCTTATTGGTGAGACCACTGCCGATCTCAAGTTGCTTGGTGAAGGAGATCTCATCCTTGCCACTCCTCAACAGTGGGACATGATGTCTCGTATGTGGCAACGTAGAAAGAACGTTCAGGCTGTGACACTTGTTATCGCTGATAATCTTCACATGATTGGAGGCCAAAATGGCTACGTCTACGAGACTGTTGTATCTCGAAGCCACGCCATCAGCAAGCAGCTCGAGAACGGTCTTCGTATAATCGGTCTCAGTGCCTCGCTCTCCAACGCCCGCGATGTTGGTGAGTGGTTTGGCGCTAGCAAGCACACCATCTTCAACTTCAGCCCTCAGTACCGTCAGATCCCTCTCGAGCTCCACATCCAACCTTTTACCATTCCTCATTTCCCTTCTCTCATGCTGGCTATGGTAAAGCCTGTGTACCAATCTATCGCACAACTTGCCGCTGGTCAGCCTGCTATGGTGTTCGTCCCCAACCGCAAGCAGGTCCGTGCAACTGCCATCGATTTGCTTGCAACTTGCGTCGCGGACGACCAAGAGGATCGCTTCCTCAACGCCAACCTTAAGGACATCTCTTCTGTCTTGGAGAAGATTAATGAACGTGCCTTGGCCGAGTCTTTGTCGCACGGTATTGGTTACTTCCATGAGGCCCTCAGTCCTTTCGACAAGCGTGCCGTTGAGCACTTCTTCAAGGCTGGCGCGATCCAAGTCATGCTCGTCTCCAGAGATTGTGCTTGGGAGGTCCAGACACCTGCTCACATGGTCATTGTGATGGGTACTCAATTCTTTGAGGGTCGGGAGCATCGCTATATCGACTACCCCATCAGCGAGATCCTACAGATGCTTGGAAAGGCCGGTAGACCTATGGAAGACAAGAAGGCACGAGGTGTCCTCATGTGCCCTGCTGTCAAGAGAGATTACTACAAGAAGTTCTTGACAGAGGCACTTCCCGTCGAGAGTCAATTGCAAGCCTTCTTGCACGACGTCTTTGTGACCGAGATCAGTACTAAGACAATTGAGGACACTCAGGATGCCATCAATTGGTTCACTTACACCTACTTCTACCGTCGTCTGATGGCCAATCCCAGTTTCTACGGTCTTACTGATACGACACAAGATGCATTCAACTACCACCTCTCTGAGCTGATTGAGTCCACTCTCAAGGACTTGACCGATGCAAACATCATCGAGGTCGACGAAGAAGACGATGGTTCAATCACACCTCTTAACGCTGCCATGATCGCTGGTTACTACAACATCTCCTTCATCACTATGCAGACCTTCTTGCTTTCGTTGAAGAAGACTACCAAACTGAAGGGTATCCTCGAGATTGTCACTGCCGCAACTGAGTTCGAAGACATTCAGTGCCGCCGTCACGAAGAGCGCATTCTCTCGCGCATCTACGATCGTGTACCCGTCAAGCTTGCTGAAGTCAACTTCGAGTCACCTCACTTCAAGGCCTTCATCCTGCTGCAAGCACACTTTTCGCGCATGCAACTGCCTGTGGATCTTGCCAAGGATCAAGAGCTGATCCTCAAGAAGGTTCTCGTCTTGTTGAGCGCTTGTGTTGATGTGCTGTCATCAGAGGCCCACCTCAACGCCATGAGCGCCATGGAGATGAGCCAGATGGTTGTTCAATCCATGTGGGACCGTGACTCACCACTCAAGCAGGTTCCTCACTTCGATCCCGACGTCATCGAGGCCGTTAACAGCAACGGCATCAACGACATTTTCGAGTTCATGGATGCTATGGATCCTTCCGAGAACCCCAACTACGAGAAATTAGTCAAGAGCATGCGTCTTAGCAACCAACAATTGGGCGATGCCGCTCGCTTCACCAACGAGCGCTATCCCAACATCGAGCTCAACTTCGAGCTTGAAGATGCTGAGAACGTCACTGCCGGCGAGCCTAGCTTCATCAATGTCAGCATTGAGCGTGATGTTGACGAAGACCAAGAGCCTAACCTCACTGTTCACGCTCCCTTCTACCCTGCCCAGAAGACCGAGAACTGGTGGTTGGTCGTTGGCGAGGAGAGCACAAAGAACCTGCTCAGCATCAAGAAGGTCACTATTGGCCGCGAGCTCAAGGTTCGCTTGGACTTTACCGTTCCCACAGCTGGCAAGCACGACTTGACCTTGTTCTTGATGAGTGATTCATATGTTGGCGTTGATCAAGCACCTACGTTCAGTGTAGATGCCGCTGAAGGCGAAGAAGAAGAGGATGAGGATGAAGAAATGGAGGGATGAGTTATCTAATCAAAGCGAAAGGCGTTAAATGGGTAGTCGTCTAGACGACATGTAGAAAAATTGGAAAAGTAGATCCATATTCCGTTTCAAAAATCAAGCGTTTCTGTACATTACTGCAACTTATGCTCCCTACTTCCGTCGTGATTGGTGAACCATGCAAAAAATGTGTGTCTTTCTCTCAAGTCTCATGCTTTAATGACAAGCAGCGCTCTTGGTCACTGTAGAGTTACCAAAGACCAAGTATCCCACAAACGCACCCACAGCAACAGACAACATGATCCAGCCATTATAAGTCATGAAAAGTAGCCTGCGGCCCGATGAGTACACCGAAACAGCCCGCGGGAAGGAAGAAAAGACTTACATGATGAAAAACGAGTAAAAGACCTGAACGGCATAGAAAGCAGCCTTGATGGTCTTCGACTTTGCATGCGCATCGGCGGCGCTTCGTCCTGACGCGAGCAATGAGCTTCCTTCACCATCATCTTTGTAAAAAAGGTCATGCCATTTTAGCCAACTTGTCTGGGTTGATTTCGAAAAAACCGGGGATGTAACAAGCAAGCAAGCAAGCAAGCAAGCAAAGACAAAACATCAGGGCCAAAGGCCGAGATGGTAAAGGCGGAAAACAAGGATATGAAGGGTGAGAGGGGGAGAGGATGGAGGCAAGGAGCACTTACTCGGTAGATCGTCGATTTCTCTCTGGACTTTGGCTTCATAGCGACGGGAGAGTTCGCGGATGAGTTCGTAGCCGGCTGTGAGGATGACAACGCCTAGGAGGGACCAGATGAGGGACATGGTCGAGGTGACGCGCCAGGATTTGAAGACGATGCAGAGGTTGTTTGTGTCCCATGTAAAAAGCATCTAATGTCGTGATCAGTCGTTTCCTCAAGTCTAGTACATGGAAGACTAGAGCAGGGTTGGAGATGGTCTGGTCTTACGTTCATGTTGCACATGTCTCCGTGATCCATACCGCCATGGTCCATGCCGCCGTGACCCATGTTGCCGTGATCCATGTGTGAGTGATCCATTGTGTGTGATGTCTCTGGTATTGCAGAAGATTCGAAGAAGAAAAGATGGATAGAAGTTCGATAAGGGAAATCGATAATTCGACCCGTCTTACGAGTCTCAGCCTAACGTGAGGCTGGGCCCATACGGAGATAGAGTTAGCGCGGTCCGAAACGGTCTTCTACAGGTCTTGGCATTGTACCTTTCTCCACGATCAAGGACCCTTGATTTCCATGACGCAGAGACGCGATTTCATATCATAATTCCGAAGTTGCCGTGTTGTTGTTTCCTTTCTGCATACAATCCACAGCACATACGGATATCATGCAGCCATTCAGGACATTGAGTAGACAAGCTCTGCGAAGAGCAACTGCCACGCGCACATCAATAGTGGTCCCACGCATCGCCAGGGCCAATTTATCCGTTATACCAAACCCGTCGTCGACACCCACACCCACAACCAGCAAGCCAACCTCACCGCCCACCACACCACTAGGCTCACCACTGAACTTGCCCAAATGGTATGTCATGTTCTCCACCACATCCACCACGCACCCACGCCTACCCTTCCCATATCATACCATCCCATACATCCATCTAAATCATCTCTAACACTCCACTCACCACAGGCTCTCCGAAAACTCACACCTCCTAAAACCCCCCATTAACAACTACTGCGTCTACTCACACCCCTTGACCGTCATGATCGTCGGCGGCCCCAACGCCCGCACCGACTACCACATCAACTCCACCCCCGAATTCTTCTACCAATACCGGGGCCGCATGCTGTTGAAAACTGTAGACCCCGCCACCAACGAGTTCCGCGATATCTACATCTCAGAGGGCGAGATGTTCTTGTTGCCCGGGAATACACCGCATAATCCTGTGCGCTTTGCGGATACGGTGGGTGTGGTCATTGAGTTGCCGAGGCCGGAGGGGGAGGTGGATAGATTGAGGTGGTATTGTCAAGGTTGTGGGGAGACGGTGCATGAGGCTGCTTTCGTGTGTACGGATTTGGGGAGTCAGATCAAGGAGGCTGTTAATGCGTTTGGGGAGGACTTGGAGGCGAGGAAGTGTAAGAATTGTGGTGAGGTTTGTGATGTCAAGCCCAAGCCAGAGGTTATGGAGAAGATGAGAACGGGTCCTCATGCTTGAGACTCTGGAAGCTCGAGATGGGGGAGTTGGACTTGTAAACATATTGGACTCTGTAGCTAGAGTAATGCATTACGGCTTTCATGACCTTTAAACCCCTTTCCATGATATCTTCATGACGTGGTCAGCCTTTTTTCTCGTCCCTCTCACTAGTCCCAGGTATCGCAGCTCAGCCAGAGAGCGCTGGAACAGAGCACTGTACGCAAAATTAGCCATATATTCGAAATGCTCACTTCAAGATAACTCACTTTGTCAAAATCTCATCTTGGTCATCGCCCAATATCGTCACGAATGCCGTTCGCAAATCCGCAACATTCATCAAAGCTCCACTTTCCAGGTAAAGTTGGTAAAGGGTAGCAGTCGACGGCTGCGTTGATGCCAAAGTATTCTCATCACCATTCGCATCCGGCGCACAGCACTCGCAGTCCAAGTAATCGTGAGGAGATGACAGCGCACGCTCAATAGCACCTCGAGGCTTCGGTGTGAAGACATCTTTGTGCGGTGACTTCAGATCATACATGAAAATCTCATTGAAGACCAGGTCTTTCGGGTTGATGAGGGTGGCTTCAAACTGTGTTTCGAGTGCTTCTACGAACTGTCGCAGGATGTCGGAGTAGGCAGCATCGCCTTTGGTAAGTGTAGACTTTTGCTTGCTCAACTCGACCTTCTTGGCGACGACGGTTGTTCTCAAAGTAGCGTTGTGGAGGTCTTGCTCGCTGCGAAGAGGTGCACCACCTTCTTCCTGTTGCGCTTGAAGCTTTTCGAGGTCTTTGAGTAGCTTTTTGCAAGTCTTCTGCAGATTTCCGGATGTGACTGTTAATATGTCCTGTAATGTCAATAATAGAGCCTCCGAATTTGACTTTTTGAGATACAGAAATAAGTTTCTCTCGAAGATTGAGTCTTTGAGTTGACCTGAAAGCGCATCGACAAGAAGGGCTGATTTGAGTTGTTGTTGCAATGCAGGGATGTGTTTTTGCAGCATCGCGATTGTTTCGACAGTGTCCAAGATTGCCTCGAGGGCTTTGGTGCCAGATACAATCCGGTCTTTGATATGTTCCAGAAGGTATTGGTCGTCATCTAGCAGACGTCTGGGTATCGAAGTCTCGCCATCTTCGAGCAGCGTCTCGACATATCTATGGTTGTTAGAAAGAAATAGTGTTTGGGATGTCTGCAACTTACTGTTGGAAAGAAGGCAGATTTCGTACTGCTTCTAGGTGTTCATTCGAAATATCCGCAGGCGCCACAGTCTCGTCCAAGAAGATACTGAGAGCATTGGCATAGAAGTGTGATAGATAAGCATACTACAGCCTATCAGCATGTGGTTCAGTAAACATGGTTTGATGTCCTCATACCTGCACACTGTCGACGAAAGCGTCCAGACTTTGAATGTGCTCTCGTTGACGTCTTAGTGTAGCTGAACAAATGCCGGGACCCATCCACAGTCTTGGTGCTTCCGAATCAGAGACGGAGTACAAAGCCTCAGTCACCTGCTCGAGAGCACTCTCTGCTTTGACGACATCGAAACGTTGACCTTGAATACATCGTGTGGCTTTCTTGGACAACTTGACTTGGAAGTTCTCAATTGAGGTAGCTACTCCAAAGAAGAAGACGAAAGGTATTCTGTCTTGCCAGCGGCTGTGAAACGATCAGTAAGAATTGTCAAAAGAATCATGAGTGGAATAAACTTACGTCAAGAGCTCAATTGCATCTGACAGCAGGGCACCATCAAAGGCTTCACAATCTTGAAACGCAACGACTACCCGAGACAGCTTCTTCTCCTGTACGTAGTCGTACAATAGTTGAAGGTCGTAATTCAAAAGTCGTGTTCGCTTCCGCGTTGGCTTGACTGCATCGACCTCGTCCTCATCATCAGACTGAGCATTCGAAGATGTCCCCTTCGCGATGAGATTCTTGAGCAATGTCTTGAGATTCGGTGCCAAGCTAGATGTCAGAGAAACAAAGATACTTTGATCCGTTTGACTGATTCTGTTGGAAAGTTGCGAAAATAGCAAGGCATGTGAGGCAATGCTTGGACCAGTGAGAATAATGGCAGAAGATATTCTGCCGGGGGCTGGCTGAGGGTCTGTGGTTTCGACGAAAGTAGAAATCTGACTGATGGTAGAATCGTTGATTTCGAGTAGTAAGATCTTGTTTTGTTAGATTGATCGGTTGGAAAGGGAAAGAATAAGCATACCTTCAGACGTGCTTGCTGTTTGGCCCATAAACGCTGGTACAGGGAGCGACGAAGTGGCCAAGAAGTCTGGAGACCTTGCAACGGCTCAATCTTGCGTCTCTTGACTGGCCCGTCCCTCTTACGGGACGAAGGATCATACTGGTAGCAAGTCTGAAAATCCATGACTTTGGCGATATTCAATGAAAGGCTCAAAGAGAGGTAAACATTCGGGACAGACTAAGCCGAGTGGAACGTGTGTTGAGAATTCGACCGGGCTGTGTTGGCAACAGCAATGACGAAGCTACCAGAAGTAAAAAGTTTGGGGGTTTCTTGACATGCAATTCTGCGAATTTCTGAACCGCCTGACATCAATCATCTCAGCAGACTTGATGCACGTCTTCAGCCTGAGGAGAAGCACTTTACAACCGCGACTGTTTCAACAAGCATGTCGCCTCGCTTCGGGCTCTACTAGGCGCATCATCGCCAGAAACAAACGACTCGCTGCCGAACAACCGCCACGCCCTGTCAGATCTCCCAACGAACCACGAGATGAAGAGGAGGAAGCAATTCGCTGGTTCGAGAAAGATATGGAAACTGGAGTCACCCGTCGCGTCGAAGGCAATCCTGAAGAGCTGGAAGCACAAGAATTGAGACAGAAGATTGCTGCGCTGGAAAGGGAGCTGAAGGAATACCGCAATGAAGAGTCAGACGAGGATATGCTGGCTGCTCTTGAGCCCGCAGACCGAGCAAAAGTGGAAAAGGCCCTGAAGGAGCGCAACAAGCATGAGGCAGATCTCACATCAGGCCTCACCGTCAGTCTGGACATGCCTCCCTTGACCGTACCACTTCTCAAGAAATTCAACCAAGCCCTTCGCGAAGCCGCTATCGCTCCAGCTATGATTACCCGCCGTAAAGAGCTTTGGAGATGGTACGGTCGTGCAAAATACAGCATTCCTGCTCTATCGAGCATGATCCCTAAGAAGGCCTGGCGCCTGCTCTGGGATCTGCAATCTGTAGATTCGCCCACAAACCCCGACCGTCTGGATCACATGGAGCAACTCTTGCGCGACATGGCTGTAATCGACTTGAATATCATGCCCGACCAGCCTCTGGTTCTCATCGACACTCTGCTTGCTCTCGGCAAGGTTGATCAGGCTATCATCTCCTGGCAGCAGGCCTATGACTCCACGTCCGATCCTTCAGAGTCTCTTCTCAGACTTGGTGTACGACTTTTCTCCGAGAATGGACGCTTGGAGAAGGCCCAGACTATATTGATGCAGCTGTTCGAGCTCTTCCCTGAACATGACCCTCGTATCATCCTGCCCATCCTCACCGCTGATCTTCGTGCTGGAAAGGACGAAATGGCATTTGGTTGCTACGTCCTCATGAGCCAAAAACTTGGCGACAAGATGAACATGGAAGACTATGATGTTGTTTCTCTTACCTTCCTCGAACATAATAAGAAGGACTACGCTCTGGCTGTCTTTCGCGACATGATGTTGCGTGGTCCCAACAAACAAATCTCGGAAGAGTTTCTTGGTGTCACAGGCCAGAACGAAGCCTACGAGAAGGTCTTTGAGCGTATGCAGCGCTTGACTGAGTCTGCAAGAGATGCCGGTGAGGTCAACGCTATCTCCCTCAAATCTCTGAGCGCTCTGCCCACACCATGGCATAACAAGTTCTTCTACGGCAGTTGGCTCAAGAAGTTGATCGGAATGCGGCAACTCGAAGCCGCCACCAAGGTCGTTGAACTGATGTATGAACGAGGTATCGAGCCAGACCCAAAACACATCAATGGTCTCATCGGAGGCTTCTTCCGCTCTGCCGTTCCGGAGTTGCAGGAGCGGGGTGAACAGATGGCTTGGAAGATGATTCAACAAAGACTGCTACTCAAGTACAACGAGCGCAGGGCAAGACGAGGCGAAAGCACCGAAGTCGTGCCCTCGGTGCGCGAGACCGAAGAAGGCGTGGAAATACCCGCCCATGTGGCACGTCCAGTACCGACAGCGACCATCGAGACTTTCAATGTTCTGGCTCTTCATTACGGCATCAAGGAAAAGTGGGCACTAATACATCATCTTGACCGTATGAGGCGCCCTGCGGAGTACAAGATGGATACAGCCTTCTTGAACCACATACTCAACATGGTCTTCAACACCTATCACGACGACTCGAGATTATGGCAACGATTCCTCTCAGAAGCAAAACACGTCTCTCCCGACATCGAGACGTACAACATCCTTTGGACAGCGCAACTGGAGCATCTCAACCCAAGGCTAAGCAGAAACAAAGACCGCAAAGGCTACCCCACCCCACGTCAACTGTTTGGACTCATGACCTCCTGGCTTCAACACTACGACTTGAGGAAGCAAGCTTTACTTGGCAAAGAGTTCACTCCGGAAGTTTACGCAAAGATCATCTCTAGCTTCTGCTTGAACAAGGACTTTGCTGGGTGCTTGGTCGCTCTGCATGGCATTGCCCGCACCTACAAGGAGTTCCCTGATCCTGATATTGCTCGTATCATCATGACTGGCGTTGCGAATATGGCAGAGGCTCAACCGACTACAATTCGGGGTCGCAGAGGTCGCCAACAATTGCCCGCTTCTGCCGCCCGCCTGAAGAATACGTCCAAAGTCATGGCTACGCTTGCACAGAAGCGTGCGGAAGCTGCTCTGGAAAGAGGTGTTGACATCACTGCCTTGGATGTTGAGGCTCGCAAGGAGGAGAGTCTGAATTTGCTCTCCGAGTTTCTCAGATTGGTGTTGGTCAGAGTGCATGAAGATGCTGAAGTGGCGGAGAGTAGTATTCGGCAGGCTGCTCAAGCCATGCAGTGTCCGGACATTAGCACCGGCGACAAGGACTGTTCGAACCTTTAACATAAAGAGGTTGTAAATTATGTAGAAACAGGCATCTAGGTTCTTGGGTTTTGGGTTTTGGGTATCATATATGTACAGTAGCATTATTGTGTAACAAAACACCACTCCATTTTTCTCATTCTTCATCATCGTCATCATCAATCATGTTCCTCTTCCGTCAAGCCCGGGCATCCTTCCATCTGCTCATCTGGATACCTGTATTTGCACCAGAAGCAATAATGGTAGGTCTTCCGTAAGTACTCGACCACTTTGTCAAGCCTTTCTCCAATCTCCAAAGCGTTGTAATCATCCAACTCTTTATCCTCTTCGTCCTCGTATTCTTCGATTTCCGTGCCCATGGCCAATTTATCATCGGCATCAGCTTCATCATCCCGATACCTCGATGACAGCGAATCCAAAGCTCCTTTGCGCAACACCCTATCTCTATCCCTCTGTTCCCTCTGCATTGCCAAATTCCTCCACAGCAAATTCGCTCTCTTCGCCGAAACCTCTACCTTCCTCCCCGTCTTTTCCTCTTCCTCTTCCGTATCCAACTTTTCACACACTTTCATCGCACCCCACCACTGCCCTTCCTTTTTCTTTTCTTCCCTCTCCGCAGCAACGCGTATACGATATTCACCCTCCTCCGCCTTTTGCTTCTTTTCTTTACCTTGAAGCTCCTCCATCGCTTCCCGTATCTTGCGCTTCTTCTCATTATCCATACCTATACCGCCTTTCCCCTCTTTCACATTGATCTCTATCGGTTCCGTCCTCGCATTTGCGCTTTTACCCAACGCCCCACCTTTGAATCCCATTTTGGCCATCATTTGCGCGCCCTTGGAGGTAGGGGTGAGAGTTGAGGTGGCAAGGGCTTTTTCGCGGGCGGCTTCCGCTTCGGCTTCTAGTTGCTTTTTGGTCGCCGGGTGCGATTTTAGGGATGCGATGCGAAGGCGTTCTTGGTGGCGTTGGAGGGATGTTTTTGGGTTGGTGGGGGGTGGGGGGTCGGCGAAGGACATGGACATGTAGTCGTCTTCGGCGTCACTCATGGTTGCGGCGGTCGTTGTGCGTGTGTGGAGTGGTATGGTTTTTGTGGCGGTGAGATGTGTGGAAGAGTCTCTTGTGGAAAGAGCGGTTTGTGGGTTTGTGATGCGCCGGGTAGAAGAGGAGACGCAGGTCGTGATGAATAGCTTTGTCGGTGGCGATGGGTTGATGAAGAGAAGTAATAGCTGACTGCTGTGTGTTACGTTTGTCGTATACTGGTTCGTCTGTAATGTGTGACTGAAGTTGCAGTTTCCCTTGTGCTCACTTTCAACTTCAAGAGTCGCAAACTTCCCAATTGGGACGCGTGTGATCTGTGCGTTTATGCCGCTTCATAAATCACCATTGCATAATTGTGAAAAGATCCATGTATGTTGATAGCCAACAAGGCAGAGAAACTCAAGAGATGGAAACACCGCTATATCATATGTCATTCAAGGGGGTATATGTATGCTCCCCACCCATTAACGCCATGCCAAACCGTAGAGACAGAACGCAGATGCAAAAAATCGAGCCCATCAACCCTCATCATCCAAAGCACCCCCCCATGACCATTCGTACAACCTCGACCCTTGACATACCATCAGCGTCGGTCTATCGTCAGGCGAGTGCACAAAGCGCATTCTGTGAATCCGTCCCTTCTCCTTGCTCGGATTAGCTCCATTGAGACTACCCATCAGCTTTCCACTGGACAACGAATGCAGCTGAATGACATTATCGTCGTCCGCAGTCGCAAGAAGTTGTGCATCTGTCAGGACGTCCATGGACACTTTCGGGAACTCTGTCTTCATAGGCGCCATACGGAGAAGAGCCGGTGAGGGTGTGTGTGGACCCTTTGGCCTGGAAGTCATGCGTGTGTCGTAAATGGAGGTGCCTTTGAACCCAGACACCAGTACTCGTGAACCATCACCTAGACTGCGGACGCCTGTGACGCCACTTGTGTGTTTAAAGCGTAATGATGTTCCTGCTGCTCTGGCATCCCACAAGTAGACCGGGCTCGATTTTGTGCCTCCCACAGCTACAGTCGGTGTGAGCCAGTCAATGGACCGTACATCTTCTCTAAGACGGTGATGTTGGAGGAGGTCGCCACGTGAATCGAGCATGTAGACTCCTTCCGAACTACCGATAGCAATGACATCGCGAGTAGCGCCGGCCGGACATGGACTAGCGGTCCATAATGCTGTTTCTGGTCCTCCTAGCATAGAGTAACATGGTGCTGGCGAATCCAAGATTGGCGGTGATCCCTCCATGTCGATATTCCCAGCCATTCCTGCCACAAATACATTTCCAGGATGTTGTCGGTCGTATGACGTCGCTACTAGTGTCCGTGATGATGATATGCTAACTGACGAAATATCCGATCTGAAAGCTGCGATATCGTATGCATTCTGTGATTCTCCCAGAAATTGGACTCTACCAAAGTTTCTAGAGCCCAATGCCATTAGAATCGCATCCAGTTCGTCGTCGATGAAGAAGTCGTGGATGTTGTCGCGCTTGCCACAGCTTTCGCAGCTCTTGAGGCTCAAAGTTTCATAGCCTTGGAACTGCCCAGCCATAGCAGCGATTCGAGCTTCATAGTTGGCAAAGTGCGAACGTCCTTGTTCACGCCATAATCCTATGCCGGCTGCTGATGCTGAGTCCAGTATTCTAGATCGCCGAACAGTTTGCATCTCACGCTTCTGTTTCATAGCCGCGGATCGCTTGCGCTTCTGTAAAATGTGTTAGATTCTAGGCTCTGATGTCGAAACATTATTCGTCCAAAGGCATAGAGGAGCCGGCGGTGATGGAAAATCAAGGATAAACATCAGGGTTGAACATCAAGGTGGTTTTGAGCATCTGCGCCTGCCTGTGTAGAAATGTCTTCGAGATGACTTTTCTTCGAGAAGCAGTTTCGTAAGCTCTTTCCACTGCCGACACAAATATCGCTCATTATCAGTGTGTCTGTCCGTGATGACCTTAGACGATCGTTCGTGTCGAGAGGAATACGGATCGATGTCTTTCACCGCTCGAGGAGTTTCCTGTTCATCCAGAAGAAACAAGACTTACTTTAGATTGCTCCTTCTCCTTGCGCACATTTTCATGAGAGTATTTGGCACCTTGCGGCGCGATATGATTCGCCTGCACCTGAAAGTACTTGCCCTTCTCAGCATCTGTGATCGAGCCCGTCAGATCTGTGCCGTCTTATAGGATGTCTGTTTGATAAAGCCTTACCGTAATAGAAGCCGGGAATCTCTCGTTGCGCCATAATAAGGTAGTGTGGAAAACTGAAGAAAGACGGTCAGAACAAGCATGAGAGTTGCGCATCTGCAAGAGCGTCATTCGGATGCCGTGACAAAACGTCGTGCAGCGGGCCGGACCGCTCTTCCGAAGGCATGTGAGATCTCGTTGCCCAAAGCTTTCATGAGGATCTGGACCAGCGAAACCGAGAGGTGAGGAAGAATACCAGAAGTTTTGGAGTCAGAGAGAACAGCGTACAGTCACATCATCACATCCGTAGAGAGGAAGCATTTGAAGATGTCAAAAATTTCATTGTCTTCTAAAAACTATATCAAAATGCATAGCGGGGTCTTGCCTACTTGTCGTGGAAGGGGTATCAGCAGTACGTTAACAATCAAGCAACCCAAATGACAAAAGAAAGAAGTGGTCCGATGCTTGATCATGTTTTCACCATGCCAATCCCGAAATGTTCTTGATCAATCCGCTCGATGTTGATCTGTTGAATCCATGAGAAACGCCTTATCCGCCGAACTCCATGTTATGCTTCCCTGCTTGGTCTCCTTCGTGGTCTGCCAAGTACTATTTGATCGAGCCCAATTGGTGCTCAGAGTCCAAATTTGAATTCATACTTCGGCCCCTTACTGGCACACCATTCTCTTAGCAGTGCATATCCAAGTCTCACTGCAATGAGAGGCTCGGTGTCTAAGCCAAGTGGTAGGGTGAAATCGCCGGCATAACGACCAAGCTTGACGTCTTCTTCAGCTGCCGCTGCAGACCCGTGGTTATTCATGGCTTTCTTCCACGTCTTTGGGAAAGTGGTCATCATCGTAGTAAGAGGCAACCTTGCATTCCCTTCTTTCGAAGCCTTGAGCCCTCCTGAAGCGGCAGTGTGGAACTGGTGCGTTTCGTCAGACGTCATTGCCCGTTCGGACAATCGCAGTATGATCATAGCGTTGCACACGACACTGAGATGACAAACCACCCCATCTAGGATCGAGATGTGCTGACAGCGATCGCGGACAAACTTGATGAAGCCCGGGAGGGTCAACCAGGTGGTCTTGCCTTCCAATGGTAGAGGCGGATCCCGAGAAGCAAACATGCGATCTCTGCAGTAGAAGGAGAGCATGAACAACAGCAACGATTCAAGAGACATGACTGCTGCCATATCGCGGGATCGCGGTTCATTGTTGCTACCATTAGGTTTTTGAGTGTCCAGTGCTGTAACAGCGTGCTTCAAGTCGCGACCTAAAGTCCCAATACGCGCCGCCTCGGTATTCCAAGCGTTCGACTCGACCGTGCTTCGCGAACTTGAGGAAGGTGACGGCCTGGTGACGCCGTTGACTTGACGTGAAGACTGCGGTGTGCCATTGACCATGCTATCTGTCGACTCAACACGCTTCATGGCGGCTGATGTGCGCAAATCTTTGGTCGAATTGCGCGCGCCAGGTGTGTCCTTTGATATTGCAGGTGTCACTGACATAGGAGTATTGGACTCTTGCTTTGTACCAGACTCGGACTTGACGGCCTTCTTGCGCTTCGAGTCTGGGAGAGTAGTATCTTCTTCCGCAGGACGCGGCCGTTTACTCGCTTGAACCGGGACTTGAGGCTCGGCCGGAGATTCATCAGGGCGTAATACACGAATCGTAGACTGCGGCTTCGTCTGCAAAGATGCGTGTGGTTGTTGCTTCATCTGCAGAACACGACAGAGATTCTTGCGTATGCCCTTAGGGATCTTCAGCTTGACAATAAGCGAGTCGCGGGGAGAACGAGATTCTGCCTCTTGCGGAGTGTCGCGTGTCTCGGGCTTTGGAATGTTAGGAGGTTGTTTGCGCGCCGTCTCAGGGGCTGGTGGTCGCGGTGAGGGAAGACGCTTCGATGCATGTTTGCGTCGCGCTGGTTGGTAAGGCTTCGCATCGAGTGAGGCGATGATGGTCGGCGGCAGAGTAGGGGATAATCGAGGCGGCAGGAGGGATTGCGGTGGTTGTTGCGGTGGTGGTGCTTGTTTTGGAGGGGATGGATCGCGCACAGTGAACTGAAGTGGTGAAAGCATGCGAGGTAGATTGGCCGAGTCGCGCGACTTTAGCGATTGCGAGGATGTCGAGGCGGACACAGTCTTGCTGCTGGGGAGCTTGTTGTCTTTGATGTCATCTTTGTTGTCGGGTTGCGTCTTCTTATTGGCGTAAGCGGCGAGACTGATCTTCTTCTTGGGAAGCATGCTGGGAGTGCTTTGCGCGCTGCTCTCCTTTTCTTTTGTCTGCGACGTGACCGAGGCATTGTCTTTCTGGTAGTGTGAATTGCGATGTAACTGAAAGACGTCCGAGAGCGGCTCGTGATAGTAGAAGGTCTGGTACTGTTGATTCGGGTCGTCGTCAGAGTGGAAAGGGGTTCCGGTACGCCACATCTGCGACGAGTGGTGGGAGTAGTGGTGGTATTTGGGCTCGTCCTGGGGGATGCTCAAGACGTATGGCTCGTCGGGCGTCTTGAGCATCATGCGATCGATACACGCATCGATTTGGCGGAGGAGGTCGCGTTCCCGCTCCCGATCAGGGCGTGATGCAGCCATTGTGCGAAGTTGGCTGTACTGTGCTCCCGTCAGACCATCGTTGACATGCCCTGGCGACGGTTGAATGTGGCAGTAAGTTGATGCATTGAGAGAGAGACTCCCGGCTGCCGAATCACGAATCACTAACTACGGGGACAATCGAACGCGCTATGCGGCGCCATCCGCAACCCTGCCGGCCCCACCTTCTCCAACTGCCACAAAGTAACCCTCCACCCTCCTTCGCTTTCACTTTCAGCCTCTCCGACCTCGTTCGTCCCTCTTTGTGTGAGACAGGCTGCTCCTCTTCTTTGTCTTCTGCTGCATCTATCCGCCAGTACGAGTCACACACACTTCTTCCCCGCTTCTTCTCTGCATGCAAATGATGCTTCTATACAGGCTTCGGTGCTTGTGCTCGACAGACTAATATCAATGTCACAAGTCATGCACTGCAGCTCCGATTTGCTCTAGCAAGGAACGCGTCCCTTAAGTTCGACCTTGTTTGCTGCAGGTTGCACCCTGTCTGATCCTTCATGTTCTGAGAATAACAGGAAGAAGTGGCCTGAATAAGCACGCGAGACTACTGAATAAAGACGTCGTGAAATCATTCCTGCTCACTACGAATAGGCTATCAAGCTGTGTAATCTCGCAATGTTAATCAGGAGGGTTTGTGAAGAAGTTGTTCGAAAGTGATGGACTCACTAATTGCGGGCAATTTGGAGAGCAGAAGTTGGCCTTTCCTAAAGCGGCTGACCGCCCTTGGGCTCTGGTCAAATGTGTCGGTGTTTCGCTGTCTTCGCAAAGCACCAAAGAGCCCAAGTCGAATCAACAAACCCCGCCACTACACAGCACCACATAGCACTCGACTCAAGCCGTAAATTGTGTGTTCCAGTACACTACAGCTCCCAGTTTCCGTATCAACTCCTACATACCTGGTGGCGAGCATGGATGCTCAGGTAAGTGACAGCCCACGTGCCTGCCCAAATTTCAGAAGCTGCTTGCTAAACAAGTCGCTTCACTCACAGGTCGAGAGCGCCATCCAAATCGCCTTTGACCCTCGGGCCGACCAGAATCTCAAAGCGCAGGCCTATGAGTTTCTGCAGCAGCTGCGCGACGACGCTTCAGGCTGGCAAGTCTGCCTAGCCCTCTTCACCCGCAACCCTCCCCCGGACGAAGTTGTGCGCCATGTCTGCCTCGAACTGGTCAGTCATGCCGTCCAGACAGGCCGTCTGGATGAGCAGAGTCTGTCTTATGTCAAGGACCAGCTCATGACATACATTCACCAAACTTTCGCGAACCAATCGAACCGTGTCGACTCGCCCAGCATTCAGAACAAGCTGACCCAGACTATCACCTACCTCTTCACCTCACTCTACGCTACCGTCTGGCCCACCTTCTTCGAGGACTTTAGATCACTCGCTGGCGACGCAAACGCAATTGGCTCCGACAACCCTCAAGGAACTATCCTCTACCTTCGCATAATAAACTCGATTCACGACGAAATCGCCGATGTCCTGATTCCTCGCACTCCGGAAGAGCTCAAGCGCAATGCCGACCTCAAAGACTATGTGCGCTCGCGCGATGCTCAAAACATCTCTACCTTCTGGCAACAAGTTCTGGCAAGGTGGAGACAGATTGATTTGGGTATTGTCGAGTTGTGCCTCCGTTGCGTTGCACGATGGGTTAGCTGGATCGATATCTCGCTTGTGGTCAATCAGAACATGCTCAATTTTCTGCTGGAAATTGCCGGTCAACCAGACATCTCTTCGGCGGAAAGTGCTCAGGCAAAGATTCGCGATGCCGCCATCGACACATTCACTGAGATTGTGGCCAAAAAGATGCCTAGCCAAGACAAGATCAACCTGATCTCATACCTCAACCTAGCCAATGTCGCCGGTCAACTCGTTGCCAGCCCCGCCTTGCACGAATACCGAAGCACTTCGAACTACGACAATGATCTTGGTGAGACTGTAGCGAAGCTGGTGAATAACGTCGTCTTTGATGTTGTCAAGGTACTTGACTCAGAAGGTCTCGACGCAAACACAGCTGCTCAAGCCGACGAGTTGCTCCGACTGTTTGTTCCATACCTTCTACGATTCTTCTCGGACGAATACGATGAAATCTGCTCCGCCGTCATCCCTTCACTCACCGACTTGATCACCCTGTTCCGTGTCTTGGCCAAACGAGGAGCCCTTCCCGACCAGTATCGCGCCATGCTGCAGCCTATTCTCGACACCATCATTCTCAAGATGAAATACGATGAGACGGCGGATTGGGGAGCTGAGGGTGAACAAACAGACGAGGCTGAATTTCAAGAGCTGCGCAGGAGGTTACACGTTCTTCAGCAGGCTGTTGCTGCAGTCGATGAGACTATGTACATGGAAACTCTGAGCAGAGTCGTTGCTACAACCTTCAACAGAATCTCCACAGACAACAAGCCCAACTGGCGGGATTTGGATTTGGCTTTGTACGAAATGTACCTTTTCGGCGAATTAGCCGTCAAGAATGGTGGCCTCTATCAGAAGAGCTCCCCTTCTAGCACTGCATCTCAACATCTCATTGAAATGATGGCCAAGCTTGTCGAATCTGACATTGCCTCGTACCCACACCCAGCTGTTCAACTGCAATATATGGAGATCTGTGTTCGCTACTGCACTTTCTTCGAGCATCACACGGAAAGAATTCCTCGTGTTCTCGAGAACTTTGTCCGTTTCGTTCACAGCGACCACATCAAGATCAAGACACGCTCCTGGTATCTCTTCTTCAGATTTGTCAAGCATCTTCGCAGCCAACTCGGGAACGTCGCGCAAACCGTCATCGAGACTGTCGCCGATCTACTCACCATCCACGCCGAAGTCCCCAAGGAAAGCGATGATGATGATATGTCATCTGAGGAGAACGATCAATCCGCAGACGCTATCTTCACCAGCCAACTTTACCTCTTCGAGGCTGTCGGAGCTATTGCGTCCACAACCTCGGTACCACTGGAAAACCGCATGCTCTACGCTCGTACTCTTGTTAGCCCTTTGATCACGGACTTGGAACGTCACATCCCCGTTGCCAAGAATGGTGACGAGCGAGCAGTCATCCAAGTCCACCACATCATTCAGGCTGTGGGAACTCTTGCAAAGGGCTTCTGTGACTGGATGCCTGGTAACTCTTCGGGCGCTCCTCCACCATCGGAGCTGGCAAACGAGTTCTCGCCTGCTGGCGAAGCAGTCCTGACAGCTCTTGAGTCTCTCAAACACTCTATGCTCATCCGTACCGGTGCTCGCTTTGCCTTCTCACGCATGCTTGGTGTTCTCGGATCAGGTATCCTGCAGAAGCTGCCTAGATGGATTGATGGTCTACTCTCACAGTCATCCACTAAGGATGAGATGGCTACGTTCTTGAGGCTGCTGGACCAGGTCGTTTTTGGCTTCAAGACAGAGATCATCGAGATCCTCGACCAACTGCTTACTCCTCTCTTGCAAAGGGTGCTTGCTGGTCTGTCAGAACCTACCACTGGTACTGATGATGCTATTCAGCTTGGCGAGCTCAAGATGCAATACTTGCAATTCATCCTTGTAATCCTCAACAACGATTTGGCGCCTGTTCTTGTCAGCAGTGCCAACCAGCAGACATTCGAGACCATCCTCACCACCCTTGAGCACTTCTGTCGCGATCCCTCAGACTACCCTACAGCCCGTCTTTCTCTTGCCGTTTTGACCAAGATGACACAAGTATGGGGCGGTCCTGACCTCACTATTCCAGTGCCTCCAGGTGCCACCCAAGCAGCTGCACCAACGGTTCCTGGCTTCGACACCTTTGTCATGCAACGCTTCTCTCCTCTCACCTGGGCTCTGATTTCATCTCCGTCATTCCAACCAAAGGACGCTCAAGCACGCAGCTACCTCACTGAAGCTGCCACTCTGCAGTGGACCATCCTACGCAAATGTGGTGCAGCTTATGAAGCCCATCTGCGTGACTCGGAAATGTCAGGTCTGGGTCTCCAAGCCCCCATCATTGACGAATACATCAAGCATCTCGAAGCAAAGGACAAGCTCGAGTTCAAAAAGTTTTTCATTCAGTTCGTGCAACAGGTTAGATCATGAAGAAGCGTGGAAGAAAACACATGAGCGTTTTTTTATTTGCAACATCAATTGCATGGAAGAGAGTAGGATTTCTGGGGAATTTTTTTCTGTTTCTTTGCTCGTCTTTTCCCACAAATATCCATCCTCCTCTCCCCACGAACGATTGAAAGATACCCTCACAATGAAAAAAAGAAAGATCCCAAGACTTTTTGATTGCCGTGTTTGCTGTCTTGATTGTGTGTAGTCGTTTTGTTGTCTTGGTTTTGCCTTCTATGCTCTCGTTTAGCAATGCATCCCAAACCACAAATGATCGTGACTTACAGCAAGCCTTCGTCGGGACCTTGTCGCCGTGATGTTAAGAATCACTAGGCGTACCTCAACCGTCGACACACAGGTCTCCATCGAGTCGAGTATCAGGTCATGAGCCGACAATCAAATCTAGGTCCAAACATCAGCAAACAACCAACTTACAACACAAACTTCCATCCACAAAACATACACAAAATCATCTGAACCCAAACCCACAAATCCAACTCCACAACTTTTTCCACCAGACCCTTCTCACATCGGGCCAATCCTGAGGCTGTCTCATCGCGGCACGAGCGGCCAAAGTGGCAGAAGTGGACGGCATACCACTCATCTCGAATGTGGACCAGCCGGGGGAAGGAGGGGGTCCGCTGAAGCTGCGAGGGGGTGATGAGGCGCGGTGGCGACCATTGGGTGTCAAGGTTGCGGTTGTGGTGGGAGTGGAGGGGGCGCTGGTGTCGGCTGCTGGAGAAGGGGTGTATGGGCCACCGAAGAGGGATGGAGGAGGAGGAGCAGCAGGGGCGG